>Ga0187881_10000026_pt1 | contig 187578 bp, 169 predicted proteins | sample June2016WEW_19_1_2_FD_133017 | JGI IMG/M metagenome (GOLD analysis project Ga0187881, IMG submission 133017) | Peatland microbial communities from SPRUCE experiment site at the Marcell Experimental Forest, Minnesota, USA - June2016WEW_19_100 | ecosystem: Environmental > Terrestrial > Soil >... | reverse complement strand
CGCTTCTGACACGTTTACTGTCAACTACACGGTTCCTTCCGGCTTGACCGTTGTTTCGGACACTGTTTCGGCGTCTGGTAGTGATGCTCTCGGCCGTTCTGTTTCAAGTAGTTCTGGCTGGTCTGTTACCGTCATTTCGGCTCCGGAGACAACTGTTGTCGTGACAAACATTTCAATGCCGCCGTGGGTTTACCAGGGATGGATAGTTGACATTAACGTAACGGTCAAGAACAATGGCAACTTTAGCGAACCTGTTTGGGTCACGTTGTACTACAACATGACAGCGAACGAAACTATAGATGCATATCCTATAGAGCTGGGTCCAGGGCAGAGCTACACGCTCACCTTCGGGTGGAACGGGGTAGGCTACGGATGGGACACTTCAAACGTGCCGACCCGCTACGGCCAAGGCTATACACTCACTGCAGTGGCAACGATACCGACGGGGTCAAACATGTTGTCTCAAGCGAACCTGGTGGTCAGAATCATGGGGGACGTCAATGGCGACGGCATGGTCAACATGAAGGATATGGCGTTAGTGGCCCGCGCCTTCGGATCCACGCCAACCAGTCCAGGATGGAATTTTGCGGCAGACTTGAACCGTGACGGAATAGTCAACATGAAGGACCTCGCGTTGGTTGCCAGAAACTTCGGAAAAATCTATGGCCCTGGCTCGCCATAGCTACTGACTACAGAATGATCATTTCAGGAGTTGGCATAAAACCTACATCAAATGCGACTTCTCTTGATGCGCCGTTCAGTGCGCTGTGAGAGTTTAATGGTTTCCTTGAGGGTTTAGAAGAATGCCTTAGCTTGACCGAGTTTGCGGCCATTCTTGAATGAGAGAAGGGGATCTTTAGAGCGTGAGATCAAGAAGAACTGCGATGTTCATCAATATGATCTCAAAGACTCTGATGAAACCGACTTGGGTGCTGACGAGTTTCGCAACGTGTTAGGGCGTTTTTTCATCGTTCTGGGTTCTTGAAAAGATGTTGGAAAAAGCTTAAAAACCTGAGCACTCGATATACTTACCCAAGGTGGAAAAATGTCTTTAAAGAAATTCACGAGTGCTATTGCTATCATAGGACTTATGCTTTTCTTGGTTATGGCTTCAACAAACAGTGTTAGAGCCCAGTCGTATCCGCTTGACTCGATGTGGGTGTCTCCTTCGACCGTATCGTATAGCACAGACAATGCGAGTGTTGGAACGCTGTTCAATCTTACAGTGTGGGCAAACATGGAGAACGGCACGTATGATTGGCAGGTTACAATGAACTTTGATGCATCAGTATTCCAGGAAGTGGCGTGTGGCTACACAGCCGGAACAACAAGCGAATACTTTGCCGGGCACACCATTGTAGGCCCCTCTCCAGTGGTTGACAACGTCCTCGGCAGCATAGAGTTTGGCGAGAGCCTTCTAGGAATAAGTGACTACGTACCTGAAGAGAATGCCAGTTTGATGTATGCCGAGTTTAACATCACATCGATGCCCAACGCGGCAAACCCAACGCCAATCACCGGGATCTTTGACATCAATGCTACAGGCTTGGCGGGCACGTTCTTCGACGATGTCAACGGAAACACAATCATTTCTGCGGCCAACCTCTACGATGCAAGCTTTACGCTATCCTACGCTCCTGCTCCAACAATCAACTCCGTGACTCAGGTTCCTGACGTAAACAGTGTTAATGACAGTGAAGCTGTGGTTGTGTCGGCCAACGTGACTGACAACAGCGGCGCAGGAATTGCGAACGCTACGATCATCTATGAAACGGCTGTAAACTGGATTACAAACTACACTGCTCCCATGACGCTGAACGCCACAACTGGGTTGTACGATGGCACCATTCCTGGTTACATTGGCGGAACGGTTGTAACCTATGTCGTCGACGTCTACGACAATAACGGAGGCTTCACTGAGAGCTCGCCTTACCAGAACACGGTCATACCTGAGTACGCAGTTCTGTCATTGCTGTTCATTATGATAGCCATGTTAGCAGTTGCGATTACGATAGCACGCAAGAAGCATGGTAAATAACCACCAACAACCTCTTTTTTCTCTTGATTCTAAGCTTACTCGTTCTTCTCAAACCCTGAAAACTGTCTTTCCCCTATTTCGCTGTCTTTGGAATTCTTGACCCTGCCGGTACTGATTTCATTCCTAAGCCGTTCCCACGTGAAGAGGCAAGGTGTGCGGAGACATTTGCTTTTCCATTCTCCAATGCGCAACAGACTCTCCACGCATTTGAGCCCACCCGTTTGGTGAAATTCTTCGCTGAATCTGCTGTTGGGTCTGTTGTATTTGTCTTTACCGGCTCTTTGCGGCCTTTCATGAATGTGACTTGCATAAGATGAGCGTTTCGATATTCTTTTTCCCAAGCCCGTTGTCCCAACCGTATGAAAGCTAGTGCTTGCGTGTTTTGTGTCGTAGGTTTATGAGAGCTTTTTCGATCTGCGTTCAGTTAAGCCTAAAAGTTGGGTTTTGCACTCGTGTACGGGGGACTGTTTGAAGTTCGCCGGTTTGGGGATTGCTGTCTTCTGTGTGCTAGCTTTGATACTGACGAATTTTGTAGTGGTGTCGGCGACCAGCGATTATTCGCACTTGTCGTCGGTCGAGTCTGAGATCGTTTCACAGATAAATGGTACGAACATATACAATTATGATTTGCAGCTGGAGAATATTGCTTTGAATCAGAGCTTGTCGGGCTACACGTTTCGCTCGTCCGGTTCGCCAGGGGCAGAGGCGGCGGCAGGTTGGATTCAACAGCAGTTCGAGGGGTTCGGGCTTGAAACTAGTAATGAGACTTTCAATTTGACAACTTGGGGTCTCTTGGCGCAGCCGACTCTTGTGGTGTACGGCTACGGAGGCTTGAACGTTTCGAGTTCTCAGGTTGCGATAAGCTCTTTTCAGTGTGAACATTACAGTTGGCCCACTCCTAAAGGGGGAGTCAACGCGAGCGTCGTGGCGTTGCCCCCGTACTACGATCCAGGCGTTTGGCTCGCGTTGGACAGCACTGGCACGGTCTTGCTCGTCCCAGACAACGTTCCATCTGAGTTTGCCCTGCAATTTTTGGCCAAGATAAACTCTCAAACGCCCGCGGCCATAATATTTACGGTTGCAGATGGGCCAGAGCTGTTCAGCCCTCACGGAGGCATGGATTATTGGAACATGAAGATTCCCGTCGGCTGGATCGATTCCAGCGACAGCGCCTCGATCGGTGCGATGATGGCTGAGGAGAACGTTTCCGCCTTCGTTTCCATTCCTGCTGCAATCGGACAGGGTACGCATTACAACATCGTCGCGGAGCTTCCTGGCTCCGTGGATCCCCAGAAGATGATTGTAGTCTCGGCGCATTATGACACTGTTATGAACGCGGGGTTTTGCGGTGACGGTTCAGGAACGGCGGCTGTGTTAGAGTTGGCTAGGGTTTTTTCTGAGGCTGAGCGAGAGGGCGAATACAAGCCACAGTACACGCTTGTTTTCGTAGCCTTCGCCGGTGGGGATCTCGGGTTTGCGGGTTCGGTAAATTATGTTAAGCAGCACGAGTCCGAGATGAACAACATTGTCGCCGTGATTAACTTGGACTCGCTGGGAAGTCAGATGATGACGGTTTCGCAAACGTTTCCAGATGATAATGGACTGAATTTGCAGAGTATTGTCACGGGCGCGGCTGCTGATTTGGGCTTGACCGTGAGCGTGATAAACACGGGAGGCTCGGATCAGGAGACTTTCAGAAATCCTGCCTTGGCCGATAAGATTTACAGTTCGCTCTGGGGAGGGACATCTGGGATAGAGGACGTGAACGGGTCGCGCGTGAAGTCGAGCATCATGATTAGTTCGTCACCGCTGGATTGGATAAACACTGAAAATGATACCTCATCCACCGCCGGGTGGGTTACAGCGGCCGATCTTGAGAGTCAAACGCAGGCTGCTGGGCTTTCGATAATGCGGGTTTTATCCACGATTTTCAGTCCATTTCTTGAAGAACTCTACATTTCCTTTGCGGCGGTCGCCGTGACGAGTGTGGCCGCTGTGTATTTGTTCCAATCCCGCTTAAGGATTCTTCTCAAGGGCTTTACGCACGATGTTACCTCTTTAATCGGCGGGAAAGAGGTCATGATTATTGTCCTTTTGACCTTGATTTTCTTGGTTGCGTCACTTGCAGTGCATTCAGTGTTTGTGGAGACTGAAATCACCGACCAAGGATACCCGGCGATTCTGCTCACCGAATGCTTTGGCATACCCTTCACCAGCCTAGGTTTGCTCAAGGCCGAAATTTCAGAAGGTGGACGTGTGCCGTCGACGATCAACGGCCCGGTGGTTTTTGGGGGAGCTATCCCAGATGTGGCCTTATTCTTGACGGCTGCTTTCTTGATTGTGTTCTTGGTGAAGAGAGTCATCTACATGCGTGATCTTAATAAGTACTATTCTCAATAGGTCTGAGAGAAGATCTGAGAAAATATGGGCAGATGAGGGTTTTTCTTGCGGATGTGCTCTTTAAACGGTTGGAGAACATTGAGGTCTATTCAGAAGGTCGGATTTTCTCAGGGGCGCACGAATCTCGAGGTGGCGAGTTAGAAATGGTGTTGGGTGTTGGATGAAAGTATAGTGTGTTTCGGGTACGGTGTACGGTTGCGGTTTTTCTTTTCATGAGCGTCGTCGTTAGTAGTGAGATGATTATCAGAAGTGGCAGAGTGAACAGGGCTGGGATTTCGGGCAGTATTTCGTATTGATAGGCTTGTCCTGTCCCTTGTGTTGTGTTGGTGTTGCCCGCGTTGTCTTCAGCGGTTATCGTGTAGGTTACGTTCGTGCCATATGAGAAGCCGGGTATAGTGGCGTTCCAAGTGTTTCCCTGAACGTTTTGCATTGCAAGAAGGTTTGCGACTGTTGCGGATCCGTTCGTGTATGTGTAGTTCAGGGTTACGTTTTTGACTCCGCTGGTGTTGTCGGTTACTGTGGCGGTGATGGTTACTGGTTCGTTCGGCGACACTTCGTTTTCTGGGTTTTGCAGTATCTTGGTTATGCTGGGGGGTGTTGTGTCGATTGTGAACTGGATGGTTTTTGAGGAACCCATGTTATCTTGCGTGTCGTTGCCGTAGACGATTATCGAGTGGAAGCCGTCAGGGATGTTGGTGAGGGTCTGGTTTCCGATTATCGTGGCGTTGGCTGAGCCGTCGAGGCTGTACCCTTCCCAGGACATTTGTTCGCTCACGGTGTAGTTTAAGGAAACATGGTTTGCGGCGTATGTTGTGTTTTCGGGGGACAGCAGGATAATTGTGGGAGGTGTCCAGTCTTCTTGGATTGTGACGGTGTGGGTTGACTGTTTGTATGAGAAGTATATCCATCTGTGGGTCGTGTTGTCGCGGAGGTCGAGGTTTGAGTACAGTATCGGGTTGCTTCCGTTGTCTATGAGTACTTGCATGTGACCTGCGTTTATGAGGGCGTGGGGAATCGTCAGCGCGCAGAAGCCTGTCGTGCCGCTTTCGCCTTGGGTGTTGAAGCTTATTTTTCTGGTTGAATTTGAGTAGCTGAAATCCGTTATCGTGGAGTTCGAGACTAGGCTAAGCGAATAGCCTTGCGGCGCGTTGAAGCTTGAGAAGAGGCCCATGAGTGGGAAGCGATCGGTGTTGTTTTCGGCTACGGTGTAGGGTTGGTCGCCTATTCCGTTTAGGTGGGAGTCGGCTCCGAGGTAGTCGCTCCAATAATTGCCCTCTATGCCGTTGTCCCAAGAATTGACGGGCGGGTACCCGTTTGCGGCTACTTGGGCTTGGATGGTGTTGTTTATGATGTTATTGTCACAAAAGAGGTTGGCTGAGGAAGAGTCGACGTAGATGCCTACGTAACCGTTGTTTATTATGTTGTTTCCCAGAATGCTGTTGTAGTTGGACATGTAGTCAAGACGTAGGGCACCGCCTTCGTTCGCGTTAATGTTGTCTCTGCAAATCGTGTTGTTGGATGAGTCGTAGAGGCTGATGCCTACCCCGTTGTTTGCTGTTATGTTGGTCTCTGAGATTGAATCCTGGGATGTTTCTGAGAGGTCGGCGCCGTTGTCGAAGCCTGTTATGTTGATGTCGGTGATGGAGACGTTGTTTACTGCTATCAGTCTGATGCCTTCTCCGTTTCCGCTGCCTTGGAGCGTGTGGCCATCTCCATCGATGACTATGTTGCTTCTCTGGACTGTTAACGTGGAGTTCAGGTCGGCAGTTATCTGGTATGTGATGTTGTCTGAGGTTAAGAGCGGGGCTATTGGAGGATCGATGCTGCCGTCAGTCCTGATGTAGACGTACTCGTAGCTTGTTGAGGTGAAAACTGGTGCGAGTGTGTGATTAGCGCTCATGCTGATGGCCAGGGGGTTTGCTGAGCCTGCCTCTGAGCCGTCGAGCATCCAATAGCTGAATGCGTAGCCGTTATCGGCCGTGGCGGAGACGTTGACCGTTTGTCCCGCAATGTAGGTGTATGTTCCTGGCGGGAGGCTTGTGTTGCCTCCGGTCGCTCCGTTTATGATTAGCGTGCAGTTTGCCTGAACGAACATTGGCTGTAGCGTATGGTTGGTGTCCATAAGGATTGTGGCGGGGTTTGCGGATCCGAACGTGCTGTTGTCGAGTTTCCAATTGTTTAAGATGTAGCCGGTGTCTGGAATTGCTGTCACTGAGGCGTTGTCTCCGTAGGTGTAGGAGTAGTTTCCGGGCGGGGGAGAAGTAGTTCCATCGGGTGCTGAGATGATTGTAAGGATCTGCTGCAAACCATTCGTTATTTGCCCGTCTTGGTTGGCGAACGGTATTTCGCTTACGTCAGGGTCCAAGAGGAAAGAATAATGTTGTGTTGGAGAGTAGAAGTTGCCGGTCTCGACGGGGTTTGAGGCGGTTGCTATTTGCAGGGGCGCTGAGCCGTATGCTTGGCAGGTGAAGTTGAGGCTGCACAGAATGCCCTCGCTCACGTTTGTTGAGCCGGAGAACAGCGCGAGGCCGTACTCTGAGTAGTTGTAGCCGTCGAGGGTGGGCGCGTTCAGGAGGGGGGGAACTGGGATTGTTGGCTGGTTATCGAAAACATTGTCTTGGGGAATCCATGCTGCGGTGCAGTTGATTATTGAGGCGTTGTATTTTAGGTCGATTTGCCACGAGTTCAGGTTGTTGACGTTGTTTACGGTCACGTTGATTGTGAAAGATTGGCCAGGCGTGACCGTTATCTGTGCGGGCGTGACTGACATCGTGGTTGCGTCTGCACGTGAAAAGCTTGTGTAGAAACTCAGTCCCAGAAGAAGGATTGCCACTGTTCCCAGAACGAATTTTTTCAAGCGTTTCGCCAGGTTAGTCAGATATGAAAGCATTTGGGAAATATGATTTGCGGACGCTGAGAAACTGTGCGCATGTGAACCCTTGCTGAAACGGCTCGATCCGGCTTTGTGCGTTAGTATCGGGGAGTAGAGCGCACGTGTTAACCGCTGATTTGCGCGCGCTTGTCCAATTTGGTTTGAAGGAGCAAGGTTCAAAGGGGTCTTTTTTAGATTGGAGACTGCGGGCGCGATTCGATCAGAGTGCTTGAAAAGGATTTGATAGAACTGAATTAGAGGCTGGGTGCTTGACTTGCGCCCGTTTGGGGCGGGGTTTTGGAAGGTGATACGTCAGGGTGATGTTTTACTTGAGGAGCCTGACGCTCATGAGCACGCGTGTTCGTTCGCTCATTTGTTGGTTTTGGTATAAGTAGCGTTCGAGGTATTCTTTGGCGGTTTCGTAGCTTATGCTTTTTCCGATGACGATGCCGCTAAGTTCGTGTGCTGGTCTGCTTCTGAACTTCGGCAGGATTTGTCCTTGTCTTATGTTGTATTTCTTTATGATTTTCACTTTGTATCTTTCTATGCCGGAGTCTTGGCAGTTGATTTCAACCATCAAACTGACCATTGGATATCGACTCTCCCGCCTCTCTACTGGTTAATAGGCTTTTTCGAATATAAATCGTTGTCGTTTATTATTCCCTGCGCCGTCTGTGGGGGTTTTTTTATCGCGTGTTCTTATCTGGCGCTTGTTTGAGGCGTTCTTGCTGGTTACGGGTTTCTTATCTCTCGGTCTTGTTGGGTTTGGGATATCATGCCGCCTAATTTTTTCCTGAAGTTTGTTTCAAGCTTCTGTATTGCTTCTTGAGACCTCACGCTTTTGAGGTAGAGGTAGCCGAGGCCGAACATTTGGGCGAGCATCATTGGGGCTGTGGTGTGGGTTTTTTCTTCTTTGCACTGGGTCAGGGCTAATGTGAAATCGTCTGGTGTTCCTTCGATGGTGACTTGCACGTCGGTTTCCATTTTGTAGTTGTGGGAGTCTCCGGCTATTATTTCGTAGCCGGTTTCCGTTTTGAGGGCTGTGACGTTGTCGAACTTTTCTGACTCGAAAAACTCGATTATCTCTTTTACGAGATCCGGCAGGCTGACGTTCAGGTCTCTAAAATTTTTTTGCACTCGGGCTATGCCTCGCTCATCTGGTTTGGTTTCCTCGTGAATGCTGACGTCAATCACTATACGCTGCGCTGTCCAACCCAGACGAAGTTGTATCCCGGCGTGTTCGCGTTCGGGTCGAAGTTCAGTATTACTGTTCCGTTGGCCTCGTCAGCGGCGATTCGTATTGGAAAGTTGTATGTCCCATCAGCTTCTCTCTGGACTTCAACTGGTGATCCGAGTTGGATCTCTCCAGAGTAGGTTGAAGTGCCGTTTTTTATCGGGGTTATCCACCATGTTTGTTCTGGGTCGGTCATTCCTGGCATGAATATTCTAACGTTGTCTGCGTCTCCTCCGACCGGTGTGAAGTTGAAGGCCAGTTCGTTTACGAGGACTGAAGCAGGGGGGGTGCCCGTGCCGTTGTATGCGATTCCTGTCGTTTGAAAGGTTCCAGCAAGGTCTGAAATGGCAAAGTATGTGCTTGAAGGATAAATAACTGGTTTCTTGTCCATTTGATTTATGTAGCTGTAAGCGGCCAGTGCAGATATTAGAACAAGAAAGATGACGATGGCAGAAACAAGTAGCCATTTGTTCTTTTTTGACGCTTTTCGTCTGCTGCTTTTATCTGTCATTGATGTTCACTCGTCAGCAATAATTTACCTGAGCCGAGCGGACGAAATAAACCTTTTGATAATATGTTGGGAAGAGCCGTGTTTCCGAAAAACAGCAGTTTAGCGTATGTTCCCGGTTCGAGTATGTTTGATTTTTGGGTGTGCGTTGGTTTTTCCGAAGCGAATCGTGTTTCTCGGCGATTCTTGGCAAAAATTGGACTCTTCTGACATTGAAATCATCGGCGTTCACTCAACTGGCCTAAAGCATGGTTAAGCAGTTCATTTGATACTCCAGAATTCGGCATCGCTCTGGCGCCTTTTAGGGGGGGTTGGCAGTTTTATCTGTATGACCTTCGTTCGTTCGCTCGTATGTTTGGCTTTTAACATGATGAGTCGAGCAGCTCAGACATTTCTGTGGTGACGGTGATTTGGGGGCGATGATGTTGGTGTCAGAAACAGATATATGCTGAGAACTGGTTCATTTTGTACGATGTTCTGAGTTGACTTGGCCTCTTAAGCAAAAATGGTTCTGGATGCTTTTCTTTACGATATTGGTGGGGGTTTTGGGGGCTTTCGTGCTTGTGGAGTTGATTTTTGCTTTTTCGCCAGGTTCGGCTGTCCTTGCGCTTATAGTGGTTCTGGCTCTCTGGCTCATTCTGAGAACCTATAGGAAATGGGTTTCCGACAAGTCTGAAGAGGATGAAGAGGCTGAGGATGACTTGTCGAACGATGTTGCGCGCAAGTTTTTTTGCGAAGTTTCTACTGAAACATTGTTCCACAAGGATTAAATACTGCTTTCTAGTAGGTTTTTAACGCTGAAAAAATGAGAAAGGAGAGAAAAGAATGAACAAAATGATTCCAATAGCTTTGATCATAGGTCTTCTACTGGGAGTATCAGCGATATTAGCACCGCCGATAATGGCATCACCGCCGATTAAGAGACCGATGGACTTGTACGACATCACCATTCAGGGTGGAAACCCATCGACCGTTGACTACTCATGGTGTTACGACACTGCAAGCGGCGAAATACTGCAGAACACGATGGACACGCTGCTCATGTGGAACGCAGAGAGCTCAAGTTCTCCGTACATCTTCGCACTCGCTACGAGCGAATCAGATGGGCCGGTAACCAGTGGGCATTCTACCATTGGAGTTCCGAATCCGCCTAGCTCTGATTCAGTTTCCGCATTGCTCTTCGAAAACAATGCACAGCTTAATGGCACGACAAATGCTCAGTATTACTGGCAGTATGACTTCAAACTCCGCCAAGGTGTCCAGTTTGCGCCTCCTTACAACTACAGCCTAACAACTGCAGACGTTGTATACAGCTTCCAACGCACGTTGTTCCAGGACAGGGCAAGTGGTCCACAATGGATGTTGGACGAACCCTTGCTGGACAACGCCGGAGGCATTAATCCTTCATACGGAGGATTAGCTGGATTGCCATATTTCAATAGAACTGACTTCGCGAACACAGCGATGGACGCCCAGATTGGCGCACTGGTCAGAGACTCTGTGCAGTATAACGCTACGGACGTCTGGTTCAACATAATGTTCCCAGGCGCTTACGCACCGTTCCTGCAGATTCTCTGCCAGACCTGGTCATCTGTAGAGAGCAAGCAGTGGATCAACAACCAAGTCATCGCCGGAGCAGGCCGCCCCGACTGGGACGGAAGCTTCACGAACCTGACAGCATGGGTGCCCCTCTGGAACCCCGCACTATCGCCGTTGGACACACCAACTCCGATGGAGTACGGTTCTGGTCCGTTCATCCTGACGCCAGGCACACCGGATTACACCCACAATGAATGGGCTGCAACCAGAAACCCCAACTGGTGGGGCGGAGCACCGGCCTTCTATCCAACAGAGGCTGGCGCAGGAGTTGCAGGCTACGCGAACTCGATTGAAGTGTCGTGGAACTACGCATGGTCAGCAGCACAGGGCTTCTTCAAGTCCGGTGACTGTGACTTTGCGGCGCTTCCTTCACTTGCTAACATCGGTGACATCTACACGAATGGCTATACCGGAAGCTACTATCCATTGCCGTCTTCATCGACAAACTTTCCAGATGCTGGCATACGCTGCTACGCAAACCTGGCTGAGCTGGAAGTCGACGGTCTGTTCTTCACAATGAACATATCGACCGCGACTCCTTACGGAGTAATCGACCCACCAGTGTCAGGCGGTCCTGCGACCTTTAACCCTGCTGGAATTCCGAGCAACTTCTTCGGAAACGAGCCGTTTGGTAACCCATACGGTATCGACATGAGGAAGGCCTTCGCGTACAGTATAAACTACGCGCAGGAACTCGCAGTTGCAGCGTTGGGTGAAGGCATTGTACCCGCAACAGCCATTATTCCAGGCTTGTACGGATATAATGCAAGCATCGTGGGCTTCAACTACAACCTGACAGCGGCAGCTCAATACTTCAATGCTTGGCCAAACCTAATGACCAACGGGTTCACCATAACGTTGGCCTACAACACTGGCAACGGAGAGAGGCAAGAGCTGTGCACTTTGATCCAGACAGCAATCCAAAGCATAAGTCCGAACTTCCACGTCAACATAATAAGCCTCGATTGGAAACCGTACCTGCTAGCCGCAGAAACACAGCAAATATCTACGTATGTCATCGGCTGGCTCGTTGACTTCCCAGACCCGCACGACTTCGCACTGCCATTCTACCACACTGGAGGCGCATTCAGCTCATGGCAACTATACTCTAACGCCACGATGGACGCTCTGATTAACGACGCCATTACTCTACCTAACGGTCCAGCGAGAGCTGCAGACTATAGCGCTGTGGCACAGCTAGCAATTGCTGACTGCCCGAGTGTTATGGTTATCACCCCCACGGGCCGCCACTTTGAGTACGACTGGGTTCAGGGCTGGTACTACAACCCCATTTACCCAGGCCACAACTACTTTAACGAATACAAGTTCTACTACGTGCCAGAAGCAAACCAGGCCAGTGCAACGCAACCGTTCAGTGAGTATCTGGCCGCAGACGTTAACCGCGATGGCACAGTCAACATGAAAGACATCGCCTCAATCGCTCGTGCGTTCGGCTCAAGCTTCACCGAACCTATCCCAATAAACTGGGTGTTCGTGGATGACCTTGTGAACATCAGAACAATCAACATGAAGGCCATTGCATTCGTGGCTAGACAGTTCGGTGTATCCAGCCCGATCGGCACATTTGGTCCATTGGTGACCATAAAGCCGATCACAAGCGTTGTGTCTACAGGAACTGGTATAACCTTTACCGCAACGCCTCTTACAGGCTACGGAAACCCGACTGGCCGTGTGATACATTGGTACTATGGAACGTTGGCAAGTGGTCAGCTAGGTGCACCGACAGCGGGCCCAACAGGAGCAACATTCACGTTTACCGCTCCGGCTGGAAGCTCCTACGTCTTCTGCACAGTGACTGACACGTTCACAGGCGCCGTCGCATCAGCACGCACGACAGCGGGCCTATCGAATACGGTTACGACCTATTCGATGTGGGCTGGCGTGTACGCCTCTTAAACGGTTGAAGACCTAAGCTAAACACTCTCCCCCTTTTTTCTTGTTTGAGCCTCGCGCTGCAGGATTTGATTCTACGAGTTTGCGTTCCTTGAATTGTTGAAGTCGCTTGCTTCTGAACGAACGCGTTGCTTCAAAATTGAAAACTCTGTTCCCTCTGCTGAGGCTTCTTTTGATATTCTTCTCTTATTCTTGAGGCACGAATACTTGTATCTTATAATTTTTCTTTGTCGTTTGAGTAGGATATCAGGAAGCGGGTTTTGTTGTGGCTGCGAAATCATGCTCTGTACGCTTCTTGTCTCCGGGTTGGGTTTGATGTGTGTTGAGAGCTTGATTTTGAGGTGGACGATTTGTAAAGACAAATTGCCTCTTTCTGTTACGTTGGAACATTTTCCTTCTGTCTTGCGAAACTGGGCTTGGGTTATGCGAGAACTTCCAGACAATGACGCGAGCAATGAACTGAATGGAGATTAAAGCCGGCTGACTGTTGGAGACTTCGAATCAGTTCTTGCTTTCATTTTTTGCGCGCGCGCTTTTGTTAGAAGAGGAAGAGCTGCGCGCTCTAGCGTTGGGAGTTGCGTCACAAGACACGTGAGACGGAAGGAACAAGGAATCGCGCTAGTGCGACAGGCTTAAATATTGATTTTAGGTTGATTTATGTCGGGGTTTCGGAGATGGCGAATCTAGCAGCTTACATAGTAAGAAGGTTAATCTTGCTTGTGTTCGTGTTGCTCGGTGTTACTATTTTGGTTTTCATTGTCACTATGCTGCTTCCTGTCGATATGAGAGCGCTTCTTTATGTTCATGGGAGTGTTAAGTATCTTACAGAGGCGATAGCAAACGCAATTCAACAGTATCATTTGAATGCTCCGTTTTATGTGCAGTACTGGACCTGGTTGATAAATCTGTTGCATGGGAACCTCGGGTGGTCAGTGAGCAGTAATCAAGACGTGGTAGTGTCAATTGCGACGAAGTGGCCTTACACGTTTGAGATTGTTGTCTTTGCAGCCCCGTTGATTATTTTCTTGGGGATATATCTTGGGGTTCAATCTGCGATTCACAGGAACGGACCGATTGACCAAGCATCGAGGCTCCTGTCTATCATCGGTTGGTCGCTTCCCTCGTTCTTCGTTGGCATGCTGCTTCTGGCGGTGTTTGCGGGTATTCTTGGCTGGTTCCCCTATGCGGGATCGATGACAAATACCTGGTTAGTCTATATGCTGACTCCGAAGAACCATTTCATGCATTACACTGGTATAGACTTGTTTGACGGGCTGTTGAACGGTCAGCCGTACTTATCGCTTGACGTTCTTTGGCATTGCGTTCTGCCCGTGATCACCGTTGTCACCATCGATGTTGCCTTGCTGATAAGAGTGATGCGTTCCTCTATGCTTGAGACGCTGAGCAAGCCTTACATTACGACGGCGAGATCCAAGGGTCTGAGCAACAAGGTCGTCATCTACAAGCATGCAAGAAGGAATGCTCTCATCCCTGTTGCAACTCTTTCCGGGATGTTGGTAGCGGGCCTCCTGACTGGTTTGATTATCACTGAAACAGTTTTTGGCTTTGGAGGTTTGGGAAGTGCGGCCGTCAAAGCCATCACGAATTTGGATATTCCCTTCATTATGGGTTACACGGTTCTTACGGCCCTTTTGTTTGTGTCAGCGAACCTAATAGTTGATATCATGTACGCGTACATCGACCCCAGAATAAGGTTGGATTGACATGAGCCTGACATCGAGATGGGAAGAGTTCAAAACAGGAATGCGTCCGAGAATCTCAGAATGGAGGTTCATGCTGAAGAGGATGAGACAGTCCAACCTCGCCATGGCCGGCCTGATCATCATATTGGGCTTCGTGGTCATCGCATGCTTAGCTCCAGTGCTCGCGCCAATTCCCTCTGTGAATCGCGGCAATCCATGGGCAATTCCCCAAGACCAAACCATCACAGGTCTGGTTGGGTATAACGTTCCAACGCCGCCTACAACAGAACACATTTTTGGTACCACGTACTATCAGTATGACATTTATTACGGTTGCATCTGGGGAACAATAACGGCGTTCAGGGTAGGCTTGACAGTTGTTGTAATATCTCTCATCGTCGGTCTTCTTATCGGAACGTTGGCGGCATTTTACGGGGGGGTGATAGATGAGGCGTTGATGCGATTCACTGACATCATAATCGCTTTTCCGGGCTTGATCCTTGCCATAGCAATAGTGCTTGCTTTTCCAGTAGCTATCCCGTTGAACCTTTCAATGCTGTTTCTGGGCATCTCCGCATTTTTCGTCGTGATCTTTCTTGGGTTGAGGCGCGATCGCACTGGCGCGATATTTACATCTGTATTCTTGGTAATCCTGGCCTTTTCGCTAATAACCTACCTGTACTTCCCGTTAATTCTTAATCTCAATCTTGGAAAACTGGACAAAGTTCTCGTTGCGTTGACGCTGGTCGGTTGGCCAGGCTACGCTAGGTTAATCAGAGGGGAAGTCTTAAGGGTGAAGAACGAGGATTTCGTTGAAGCTTCAAGAGCCTCAGGATCCTCAGATTTTCGAACTATAACAAGGCACATCCTGCCGAACAGCATATACCCTGTCTTCATCGTGGCCACTTTGGACATAGGTTCCGTGATACTGACCGCAGCCGCTTTGGCGTTCATCGGCATAGGCGCACCCCCGAACTACCCAGATTGGGGACAGCTTGTCAGCGCCTCTCAAAGCGTCATAACAAACGCCAGCAACATAGTGCTCTACTTCCACACATTCTTTATTCCAGGATTCTTCATCGCGATGTTTGTGGTCGGGTGGAATTTGCTTGGAGACGCGCTCAGAGACGTTCTAGACCCGATGCTCAGGAGGAGATGACAATGTCTAAGGGCAGCATAGTTGAAGTGCAAGATCTCGAAGTAAAGTTCTACACGTACGCAGGCGTCGTTGAAGCGCTTGACGGAGTCAACCTTTTCGTGAGGGAAGGTGAAATTCTCGGCCTCGTGGGCGAGACAGGTAGTGGCAAGAGCGTGACGAGTCTTTCAATCATGAGGCTGGTCCCCCCGCCTGGCGTCATTGAGGGCGGGAGGATTATTCTGCGAGATTCAGGGAAACAACAAAACACTCTAACGATGAAAGAGGATACAATCAGAAAAGTGAGGGGCAAAGATATATCGATGATTTTCCAAGAGCCGAGAGCCTACCTCAACCCTGTTTACTCGGTTGAAAATCAGATCGCCGAGGTCATGCTCGTTCACAGAAGAGAAGAACTGTTGGAAAACAGCATAGCCTCTGTTCAGAAGAGGCTCATCGACGGCCGAAAGGCAGTGCTCGAAAAGGAGAAGGCTCGGCTTGACAAAGAGAACCCTCAAGGAGAAAAAGAGAAGGTAGAGCTTGCCAAACGCAGGCAAACGATTGAAAAGAGACTTGCCGCCCTGACGGCCAAACAGCCCTCGAACAATGAGATAGCATCTTACCGAAGGTTGTTGAAGGCTGAGCGGTATTGGTCGACTGAGAATGCGCGACAGTTTCAAAAGAAGAAGGCAAAGCTCGAAAGGTTAAGGGCTACGCTTGAGAAACAGAAAACAGAACTAGAGGGAAAGAAAGGAACAGAAAAGCAGATGGTCAGCATTAACAAACAGAAGCAGTCTGTGATGGCGTGGCTGGGACAGTGTAACAGACAGTATGCTGAGCTCATGCAGGTCGAGCCCACGGAATACAAGCCGGGCTTAGGCACCAGAATCCCAGGGGCTGTTCGCGTCAGGGCCATGAGGTTTCCGGCGAGGTTTAATCGCAAACGCCAGTTCCAGAACGAGGTTCGGAAAGAGGTCGTCAAGGTGCTGAAGAGCGTGGAAATACCTGATCCGGAACGGGTGGCACGCATGTATCCGCATGAACTGAGCGGTGGAATGGCACAGAGAGTAGTCATTGCCATGGCGTTAGCCTGCAATCCAAGAATGCTCATAGCCGATGAACCGACTACCAACTTGGACGTCACGGTTCAAGCCCAGATATTGAATCTGGTGAAGACGCTGAAGAAGAACCTTGGGTCGGCAATCCTCTATATTACACACGACCTGGGTGTAGTCGCGCAATCATGCGATCGGGTTGCGGTGATGTACGCTGGAAACGTGGTCGAGACCGCTGATGTTTTCGAGACATTCAGCAACCCGCTTCACCCGTACACACGTGCACTGCTCGATTCAATCCCGAGGCCGGGCGAACCGTTCAAGTCAATCCCGGGCATAGTTCCGAGTTTGGTAAACCCGTTGAAAGGTTGCAGGTTTCACGACAGGTGCAGCTATGCAACCGAGCAGTGCTTGAGCGTGAAGCCGAAGTTCATTGAGGTCAAACCTGACCACTATGTCTCGTGCCATCTTTACGGAGGGTCATGATGGCGCCACTGTTGGAACTGAAACAATTGAAGAAGTATTATCCGATATACGGTGGGGTTTTCAAGCGCAGGGTGGCCAGTGTGAGAGCAGTTGACGATGTGTCTATAAGCGTGGATAGAGGCGAATGTTTCGGGTTGGTCGGAGAGTCAGGCTGCGGAAAGACAACCTTGGGAAAGACACTTCTGAGACTGCTGAAACCCGATGCTGGAAGCATCTATTTCGGTGTTCCCGCAGAAGTCACTGCACAAATCAATCAGCTTTCGAGGAGCAACCCCCGTTCTCCGGTGCTTCGAAGACTGAGACGAAAGTATGACATAGCAACCTATGCGGGAATGGATCTGCGTCGACTCAGGAGAAGAATGCAGATAGTGTACCAGGACCCCACGACGTCGTTGGATCCGCGGATGCTGGTGAAGGACGTGGTGGGGGAGTCTCTCTATGCTCAGGGAATAGCCAGTGGCGAAGAAGCCAAGAAAATGGTCATGGAGATTCTTGAAAGAGTAGGAATGTCAGAGCGCGCGCTGTTCAGGTTTCCGCATGAATTTAGCGGTGGCCAGAGACAGAGAATAGCCATCGCGAGGGCGCTGGTGAGCCACCCTGAATTCGTGATTCTCGATGAGCCGACCTCTGCTGTTGACGTTTCGGTTCGAGCACAACTGCTGAACCTCTTCCAGGATCTGCAAAAAGAATTCGGCCTCACTTATATGTTCATTAGCCACGACTTAAGCATCGTCGAATGCATCAGCGATCGGGTCGGCATCATGTACTTAGGCAAAATCGTTGAGTACTCCACGACGGAGCAGATATTCCACACTCCGCTGCACCCATATTCTCAGGCCCTCATAGCCTCAGTGCCCATACCTGATCCAACGAGGAGAAAGGAACGTGCGCCGTTAACAGGCGAAGTGCCCAGCCCTGTGAATCCCCCGCTTGGGTGCCGTTTCCATCCCAGATGCCCGTTGGCCATGGACATTTGCAAGAAGAAGGAACCCATGCTATTGGACTCAGGACAAGGACATTTCGTGGCCTGCTACGCAGTCTCACAATCAACTGGTTGAGGAAGCAAAACATGAAAAAACGGATAGACACAGGTTATTCAAGAAGACTGAGACAGCTCTCGGCAATTATCATCTGTGCAATTGTTGTGGCAGGGCTGACCACGCACGTGGCCACGGTGTCAGCGGCAACAGTGCCGAAAATCCTAATCCTTGGCCAAGAGTCGAACAGCCAGCAGCAGAACGATACGTTAATCCTGAAGGTAAATGAGACCTTCACGATGAACGTGAACATAACAGATTACACAGACCTTTATGACTACCAAATAGTGTTCAAGTACAACCAGACGATGCTGAACATGACAGATCTCACGTTTCCAGCTAACAACGTGTTTGGATCGCACAGTCCTGTTTCGACGATGCTTACTCCGTTTAACCAGACGCCGTCTTCATTGATAGATCTTAGGGACCAATTTGGCGTCGCAGAAGCTGGCCAGTCGCTGCTCACCACAGCGGGCATGGATGTTTCCAACGCTTTGCTCTTTCAAGTGAACTTCACGGTTGCAACGGCGGGAGAGACAACTGTTCACATTTCCACAATCAACAACACCGCTATGCTCCCTCCAATAGGCAGCCAAGCATGGTATACGTTCACGCAAAACTCGGATCAGGCTCTTTTAGGTGGTGAAAATGACAACTTTGACTTAACGAATGCGACGCTCATCGTAATCGCCGGACTCTCCGTTCCACCGCCGTTTGGCTCCTTCGTATGCCACGGCACACCCGTCAGCAGCAAGAACCACCTGCTCCTTATGTATACGGCTGGTGAAGGGGTTACCACAACTAATGTTTTCGCTTACCTGCCAACATACTTTAACGCCTCTGATTCCTACGATAAATATGGAACGATAACCGAGTACATCTGGAACTTTGGCGATGGAAACACGACTGTGGTCAATGCGACCGGGTCTCCGACGGACGCGCTCATAACACACGTTTACACAGGAGTGGGCATATTTGATGTGAACCTGACTCTCGTGGCTCGATCAGGCCCCAACGCGACCCAGGTTTCTACGCCTTTCATTTACCCGATCACGGTGGACTTGGCCCTGAACCTCTTCGACTGGACGCCGATCTTGTACACCTTCCTCGGAATCATCGTCGCCGCCATAGTGATATCCTCGGTCAGGTCGGCGGTGCGAAGAAACCGCGTGAGAAGATTGAGACAGCAAAAGATGCGCAGACCAGACTTTTCTGGGCAGCCTCAAACAGGAACCGGAACGACACAGAGCAGGTAAGCCCGCACTTCGTGCGAGCCTGTTTTCGTAACAGCTCTCAAGCGTCACTGAACCACGTTGAAATGTGAAGAGTGGCCTAAGCCTCGCCTTCGCTGAGACCTGATGGTCAATCAAATGCCTTTATCTTTGTAGCAAGTTATCGCACGCCTCTTCTTCTCGGCACGTGTCTCTTAGTTTCTAGTTTTTTTCAGTTTGACCGCTGAGCTGAAAGGATAGGTTTAACTTGACGGACGCGGCTATCGATATTCGGAGGAGGAGCCGGGATTAGGGAGACAGGAAAGCTCAGTGGACTTTTTGTGTGCCTCCTCGTCTTGACGAGTTTTCTTGCAGGCGTACGCTTTGCAAATCCTGCCAAACTTGAGACCAGCGTCGAGGGTTCTGTTTCTCCGGTGATTCAGGATTTTTTCATCAACAACGTTTACTCTGGCCTAGCGGCGCAGTTCTCATTTGAATGCTCAGACTCGAATGCGCTGAGCTTGGGAATACTAGAGACTAACATCACAGGCGCGGCCGCAAATTCTACACTCAGCCTTTCAGGCACTCAGGCCTGGGCAAACTACACGGAGACGTATCCCAGCGGCAACAGCGTAATAAGTTTTGACTTCTGGGTAAACGACTCTGACGATGTCTGGGCGACGACTGGAAACAGATCCGTCAACGTTTACGATTACACCGAAGCGGGCACGGTGTCCTACTTTGATTCTCTAATCCAAACCATGGGGGCGGTTCAAGCCGCGAACGACTTCAACGAAGTTTCACCATATCTCGCTTATGTCCTAGGCCAGAATCAGACGTCAATGCAAACAATGATAGACAACTATGCGTCTGCAGGACAGTGGATCAACGTTTTGGAATGGGCTGCCATATGCAACAAGCTCTGGTATGACAGCGTTCCAAGCGACGTTCAAGCAGACGTTGAATATGCTCTTGGAAACTACACGATGGTTGGAAGCCTGCCTATGACTAGCAGCAGTTATGGAGGAAACGACTTCAACATTGAGAACCAATGGGGACTGTACGGCTACTACTTCAACAACTGTTCTTGGATTGGGGGATACCAGAACAACTCGAAATGGAACGTCACGGCAGCATACAACTTTTTCGACACTGCCATAAACTATTCATTTGCGAATGGCGGCGGGCTTCCCCTTCAGGTTTATGCGAACGGAACAGGAACGGCATTCGCTAATAGGTACTATGATGAGGATGCGGACACCGTTGAGTCTTACGTTCTTTTTTATGCTCTTCTCAATGTTTCTGACGCCTTGAACAAAGCGGTGTACTGGTGGAACCATCTGGTCAACACTCACTGGAATGACAACCTTGGCTATTTCGGCTACGCATCAACAGTTACATACGAATGTGAAGCAGCGTTTTTCCTGAAAATCATAAGTATGCTGAAGTACTACTACCCTTCTCTCGGCAACTGGACCTACGTTCTGGAGGATTTAGGTGACAGGTTTCTTTCTGAGGAATGGAACAGTCCACAATGGGTCGACGCAAGCACTTATCTTGCAGCTTATGCTGTCGTCCATGCAAACCCTAGCAACACACAGAGAAGGTTGGAGAACACTCTCGGAACGTGGCAAACACTGCAGGGCGTTTACTCGCAGCTGAGCAGCGCGTATCAGAGCAGTGTGACGGACATGCTTTCTGGGAACCAGAATCTTCAGCCTGCGTGGGCCCTATTGCTGAGCCAGTATAATGCCACAGCGAATCAGTACGGAGTAGGGTTGTATGACGCGGCAACTGGCATGTTCAGTGAAGATCAACCTGCAAGCAGCAATAGCGGTGTCTTTGCCGACGATTGTACTGCGACTGCTCAGGCAGAAATATTATTGTTCATGATCGGAATAGTTCCTGGCAACACAACCCTCGCTTTTCCGTTGGAAGAACTGAACTATGAGTACATTCAAGACATCGACCCAGAAATGTTCCAGTTTAACTTGGCGAACCAAACGATAACCATTCCAGTAAACGATGCTGGAACCATGTCGTTCCAGTACGGGGAGTCACCCATCGTTTGCAGCTTCAATCAGAGCGGAGTCTGGCAGGTGACGTTCACCAACTCGTGGAACATGATAGCCAACGCGACGTACGTGTCCAATTTGCCCTCAAACAGCATATATTTCTCGCAAATCTATACGCTGCCATATAACGTTACCATAACTGCTCATTGTCTCACAGAGAATACTGACGTGAACGTCAGCGTAGCCATGGATGGTTCGCCGACGGTCTCAACGACACCCTACACTTTCGCCGAATTGATAGGAGTCCACACCTTCACAGTTTCGAGCACAGACCCGCAAGGTCACTTTTTCATTAACTGGACCACAGGCGAAACGACGTCAACAGTAACAGTTTCGAATGGCGGAACGTTGACGGCATACTATGAAGAGGGGCCGCTTTCAATTGCTGTTTCGCCTGATACCGCAACTTTGGGCCTCCTTCAATCCCAGTCGTTCAACTCAACAGTTTCTGGCGGCACATCTCCCTATTCTTACCAGTGGTATCTCAACGATGCCTCGGTTTCAGGAGCTACGAGTTCAACATGGACTTTCACGCCAAGGTCTGCGGGACCGTACAGTATCTATGTCAATGTAACCGACAGCGATGGAACCCAGACAACGTCTAACACCGCATGCTTGCAGGCGCACGTGCAAGTTGTGTTCCTGGGAGGTCCATATTACACTCATGGAACAGAGTACTGGATTCTTGGATTGTCAGGAGAACATTCTATACGTATACTTTCAAAGTTGTGAAACTGAGATTTTTGGGCACGTGGACTCTACTTACAAAGTGACGGCTGAAAGATGGTCACGACTCGCCTCTTCACAGTTGTAAACAAGTTGACTTAGCGGGTGAAAACGATGAAAGCTTCAATAATCGACGAAATCGTGGATCCAAACCGTCGCCACGATCGTATGTTGATATGCCGGCCGTGAGCACAGGGCTGAAAGATTTGTTTAGTCATGCTTTTCATGGTGTGACAGAGCAATCAGCGTTGGCTGGGCTTGGCACCGTCGAGTGCGGCGGTGTCCGGTGCTGCGCGGGTTTTCTCTTTCTGCATGATAGAAGATAATTCCAGAAGGTTTAAATCTTGTAATTACGCCATTTAACATTGCATAAAAGGAGAAGGGAGAATAAAGAATGAACAAAGCATTAAGTAAATTACTTGCAACTGTACTCATAACAGCAATGATCTTAGGCTTTCTACCAGCAGCCATGTTCAGGGCAACAGCTGCACCGCAAAGTGTCCCAGTAGCTACGGCACCAGCACCATGCCTCTTTCTCGTAGGATCAGTAACCAACCAAGGTCTAGATTTCTACACAAGTGGCGTTAACGCGACCGTTGGAGGCACTTTCACTGTAACAGCGTGGATCAACACGACTGCCGATGAGGGTGGTTGGGTAGGTGCATTCACGTTCAACGCAACCCAAATCCACTGCATGAGCGTCGCGTTTGTTGCCAACAGTAGCTCGCAAAGCTCATGGTTCTTCGACAACACCTATTACGCTCCTGGCACGGGAACACCGCCCTTTTTGGACTCTGTTACGCCTCCGAGCGCACCGGACAACGTTGCGGGCACCATAGGCGAGCCCTCAGGATTCGGTGAAGTACTCTTGGGAATATCCGTGTTGCCGGCAACAGCACCGTTCGTAGAAGAACTCATAACCATGACGTTCCAGTGGCAAGCGGGCGCTTTCTCGTCACTTCCAGCAATTGGCACGATCGCTTGGGACCCGAGTGTTGCGTTCATAGTCAACACTGGAGGTTCGCAAGACTTTGCCACTGCCTATGGCAACTACAATTATCAAATCGCTCTGCCACCACCACCGCCACCACAAATGCCATACGTTAAAATCACGCCCGAGACATCGACTACTTTCGCAACCATTACGGGTCCAACAGGATACGACCTCAACAACGAGGTTGGAACAAGCTTCTATGAGGATGTTACCATTCCAAACTGGAATGCAGTAAACGCTACTGTTGAAGTCGACTACAGCAACACAACGTTGCTAACAGTGACAAACGTAACCTACGGCGCAGACTGGACAGGCACACCAGCCATTGTCAGTCCTGGCGTTATAACGCTATTCGCAGCTAACAATACTAACTCACCAGGAACTTTCGCGGTTATCGGCTTCCAAATACTAACCCAAGAGATCATTCCGCCATATCCAATGGGATACTACGACGATTCCAACATGGTTGTAAACTCGGGCACTACAGTTCTGTACAACACCACGGGCATAGTGACGCGCGCCGCAGATGTTAATGCTCCGGACGTGCAGGTCTATGGATTCTTATCCGTTATCCCTGCGCAGTTCGTCGTACAGCCACCGCTCACAATTGAGGGTCCAAACCCATGCGTTGGAAACACATTCGTCGTTAACGTCACCTTGAACCCAGGAAAGTCAAACAACGTCATTGGTGCACAGTTCGTGCTACAGTACAACTCTACTCTGATGGCACCGCTCAGCGTCGCTGAGGGTCCGTTCTTCCCAGAATGGGCAGCAGCAGCTAACAACGGTGAAAACACATTCCTAAGCACTTCAATCAACTCCAACATAGGAACCTGGGGACCAAACGTGCTGTTCGCTGACATCATTCTGCCAAACGAGACGAATGGAGGATGGATGCCCCCATTCGCAAATGCGTCTGATGTCATAGCGGAGATCACGTTCCAGTGCTTGTACCAACCGCCAACCGGAAGCATCACAAGTCCCTTGACGATACTCAATGACCCGAGCGCCTCGTTCATCGTAGGCCTTGATGGTATGGGTAACATAGTCTACCCAATCATGCTGGCACCTATCAACGCACTCTACGAAGTAACAACACCAGCCTGGCAAGTAGGAAGAATGATTGACGAGTATGGTGGAGCAGTGAACAGTGGCCACGGATACCTGCTAACGGGCACTGATAGTCCGTTCCCAGTTACCGAAGGCAACGACTGGGCATTCCCCGCACCATACGGCGGACAAGGTGCAAACATGCCGATGGACATGGTTGAGCCACAATCATTCGTGTACTTCAACGCGTACGTATCCTACAACGGCTGGCCAGTTCAGAGCAAGAACGTAGCCTTTGAAATCACAGAACCCGACGGTTCGCTCTACATGAAGACTTCAGCCATCACAGACTCCGATGGAATCGCCACCATTGGCATCAGAATGCCATGGCCATGCGATCCTAACCAAGACGCCGCCTTGTTGGGCAAGTGGAACGAGGTTTCAACAGTCGAATTAGCCGACGTTGTAATCAACGACACATTGAACTTCAAGTACGACTACATAATCCACATCACCAGCGTCACAACAGACATGTCAATGTACAATCACGGCGACACCGTCACCGTCTACTTCAACTTCACCTCGTACTTCATGCAGCAATTCCCAATAAGCCTACCATTCCCAGTGCTCATCGAAGTCTCAATAATAGACAACCTAGGAGTGACAGTCGGAACCGCAACATACACAACAACAGTCGGCGGAGCAGTATTCTGCACATATAGCCAATACTCAGGCTCAGTTCAAATAACCATTCCGAAATGGGCCTACGCAGGCATAGCAACAATAAACGTCGCTGGCTTCGACGGTCTTGAACCAGTTGCAGGCGGTGTGGCAATCACACCATTATACGTTGGCCCAACAATATTGATAATGCCAGCGTAGACGAAGTGACACATCCCAAAACAATTTCCCCTTTTTTTGTTCTTCTATTCTAACATTGAGTTAGCCCGATTGCAGGGTTCTAGTGTGGCGAATGCGTGACGGTATGTTGATGACTTTGTTCTGGACGAACCTGCTGGCATAGTGAACGCGAATAATAAGATCAATCGTGGTATTGATGAATCGCTCGGATGGAGGTTTATTCCAGAATACTTAAGTGCAGCAAATCCTCAGAGCTTAAGTTGATGTAACATGACAATTCAGCTTTCCTTGAAAACTTTGTGTTTACTCGTTCTAATTGCGACACTCCCTGCTGTCTTGATACTGTGCCCAACTAGAACTCTAGCCGCGTCGACGATGAGCCTCACGGTGGCTGCGAATGCGAGCTCGTACTATATTCGACAACCGGTTGCCTTAAACGGCAAAATGTTATTAAATGGCCTACCCACAACAAACACCTTAGCAAGTGTCGAAGTCGACAATCCGAGGGGGTTCCCAATTCTCTTCAGAACAGTCCCTCTTGGGAATCCTGCCCCTACTCCTCCGCAAGTGTGGTCCTTGAATGTGACTGCAATAGGCGTGACTAACTCTCTCTTTAACGTGACGAACTCAATAGAAATCAACAGCGTGATGAACCTTTATGCAACACTGCACAACAACCTTGCTAACCAGTACGAAGCTATCGTCACAGGAACCGTTTTTGACGGAAACCTGATTCCAATATCTGCACTCTCGAGCCAAGTCACTATGGGCGCATACCAGAACGTGTCAGTCTCATGGTTAGTATCTGTCCCAGAATGGGCCTACTCGGGCGAGGCTCTAGCAGTGATCAACGTGTTCAGCGATTATCCAAGCAATGGCGGAACTCCCCTAGTACCTGAGACGCCTTATGTTTTCTATTTGACAAGAAACCCCCTCATCCCAACTCCCAACTCCGTGCTTCCAGCCGCTAACACATCTGCCACAGGCCAATACGGAATAAATTTCAGAATGCCACCCGACATCTACACGGTTCCTGGCAACTACAGCGTATATGCAACAGCAGTGTCCCCCAGCACCCATTTCGCAAGCGAAGCTTCAACATCCTTCAACTTGAATCAAGCTCCGAGCCCTCCTCAGGCAGCCTTCAGTTACTCGCCACTCCTAATCTACGGAGGTGAAAACGTCACTTTTGACGGTTCATCCTCCTCGGCCGAAGGCACAGGAGTCACAATAACACAGTACGCATGGACAATAAACAGCGTCCTGCAGACGACGGGAACCAGCCCCTACATGTATCATGTGTTTCCCAGTTCAGGAACGTACCTCGTGCAGTTAAACGTAACAAACAGCGTCGGCTTATGGTCAACTACAGTAAAACCCGTAGTTGTGAGTCCCGACTTCGGACCTACCGCAAACTTCACTTGGACACCGCCTTCACCAGGCGCGAATGTGACAGTGAATTTCAACGCCTCTTCCACTCAGCTTGGATGGAGTTCGCTAATCCCCGGCTACGCGAACATCACGAGTTACAAGTGGAACTTCGGCGACGGAACAATCAACACAACGAGCACCAGTACAACAACGCACTCTTTCACGCAGCCAGGCAACTACACCGTCACCTTGACCGTAACCGACTCTCAATCAAGAACTAACCAAACGTCTCAAACGGTCCAAATATCCCAATTCCAAACATGGGATGTTAACCAGGACCACGTTTGCAACATGAAAGACCTGGCCCTCGTAGCTAGAGCCTTCGGATCTTCTCGCGGTCCCCCACCCAGTTCAAACTGGAACCCAGCTGCAGACGTTAACGGCGACGGCGTAGTAAACATGAAAGACATAGCCCTCGTTGCAAGGCACTTCGGAATGACTGACTGAGCCTAAAAAGCTCGCGACGAGCAAGACGAAAAGTCCTCTCGCAACTCCCCTTTTTACCCTTTTCCAAATAAAAAGCCGCTCTTCAATAATCGATTTTTCAACCCTATCTGCCCTCTGACCGTGATGCAAGCACTTTTTTCCAGGTTCTTGGCTGACATGTGTCCAAGGCCGGCGAACAACGAACGTGTCTTCCCTTTCGCAAGAGGCGTAGAAGAGCGAGTCGAGAGACTTGCGAACGTGGACATTGGGCGCAGGCGGCTTTTGCACATTGGACAGGAAGCGGCATCACACTGAAGAAAGCGCTTTTGACCATCTGGGCTTGTGCCCCTGCTTTTTGTCAGCGTAGGCTTTTCTTGTCAAAACACTTAACAGAACCTTTGATTACATGGTGTTGAAGGAGGAAAAAGCTTGAATCGGGCAGCATATGACTTGGTTTTTAGCATTTGTGCTTTTGTTCTAATGTCCGCCGTGTTTGTTACAACGTTGAATGCTCCATTGGTTCGGGCTCAAGGGGCCATATACATACTGCCAGATGGAAGCATATCGCCATCGACAGCTCTACTCACCACCGCAGACAACATAACCTACACTTTTGTGGGAAACGTCAATGAACAAATCACAGTCCAGCGAAACAACATAATTATCAACGGGAATGGATACACGCTTCAAGGCCCAGGATTGGGAACCACCGAAGACGGATTCTACCTGTCCGGTATGAGCAACGTGACGATAAAAAACACACCCATAACAGGCTTCGCTGTTGGAATTCGCCTCGTCTCATCATCTGACAGTAACCTGCTCTACGACAACAATGTCACGGCAAACTACGGTTATGGCATTTGGCTCGACAACTCTTCTGACAACGTCCTGTCAGACAACACAGTTACGTCAAACGTCGGTTACGGCATTCTGCTCAACTCTTCCTCAGACAATAACAGCTTGTCAGCCAACAATTTCACAACAAACAATTACGGCGTTTGGCTCGGCATTTCCGACGCCAACACCTTTTCTGGAAACAACGTCATGGCAAGCAACTTTGGAATCTGGTTCTCATCCTGCGACAACAACAGCCTATTTGACAACACTGTGGCAAACAACAACAACGGCTTCTATCTCGACCAATCCTCTGGCAACGTCTTCTCTGGAAACAATTTTACGGCAAACATCTCGGACGGCGTCTATCTTGACCATTCTTCTTCCAACATCTTGATCGGCAACAGCATGATAAACAACACCTACGGAGTTTATCTGCTCATTTCCTCGAACGACACGTTATCTGGTAACAACATCTTGGACAACGGATACGGTGTTTACATAGACCATTCTTCTGGCAACGTTCTCTCGGAAAACACTTGCACGACAAACAGGGAGGACGCCGTTGAACTCAATGAAGCCTCTGGGAACAGCATTTTCCACAACAATTTCATAAACAACACTCTCCTCCAAGCGTACGTGGAAGGCCCTTTCAATGAATCTATCAACGCATGGGATGACGGCTATCCTTCGGGGGGCAACTACTGGAGTGATTACTCCGGCGCAGATACTCTCAGCGGCCCTTACCAGAATGTGACCGGAAGCGACGGCATAGGCGACGTCCAAAACGTCATCAACCCAGTCATCATCGATCAATACCCTCTGATGGGAATGTTTTCAGAGTTCAACACAATTTCGAACGAAAGAGTCCAGCTGATAAGCAATTTCACAGTTTCACAATTCACCTTCAACGGTTCAGCCATCAGCTTCAACATTGAAAACACAAATGCCACGGCTGATTTCTGCAGAATAAGCATTCCAACAGCGCTGATCAATGCACCTTACAAGGTCTTCGCTAACGGAACAGAAATCCCCTACACCTTGTTGCCAAGCTCCAACCAAACAAACAGTTACCTCTACCTCAACTTCACACCAGCATCAGAAGAGGTAACAATAACACCTGAGTTTCCATATCCCTTCCTCCTGCTGCTTCTCATGCTTGCAACCGCCGCAGCAGCCATCAGCTACCGCAGAAAACGTCCAAAATAGCCGAAACGTGACACCCCGATATAGTCCCTCACGAAAGAAGGAAAGAATAAGAAGACCCCTTTAGGCGCCCATCAAATTTGGCGATATGCTCTCAACGAAGACCCTGCCGTAGGTACGGCATGTCAGTCAATTCCTATGAATGAGAAGTGAGTGCTGCTTCCATAGATGATGTTGTTTGTGATGTCAACGTTCGTTGTGATATTTATCCAGTTGGCGGTGAATCCGAAGTGTCTCGCTACTATAGCGACGTCTTTCATGTTGACTACGCCGTCACCGTTAACGTCTACCGCGGGGTCCCAGTTGGGACTCGTGGAGTTTGTTCCGAAGTGCCTTGCAACGTAGGCGACGTCTCTCATGTCAACTATGCCCCACGGCGGTTGAACGTCGCCGGGAATAGACGTGTACTGAACCAGTTGCAGACCGCTCTTCTGCTGTTGCGTCATGTTCGACCCATCGAACGCCAGGCCAACCGTCACGCTGCCAGAAAAGCCAGCCGTCACGTTGATGCTGTAGAACTGTCCAACCATATTGTTCGGTGTGGGCGCGTTGACAGTTGGCGTTTCGATTGCGATGATGATACCGGCGGTTGTGACGTTGGCGAACGTCAGTTCAAGATTGTTCCTCGGAGTGACCGTCACGTTCGTCCCTGCCGCGACATTAACGTAAACAGTTAGAGTCGTGTTTCCGCTGCTTGGAAGGTTGTTCAAGTCTCCGCTGTAGCTTGCCGTGATGGTTTCGTAGCCCGTGTTGTTGTCCGTGTACGAGGTAGAACAGTTTCCAGAGGACAATGTGCAAACCTTCTGGCTGAAGATTCCCGTGCTGCTGCTCGTCGTCCAAGTGACATTGCCCGTTGGGCTTGATCCATATACGCTTGCGGTGCAGGTGACAGGGAGACCGGTAGGGACTGGGTTGGGTGTTGTGACGACGAATGTTGATGACTGGCCGAACGGTTTCATCAAAGGATATGTGTCATTGTCCAAAGTATCTACCGCTGCATCTATGATGTATGGCGTGTCGCCTATGCCGTCGCTTCCGGTCACGTTTTGGTAAGGGCCACTGCGCAAGTCCCTGCCGTGGTAGTCGCTCCAGTAGTTTCCTCCTGTGGAGTAGGCGCCTTCCCAAACGTTCGCCCCTTGGGATGTTTGGTCAATTGTGGCCTGGGCTACGTTTCCGACAAAGTCATTATTATATATCGTGTTGAAAATAGAACCTAAGATATCGATTCCCGTACTGTTGTTTGCTGTTACGTTGTTTTCGTAGACGTAATCGTTCGAAGCAGAGGAAAGAAAGATGCCATAGCTGTTTGCTGTTACGTTGTTTTCGTCGACGAAGTTGCTCGAAGAAGAGTAGAGAAAGATGCCATTGCTGTTTGTTGTTACAGTGTTCCCGCTGACAGTGTTGTATGGAGAATCGCTTAGATAAATGCCATAGCTGTTTGCTGTTGCAGTGTTCCCGCTAACAGTCTCGTACGAAGAAGCGCTCAGAAAGATGCCATCCTTGTTTGCTGTTACGTTGTTTTCTAAGACGTAATCGTTCGAAGAAGAGGAGAGAAAGATGCCATAGCTGTTTGCTGTTGCAGTGTTCCTGCTAACGGTGTCGTTCGAAGGATTGAGGAGATAAATACCAACGTCTTTGTTTGCTGTCACGGTGTTCCCGCTCACAGTGTCGTTTGAAGAACTGCTGAGATAAATGCCGTAAAGAAAGTCTTCAACATTCATGTTTTCGACTTCCGTGTTATTTATATTTGCCAGATAAAGGCCGTCTCCACTCTGATTTCCTTGTAAAGTGTATCCGTTCCCGTTAATCGTGATATTGTTTCTTTCGACGACAACCCCCTCATAGGTTGGAGAGGTCATGTTACCCATGAACGTGTAGGTGATGTTGTCAACACTTGAGATGGGCGCAGAGGACGGAGAAACGCTTCCGTCACTGTTAATGTAAACCGTCTCAGCCTGCGCGTGGACAAGCCTCACATTGAACCCTAAAGTGAATGCGCAAGTTGCAAGCAAAATCAGTAATATCCAAGAAAAAATCCTCTTCATTCCCTTCTTCCCTTAAATAAGAATGAATCACGAGCTGCCAAATTAAGGTTGCGCGTAAATTGAACACATTCCAAAATCCAAAGTAAAGTGCAGAAAACGCACGTGTTAACTGTCTCGTCCTTTAAGAACTTAACAATCCTAAAAACCTCCAAAGGTCACGTACCAGGCGCATTCTTTCTTAACTGTGTCAACGTTAAGATGCTGCATGGATATACTAAAAGCGCTCATGTGCTGCCGAACTTCTCAAAGGTATCCTTCGTTCATGTCCTTGCATCATGAAGCCACTCAGAATCTGAGATCGTAAACGTACGCGTATCCAACCTATCCCTTCCGTCGTTTCTCAGAACAAAATTACTCTACAGATCCCTTCGTGGAACAGTGTGCGCGATCGACTTTATCTAAAGAGAGTTGCTGTACAAATCTGGAAATGGGAAGCATTTTTCATGAAGAATAGATCAACTCGGTGAATCTTGAGATGACGAGAACTTAGAAATACGCTCGTGGTTAAATGTGTGGATGAACTATAACCGCATAAGAAGGTCCGGGTAGTTTCTTTTTTCTTCTTCGTCGTCTTCTCATGATTCCAGCGAACAAGAACAAGACTAAAGCTCCGATGATCCCCAACCCGAAGAGGAACAGCAAAATTAGGTAAACCGGTATTTTTAATGGTTTAACTTGACTCTGGGTCTTCCAGTTCCAAGTTATGCTCGAGGGCTCAGTGATGGTGAAGGTAAGTGATGTGGCGGACCCAGAAGCTAGAACGCTTCCAGTGCCTGTCCAACCCGTACAGACGTACTGGGTTGCAGAATCTGCGGACACTGGGGAGGTCACAGATGCGGGTATTGTGCTTCCAGAGTCGAACCAGCCGCTTGATGGAATGGGAGAATCGTGTGGCGAGGTGACAGTCAGGTAGTATTGTGTCCTGTAATTTCCTGTTATGTTTCCGGAAGTTGATACTGTGATGGTGTCATTTTCGACCGTTGACAGGCCAGTCGTGCTCGACCAAAGATACTGCTTGGCGTTTGCGTTTACACGAAGGGGTGTCTCGAATGCGAAACTGTGGGTGGAGCCGACGCTCCATGCGAACGAAACTGGCAGTTGCGCCGCAGAATAGCCGACCGAGTCGACGACGACTATGGTGCCGCTGAAATCTTGGCCCACGCCCGATTGGTCGAAAGTTATTCGGGTCTGAGCAGGCCCGATTATGAAGGGTACCGAGTAGTTGTTGTCGGTGAGATCCGCTTCCTCGGGAAAAATGGTGGCGTTTACAGAGAAAACGTGGATTCCTTCAGAGAGCCCGGTGGTGTTCAGGAGCACGCTTTGAAATTCGTAGTCGTATGGCTCGAGCGAGGCAATCGTCTGTTCAGACACGATGCTGTTGTCGACTTCCATGTCCACAATAATATCGTTAAGAATGACGGTTCCTTCATTTCTTATGAGCACTGTCGCGTTGATCTGGCCGCCGACTTCGACAAACGTCGGAGTTAGATAAGCGTAAACCACTGAGTCATCGATGAAATTCGGAAAAGCCGGGTTGCCGATATCTATTAGCAGGCTGGCTGAAGCTTGAGGAGAGAGCGATACGTTTTCTTGGTTAAAAACGTCAACGAGGACTGATGCGTTTCCTGGTGCAGCGTGTTTTGGAATCCCAATGTTTCTGAAGATGTAGACGATCTTTCCGTTCGGGGGCATGAGAAAGCCATCTATCTGCGTATAATTCACGGTCGTCAACAAATTATCAACGAGGGAAATCGCTATAGAAACATTCTGAATGTTCATCAAATTATTCCTCAGGGCTATTTCAAGGCCGACCCATCCAGTCTCCCCCCAGGAAGTGCGGGAAGGAGGGAACCCGCTGTAGTTCGGGGGGTTCGCATCGACTGTTCTGACAGAAACAACTTCGACCGTCCATTCTACTGTGAAAGTCAAGCTATCCGTCAGGATCATTCCGGCAACATCAACAGTTGCATCAGCTGTCCAAGTTCCAAAGGCTTCATTCTGACCCATAGAATGCAACGAAAAATCCGTCTCTGCCACCCCGCTAGCATTGGTTGTCGCCGTTCTGATGAATGCGATTCCGTTCGAAACAGGCATCGGCTCGGTTATGCCAAACGTGACCAAGACGCCATCGACAGGTTCCTCGTTCGCTGCAACCGCCGCGTACAACTGGACAATCTCTTGCGGTCCAAACATGTCGCTTGACTGGTTTGCTCCCTCACCACCCCTCTGAGTGAAGATATCCACGTAGCTGCCCGATTGAGCCTTCGCAGGAACAATCTTGACGCCCACAACGGTGGAAGCAAGCGTGATCACCAGAAGCATCACGAGTATGACGCACGCTCTATGCTTCAAAACGTTGAGTTCTCGCAGCTTCCGTTTGCATAGAGTCATTCACAACACTGCCAGTTTCTGGCGGCTTTTCAGCGCTAACCTCCCGTCAAATCGCGCATCGAAGCCTACTCCTTCCTTTTAACTTCAAAAAAATCATGAACACGGAACTATTTAATCAGCTATGTAAGATACCTCTATATGTTCAACTCTGATATATCATCATGAAAAGGCTTCAGCCCAAAGGATAGCTCGCTTAGATGCTCATGCTTCAAAGGATCGCGGCCTAGCGATATTCTGAACGAAATACGACATGGAGGATTATTCCAGAAACAATAATAGGCTCGGTCGCAAAACTTGATAGATGAGGGTAAGAGAGAAAGACAGAAGGCGCGAGCCTTGCGCCATAGCAAATTTCATTCGAATAAAGGAGAATGGCGTAAAAAATGAATAGAAAACTGAGCAAGATTATTTCGACTCTAGTTGTCATGGCAATGTTAATGGTCGGTTTACAGATTTTAGGCCTTCAAGTGGTCACGCCAAGAGTAAAGGCTCAGCCCCCCCAACCATCACTATACCTTGACCCGAGCACCGAAACTTTCAGCACCAACACTGCTTCAGTGGGCACACTATTCAACGTGACCGGTTGGATCGATGCCCCCGACAGCAGCTCTGGTTGGTCTGCTGGACTATTCTTCGACCCGTCACAGCTTCAAGTAGTGACCGCTACGTTCAGTGGCACAGGGGGCAAAGAAAGCCTGTGGATGGAGACCAACGGGATTGCCGTTTCGAGCCTTGTTCAAGAGCCCTCGGTCTGGAACAACACAGATGGCACGATTGGCGAGCCTAACGGTTTTGGCGAAACAATTTTGGGTACGGGCCTAGCCACAATCGACGTTGGCAGTTTGTTCATCGTAGAGTTTAATATCACTCAGGCTCCTGCGCCGGGCGGCTCACTCTCAAGCATCATCCAATGGGACTCTCTCCTTTCTTACGGTTTTGATAATCTTGGCATCGAAGAGCCAGGATTCAATTACGGCAACTGCACCTACACTTTCAGCAGTAGCGTTGTTTCGAAACAGCAGATCACCTTCGCCCAATCTGGCCTGGACAGTTCTGCTTCTGGAACGGTTGTAACCGTTAATGGCACAGCGAAGACTTTCAGCCAACTGCCGAATATCACTTCAGCCAACACTGGAGACACTCTACTCTTTGCGTATCAGACCAATGTTTCAAGCAGCGTTTCTGGCAAACAGTTCGTCAACACGGGAGTTAACGTCACTTCGCCCTTAACAGTCTCAGCAACCGAGACCGTGACTGGCTCTTACAAAACTCAGTACGAAGTATCGTTTGCCGTCAGTCCTTCGGGAGGCGGAACAACTACTCCATCGGGAACGAATGTCTGGGAGGACGCTGGAGGGCTTCCGATATCCGCGACGCCCAACTCTGGCTTCAAGTTCTCCAACTGGACGACCACGGGATCAATAACATTGAGCAATCCATCATCAGCTTCCACAACGGCAAACGTCAGCAGTCCAGGCACGATAACTGCCAACTTTGTCTCAGGGCAGACTTTTTCTGTGTCCTTCACCGAAAGCGGCTTAACATCCGGCACAATGTGGAACGTGACGTTTAACGGAGTGACACAGTCTTCAACGTCCGATACTATCACATTCTCAGGGATCAGCAATGGCGGTTATCCATACACCGTCGGCATTGTCCTAGGCTACGCGGCCTCTCCAGCGTCTGGTTCTATCACGGTCAGCAGCGCCAACGTAAGTCAAGCTATAACCTTTACGACTGCGCAGTATTTCCTAACGGTGGTCACAAACCCGCCTGACATCGGCACTCCCACTGGACAGGGGCTCTATTCTGCAGGTTCTTCAGCGCCAATAACGGCAAACCAGAGCGTCACGATAATGTCCAGTATTTCCCAATACCAATTCACCGGCTGGACAACAACTAACATGCAGGAAATAACCAGCCCAAGCTCACCATCAACGACGGTTATGATGGACGGAAATAAGACAGTGACCGCGAACTACGTGACCCAATATTATGTCACTTTCAATCAATCAGGCGTTGGCTCGGACTTCACGGGCACAGTGATCATCGTAGACGGCTCAAACTATAGCGTCAGTAGTCTGCCGACTTCATTCTGGTACAACAGTGGCTCAACGCACAGTTTCGCGTTCCAGTCGCCACTCGTCGTCGTTTCGCCTGCAAAGCAGTACTTCTGGACCTCTACAACGGGCTTGTCGACTCTGCAGTCTGCCACAATAACCATCGGCGGCCCTGGAAGCGTGATTGGCGACTACACGACTGGCGCCCATAACGTTGTAGTTACAAATATAACGGCGCCCCTGTGGGTCTATCACGGGTTCAGCGTCAACATCAGCGTCACAGTCAGCGACATCGGGCAATTCAACGAAAGCGCGTGGGTCATCATCACATACTACAACAAAACGGCAACCGGTCGCATAAGCGCATACCCTGTGTTCCTGCAGAAAGGACAAAACTTCACGCTCACATTTATGTGGAACACTGGAACCGTGTCGTGCCACACATACACGCTAGCAGCGGTGGTAACGATACCCTCGGGTTCGGGCACGTTTATCGGCGGTAACATAACCGTCAGACTTGTTGGCGATGTCAACGGCGACGGGAGAGTTGATTTAAGGGACATCGCGACCGTGGCAATGCTTTTCGGCCAAAGCCCAAGCAGCCCGAACTGGAACCCGGCAGCTGACATAAACGGCGACGGCGTAGTTGACATGAAAGACTTAGCTCTAATAGCCAGAAACATAGGCGCCTTTACGACCTACTAGTGCGCGTTGGAGCGAAAGATAGAGTTCGCAAATGATTGGGCAAGTATTGAGCAATCGTATTCAGGGATGAAATGATTGTTGAAGCAAAGGGGCGGAGGGCTTTCTATTAGAAGAACATTAATGTTGTTCTTGTTGATCAGTGTTGCCTTCGCCTTCATGTGCACCGAGATTGCTCCTGTGAAGGCTCTATCAGGTTTGACTGTGGACCTATACGGGGGTGCAGTGAACGGTGGTCATGGAAACCTTGTTGGCATCATTGAGCAAACCGATTTAGCGTTCCCAGCTCCATACGGCGGAGAGGGCCCTAACAATCCGATGGACGTCGTTGAGCCTCAAACGCTGGTCTACTTGAACGCATACGTTACGGAAAACAGCTTTCCGTTGTCAAATGAGAACGTTACCTTCCTGCTGCAGGAACCAAACTTTACGTCGTACGCTGAACTTTGGAATGTGACAGACTCGATGGGAGTTGCCAGCTTCAGCACTAGGATGCCGTGGCCATCCGCAAACCCGGACGGTCTGCTTGGCACGTGGACCGTGAATGCAACAGTACAAGTTGCGGCAAAGTCAGCCGAGGATATGATGCAATTCCAGTATGACTATATCGTCCACGTCTGGAACGTAACAACGGACAACCCGTTGCCCGAGCCTGGCCCCCCCGCGGGATACGGCCACGGCGACCCTCTAAACATCCACGTGACCTACGGCTCATACTACATGCAACAACTGCCGACCAGCCAACCGTACCCGGTCCTCATCCTAGCCGAAGTAACAGACAACCTGAACGTGACGATAGGAACCGCAGAAATCACCACAACAGTTGGAGGAGCAGCATGGGGTGAGTACAAGAACTCTACAATTAACGTTAACCTGGACGTACCGAAGTTCGCCGCCGCAGGCCTAGCCACCGTGTCTATCTCCGTCTTCGATGGATTAGAACCATCAGAGGGCGGTGTGGCAATCACGCCAGAGTGGGTAGGTCCAACGGTTGAGATACTCCCCATAAGCGTCCCGCCGAAAGGTTCACTAACCTTTTTTGTAACGGGAGTCGGCACAGATTTCAATGGCACCGTGCTTATCGTCGACGGAGTCAACTACTCCTTGTCGCAACTGCCTGTTTCATTCATATGGATACTCAGCTCCACGCACAACTTCACGTTTCTGTCACCATTGGTCGGCAGTATCAGGAAGTACCAGTGGGTTTCCACCACCGGTCTGTTTACCCTACAGTCGGCATCGATCACCGTGACCGCTGTCTGCGAAAACATAATAGGCAACTACGTAACCGGCCTCCACGCAGTTATCATCACTAACGTCTCGGCGCCAACATACACGTACCAGGACATACCCGTGATCCCTCATGAATGTGCCAACATCACTGTCACGGTCGAGAACGTGGGAGACTTTCCCGAAAACGCAACGGTCTACCTCTATTATAATATAACCGCCAATCAACTCGTAGGCTCGTTCCAGGTCCATCTTGAAGTAGGACAAAACTTCACTCATCTTTTTATTTGGAAGACTGTTGGCATACCAACTCGAACCTACACGTTGACGGCCGTGGCAACGATACCAACGGGTTCCTTCATCTACGTAGACGGTAACATAACCGTCAGAATCAAAGGCGATGTGAACGGAGACGGAAGGGTCGACTTGAGAGACATCGTGTTGGTGGCCCGTGCCTTCGGATCCACTCCGAACAGCTCCAACTGGAACCCGGCCGCTGACATAAACTGTGACGGTGTCGTTGACATGAAAGACATGGCCTTAGTAGTCAGGTTCTTTGGCAGCCAAGCGACCTACTAGTCCTTCCCCAAGTTGAGCAAAGATTCGTTCAAACTGACGTGCAGACTCTAGTGGAGCAAACATTTAAATCAACGTAACCGTGAAATAGTTGTAGAAGGGAGAGGGAAAGGGCTTTCATTGAGGGCCAAAGTGACTATTCTATTTTTGATTATCATTACCCTAGCCTTCATGTGCGTTAGGGCTCTTCCAGTTGGGGCTCTATCAACTTTGGCTGTCGATCTTTATGGTGGGGCGGTGAACGGCGGCACTGGAGGCTTGGTTGGCGTCCACGAGCTAATCGATTTGGCGTTTCAGGCTCCTTTTGGTGGACAAGGCTCGAACAATCCGATGAACGCCGTTGAGCCTCAAACGTTGATCTACCTGAACGCGTACGTAACCGAAAACAGCGCTCCGGTGCAAAACGAGACGGTTGCCTTCGAAATTTTTGAACCCATTTACGGTGAAGAAGTAAACTCTACATTGTACACTACACTTATGGGTTTTACAGACTCGATTGGGGTTGCCAGCGTCAGTGCTAGGATGCCATGGCCATCAACAAACCCAGAGAGTCTTCTTGGCACCTGGACCGTGAACGCAACAATACAAGCTGCCAATCAGTCAGCCGAGGATATGATGCAATTCCAGTATGCGAAGACTCAATCAGGTTTGAATGTGGACCTATACGGTGGGGCAGTAAACGGTGGCCATGGAAACCTGGTTGGCATCATTGAGCAAACCGATTTAGCGTTCCCAGCTCCATACGGCGGAGAAGGTCCCAACAATCCGATGGACGTAGTTGAGCCTCAGACCTTGATATACCTAAATGCTTTCGTAACCGCAAACAGCGTTCCGGTGCAAAACGAGACGGTTGCCTTCGAAATTCAGGAACCAAACTCCGCGTTGTACGCTACGCTCGGTAGTGTGACAGACTCGATTGGGGTTGCCAGCGTCAGTGTTAGAATGCCATGGCAATCCCCAAACCCGGACGGTCTGCTTGGAACTTGGACGGTGACCACGATAGTTCAGGTTGCCGATCAGTTTGTCGAAGATTCGATGCAATTCCAGTATGACTACATCGTGCACGTCTGGAACGTCACGACGGACAATCCACCGCCCGAGCCAGGTCCACCTCCTGGATACGGCCACGGCGACCCCGTTAACGTTTACGTGACCTACGGCTCATACTACATGCAACAACTCCCGACTAGTCAACCATACCCCATTCTTATTCTGGCTGAAATATCAGACAACCTGAATGTTACGATAGGAACTGCAGAGTTCACGACGACTGTGGAAGGTGCAGCATGGGGTGAGTACAAGAACTGGACAATTAGCGTACCCGTTTGCAGCAGTTGCATTCCGAAGTCGGCGTTCTCAGGCGCAGCTACGGTAATTGTCAGCGTCTATGACGGGAAAGATCCCATCGATGGTGGCGTGGCAATCGCTACGGAGTGGGTTGGCCCTATCATCGAGATACTTCCCATCAGCGTACCGCCGAAGGCTTCAGTCACATTTGATCAGCTTGGAGTAGGTTCTGACTACAATGGTACCGTGGTCATCGTAGACTCCGTCGGATATTCTGCGGCGCAGCTGCCTTTGTCGTTCATATGGCTCGTCGGGTCCACTCACACCTTCGAGTTTCTGCCGCGATTGGTCGGCAGCGTGACGACATACCATTGGAATTCGACCACCGGCTTGTCGACGCTAGAGTCGGCATCGCTCAACGTAACTGAGGAATGCGGAACAATAACAGGCATTTACATAACAGGCATCCACGAAGTCATCGTGACAAGCGTCACGGGGCCACCGTGGACTTACCAAGACATACCCGTCATTCCACATGAATGCGCCAACATCACCGTCACAGTCTGGAACATCGGAGACTTCGCCGAAGACGCGATGATCACCCTCTACTATAACATAACGGCCAACCAGGTCATAGGAGCGCTTCAAATTCATCTCGAGATGAACCAAAACTACACACACACGTTCGTTTGGAGTACTGTGGGCGTGCCAGTGGGCATTTATACATTAGCAGCTGTGGCAACCATACCAACGGGTTCGAACACATTTATTGACGGCAACATAACTGTCAGGCTCAGAGGCGACGTAAACGGGGACGGAAAAATCGACATGAAAGATATAATTCTGGTAGCCCGCGCCTTCGGCTCCACCCCGGGCAGTCCAAACTGGAACCTGGCCGCAGACGTAAACTGTGACGGTAAAGTTAACATGAAAGACATGGCCATAGTGGTTAGGTTCTTTGGCACGCGTACGACGGCTTATTGAGACAGGCTTGTTCCTTCCACTGTTTTAGAAACGTTTTTTGCCAATGGTTAGACTCATCTAGAACGAAAAGCTAAGACGCAAGAGCGAAGACGGCTTTCTTAAATCTCGCCAGTCTTTGTCCGCAGGCGAGCTGGATAATTTGTATGAGCTCTTAGTAGCGGCTAGGGGTAGGTTGAGTTGTCAATCTTTTCACACGTCGCGAAACGACAAAGCTGAGTTGGTCCCTCAGGCCGTTGCCCGTGAGGTTTAGCTTCTGCAACCTTTTGATTTCGCCCGCGAGTTCTTGATCCTGCAGGACCTCTGCTACCCATTTTTCAAAGTCTCCGCGGCCCAGGTGAAACTCCAAGGACTTCACGTTAACCTCGTTTATTCTTCCCATGAATTCCTTCAGGGACGCTGCGCTCGATCCAGTGTAGTTTCCAATCGACGTGAAGAAATAGAACGCTTTCTCCCTCGGAACTGTTTTGAGGATCTTTGAATCCGTATTCATAGTCATAACTCGTCAGTCCGTGTTTGATATCGCATACTCTTTTATAAATTTACCTTTTTTGACGCCTCTGTGATTGAAAATTGGGTTTCTTTAAACTTTTTCGTGATGATTGACGTGCGAATTCTCGAGACTCCAGGCAGGGGAGCGACAGAGTTGGCTATGAACTCATGTAGGTTTTCCTGGCTTGCCGCCGACACTTTTGCGATGATAAGGAGTTCTTCTGAAAGGGACGTGTAGGCCTCGAGAACTTCTGGCAGCGCTGCCAACTTCTCAGCCACTCTCTCAGTTTCCTTGGGATCCGTGTAAACCGTCATCATCGCTGTTATGTTTCTTAATCCAATCTTCTCAGCGTCGATGGTGGCCGTATAGTTCTGTATTACCCCCTGCTGCTCCATCTTCCGTATCCTGTCACGCACCGTTGAATGAGCGATTCCAAACCGCTTGCCCATGGCAGCGTATGTTTCGCTGCTATCCTTCTGCAGTGCTCTCAGAATCTCGATGTCCATGGCATCCAAGGAAACCGTATTGTTCTTGACTCTCAATTCCTGCGTCTCCGCCATTCAGAGTGAACTCGTATGAATTTATTCCTTATCATCAAAAGAGCGTGTTCCTAGACATTTCCATGGAAAAACCCATAGCCGCCATTTGTCCGCGAATTTGTGTGTAACGCATGTATTTGCAATTAAAACCGCAAATAATTGGACTGAAAATATTCATTTTTGCGGAAAGTGGTTACAGAAACACTTAATTCCTTCGGCCGATAGAATAGAACTTTGTTCTAGAACAAGGCTCCAACTCGGGGAAAGATTATGAACATTTCCAGAATATGGGAAATCGTCACCAGCTTCAAACAGTTTTGCCGACTCCGCGGCTGGAGAACATCCGAAAACGAAGACTGGGTCGAACTCGACAACGAATACCACAACTTCCTCTCAGCCAAAAACGTCAACCCAGCCTCATTCAAAACCATAATCACAAACAGAAAATGCATAGTCCACAAAGGACTCCTCTACACAGTCGTTGAACAATCCCACCAAGCCTGGCTCTTCTCAGAACCGCCCTCACAAGACATGTACAACACCGTCCTCAAAAAACCCGACTACTCCAAAAACATAGCCCTCTTCGACCTCAGCTCCGTACAACACGGAAAAAACAAGTGCATTAAACTCAACAACACAGACAGTCCTGTGTTCCATGAATTCGAAACCTACCTCCAGAACGAGCTCAAAATCGAAATACAATCATACCAAGCCCCACTAGATACGGAAATCACCCTAACCAGCAACACACTGTCACAACTCGCCTAACCACACACCCGCAAAACGGCCCAAGAAACAAACAACACCCATGACGGCCCAAACCTTACTCGAAACGAACCGACTTCACAAGACAAAGCCAGCACGCGCTATACCGAGCATCGCTGCAAAAAGGGATTATGAGTAGCGTTGTCCGAAGTTTCTGGCTATCAACGCGATGTCTTTCAAGTCGACCTTGCCGTCGCCGTTTATGTCTGCGGCTGGGTTCCAGTTTGGACTTGTTGGAGTGGAACCGAATGCTCTAGCAGCCAACGCGAGGTCTCTCAGATCAACCTTTCCGTCCCCGTTGACATCGCCAATGAGTCTGACCGTTATGTTCCCGGAGAGTGTGTTCGAGCCTCCGCTAATCATGGCCACTGCTGTCAGCGTGTAGCCAGGATAGTTGATGGGTATGCCTGTTGTGTTCCATGTGAACGGAAACGTGTAGTTTTGCCCCATATTCAGGATAACGGCGGAGGTATATGCACCTATGATTAGTTCGGCTGCTAAGTTGTAGAACAGGGTGACCCAAACCTTTTCGGCAGAACCTCCGACGTTGCTGACCGTTACGTTGACGTTGACAACATGCCCTTGGTAAACCCACGTAGTGCTGGGTGTTATCTCTGTAACCAGCACCGCCTGCGCTTTTGAGACGACTGTATAGGTCCCGCGCGTACTTTCCGTAAAGCCTCCGCTGTTGTCGTAGGCCTGGATGACATAGTAGACGACCGTTCCGCTCAAAAATCCTGGAATGGTGCCACCGTACAACCCAGTTGCACCGTTCGGCGTCATTGCAGCAGTGGAGTTTATAGTCCAACCATCGGGTGAATAGACGAGGGTAACGTTCGCAAATCCTGTGCCGCTGTTGTCCGTCACGTTAGCCGACACTGCCACAGCTTGGCTGTCATTAACGCTGTTTACGTCAGGAACCTGAGAAATATTCCTGATTGTTGGAGGAACAGCTAGCGCGCGCGCCGAGGCGGGTCCGAGGTCAAATGCAAGTGTGAACGTCGCTATCAAAAGCAGCATGAACAGTATCCCAGAAACTGTCCTCTTCAAACTACCCTCCTCCCCGAGCAACGCTACATGGGTATTTCGATTTGGGCGCTTATCTACCTTTCTGAAACAAACCTCTAGCGCTCGCTAGAAGGGGATTATGGGGCGTGTTGTCCGAAGTTTCGGACGACGAGGGCTATGTCTTTCATGTCAACTGTGCCGTCGTTGTTAATATCTGCGTTGGGGTTCCAGTTGCCTGATCCAGGCTTGGAGCCGAAGGCTCTGGCTACCGTGGCTACGTCTCGCATGTTAACCTGTCCGTCGGGCCAACCGTTCAGACCCGTGATGTCTCCAACGATAGAAACAATTACCCAGCCTCCTGTGCAGTTGTTGTTCGTCGTGTTCGTTTCGCCTGGAACAGGCCAAGCGTAGGCACTGATAGTGTAGTTGCCTCTAGCAAAGCCCGTGGTGTTCCAAACAAACGTGACGTTTCCGTACGTTCCAGCCGATAGCGTGACATTCTGGGAAACAGCAACGGTTGTGTTTGCGTAGACTGTGACATTGAACGTTTCTGTGTCTTGGCCCAAGTCTGCTGCTGTAACGGTCACGTTTACCCCGTAGCCTTGTCCGACTACAGTCTTGTACCTGGTCACGTTGGTGATGGCAACGTCCTCAGATGGGACAACGCTCCCATAGAAAGTGTAAGTGCAGTTGCCATAGTTGAACCCTGACTCGGTGATGCCGTTTTCATCGAAGGCGCACGAAACGTTCGCGTCCCATTGGATGATGCTTGAGAGTGAGCCCCCCGACGGAGGAGCCTGCGTGATGTTAAACTCTATGATGAACAGGCTGCCAAGATTGCTCGTTGTGACATATGGCACAAGCGCTGATTCGCCAAAACCCCCAGGCTCGCCTATAGTCCCAGCCGTGTTGTTCCAAGTCGCCGACTCGGGAATAATGTCAGCCGTGGGAATACCGGAGTTTTGGAACCACTGACTTTCCGCGCCTCCCGAGCCGCTGAACACTTCCTTCACGAACTGAAGCTGTGAAGCGTTGAAATCCAATGCAGCAGACCACCCCGTGCTGGTCTCCGTCGTGTTCACCCACCCGGTAACATTGAAAAGACTCCCCACCGAAGCAGCGTTCGCGTAAAAAGTCTGATTACTAGTACCCGATGCGCCCACAAGATACATGCATGGTGCAGGCGGCTGAGCCTTGACCGTAGGCATGATTATTGGCAAGTTGCCCAGCAGCGTCACCGCGACAAACAGAGCTAAAAACAGTTCTCTTGATTTCTTGTTCATGCCCCAACCTCTTCCCAGTTATATTATGCGCCACAAGCTCATTAACATTTAGCGCAAGCACCTAGGAACACCTGCGCTTTCAGAAGCGAGCCGAAACCTAAAGAACGGGCACCAACACGACTAGAATGTCGGGGGTTGCTTCAATTGAAACATACTTTGACTATACGTTTGAGGAAAACGAAGTCAAACTTTCAGGAAAAATCAAAATGAAAGACATAGCCCTCGTAGCCAGAAACTTCGGACAATACTACCCATAACCAAAGTTTTTCTTATCATGCCAATTCAATGTTTAACGCCCTCACCGCTGACCGCTGCCCATATTCGAAAAGAAAAGGGAGAATTCGTAATTTGCGATTATCATAATTTCCTAGCTCCATATGATGCGATAAGGCGGTCGACAGGCCAGGTAAGAGTTAGCTTGGTGAACTTCAATATGACTCCCAGCGTTTTTGTCTCGACATTGTGTAAGTTGTGCGGAGGAAAAACATGGGATTCAGCTCGGTTACTGGGAGAAATCTCTGGAAGGCTTCCTTGATGTTGCCGCTCTTCTCTAACTCGTACAGGTATCCTAACGCCCAGTAGTCTTCCCCGTCGAAGGATTGATTCAGTATACCCCTCAGATAATTCTCAATGTGCCCTCCAAAGCACATCGAATTGCAGACAAAATGAAATCCCCTGTTTCTCTCGTTTTCACTTGTTAGACGAGCATCTATGCGCTCCTTGAGGGTGTCCGCCAGTTCCTTGTCGTTCGTCCAACTGAGCTGTTTCGTCCTGGCGTCATCCAGCAGTTCGAGGGCCACGTCAGTTCCTCTCGAAACGAAGTTCAATATTTCATCTACAGAAGCATTGTATTCAGATAACACCTCAGGTTTGCCAAGCTCAAACTCATAATCCTTAATCTCCAGCCTGTCCCGCTGAGGGTCGATGAGGAATCTTGAAGAAAAATCAGACATCGTATCCCGGATTTCGCTTGGTATATGTTCTCTCTGCTCTTCTGAAATGTACAAACTGCGACTCTCGACTGGCTTCATCGAAGGTATGCTGAGGCACACGTAAAGCGAGTCATCTGGAGTGCGCGGAGATTCGAAGTGATAGGTCAAGACACAGCCGTTCACAAGAGGACCTCGCCACTTAGAAATCAACGGTCTGAACTTCTTATGCAGCCGTATCTGCTCGTCAACTCTGCACTTAAAATCAAAATGGACCCACATTGCTCTCTCACATTCTATAGAATACCAAGTTCCGCTATAGCTCTTCCGAAAAGAATGAAGCAAGAGTAACCAAACAGACAGTTCTGCACCATCACGAACAACATGCGCCCGAGACGAAACAGGTCGAAACGAGTCAAACCAAGTCGAACAGAGTCGAATCAAGTCATTTCAAGTCGAATCCAGTCGAATCCAGTCGAGGCCTGAGACTGATGCAAACCCAAAAACAGAAAAACAGCCCAAAACACAAACATCAAAAAACACAGCCGACCCCGCCACGCCACAACAACAAAAACAACAACGACCACAAACACGACGCAAAGAATTGATAAGCCAAACAAGCACTTACTGCTAGGACAGTGAACAAGAATTGTCAACAGACGCTGATCGAATAAAACGCCTCGTCGAATTCAAGAAAAAACTCGAAACCAAAATCGAAAACCTCACCACCGAACTCAAAGACTCACAAGCCATGCTCGAAACCCTCGACACCCTCCTCCTCGAAAAAGGCTTCAAACGCCCAGAAATCCAAGAAGAACCAACAAGAACAGAAACACCAACAACAGAAACAACAAGCGAAACCCATATCGAACAGGAACTCGACAACATCACACCGCTCCAGACAAACACCGGCGAACTCTTGGCACACATGCACGTCGAAGAAGACAGACTCCGCGTCGTCCTCGCCGACGACAAAAACTTCAATTTCAACACCCCACCCTTCAACCAGTTCCTCCTACAAAAAATCCTACTCAAAATGCAAGAAAGAGACAACGAACTCGCCAGAAACGGACAACTACCACCAGACAAAATCCTCTGCTACAACATCCTCAGAGAAGGCGACACCATCCGCGAAATACAAATAAAAAACATCGACCCAGAAAGACTCAAAGAACTCAAATCAAGCATCCGCTGGACACTCGAAAAAATGTACGAAAAAACAAAAACCCAAACCTAACCAAACCCCAACACGCCCTCAACCGCCAGAACCAAACCCCACATCAGCAACTCACCCGAAGCCCATAACAAAACAACACAAAAAAGTGCAGGCTCACCGAAGACCCGGTCACATCTTCGCAGGCCTGTCAAAATAGATGTTCTTACCCCTCACCGAAACCGGAATCCCCATAACAACCGTCGCCTCAGGCAGCAGCTTCAGCCTCACAGCAGCCGCCCCGACCCGATACATAATCCGGTTATCAACATCAAGCAAACTCGCCGTCTTCACAGCCGACCCCAACGCAATCCCCAAGTCCAAGATCTTAAACACGCACGAAGGACCCACGAAGTCCCCGCCCTTCCTCCTTGTAGCCTCATCAAACTCTCGGCAACCCCCATAGCCGCAAGCTCCACAATCCAAGCCTAGGCTCCTGTCCCCCCTGACGCCTATCAGAACAACGGCAAAAGAATCCCTAACGTTCTTCGCATCACGCCTGAAACCCTCTATCCCCCTCTCCTGCCCCATCTCCTCCATCGCAGTGGCGACGACATCCTTCTCCGCCCCGTAGACAACCAACGCCACAATGTCATCCACACCCGCCGTCTTAGGAGCAGTTCGCGCAGCCGCCAACATGAATTTAGCCGCCTCCAGAACGGCCTCACCCTCCCCGTCCTTGCCCTCAACAACCGGCGGACTCAAACAAACACCCACCCGTTCAATAGACAAACCGAGCCGAAACAGTTCGGCACAACAGAAAAACTCCTGCTCAGCAACGATTACGGGAACATCTTCTCAAGCAGGTTCACTATGACGCTCAGCTGGCCAGTGTAAGCACCCACAGCCAACGCAGAAACACCCAGAAGAAGCAACAGCGCGCCTATCATCCGACTCTCCGGTAAGTCCATGCCCAAACCTACTCCATGTGCTTCTTCAAAGCAGCCTCTATATATTTCTTCTGAACGCAACCCACAATCCTGTCCACTTCTTCACCATTCTTCATAATCAGCATCGTCGGAATACTGAAAACCTGAAAACACTCCGCAGTCTGCGGATTCTCATCCACGTTAAGCTTCCCCACAAGAATCCTGCCCGCATAATCCTTAGCCAACTCCTCAATCGTCGGAGCCAATGACCGACACGGCCCACACCACGACGCCCAAAAATCCACCAGCGCCACCCCATGCTTGCCAGTTATCTCCTTAAAGCTAGAATCCGTAATGTGAACTGGTGTATCACACACTTCCTGCTTCTTCTCCCCCAGCTCACCCAACTTCTTATTCCTCAAACGTTCCAGTTCCTTCTCCTCAGACTCCTCGCTTCCCAACTTTGTCTCCCAACCTACCATGCTTTAGAGAATCCTGCAGAGCTTTAAGTTTTTTGTAAGCCTCCTCAGGATCCGAGATTCCCCCAGCCAACCTCTCAAACGGACACGTCGCCGACTTGCACTCGTCGAGCACGCTTCCAATCAACTCCGCCCATTCAGCATGAACCCCATTCTCCTCAAACAACTCCTCCGCCGCCCCACTCATGACCGAACCATACACCCCTCCAACCCCAGCAAAGAGACACAAGAGTGCAATCGCCCTGCCAACAACCTTGTCCGCAACAGAAGCCCCCCTAAGCCGCTCACCAACCTCTTGAATCGCCCTCAACAAGCCCGAAATCCCATGCGAACCAGTCTCAAAGAGCACACACCCATCCTTGACGATGGAAAGCGTCAAACCTTCCTCTACGAGATGCTTCTTCGCTATTCTCAAATCTTCCAAGTCAAACCAGCTCCGCCAAGAGGGTCATTGCAAGAACACATATCACTCTTCCAACTCAAAAAGTTGCTCTTCCTTCAAACATACGATCCTTGCGGCAAGCCCTTAGAATCAGCCCCATGGGCATCTCTTAGCGCGCTGCTGGATGTCAAGCGGGGCTCATGATGATCCTTTATGATCACGAAGTCGGGAGAGCTCGAAAATGCGCTCAGCCACCCACAACACAGATTTACACGCATCATCTGTTCTACGATGCACACCACCCTAGCCAAACACACTATCTTGAGACGATAGCAGTCAAGGGCAAAGCTGACCATATTCGAAAACCAAGAGATAACCGTGCCGCCAAAAAACGAGTGAAAGTTCAAGGATGGTGGTTTTTCTGTATAGCATTCTATCTGCATTTTAGGTCAAACATTCTCTGCAAGGCCTTCCTCGCCTGCCTTGCGACAGGCTCGGGGACAGTCACTACATATTTCTCTTCTTTCAAAGCCGTGTAAATCCTGTCAAGCGTGTTCAGCTTCATGGTCGGGCAGACTGCCTCTTCGTAGGCTAAGAGGAACTTCTTCCGTGGATTATCTTTCTTTAATCTGTGAAGTATTCCTTCCTCAGTTCCCACTATAAACGTTTCAGCCTCACACTCTCTCGCATACCTGCACATTTGTGACGTGCTTCCGACAAAGTCGGCGGCTTTCTGCATTTCAAACGTGCACTCGGGATGCACCATAACCTTGGCTTCCGGATATCTACTCTTCAGCACCTGGACATCCTCCGATTGAAAGAGCAAGTGCGTCGGACAAAATCCCCATTCAGGGATAGGGATAACGGTCTTTCCAGTCTTCCTCTGCACATATTCAGCAAGATTGCGGTCTGGACCGAAGAGCACCGTGTCCGCATCTACCGACGCAACCACATCAACAGCATTAGCCGACGTGCAACAAATGTCACAGTAGGCCTTGGCTACTGCCAGAGTGTTAACGTACAAAACCACGGGCACGAGCGGATGGTGCAACTTCGCCCTCTTAATCTCTTCGACGGTGAGCATCTGCGCCATAGGACATCGCGCACCAAGCGTCGGTAGCAAAACCTTTTTGCCAGGATTAAGGATCGCCGCCGACTCAGCCATGAAATCAACAGCAGAGAAAACTATGATCTTCGCATCTTTCTCCTCCATGGCTTTCCTGCCCAGCTCTATGCTGTCCCCAATGTAGTCCGCAATATCTTGAACCTCTTCTCTCTGATAATTATGCGCCAAAATTATTGCATTCTTCTCTTTCTTCAGCTTCAATATCTCGTCTGCGAGGGTCATTTTTCCGCCTTAGACGACAAACAGCGCAACGTTTTAAACGATTCAGAGAGATATATGCATTTACCCCCAGACTTCCATTTTTCTGGTTCCCACTCTGAAGAAATTGGACAGCACAAGGGCTGAAAAGAAAGATTAAGGGACCAAAAACGAACACGTGTTTCTTTGAAAAGCGAGATTTGTCCAGATCCCATCGTCTGGAGGGATTGTTTGGGTGTGTTTTATCGCCTACACGCTATGTCTGCAATCTATTGACAACAAATTCGCGAAAGACAGACTCTTCGAGGAGCGGTTCAAACTTTGAGTTTTGGTTTCCCCTGCGCACTTCTAACTCTATTTTCTTCCTCATGTTTTCTCAACGCCAACCGTGCAGAGACATCGATGTCGTGAATCGTAATATAAGCCTTTCTCACATGGTGTTCGACTGAACTACACCGACGTCGCAATACCAAGAGAGTCAAAAACGGCGCGACATGTTGAATCAGGCTGATCATATCTAGAGTTCTAAACGATTATCTCATCCCCACTGTCAGATATCTCTCACTCCGAAACTCGCACGTATTAATACGCACTCACATCACGGTTTACGCCGCAGCAATACGTCTGATGTAAAGAAAAAAAGGGAGGGGGTCAACCGTTCACTGGTGAAATCCCAATCCAACACGAACTCAAGCCTAAACTCACACAGACAGGGCCGACATTAACGCGCATAATCCATTTTTAACCCGTTTTCCGGAACACTCTGCACGATACATGGAAATTTACGCTTACACATTACAAAGCAACATTACAACAGACGTAAAGAAAAAAAGGGGAGTGGCCCGCCGCGAAAGCAAGTTTTCCCAATCGCCCCTGCAAAACTGTAAATCATCCTGAATTCCTATGCCGCTTTATCCAGCCCGAGGTAGGCTTAAAAGTGCAGCGGGCCGGATTTGAACCGGCGAACCCCTACGGGAAAGGATGGCTCATAGGGGCCATTTCAGGCCAAGAAAACCGATCTTGAGTCCTTCACCTTTGACCTGGCTTGGTTACCGCTGCGCCCAGTTAGATTTTCCGCTCTTTCTTATTAATCATTTCCCGATTCTGCAATTGCCATCGACCTATAAGCTTCTAGGAACTCATTCGCAAAAACATTCGCATACTTCTCAGTTCCTCGATGCCTCGCATCGCCGCCAGTCCTGAGATGATGGTAAAACTCGTGCAGAATCACGAATGGATTTCTCAACGTGTCACTGTTCAAAACGAAAATAGTCCTCTTCCTGCCGTTATAACATCCCAGCGCCTTCCTCTTATCCCTCTTGGGCAAACCGACTTTCACAATGGGAACTCTGACACCATATTTCCTAGCCAGAATTTCCAACGCTTCTTCAGCTTTTCCGTTCAAAATCAGCCACACGATCGTTGCCCTGAATCTCTGTTCCACCTTGAACTCACACACACTAACTTGTGACGCTAGCCACTAATGCGTTTCGCTTCGAACTGCCAATAATTTTCCAGATCGACGGAGCAAACTGAAACGCGTGCCGAAGGACAAAAAGTTTATTAGACAGCATATAAGTTACGTTTCTAGCTCCTTAAATATTGGTGACCATTTTTCAAGTCGGAATGATCCATAGTTGGAGGAAATCAAGAATTTGATGAAACCCGCATCGAAACGATCTCTTTCATTCACGTCCAACGTGAAGCTGCGGGGGATGATTAAACATGGCTGAAGTATCAAAAGAAGACACACACCTACTGCTGAACGCTTTCTTCAAGGACAAGGGCTTGGTACGCCAACATCTGGACTCTTATAACGAGTTCATCGACCGAGGCCTTCAGGAAGTAATCGACGAAATAGGCGAAATCCCAATAGAAGTTCCCGAGAGCCCCTACAAGGTCAAGCTGGGTCAAATTTGGATCATAGACCCTCAGACCAGAATCACCGGACCATACGCGACAGAAGTGGACGGCACAAAACACGAAATCTACCCGATGGAGGCCAGACTGCGAAACCTAACATACGCCGCCCCCGTAGCTCTCGAGATGACACCCGTCATAGACGGCAGGGAACAAGACACAGAACTCGTCTACGTCGGAAACATACCCGTAATGCTCAAGTCGAAACTGTGCTTCTTGTCTCAACTTTCAAGAGAAGAACTGATAGCATGCGGAGAAGATCCAGACGACCCTGGCGGCTACTTTGTAGTTAACGGTTCCGAACGCGTAATAGTAGCCATGGAAGACCTGGCCCCGAACCGCATAATCGTGGACATAGACGAAAAGGGCGCAACGCCGGTATACCAATCAAAGATTTTCTCAACCACCGTTGGTTTCAGGGCAAGAATAGAATTAAAGATAAAATCTGACGCGGCAATATACGTTTCAATCCCAGGAGTGCCCTCGGAAATCCCGTTCGTCGTGCTAATGCGTGCCCTGGGACTAGAATCAGACAAAGAAATCGCAGAATCAATTTCTCTGGACAAGGACGTACAAACCTCTTTAGAGCCTTCCTACGAAAAAGCCTTAGGAGTAGACACAGCAAAAGACGCGATTCTGTTCATCGGGAATCGTGTGGCGCACGGGCAAGTGGAAGAATATCGAGTCCAGAAAGCCGAAACGGCGATAGACAAAAACTTTCTGCCGCATATTGGCAGAACGGACCAGAGCAGAAAAGATAAAGCATTGTTCTTGAGTGAGATGGCTTGCAGAGCCATTGAGCTGCAACTTGAACGACGAAAAATCGATGACAAGGACCATTTCAAGAACAAGCGACTGAGGCTTGCAGGACCCTTGCTCGCCGACCTTTTCAGGGTAGCCTTTAGAAACCTCACGCGCGACATAAAATATCAGCTAGAACGCATAGGCGTGAAGGGGCCGATAATAACCGTTTCAGCAGCCGTGCGCCCTGGAATAATTTCCGAAAGATTTCAGCACGCGCTTGCGACTGGAAACTGGGGAAGAGGAAGAGTTGGCATAACTCAACTCTTGGATAGGACGAACCACATCTCTACTCTGAGCCACCTGCGCAGGTTGCAGTCGCCTCTGAGCAGAAGTCAACCAAACTTCGAGGCAAGGGATCTGCACGCAACACACTGGGGTCGCCTGTGCCCCAACGAAACGCCTGAAGGCTCAAACTGCGGATTGGTCAAGAACCTAGCATTGTCCGCAACTATCTCAGTGGGCGTAAATCCCGATAAAATAAAGCAGCTGCTGTTCAGTTCTGGCGTTCGGGCAGTACTGGAGGCAGATGAAACCTTAAGACTCTCTGGTTCAAAAGTCTTCGTAGACGGAAACATAATTGGATATTTCGGCTCACCAGGAGAATTAGCTCGAGAACTCGTTGAACGGAGGAGGAGGGGAGAAATATCGACCGAAGTCAACGTGGCTTATTTCACAAAAGCTCAGGGCGAGAGGGAAGAACTGTATGTAAACTGTGACGAAGGAAGGGTTAGGCGGCCCCTGATAATAGTCGAGAACGGCGTTCCCAAACTCCGAAAAGAGCATGTCGAAAAGATAAGCTCCGGCGAGTGGGCATGGGAAGATCTAATCAAGAACGGCATAATAGAATATATAGACGCTGAGGAAGAGGAAAACGCCTACATCGCCTTGTGCCCTGAAGAGCTAGAGCCTTCACATACGCACTTGGAAATTGCAATGTACACGATTCTCGGGATCTGCGCTTCAACCATCCCATATGCTGAGCACAACCAATCACCACGCAATTCCTATCAAGCCGCGATGGCAAAGCAAGCTCTAGGAGTCTACTCGACGAACTTTCAGCAACGCGTGGACTCCCGTTCGCACATTCTACACTATCCGCAACTCCCCATCGCCGAGACGGCTCTGATGGAAACGATGGGTTACAAACTCCGACCGTCTGGCCAAAACTGTGTTGTGGCCGTCTTGTCGTATGAAGGGTACAACATGGAAGACGCGTTGGTGTTCAACAAAGCTTCGATAGAAAGAGGCTTGGGACGCTCAACTTTCTTCCGCATTTATGAAGCCGAGTGCCGCCAGTACCTAGGAGGGTTGAAGGACAAGTTCACGTTGCCAGAAGCTGGAACACGAGGGTACAGGGGTGAACAGTACTACCGACTGCTGGAACCAGACGGAATAATAGGTCTCGAGTCAGCTGTGACGGGGGGCGACGTTCTCATCGGCAGAATCAGTCCGCCTAGGTTTCTTGAAGAGTACAAGGAATTCGAGGTTAAAGGTCCTTCTATGCGCGACACTTCGGTAGACATGCGCCCGTCGGAAACGGGTATAGTTGACGCTATTTTCGTGACGGCATCAGGAGAAGGGAGCAAGCTGGTAAAGGTGAGGGTTCGTGACCAACGCGTTCCGGAGTTGGGCGACAAGTTTGCTTCTCGACACGGACAAAAGGGTGTAATTGGTTTGATAGTTCCCCAAGAAGACATGCCCTTCACGGAGGATGGAATAGTTCCGGACATAATAGTCAACCCGCACGCTATCCCCTCAAGGATGACAGTTGGCCAGTTTATTGAATCACTAGCTGGAAAGGTGGCATCAATGAGAGGTAGCCCTGTGGACGGAACTCCCTTCTCTAATGAAACGCCTGACCAACTTAGGAAAGAACTCGTCAAGTTGGGCTATAGCAACACTGGCGCCGAAGTATTTTACAGTGGCGTCACGGGTGAAAAGTTTGTCGCGGACATTTACGTAGGAGTGATACATTACCAGAAGCTGCATCACATGGTTGCCGACAAGATTCATGCAAGAGCGAGAGGACAGGTCCAGATGCTGACCAGGCAGCCCACAGAGGGAAGAGCAAGGGGCGGGGGTCTAAGGTTCGGTGAAATGGAACGTGACTGTCTGATTGGTCACGGAGCCGCTATGCTTCTGAGGGACAGATTGCTGGAGGAATCGGACAAGTACACTCTTTACATATGCGAAAGTTGCGGGCATATAGCCTATTACGACATGAAACAGAGAAAGTACGTATGCAAACTCTGCGAAGATAAATCGAAAATCTCTCCAGTGGTGGTCTCGTATGCGTTTAAGCTTCTGCTGCAAGAATTGATGAGCCTTTGCATATCGCCCAAACTGAAGCTCAAGGAGAAGGCATGAAATGGCTGTTGAAGAAATAATCCATAAGGTCGTAGACGAGATAGATTTCGGCATGTTTTCGCCGCAAGACGTTCGCAAGCTTTCGGTTGTTGAGATTCAAACACCTGACACTTACGACGAAGATGGTGCGCCGATCACGGCTGGATTGATGGACGGAAGACTTGGAACCCTTGAACCAAGACAGAGATGCAAGACATGCGGCAACACAGCGATTCGCTGTCCCGGTCACTTCGGCCACATAGAACTCGCGGTTCCTATAATACACATAGAATTCACCAAGATAATATTCGATCTCCTCAAGTGCACATGTCGAAACTGCGGGCGCATCTTGCTTCCCGATGAAACCATCAAGAAAGTTCAAGCAAGGATTGAAAAAACTAGGGAACTCTTAGGTTTGGTTCCGGATGAAGTCTACAAAACAATTATGCAAGAGACGAAGAGGAAACAATGTCCTCATTGCGCAGGTGTACAGTTCAAAATAACCTTCGAAAAACCCACGAAGTTCAGTGAGCAGATTCCGGATAGCGGTTCGGAACCATTGACTCCTAGCATGGTTCGGGAGAGAATGGAACGCATACCTAATGAGGATCTTCAGCTCTTGGGATTCAATCCGAATACGGCAAGGCCTGAGTGGATGGTTCTGCAAGTTTTGCCAGTTCCTCCGGTTTACGTTCGTCCATCAATAACACTGGAATCTGGTATACGTTCAGAGGATGACCTGACGCACAAACTTGTGGACATAATTCGAATCAATCAGAGACTGAAGGAAAACATGGATGCAGGTGCCCCGACGCTCATAATCCAAGATCTGTCAGAGCTCCTGCAGTATCATGTGACAACATACTTCAACAACGAAGCCTCGGGAATACCGCCCGCGAGACATCGGAGCGGACGAGCACTGAAGACTCTCTCACAAAGACTCAAGGGAAAGGAAGGAAGGTTCAGGAGCAACCTTTCAGGAAAAAGAGTAGATTTCTCAGCTCGAACTGTGGTCTCTCCTGATCCGAACCTTGACATAAACGAAGTTGGTGTCCCACTGGAAGTTGCCATGCACTTGTCAGTTCCAGAGAAAGTCACTGAATGGAACATTGAAGAGATGCGGAAACTAGTCACTAACGGGCCTGAAAAGTACCCTGGAGCCCTTTACATAATCAGGCCGGACGGCAAACGGATAAGGCTCGAGTTCGTAGTGGACAGGGAAAAGATCGCCGAAGCCGTTGAACTGGGCTTCGTTGTGGAGAGGCATCTCAGAGACGGTGATACGGCCATCTTCAACCGCCAGCCCTCACTCCACCGCATGTCAATAATGGCGCATTACGTGCGCGTATTACCCTACAAAACTTTCCGACTACATCTGTGCGTTTGCCCGCCTTACAACGCGGACTTTGACGGAGATGAAATGAACCTGCACGTACCGCAAAGCGAAGAAGCAAGAACTGAGGCACTTTTGCTGATGCAAGTTCAGGATCAGATTCTGTCACCTCGATTCGGAGGTCCAATAATAGGTGCGATAAGGGATTTTATAACTTCTGCCTATCTGTTCACAAGAAAATCAAACTACGTGACGCGGAACGAAGTCAACAAGCTGTTGCTGTCCGCGAAATACGAGGGTCCGGTCCCAGAACCGAAAATCAAGACGCCCCAACCACTTTGGAGCGGAAAACAGATTTTCAGCCTGTTCCTGCCTAAGGATATGAATTACATTTTGAAAGCAAATATCTGTCAGGGATGCGTAAAATGCTTGGAGGAAGAATGCCAGTACGATGCTTATGTGGTTGTGCGGAACGGTGAACTGGTTAGCGGAGTGATAGATAGGCGTTCAATAGGGGCCGAACAGTCTGAAAGTCTTCTCCACCGGATAATAAAGGATTATGGAACGGAATCTGGGAGAGACTTTCTTAACAAGATTACTAGAATGTTAAAGGTTTTCATTTCAATGCGAGGTTTCACTTATTCATACGACGAGCTGGTGCTTTCTGCGAAGGCCGAGGACAGAATAGCTAAAACTATGGAGAAGATTGAGAAGAGAATAGAGGAATTGATTGAAAGTTATCGCAAAGGCACGCTATCTAGGCTTCCAGGCCAAACAATCGAAGACTCTTTCGAAATATATGTAATGAACGAGCTGGCAAAAGCGAGAGACGAATCTGGAAAGATAGCAGATGAAGATTTCACGTTGGATAACTCGGGCATAGTGATGACGAGGACAGGTGCCAGGGGTTCCAGCTTGAACATCGGCCAAATAAGTGCGTGCGTCGGTCAGCAGGCCGTACGTGGAAAGCGAATTCTGCGAGGATACGTCGATCGTGCTTTGCCGCATTTTCAGGCAGGAGATCAACGTCCAAAAGCGAGGGGTTTCGTTTACTCGTCATATCAGCACGGTCTTGATGTCATCGAGTTTTTCTTCCATGCTATGGGCGGAAGAGAAGGTTTGGTGGACACAGCCGTCAGAACTCAGCAGAGCGGTTACATGCAAAGAAGACTGATTAACGCGTTAGAGCACATACGTTTGGAATACGATGGGACTGTGAGAAACTCAACAGGCGACATAATTCAATTCCAATACGGCGAAGATGGCGTTGACCCCGCCAAGAGTGACCATGGCAAAGCAGTGAACGTAACTCGTTTGGTTGACCAAATAAGAATCGGCAAGGAGAGAGGAAAACCAGCATCCGCTGAATTTGTCAAGAAAGAGTTGGAGAAAGTGGAAGCACAACTCACGCCTATTCTGAGGGATGAACTTAAACAAAACTTGGTCAAATATAAACTGAGCACGGCAAGTGTTGAGAAAGCAATCGGGTTAACTGTTGATCGCTACAAGCGCGCTTTGATGGAGCCAGGTGAGGCTGTTGGCATCGTGGCTGCACAGTCCATCGGCGAACCAGGCACTCAGATGACGCTAAGGACATTCCACTATGCTGGAGTCAAGGAGCAAAACGTGACTCTCGGTTTGCCAAGATTGATTGAAATTGTTGACGCCAGAAGAATTCCGTCAACACCAGTAATGACGATTTATCTGAGTCCGGAATACAGAAAGAGCCGAGACGCTGCGGTCAAGGTTGCCCGGGACATAATCTATACAACGTTGGAAAACGTGGCTGAAGCCGTATACATAGATCCAGTGCATGACGAGATAGTGATCGAACCCAGCAAAACCATGATGGATGATCGTGGAATAACAATGCAGGAGCTGAAGGACAGACTGCAAATACCCAACGCCACGACGAAGACGAAAGGAAACAACATACTCATACAGCCCAAGAAAGTTGAAACAATCAGGAAACTGCTGGGCAAGGTCTCAGTTTTTCACGTTAAAGGCGTGCCCGGCATAAAACGAGTGCTGGTCAGCGAGGAACATGGAGAATGGGTCATCAACACCGACGGTTCAAACCTGCCAAAGGTTTTGGAGGTTCCAGGAGTGGACACGTCGAGGACCACGACGAATAACGTGCATGAAATCGCCAAGACCATAGGAATCGAAGCTTCCAGGAACGCATTGGTTCACGAGGCTAAGGGGGTCTTAGAAGAGCAAGGGTTGGATGTGGATAACCGTCACGTGATGCTCGTTGCAGACATGATGACCTCTACAGGAGAGGTGCAACAGATAGGCAGACATGGAATAAGCGGAAAGAAGTCAAGTGTGTTGGCCAGAGCAGCGTTTGAAATCACGGTTCCAAACATCGTTGAAGCAGCTGTTAAAGGTGAAAGCGACCCCTTGGCAGGAGTGACCGAAAACGTAATAGTGGGCCAATCAATACCAATCGGCACGGGCTTAGTTGAGCTATTCATGTCGACGTTCGAGAAAAAGGAGAAGAAGAAATGATAGACGTAGACAAAGCAATCACCACGGCCGTAAAAACTGGCAAGGTGTCTCTCGGAGCAGCTTCTGCGGTGCAGAATGCTCAAACAGGTAAAGTCAAGCTGATAATCCTGGCCTCAAACTGTCCGAAAGATGTTCGTGGGGACGTGGAGTACTATTCAAAACTCTCGAAGGTCCCCATGATAATCTACAAGGGTACGTCGCTGGACCTAGCTGCAGTGTGCGGTAAGCCCTTCAGCGTCTCAGCGTTAAGTATAAGAGAGCCAGGTGACTCAGAAATCCTTAAGCTGACGGAGACCCCTGAAAGTGAGGAACTCAGCGGAGGAAACGAATGACTAGCGGAATAAAGTTCACGAGCAACGAAATGCGTTACATCGCGCTTTTTGAGAGCATAACAAGCGCAAGTGTCAAAGACTGTATAATCGATGAAGAGCAGGGACGGGTGCTTTACGTTGTTGGACAAGGCCAGGTCGGGGTTGCAATTGGAAGAGGAGGGAGAAACATTCACACGCTGGAGAGGATGACGGGGAAGAAACACGAAATAATCGAGTATGCAGAAGAGCCTGCGCAGTTCATTAAGAACGCTTTGAAACCAGCTTTGGTCCAGGAAGTTCGTCTGACTGAAAGGCCTGACGGCAAAACCATCGCTGTTGTAGCTGTAAATCCCAAGGACAAGGGCGTGGCCATAGGGAAGAACGGCCGTAACGCTGAGCGCTTGCGGTTCTTGATGAAGAGGTACTTCCAAATACAAAATGTTAGCATAACATGAATTCGGAAGGTTATATCGTGGGACTTGATGCGGTGTCAGGCTTGTTCTGGTATTTTCTGATGTTCGCTTTGGCCGGGCTTGTTCGCGTTGCGGATGAGTCTTTTGGCGCCCAGTTTATGGGTAGTCCGCTGCTCATTCTTGCCGCTGTAATCGTCTTAGCTGGTTTGGCTTTTTTGTACCATCGGATAAGAAAATAGATATTAGCAAATTACGGTTCGGTTTTTAGAAGCAAATCTACTAGAGCTTTTTGATCTACCTCTGCGGTCGTTCTCCAGTCTAGGTATAGTTGTTGGTTTTCGTCTTGGGCTAGGTACCCATATTTTACGTATCTGTCGATGTTGATGGCTACTTTCCATCCGGGGAGTTTTTCCCGTAGTAGTTCGTCGACTTCTTTTCTGGGGGATTTTCCTTTTTTGGATATTATGTAGGAGATGGCGATCGCCAGTCCTGCTAGGTCGTCTATTCGCCAGCCGATCATTTTGGCTTCTTTTGGTGCCAGTTCCCCTCGTAGTTCTACGAGGAATCTGGCTTTGTCCAACTGTTCCTGAGTGGGTTTTTCAACCTGCTTTCCTTCTTCGAAGACTGTTTTGATTTGCAGGTCGAGCGGTTTCAGGAAATCGTCCATTATTCTCAGTACTTTCGGGTAGTCTGAGCCTATTGTCTTTCGAAGTTCCCAGCCCTTGACTCCTGGTTTCTTGTGTCTCTTGTAGAACAGCATGTGGGTGGCTCGTTTGACCTTGCTCGTGTAGTATGCCTTTCTCTTGCTCACTCTATTTCTCCCTCTTCCATTTCTTCCAATCTTCTGCGGTTAGGGCTATGGGAATCGAAACCAGTTGTTTGTTGCCGGTTTTGACTGTTGGTTTTTCGTAAGGCGCTATGAACATTTCTTCCTCTAGAGGGTGAATTTCCAGGGTTGCGTAACCGTAGGTGATGAGAAAACTTGTCATGTAGGCTCTGTTCGCGGTTTCTCCGTAAGTGTCTGCATAGACGAAGCTTTGGTATCGGATCTTCCCGTTTTTCCCGGTCTGGGCAACCTGTTTTTTCAGTTCTTGCCAGAAATCTTCTAATTCCTGGGAAAAGGCTTCGTCGCGTAGGATTCTCTGGTTGACAAGTTCTTCTCTGGTTGCTGTGCCAGACGCTGTTTGTGTCGGCGTCATTTCGTTCCATCTTTCGTTTAGTGGGACTAGGCTTTCCCAGTATGTCAATGCTTCTGCCAGGCTTTGGATCGAGATTTGTTCCAGCTCGATTATCGGGTGCCAGACTTTGATGAAGGTTCTGACGATGTCTATTTTTTGTATTCGTCTGATTTTTTCGTCTAGTAGGAACGGGTCCGTGTATAGAGTCGTGGAGCGGTGTTTGACCCATTCGCTTTGAAGTTTTATGATGGATGCCAGTTGATGTATCGTTTCGGCATCTAGACACAGGTCTTCTGGAATTTTCCATTCTGGGAAGTATTTTTTGAGGGTGTCAACGTTGTCCTTAACGTCTACTGTGAAGGGGTCGAGTGAGCGTCCTTCGATGGATTTGCATGTGTCGATTATGCGTTGAAGCTTTTCCCTTCCGAGTTTTTTCTGTTCTCTCTCGGGGAGCGTTAGATCACCTCTCGGATTATCGATTTGCCGTCGATGTTTTGCACTGTTATTATGTTCACGTCTTCTTTTGCGAATGTTATTTGGCTGGGTGTTATGATGAGGTATTGCGCGGTGGAGTCGTTTACAGAAGAGATGAGTATCTGTGCGATCAGCTCGCGGTTTTTTGGGTCCATGTGTATGTCGTATTCGTCGACGGCGCGGAAGGGTGAGCGGACGTGCTGCTGTAGGGCTAGGAGGAAACTCATCATGGCGGTGGTTCTCTCGCCGCCGCTTTGTGTGTAGGAGTCCAGCGGAACTGGTTTGCCTCCTTTGAAGCCTACGAGTATTTCGAGGCCGGCTCCTTCTATGTCGCTCTCGTTGGCGAGCCTGACTTCGCCGACTGCTTGGGTTTGAACTAGGGTTTTTTGGTATTCGAGGTTGACGCGGTTGAGAAGGTTGTGTATGACGGTTCGCCAGGACTGCATCCTGGTCTTTACTTCTTCCAGGGTTTTTTCGCGGTTTTCGGCGACGAGTTGGGCTTTCTCCTTCAGTTCCAGGTAGAGTTTTGAGTAGGATTCGTACATGCGTTCTACGTCTTCCGAGACGTCGGATAATGCGGCTAGGTGTCCTTCGGTCATTCTTATTTCGTCCAGAATTTCTCCGACTTCTTTTATCGCGGCGATTCGGGCGCCGACTTGTTCTGCTTTCTTTGTTGATTCTTCTGCTCGTGCTCGAGCGTCTGAGAGTGATTTCTCCAGTTCTTTCAGGTTGGCCTCTGCTGTTTCCCTGCGATACTGTAATAGGGCTAGTTTGATTCGGATTTCTAGGACTTGGCCGTTGACTTTTTCGGCCGTTTCTTCGAGTTCTTGGGTTTTTGTTTCGTTTCCGGTTATCTGGTTGTTTAGTTTTGACAGTCTCTCGTTGGAGTTCTGTATTAGATCTTTTAGGTATCCGCTTCTTAGGAGTTTGAATTGTGAGTTTTCTCTGGCTTTGGAATCTGTTTTGGCGGAATGAGTTTCGACGAGGGAGTGTATCATGGCTGTTTCGGTTTGTAGTTGTTCGCATAGCGAGATTGTTGAGGCGTTTGTGGCTCTTTCGCGTTCCAGGCTCAGTCGTTCATCGATGAGTAGTTTCCAGCCGTTTTTGAGTTTTCCGCTTTCGTCCTGTTGGTCTTGCAGGTTGCCCTTGACGGTTTTTTGTTCTTCTTCTATATGTGTTAGGGCTTCGTGGAGCTTTTTCCTGTTGGTTTCTATTTGTCTGAGTGTTTCTTCTCTTCTTGAGGCTTCTGCCCAGGCGAGTTCTCTTTCGAGGAATCTTCTTTTTGTTTGCAGTTGTTTCTTTTCTTGGTATCTGTCGTATTGTTCTCTCCAGTAGTTGAGGGTCTGTTCTGCTGTCTCTAGGAGTTTGCTCATGGAGTCTTCTTGGCTGAGTATGTGGGTTAGTTTTCTTTGGGCTTGGAGCACGTTTTCGCGGTAGGGTTCGAGCCCGACGGCTGCTTCTACTATGCGCAGTTTCTCCTGAAGTGAGAGCACGGTGAACTGTTCGACCATGTTCTGGTGCATTATGATGAGTATGTTGTCCGGGTCGACGCCCAGCTTACCTAGGAGTCTTTCAACGTCGTTTTTTGTGACGGCTCGGTTTTCGAGTTCGAACCAGTAGTTTCCGTCTCGGCGGAGGACTCTTGTGAGGAAGAGTTGGTCTTTGTTGAATTTCTGCACGGGTCTGTTCTTGCCCTGTCTGCTGTTGTCCAGAATCAGGGTGACACGGGCTTGTTCCTTGTTCCAGCGTATGAGGTCGCTGAGTTTCCTGGAACGTTCCGTGTAAGACTGTCCAAGGGCCACGGAGATTGCGAGTAACAGCGAGGACTTTCCTGAGCCGTTGGGTCCGCAGATGACGTTCACGCCGGGCCTGAACGGTACTCTCGCGTACTCGTAGGACATGAAGTTTTCGAGGATGACCTCTTGGATCAGCATTAATGTTTTTGCCTCTAGGCCTCTCCTATAAAGGCTAAAATCTCTTATTAAAGCAATTTGGGAGAAAACCTCTCTATTCCTTTCAACCGAGTTACAAGAGACTTGCCCGTTTTGGCCCCTCCCTTTTTTTTCTTTACATCAGATGTAATGTTGCTTTGTAATGTTGCATTGTAAGGTTTCAATGTTGCGCGTCTGCGTTCCGAAAAGAGGCTGAAACTTGATCCTGGCGGTAGTTGAGTTCGCCCTTTTTCTTCGTGTTTGCGTCTGAGGTTGTGTTAGATTTCGATGGTGAACGGTGCCCCTCCCTTTTTTTCACACACATCAGATGTAATGGATACGCGTAATGGATCCACGTGTGTGTCCATGTTGGCGGTGACGCGTGTTTCCGAAAATGGCAGAAAATGTTGTTTGCATGGTTTTAGTGTCTGTCTTCTCTCTCTGTTCGTGTCTGGGTTTGACATTCCGTCGGAGTGGACGATTTCAAATGTTGACTGTGTCCCCCTCCCCTTTTTTTCTTTACGTCTGTTGTAATGTTGCTTTGTAATGTGTAAGCGTAAATTTCCATGTTGAGTGGTGAGACCCCCCGGCTCTGCGTTTGTGAGGTTAGTTGTGATGTTGTTTTGTGACAAACGATGTTATCACTGTCTAGGACATACTTTATAGAACTGTTTGAAAAGATTATTCTATGGTAGTCTTAATCAGTCTTAGTCTCTGGAACAGTCTTAGATTTAACTACCTTTCTATAAAGCTGTTCTTCTACTTTAGTAGTCATAAACGTACTATCCTTTGACAGAGATTAACTAGAAAAAGAAAGGGGTTACTTTGTGTAAGTTTACCACCAGTGATTAAGAGGCACTGAGGCACTAAAGCCTAGACTAAACTAAAACCTTGAGGACCGAGAGACTAGACTAAAGAAAAGAATATATCGAAAGTGCAGAACAGAAAAACGCTGGAATCAACGGGTCAAACAAGCTTAGAAAGAGCGTAGAGAAAACCCTACTGTCGTTGTTATCTTTTCTTCATTTCATTGTAAAGATATTCGAACCACTCCAATATCTCTGGTTGATTTCTGTCCTTTCTGGCTTCTAATGTTATATCCTTTATTTTTTCCCATGTCCATTTGATAGGCGAAGTGAACATGTCGTCAACTAGGTCTATGTCTATGAGTTTTCTTTTAAGAAGAATACCGATTCCTTCAAAGAACATGCCAACTGCGGTTAATTCAGCGAAGCCATATTTATTCTCATAATCATGAACGTACTTGGCTTCTCTGTTCAAAACCTCCCGCCATACCTTCTGGAATTCGATATTGTCGAAATCCGAGTAAAGTTTCATTATAAGGTCTGTCTGTCTCTGCCTGACTAGATTTCTCAGCTCCACGACAGTAAGAACCACACCTATCAACACGCCTACTGCTGCCACTATCGTAGACATCTCTGAAATGTCAACCATTCATAACACCCAGCAATTGCCACACAAAGTAGTCTATCTCGGTTCAGCTATGAACCTTACCCTCCAGTTCTGATTTCTACTTCATAAAAGTTAAGGGAGATGGGAAAAATGAGTTATGATATGGGACTAGAAGAAGAGTGGTTGAGCCAGATTCTAGGGGCAAGCACGAAGATTCATTATAAGAAGGGAATGGGCTATTTCCTAGAGTTTCTAGGGATGAGTAAAGCCGAAGAGCTTAGAGGCTTGCCCAAAGCCGAAACGAAGGTGCTTCAATTTTTCCAATGGTTGCAGAAAGAGAAAGGCTTGAACAAGAATTCAGCTAGGGCTAGAGTTGTGTCCGTTCAGAGCTTCTTCGCTTACATCAAAGAACCGTTGAACCTAAAGAACAAGCTTCCAGCTATCGGCATTAAAGTTGAGAATTGGCGACCCAGCTTAGACGATATTCAGAAAGTTTTCAGACTCGGCGATATTTCGGCTAAAGCGTGGTTGAGCCTCAGTCGAGATTGTCCCGCAAGAATGAGCGATTTGTTGAAGATAACGCCCGAACAAATCGAAACGGGAGAATTCGTTTTAATCAGCCAAAAAGAGAATGTAGTCGGCAAATGCTACATCAGTGAAGAAACTAAGGCTCTGTTTCGACAATTGAAAGAGGCGAACATTCAGCTACCGACTAGCCAGAGGGGAATCGACAAAATGATTGCGAACGCTTGCCGAGTTGCTGGGTTTCAGAAACGGCTCAATCAACATCTTTTCAGAAAAATCTGGATTTCTCAAGCAATCAATCTAGGTTTGTCCGAGCCGATTGTGAAAATTCTCTCGTTCAAGAGTGTTGACAAATCTCTCCTAACCTACATGCTCGACAGAAACGACCTCAAAGATTCGTGGAAGAAGGTTATCGATTCAATGCCTCTGGAACACACGAACGGAAATGGTCGAGTAAACAACATAGAAGAAGCTCTCGACCTAGTAATGTCTGCATTACGCAAGCTCATCGAGAAAGAAACTCACCAATTTGAATCCGCAAAAATGACAGGTCCAGACCTACGAACCGACAAAGAGGTAATAGAGGAATATGTCAACGAACGAAGACGAGTAGAGGTGAGAGCATGAAGATACAAATCTTTGTAGTCAAGACGGAAATGCCAAACGCTCAAGTGTTAGAACGGTTACGGAAATCTTTGGTGAAAATGTTTCACGGATTAACCATTATTCCAAAAGCTACAGGGTATTGGGTCAACGACAAAGGCAAAGAAGAGAAAGACAAAGTTGAAATCTGGGAAATCTACACGGAAAACATAGGATTCAACACCGAAGAATTCATGGACATTATGAAGCAAATCAAAACGGCGACTAAACAGAGCGTTCAAGCGGTTAGCAAAAACAACGACTTGTGCTTTGAAATGCCAATATACACAGCACCTCACGAAGAGCCTATACAAGTTTTGTTAGGACGGTGAAAACTTGAACGAAGAAGAACCAGAGGACCCAGACGAAACAGGATTCGATGATGAGGACCCAGACCCAGAGGACGACCTTTAAACCCTTTTTTCTCCCTGTTTGTCAACATCAAAAAACCTTAAATCTCCACAGCAACAGAAAACAAACTAGAGGGTTCAATGTGAGAAGAAAAACAAAAATTGAAGACATGAAACCGCCTCACTTCCAAACTATTCTGCAAATATTGAGGTACGGGGTCGAGATTTTAGAGCGAAAGGATTGGAGCGAAAAAAAGAAGATTTCAAGAGCGAAACATCAATTCAAAGACGCTATGTTTCGTTTAGGTTACACAGACGACTTATTTCAAACCTATAGGCGAGAGCCTAAGATACAAGAGAAAGAAGAGAAGGAAGAGAAAGAAGAGGACGAAGAAGAATAAGAGCCAATCCTCTTTTAGCTCAATTTTCCAAGATTCCCAACCCACCACTACATCATACAGGTACGGACCATAATCCTGTCCTTTTCTTCGAGTTTTGAAGTGGTAGGGGGGTTTTGTGGCTGTTTTGGGTTTGTTTTGGCTTGTTATCATGGACTTTGAAGCTGTTTAACTGTTTTTGTTTTGAGGTTAGGGTTTAATGTAACTTTGACTTTATAGTTCTGGTTTATTGCTTTTTGCGGCATTCTTTGGGCTTAATTCGTGGTTTGGTATCGTAAACTTTGCGATATGAATTGTAGCTCTGAGGATGGACGAATTAGCCAAGCAGTTTAACTAATTGGTTAATTTTTCCGCAACATATATTAAGCCCAGACCGAACGGTTTATATAGAAGAACAGCAACGGACGATGAAACGGCATGGACACGGCGAACGGGTCAAGAATCACGGCTTTCATAGGATACGGAGCCTATTCTGGGTTAATTAAGCTATTGATTAACTCGTTCGACAGGTCAACAGCCCAGAAACAGACCCACCCCCAGAACCTACCTCACCTAATACATAAGCGCACTTTCGATTCAGATTAGATTTTACGGACCGATTTTTCCAGACGGCATTTTCCACGGTTTTTCAATGATTTTCGGCTCATTATTGGCTCGGATTCCATCAAAGATTCATAAGCCATTTTTCCAGCATTCCAGCTAGGCGATTCCAATATTTCCAGATTTTACCGATAAATTCCCCATAGAGGGCTAGAGGTAGGGTGGTAGTGTACCAAAACAACCTAGTGTAGAAAAACATCCACATTTTCGACCTATTCAAGAACGCTTAGACTCCATGTGTATTATCTCGAAGTCCCTCTTAGTGCTGTGTAGATGACTAACACTTTCTGTTGTGGTGCTGTTGGTGTGTCTATAGCAAAATCAAGCATTCTTACTGAAAAGATAAAGTTGCTGTTAGTGTCGTTGTTGTACGATAGTGTCTTCTACTTTTGAACCTTCACTTGTTCCCGCTCGTTCATTGGCACGATTGTTAGGTCCGTATTGGCACAGTCGTTAAGTCCTCTGAGTTAGGGTTAGTGTTGGTTCGTGAATGCTTGGTTTGTCGGTGTCGATTGTTAGTTGTGGGTTTGTTCGTTTGATTGTTATGTCGATGACGAAGGCTCGTGTTTCGTCTGGTCCGAATTTGTGCATCCATGTTTCTATTATTCCGTGACATTTTGAGCACACGGTTACACAGTCTTTGTAGCTCCATTCGAATTCGTATGTGAAGTGGTGTGTGTCTAGGTCCGTGGTTGAACCACATGTTTCGCAAAAGTCTTTTCTCAAGTGGTGCGCTTTTGTTTTTGCTCTTGTTCGAGCTTTCAGTTGATAGAGCGGTGACTGAGCATATTCTTTTTGTTGCTGTCTTCTGATGTCTCTCATAATGCCGAAGCTCATGTTTGTGACCTCTTGCTTCTGTTGTGAGCTACCGAGCCTATTGTCTCGTTGAAACCGCAATGAGGACATCTGAACCGAATTTTGCCGAGCTTAGTTTTTCCGTTCTTCTTTTCTCGTGCTTCGCAAATCGGACAGATGTTGTTTTCAATGTTAGGTGCTGGCATTCTATCGTTTTCTCTTCTATGTCGTATGATGGAAGAAACGCAAACCTTTATATATAAGCTTTACGGGTTCGCTAGTGTCCAGAACAAAGAATGAGGCACTACGGCTAGTGATTTTAAGCACGGGAAAAAAGTGTACGACATGAAGAGAGTTGACAATCCCCGTGCTAGATTGATTTGTGCTTACTCAATATAGAGTAGCAACCCAAATATTTAAGGTTTACGGTTCGATTCGGGGTCCGTTTAATCAATAGCTTAATTTTTGAGCTTCTTTTTCTTCTAACCGCTACCTGTAGTGGCTAAGATAGGGCGTAAGCCACTAACTGAACCGTTAAGTTTATATAGTTGACCTTAGCACGCTATATTATAGACAAAAGGACTGATAATCATGACGCAAAACAGAACTACGGCGTGGATTACAACCGAAACCGCCGAAACGCTCAGAATCTTGACTCAAGCTACGGGCATAGATTCAACGGCAATCCTACACGAGATTTTCGGAAAGAATGTGAAGCAGATTCTCGCCGACCTGTACGAAGGCAAAAGACTGCTTTTCTGTACCGAGTATGATTTGCCAAACAAAGAAATTCATCTGAAATTCTCGAACAGTTTTCTCGGACTTTGCAACCTAAGTCAACTCCCGCCAGAGGCGCAAAAATACTATTCCGACCTTCAAAAAGTCGAAGATGCCGAGCTTGCTGGAAACAAAGAGCTTGCTCAAAAACTCAGAAAAGAATTGAAAGGTGTTAAAGCATGAGCACCGAAGACAATCAGAAAAAGCACAAGCTCGAAGTGCATATAGACGATACCGCAATGAAAGAGATGGCTCAAGAGATAGCTCAAAAGAAAGTCGAAAACGAATTTTTGACGAAAGGTCTCGAAGGTGCAGAAGAGGCTCAGAAGTTCTTTGACGAAACAAAACAGCGTCTTGCCCAAGATTATGCGAAATTGGGTTTGACTTTAGGTGATGTTTCAACAAAGGCAGACTTGGATTCAGCTATTGCGAACTTGGTTAAGCTCCGTGATGAAGCTCGTGGTGCACCGAGTGGCACAGCACCTATGAATGACGCTCAACTCGGACGCAACCAAAACAGCGATTTGAAAAGCATGAAGTTCGAAAGCCATGAGGCGATGGTTAGTCATTTGCGTGAGCTTGAGCAAAACGGCACACAAGAGGAAAAGGCTGAGGCTAAACAGGTGTTGGACGCATTATGGCGTAAGACGGTTGAAGCTATGAAAAACGGGCAAAATATCAGCTACGGTTCGAACGGTGATAATCCTAAATCAGAAGAGGGCAAAAGTGCCGTTCAAGTTGAATTAACGGGTTCGGAAAAGAACGACCCTAACAGTGAGCTTCAAAGATATTTAGCCAGATGCAACGAACGAGAACGACAAAAGGCTAGGGAAAGAAGTCAAAATTACTATCTCGAAACTGAGGCAGAAGCTCAGAGACAGAAAGAACGCCAGAAGAAGGTAAGCTAAAATGTTAGTCAAAGAAGGAAGAAACATCACAGTGCCGATAATTTTCTACCGTGAAAATGCCGATTCGCACGGAAGGCGAACCAGAATCTTCTTAGAAACCTCTGTAAACATCAAGTGCTGGAATGAAGACGATTATGTCAATTGGACCGTGAAACTGCTTAAAGGTCACACGGGACGCATGATAAAACTTGCCCCAGACAAACCACAAACGCCAGAAAGATGCTTGAAAATCTATGTATGCCGAATCGATAAAGAAGGCGAAGGTTGTACCGAGCAAATTTCGATTGGCTCGAAATATGACGGTCTCTCAATCAAAATTTCCGAAGACGAAAAAGTGATTAGCTCAAAAGAGGCATTCGAAAAAATATCAAGTGCCAGTTGTTTGTTTCTCACAGAAGATTTTGCTCTTCCGTGGATAGAAAATTGACAAAGGTGGTGAAAAAATCATGAGCAACAATCAAGAAACGGGCAATAAAGAATCGTTGAATGTGGACGAAACAAAAAAGAAACAGAGGGACAAACACTACAACGACCCCAGCTACTTCAACGAAGTTAAGGCTGATGCTTACACACCACAAGACAACGCTGTAACTCAAGACGCTGATATGTCACAGCACCCAACAATTCAAACAGACATCAAATCAGATGATGGCAACAAACAGGAACAGAACCCCGAAGAGGAATACACCGAAGGCGACAGTTACCCAATCAAAGAAGGCAAGAAACGACTTCAACCAAAACAGCCCCATAAAACCCTACCCTTCGAATAGAACGGTGACGGGCACGGTGGTCTTACTCCTATTTGCACAAATCACGCCTCTTTCGGACATTTTCAGTCTGCCGTGCCTTCACATTTCATAGTAACAAAAAGGTGATAGTATGGACGAAGAAAACGAAAACCAAGAAGATTCAGAACAGGAAGAAAACTCAGAGGACGAAATCGACCAGCAAGAACAGCAAAACCAAGAAGTATCTTTCGAGAAGCAAGTTGACGACTACTGCAAAGCCTTAGAGAAAACCCACGGAATCGAGTATGCTAATCAAGTGAGAAAACGCTACGCTACCGCAAAAGAATTCAAGCTTTTCCTAGATGCTGAGGCTTTCGAAGGCTACTGGCGTAAGCTCGTGATTGACTTTCTACAGAAACGAGAAAAGGAAAACGAAGAGCTTCACAATAATGTTTTGGCAAGACTCAACGATATAGATTCACGAGATTATGAGCTTCACCAAAAAACTCTGGAAATGCTTGAGAGAATCGAAGAGCGGGACCGAGCTTTCAACGATAAGATTATGGCTGGTCTCGAAAAGGACGACAAAGAAGACGCTGAATTCCAGAAGAAACTTAATGAAATCGCCGATTTGAAACTCGAACGAGAAAGGAAGAAGAAAGCTCTTGCCTAAATGTAAATATTGTAAACGAAAAATACCCCGTCCTCTTGTTACATGGGTGGGTGATTTTCCGTTTTGCTCCATCGACCACAGTCTCAAGTATGAAAGAAAACAAGAGCGAATTCGAAAACGACAAGAAAAAGAGGCTAAGACTCAGAGAGAACAAACAACCTTAGTGCAAATCTGGGAAGGGAGCGATTGAGCACAGTGACAGGACTGCATAAGGACGGTATGGCACGAATTACTCCCTACCATGGTGTGTGTCGTGACCCTATTCTCTTAGGAGATAGAAAAATCCGTAACCTAAAACTCAACTTTAGGTGATTCAATGCAGTCCTTCACAATTCACTAAGGGGTGTGACAAAGTTTCCGTTTAAAGATGCAGAGCAAAAGCGTCTGTATAATCAGCACTACCGAGAGCAACAAAAAGAAGTAAGAGAATCGGCTAGAATCGAGATGTTGAGAACAGTAAACGAAACTATTTCCAAGCTCTTTCCCTCAGATGTAAACGGGCTGTTGCTAATCGATACAGACTTAACATTCTACAAAACTTTTTCCGATTATCGAAGGGACCATCCGAACGCCAGCTTTCCAGAATTCCAAGACTATCAATGCGACCAAAAAGAATGGGTGTTTGAGCGAAAATCAGAGCGGGTTGAAGCTGTCTCAAAAGCTTTGGAATACTTGGACGGTTCAGAACCTAAAATGCGGGAGTGGAGAAAAACATTTCCTAAGTTTTTCGAGAAATGGGTCCAGAAAAAAGAAGAGGTTGAACAGTCGTGAAGTCTAGCACTCGTCCACCTTACTGTGTTTCGCTAGGTTTCAAGACTCTTGGACCGAGTGACGAGCACCTACCTTCTCTCGGTCCACTATTCACAATCATCGATGATTTGGCTGAGAAGGTCCGATGAAAGATGACGATGAAGTTTGGGAAATATGGGTCAACTACGACTCGACTTTTTCACTCACCCAAACAGACGAAGGGGTTTGAGACTTCTAACTAGAGCCTTACTTTAACCCCGCTCGGACCGAGCCTCAAGCCAACTAGACAACGAAAATAGTTCTATTCCTCAATCAGCTTGACTAGAACCTTTTGTATCGTATGGTTTAGGCTAGAAAAAGAGAGATGGTTTAGTAGTAATATGTTATTGTTACGGTTTCTGTTGCTCCGCCAACTAAGTTTCCGTTTCCGACTTCGACTGTTATGCTTGAAGAGGGCAAGACGGGAAAGTTTGCTGTTCCACTTGTTCCAACAGTTATTGGATTGTTATAGCTAACGCCATACGCAGAGTAGACTACATTCGCATCGGTGCTGGCAGTTGTTGACGATGTGACGCTAATTGAAACATATCCTGCATAGCTTGCTGATTCTGCCCAAGTTGTGTAAGAAATTCCGAGACCCCCAGCAGGTTGACTTACCGTTTGGTCACTAACCCAGACCGTGGAATTGCCCAAGTTGAGAGCGGTATTGAGACCATTTACTTGGTTTTGTAGGTTTGTGTTCTGTGTATTCAATGAACCGTAATCGGAATCGGTGTGATGATGCGTTGAAACATAGTCATTGTATGTTGAATCTTTGTTGTTGATTGTATTAGTGTAGTAAGCGATTGCTCCACCTAAGCCAGCTATCAATAGAATGCAGACTATTCCTAGCGTAATAGCGAGACTTCTACTAACCATTTTCTTTGGTTTCGTTTCGCTCGGTTTTGTTTGACTCATTTTTGAACCCCTAGCTTGTCTTGTATTGCTATAGCGATTTAAAGATTTGTGAAAGGATGCAAATTAGAAAAACCTATGTTCTAGCAGTTGAATATAATACTCTATGCTTGATGAAAACCTAGTTTTGACCCTACTTCAAGCCAGCATAACAGGTGCGGGTCTTGTTCTTGCTGTATTTGCATTGATTATTCCTTTGTACAAGAGAATTTTCAGTCATAGGGCGGAAGATGTTTATGAAACACTTCAAAAGTTCAAAGAAGGTGCTCGTAAAGCTGACACTCGCATATCACCAGAAAAGTTGAGCGAACTGAAAACCAAACTGACAACTATTGAAGAACAGGGTGGATTCCCTGTTTATCTAAGCTGGGGAATGGGAATTACCTTTTTCGGCTATGTGGTTTCTACTTTGATGAGTTACGGATGGCTAGTGAATTGGGAAAAACAAAACTTAGATGGTTGGTTGCCCCTTTCCTTTGTCGGTTCGACTATTCTATTTCTTTTGATGGGTCTTTTAGCCATTAAAGATATTGGTCAAACAATGAAGAAGGAATTTGAAGACCTCAAGAAAGAAGTTGAGGAGACAAAATCTAAGAGCCAACCAAAAATCACAATTGGTTAGCTTCTCTGATTAACTGAGGCTAGAGGATTCTTCTATCAGTCCTTTTAAGCTAGTTTGACCACTATCTGAGTTAGAAATCGGAACTAGAAAGACCGAGTTAGCTATAACTTTTCCGCAAAACCTCAAAGACAGAAATCTTGTCGGCACAGCAACAGAAGACAAACTAGAGGTTCAAAATTGAGCGAAACAATACAACCACCAAAGAAAATGGTTAGAAGAAATGTTGCTATTGCGCGCGCGCCGCGTCGTGTGAAAATTTAGTATTCGATTCCTTTTCGGGCTTTGAAGCCTTTATGGAATGGGTGCTTGATGTCCTTGAGCTCCGTGACGAGGTCTGCGAGGTTGATTATTTCTTCTGGTGCGTTGCGGCCGGTTAGGATGATTTCAACGTTGTCGGGTTTCTTTTTTATGATTTCGATGACTTCTTGGAGTTTTATGAGTTTTAGGTCTATGGCGACGTTGATTTCGTCGAGTATGACGATGTCGTGTTCTCCGGCTTCTGTGATTTCTTTTGCCAGTTTGAGGGCTTCTTCGGCGAGTTTGATGTCTTCTTTTTCAGGTGGCTTTGCCGTTATGAACTTGCCTCTTCCGAAGGCTTTGAGGGTGATGTTGGGAAGTTTGTCCAGAATGTGGAGTTCGCCGTAGTCGAACCCGCCCTTGATGAACTGGATCACGTATACGCTGAGCCCTCTGCCTGTTGCTCTCAGCGCTAGGCCGAAGGCTGCGGATGTTTTTCCTTTTCCGTTTCCGGTGTAAACTTGGATGAGTCCTTTCTCGAGTTTAGACATGGTTAATCGTTTTCCTGACGAGTTTTTCAGCCGCGGAAGCTGGGTCTGTCTTTTTTTCGACGATTTCGCTGAGGAGTTTGTCGAGTTTTCCTTCTCTCTTAAGCTGGTTTACGAGTACCTTGGATATCCTTTCTTTTATGGCTTCTATCAGCTCTGCTTCGGCCTTGGTTTTCAACAGGTTTTCTCTGTGCTTCGTGTCTGTTTCGAGGAAGCATCTGTGTTCTTCGATTTTTTCGATGAGTTCTGGGACGCCTTCGCCGGTGAGCGCCACTGTTTTGAGCACGGGCGGTTTCCATCCGTCTTTCTTGTTGCTCATCTGGAGCATCGCTTGTATGTCTGTGGCGGTCTTGTCTGCGTTTTCTCGGTCGGCTTTGTTTATCACGAATATGTCTGCTATTTCCATTATTCCCGCTTTTATCGCTTGTATCTCGTCTCCGAGCCCTGGAGCGTGCATGACAACGATTGTTTGGGCTACGTTGACGATCTCGACTTCAGACTGGCCGGCACCGGCGGTTTCGACGATGACTATGTCTTTTCCTGCGGCGTCCAGTATTTTTGCTGCGTCCTTTGTTGCTTTTGATACTCCGCCCGCGTAGTTGCGGGTTGCCATGCTTCTTATGTAGACGCCCTCGTCGGTGCTCAATTCTTGCATACGGATTCTGTCGCCTAGGAATGCCCCTCCTGTGAAGGGACTCGTGGGGTCTACGGCGATAATGCCCACTGTTTTGCCTTTTTGTCTGTATTCGCGGATGATTTTCTCGATGAGCGTGCTTTTTCCAGCTCCGCCGGCTCCGGTTAAGCCTATGATGTGGGCTCTTCCCGTGTGGGGAAAAACGGTTGCAATGAGTTCTTGGGCTTCAGGCGTGCTGTTCTCGATGATTGTTATGGCTTTTGCTATGCTTCTGCGATCGCCTTTCAGAACACCCTGTGCGATTTCTTGAGTTCTGGTCAAAACTTTTGCACATCGTGAGTGCTTAGTCTCTTTTTGGGAGGTTGTCCGTCACGTAATGTATTATCTGTTCGGTCGTTGTTCCTGGTCCGAAGATTTCTTTTATGCCCAGTTTTTTCATTTCGGTAACGTCTTCTTCGGGGATTATTCCTCCGGCGAAGACCATCACGTCTGTTAGCCCTTGTTTTTTGAGGAGGTTCATTATTCTGGGGAAGAGGGTTTTGTGGGCGCCTGAGAGAATGCTTAGGCCTATGACGTCCACGTCTTCTTGCAGGGCTGTTTCTGCGATTTGTTCCGGGGTTTGTCTGAGTCCCGTGTAGATGACTTCCATGCCGGCGTCTCTTAGGGCTCTGGCCACGACTTTGGCGCCTCTGTCGTGACTGTCAAGGCCGGGTTTCGCGATTAGAACTCTGATTTTTCTTGTATCTTCCATTGCTTTCGCCTCTTTAAATCACGATTAACTCCTTGTATTCTCCATAAACTTTCCGCAGTACCTCGCAAATTTCGCCCAGAGTCGCGTAGGTTTTTACTGCTTCGATTATCGCGGGCATGAGGTTTTCATCCTTCTCTGCCGAGCGCTCTAGCTTGTTAAGGGTTGCTTCGACTTTCTTGTTGTTTCGCGTTTTTCTGAGGCGGTTGAGGTCGGCTAGTTGTTCTTTTTCGACTTTTGGGTCTACCCTGAGCAGTTCTATTGGGTACTTGTCTTTCTCGATTCTGTAGTCGTTCACGCCGACTATGGTCCGTTTCTTCTCGTCTATTTCTCTCTGGTATTTGTAGGAGCTGTCGGCTATTTCTTTCTGGAAGAATCCCTTTTCTATTGCGACTATGGCTCCTCCCATGTCGTCGACTTTTTGGATGTACTCCATCGCTTTTTCTTCCATCTCGTTCGTGAGGGCTTCAACGTAGTATGAACCGGCCATGGGGTCGATTGTGTTGGTTGCGCCGCTTTCGTGGGCTATTATCTGCTGGGTTCTGAGAGCGACTCTGACGGCATTCTCGCTGGGCAGGGCTAGTGCTTCGTCGAAGGAGTTTGTGTGCAGTGATTGTGTTCCTCCCAGAACCGCTGCAAAGGCCTGGATCGTGGTGCGGGTAATGTTGTTCAGTGGTTGCTGAGCCGTGAGTGTGCATCCTGAAGTCTGAACGTGCATGCGCATCCACATCGATCGTGGGTTCTTGGCGTGGAAGCGTTCTTTCATCAGTTTTGCCCATATTCTTCGAGCTGCTCTGAACTTGGCGAGTTCTTCGAAGAAATCGTTGTGTGAGGCGAAGAAGAATGACAATCGTTGAGCGAAGTCGTCGACTTTCAGGCCTCTCTGCTGTGTGGATTCTACGTAGGATATTCCATCGTAGATGGTGAATGCTAGTTCCTGCACGGCGTTTGCGCCGGCCTACCTGATGTGGTATCCGCTTATGCTTATGGGGTTCCACCTTGGCAGGTGCCGCGTGCAGTACTCTATGATGTCGGTTGTCAGTTTGAGGGACGGTTTCGGTGGGTATATGCAGAGCTTCTGAGCGAAGTACTCTTTCAGGTTGTCGTTCTGGGTCGTTCCTCCAAGTTTCTCTCTTGGCACATGTTGCTCATCGCCTACGGCAACGTACATGGCGAGCAGCATGGTTGCAGGGCCGTTTATCGTCATAGACGTTGTGACTTTGTCCAAGGGAATTCCGTCGAGCAGAGCTTCCATGTCTCTCAGCGAGGAAATGGCTACGCCGCATATGCCGACCTCGCCCTTTCCCATGGGGTGATCGGAGTCGTAGCCCATTATTGTCGGATAGTCGAAGGCTATGCTGAGTCCCGTTTCTCCTTCCTTTAGGAGGTACTTGAAGCGTTTGTTTGTCTGTGCTGCTGTCCCGAACCCTGCAAACTGGCGCATGGTCCAGAATCGACCACGGTACATAGTGGCATGCACGCCGCGCAGGAACGGAAATTCTCCTGGAAAACCAATATCCTTCAGATAATCAAGCCCTTTGACATCTTCAGGCGTGTACAACCTGTTGATCAGCATGTTAGAAGTATTCCGAAATTCTTTTTTCCTTTCACTGGATTGCTTAATCCAGCTCGGCAAAGTCGTCTGTTCCCAGCGTATACGTTCTTTGCTTACTTCTTCGATTTTTCTCTTGTCAAACATTCCAGCGTTCTGCCTCCAATAAATGCCATGAGCTAGCTTGAGTTACTATCCCAATTGATGTAGGAAGATATTTTATTATCGGTTCAAAAATCGTGAGAGCAATCAGCTCCGTGAGCTCTCAACCGAATCGAGGTTCAAGTCTTTAACTGCAATATTCGAGTAGACCTGCCGACGCGGAGAATCCCCAGCCGTAGCCTAGCATTAATATGGTGTCTCCGCTTGAGAACTTGTTCTTCGAGTCTATTCGGTTGACTATGAAGGGCAGGCTTGCACCTGCAAGGTTGCCGTACTCATTTAGCACTTCGTGGGATTCTCTCAGCTTCTCCTTTTCAACATCGTGGTGTTCAGCAAGAGCGTCGAGTATCTTTTCGCTGCCTGTGTGAACGGCCCACTTCTTCGCACTTCTTGTTCTCTTCTCTAGATTCTTTCCGAACAACCTGTCAAGAACCAGACTTGTGTACTTGACGCCTAAGTCTGGGATTTCTTTGCCTAAGTGTGAATCGAAGCCGAACTTGAAGGGCTCGTTCAGGAAGGAGAGTCTAGCATAACCCGCAAGGTAGTCTTTTGAATCGATGTTTGTCAGTTCGGCTATCTCGTCGACCTTCATACCCTCTCTTTTTTCCGATACCAGGGCTGCAGCCACGCCGTCCCCGAAAAGAAAGGATTGCATCGTGGCCACCCACTTTCTTAGCTCCGTTTGCTTTCTTCTGTTGTTCTTTATCGAGCTGATCTTGCCGATTTCCATCACGCCATTTAGGCCTTGTACTTGATTTTGGAACCAGTAGGAACTGACTCCTGATACGCAAATCAGCACGTTGTCTTTTGGATGGGCAACAAGGTGATCTCCTGCTAGCTGTAAAGTCTTCGTGAATGCCGTGCTGGCGATTCCCTGCGCGTTGACATGTTTGATGAAAGGATCCAAACCCAGACTTGGCACTAGCAGTTGGCTGAGGCCCGGGCTCAGGAAGGGATTTGTATCATAAGCAGCGATGAGACAGTCTATGTCGGTGGGACGAAGGTGGGCTCCCCTAAGGGTTTTCTGGCACGCCTCGGAGCACAGGTCTATGAGAGGTGTTTCATCCATCGGTGTTTCTGACTCGTCTGTGAGGGTTGACTGCTTAATCAGATGGCGTTTTGAGACTCCGAGGTTGAGCACGTTTTGAATTACGGGCTGCGGAAGTTCGCATGGGAACAATTCTATCAGCTTTTCTGTTGAGTATTCATTCGGGGGCAGAGCGGTTGATAATTGTATGATTTGCATATCAGATAGGAAGACTGATGAAAATATAAAACCTGTCCGTTCATGGTAGCGCTGTGCGTGTTCCCAAATTCGGTTTCTTGTCCTAATGTGGCCCAGATGTTTGTTTTGAGTTTTGCGCATGGGCAGAATTGGGCTTCTAGTGTGCGCTGACGGCCCCTCCACTCGGTCTACGATATGATCCAAATATGAACCGCTAGAACAACCAATAATCTAAGTGTCAATTAATTAGTTGATTTAAAAAAGAGAGTGAAAGTGCAGAACAGAAAAACTAATAGTTGAATCGATACACAAATAACATCTCCGAAGATAGGAAAAGCACATAATGGATTTTCTGATGACAACGTAGTAACCGAGATGCTGCGCGCTTATTTTTCGTCGAACGCCGCCAAGAAGCCATTCATTTTCCTGTAGGTTTCAAGGAACTCTAAGCCTCGGGGCGTAACAAAGTAGTATATCTCATCCTCATCAGTCAGTTTCCTGACCAGGCCAAAGGAGCAGAGGTTTTCGGCCATGGCTCTAAGCCTGTCCACGGGAACACCAACGCCGTAGGACATTCTGGTTATTCTTCCTCCTTCGGGATAACGGATTAGCACTTCCAGGATCTTCGCGTACAGGTCCGTTCTTGACCTCTTGGAGTTGTTGCCGCTCATGGACCTTTTTTGCCTCCCGCTTTCGAGACTTGCTCCTCTAACCTTTCAGGGGAGGGTCAGGAAGCTTGATGGCCTTCTCTGGTGGAAGCCTAATGAAAACGTGGTCGCTCCTCTTCAGCTCGCCAGTGTATGTCACTTGTTCAGCGATTGATCCGTTCTCTAGCTCGACATCTTGAGCAAATATCCTTCGGGCTTTGGATGCCTTGCCCAGGGTCACTTTCGTGCCGTAAACATCGTTAACCTGCGTCATTTTGCCTACTAGCCTTATGGAGATTGATTGGTGGGCCCATTTTGTCGCCCAGTTGGCAACGACTAGGCTGCTCTTGCCCACTTCTACACGTTCGCCGACTATTATGCCCTCGCACCTTGTGCCTGTTCGGATGATCAGAGACTTCGCTCTCAGTCCATCCTCTGTCTTGACGTCGCCCATGAGATCCGCCGTTTCAGTGAGGACGACTTCTCTTGCCTTGAATTTGCCGCCTACTCGAAGGCTCTTGCCTTGCAACTGACCTACAATCTCTGTTTGGCCAAAACTCTCAAGCATATTAGAGGCCATTAGCGATCCGGACACGTCAAGTCTGCCGTCAACCTCCATCTTTGCAGTGTGGCAGTCTCCTCGAATGTCGGCGGCTCCCTCAACCATTATCTCTTCACAGGTAATGCTACCGTCCACGCAAAGGCGACCAAAGGACCTGATTCTTTGACCCTTGCAGCCAGTTGGCAACGATGCCTTGCCATAAACCTGTAACTCACTGAAGTTCAACTTGGAACTGCTGCTGAATGTTCCGCTCATCTTAGCGAGCTCCGTGATGGTTCCTCCGCCGATTTCGGTCTTACCCCCAACTTGAAGGCTTTTCAGTGCCACCTGACCAGAGGCGGTCACTCTTCTGCCCACGTCAACAGTTTCGGCCTCCAGGGTGTCCTCTACTTCCACGACACCGCCAGCCCTTAGCCTGCTGCAAACGACGGATCCTGCAGTCACTTTCCCGCCCACATCTATTTCTAGGGCCGTGATCCTGGCCATGGCGAATAACGAATCCATTACGTCAAGCTTATTGTGGATCTTCAGGTTGCCGTTTACTCTCAGAGTTCCTTTGCCGTTCACTGTCAGAGAGTCACATTCGAAATCGCCTTCCACGGATGCGTTGCCCTCAAAAACGGCGGCCTTATTCACAGTGACCCGCTTGCCATCACGGGGCTTGATTTTGGCATTGCGGCCTACATGGAGATCGCCGTTGACGTGATCTAGCTGCGCAGTTTCTCCGGATTTGATTTGCAGGGATGACATTCTTAGCTCCTCTTTGGATCGGTTAGATTCTGGCTAATATTTCTGGCGGTCTCGGAAAACTCGTTCATTCTGGGTTTTAGTCATTCGGCTCTCAGAACTCTCCTTGCTGCTGCATATCCTAGCGCTGCTAGAACCAGTGTGAAGACCAAAAGGTACCCGATGTCTGCGATGAAAAGCCAAAGTTGGTTGGTGGTGAGGCTTCCGTTCACGATGAGTAGTCTTGCGGCTTCGTCGGCCTTGCTGACAGGGTTGACCTGAGCGATGTTCTTCATCCAGTTCGGAAACGAGGCTGTGGGGAACATGGCGTTGCTGATGAAGACAACTGGAAAAGCTACGAAGTTGGCTATGGCGACGAGTGAATCGACAGCCTTGACTGAGAAGGCTACAGTGGTGAAGAGACAGCAGAAGCCGAAGGCCAGTAGAGCGAAGGCGGCGAAAACGCCGAGAAAATCCAGAACGTTGAACCCTGCTGATAACTCCAAGCCGTTGGGAAGAACCAAGGCCACTATGAAGGTCAAGAAGGCTATCACCATGGCCTTTGCGAAGTTTTGGAGTACGCCAGAGAAGTATATTGAGGCCCTGGATATTGGCGATGAGAGCAATGTGCTTAGGTAGCCGAGTTGTCTGTCGAGCACGATGTCGATTCCTCCATAAGCCATGTTGACTACGATTATGAGGCAGATGACGCCTGCAGTGAGGAAGGTTATATAGGTCGGGGCACCGCCGAAAGTCTGTCCCACTATCGCAGAGCGGATTTGCTGAAGAAGTGTCGGCGGCAACGTGGTGCTGCCTATCTGCGTTGGCATCAAGTTGGCTGGGTTGAACGAGTTCCCAAACAGTGCCAACCAGAAGATGGCCATGAATAAGCCCGGCATGATGGCGGCTGGATTTCTTATCCATTTCTTGAGGGCCCGAACGGTCAATGCTATGGTGTCGGCGATCATTATTATTTCAGCCTCTCTATCATGACCCGCTGCGCATATGAATCGCCGTTTCTCTCGTTGTCACGCATGGAGTTGCCAGTGATTTCTAGGAACACCTGATCCAGTGAGGGTCTGGCCAACGCGATTCCTGTAATGTTGAGACCTTTCTTGGTAGCGCCCTCGACTATAATCGGCAAATCCTGCTCTATTCTTGAAAGTCGTATTTTGTAGGCTGAGCCTATCTTAGTTACTTCGGAAACGTCTCTGATGGTTTTGAAGAAGCTTGTCATGTCTGGGCCGTCCGAGAGTTCTATCGTGAGAACGTCGCCGCCCAGTTTTTCCTTCAGTTCGGCAGGAGACCCTGATGCTTTGATGATACCGCCGTCGATTATGGCGATTCTGTGGCAGAGCGAGTCTGCCTCTTCAAGATAGTGGGTTGTCATGAAGACTGTGACTCCGTTTTCTCGGTTGAGCTGTTCAATATAGTTCCATATGTTTCTCCTTGTCTGGACGTCGAGTCCCAGAGTAGGCTCGTCGAGAAAAAGAATCTTTGGAGAGTGGATGAGACCCATGGCAAGTTGGAGGCGTCGTCTCATTCCACCAGAGTAAGTTTTAACCCGTCGCTCTGCGGCCCCCTCCAGATCTACGAGTTTGAGTAAGTTCTTCGATCTTTCGTGGGCTGTAGCGTTGGGAACGTGATGAAGCTTCGCAGCCAGTAGCAGGTTTTCTGTTCCTTTTAACTCGTCGTCTGCTGTAAATTCTTGAGGGACGATACCGACGATAGCGCGGACTTCCGCAGGTTTTTTCCTTACGTCGTAGCCTGCTACGGTCGCCCTACCAGCCGTGATGGAAGCAAGCGTCGTGAGCATCTTGATGGTCGTGGTTTTTCCGGCGCCGTTGGGTCCAAGAAAACCAAACAGCTCTCCCTCTTTTACAGAAAAGGAGATTTGATTCACCGCCATGACCGTATTCCCATAGATTTTCGTCAGGCCTTGTGCCTCGATGATTTCATTATTCATGTGAGATCCCATTCCTAAGAGACCACGCTCAACCCGAACATAAATAGTCAGTTCACATCGAATATTCACAATAAGTAATCACAATATGTTAGCAAAAGCATACAGATATATCGATGGCGGGAAGGGCAGATCCGCAACAACGCGCGCTTCCTCTGGGACAGCAATTCCCGTCGGACTTGAACCTTAAAGTTATGCGGTCGGCTGATACTGTCAACTTAAGGGACATGTTTTTCTTAAAACGTTACTTTGATGGTCGATGCGTGGAGGACGTGACCTCCATTCTTGGCAACAGGGCTTGTTGAGTTTGAATAGAAACGTTTCGCTATTTGTGGCGGTCCGAGGTCTTCAATTTGAACATAACCTAGGGCTCTCAATTTGTTATGGAGTTTTTCAGTTTCAAAGTGAGAAACGAAAGTTTCGCCAAGTTTGGCTACTCGGCCGGCTCGCTTGTTGTAAGCGATGAGCCTTCTTGGCGAGTATGAAGATGGCGGATTGCTATAGTCAAACACTACGTGTGATCCTTTGGACAAGCTGGCAATGTAGCTAAGTGTGGACCATATTGCTGGCTCAGTGAGATACGGCACAACTCCGAGCCAAGTGAAGAACGTTTGCTGCTCGGGATAAAAGCCCGCGGTTAATAGGCAGTCAGCAAGATTTTCATGTTCGAAATCAAGGGGAACAAAGGTCAGCCAATTTGGCAACGGAATTGCTGCTTCGTCGAGACGTTGACGTTTCCAAGATTGCGTAGCTGGGTGATCTACTTCAAAAATGTGAAGACGGTCACCAAACGGGCTGCGATAAGCATAGGTATCTAAGCCTGCGCCCAGAATCACAAGCTGACGGACCCCATGTCCAACAGCTTTGGCAAGAGCATCTTCTGCAAACCGCGTTCTCGCAACGACGAACATCCGGATCCTTCGTCCAGATGGGTGCTTCTCAGCTTCGCGGATAACAGTCTCTGAGTCTTCGCCGAGAATTCGCAGTGCCAGTGGATCCGAGAAAACGCAGCTTTGCTCTATGACCTGATGGGCAGCACGGTGTCGGGCAGCTGCCAGAGCCGTTCCGCTTGGCTTTCCTGAGTGCATCTTTACCACGACTTGAATGCAACGGTTGAAAATGTCAGTGCGTTGCTATTAAAACTTGTTAAACCCGTTATTATCATGTTGAACTGGCCTTCCAACTGAAAAATTCTTGGATCTTAGAGAGTTTTTTCGGTGTTCCCTTTAGTTAACAGTGTCCGGTCGGCTGCGTGCATGAACTAACGATTGATCAAAAAACCAAGGTTTTGAACCCGTTTAGGTATGGGGACGGGTAGCCCCACTTTTTGCAAAGGAAACAAAGGGACTTGAACCCATTTGGGTATGAGTCCCTAGAAGCTTAAACCCGTTCAGGCGCAGGTCCAGGCAGCGGATTGTGTATGGGGTTTTTAAAGTGTTCTTGGAGTTGATGCGCTTCGTCAGACTCTTCTTCTTGCTCCACAGTTCGGACAGAAGAGCGAAGTCTGGGGCATGAGTCCGCCGCAGTATGCGCATGGTATCAGAACCACTTCTCGGATGGTCTCTTTTGAAATCATCTGTGGAGGCGGAGGAGGGGTCTGTTGTTTTGCAACTAGGATTTCGCGTTTTTCTGTTTCTACGCTTGGTCGTCCTCTGACTCTCACGGTTGCCTGCATCCACCATTTCACGTTGTTGTCAACGCTGTAGTATGTTTCTCTCGCAACTGTTGGTATTTTCAGAGTGAATGGGTACTTGGCGCTGAAACCCTGAGGTATTCGTGCAACATTGCAGACGACAAACTGGTCTGAATACAATTTAGCTTGATCCCAGTATTCCTCTTGTCTATGCTTTTGAGTGTTGCCGACCTGAGTGGAAACTGTGCGCGTTTTCTTCAGATTCTCCCAGCACGACAAATTCACGGCTATTTGTTCTACCTCGAACTCTTCTTCAGAAACGATTTGAAAGTCTCCTTTCACTTCTTCTCCAAGCGCATATTCATTCTTCTGAGTTCCGAGGGCAATCCTTGCTCGAGGGGGATTGAGTTTGTTCGACAACCATTTGAAAAAGCTCATTTCCAATCAATTTCCGGGCAACTTGCAACTCGTATTGAACTGCTGGCAGAATTTAATCTTTATGCGTGTTGATCATGTGCGCGAAAAGACGTTGATGAGCGCGCCGAACATGTACAGGAAAAGGGTTCGTCGATAGTAAATGTATTATAGTTCTTGAATCGCACTAACATCGTCTTAAATTTGGGGTGGAGATCTTGAAGAAAGTCGGGATAGTTGCGGGCGGTATTTCTCGGTTTGACCTTCCTAGGCACACGCTGCAAGAGGAGATGTGTGCAGAGGCCGTGAAGATGATACTTGACGACGTTCCAGAGTTGGAACTCGGTGATTTCCTCAAGAAAGGTTACGCGTGTTGCTACTCGTATTTCAGCGATATTCTTGAGCAGCAGCAGTGCATGCAATGGATAATCAACGACTACTTGGGCTTGAGCGGCGTTGCTTCGTACAGGGTCGAGGGCGGAGGAGCAACTCCGATAGATGCTATAGTGAACGCGGCTTTGTGGGTACGTTCAGGAATGTTTCCCGTTGTTCTCGTGGTTGGCTGGGAAAAAATGAATGAACTGCCAATCCAGAAAGTGAACGAAGCGATTGCCATCGCCGGGGACACGGACTGGGACTTCGTTTCTGGCTTCACGTACAACGCCTTCTACGCAACCATGGAAGCAAGGCGGATGCACGTTTACGGGGATAGGGAAGAGGACCTTGCAGAAGTTTCTGCAATGAACCACAACAACTCTCTTGAAAACCCTTACGCCCAGTGGCCCGCCCAGCACGGTTCCGCCAAAATCACCGTAGATGACGTGTACAAGTCGCGGTTGATTTCATGGCCGTATCGAAATTATGAATGTGCGATGACGAGCGAAGGGGCATCTGCGCTTTTGTTGGCTAATGAGGAGATGACGAAAAAACTCACCGATAACCCCATATGGATTACAGGTGTGGGTTTCGGCAGCGACACGATGAGAGCCGGAGACCGACCGGATAACCCCGCCTGGAAAGGCTTGTATCCAGAAGACGAAAAGATATGGCCGAAAACGGTTCCAAAGCCATTGTCACCATATCCAGATCTGCTCAACTTTGGCTCTCTGAAAGTGTCGGCAAGAATGGCTTACAAAGACGCTGGCATCAAGAACCCGCTTAAAGAAATAAGCTTCGTGGAAATATTCGACCCATACGCAGGCGTGATACTAGCCGGCTTGGAGGATTTCGATTTCTGCAAGAGAGGCGAGGGCAAGAAAATGGTTCGCGAAGGCATGATCAAACCTAGCGGGGAGCTTCCCTGCCAACTCAGCGGAGCCCTCACTGCTCAAGGGCATGCAGTAGGCTCAACGTCTATTGCCCAAGTCGTCGACAGCTACTGGCAACTCAGCAACCAAATAGGGAAGAAGTGGGGTGCGCCGAACAGGCAGCTAAACAACCCGAAGAAGGCCTTCATTCACGGGCACGGCGGCACAGGATGCCAAGCAGGCGCCGTGGTCTTGGAGGTGTGAGAGATGAAGCAACCTGGACCCGAAAAGATTCTGAAAGAAAAGAAAATCGACGAAAAGAACTGGGCAGACTGGGAACGCAGGGGCGGCTGGACACCTGAAGGCTGGAAGATAATCGAGATGAACGATGGACCGACGCTGAACAGCCTGAAACCTGACAAGTTTCTAATCGTCCACAGACCGCATGGAAGCCTGTTTCACCACAGCTACGGCAAAGTATCGCAGTTCTTCATGGGAATCTTGGATGGAAAGCTCTACGGAACGAAGTGTCCAAAATGCGGGCTCGTGTACTGCCCTCCAAGGGCTCATTGCTTCAACCCCAAATGTAGACTTGAAGAGACGAAATGGATCGAGCTTCCGAAGAAGGGAGAAGTTCACTCCTACACTATCATGACGATTGCATGGCCCTCAATGGCACACCTGCAACCACTCGTAGGAGCGATGGTAAGAGTCGACGGCACGAACACCTGTTTGCCGATGACCATGCGAGAAATAGACCCTGAAAAAGTCAACATCGGCCTAAAAGTCAACATAAACATATCCAAACAACCCAAAGGAGACCTTCTAGACGTGTTCGCCACGCCAGCGGAAGAACCAGTAGCCCCCAAGAGAACGCCAGAAGAACTGAAACGCTTCAGAGAAGACATGGACAAAACACGAGTATGGGTCAAAAAGAACTTCGGAGAAAAGAAGTAATCAACAACCAATTTTCCATCTTCTGATCTATATTTGTTGCATTCTTCACATTCTTTTTCCAAAAAACAAAAGGCGAAAGGTGACGGCAGAAGCTTAAATATACGTTTCAGCTTTTACTCAGATTTCCAGCTTAATGCTGCCAATACATGGGGGATGACTCTTGAAGGGACAACCACTGGTTTCGATAGTCTCTGTGGGTCTTTCAAAGTTCGGGAAGCTTGAAGGACTGTATGCAAGAGAGATATTTGCTGAAGCGGCAAAGGAAGCTTTTGACCGATGCCCCAAACTAGATCCAAAAAAGGACATCGAAGCCCTCTTCGTGGGCCACATGGGGGAATCATATGAGCATCAGGGGCACACTGGGGCCACAATGGCGGACTGGATAGGGTTGGGGCACGTTCCGGCAACGAGAACTGAAGCAGCTTGCGCCTCTTCGGGCGTAGCCTTGAGGACCGCAATTTGTGCGGTGCGTTCGGGTCTCAGCGATGTTGTGATGGTTGGGGGTGTTGAGAAAATGACCCATCTGCCCACAGCCGAGGTTACAGAGTATCTTGCAATGGCCTCGGACTTTCCGTTCGAGCAATGGAACGGCATGACTTTTCCCGGTTTGTATGCGCTGATGGCTACTGCACACATGCACGAGTACGGTACGACGGAGCGTCATCTTGCCATGATAGCCGTGAAAAATCATTATCACGGAAGCCTCAACCCGAAAGCTCACATGCAGAAGGAAATAACGCTCGAGACTGCACTATCCTCACGGCCGGTAGCATGGCCTCTGAAACTGTACGACTGTTCCCTCATCACTGACGGAGCCAGTTGCCTTATTTTGACAAAGCCGGAACTGGCAAGAAAATTCACTGACACATGGGTCGATATCGTGGGAAGCGGCCAAGCGAGTGACACTATAGGACTTTATGAAAGAAAAAGTCTCACATCGATTGAAGCCGCCAAGGTGGCTGCGGGAAAAGCCTATGAAATGGCGCAAATTACTCCAGGAGAGCTTGACGTTGCTGAAGTGCACGATTGCTTCACGATAGCCGAACTCATCGCCTATGAGGACCTCGGCTTCTGCAAACCGGGTCAAGGAAAGACATTGGTTGAGAACGTAGAAACAAAGCTGGGAGGAAGATTACCAGTCAACACCAGTGGAGGGTTGAAAGCGAAAGGTCACCCCGTGGGCGCTACGGGCACGGCCCAAGCTTATGAGATCTACTTGCAGTTGACTGGGCAAGCGGAGAAGAGGCAGGTCAAAGACGCAACGATTGGTTTGACTCATAACGTGGGAGGCTCAGGGGCGACAGCAACAGTTCACGTTTACAGGAGAGGATGAGAATGACTGAACAGGCACGCTTCACGATTGAAGAGTTCTATAAACACATCAACCAAGGAAAACTGTTAGCAGGCAAGTGCACGAAGTGCGGAAAAGTGCATCTTCCACCAAGGCCCCTGTGCGACAACTGTTATTCAAAAGACTTTGAATGGACTGAAATCCCCTGCACGGGAAAACTAGTAACTTACACAATCATTCACATTGCCCCGGCGCAGTTCCAGTCGATGGCCCCGTACCCTGTGGGCATAGTTCAACTCGCAAACGGGTTGAGGCTCCCTGGAATAATCAAGGGCATGGCTCCAGAAAGTATCAAGATAGGAGTCGAACTGAAGATGGATTTCGGAACATGCGCCGCGGCCCAACCATGGCCACAGTGGCCCAGATACTGCTTCAAGCCCGTGTGAATTTTCTTTAAACCTTGGCATTTTTCTATTTCCTCTTTCAGGACAACATAATGTTTTCTGTGGTTGTGTATACATATTCAAAGCCTGCTAGCGTGCGCTACTCGCGGTCAAGAACGGGCTCTTGCTTTCACGCCTTTCTTTTTGTAGATTATTACTGCCAGCAGTGTTGCCAGCATGAAAAGCATCGTGGCTTGAATCGTCGGAAACTCTGGAACTGTTGCATATGGAACCGTAAGCGGATAGTAGTCAGTGTTGTTCGAGTCGATTACATAAGGCGTGTTCCAGACGCCGTCTGTTTCAGTGGCATTTGGATACTTTGGGAGATAGTCGCTCCAGTAGTTACCCGCGCTCCCATTATCCCAAACGTTAGTTGAGTTGTAAGAAATGACTTGTCCGCTGTTATTGACAAGGTCGTTTTGATAGATATTGTTGTTTGAAGATAGCCAGATGTCAAGGCCTAATTGATGGTTGGTTATGTTGTTGCCTAAAACACTATTATAGTTGCAGAGGTCATCGAGTTCGATGCCCTCCTTCGTGCCTGTTATGTTGTTTCCGCTTATGCTGTTGTTAGAAGAATAATATTGCAGATAGATATCCACGTTTCCACTTGCTGTTATGTTGTTTCCGCTTACGCTATTATTGGAAGAAGAAAAGAGCCAGATGCCGTACCAGTTGTTTGCAATGTTGTTGTTAGTGACTGTTGAGTCGTTTGTGAACGCAAGTTGAACCCCCTGACCGCTGTTTGTCAGGTTCATTCCTTGCACCGTCACGTTGGCACAGTTGACAAAGCCCAAGTACCCGACCTCTGGATACGCATCAGGGTTTACCGCAATGTTCGACTGGTTCATGAAGTAGTAGACTGGCTTACCGTCCACGAGGTTTGAAGTGTCAACCGACTCGAACCAGTCACCCAAAGAAGCAGAACCCTCAACGTAAAAGTTGTATTTATTATCTACCATCACGTTGCCCGATAAAGTGTTGCCAGGAGAAGACTGAAGATAAATGCCAAACTCGATGTTTGCCGTGACGTTGTCGCCAGACAAAGTGTTCTCAGAAGAAGATTGGAGATAAATGCCCTCAAAGGTGTTTGCCGTGACGTTGTTGCCGGACAGAGTGTTATCAGAAGAAGAGTCGAGCCCAATGCCATCAAAGTTGTTTGTGACGTTGTTGCCAGACAAAGTGCTTTTAGAAGAAGAGTAGAGATAAATGCCACCACCAAAGTTGTTTGCTGTAACGTTGTTGCCAGACAAAACGTTACCAGAAGAATATTCGACGTCAATGCCATCAAAGGTGTTTGCCGTGACATTGTTGCCAGACAAAGTGTTGTTAGAAGAATATTCGAGGTCGATGCCATTCTCAAAGTTGTTTGTGGCGTCGTTGCCGGTGATTTCTGAGCCGTTTGTGTAGGCGAGCAAGAGTCCCTGACCGTTGTTTGTCAGGTTCATTCCTTGCACGGTCACGTTGACACAGTTGGCGAATCCCAAGTATCCGACCTCTGGATACGCCTCAGGGTTTACAATAATGTTCGACTGGTTCACGAAGTAGTAAACTGGCTTGCCGTTCACGAGGTTTGAAGTGTCAATAGACTGTAGAAAGTCGCTAAGAACAGTGCCAGAGACCCAAAGGTTGTGCTCGTTACCCATCACGTTGCCAGACAAGGTGTTGTTATCAGATTGTAAGAGCTCGATGCCGACGATCCAGTTTGCCGTGATGTTGTTGCCAGATAAAGTGTTATCATCAGCAGAACCGAGCCCAATGCCCAGTCCGTTGTTTGTGATGTTGTTGCCAGACAAAACATTGTTATCAGAAGAATTGCCTGTTGAGACTGTGGCAAAGCCTGGAGCGGAGTCAAGCGAGATTCCAATGTCAAAGTTTGTTATCGTCATGTTTCTTACTGTCACGTTGTTCGTGCCCGTGAGCCTTATTCCTCCTGCCAATCCGCTTCCGTTCACGGTGTAACCTGCCCCGTCCAAAACAATGTTGCTTCTTTCGATGTCAATTCCGTCCGTATCGCTGGTGACGTTGATGTTGCCCGTTAAGGTGTACGTGACTTTATCTGCCGAATAAATAGGAGCAGTTGACGGGCCTATGCTCCCGTCAGCGTAAATGTAAATGGTTCCAACGTCAGCCTTTGCTAAATGTACCAGCCCCGTTATTGAGGATATGGAAAGCAAACACAGAATTATGAGCGAAGCAAAAACAACTCTGTTCATCCATTTTCACTTCTATGCATAGTTTACGAGTAATTGAATCAGTTCTTATGACTTGTGGAAGACTGTTCAATTGAAATCGTGACTATGAGAAAGCAAAAGAGAAAAAAAGGCGATTGTGCGGGAGACAATTATCGTTACCGTTTGGTGACACTGGCTTTGCTTCAAACCCGCTTAACCTGATAGTAAGTCTGCGTGTTCTCTCAGTTTTCGTCTCGGCAATAGTTTGATGGTTTCGACCAGCTTCGGCAGGTCAGCGATTGAAGTTATGAGATAGTTTGCTCCAGCATCCATCAGTTGTTTTTGGGTTGAAACTCCGGTTGGCAGGCCGACGGCCATCACTTTCAACTCTCTGGCGCATTCCACGTCGCGGGTTGCATCCCCCACAAGTAACGCTTCTTTTGGAGTCACTTTCAAAGCTTTCAGAACTGCCTGTAGATGTTCGCCGCTGGGTTTGACATGCTTAACCTTGTTGCGTGGGACTACGGCGTCAAAGAAATCGGCGATTCCGAACCGTTTCAGGATGAAGTTTGCGGATTTTTCACTGTTGACGGTGCAGAGGCCGATTTTCAAGTGCATTTCTCTGAGAGTTTTCAGTGTTTCAACCACGTTTGGAAGTAAGCTCGTCACCTTTGCTGCTTCCAACTCGTGTCTCTCAGCTATCGCCAATGCTTCGCTGCGCACCTTATTCAGGGCTCTCGCCGATTTACCCGTGTTCCTCATGAAAATCTCAGTTTTGTTCAACATGTCAAAAATGCTTTCGTTCACGAACAGAACCGATGCCGGTACACCAGCTCTTAGGAGCAAACCTCTCACTTCGGACCTTACTGTCATGTAATCGAGGTTAAAGGCTGCAATAGTTCCGTCCAAATCGAAAATTACGGCCTTTATGGTCATAGAGTTTCACTCAAGTCCGATGGATTTGGAGGCTGTATTCACTTTGCTGCCGAGATATACTTTGCGGTGAGTCGCACTCCAAGGGTGAAACGTCATTTTCCAACATTCGTTACGTGCGCTAATTCGGGTCAGATTGTCATTATTTAGTATCAACAGACGGTAAAAGAATCGTGAACAGACTTAGACACTTGGTGATTTGGATGGTAAGAGAACAAAGAAAAGTGACTCATCAATGACTGATGGAGCGATGAACCCTCTTTCAGCTTAACTAGAGCCTTTGTACGGCATGGTTAGGCTTTTCTTTTTGTTCCAATTTGTCCTCATCACGTCTAATGTTGTCAGCTCTATTCTTGAGAGCATGAGGAATAAGAAGCAAAAGTATACCAATCACAAACAGCACAAGACCACTAGCAAAAACATATACTGTTTCAAAATAACCTAGAACAAGCATTACAATTCCTATTATTAGTAACGCATATCCAATTAATGGTAAGGTTTTCTTATTCATTCTTACACTTACCCTGTTTAGCCTATTCTATTGGCGTGCAGATTTAAGATTTCTGTTAATTAGGAAAAGTGGTTAGGGGTAGTGTTGTCCGAAGTTTCTGGCTACGAGTGCCAAGTCTTTCATGCTGACTGTGCCGTCACCGTAAAAGTCGCATGCTGGGTTCCAGTTTGGCCTGCCAGGAGTGGAGCCCAAAGCGCGAGCCACCAACGCCAGATCTTTCAGGTCGACTCTTCCGTCGCCATTTACGTCGCCCAGAAGTCTGATAAATATGTTTCCGTCTGAGAGTGTGTTCGAGCCTGTGGGTATTGTTGCGACTGCTGCCAGTGTGTAGTTTTGGCAGGGTACGCCATTAGTGTTCCATGTGAATGTTAGCGTCAGGCTTTGTCCGAGGCCCAAGGTTAATGGGTATGTGTTTACGCTCTTGCCGGCTGTTACGTCGTAGTACAGGGTGACTGACACGGCGGATTCGTTGAAATCCCCGACGTTCTCGACTGTGACGTTGATCGTGGGTGTCCATCCTTGGTAGACCCACGTAGTGATGGCTGTTACGTTCGTAACTGTGATTTCGTTCGTGCATCAAGTAGTTGCCTGTCACGTTTCCTGCGCCTGTGATGGTGATTGAACCCGATTGCAGCGTTGACAGGCCTGTTGTAGAGTTCCACTCGTAGTACGCTAACGAGCCAACTAGTGGCGACTGGTATGCGAAGCTGTGGGTTGAGCCGCTGTCATACCAGAATGAAGTTGGAAGGGCGCTGACGTTATAGTTAGATCCGTCTATGACTACAATTGGCCCGGTGAAGTCAGAACCAACACCTGTACTATCAAACGTTACGTTGTACTGAGTCTCGTAGCTTCCCACAATGCTTCCGTCTGTTGTCACGTTTATGGAGCCGCTTTGCGTAGCCGACAAACCGCTTGTGCCTGCCCAAACATACTGTTCAGCGTTCGCCTCGGCGATTAGGGGTGACTGGAAGGTGAAGGTGTGGGTTGAGCCGTTGTCCCATGAGAACGACGTTGGAAGATCGTTCGCAGTGTAGTTCGTTCCATCTACCGTCAACACTGGGCCAGTGAAGTCCAAACCAACACCTGTCTGACCAAAAGTAACATTGTAATGTTGTATAACTTGGAGCACGCACGTGCCGCTGCTAGGGGTATTATCTGGATCTCCACTGTAGCTCGCCGTTATCGTTACGTTGCCGGCGCTGGTGTCAGCGTAATTGGTCGAACAGCTTCCACTGGACAAAGTGGAAATGGAAGAATAGAAGGAGCCAGTACTGCTGTTTGTGCTCCAAGTAACCGTTCCCGTTGGGTTAGACCCTAACACGGTAGCAGTGCAGGTGACTGACGAACCGGGGGAAACAGAGTTTGGTGAACATATGACAGACGTTGAACCGGATTGCGCGGGCGGACTAACAAGACGACTATCGTAAGTATCAGTATCCCAAAGCAATGTTATTGACCCAGGGGGCGGGGGCGGGAAGGTTACTGACCCATTACTAGCTAGACGAGTATCAATTGCCAAGTAATTCCCAGGATGAACCACTCGTGAAGAAGAGTCAGACCAAGTTATGGTGTTCCAGCCCGCTTTTGGTGCCCAAAAAATGGCTGTCCAGAGACTTGTAAACAATTCACCGAATTGACCAGTACTTTCGCCTATATCCAAAATCATAGAACTAGTTGTGGTGTTTGAAACGTATACGTAGCAAGACCAATTGCCTGAATCTATCGTCAAAAGCGGAGCCACGGGGCCAAAAGAAAACACTACGTCTGCTCCGCCAGTGCCTGGACCAGTTGTATACGAATACAATGTTCCGGCTGGCGGACTGAAATCCATAACCCAAGAATCAATTGGATTAGCTGGAGTGGACGCATGTGTCGAATGGAAATAAAATGTTTCGGGCGCGCTGTTGATGGTACCGGTTCCGCTGTCTGCCTTGACTGATTGAATCTTAAAAGCCAATGTGAGTGTGCTAATCACCAACAAAAACAGAATCATTATAGAAACAGTCTTCCTAGACAAACCGACTCCTCTCTCCTTTCAGGAGGAAAGAATAGGCAATTTGAGGAATTAACGTTTGTGGAACGCGTTTCTATTGCGTATTACAGCACAGCTTGAATTCTTTCTCGTTTTCCTATTTTTGAACCACTGATTGAAATCTTTGCTCCTTAAATTAAGAACCGAAAAGCGGTTTGGTTCGCGGTTCTTTCCTCCATGATCGTCACGTCGTAGTGCAAGCTTAAAGAACAAACTGAATATTCTTGTTTGCAAGTAAGTTCTTTTCGACGTGGTGCGTATGAACTTGGAGGATTATTCGAAGAACGAATTGTGGCCGATATTAATCGAGGCGGTCCACTCGCTGGTGATGTATCCGAGCCACAAAGGCTACACGAGATTAGTTATTCTCTCCGAAAAGCCTGAGACAACGCCTGCGGATTTGGCCGCCAGGTTGAAGATCTCATTAGGTGAAGCCCTGGTAATACTGCACGAACTGAATGAAGAGAGAAAAACAGCCTCCTAGAAGGAGGCTCATTTTAAACCTGATCCCATCAGTGGTTCTAACATCAGATGTTAATTCTTTTGGCGATTTTCGAGCGAGCTCGGAATGTTTTTATATCGTCCAGAGACTTAACGAACAAATTCAGTGAGTGGTAGAAGGGAGAAGTCTAAACTTGAGCATGATTATTTCGAGCCGAAACCGATCCTTCGGAAAATGTCTGTTCGCAATGGTTCTTGCAATTTCAATAATCATAATTGGAGCAGTTGCTTGGCAGCCGCACGTGTATGCTGCGAGCAGTCTTCCTCCAATTACCTTGACGGTTGAGGCTCTTAACGGCACCCAAATCGTGCTCCATGAGAACGAAATTGGCAGCCTGGCGTCCTACGAGGGTTACGGTGGGCTAAGGACAGGGGGCGGTACTATAGAGAGCAATGGCACTTACACCGGTGTGCCACTTACGACGTTCCTTAACATGGTAAACGATGACCCTAACACGATAGGCAACGGTTACAGCGTTACCATATCAGCACCGGATTATTTGCAAACCCTAAGCTACGACGCATTGAACGGGACAGGACTAAACACCTATGACAATGTGACAGGCAACCAAGTGCAAGCTAACCAAACTTTGACGCCTATCCTCGCGTACTATTACAACGACCAGAACCTATCCTCAGCGGCTGGACCACTTGAACTGGCAATCGTTGGACCTGAAGGCTTGTTAACAGACGGAAAGCTCTGGGTGACGAACGTTACGAGCCTTGAAGTGCACCCGAACCTGCCGCCTTTGAACTTGACGCTAGTGGCTCTAAACGGCACGCCATTAACCATCAACGAAACGAGGCTGAGCAATCTGCCAGCTATCAGAGCCTACGGAGGGATACTAAATTCGTTAGGCATCCCCCAAGATGCTGGCAATTACACAGGAATCTTGGTAACAACCCTGTGCAATCTTGTGGGCGGATTGAACAACGAAACTAGTCTCCTTATCACCGCCTCAGACAACTACACCATAAGACTTAACTATTTACAGCTGAGTGGCAATTGGACGACATTCGACAATTCTACTGGGCAACTAGTAAATCAAACGCAGCCTCTCACGCCGATTATCGCGTACTACTACAACGATGCAAATCTTACCTCAGATATGGCTCCCCTCCAACTTGCCATTGTAGGACCTGAAGGGCTACTCACGCAGGGCAAGTACTGGGTTCATTTTGTCGTAAGTATCGAAATTCAAAATGCGACCGTGCCAGAGTTTCCAGCACTATCCTTGATTCTTGTTTTCATGATTGCCACAATGATTGCTGCACTCACCTTCAGAAAAAAACTCGGGACACGCAAAGTCTTGCGATCGAAAGTGGACAACAAGCTGACTCAGCGACCGAAAAACTAGACTAAGAAATAATCACAGATCAAGACTCGGCCATCCCTAACAACAGAAATGACTCTTTACCACACTAAGTCAAGAAATCTTTGTCTATCGAAACCTTGGGTAATGATGTGAAAATGACCCAACACAAGCTCGAAGGGGAATGCTTCCGACTGGCTTGCTAGAGGCCACTGCGAGGTAGGACTTATAAACATAGGGTAGTAATACAAAACCAGAATGCCTGCCAAAAAAGAGCACAAGTTCTCGTACAAGGTATGGATAGAAGACGATGGAAGACCCGTAGTGGGCAAGGGCGGGGCAGAGATTCTGGAGCAAGTAGAAAAGGAGAGGTCAATTTCGCTCGCTGCCAGAAAACTGAAAATGTCCTACCGCTACGTTTGGAACTACTTGCAGAAGATTGAAAAGGCGATCGGTGAACCAGTCGTCGAAACCTTCAGAGGAGGAAGGTCAGGAGGAGGAGGGGCTGAATTAACAGACGTAGGAAAGGGTCTCCTGGCTGAGTACAAGCGGCTAGAAACCTACGTAAACGAGGTCGTGGGCGAAGAAAGCATTAAGGAGGTGAAAAAATTGAAGATCAGCGCAAGAAACCAGTTGAAAGGAAAAGTCACCAACATCGACAAGAATGGTTTGATGGCAAAAGTCAGAGTTGAGATAACAGTTCCAGCCGTTGTGACAGCATTGATTTCAAAGGAAGCAGCTGAAGACTTGGGCCTAAAGATAGGCGACCAGGTCGAAGCCATCGTAAAGGCGACGGAAGTCATGATAGCAAAGTAAGCATCGAGTGGAAATGACCGGCATTCTTCTCGCGATAAACGTCCTACCCAGCAGCGCGTGCTCGAAATGTTTTTATATGCATATCGGTTAACTCTATCGCACAAATCCAAAAGTGATTTGAAACTCAAATGGAAACAGAGAAAGGAGACGAATAAAATTGAGTAGTAAATTGAAGAAACCATTGATTCTAATCGTTTGCATGTTGCCCTTACTGCTAAGCGCCTACTATGGGATACCTATCGTACGCGCGGACAACTGGAGAAATGCCATCACCATACCAGAAGACATCAACATCGACTTCACAGTGAATCTAAAAGACCTGGCAATCGTCGCGAGGGCGTTCGGAACCACGCCAGTCAGTCAGACATGGAACCCCGATGCCGACATCAACAATGACGGAGTCGTAAACTTAAGGGACATAGCTCTTGTCGCCCGCAACTTCGGATGGAAAGGCAAGATGCCACCATCCACTACCCTAACGGTTTCGTCAACGACGAGCCTCTACGAGACAGGGGTAGAGGACACACTCAAAACCGCGTTTCAAGCACAATACCCCTGGATAACCATCAATTTCCTCTCACAGGGAACAGGCGCAGCCATAGCGACGGCCGAGAGAGGTGATGCAGACATGGTGATGGTCCACGCACCATCGTCAGAACTGCCATTCTTAACGGGCGGATACGGCGTGAACCGCAAAATCATAGCATCCAACTTCTTCATCATGGTGGGACCTCAAAACGATCCAGCGAACGTAAATGGCTCGACACCCGTTGCCGCTCTGCAAAAAATCAAAACATTGGGAGAAGAAGGCAAAGCCATATGGGTATCAAGGGCAGACGGCTCAGGAACCAACACAAAAGAAATAGCGCTATGGAAAGAAGCAGGCATAAATTACACCCAGATATCCACAGAAACCTCATGGTTTAAGTCGACAGGACAGGGCATGACAGCCACGCTGCTCGTGGCCAACGAACTAGGTGGGTACACACTATCAGACACGGCTTCCTACCTGACCAACACCCATAACGGAAACATCCAGATGACAATTGTGGTTCAAGCCACGAAAGACCTGCTAAACGTCTACAGCGTAATCGTGGACAACCCGCTGTACCCCACCGAAACGAACACGAACTTCGACGCTGCAATGCTGTTCGAGCACTGGCTCGTGTCCAGCCCCGGCGAAAACATAATTGCCAACTACGGAACTTCAACATTCGGATCGCCGCTCTTCACCCCGTTCCTTCCCTTGGTTGCTAACAACGCCAACTCCACATTGTTGAGCTGGATCAAAGCCTACGCCTACTTCAACGGAACAGAATGCCCAACGGCCTACCGGTACGACGCAAGCCTTCTGTACGACTACTCTTGGGATTGAATTGAATAAGCAACATCTCGCTCTTTATATCGCCAGCGCGCGCTAGGTGAGCGACAGAGGCAAACAGATGAGTCCAATGCCAGTGACGCAGTTCGGGAATCTAACTCCCCTTTTTTATCTCAACCCTCAACTTCAAGACATCACAGGTCAGGCGTTCAGGAAAGCCCTCGAACTGATCTTCAGCGGCGACCACGAGGTATACGCGACGGTCTACAGGTCGTTTTATGTCACGGGCCTCGGAACGTTGCTATCTTGCACGTGGAGCATTCCAATCGCAGCCGTTTTAGGTCTTTACTCATTCAGAGGAAAATGGGTCGTCAAAGGAATCTTCAGCTCGCTCATAGGAGTTCCCACAGTTGCCCTCGGATTGCTCCTATACCTCCTCATGTCGCACGAGGGAGAATTCGGCTCTCTCCACCTTCTCTACACGCTCAATGGAATAGCTATCGGCCAATCCATCCTTGTGACACCGATTATAGTCAGCTTCACGGCCAATGCGCTCGGAACCGCAGACACCCAGGTAAAAGACCTCGCCCTAACGCTTGGCGCCTCTGGCTTCAGAACAGATTTGGCCATAATGAGGGAAACCGTCTGGTCAATGGTACTGGCGGTGTCAGCCGCTTTCAACAGAGGTTTCGGAGAGCTAGGGGTTGCCATGATAGTGGGCGGCAATTTGTTAGGGGAAACGAGGGTGTTGACAACTTCGATTGCATTGGAAACAACTTTAGGGGAATTTGATGTCGCGATGGCTTACGCGATAATCCTCATGGCAATAGTCGTGGTGATAACCTTGGCAATTAATCTTGTAGAAAGAGTGAGGCAAAGAGAAACGCCTAGGAAGTTAACCGTTGGCAAATTCGGAAAAAAACCCGACCAGGACAAATCTTAAAGCATTTTTTCAGGATTGGGTTTTTGGAGAATATCTGGGCGATGAAAGTGGAACTCCAACTTAAGAATATTAAAAAAAGCTACGGCTCAGTTAAAGCCTTGGAAGATATTAGTTTGGAAATCGTAGGGGGCAAGACGATTGTACTGCTGGGAATTAACGGAGCAGGGAAAACAAGTCTGCTTAGGATCATAGCTGGGTTGGAAAAACAGGACAAAGGCAGCGTTTTTTTCAACGGCAAGAGGATGAACGAAAGAGAATTGCGTCAGATAGCTTCACTAGTTTTCCAAAAGACAGCTATGTTCAGCAGGTCAGTTTACGACAACTTGGCGTACGCTCTCAAGATTAGAGGAAAAAAAGATGCAGAAATCAAAAAGGACATAACCCGGGCGTTGCAGGATGTTGGACTAAGGAATTTCGAGAGAAGAAAAGCAAAGAAAACGTCGGGGGGAGAACAACAGAGAATCTCTCTGGCGCGAGCCTTCTTGCTTAACCCTCAAATCCTGCTTCTGGACGAACCCACCGCCAACTTGGACCCGAACAGTGCAACAATAATCGAGAGGTCAATTATTAACAGAACAAAAGAGAATGGCATAATCATACTGGCAACGCATAATCTAGGTCAGGCAAAGCGACTGGCAAACGAAGTCGTGCACATTTACGAAGGCAAGATAGTGGAAATTGCGGGTCCCGAAGCGTTCTTCACAAATCCGCACAGCGAAATAACTCGGAAATTCATAAATGGAGAACTGGAATACTGAACACCCATTCATTCCGAGCACGTGCGTTGAAATTTCTTCGACAATCAACAGCACAAAACAGCAAGAAGGTAACGTAAACATTCTTAAAACCAAAAGCATAATGTCTTTTGGTTCGTCGGATGAAAAAACCGCAGTTTGACTTTGTCGACAAGGCAAACATGAGCCTTTTAACTGATTTTTACGAGCTGACAATGTGTGCCAGCTATTTTGAAAACGGAAGAAATGAAACTGCAACGTTCGATCTTTTCATAAGAAAGTTGCCGCCGAACAGATCCTACTTTGTCTTCGCTGGGTTAGAACAAGTATTGCTTTTCCTCGAAAACATGAAATTCAGCGAGGAACACATCAACTACCTGAAAGGAAAGAAGCTAAACGAGCCATTCCTGGAGTACCTAAAAGGTTTCAAGTTCACTGGGGAAGTGTGGTCGGTTCCCGAAGGAACACTAGTTTTCCCTGAAGAGCCCTTAATCAGGGTGACCGCGCCGATAATAGAGGCTCAACTTGTTGAAACATTCATCCTGAACACTGTGAACCTTCAAACCATGATCGCTACCAAGGCTTCACGAGTTGTCCATGCGGCAAAGGGCAGACCAGTCATAGAGTTCGGCTTGAGAAGAACACAGGGAACAGACGCCGGTATGAAAGCCGCGAGATGCAGTTACCTAGCGGGGGCCGAAGGAACTTCAAACGTGCTGGCCGGCATGAAATACGGCATCCCACTGTTCGGAACCATGGCGCACTCCTATATCATGTTCTTCGACAAAGAACTAGACTCCTTCAGAGCCTTCGCCAAAACCTTTCCCGAAAGCTCCACTTTCCTAATAGACACCTACGACGATTTGAAAGGCGCAGAAAACGCGGCCATCGTTGCCGAAGAATTGGAGAAGAAAGGTTACAAACTGAACGCCGTTCGATTGGATAGTGGGAACCTGCTGAGCATTAGCCAGAAGGTGAGAAGGATTCTGGACGATCGCGGTTTGGATTATGTGAAGATATTTGCAAGCGGAGACCTGGATGAATACGCTATCGAGCAGCTGCTGAAAAAAGGAGCAAAGATTGATGCTTTCGGGGTTGGAACGCGTATGGGCACTTCCTTGGACAGGCCCTATGTGGACGTTGTGTACAAATTATCGGGGAAAGTTGAAGATGGGGATTTCGTTCCTACGATGAAATTGAGCAAGGGCAAAGCGACTTTGCCAGGAAAGAAACAGATCTTTCGGAAGCGAGACAGGAACGGGAGTTATGCCAAAGACGTAATCGGTTTGGAAAATGAAAGGATCGAGGGAGAGTGTCTCTTGAAAGAAGTCATGAAAGATGGCCAGGTAACCTGCGAAATGCCAACGCTTGAACTGATAAGGAAGACAACGTTGAAGAATCTTTCAGAGCTTCCAGAGAAGTACAAGAGACTGAGAAACCCCTCTCGTTACTCAGTTGAGCTAAGCAGCAGGTTGGCAAGCAGGAGAAATCAAGTGTCAGAAAGACTGAAAACTTAATTTGATGTATCATCATCTAGGCTAAGTCACATTACTGCTATGCAATGTTCAGAAGATGACTCATGCCCCCAGATTGGATTGCTGTCAAGCTTGCATGGTCTCCTCTTGAACGACTTGGAGCTTGTTGGGCCTTCATCTGGGGGCGATTAAAGAAGTGGGGGAATTGTGGCTCTACATCATTGGTTTTGGTTCTTCGAGTTTTCTCAGGAAGGGGCGCAGTGCTGAGTGTTGAACGGTGGCTTCCGGCATGTCGTTTTTGGATACTCCAGGGTTGCCTATTTTTCTGCAAATGAAATTGAGCGAGTCTTCTGTGAAGTTCAGCAGATTCTGGCCATCTGTGGTCAGTTTGTAAACTTTTCTCGGTCTTTCGGTGCTCATGTCCCATTCGCTTTTCACGTATCTCTTTTTTTCCAGCGTTCCAAGAAGCGGATATATGGTGCTTGGGCCGAAGTAGACTCCGAAGGTTTTTCGGATTTTTGTGATTATCTGATAACCGTGCATGGGCTGGCCGTTCAGGAATTGTAGTATTATCAGGTCCAACAAGCCTTTCATCAGTTTGGCTTGTACTTCTTTTGTGTTGTTCATGTTGTGTTTCCTTCTGTTGTGTTTGTTTGTCCAACAGTTTTGTTGTTGGACGTTGATACGATACGTCTTTCTTATGACATATCTTGAGTCTTTATACGGCCTAGACGACGATATAAAGGTTCATGCTTATGCCAGACATAAAGAAGCATAACCAGGCATATTCAATCGTACCGTTTCAACGTAAATCTAATAAGCTGAAGCATGGACCAGTACAGAATTGGACATAAATAGACCGTGAACTAATTGGCAGAAGTCTATAAAGAGGGACTTGTACAACGCATCACCAGAAACCTTCTTGACATCCAAATACTGAGACTCCTTCAAACGCAGCCAATGTGGGGTTACATGATAAAGAAACAAGCGGAAAAAAGGTTCAGCGTTAACCTCAGACATGGAGCCTTATATCCGCTACTGAACGCGCTGGAACGTGAAAGCTTTGTCACCAGCGAAAACCAAAGACAGGGTGGAAGAACGAGAAAGGTGTACACGCTGACTAGGAAGGGTCAACAATACATTGAAACATACATGGACATTTTGAAGGAACAGCTTAGCGGAAAAGACATTGAATAGCAGAAGTTATGGAAACATTCGCGTCCAAAGATTCAAGGCTAAAATAGCATAATCAGCTCTGATTGTTATTTAGCAGCCTAAAATGAGTTTAATGATCGGCAAAAGCAAAGTGAAAGGGTAGAACAAACAATTCATGATTTCTGCGCCTGGTAACGTTCCTGGAGAGGCGTACCTGATAGTCAGGAGAAAATGCAGTATAAACTAGGCCGTGCCCCGTCCTTTTAGCCGTTAGGTCTTAAATAGAACAATCAGTAAAGTTGGATCCCATGGGCGCCAAGAAGAATCAGAAACAATCGCAATTGATTATCGAGGATCTAATCAAACGCAGCAAAGATTGCCAAATGTTTGTAAGGAAGTCCATGCTCTCTCAGAAAATCGAGTATCAAGAACTAAGTCAAGCTCTGCAGCACTACTTCTCATATTGGAACGATTTTACGCACCCCGGAATCTTCTCACTAGCCTGCGAAGCAGTCGGAGGAGATCCTGCAAACCATTTAGAAGCCCAGGTTGCCATAGCGATGTTGGGTGCATCCTTCGACATCCATGACGACATAATTGACGGTTCGCAAACCAAGCACAATTATCCAACCGTCTTCGGCAAATACGGAGAGAATGTCGCACTTCTGCTGGGAAACGCGTTCATGATATACGGTTTCACCTTGATGGGAAAAGCTACTAACAAGCTGGCTTCCGAGAAAATAGACAGAATCTTCGCCACCCTGAGGGTCTCGCTTTTCGATGTTGGAAATGCCCACGCCTCCGAGCTGGGTCTCAGGCGAAGATTAGATGCTTCTCCAGATGAATACATCAAGATCATAGAGAATAAAGCAGCGAGCATTGAGGCGGACATGAATATTGCAGCTATCCTCAGTGGAGGAACTGCTGAAGAGTGCAAGGCATTGGCACGGTACGGAAGAATAATGGGAACACTTGCCACACTTAGGGAGGAATTCATAGATATCTTCGAGGCCGAAGAACTCAATCAACGGATAAAGACCGAAGCCTACCCCATTCCCGTGCTTTACGCTTTCCAAGACAAAGACTCAAGCACGGACGTCAAGAGACTTCTCAGCAAAAAAGAACTCACCAACAAAGAAATTGAAGAGTTGCTCGACATCGTGATGGAATCAAAATCCGTTGCTAACCTCAGAAACCACATGTTGAATCTCATAGGTCAAGCGCAGAGGACACTTTCATCAATAAGAAATCAAGAAACAAAGAAACTACTTGCAAACATGGTAAAAGCTACTCTCGAAGATTTGTAGAAATTACGGTGGGAAGAATCTAACTGGAACTTCTCGTTTTGCCTTCATCTCAATCCCTCACTAGAATATGTGTAGAACACATCTACTAATTAAGCGTTTTTGTTGAACATAAATACTGTTGCAGAGTAAAGAAACGTTTTATGTACGGAGATCAACTGATTTCTTAAGGGTCGCGACGCAAATGCTCCATTCGAGGGTCTTCGAGAAGAGGATACCTTTACGAAAGTTTGCGCCTGCCCTCTTTCTAGTTTCCAGTAGTATCGTATGGTACGTGCTGACCAATTACTTTCTCACGAAGTCTCTTCCGTTAGCGCAAAACGAGTACCTTCTGGTTCTTGGAGCTTACTATGCCGGAATCGCGGTCGCAGCGTTTGTGGGAACCATGGTATTCCGGCGTTCAAGAGTAAAGTGGCTGTCTTTATGGATGCTATTCGGAGTAGCCATGACAGCCCTTCTGTCAGTCTCGCTTGGCAGCAACTTTTCCATAGATCTTTCGGTTTCGCTTGTTTTTGGGATTTCAACTGGTGTCGGCCTTCCCTCGTGTCTTGCGTACTTTGGAGATGCGACGAGTGTCGAAAACCGCGGGACTTACGGCGGCTTCACCTGGGGCACAATCGGGCTCTTCGTCCTGGCCCTTCTCGCATTAACTAGCAATCTAACTAACGCACAGTCACTAGGAGTACTCGCCATATGGAGACTCTTCGGGTTCATGGCGTTCTATCTAGCTTCAAGAAAAGAACTTCAGACCGACTCAACTCCACACACCCAGTCGTACAAATCCATCCTGGAACGCAGAGACATGATACTATACCTGTTGCCCTGGGTTCTGTTCTCACTCGTGAACTTCGCAGAAGCCCCAATTCTCCAGAAATCCTTCGGCAACGCAGCGAACCTTTCTTCAATCGTTGAAGTCGCCATATCCGGTGCTTTCGCCCTAGTCGGGGGCTTTCTAGCGGACACAGTGGGCAGAAAACGCGTCGCAATAATGGGATTCATCTTGCTAGGTCTCGAGTACGCTTTTCTCAGCCTTTTCTCAACAACACAAGCCACGTTGTACGTATACACGTTGTTTGATGGAGTTGCCTGGGGAATGTTCGCCGCAGTTTTTTTCATGACCATGTGGGGAGATCTTGCACAGGACAATCAAAAGGAGAGATACTATCTTCTGGGAGGTCTTCCCTACCTACTAGCAAGTTTTCTCTCCGCTCTAGTGAAACCCTTCATAGGAGCAAATTTTCAAACCTCAGCCGCATTTTCATTAGCGAGCTTCTTCCTGTTCTTGGCAATGCTGCCGCTCATCTACGCTCCTGAAACTCTTTCAGAAAAAAGGATCAAAGAAATGGAACTGAAAACCTATCTTGAAAAAGCGAAGAAAGTGAAAGAGAAATACGCTTAAGAGCGGCTGTCCATCCTCTTGCCTCGAAGGACATGTTCTTTCACGTGATACTTACCACTGAATGCAACTTGGAGTGCAGATACTGCTATGGCGAAGCCTGCGAGGACGTAGACGAGGATTTCTCCAATTTCGAAGTCGACTATTCACTGCCCAGAAAAATCAGCTATAACCTCGAGTCACTGAACAAGTTCTGCACCAAAGACCCAGACTGTGTCTTAACCTTCTACGGCGGAGAACCACTGCTCTGTGCTGAGGAAATAAAACAAATCATGGACAACGTCCAAGCAAAACTTTTCATGATTCAAACCAACGGCATGCTCCTCGACCGCTTGGAAGCCGAATACGTCAACCGCTTCCACACAATTCTCGTTTCTATAGACGGCGATGAGGCGCTCACTGACTTTTACCGGGGAAAAGGAACTTTCAGAAAAGTCATCGACAACCTGAAGCTGATAGTGAAGAACGGGTTCGAAGGCGAACTCATTGCCAGAATGACAGTGATGGAGCAGACCGACATATACAAGCAAGCCAAGTGGCTAGTGGCCAACGATGAATTCTCATTTTCTTCTGTGCATTGGCAACTGAACGCCGGTTTCTGGAAAAACGATTTCGAAAGAAGGGACTTCAAAAACTGGAGTGAGATCAGCTACAATCCTGGCGTTCAAAAACTTGCAAGATTCTGGGTTGATAACATGGAAGAAAACGGTCAGGTTCTTAAGCTCTATCCACTCCTCGGCATCGCTCAACAGCTTCTCTTCGACGAAAAGTCCAGTTTCTTGCGTTGCGGAGGAGGATGGATTAACTACGCCATACAAACCGACGGCTATATAGTGCCATGTCCAACCATGTGGGGAATAAAATATTACTATCTCGGCCACATTCGTAGGGCAGATCCGCTAAGACTGCGGAAAGTTCACATGGGCAAACCATGCCTAGAATGTGACGCCTTCAAACTTTGTGGGGGCCGATGCCTCTACGCAATAGTGACCAAACGCTGGAGCCGAGAAGCGTACACGCACGTATGTAACACGGTGCGCAACCTGATACAAGCAATCCGTGGCGAAATGCCAAGAATAAGAAAACTTGTTGAAATGGGCAAAGTCAAACCCGCAGATTTCGAATACATGAAATACAACGGTTGCGAAATTATCCCCTGATTTCATTGCATCCATTAGATCAGAGAGCGCAACATCCTTCGTGCTTGAACGGCAAAAAAGACGCCCACATTCCCTTCGTCTACACGCTCGTTTTTTCTTTTTTGATTGTTTGTATCATGCGGTTGATGTCTTGTGGGTCGCTTATGCCGCTGAAGCGGATTATTTCTTTTTTGTCTTGCAGGAATACGAGATCTCCGTATGTTATGCCCGTGCTGTGAGTTACGCCCGTGGTGGTTCCCGTGAAGAAGCCGCCTCCTGTGGTTCCTGCAAAAGTGCCCACGCGGTGTCCATTCGTTTCACGATGCTGCCTCATAACCACGACGTCAGCGTCTGACAAGCTGATGGATATGAATCTTTCCTGAGGGTTCTCTTTTGTTACGGGGTACTTTTTAATGGCTCTCAGCCCAGTGATTATCCATTCCTCCACGATTTCTTTGTGGAATACTCCCTTTGTAACTCTGTGAGACCAGAGTACCTGTTCATCGCGGTTGAAGTTTGGATTAACTAACGCCGCTTGGCGGTTGAGTTGTTCTTGGCTTGTAGGAGGCTGCGTAGAAGTGAAAACCACTCGTGGTAGAGGTTGCAGGTTTTTGGCAATCTCTTCTCTTAACTCTTCAGTGTAGGCTTGGCTTCTGCGATGGTCTATGGATGCTTGAATCGTAGTCTTGCCGGGTTCAGCATTGATGTACACTTCGACGGCGTGCGGGTAATAAGTAGCGGAAAGTGGATGTTTAGCGACTATCTGGTTTTGCAGATCCTGCTCTATCCGGTAGCCCTTACTTGCCAATGCCTTAAGAACCGCGTCTCTCGCCTCTTGAAAGCCCTGTTTCGTAACAAGTTCTGACTTGCTCACTGGCATTAATTTCACTCTTCATTTCCTTATACGCACGCGTACAGCGATATAGAGTTTAGTATGGGCGCTTAATTAGACGCGAGGACTTGTAGCTGATGCTGCACATGGCGCGCGCTATACAATCAACTGCAAATAATTCCTTTGAAAAGTGGGGCTAAGAAAAGCATTATTAGGCGAGCTTCACAAATCGGCTTGGGCTGACCATCATGTCTGTGACTTTACGCGATGCCCAACATCTCTGTTGGAAAAATTTCAAGAAAATCAATGAAAAGCTTGACCCAGAACGCGGCAAGACATGGACACCCTTCGTCATGGTCACTGACTTACTGGAAGAGGCGGGAGAAGTCGCTGCAGAGATCAAGGGGCTAGAGGGATACAAGCCGCCTGAGAAAACAAAAACAAAGGAGGCGCTGGCCACGGAACTCTCAGATCTGCTCTACATAATCTTTGTCTTAGCAGAACACTACGGCATAGAACTGGAAGACTCGTTTCTTCAAACCGTAAACGACTACATACTCAGGTTCGTACAATAAGAAAATGCTCGGCCTCTTGCTTCAGAAAATGTTTGCAGTCACGCATTGCAGTGGAAATGGTTCATGCGGACACATGTTCCTGGGCTTTTTCACACAAAATGGGAAAAAGGAAAGGAGGTTATTTTTTCTTGTATACAACATCTGTTTCTCTGACGCGTTGCATCACTTTCATGCCAATACTTTGTCCCGCTTCGGCCCTCTGAACGTTCTTATGCTCAATCTGCATAGAATCAACGTTCTGTTCAAAATCCGTCGTTGGACCCTTGACCGCTATTGTGTCGCCCACGCTCAGTGCGGCTTTGAGCTCAATCACCGCCACGTCGATTTTCGAAAAATAATGAGTTATTCGCCCAACTTCCACAAGTTCTTCGTCGCTCAAACCCTTCAACCTCTAGGAGTGCTATGAGCATTTTGTCATAAATAACTTATTGAACGATGGCGCCTTTGAGATATGTCGGAAATGCTTCGGTGATTCTTGTATGTATGAACTTGCCGGCGAGTTTGGAAGTGCTCTTAACCGCGACTGGTTTGTAAGCGAGGTTTCGACCAACCCAAGAACCTGGGACCTTGCCAACCTCGTCCACAAGCACTTTACCAGTCCAGCCTATCCAGCGTTGATTTTTCTCAAACGAGAGCTTCTTTGCCAACGCGCTTGCCATGACGCTTCTAGCCTTGATTTCTGACAACGGAACCGAATCCTTCATCGCAGCAGCAGCAGTTTTCGGTCTTGCAAAGAACTTGGAGACATTCACCACGTCAGGTTTAACCTCTTCAATCAACTCCAGAGTCCTGCCGAAATCCTCCTGGGTTTCGCCTGGAAAACCGCAAATCACATCCGTTGCCAAGGTTATATCTGGAAAGCTTCTTCTGAAGGCCTCTACCGCCCTTTTAAAGTCTTCAACACGGTAGAATCGTCGCATACGCTTCAGAACTTCGTCGTCGCCGCTTTGCACAGGCAGGTGAATGAACTTGAAAATTCTGTCGTCATGAAACGCTTGGACCAGCTCATCTAGCATGTCTAGGACATTGTTTGGAGTCATCATGCCTACGCGAACCCTGAAATCTTCTTTAATGCCGCATAAGGCTCGAAGCAGATTGGCCAGGTTCGTCCCGTTGTCCCTGCCATAGCATGCGGTGTCCTGTGAGGTGATCCAGAACTCCCGTAGCCCTGAGTCTAGGTCCTCTTTAACTCTTTTCACGATGTCTTGGACTTCGTAGCTTCTCAGAGGGCCTCTGGCAAAAACGACACAGCAATAGGCGCACGAGCCTAAGCAGCCGTAATTTATGGGAACAATGCTTGTCACAGGATTTGATTGCACTCGGGGAAGACTGAGAGAGGGTAAATCATCGGCGGCCTTTTGAAGGGCAATGACCGTTTCTCCGTTTGAAACACGCTTCACGATTTGGACGATTTTTTCACCTGCGGCTGGACCCACAATCCCGTTGAACGGCACCTCTTTTTGAAGCCTCTCATAATTGACCAGGGGCAGGCACCCGGTGATTATCAGTTTTTTTACTCTGGGAACTCGCTTCGAAATTTCGATCATTCGATTCTCAGTGGGGCCTTTAACTGCACAAGTGTTCAAAATAACCACGTCCGCGGACGCAATTGAATCTGCTAGCTCGTATCCTGCTCGTGCTAAGCAACCTTGAAGCACTGCGCCGTCAGACATGTTTGTTGAGCAACCGAAACTCTTTACGAGAACCCGTTGCGTGTCTCATCACAATACGTTAATTGCACATACAAGAAATAAAAAGATAAAGGTCAGGCTCTGGAGGAATTTACAAGAATCTGAACTGGAGATTGTGCAAGCTTTAAAAGGCGAGGGCTTTACATATTTGCCACATATTTATGTCATATTATACAGACGCATAAGTTGGAACATAGCTTCTTCAGCTTTGCCTCGGAGGGAGATGAGTTGAAACTGATAACTCTCTACGTGCCTGAGACATACCTCAGGGCGTTAGATCAGCTAGTAGATGAAAGGTTTTACCCAAACAGGGCGGAGGCCATTCGGGTAGCCATCCGTGACTTGGTCAACGATGAGCTTTGGAGGAGGAACCAAGTTGGCTAAAGTGCACGCGGGTGAAAACGGTCTCGAATACAGCTGGCATTTCACAGGAAACGAAGGAATCAGACAACCTAGTTGCTGCCGAATCGTGGTCATCGGTGTCGGGGGTGCGGGAAACAACACCGTGACACGCCTGATGGAGGCTGGCATAGCGTGTGCAGAGACCATCGCAATAAACACTGACGCTCTTCACCTGAACGTTTCGAAGGCAAACCAAAAGGTGTTGATAGGCGAGAGACTCACCAAGGGACTAGGAGTGGGCGGCGACCCGAAGCTCGGCAAGGCTGCAATCGAGGAGTCCAAGGAAACCGTCGAAGGCTTGCTCTCACACATCGACATAGCGTTCATAACAGCCGGTCTGGGCGGCGGAACAGGGACGGGTGCGGCTCCGGTCATCGCTGACATGGCCAGGCGAAAGGGAGCAATCACCGTCGGCGTCGTGACAACACCGTTTCGAATCGAGAAAGGCAGAAAGGAATGCGCGGCAGCGGCTCTGAGCGAGATGCGAAGAAAGTGCGATACAGTCGTGGTTATCGACAACAACAAGTTGATGCATCTAGTGCCCCAGCTACCGATTAGCGAAGCGTTCATGGTCGCAGACCAAGTTTTGGCGAACATGATCAAGGGTATCGTTGAAACGATTTCAACTCCAAGCTTGATTAACCTGGATTTTGCGGACTTCAAGACCATAGTCAGCCGCGGAGGAGTGGCCGTCGTCGGAGTCGGCGAATCTGATGCCCCGAACAGGGCCGAAGAGGCAGTGCGCAACGCCTTGAGAACGCCGCTGTCAGATGTAGACTACGCAGGAGCCACGGGAGCTCTTGTCCACGTCACCGGTGACGATCAAATGACAATCGAAGAGGCAAACCGCGTTGGTGAAATAGTGACCGAGATGATGGACTGCAGCGCCATGGTGATCTGGGGGGCAAGAGTCAATCCAGAACAGAACGGCAAGCTAAAGGTAACGCTGGTCATGACTGGCCTGAATTCTCCACATATGTTAAGCGGCTTTCGTACAATAGCGCCTCATCTCTTCAACCTTGAACCCTACGCAGAACCCGAAAAACCATCCAATCTAGATCTGGGCCTTTACCAAATGGAAAAATGTTAACAGCCTCTCAACCGGAACATCTAAGGCTTTCTTCTATTGGCTTCGACCATTCTTTTCAACCTAACTGTCCAAGGTATTGCACTGCCGAAAGGTTGACAAAAACCCCTGCATATCGCATTTATCACGTCACTCACGTTAGGCTCGGCGTCTACGACTGTATAGGCGCATCCGATTTCGGGACCGTAGTGGGCGTCGCTCCCAGCCAATCGTGGCTTTCCCAGACGGGAGGCGATTTTTGCGCTTTGGGTCACGGAATAACGGAAGGGAACTGCTGAAGAATTTATCACCTCAACAGCATCGAAGCTCGAGTTGGTGCGTTTCCCCAAGCCTCCTTTGAAAAAGCCGACTGGGTGGCAAGCCACTGCAATGCCGCCGGCGTCATGAATCCGGTTTACAGTCTCAGTTGCACTCAACCCCGCGGATATTGGTTCCTTGACATTGAGTCCGAGCACGTGGCCGTCTGAACTGCAAACCTCAATTCCTGGGATGATCAGGAAGTCAGTTTCGGCGGCTATTTTTAACGGCCCTTCTAGGTTGTCATGATCTGTCACTGCGACTCCGTCTAAACCGCGTTTCTTGGCGTAGAAGACAAGCTCTTCTGGCGTGATTACCGAGTCCGTCGAATAGCAAGAGTGTACGTGCATGTCAATCTTTAACTGCAAAGGTTCACGCCCAAAACTGCATCAAGCAGCCCTCGTGAGGTCCGCTCTGATCTTCTCCAACCTCTTTGCGAGCTCCGCTTCGTCAACATCTATCTTCTTGAACAGAGGCTTAGGCTTGAGTATTCTGTGACCAGGAGGCAAGGGCTTTAAGGCTTCGTCCCAATTCTGCTCGTGGACGGTTCCTGGCAGGTTGAGGGTTTTCCAGATTTCCTCAGCAGAGGACGGGATGAACGGAGCCGAAACTATTGCCAGCGCTTTGACAATCTGTGCCGCCGCGTTGAATATGTTCGCTGCCTTGTTTCGGTTCTCCTTCATTAGCTTCCACGGTTCCTTCTCATTCAGGTACTGATTTCCGCTGCGGCTTATGCTCATAACGATGTTCGCGGCAGACTGCAGTCTGCAATTCTCAATCTCGTCGGCCACTGTCTGCACTCTTTTCTTCAGAGCGCCTAGAGCCTGTTCAGCATCTTCATCGGGCGTTTCGAGTTTGGGAATTTCTCCGTTGAACTGCGTGCTGATGAACGTGAGTGTTCTGTGCACGAAATTGCCGAAGGTGTCGTTCAGATCTCCGTTGACTTTTTCGATGAACAGCTCCCATGAAAAGTTCGAGTCCTTGGCCTCCGGCCTCGTTGCCATGAGGTAGAAGCGCCAGTAATCAGCTGGGAAAAGCTCCAGCGCCTCGTCGCTCCATATGCCGATTCTGTGGCTCTTGGAGAGCTTTTCGCCCTTGAACTGGAGAAACTCCGTCGTGGAAACGTTCCAGGGGAGGTTGTAATCTTCACCCGATGCTAGGAGCAAAGCTGGCAGGATTACTGTGTGGAATATTGTATTGTCTTTCCCGATGAAGTAAAACGTCTTGGATTTCTTTTCAAACCAGTATTCTTTCCATTTTTCTGTTTCGTTGCTGTTCTTGAAGTACTCAATCGTCGCCGAGACGTACCCTAAAACGGCTTCAACCCAGACATAAATGCTCTTGTTTTCGGCTCCAGGAAAAGGCGCTGGAATGCCCCAACTGACGTCTCTGGTTACCGCCCTGGGTTTCAATCCTTCTTTCACGATGTTCAGGCTGAAGTTTCTGGCGTTGTCTGGCAAGCGTTTGTTATCGTTGAGGTACTTGCTGATCTCATTTGAAAATTTTGGGAGGTCAAAGTACCAGTGAGTGGTCTGTCTTCTGACGGGTTTGCTCTTGCAGATTGCACAATAAGGTTCGATTAAGAGAGTTGTCTCGAGCAGCCGTCCGCAGGCTTCACACTGGTCTCCGCGCGCGCCTTCATGGCCGCAGTAGGGACACTTTCCTTCAACGTACCTGTCCGGAAGGTAGCGGTCACAGTTTTCGCAATAGAGCATTTCTGCTTCGTGAGTGAAAATGTAACCCCTGTTGTAAATTTTCATCAAGTGCTGCTGCACGAACTCTTTATGCACTGGGTTTTCGGTGCGAGTGTAATTGTCAAACGACAGACCCCACTTGCCGAACAATTCGACAATCTTTGCGTGGTTCTCGTCGGTCAACTGTTTTGGTGATATGCCCAGTCTCACGGCTTCAACTTCAGTTGGAGTTCCATGCTCGTCCGATCCGCTCACCATCAGCACGTCTGCTCCTTTCAGCCTGTAATATCTTGCGACAACATCGGCAGCCAAACACTGCATAACGGTGCCCAAGTGGGGAAGATAGTTCACGTAGGGCCAGGCTGAGGTTACGAGGATTTTTTCAGTTTTCAAAGCTGTCTCCAGCGGAGAAGAGAGTTAGCGTCACGCTCTTATATTCATGTTTCAGTAGGTTATATAGAGTGCTTCGTTGCGTTTGCGTTCGGGGTTGAGTTCGTGCAGAAAAGAGTGGTGTTTCCGTTTTCGGCTATAGTTGGCATGGATAAGTTGAAGCTTGGGATTGTCATCAACGCAGTGAACCCAAAGGTGGGTGGGCTGCTCATTCAAGGGCCTAAGGGCTCTGGCAAGACAACCGTGGTTAGGGCCTTGGCTGACGTTTTGCCGAACATAAGAACGGTGAAGGACTGTCAATTCAACTGTAATCCTGATGATCCGTCTAACATGTGCCCTCTGCACGGCGAACGCTACCGAAATGGTGAGAAGCTGCCTGTTGAAGAGAAGGAGATGAGGGTAATCGATCTTCCTCTCGGCGCGACTGAGGACAGGGTCGTGGGCAGTTTGGACGTTGAAAAGGCCATCAAGCTTGGCGTTGAGGCCCTCGAACCGGGTGTGCTCGCCGAGGCGAATCAGAACATTCTTTATGTTGACGAGGTCAATCTCCTGCCCGATCACATAGCGGATGATCTTCTGGATGCTGCGGCGACGGGCTGGAACGTTGTTGAGAGGGAGGGCATCTCGGTGAGTCATCCTTCGCGATTTGTGTTTGTTGGAACTATGAACCCGGAGGAGGGTGAACTTCGTCCACAACTCTTGGATCGTTTTCCGCTGTCTGTCGGTGTTGAACGGGTCACGTCTTTTACGGACAGGATGGAGATTGTTAATCGAAACGTCCGTTTTGAAAAGGATCCTGCGGCGTTTCATGAAGAATTCAGGAGGGCTCAAGAGGAGCTCAGAAGTAAGATAGTTCACGCGAGAGAGGTTCTTCCCAACGTCGAGATGCCGCCGAAACTTCTCGAGGCCATCTGTAAGGCCTGCGTGGAACTGAAAGTGGACGGGATGAGACCAGACATCGTCATAAGCAAAGCCGCCTGTACGATTGCGGCCTTCGAAGACAAGACGGCTGTCACACTGGATCATGTTCTCGTCGCGGCGGAGCTGGCCCTGAGTCACAGAACCAGAGAGGGAGGTTTCTTGGAAGCTGCTACGCTGGATGAAATCAGACAGACTTTTTCGTCCAAGGCTCTGGAGTCGCAGGCGGAGGCGAAGCCGGGTCCGCAGCTCGAACCTTCAGACAAGAAGGCCAAGAAGTTCAAGGGCTACATTTGGCCGTTCAAGACAAACGAGAAGAAGGACGAGGATCCGGAAAAAAAGAAGAGCAACTATGTTCCGAAGCGTTTCAGGAACATACTCTACACTTTGGACGAGACCGGTAGCGGAAAACCCTCTGTTACCAAGAAGGACTGGGATTTGCCGGACGAGGCGAGGGCCGTTCGCGATGATTTCAGTCCGGTTAAGAGAGATTCGTCGTTGACGGAGGGTGAACCGCTTCTGACTAGGATGGAGGGGAGGCTCCGCGCCCCTTTCGCCCTTAACTTTCGGGCTAAGGGTTCGGCGCGAAGCATGACTGTCAACGCGGGAAAGCGAGCTGAAACGGTGACCGCACTTCACAGGGGGAGGCCCAGCGGCTGGAGGTTTCCGAAGGGAAAGCCTAGGGACATTCATTTTCCAGCGACTATCAGGGCTGCTGCTCTGAACCAGGGTTTCAGGGAGAAGCCCGCGGACACCGCGCTTCGGATAACTTCTATGGACATTCGGGAGAAGTCTAGGATTTACAAGGCGCCTATGACCATCGTTTTGGTCATTGATTTGAGTAAGTCTATGATGGATAATATCAGGAGCGTGAAGGAGGCTGTTCTGAAGCTGCACGGGGACGCTTATCGTCACCGGGACAAGGTGGGCGTGGTGGCGATGAAGGGGATGACGGCTGTTGTCGCTCAGCATCCGATAACTAACCTTCGTGTCGTGGCAAACAAGCTTCTGAGGCTGCGTGTGAGCGGCTTCACTCCGCTGGCTGCGGGAATGCTCAAGGCCGTTGAGGTTCTGAAGGAGGAGCAGCGCAGGGACAGGTCGACGATTCCGGTGATGGTCATCGTGACGGATGGAAACGCTAACATCCCGTTGTTGAAGAGTTTGCAGACCGGTGAGGTGCGGACGTTTGACCCGTTGGACGCTTCGTTTTTCAAGTATGAGGACATGGCTGTGAACGATGTGCTTTCTGTGTCAGAGATTGCCAGAAGAGATGGGATTCACACGGTCGTGGTTAACACGAACCCGGTCACGGTGGACTGGCAATACGCAGGCGTCCTGCTGACCGAATCGATAGCAGAAATCACAGGGGGCACCGTTCACGAGGTCGGTTGGATAACTGAGCGGGCGCAACTAGTCGACGAAATATATGAGGCAATAACACAGGATGAACGCTTCATAGGTCAAGAAACGTCCTCTAGGCATTGAAAGTTTGAGAACAAGCTGTGACCTGTGAGACGTCGGCCCCTCCCTTTTTTTTCTTTACATCAGATGTAACGTTGCTTTGTAATGTTGCATTGTAAGTCTCTTTGTTTGGGGTCAAGGCGTTTCTGAAAATGTGTTTGTTCCTTCCTTGTTGAGGGCGGCTTCGGCAAGTTCATAAGGCGCATCGTTTTATGTTTAGTTTGGTGGACATGCAGGACAGGTTGAGTTATCCTTTCACTGCGATAGTTGACATGGATGATTTGAAGCTGGGCTTGATTCTGAACGTTATCAACCCGAGAATCGGTGGGTTGCTCATTCGAGGTTCGAAGGGTTCGGGCAAGACGACGGCTGTTCGGTCTTTGCCACACATTCTTTCGAATATTAGAAAGGTGAAGGGTTGTCAGTTTAACTGCAGTCCCGATGATGTTTCAAACATGTGTGACGTTTGCAGGAGCAAGATGGCTCAAGATGGGAAGGTTGAGGTTGAAGAGAGCAGGATGCGGGTTGTTGAGCTTCCTTTGGGTGCGACGGAGGACAATGTTGTAGGAAGCCTTGACGTGGAAAAGGCCATAAAGATGGGTGTCGAGGCTCTTGAACACGGGATTTTGGCGGAGGCGAACCAGAACATTTTGTACGTTGATGAAATCAACCTGTTGCCTGATCACATAGCGGATGATTTGCTGGATGCCGCGGCTACGGGCTGGAACATCGTGGAGCGTGAGGGAATATCTGTGAAGCATCCTTCCCGTTTTATCCTGATTGGAACGATGAATCCTGAGGAGGGCCAGATTAGGCCTCAGCTGTTGGATAGGCTTGCGCTGTCGGTTGAAGTTAACCGTATCCCCTTGGCGGAAGATCGCATCGAGGTTGTTAAGAGAAACTTGGAGTTTGAGGCTGATCCAGAACGGTTTGTCAAGAAATACGATTCTGATCAGGAAAATATGAAGCAGAGGATAGATCGCGCTAGGAAGATGCTTGCAGACGTCAGGATAAGCGACGAGCTCATCGATATCGTCTGTGAGCTTTGTCTGGAGCTCAAGGTAGACGGAATGCGGCCTGACATAGTGATAACGAAGACCGCTAAGACTCTCACGGCTTTTGATGGTCGAACGGACGTCGAGCAAGACGATTTACTCAAGGCGGCGGAGCTCACCCTGGGCCATCGCACGCGCGAAGGCGGCTTCGTAGAACCGGCCACGAACCAAGAGATAAAAGAGGCGTTTCAGGCTGTCCTCGAAAAAAGGCGCAAAGAGGAAGAGGAGAAGCCTGGCGAGGGAAACGCGAACCAAAAGAAAGGCGCCAACGCGGAGGAAGCACAGGACGAAAAACGGAAGACCCTGCTTCCTTTCGGCCTGAGAAAAAAACCGTCTAACGTGGAGAAAGACGTTGGCAACAATAGCGACAGACTGAGAACCTCGCCTCCTAGTAAATTTCTTCAAGCAAACCTCATGACTAATCCTGCGAGGTCATCCTTCAAATCCGACTCGGTGAAGAGCGGCGGAAACATGGGGTTGGCTGGAAAGCCAGAGTGGGTCACACCTCAATTAGACGGCGGCAAACCATTCATCGACAGGTACAGGGACAGCAAGATTTTGAACCTTAATTTTATGCTCAGAAAGAAAAGAGTTTCCAAGCATGCAGCGAGCAACGTGGGCAAAAGAGCTGTCGCGGTGACTTCTACTCAGCGGGGCAGAGTTCAAGGGTGGGATTTTCCTCGGGGCAAGCCGCGAAGCATTCATCTGCCCGCGACCATCAGGACCGCGGCCAAGGCCCAGTGGTCTAGGGAGAAATCCGATGATGTGGCTCTCGCTATACTTCCTCAGGATGTTAAGGAGAAGCAGATGATTTATCGCGCTCCTTTAACGATAATTTTCACTTTGGATCTGAGCGAATCGATGTTCCAGAACGTTGACACGATAAGAGAGGTCATGCTGAAGCTGCACAACGATGCTTACCGCTACAGGGACAAGGTGGGAATCGTGACGTTTAAGGAGATGGGAGCGATCGTGATCCAGTATCCGACGACAAACTTGAAGATGGTCGCCAGCAAGCTCATGAGTCTGCGGTTGAGCGGATACACACCCTTGGCTGCCGGAATGTCAAGGGCTCTGGCAGTGTTGAAGGAGTCTAAGCGCATGGACATTTCCACCATCCCAGCGATGGTTATCGTTACCGACGGCGATGCCAACGTTCCTCTCAGGCGTGACCTGCAGAACGGTGATGTTCGCGAGTTTGGTCTGATGGACTCGGCTTTCCTGAGGTTTGAGGATCAGGCAATCAAGGACGTCGTCTCCGTCTGTCAACTGATAAAGAAAGAAAACATCTACACGGTCGTCATTAACACTCAGCCGGTCTCGCCGACGCCTCTTACCGCGACGGGTCACTTTACGACCAAGATGATAGCCACTCTGACGAACGGAGTGCACTACGATTTAACATCGGAAACGCTCACGGAAGACGAAGAGCCCATGGCAGACTTTTCCGAGGCCATGACGCACGCTCGAAAAACGGCTTCCGACTTCAACTATCTGAGCGCTCGCGCCCACATGATGTTTGAAGCCAGCAAAATGGGTGGCCACTAGCGCGATGAAATCGCAAAGCCTCTGCACAGTGTGCAAAAAACCAACCCGCAAAACTCTCTTCAACGACGGCACGCTGCGAATTCCCATATGCTCATACGAGTGTGAACGCAAGTATCTCGACACTATCAGTCGCACGGAAGAAGCCAAAGTATTAGGCCACCTTGACAGTCGAATAGCACGGACGAAGCATCATCTGAAACTGTTATGGGCAACGGCAGGCATCGGAGTCCTGCTCATAGTTGCGAGTTTGTTGACCAAGATTGTCATTATGTTCATTCCTGGGGCATTGATAGCAACGGTTTGTGCCTTTTTGACTCGTCATTTCGAGCAGAAGGCAACGAAGCTAACGTTGACCAGGCAACGTATTTCTTTATAGTCGCCACTTACAATCTTGCTCTTCGGTTAGAACTCACGTGACGCCGTACGAAATTCCAAATTGACACTAACGTTTTGGACAAGCAGTCGACCTGCTAAGAGTGCGCTGGTGCGGTATCGTTATGTTTTTACCGTTCTTTGACACCCTGTTTGTTCTGGTGAGGTTTCTTGTCTGAGTTGAGGGTTGAGCGAGTGCAGGAGTATCTTTCAGGCGTTTGCAAGCGGTCCGTAGAAGTTTCTCGCGTCGTTCCTCTTCGCCAGGCGAAAGACTTGGCAGAATTGAAGGGCTTCGGTTACGGCGAGCAGTACTTTGTCGAGTTCCGAGTCGGAGGAGAAACGAGGCGCGTGGTTCTAGCAACCTTGCGACATGCAGACTTCGGACATGACTATTTTGCTGACCGCGCATCGGTCTTGCTGATGCAACATTCGACGTTTAACGCGCTGCCCCGCCACGTGCGTTCCGTTGACATCGGTTCGTTCACCGGTGACAATGGAAGACTCAAGTCGTTGGGTGATTGTTGCGAGTTCTTCATCCTGACCGACTATGTCGACGGTGAACTGTACCAGTCTGACTTGAACAGGATAAGACAGACTAGCGAATTTTGCAGTCTGGACGAGGAGCGCTGCGTGGCCTTGTCCGACTACCTGGCCGGTGTTCATTCGGTAAAGAAGAAAGACTCTCCTGGTCTATACGTTAGACGTGTCCGTGATATGCTGGGGCGCGGAGAGGGAATTTTCGGGTTGACGGACGGTTACACAGTCGGTTCAGGGCACGTCGATGAAAAGTTCTTCGTCAATTTTGAGAAAATGTGTGTAGAGTGGCGTTGGAACCTCAAACACAAGGCTCACAGGCTGTCTCAGGTGCATGGAAACTTTTACCCTTGGAACGTGATGTTCAGGCAGGCCCTAGACTTCACAGTGTTGAACCGTCTCGGAGGCGAGTTGGGTGAGCCTGCGGACGACGTGAGCGCCATGACCATGAGCTACATCTTCCATTCTCTCCAGATGTCCGCGATGTCCGGGGATATGTCGGGGCCATTCGAACGGCTTTTCCTGCTTTTCTGGCGGAACTATCTGGACAAGACTGGCGACGAAGAAGTCCTAAGTGTTATTCAGCCCTTCTATGCTTGGCGCAGCCTCGTCTTGGCTTCGCCAATGTCTTATCCTCAGCTGCCGATGAAAGTGCGGGTGCAGCTTCTTGAGTTTGCCCTGAAAGTATTGAAGGCCAAGAAGTTTGACTTTGAAATCTTGGGATCTTATCTGCGATGACAAAATGGTCTAGAGCTTAGCAAGAGTGAGGGCGCGTATCGCTCGGCGGAATGCCAGATGAGCGCGCGTGTTTCTATGGCGAGAGTGTTCTGTGCTTAAAGGTTATAAAATGAAGACGCAAATAGTAGGGTGAAATGATGTCGCTTTCGGCAAGTATATTCCCGAATGGATTCACTGTGCTCACCCTGATTGCGATAATAATAGGGCTTGTTATACTGTGGATAATCGTGTCGATTCCTGCTTATCTTGCTGGAAAAATTGTGACAGGTGGGAGATCCACGTTGGGGGAGGCCATGGCTGCAACGCTGCTGGGGCCGATAATCTATTTCATAGTTGTGGTTGGCGTGAGTTTCTTTCTCAAGGGAATCATTGGCGGAGCGGCTTACGCATTGGGGTACATACTGGCGTTCGTGGCTTGGGTATGGGTGTACAAACACACGTTCAGGACAGGATGGTTAGGAGGGCTTGCAATTGCCATCGTGGCAATACTAGTGTTTTTGCTGTTCGGTCTGGTGGTTGGCGCTATTCTGGGAATAATTGTCCCTTCAGTGTCCCCCGGCACGCCCCTTGTGACTTTAAGCAATCAGATTTTGCACTTTCTGCGCATCTGTGATGTCAAAATGCTTTCGGCTGCACAAAACAACCTAACGTGCTGTTATGTTCACGACAACCTCTTCGCTGGGTTTAAGGCTTATAGCTTCAGTTAGTGGTCATCTATTTTCTTGCTTCACACGCGTTAAATATCTGTGTTTGGTTAGTTTTCAGGTGCCATGGCGGTGCATCAGGCAAGATGTTAGACGTGCTTATGTGTATTCTTTGGTCTGCACTTGGTGGGTACAGTTTCTGGTTCGTAGCCCACGCTAAGAGATCTGCGCCTTTGACTCTGGATGAACTCGTCATCCTCTGGAAAAAGCATAAGCAAGAGGCAAAGTGCAGAGCGCCGTTGTCCAGGGTTAAGCCAATTATAGATCCGCGTTCGGACGAGTTTTCTGGGTTCAAGTGCGAATGCGGCTACCAATACTTTTCGAAACGTCCGCTTGTTCAGAGGCGCCCACTTGATCGCAACATGTGCGTTGCGTTGTCTTCCGGCAAAGCAGATCGGTCTTCTCTTTTGAAGACTTAGCTTTGTCTGGGATGCCCGTGAATGATTTCGACTGTTTCGTTCGAGAGCTGCATTGTTAGGTCAAGGTTAGCTTGGTCAGTCTTCTCTTGGGTTAATACTTTTAGTCTGTTGAAGAAAGCTGTAACCAAGTCGTCTGCGAGGATTTTCTGCATGTCTTCTGGGAGCACCTTAGTATCCTGTTTAATTACTCTGCCAATCTTGCTGGCAAGTTCTTTCCTGTGCCTAGATGAGATATTCTGCCTCAACAACCTTCCTCCATTGTGAGTCAGATACAGGCTGATTATTTAATTGGATTATGAAGGTGGAATACGAATTCCAGATTCATTTCAGGTTTATCAGGTTTTGTTTTCCTTAAAAATGTGGAACCGTCTCATATGATTCAGGGGCGGAGGGGGAAAATAATACGTTCCGCGTGCTAAGCAACTATTCCGGATTGCCAAAGATCCGACGGTTCATTTGGTGCACGTTATGCCCTGGCAATATCCTAATCTTAAATAGATTGAACGCTAAGAGTTGATTGGGGGATAGGCAAACTTCTTAACTTGAGCGGGATGAACAATAATGAACAGATTATTGCCGATAGCATTGATTTTAGGTGTTCTGCTTGGAATTTCGGCGATTCTGCTGCCAACCGTAATGGCATCGCCGACTATAAAGAGACCGATGGACTTGTACGACATCACCATTCAGGGTGGAAACCCACAGTCGGTTGACTACTCATGGATCTACGACACTGCAAGCGGCGAAATCATACAGAACACGATGGACACACTCCTCATGTGGAACACAGAGAGCTCAAGCACGCCGTACATATTCGCACTCGCTACGAGCGAGTCGGATGGTCCGGTGCACACAGTGACCTCTGACTCCATATCCAGATTGCACTTTGAAAACTCCGCTCAAAACCTGTCTACCGCCCAGTACTTTTGGCAGTATGACTTCAAGCTCCGACAGGGCGTCGAGTTCCAGCCTCCATACAACTACAGTCTAACAACTGCAGACGTTGCTTACAGCTTCCAACGCACGTTGTTCCAGGACAGATTATCCGGTCCACAATGGATGCTGGATGAACCCTTGCTTGACCAAGCTGGAGGCCTTAACAATGCGACAACTGGAGGATTGGCCGATTTCACGAACATGACGCAGCTTGCAGAGGTTGGCGCGCTGGTCAGAGACTGTGTTGAGTATAACGCTACGGATGTTTGGTTCAACATCATGTTCCCAGGCGCTTACGCACCGTTCCTGCAGATTCTGTGCCAGACATGGTCAGCCATCGAGAGCAAGCAGTGGGTCAACAACCAAGTCATCACAGGAGCAGGGCGACCAGACTGGCCGGGATTCTATGATTCCCTTTATGGTTTGGGCAATATGAACCTGACAGGCTGGCTGCCTTACTGGGAGCCGGCGTACTCGCCTCTGGACTATCCGACTCCAATGGAGTACGGTTCTGGCCCGTTCGTGCTGAATGCGAGCACACCGAACTACTATAGCAACTACTGGGCGGCAACGAGAAACCCCAACTGGTGGGGCGGAGCTCCGTGCTTCTACCCAAATGAGGCTGGTGCGCAGGTTGCAGGCTACGCGAACACTATTGAAGTCTCATGGAATTACGCATGGTCAGTAGCACAGGGATACTTCAAATCTGGCGACTGCGACTTCGCGGCTGTTCCGTCATTTGAGAGCATCGGTGACATCTACTCGGCCGGCTACACAGGAAGCTACTACCCATTGCCCACATCATCGACAAACCTTCCAGATGCTGGCATCCGTTGCTACGCAAACCTAGCTGAGCTGGAAGTCGACGCGCTGTTCTTCACAATGAACATATCGAGCGCGACTCCTTACGGAGTAATCGACGCACCGGTTGGCGGAGGTCCCGCAAGCTTTAACCCTGCTGGAATTCCGAGCAACTTCTTCGGTGACGCACAATTTGGTAACCCATACGGTATCGACATGAGGAAGGCCTTCGCGTACAGCATCGACTACGCGCGGGAGCTCGCAGTTACGGCGTTGGGTGAGGGCTTCATACCAGCAACAGCCATCATCCCAGGCTTATACGGATACAATGCAAGCATCACTGGCTACAACTACAACCTGACCATGGCCACTCAGTACTTCAACATGTGGCCGGGACTGATGAGCACGGGTTTCACGATAACGTTGGCCTATTGGGTTGGCAACGCAATGCCGGAAGAGTTGGGCACTCTGATTCAGACAGCAGTGCAGAGCATAAGTCCGACCTTCCACGTCAACATCATAAACCTCGACTGGGGCACCTACCTGACAGCAGCAGAATCGCAGGAACTGTCTACGTATGTTATCGGCTGGCTCGTTGACTTCCCAGACCCGTACGACTTTGCGCTGCCTTTCTACCACACTGGAGGCGCTTTCGCATCATGGCAACTGTACTCTGACGCGACGATGGATGGGCTTATTGACCAGGTTATCGCTCTTCCAAACGGTCCGCAGAGACTGGCGCTTTGCAGCCAAATTCAACAGTTAGCCATAGCTGACTGCCCGAGCATTACATTAATTCAATACTGGGGCCGCCACTTTGAGTACGACTGGGTTCAGGGCTGGTACTACAACCCAATCTATCCAGGCCACAACTTCTTCAACGAATACAAGTTCTACTACGTCCCAGAAGCAAACCAGGCTGTCGCAACGCAACCGCAAAGTGAGTATCTGCCAGCAGACGTTAACCGTGACGGAACAGTCAACATGAAAGACATCGCCTCAATAGCCCGTGCGTTCGGCTCTAGCTACGCGCAGCCTATTCCATCGAACTGGGTGTTCACGGATGACCTTGTGAACATCAGAACAGTCAACATGAAATCCCTCGCATATGCAGTCAGACAGTTCGGTGTAACAAGCCCAATCGGAACTTTCGGACCTTTAGTAACAATAAACCCAATCACATCTACAATTAGCGCGGGCGACAACATAACCTTCACAGCAACTTGCGCCTCAGGCTACGGAAACGTCAAAGACCGTCTCATACAATGGTATTATGGCACACTGGCAAACGGCCAGAACAGTGCACCGACGGCAGGTCCATCAACGACAAACTCGGCAATATCCACTTTCACGTGGAGCGGCATACCTGCTGGATCCTCCTACGTATACTGCGTCGTCACCGATACGTTCACAGGCAGCATCGCAACCGCACGTATAACAGCGGGCATGTCGAACACGGCAGTAGCAACCTCGGAGTGGGCAGGAATCTACGCCTCGTAACGGTTGAATACCGGAGCTAAAGAACTCTCCCCGTTTTTTCTCTTTTCAAGAATCGCAAGGCAAGACTTGTTTGAGCTGGTTGCAACCTTTAGAAGAGAACGCGCACTAGGTATAGTTTCAAGGGTCAGGCAAGACTCTCTATAAACTTGGGGGGGCAAGGCCCATCGTTTCATGCCTAACTGCGCCCGCAGGTACGATAGAAAATGTCCGCCGTGATGCCTGATGCTAGATTTTGCGTTAGCTAGGGGGAATCTCTTCCTTTAGCGACGACGAACGAGAACATTTAAGAGTTGAACCATCCTTACGAAGTGTCGAATTCTCATGAAGTTGAAAGGTCTGCCGCTTAGTCTGAACATCTATGAAGCTTCTGAAATACTGACAAACAAGCATTTTCAAGAATTCAAAATGCCTGAATTTGAAAGGATTTACCTTCCGGATAGTATGAGGCCTTTTACGGGTCTCAGCCCTTTGGGTGCGAAAGAGTTTATTATAGACGATAACAGAGGAGCTGTTTCCACTTTGCCTTATTTGGAAATGGACGGCACTGACTTTTATCTTTCGATTAAAGGCATAGGTTCAATAACCAATCCGTTTTCTCATCAGGTTCTCGGAAAAGCTGAAATATGCAACCTGTTGAAAGATTCCAAACTCAAAGACAGAATCGTAAATTCCGAGGGAGAAGCTCCGCGATACATTACGGGGGAATTATGGTTAAGAGGTTCCCCGTATGGCGGGCAGGGGCTAGAGCACGCAACTACTTCGATGAGAGTGTCAGAAATGGCTGATCTTACCTCCATTCACGGATTTCGAGTCGCGCCCCTCGTGAAAATAGCTTTTCTTCCTGAAGACCTTGAGAATGAAATTAAGAAAGTATATTGGTATCGGAGATTCGGGGGAAGGATGGTTCAGGAAACAAGACTGGTTCCTTCCAACGTGAGGATTTATTTTCATTCTGGCAGCACAATCGGCGGAAACATACGCTCAATCTTTGACCTCTTCGGAATAGACGAGAATGACAAAGCGTTAGAGTTTCTGAAGAATTTCGTCAAGAGTGGAATCGCCTTCCTGACTTTGTTCACTAGGTCAATAAAAAGCAACGAGGATGGAACCTTCAGTGGACTAGATTTCTACGATGTTTGGCTAGACAAGGACGCAGTTCTCGCTCCAGACGGCACCATTTACTTCGTAGATCTCGAAGGCCTGGAATGGATAACCGTCGGGGAAAAGAAAATCCATGAGAAGATAGACGATCAGATATACAGATCACTCTACGAATTCATGTACGCTTATGAACAGATAGAACGAGAACGAATCGCAAGGTTCGGAATCATAACGGACAGGAAATTGCAGTTCGAATATCTCCTCAGAGAAGCCCTCAAGGACGATGAAGTCATTGACCTTGCACATGAGGGACAAAGTCTTGAACTAATCGTGGGTAACAATCTGGGAGAGCAACGTTTAATTAAGAAATTCCCGATTATTGACTGGTGACCGAAATGGAATGCAATGACGTAAGAACATTTTTGTCTCAAATAGCTGCAAAATCAGTTTCGACGCAAATTCAACAGGCTGATATGGATTTTCTCTCCACCAATGCTTACCTCTCGGTGATGCAGAAACAAGATTATGATCAGACTTTAGCCGATGTCTCAAACCTGACAAAGATGACCGAAGAGTGGCAGGATAAGAAGATGGAAGAAGCAGGTGCAGAGGCCACTCTGGAAGAAGAGGAGAGGAAAACTCATTCAATCCTGTTCCATTTCGAGGGGAAAGATAAGAAGCAAGCTGAACTTGAGACTGTGGAAAGCGAAAGGAACGTTGTCTCCAAAGAAGAAGCTGACATAGACGGAATAGACTCTAAGATAAAGGAGCTTGTTGGGAAGAAATCCATGATTGACAGGATGGTGCAGTATGACGGGAGATATTTGGCACTTACTGGTCTCGGGGTAATTACCCTGAACGATCTCAATGTCAGGAACTACAGGGTCTCCGATAGCCAGTTTTCGGACTTCATTGAAGAGTCCAAGGAGACGTCCGGCGAATTGCGATCTATAGCAGAGAGGGGCAGCTTTTACGAATCCAACATCAGAACCGAATTTCCGAACACTGATCCCTCTCAACTCTGGAGCGTGTCAATAGGATTGGCGAAGCTTCAGGGCGACCAGAATCAAATCAATCAAAGATTCCTTCTTTCACTTGCCGTTCTTCACCATTTCAGTTCCACCATCGAAAACAAGATGATGGCAGCGGAAATCATGACCTCATCCAGAGCGGATCCCTCTCAATCGCCAAATTCTGATCTTCAGAGTCTGTCAGAGACTTTGATAACTCTTGAAAAAAAAGTCAGGCACGACGCTAAAGTTCCCAAGCAACTATCGGCCGGTGTTGCCGCCATTATTATGTTTGGAAGAAGATTTGACGGCACATATCCCACTGACAAACTCGTGGAATTTTCCAAAATGACCTCTTCATATGAATCAGCCGCAATACTGTCCATAATTAATGACTCCTCAGACCAGCTGCCTGGTAAGTTCCAATCATTCAGATCACTGTTCAGTTCAATGGGATACGAGAAATCAGAGGACACTGAACTTGCTTCCGCCTATCTATCAATTTCCGATTTGGGACCAGATGATGTGAAGACCAAGATGACTATTATTCTGGACGCACTCAAGAATTATCTGGAGTATCCAGTCGTGGCAGGTGCAATACTTGCTTCAATACCGACCCTTGAGGCTAATGAGACTCTTGACCTGATGGAAAAAGCTTATTCCTTGCTCGGGTCTTATGCCACAGGCCTGGAGCGTTCCGAACTGATAAGCCTTTCAGTCAGAATGATTCACGGAATCAAGAACGAACTTGTCAAGAGCCTTGATCCAACGGCGAAGATTGAGAAAACTCCAGTGCAATTCACGTATATCCCATCAAACCTGTTCTTCCTGTATTACGGACCCCTGATTATCGCACACACATCGTACTATTCAACGTTCAGCGGGATCGGCGGCGTCCATCCCGCACATGTACATGGCGTTGGAGGTTTCATGGGCTGATCTCAAAATCGTTTCTCGTTGTCGTACTAGCACTCTCACTAGCACTCATGCCGGCGTACGCAGTCGCAGGGTATGTTCCTCAGGTGGGAGACCATTTCGCCTATTACGAGGTTGTGAGCCTTGGAAACGGCACCGGCTCTTACACTGGATACGCCGAACAGACGATTACTAACGGAATGGAAACGGTGAATGGAGTTAGTGCAGATGGAAACGTATCTGCTAACTACAGTTACTCATGGACCTGGAGCAACAGCGCAGGCTCGACGGAAACTAATAGCTCTTCTGGAGATTTCACTTTCTCATCAGGTACCTTCCTTTATGTTAACGGAACTGACGACCAGACGGGATATGTTAACCCGGCTGTCTGGTTCTACATGAATGACTCGATCCCGGTGGGTGGCACCTTTTTACTTCTGAACACTGAGATGACAGTCGCGTCCAGCAATTACAGTTATTACCTTGCTTCGCAGAATAGGACAGTGAGTGCGATCTTTGCTCAGGGAGCCTCGAGCTATCAACGAGACGATGAATACGGGCAATTCACTGCAACATATACTTGGAATGCCTACTTTGATACCTCGACAGGGTACATCATAGGATATTATTATGTTGAACAAGATACCAATTCTTCGGGAGACGGTTTCACCTTGACCGACAACCTGTACGTGAGTTCAACCAGCTATCCCCTGACAACGGTGGCAACTAGCAATCCTGGAGGGATTTCATTCCCAACGCAATACATTGGTTACATTGCCGCAATAGTCCTAGTCATCGTGATCGTTGCGATCATCATTTATGCAATTTTAAGAAGAAGTAGAAAGCTTCCGGAACATCCTTCCCAACAGCAGTATCACCCCACGCCAGGTCCCCCGCCGGAGGATATCAACTTGAATCCAAAGCAGCCGCCGGTACAGCAGATCGTGATTAAGGAGGTCGTGAAGGTGAAGTGCCGTTACTGCGGAGCACTGATAGACTCAACTGCTGCAGTCTGTCCTTTCTGCGGAGCTCCTAGAACATAGATTCGTCTGCTAACTTTTCATTTCCTTGTTTCTGTCTAGATGCCTTCTTAAAATATTGATAAACCTGTCCAGATACGCTCATCTGACTTTTGGTTGCAATTGTTGAGCATGGAAAGTTGTAACGAGAAATCTCAGAAAATGCTGAACGGGCATGCTTTGCTTTGAGCCAGAAAAGTCGTGCGAACAAGATGTCTTCGCCTATGCCTATATTCCTGAATTGAGGTTTCACATAAAGCGAGTGCAATCTTCCGATACCATTCACAAGTGAAAGCCATCCCAGCCCGGCAATGTCGTTGCCCAATCTGACGAGGAGGCACCTGTCTCCGTTCTTAAGCGCAACCTTCACCCATCTCCTGTTTATTCCAGGATGCGTCAAGACCATGAATCGTTCTATCTCATCTATGTGCTCCTCCTCCGCTACGGAAATTTCGAAGCTGAACCTGTGAACGACGGCGAGATTCTCAAGATATACGTTGTAGATATCATAGGTTTCACTTTCGAGCTCAGTTCCGATCTCTGCGAAGAGGAAATTAAACGGCTTTGATTCGTAAAAATAGTCAAATACTTCCCTTGACCTTGTGTAGACTGTTCCGACCTTCTCAGAGTCGTCGTACGTGAATAAGCCTGAAACAGCTCCAGCGGAAGTTCTGGATACATAAGCCTCACCGCCTATCTCAAGAACTTCCTTGACGAAATATTGAAGATAAGGTTCAAAGAATGAGAAGCCATTCGGGAAGACAAAGTCGATGTCAGATGCATTCCATATTTCGGAAACTTTCATTTCTCCTGATACACTCATGTTTACAGGTATAAAGAATTCCAATCTGATAAACTTGAGTTCCCATCTTATTCAAGCATAATTTCGCCACGGAAACCGGAAGAGGCTGAACCCCCGACGGGCGCTGCACCTATGGTCGAGCTCGATTCTTGTCGATGTTTTGTCTCACCAACGAGGGCAGGGTTTCTCTTAATGTGGAAGCTGGCGCATCTGTCCTTATTCCACGCGTGTTGAAGTGTGTTGGATAGGCTTGAAAGCCTTTTTTGTTTAGCGCTTCAATCACTTTTTTGACTGATGGGACGGGAAGGTTCAAGGAATCGCAAAGCCTGTCTACCACGTAATAGGTGATTGGGGCTTCGACTTCGGTTTTGCTGATGCTGAGCATTTCCCGTACTTTTCTTTGAGACCCGAGTTTGCGGTTGTTGGCTTCTTTTTCCATGAGTTCAATGAATTGCGAATCATATAGTCTGCCGAGCCATAGTGGTCCCGCAATGTTGAGTTTTGAGCCGCATTCGCTACATTTGTCGGGACGTTGAACCTTGAACGTGCTCTCTTTTTCTCTGTGGAAACAGTTGAAGCAGTGTAGCAGGTATCCCATGTTTTTGATGCTTTCGTCAGCGTTTTTGGCGCCGTATTTTATTGTCGCGTAGGTTCGGACGTAATGTTCTGCTCGGTGGCTGAAGACCACGTTTACGCCGATGTCCTGTTTTGCCGCTGTCGTGGCCAAGCAGCCGGCCAAGAGTCTCACGGCCAGTTCGTGGCAGTATTCTGTTCTCAGGGGTCTTCCACCGTATTTTCTTATGCAAGCCCTCGGGTGAACTCCGCATAGAGGAGCCATGTCTGTTGCGGTCAGGGCGATGAAGCCTCCGTCACGCAAGGCTCGGACGGCAGAATCTAGGAAACGAACTGGGGAGCCGAAGGGATCAATGTCGATGGCGTCGAACCGTCTGTGAGGCGCGCTGTAGCGGCTCAGGAGAAGGTTTGCTTCCTCATTTTTCACGGTTGCCCTTCTTGCCAGCCTATTTGACTGCACGTTGAAGCTGGCGAGATGAAACGCTTTTTCGCTGATGTCGTTCATCACCACCTTCTTGACGCCCTTCACCTCGGCTGCAAAACGAATTCCTCTGAGCCCGCAGCCGGTTAGGGGTTCACACACTGCGATTTCATGGCAGACCGTTCGTTGATAGGCCTGCAGAGCTAAGACCGCTACGTCACGGTTCAGTTCCATAACTGGGTTATAGAAAACGGGCGCTTTTGAAGGCGCGTAGTCGGAGGGCAGCTTCACAAACGCTTCAAGCTTCGGGACGAGGGCTTTCACGTTGCCTTCTTCGATTGTTTCTGTTGGATAATCCGATGGTAAATCCTCGTTGTGCATGATCCGGTTGTTTCCTTATCAAAGGTATGAAAAGCTCTTTTAGGCGAATAACCTTAACCTATAGGCTTGCAAAATAATAGACATCTTTCTTAATCTTCCTTTTCTCTACAGTCAGAAACCCTGAAGTTCATAAACCTATTCTTTGTGGTTCGTTCAGGGACCCTCTGAAAAGTCTATGCCTAGCTTGTGTTCTAGTTCTCTAGCGCGCGTTACGAGAACAGGCCAGGTAGACATCAGCCGTAAAGAGCGCTGTACTAGTTTTAGAACAGGTTGTTCTGATGCGTGGCATTAAGTCGTGGATGACATATTGATTCTGTAGGTAGCATGAAAATGGTTCTTGCTGGAAAAAACGCGCGCCCGCGCTATATATGTCGTGAGGTGTGAAGATGACAAGCCTCGTAGCATATGTCGTGAGAAGGCTCCTATTGCTTGTTTTTGTGTTGTTCGGCGTTTCCCTTGTGGTTTTTGCGATCATCATGCTTTTTCCTCTGGAGCAGAGAGCTCTTTTCTACATACACGGCGAAACTCACGCATTCAACCTCATTCAATCGGCGATTGCGAAATATGGGCTTAGCGATCCTGTTTACATTCAGTACATACATTGGTTGTTTCAGGTGTTCCAAGGAAATCTCGGCTGGTCCGTCAGCGCCAATGAGCCCGTTGCGCAAGTGATTGCGACCAAGTGGCCTTTCACGTTCGAATTAGTGCTTTTCGCCGCTCCTCTGATTATCTTCATAGGGATATATCTGGGAGTTCAAGCGGCGATTCACAAGAACGGACCGATTGACCAAGCGTCGAGACTCCTATCAATCGTCGCATGGTCGCTTCCCTCATTCTTCGTTGGAATGTTGCTTCTAGCAGCGTTCTCGGGCATTCTACACTGGTTCCCCTATTCGGGTTCGTTGACGCACGCTTGGTTTGTCTTCACGATGATGCCCAAGAACCATTACGTGCATTATACGGGGGTAGACCTGTTTGACGGAGTATTAAACGGTCAACCGTACCTGACACTTGACGCGCTTTGGCATTGTGTTCTGCCAGTGGTCACGGTTGTTATCATCGGTGTTGCGCTGCTGACAAGAGCTATGCGGTCTTCCATGCTTGAAACGATGAGCAAACCCTACATAATGATGGCAAGGGCCAAAGGTCTCAGCGAACAAGTTGTCATCTACAAACATGCACGAAGAAACGCGCTCATCCCTGTTGCAAATCTCTCCGGGATGTTAGTGGCGGGGCTTCTGACTGGACTCATTATCGCGGAGACCGTTTTCGGCTTCGGAGGCTTGGGGGAACAGGTTGCGCGTGCTACAGAGAACTTGGACATTCCCTTCATTATTGGGTTCACAATCCTTTCGGCCTTCATCCTTGTTCTAACAAACTTGATAGCTGACATAGTTGCTGCCTGCGTTGATCCACGTATACGGGGCGGCTGAGAATCCTCGAAAAGCGCGCGCACGACCTCTTCCGAAGTTTGAGCTCTGACCCTAGGCGTATACAACAGAAAGATGCTTGTAAAAATAAATGTTGCGAGCATTCCTGCAATCGCTTTTCTCATTCTCCTAGCGCGCGCTACTAAGCCTATTTCTTGTGGTTCGTTTAGAGGGGCCTCTGAAAAGTCCATGCGAATTGCCTGGTCCACGCACTCTATTCTTTCTTTTCTGGCTCTTCGTGCGCGCATGCGGTCGGTATCCTTATACGTGTGGGATTTTAAACGCAGATGGGGACTGCAATGAGAATGAATCAGATGGAAATGTGGGATCCGAAAACTGGGTTCTACAAGAACCAGTTTTTGGGGCCTGGTGTACCACCCCTGGGCTATAGGATAAACAGCTTGGCCATGCAACAGGCCAAAGATAGAGAAAAATTCTCAGAACCTGACGAAGACAGTTATGAAAAGATAGTTCTTGCTGAAAGGGATGTTGCTTCTTGCTGTCACGATTGGAAACCCGTTCACAAATGGTTGCACAAGGAATACATGCACTGTCTCAAGTGCGGCGCAGTCAAGCATCAAGATGGAACAATCTGGTTTTTCGTGGACAACGAGCCGTTCAAATTAACAATGAAAAAATAGCGCGCGCTTCAAATCTGTGACGCTGTGCGGTGAACCGCAAGCTTTCTCATCTTCGTTCTTCTGCCGAACATGTTCCTAACTTGCTCTTCTGTCATCGCGACCACGATGGTCGTCGGTTTACCTTCCCAACTACTGTCAACTTCCAGTAACTGGATTTCTGGCGTCAATTCATTAGCAATGTTACTGAACTCCGGCACGCTAAGCTCGCCCATAAGAAAGGTCACTGGAAAGTCCTCCGAAATGTCCTCGACGAACAGCTTCTTCCCGGTCTTCTTGTTTCTGAACGAGTCCATCTCCATTTCCTCATCCTTTCCTTGGAATTCCCAACTCTTGCTTGTCAGGAACTCGCGAACTCTGGAATAGGTCATCGCTATTTTGAACACGTTTTCTACTTCCAAGACCAACGCCTCTCCAGATCTCTTTGTTGTATACTTTCTCACCAAATAATAGTATGTCACTTGCATTAATGGTTGCGCGCTCATTCTTATCGCTCTTTCCTATAGTCGCTGAAACCTTCAACTTTTTCACTCACGGAAATGACTTATTTTTTGCGATGGGTTCTCAATTCACATTTTGAGTAGTCAAATTCCTCGCCCCAGTCTTTCTCAACCAAGGCATAGTATTCGTCCATGCCGACCATCTGAATCAAATCCTATATCCTTAAAGTCGATGTGAGCAACTGGAACAGACTTGCTACATAAATAGGCCTTGCAAACTGGAATATGGGCTTTCGCAGATTGGATTCGGCAAATGAAATACGGTTTGCCTCTGACCTTTCGACACATGGGACAACCCGTCCATGTTGTTGAATATATCTCAGCGTGAAAAAAGCTAGGTTCATCGATCATAACGTCTAAATGATTCAATACTTCTGTCTTCCCTTCTTCTTTCCATTTCTGAACTTGCTCTCTACTGGTAATCTCAATGTCTTCATAATTCTTACAACACAACCCACATCTTAGACACTGGAAATTTGCAAACAAGAAAGTCTTAGGAAAGTATTTCTCATCAAGATAGTATATTCCGAAGCGAACCAGCTCGCTCATGTTTTCAAAGCTGCAGAACGATGAACCAACAGTCTAGCGCGTGCCGGATATTTTACTTCGCTGAACTCAACATTTTATCTAGAAGATCGTAACCGTTCTTTTCTTCATATTTCTGGAATCTCTTTGTGGTTGGTCCGTCCGCTCTCGCCTTATCGTCTGTCCGGCCGTAGCCAGCCATGTTTATGCTGTATTTTCCTGCGTTAATTCCCTTCTCGTTCTTGGAGCCTATTCTGCCTGCCTCTCTATTGGTAATGTCCATGGACGGAATTATCCAAGTCTTCTTGAGCTGTTGAGAGTAGAAGATGAAGAAGTAATTAGGTCTTGGGTTCTCTATAACTAAGCCAGCGAATCTTGCCGCATCTTTGGGTGAGCAGTCCTTTGACCTTGCTTTGATTTGTATGTCTGCGTAGAGTGGGCTCTGTTTGCCCTTGCGGATTATACAGTCAATCTGCTGGTCATCGACAAGAGTCTGATACACGTCATAACCCTTCCTCAGAAGTTTAGAGATGACTATGAATTCCTGTCTTTTTCCGAAAGAAGCGGAATCTCGGAACTTTTTCTTATCTTTTTGATTCAACTTTCTTTACCGCCGCTTTTTACAACAGCAAGTGTTAGAAGTAAGATTGCTGTGGTCATTAAGGTTATGTAGAACTGGTCGGGCGCTAGGCCAGTAAGCTCAAATATCAAAGCGTCTAAAGCGAAACCGAACCCGGCTAGTTGAAAAATCATTCGAATCACTCTGAGCCTCCAGCGAGCGCTAGGCAGTGATCAATTGGCAACTTTTACGAAAATCAAGCCTATGTAGCAAAGAATGAAGAGTGCGCGCGTTAAGGTTAGCGTGCGCAAAAGCTATAGCAGAAAAGAACTTATCAGCATTAGTAGAAAATACTTGGAGGGAAAGGGTATGAGTTCAGACATTGTTCAATTCCCAATTGCGTATGTTATTATTACAACGTCAGATTGGACAAGAGTCCAAATAGTTGAGGGCGGCTATTGGACTGATCACAATGTCGAATGTACAGAAGGGCAGGATGCCCTGACGGACTTGTTGTACAATAGAAGAACAATATTGATACAAAAAAACCTTAATGACGCAAGACGAGTTGTGGCGAGCATGAAATGCGTCTTGAATATAGCCAAAGAATACTCTGAGTCTAACGTTACGTATCGGATAACTAAAGGAGATCTCGGGTCAACAGTTGTCAGAGTAATAGCTAATTCGGTGGAAAGCCAAATAGTGCACGCAACCAAAATCCCTAATGACCCGAAAAACCCGTTCTTTTTTAATTTTCCAGCTCAACAATACTTGCAGCATTTAGAGAAAAAAGAGGAAATTGGGAAGTTGCCGAAAGAAACAAAAGAAGAGAGTAAACCAGAAAAAGAAGAGCATTTCATTACATTGACGTTCAATGCTATGTTCAAGGAAACCTTTCAAAAGAAAGAACCTACAGAAAATGATGTGAAAGAGGTTTTCGAGTGGATAGGGTCGCAAGGAGAAACCGCAACCAAACTCTTAGAAGCGGATATTTGCAAAAGCTTGGCACTAAACGCAGAAACTCATTTTTACGCATTTCCAAACTTGAAGAAAAAGCTTCATGAAGAATCCAAAAATGCTCATGAAAAAATCAAGAAGAGATATGACGACCTTCGCAAAATTGAAGGTGAAGTTTCCGTGCAGGCACAGGCCTTTGGAGTTAAAAAAGCCGAGAAAAGAGTCGCTCCAAACAAATAGCGCGCGCGGTGAGCATCTGAGAGGTAGGGATTTGCATGAGTGAGGAATCGACAGTCTGTAACCCTGAAGATGTGCGGTTATGGAACATAATTGAAATGGGATTGGACTTTTCTTCTATGATGAGACTCTTCAAAGAAGGCTCAGAGACCAAGCTGTGAAAGAAGATAGTTGAAGATTATGGACCAAGAATCTTCAAAGCCCAATCCAAAGAAGAATTCGACGAAATTCATAAAGAATTTTGTAAGTGGGGATCTGGAAATATAGTACTAGCTCAAAAAAGATTAAGGAATGGGCGAATCATAAAGGGAGGACCAGCAACTTACGGCCAAATTGCAAAAACCTTCAACGTTGCTTTGAAAGTGGTTGTGTATTACTGTCAACTGCCTGACTATCCAAGAAGTGCGAAAATTGTAGAGTGGCTGCATGCAGGTGTCGATACTCGTATGATGGCAATGCTTAAGAAAAAGCTGAAGGGAAAACACCCGGAGTACTTCGACGATTGGCCGAAAGCGGTGAAGGATGTGGACAGTGAAAAGAAATACTTGGAGCTTCAAGAAGTTGTTCGTATATTCATCAGGGAGAAACACGACGAAAAGCTTCGGTTGCCCGTGCAATTTGATGATGTCTATTGGTATAGAATAACACAAGGACTCGAAAAGGGTTAGCATTCTGGTTGGAGAGCGGGCGTTTGAGGAAGAGGATATTCCTGTTAACTGGCAGTCCAGGCGTTGGAAAGACGTCTGCCCTATCGAGAATAGTCGAATCTTTAAAGGCTGAAGGCTACAACGTGGGAGGCATGGTGAGCCGAGAGGCTCGGGCCGGACGCGATCGTTTTGGGTTCGAAATTCTGAACGTCAACACAGGAGAAAAGGGCTGGCTTGCGCACGTTTCTCAGAATGAGGGCCCGCAGGTTGGGAGGTATCGCGTGAACATCAACGATCTGGAAAACATCGGAGCCAAAGCGATAACAAGTGCCGTCAAAGAGTCCGACGTGATCGTGATAGACGAAATCGGCCCTATGGAACTTCATTCCAAGAAGTTCAAGGAGGCCGCGCTCATGGCTGCTGAAAGCCCGAAACTATTAATAGGAGTCGTCCACTGGAAAGCAACGGACCCTTTCTTAACAAGAATCAAAGACAGGGACGATGCTGAGGTGCGTGTGGTCACCGTGGAAAACAGGGAGAACCTGCCCCTGCTCGTGATTGGACAGGCTATTAAGTTTCTGTCTGGGATTGCCGAGGGATAAAGGATTATAACTTTGAAGTTTAGATAGGAAATTTGACATGAGTGAAGGGGTTAGATGTTAGTTGCCGGTGTGGATGACGCGGGGCGCGGTGCAGTCATAGGGCCGCTGGTTATCGCCGGGGTTCTGGTCAGAGAAGAGGACTTGCCCAGGCTAAAGGAGCTTGGCGTCAAAGATTCTAAGTTGTTGTCGCCGCACAGGCGTGAGGTTCTTGCCGTTGAAATCAGAAGGATAGTTGTTAAATTCGATGTGGTGAAGCTTTCGCCGCGGGAAATCGATGTTGTGGTTAACAGTGGTAGGAAGCTTCACAAGCTGAATTATCTGGAGGCGCAGACGATGGCAAGGGTTATAGAGGCGCTGAGGCCCGACAAGGTTTATGTTGACGCGTCTGATGTTTTGGAGGAGCGGTTTAAGCAGCACATTTTGGAGTGCATGTCCTTCAGGGTTGACATCGTTTCAGAGCACAAGGCTGACAGGAACTATGTTGCGGTGTCGGCGGCTTCGATTATTGCGAAGGTCGAAAGAGACAAAGAGATTTCGGAGCTCGCGAAGACTCTCGGAGATTTTGGATCCGGGTATCCGTCGGATCCGAGAACCATGAAGTTCCTGAAGGAGTGCTGTGAAAAACTGGACGAATATCCGGATTATGTTAGAAAATCATGGAAGCCTGCCAAGAGAGTTCGAGATGGAAAGGGTTCTGAACAGACGAAGCTTATGTGAAGCTCGCAATCAGGTCTTCGGGGCTTTTGATTTTGGAAACGTCTTCGCGGCTGATGCACGGGATGTCCCGTTCCAGTTGCTGCTCCCCCTCCGTTATGAGTATCGGACGCGCTCTCGTGACCTTGCTGACGCTCAGTATCTCATCCACCCTCGCGTCAAGCTCGGGCTCTTTCCTGTTCGCTATTCCCCCGATTATCCTTATTCTCTTGTCGGGAGCGCTTATCACGAAATCGAAAGGCGCCTTCTTGACGGCTGTGACATGATAACGGAAGTATCTCCCGAAAAGCTTGTTGAGGATCCTGTTCCTTGCGAGCATGAGCCTCGCCGTTGTCAGCACGCATGATTTTCGTTGATTCTCCGGCTTCTCAAGAATGTTCACTGATTTTGCAACGGGGATTCCAAGGGCCCAAATCAGGTTGTAAGCCGCCGTCACCGAAGCTTTTGCCATGCCCCTCTCATAGCCGTAGATAGTTCTCCGAGAAGTGCTCACCATCTCAGCCACTTCGCCGGCCGACAGTCCCAGCTTCTGCCTTCTCTGTTTCAGTGCCTCTCCGTCGATTTCGACATAGTAGCCGCCCGGGTTGGCCTGAATCAGCGGACATATCTTGTGAATCACGAAGTTCTCGAACGTTCTCGGAGTGACGGCTAATATGCCGTGTCTCTTGTAAACCGTGTCATCCTGAAGGGACTTTTCACGTGCTTCCTCCCCTAACAACAGGCAGGGTGCCGAAAAGCTCTCGGATATGGCCTTCAATTCTGCCGAATCGCTTATCGACAAGCTTCCGATGTCATGTTGGACTCGTGTAAAAATCAGAGATTCGCCTTTTCGGGCAGCAAAATCGAAACAGCTCGGCCTGGAACGACAAGGTTCAGAAACGACAAACCCAGCTTCTCTAAGTATTGATTCTGGGGCGTTTAGGCTGTCTCTCCCCGAATAAGCCATGAAATCGCCACGAAAGACCCACCGCAATGAAGGATATAAACTATCCGATGAATATCACTTTGAAGACGTTTTGGGCAATCTCTATCCTTACCGTCCGTTCAACGTTGAGCCAATACCATCGCGTGCGCCTTGTCGTAGGGTTCTAATTGGAGGATTTGTTCTGTGCGGAAACCGCGTTTTTCCAGCACTTTCACTTCGCGTTTGTAGATTTCGGATGGTTCTTTTGTCACGTCTATGCTTTGAGATTTCACTGCGAGCATTATCCATCCTTGCCTCTTGAGAAATCGGTCGGCATTGTCTGCGAGAACCTTTGCCTGCTCACTCTGGGCTATGTCGCAGTAGATGTCATCTGCCCTTCGTGTTAGGAACATCGCGTATTTCTCTGGAAACCGTGCATCTTCGAGTATTGGCGACATGTTGAACCTGTACTTGCAAACGTTGTCCACCAAATCTCTTATGGATCTTGAGGCGAATTCCACGCAGTACACGTGGCCTTTTTCGCCGATTATGTCTGAAACGTGACTGGCCGTTGTGCCCGAAGCCGCTCCCAGATAAAGGACCGTGTGCCCAGGTTTTATTGGGACCATGTCTAGGCCTTTCAGGATAGCGGCGGCCAGTTTGCTTCTAAACGCGTCCCAGACACGGTACTCTACGCCTTCGAACTTGACGAGCCTCTCTCCGTAGACGCTTCTTCCAGGGGAAAGATTCTTCGTCGCGAGTCTTTGCGCGCCGTCTTCAAGAATGACTTGGTATATGGCTTCAAAAAGAGGATGCGGCTTTACTTTAACGTTCACGCCTATGCTTTCCCCATTTGTCCCTTCTGGGCTTTCCGCTTCTAGGTTTTGCAACCGGCATCGGCGGAGGCTGATCGTACTTCTCGTGGATTTCGTCGATTCGCCTGTCAAGGCTTGCCTTCAGTTCTGCTCCGATTTCTCTTCTTCCGAACGCATCCGCTCTCGTCGCTATGGCCAGCTTGCCCGCTAATGCCCTGGCAATTTTTCCCCTCTGCCATCTCTTGGCATCGTGTATTATCGTGTGCTGGAAAATCATCCCATGCTTTGGGGGTCTCGTTCCAGTTTTCAGCGAACGGAAAAGGGCTTTCTCAGCGCCCAGTATCTGGATTGTGCTTGCAGGTCTCTTGGCGAGGTTTGTCAACCCTCCAGCCACTGCTATCAAACGGGCTCCGAGAAGAGCGCCAACCATGTACTTCGTGTTAGGAGCGACTTCCTCCATCGTTTTGTCGATGTAACCCTCCAAGTCCTGCCTCAACTGATACAGACGCGTCACATCCTTGCAGAGGGCTTGAATCTGAGCCAAATCGGCGGGTTCGAGATCCGCGCCCATGGATTTTTCGGCCACTTTGGCGATTCCCTCGGCTTTCGCCTTCGGAACTTCTTCGGTCTCAAGTTTTTCAGCCGTGAAATTCTCTTTATTGCCCAGCTGCACCACTAGCCTCGCGTAAGTCTCATGCTTCTCGAGCAGCCTATCTAGCTCTGGAAAGTGTATTCCATACCACTCTCTCACGCGGGCCATGAGCATGTTTATCGTCTTGTCCAACTCATCGAGAGTCTGGATAGCCTGAGCCACCACCAAGTCCCTCCTCTCCACTGCACCCTTAACCCGCAACTTGGCAGTCTCCATAGCGAAATCACGCATCCACAGGCCAAATTCCTCGGCGTTCTTAACGAAGCCTGTCTCCGTCGCGATCTCTTCAGATCTTGAACGAACAAGCTCTCCAGCTCGCGAACGCTGGTCAACCTCAACATTAACGCTGAATCTCTTCTCAACAGCTTTGGCCAAGGTTGGATTCTCGAAGACGAAGGTCCCGTAGCCCCGTTCCCTGAGATTGTCCATCATGCTTTGAACAGGTTCAATTATTTTGCCAGCTTCAATATCCAAAACGGCTTTCGCTGCCACAAGGGGTTTCTTTTCAAACAAGACTTTTTCGAACAGCTCGTCTTCTTCGTTGAAAGCAAGTATGCCAAAGGAGCACTCAATCAGCGTCGCCTTCATAAATTATTCCTCAGCATCACTAACCCCAGCTTTGTCTTTAATAATGTATCGCAATTGAACATTCCCAAAAAAGGGCGTCGCTGAGTCACCCCAACGAGAAGGCGTAAAGGAAACGCCCGCGGAGCAAGCGCACGAATCATTAAACTTGAGTTTAAATCTTCAGTGATTTCGCGAGCATCTTTTTGGAAAAGCTAAAATAGGCTAAGCGCCGACCTACATTGCTATTTATAAGTCATTTGAAAGGAGGCGGCAGTACAATTTGAATAAGGGAGTTCTTGCTCTAGGCGTAGTGCTGATCATAATAGCAATAATACTCGGTGCAATTCAAGTAGGAGCTCATGTCTTCAGCATTTACGGAAGCTCTACTACGAAATACGGTTACTACGGTCTCGTCGGCATTATCGGTTTGATCGGCATTATACTCGCTGCATGGGCCTACATGATGAAGCCGAAGATGCAGAAACCAGAGCAGAAGCAAGAGATAAAGCCAGAGCAGGCACAGACGCCAAAGCAGTAACGTCCTTGCTGGTCGTTCCACAGCGAGGGACGTCCAACATTTTTTGCAAGATTGTTTTCTCGAAAGTCCCGAGTTTTTCTGGTTGGATCTGTATTTCTTGAATTAGGCTTTCACGCGGCTGGAAGTGCAAGCAGATATATGCCTCGTCTGCACAGAAACAGTGCTTTGATAATCAAGAAATGAAGGTGCTTGAAGAATGTCTTGGTGGTGGAATTGAGAGAAAGTCGTCTGACAGTTGATCTAGCAGGTCTGCACCTTGCAAACCCGACTGTTCTGGCTTCCGGAGTCTTGGGCTATTCAGCAGAAACGATGGAAAACATCGTGAAGGGCGGTGCAGGGGCTGCCGTCACAAAGTCTGTCGGTCTGAAGCCGCGGGAAGGCTACTCGAATCCGACCGTTGTTCAGGCCAGTTGCGGCCTGATCAACGCCATGGGACTGCCAAACCCCGGAATCAAAGAATACCTCAAAGAGTTCAAGCGAATCAAAGCCGCTGTCTCCAACGTTCCTTTGATCTTCAGCATCTACGGTTATTCGGCTGAAGAATACGCGACTATTGCCGAGGAGGCCACGGCCGTGGGTGCCGATGCTGTGGAACTCAACGTTTCCTGTCCTCATGTCAAGGACACCGGATCCGAAATCGGACAATGTCCAGATACTCTCGCAGAGGTGGTCAAGAAAGTCAAGGCTTCAGTAAGCAGACCAGTTTTTGTCAAGTTGTCTCCTAACGTGACGTCCGTTGCAGACGTTGCCGAAGCGGCAGTTGAAGCGGGCGCGGATGGGCTGACGATTATGAACACGGTTAGGGCCATGGCGATAGATGTTGACACAGCCATGCCGATTCTAAGCAACAAGTTGGGTGGACTTTCCGGGCCCGCCGTTAAGCCTGTTGCACTCAGATGCGTGTACGAAACGTTTGAACGGGTCAAGGTTCCGATAATGGGTTGCGGAGGAGTCACGGACTGGCGTGACGCTGTGGAGTTTCTGCTCGCAGGAGCTTCAGCGGTTCAGATTGGCACTGCCGTTTCGCTCAAGGGATCAAACGTTTTCAGAGGCGTCGCCCTTGGGGTAGACAAATATCTCAAGAGGAAGAATTTCGGGAAGGTGGAGGATATTGTTGGCCTATCGCATCGCAGATAATCGGCTGAGAACAACGCAAATTTTGAACGTCAAAGTCGAGAGTCCAACTGTGAAGACTTTCAGCTTCAGGGACGGACAATGTGCGAGGGCTCAGCCTGGCCAGTTTCTGATGTTGTGGATTCCGGGCGTGGACGAAATACCTCTCAGCATACTTGGCGTCGAAGAAGGTGGACTGGTTTCCGTGGCAGTCAAGAATGTGGGTCAAGCAACAAAAGCGTTGCACGAGGCGAAAGAGGGCGACGTCATCGGAGTAAGAGGGCCCTTCGGAAACAGTTTCTCAATGGTAAAAGGAAGCGTGCTCATGGTTGCAGGCGGCACTGGCACGGCCCCGCTCGTTTTTCTGGCCAACAGATTGTTGCCCAGAATAACAAGAGGAGTCTTCATACTGGGCGCAAAAACAAGAAACGAACTGCTTTTCATGACCCAACTTGAGCAGTCTTTCAACAGAAGCCAAGTGCGACTCGTTGCATCGACTGAGGATGGCAGCTGCGGCATCACAGGCTTGTGCACGGAACCCCTGGAGCAGATATTGGCAAAAGAAACGTTCAACATCATCTACACGTGCGGACCTGAAAAGATGCTTCGAAAAATCTTCGAACTCGCCGAAGAGCATCGAACAAACTTGGAAGCAAGTCTTGAACGGCTGATGCGCTGCGCCATAGGCCTCTGCGGAAGCTGCACAATAGGCAAGTATCGGGTCTGCGCAGACGGGCCTGTTTTTACCTCAAAACAACTGCGAGAAGTCAAATCCGAATTTGGAAACTCGAAACGCGACCTCACAGGGCGGAAAATACCATTAGACTGAACGACGGAACGAAGATGGGCACACAATCTATTCCTCATCGGACGATTTCGCTTGCTTGTCCTACAGGGTACTGCAATGGCCAAGGGGGCAAGTTTCCTTCTCGATTTGTCCGAAAAGCGTTCCTTCGCTCTTGATTTATTATTGATAAGTAAAGGTTATATGTGGCTTGGGCTAATGTGTTGTGTTTTGCGGGTGCAATGTGATGAAAGGTGACCGTCAAATTCGGAACTGCTTCTGAAAAAGGCTTGAACGCAAGTTATAACCCGCTTGAGCTTGAGAAAGAAATACGTGAATTCTGGGCAACAAATTGCGTACAGCAGAAGCTGGAGCTCTTCAAGGAAAAGAATAACCACGGAATTTTGGGCTATGTAGAAGGGCCACCCACGCTTAACGGCATTCCTCACGTGGGTCATGCAAGAGGCCGGGCAATGAAGGATGTTCGCTATCGATGGAAGACGATGCAAGGCTATTACATACCCTTCTGGGCAGGATGGGACTGCCAAGGCCTGCCTGTCGAGCTGGAAGTCGAGAAGCTGCTGGGCGTGAAGAACAAGCGGGAACTCTTGGAAAAAGTTGGAATGGAACGCTTCATCCAGGAATGCAAAAAAGCCATAATGAAATACCACAAGGAATGGGTAGCGGCCGACGCCAAACTCGGCGTCTTCATAAACCAGGACAAGGCTTACTGGACTTACAAGGACGAGTACATCGAAAGAGAATGGCAAATCCTCAAGCGCGCATGGGACCAAGGGCTACTGGAAGAAGGACATTACGTGGTTGCCTACTGCCCAGGTTGCCAGACAAGCTTGAGCAGCGCAGAAGTAGGCTACGAAGGAGCATACAAAATCGTCGAAGATCCCAGCCTCTACTTCAAATTCCGACTCGCCGGCAAACGGGACGAGTTCTTCCTCGTGTGGACAACGATGCCCTTCACCCTCATAACCGACACGATGTTGGCCGTGCATCCTGAAGCAGAATACGCGAAAGTCAAAGTCAAAGATGAAAAGTGGATCCTCGCCAAACCCCGCGTCCAGCCTGTCATGCAGGAACTGGGAATAGAAGAATATGAAGTTACGGAGACGGTGATTGGAAAAAGCCTGGACGGAACAGGATACGAGTATCCCTTCAAAGACTTGGTTCCTGAACAGGCAGAGCTTGAGAAGAAGCACGCGCTCGTGCACAAAGTGATACTTGAGGATTTCGTAGATGTGAACACCGCGACGGGAGTCGTGCATCAGTCTCCTGGAAACGGCGAGGAAGACTTCTTCGCTGCGCAGAAACGGGGCGTTCCAATCTTCGCACCGTTTGACGACGAAGTGAAGTTCACGAAAGACTCGGGCTTCTTCAACAGCAAATTCGCAAGAGACACAGACACCATAGTAATTGAGGAACTGCGAAAAAGAGGCCTGCTCGTCTCAGCAAAAACGCTCAAACATGAGTATCCAACGTGCTGGCGTTCTCACCACAAACTCGTATGGTTGGCCAGAAAAGAGTACTTCCTGAGAACCGACAAGATAAACTCAAGAGTGGTGGAAGCCGCCGAAAAGGTAAACTACTTCTACGAGAGCCCCAAGAACCGTTTCCTATCCTTCCTAAGAGAGGGCAAACCATGGTGCATATCCAGAGAGCGCGTCTGGGGAGCACCGCTGCCCATATGGAAATGCAAGGAGTGCGGAACAGAAACCGTCGTTGCGAGCAAGAAAGAGCTTCTGGCAAGAGCCTTGGAAAAGGCGCCGGCTGACTTTGAACTGCACAAACCCTGGGTAGACCGCATCACCCTGAAATGCGAAAAATGCGGAGGAACAATGCACAGAGAAGATTTCGTGCTCGACGCTTGGCACAACAGCGGAGCATCCCCCTACGCCAGATTCACGGATGAAGAATTCAAGAAGTACGTGCCGGTCGACTATCTCACCGAAGCAATGGATCAGACGAGAGGTTGGGCAAACACTCTTCTCTTGGAATACGTCATACTGACCGGAAAGGCAGAACCCCCCTACAATTCGTTCCTGCTTCAAGGTTTAACCCAAGATGCCAGGGGCAGAAAAATGAGCAAGAGCCTCGGAAACATAATAGAGGCCAACAGTGCCCTGGAAAAATACTCGGCGGACGTGTTCAGGTTTTACGTGCTTCGAAAGTGTCCACCGACGGACCCGAACGATTTTGATCCTCAAGAACTGAGTCGCCGTCCCTATCAGGTGCTGTCCACGCTTTACCATCTTAGCAGATTCTTTGCTGAAAACTCCGAGTTCGACGGTTTCGACCCCTTGAAACACACGCTTGAATCAGCGAAGCGCGGAAAACAGTTGAAGAACCCAGACCTATGGTTGCTTTCAAGACTTCAACAGACTATAGAGACGTACACGGCAAGGCTCGAGACGTGTGAGTTCAACTTGGCCCTAGCTGCTCTGGAAGACGCTGTGATTGAAGATTTGAGCAGACTGTACGTGCCGATGGTTCGGAAGGAACTGTGGTCAGACGATCCGGAGACGCTCGACAGGAGGCTCGCCGTCTACTCGACACTGTGGCATGTGCTAAAGACTGTAACGTTGCTCTTCAACCCAATCACGCCATACCTCAGCGAAGCTCTGCACCAGAACATCTACAGACGACTCGACCCTTCTCTTCCCGAAACCGTTAACATGGAAAACTGGCCAAAACCCAACGAAGAACTTCGCAACAAACAGGTGGAAGAGGACTTTGAAACGCTTTTCAACACCGTGTCATTAGCCTACTCGGCAAGGCAAAGCGCCAAACTGAAGAGAAGATGGCCCCTCAGCAAAATGATCATAGTAGCCCCGGAAGAGAAACTCAAAGCCCTCAAGAACGTTGAAGACCTGCTGCTTGAGCTTACCAACGTCAAAACAGTCGAATATGCTCAAAAGCCCCCACACGAAGTCAGCGAAGAAGGATGGGCTTCGGCGACGGAGAACGACACGCAAGCGTTCGTGGATGTTCACCGCGACCAGAAGCTGCTGGGCGAAGGAGTCATGCGCGACCTAGCAAGAAGAGTCCAGGCACTGAGAAAAGAACTCGGGTACAAACCCACTGACGTACTGGATGCCGTTCACATAGCCGAACTCGACGAAGAAACCACCCAACTCCTCCAACCGTACCTGCCAGAGATGAAGGCGTTAACCCGCACAAAGAACATCAATCTCCCCACAACCCGCGAAGAAACCGCAACAGAATGGCACGAATTCCAACTAGACGAAAAGAAAATCTACATCGCCATTGATGCGGAACGCAAAGAAGCGGCTGATGGGAATTAGCGTTCAAGCGTTGTCATAGAAGCCTCAGGGAAAGGAGTCAATTTCGAAAGGCGCAGCCGCTTGAAACAACTTAGACAATTTTCCAAACCTCCAAGATTCACAGAACAAACCCGCGGCTATAATTCATAGTTGACTGAACGCGAACAAAAAACATAAAACAAAGCTCAAGCTTTCTTTCCGCGTGTCTTTTAGGAAGAAACCATGGGCCGGTAGTTCAGTCTGGTATGAACGCCGCATTCGCAATGCGGAAGTCTGGGGTTCAAATCCCCATCGGTCCATTATCAAACTCAAGAAGTCTTGCATTTGCGGGCGCGCTATGGGATCGCATGGAAATCGGACCTAACCCTGAACAGCGAGCTTGAATGAGCCTATGAGAGGTCCATGTCTTCCGGAATCATATTTGGATCATATCGTAGACCGAGGGGGGAGGCCGTCAGCGCACACTAGAGCCCCTCCCGTGAGCGAAATTCGAAATACCCATCTCAGCCGCATTACCGTCAAAAACGGAATTTAGGAGGGGGAGTACATATGGCCGCTAACAACCATGCCTTCGGAAAAGCTAGAGAGCCACGCTCATTATCGGTTGATTTCTGATTCATAAACCCTTTATCATCATATTGATTTAAGATCAATGAAGCTGGTGGTTGTTGTGAAAAAACCAGAGGGTATCGTTGGTTTCTTGAAATGTTCAAGCTTGTTGGAACAAGAAACCTACCGGCTCTATCAGAGTCTTGCTGACAAGGTAGACATTCCGCTGATCAAGTCGATGCTACAGCACATCGCTTACGATAGTCGAAAACACTCAGCCATCCTTAACGGAATGTTCGAAAGTCTCGGAGGGTCAAAGATCAACCTAAAGGATTGCCAGAAAAGGACGGGCCTCACTTGGAGGACGATTGGGGATCTTAAACGCGAAATTTCATCTGAAAAGAACATACCCAAAGAGACGCTGCCTTCACTTGCCAAGAAACTGGAAGTGTTAGAGAGCAACTTTGGCGAGGAATATTTCGTTTTGGTTCAAATGAAGACGCTCGAGTATATGACTAAAGAAATAAACGAAATCTACAATGTGCAGCTGAAAGATATGAAGGAAATCTTCGAAGTCATCATCAGGGACGAAGGAACTCACAAAGAGCTTCTTTCGAAAATGCAAAGATTTCTCAGCAAAGATGAGAAAAAGATCGAAGAGACCAAGCCGGGATTCAAGTACCAGAATCCTGATGCCTGGTCGAAGCCGCATCCAGACTCAGTTTATGAAAATGCAACCTAATAGTGGGGGCTAGCCTCGCTATCTTCGCTATCGTTTACACTCGACTCCGCAGTTCGGGCAAGTTGGCTTCTTGAACACCAAACCCACCCATCTTGGACAGCAGGCTTCGCAGTAAACTTTCTTGCAAGACGGACATTGCCAGGCGGCAGGTTTCATAAAGCCTCCTATTTCTTTTCCGCACTTGCCACAAAAGCCCCTGACCATTTCGTCCACCTAGCAAGATTCTCTTATAGCAGAGATAAACTTTTAGATAAATAGGTCGAACAAGGCGAGAACACCAGTTTTGTCCTTTAGGCCGACAATTCATGACGCTGTTATTGTTGCCTCCCAACTTTACCTTGCAGGTAACACATACTGAGTCGAGGCCAGCGCAAGTCCCATGTCTAAGCAACAAAACGTTTTGATAATTTGCGATAGGACAAATATTATTCTCAATAAGTAGGAATAGCTCTTCACATGGATATGTTTTGAGGATTCGCTACGTTTATTTATCAAGCGGGGTACTTAATAGCTTGAAAAGATAGGGAGAGACAGTGATGTCCAAGAGGATTCCATCAAAAGACGAGGCATTGGAAGCGCTTGATTTCATAGTGAATGTTCTGAAAGAACACGAAAAGGACTTGGATCGCCTCATAAACGAGCTTGGAAGCGTGACCGAGAAGATGGGAGACACCGGCGTGCTGAATACCAAGGTGGAAAAAGTCGAGGAACGACTGAGCACGCTCCAGAACGAGATCACAAACCTCATAACCTATCTTTCAGCCCCGCATGAGACGCCTCTAACCCCACTGACGGAGACTCTGCCTGCACCTCAGAAACGTGAGACAGTGCAGGTCAAGGAAGAGCATGGCCCTCCTTTCATCCTTCGATGCAAACAATGGGAAGACTTCCAAGCAATGGCTACAGGGGCTCAGACACTGTCTTTCATGTACAGGGAAGATGACAAAACCTTCCAAGCGGATGCGGTGAAAGACAATCAAATCATGACCTACAGCGGAGAACTGCCAAAATACAATCTGCTGTTGAAATCGTGGCTCTCCAACCAGTTGGGCGTCCCTGAGAAAAGAACAATGGAAGGCATCTTGGCCATAGGCTAACGTTCAGCAACGTTGTCCAGGGCGTCTGTACTAGATTATGATATAGTAAAGTTTTTATAAGCGACCTGTATCTTAAGTCTTAAGACGACATGAAGGGGCAAGAGGTTGAAGGTCCACCACATTCGGCCACGAACATCTTTTTTCCGTTTTTCGAAGCCTTCTCCTTTCTCCTCAATAACGGAAAATGGCCATGTCGGTAGCCAACAAACGATGAAAACCCTCCATTTCGTCCAAGCGCCTTTCCCAAGATGAGGGCAATGAAGGAGAACAACGCAGCGCTAGAGAAGTTTCATGAAGAATTCATCGACTTCCAGAAGAACATGGAAAAACTGAACCTTCTCAAAAAAGTGGCTGAAGATCTAAAAAGCTACAGAAAAATGATCCATCTAAAACGCTACGACTGAATAAAAGTACTAGTCAAAAATGGAAGAATGTTGGAAACTCTCCAGTTGCCAGAGAAACCGAGAGAACCCAATCTCCGCATTTAGCGTCGAGAACAAATCTTCCGTAATATTCTGGATCGTATCCGATCCCCATAGGATTCCGAAAGCTCTTTATCTTCTAATCCACGTTCTCTTCAAAGAGAAAATACGCGGGCCCGTGGCTCAGTCAGGCTAGAGCGGCGGACTCTTAATCCGTAGGTCGCGGGTTCAATTCCCGTCGGGCCCGCCATCACAGTCCGAATCCGAACCCCGTGCAGGCAATGGTTTGCAAGTCAAATTTTCTCCTGAATATTCAAGCACTTCAAAACTTTGCGAAACGAAGTTCGGAACCAGTTATGAATGTTCTGCGAGAGAAGGCTGGAGACATAGCGCGTTTGACAAGTAAAGAGCCATAAAGTCTCTGTTCGCATCAAACCGCCTGCCGGCTCTTGTTTGTCGCATGTGCTCTGCACAGATGTTTAAGTACGCACTAGCATGATATTGATACAGATTCGGTGAAGCTTTTGTATCAGAATGAAGAGAAAGCTGAAAAAATAGTTGAGAAACAGGCTGAAGCAACGCTGCGAGTTGAGGATGTGATGGTGAAGGACGTGAAAAAGATAGATGTAAACGTGACGATCAAGGAAGCCGCCGTAGCAATGAACAGGTTCGGAATAGGCTGCTTAATCACCGTTAGAAAGGGAAGGGTTTCTGGGATTCTCACCGAGAGAGATATGCTCAAGAGAGTGATTGCAGAGGGAAAGGACGTTTCAAAGATTAGGGTTCGAGACATTATGTCGAGTCCGTTGGTAGTTGCCGAGCCGAAGATGGATCTCGGTGAAGCCGTTAAGTTGATGTTTCAGATGAACATTAAAAAACTGCCCGTAGTTGCAGGCAAGCGCTTGGTCGGCTTGTTGAGCTTGACAGACATAGCTCGTTTTCAACCCGAAATGCTGACACTTGTAAAACAGCTTGCCGCAAACCACGCCACACCCAAAAGCATGCAGAAAGTAATCAACCGCTACGTCGTCTAAGAGCGCCCCCAGGCGCCTACGCGCGCTAAGGATATTGTAACCACGAAAGTCATAAATGTCTCTATCATAAATTTAATAGACATCGCTGTTTTCAAACCTTTGGAAGGAGATGAGTTCAATATGGTTAAATTAGTATGGCACGGTCATTCATGTTTCGAACTGCAAGGGAAGAACGTCACAATAGTCATTGACCCGTTCAAGGGAATCGGAATTCCGGAACCCAAAGCGGCCGCTGACATCGTGCTATGCTCCCACAGTCACCAAGACCACAACAACGTCAAGCCTGTGATGGCAAAACAAGGAGAGGCCCTGGAAGGCTTTGAGGGGTCCAAGAAAATCAAAGGCATCGCTGTCAGGGGCATTGCGGCTTTTCATGATGACACGAAAGGTTCCAAGCGAGGAAAAAACAGCATTTACACCTTCAACCTGGACGGAGTACAGTTCTGCCATCTTGGAGATTTGGGCCATGAGCTATCCGCTCAAACGGTTGAAGAGATAGGAAAAGTCGATGTGCTGTTCGTTCCCGTCGGAGGGTACTTCACAATAGGGCCCGACACTGCTACTAGAGTCTGCGAACAGCTAAAGCCAAAGATGATAATCCCAATGCATTACAAGATGCCCAAGCTTGCCTCACCGTTTGACCCCCTGAAGACGGTTAACGATTTTGCTAAAGGAAAGAACAATATAGACAGGACAAAAGGGCCAATCGCGAACATCGAAGAGGCCAACCTGCCCAAAGAACCAAGAATCCTAGTACTATCACTAAAATAGAGCAAGCCACCGTGCTTTCCCGCGTTCAGAGCGCACGGAAGGCACGCAAGGATAACGAAGTTTCTCAGTGGCCATTGATCTGTACCCGTTTCGTCTGTCCAACATTGAACGCGCTCGGTAGCGCCTGATCGAGGCTCAGGCTTTCAACCTGTTCTTCATGGTCTTCACTGCCCTTGCCGTTCGGGCTAACAGAAGTTGGGCTGCCTCCTGTGAGGGCCATCCTCCCAGACCGCAGTCGGGTCCAGTGAATGTCATCCTTTCTCCGTACTTGTTCCAGGCTGTCTCAAACCTTTTTCCTATGATTCTCTCATCCTCAACCATTTGCTCAGCACTGGGTTTGGTAATTCCCCTGTCATAAAGTTCTGAAACGATTGAATTTATGTCAGTCCTCGCCACGCCCACCCGTACCTGCTTGTCATTCTTCTCAAGCATACTCTTTGACAAGCTGTCAATGTTTTTCGGAGTCGCCGCATACTCAATCGACAAGACATCAATGTTTTTAACTTTCAGCAAATCGGCGATCCTGGACGGCGAATGAAGATGAATCTGTCGCGCAACACCATCAAAGTTGAATGCTGTCTCAAAAGCGCTCAGCACAGTCTCTCTGTCAGTAAGGATGTCCTGAAAGCCGAAACTCGGCTCATCCAATGAAACCGCGACGGTCTGCAAATATTTTGAGTTGAGAATCGAGTTCTTTGCAAACCGTCTGATGTTTTCTGCCAACGCCTGAAGCACATCTTCATGAACCACAGACCCCATTTCCTTCATATAGAGTTCAATCGGTCCAATGACACACACTCTGAGCCTCACCCTCTCACCTGTCTCCTCGTAGAGTTTCTTTGCCTCATCACCGAGCAAACGGACTTCCGGCAATACAGCGTGCTCCTGATTGACCAGGTAAGTGCCCTCATTCATCGATTCTCTGACAGCATCCGCCACCTGTTTCTCCATGCCATAATGCTGAGGATAGTTAACGACATCGAGGCCAGCCTCAACCTTTTTCCTAAAAGAATCAATCACTATTCTACTGAAATTTTCCAACAAAAACTCGTCTTCATCAAGACGCTTTCCCTCGATTATCGCTTTTCTGGCGGCCCGATACGCCTCCTCAAACACTCCACTGTTCGTATAATCCGGCAATGGGAAACTTCCCACATCATCCACAAGCGATTCCATAAAAGCATACTAAAGTGCAAGCGACTTAAAACCATGTTACTGTACAGCCAACATCATTTGATCAGCGTGTGCTCTTCTCTCAAAGTGGCCCAAAAACGACGTTTAACTGTAGCATGCTGGTTCGCGAAAAAGCAGATGTTGAGCTTTCAGAACTTCAAAAACATCGTCCCAATGCTGAAGAATTCGGAGCAATGAATATAAGCGCGGATTAGCCCATGAGAAAAAGACCGGTGTATATTGATGAGTATCTGGAAGCTTCGTTTGGGTATGGCAGCAACGCTTGCCCTAATATTGGGACTGTCAACGCTGTTCTTCACGGTCATTCTGAGCCTTACAGGGCTCTTCAACGGCGGATTTTCTGGGTTCGCGATTCTGGGAATCTTGGTCATTGGGTTTAACGTTGTTCAATGGCTTATCTCGCCCTACATAATCGATGCCTTGTACCACGTGCGTGCTATGTCTGCAACTGAAGAGCCGAAACTGCATGAGGTTGTTGACGACCTCAGCAGAAAGAGCAAAATAAGCAAGCCGAGGCTGATGCTCGCACAAATTCCCCTTCCAAACGCTTTTGCCTACGGCTCACCCGTGGCGGGAACTCGCATAGCAGTCACAAGCGGACTTTTGAAAACACTGGACGATGGTGAAGTCGCGGCGGTCGTAGGACACGAATTGGGGCATCTCAGACACAGAGACGTACAGATGATGATGTTCGTTTCATTATTACCCGCTGTGGCCTACTTCATAGGTTACTCTCTCATGCTTTCAGGCATGTTTGGAGGAAACCAAAAGAATTCTGGCAACGGCGCCCTCATAGGCATGGTCTTCATGGCTTTTTCATTCATAATGAACCTGTTTATCCTAAACCTCAGCAGGCTGCGCGAATACTACGCTGACAGGCACAGCGCCTCAATCGTCGACGGTGGATCAGAAAAACTCTCAACCGGGCTCGCAAAAATAGTCAACGTAAGCAAAAACATGAGCAGAATGGGAATGTCGAAGCAGCAAACAAAGAACCTTCACGCATTCAAAGCGCTGTTCATCACAGACCCTGACCGTGCAAACGCTGACTCTGCAGAGATATCCTCCATGTCGCTGGCCGATAGCCAGAAACTGGTTCAAGAAATACTTTCAAAAAAGCTGACAACAGCCGACAGAGTCGCAGAGGTATTCTCGACACACCCCAACATAATCAAGCGTCTGAAAGCCCTAAAAGAACTGGCCTAACGCCCACATCAACATTTTCTCTTGCCTCCTGTTTTTCTATGTTTTGCCATGACAAAAGATAAAGGTCACTAGACAGCATTGTTTGCATTGGTCGATGGATTGTATGGAATCTTCGAAAGTTTTCTCCGAAGTGGAAAGATTGAAAACTGATATGACGAAGGTCTCGATGGAGCTGATTCGCATACCCGCAATAGCCCCGGAAAATGGTGGCGAAGGCGAATCAAAAAGGGCAGAGAAACTAATTCAGATTCTCAACGAAGTGGGATTCGACAAGATAGAACGATACGACGCAATTGACGAAAGAGTCCCTTCCAAAAGGCGGCCCAACATCATCGCCCAGTGCATGGGAGAAAAAACCTCCGATAAACTTTGGATAATAACTCATATGGACATAGTACCGCCTGGAGAAGAATCACTCTGGACTGTAACCAAACCGTTCGAACCAGTGATAAAAGATGCCAGAGTGTATGGACGGGGCAGCGAGGACGATTTACAATCCATGGTTGCCTCCATCTTCGCAGTCAAAGCATTGAAAAATCTGAAAATGAAGCCAAAAAGAACGGTATGCCTCTGTTTCGTTGCGGACGAGGAACAAGGAAGCACCTACGGAATCCAATACCTGATAAAACAGCGTCTTTTCAAGGCTGAGGACTTGGTGATTGTTCCCGACGGCGGAAGAGGAGATGGAAGCTTCATCGAAAATGCCGAGAAAAGCATCCTTTGGTTGAAAATTCGAACAATTGGAAAACAAACTCATGCGAGCCGCCCGGGCGACGGCCTGAACGCCAGCCGCGTCGCAATGCAGTATTCTCTGGCCCTCGACAAGATTCTCCACAAGAAATATCCACGTAAGGACAAGAGTTTCGACCCGCCTGGAAGCACTTTCGAACCGACAAAAAGGGACAAGAACGTCGATGCCGTAAACATCGTGCCAGGGGAAGACATAAACCATTTAGACTCCCGAATACTCCCGCAATACGACGCTGAAGAAGCGCTGAGCACTATTCGCAACGTTGCCAAAGAATTTGAAAACAAGACCGGGGCGCGAATAGAAATTGAAATTCTGCAGAAAACCATAGCTCCCAAACCAACAGATCCAAAGGCAAGAGTGGTTGTCATGCTGAAAGATGCCATAAGGAAAAGTATGAACGTCAAAGCAAAAATCGGCGGAATAGGCGGCGGAACGTGTGCCGCTTTCTTTAGGCAGGTCGGAATTCCAGCTGTTGTATGGAGCACCGTAGACGAGGTGGCCCATCAGCCAAACGAATACTCAGTAATAGAGAACCTCGTCAATGACGCCAAAGTGTTTGCAAGCCTAGCAATTCAGCCATAGATGAGCATTCAACAGAACGAGATAACGACGGATTACTCGCACGCTCTGCGGAGCTCCCAAGATGCTCGCAGCGGTTACAGCTCTGAAACACACGAAGATCGGAAACAGGCATTCCTACAATTTTTCTGAGCACGTACAGCAAATCGTTTTAAGCTTAGAAATCGTTGATAGATACTTATTTCGTATACCGGAGTTGAGCATCCTGAACGAGACTTCACGCATATTGTCCCAGGCTTCTAAAGAGGGACGAAAGTCTCTTCTCGAGACTGAAGCGAAAATGGTCTGTATCGAGTATGGCATACCGGTCACAAAGTTCGAGTTGGCAAAGAGTGAGGATGAAGCAGTGAAGTTTGCAAAGGCCATCGGCTTCCCAACGGTCTTGAAAATTGTGTCACCAGACATCATTCACAAATCGGACATCGGCGGAGTCATCCTCAGCCTGAAGAATGCCGAAGACGTGCGCAAAGGGTACAATAGCATACTGCAGAACGTCAGAAAACACGATCCGAAAGCCAGAATTGCAGGAATCTTAGTGCAGGAAATGGCCCCACCTTCAACAGAGGTCATCGTGGGCGCCATCAAGGATCCTCAGTTCGGCCCCGCCATAATGTTTGGGTTGGGCGGAGTGTTCGTAGAAGTCCTGAAAGATGTGACATTCAGGGTTGCGCCCATATCCGAAGACGATGCTTGTGAGATGATAAACGGGGTAAAAGCTTACCCACTGCTGAAAGGCTACCGAAACACGCCTCCCGCAGACATTGAGGCGATTACCAAGATTCTGCTGAATACGTCCAGACTGATAACGGACCACATGCAAATCAAAGAGTTGGACCTGAACCCTGTCATCGTCTACGAAAAAGGCGCAAAAGCCGTTGATGCACGAATCATACTGGAATAAATTACAAACACCACGCTGCGGGAAAAATTTTTTTGCGAGGACCGTTGAAATTTTCCGAACGCCCTTTGAGATTAGAACCTAAAGAGTCGTGAGCGGATGGTAGAATCTCAGAAGAATGAAATGGTTGCAGAGTTGAACGAGAAGCTTTCGGCATTGAAAGACAAGGAGAACACGCTTGGGAGTGATGCGCGAAGATTTGCGGAGAAGCGCGACGAGCTCAACGGCCGAGTGAGAAGTCTGCGTGATGAAGTTCTGGATCTTCGAAGCCAGAGAGACGAGTTGAACAACCGAGTGAAGGATCTGAAGCTACGTCGAGAAGAAATGAAGGCTTTAATTCACGAGAAAATCGAGGACATAAAGAAGCTCGGAGAAGATGGTAAAATTCTAGCGAAGAGAAAGCCTCCGCAGAGTCATGAAGCGCTTCAGAAAGAGATTGAAAGCCTCGAGTGGACAATTCAGACAACTTCCTTGACCCTACAAGAGGACAGGGAGTTGGTCGAAAAAGTGAAGCAACTGGAAACGCAGCTGTCAATCCACAAGAAGCTCGAGCAACTAGCGAAGAGAATCGCTCAGCTTCGAACGGAAACAAGGACAATGAAGGCTGAAACCGAAAATCTGCACAAACAATTATCGGAAAAAGCACAAAAGAGCCAAGAGACTCACAGAAAAATGCTTGAGAAAATCGACGGGTCAAAAGCACTGAAAGCGGAAGCGGACGAAATGCACAGACGGTTCTTGCAGGCGAAAGAAACAATGCAACCCATCTGGACGGAAATGAAAACTACGATGAACCAAATCAAACTCTTAAAAGGAAAACTTCGGGAAGAAACTGAGAAAGAAAGAAAAGAATCCGAGAACGTTCTACGTGAAACGCTCGAAAGCAGGGCAAAGGAGAAGCTGAAGCGCGGCGAGAAGTTGACGTGGGAGGAGTTTCAACTTCTAGCGGAAAAGGGAATAACAGAGCAAGGTTAATCTGGGTATTCAACAATTGTAATCGCAGTACGAGATACGTATGAAGGAAAAGGAAGAAAAAGAGCAGAAGAGAATCCTCGTTCTGTGCGTTGATAGAGACGGTGATTTGGAAAAAAAGGCTGGGATAGAGACCCCGCTAGTTGGAAGGGTAGAAAACCTGGACGCCGCGGTTGCGTTGGCCTTGAAAGACCCGGAGGAACCAGATGCAAACGCAATGTTCGAAGCTGTACGCGTTTACGATCGCCTGAAAGCCGAGAACAACTCTGGGGAAATCTTGGAAATCGCCACGCTTTCAGGTTCTGAACTGGGGGGCGTTGGCGCCGACAGAAAAGTCGTGGCAGGATTAAACGAGTTGTTGGACGGTTTCTCAGCGAGTGAGGTCATTCTGGTAACGGACGGATATTCAGACGAAGCTGTCTTACCGCTAGTACAGTCAAGGGTGCCAGTTTCATCTGTCCGAAGAATAGTCGTTAAACATAGCGAGTCAATCGAAGAAACGGCTGCTCTTTTTTCGCGGTATCTTCGAACCGTGATGGACAACCCTCGCTATTCACGCGTTGCCTTGGGTCTGCCTGGACTACTCATCCTGATACTGGGAATCCTATCCATAATTGGTTGGGTTCAATATTATTTGATAGCCTTTGCACTTGTTCTAAGCGTGTTCCTGGTCGTCAAAGGTTTCGGAGTTGACAAGGCTACTAAAGACCTATACAGATGGGTGAAGGAATACTCCCCCCCTCCGCTGAGAGTGCAAATCTCAAACTTCTCTCTAATCGCCGGGGCCTTGTGCCTTGTGCTAGGCTTGTATCTAGGTGGGACAAGCGTTGGGACAAACGTGTCCCCGGCCGAAATTGCGCACTGGTTCAGCAACGTGCCAACAATAGTGGGTTACTTCATAGGAGGTTCGGCGACCCTGCTGGTTGTGGGACTCATTGTTCCACTCTTGGGAAGAGGCATCAGATGGTATCTTGAGCGTGACGCGAGATTGTTGCGAAACGCAGCGCTAATAGTCATCGTGGGCTGGTCAGGGCCGATACTAATCGCAACCAGCCAGCTGCTGATTACTCCTCAAATTGGCTATGGAAAAATCGTTTACGCAGTCGTCATTGGCATCCTGATAGGCATCGCTTCGGTGCTAGTAATATTCGCGGTTCACAGAGCCAAAAAGGGCTTCTTCGCAGAGACGGAAGAACAAGCCAAAGAGTTCGGGGACTCATGAATCTACCACAAGTGCGTTCATCAACAAGAACGCTGTTTGAATGGGGAAACTCTTAATTGAGACGCCTCAAAATTTACTAATCGAGCTTATCCATTCGTGCAACGCTGCAACCGGACCATGAGGTTTGAATGGTGATTAAATCACTGCTTTCTGCTATCGGCGTCTACAGAGTTTACGAGGGCTGGTTATGGCGTCAGGTTGATAACGGCGCGAAGCCGGAGCATATAGCGATAATTCTGGACGGAAACAGAAGGTGGGCTTCAGAGAACGTGTTGAGCACATGGTTTGGCCACGCAAAAGGAGCCGACAAAGTTGAGCAATTGCTCGATTGGTGCCTCAAGCTCGATGTCAAATCTGTGACTCTCTACGCGTTTTCCACCGAGAACTTTCACCGTACCCCTGGCGAGGTTGAAGAAATAATGGACATATTCAAGGGGCGACTCCGCAACCTTTTGACTGACGAGCGAATACACGGAGACAAGGTGCGCGTGAAAGTCATCGGAAGAGTGAATCTCTTGCCAGAGGGCATGAGGCAGGTCATAGCGGAGGTTGAAAAATCAACGCAGAATTATGACAAACACTTCTTGAACTTTGCCTTCGCCTACGGAGGAAGAGCCGAGATTGTGGACGCGGCCAAGAGAATCGCGGAGGAAGTGCATGACGGAAAGCTGGATCCACAGAATGTTGACGAGAAAACGTTCGAACAACACCTCTATACGTCGCACATGCCTAACCAGGATCCCGACTTGATAATTCGAACCTCAGGCGAGGAACGGCTGAGCGGTTTCCTGTTGTGGCAATCGGCCTACAGCGAACTCTGTTTTCTGGACGTGTACTGGCCCGATTTCCGTTCAATAGACCTTCTGCGCGCTGTAAGAACATTTCAAAAACGCAAGAGACGCTTCGGCGAATAGCACGTTCAAGCTCTCTTACGAGCACTGATAATAGATATGACGTCTCTGTCCTTTAGCTTGTAATCTTCACCAACCCTTTTCTTTTCCCGAGCATCGATAGCGTAAATGAAACCTTCTCCGAGTTCTGTGTGAATGATGTAAGCGAGTTGGCGTGCGGTCGTTCCGTAAGGAACGAGATAAGCGTCCGGCAACACTCTACCCGTGTGATCCGCCAAATGCTCCAAATCCTCAACAGGGTAAACGGTGATCATGTTCAGGAGCTTGTAATAGGCCATGTTCACCGCTTCTTGTACGCCAGTCGAGCCGAAACGGAGCAGTATTTTGTCTCTTATGACTTCCAACGCTCTTTCTTGACTGGGGCTGAGGCTTTCCGATTTGCCAATCTTGAAGTTGCCGTCTCCAGGCCTGTAATCTATCAGTTGTTTTTCGGCGGCTCTCCTGAGGGCGAGCTCCGCCTCTGCACAGCAAGGAACGACGAGGCGATTTGATTCTTTTAGCCTTTCAAGATTCTTTTCGGAGGGCGGCATGTCCATTTTGTTGGCGACTATTAGCATAGGCTTTGCAACTTGCCTGAGCGTGTCCACGAACCTCAAAAAATCTTCATCGCTCCAAAAAGTGGGTTTTTCAGCGTTCAACCCTGCTTTTCTAATGGCCTCGAAGATGTGGCTTCTCTTTATGGACAATCCGCTCAGCCGCTCTTCAAGCATCGAAAGCAAGTCCTTTGATTCAGCCTCAGCCGTTCTCGCAATCTTGGGCCAGTCCTTTTTTAGCATGTTGGCCATCCACATGGTTATTTCGCGTTCGAGAAACTTCACGTCTTCCAAAGGGTCGTTCTCGCCCGGCTTGCAAAGCCTGCCCTCGCAATCTGTCCCCCCAGACGCGTCGACTATGTGAATCAGCGCGTCGGCCTTTCTGATTTCGTCCAAGAATTGGTTGCCAAGCCCCCTTCCTTCCCAGGCGCCGGGCACGAGACCGGCACAATCGATGAATTCTACGGGAATGAGCCTGACACCATCCAAACAAACCGAATTGGCAGGATTATCAACGACGTTGAATTCCTTGTGCACGCAGGGGGTTCGAACGTATCCAACTCCCCTGTTTGGCTTTATAGTTGTAAACGGATAGTTTGCTATCTCCGCAGGCGCAAGTGTCGTTGCACTGAAGAACGTCGACTTACCAGTGTTAGGCTTTCCGACTATCCCCAACAGTTTGGAATAGGATTTCTGCATCCAACTCCCCTCCTCAAAATACAAATTTCCCTACAAACCTCATACAACACAATCCATCAACCACTTTAGGGCACCTCACTCTATATGGCTTACGCTATTGAAGCGCAAACGCACTGAAAACAAGCAGTGTCAAAGGTTCCAAGGAGTTCACATCGACCCAATCCCGTCTTCCTTGGCACAACTACTTGTTATTGTAAGCTTCATTTGACTCGCGTTCGTGCATGTTCATACGCTTGGCCGGTCTATAATCAACTTATATAAAACTCTCGTGGGCTAATAGGAGGTAAGCTGAGGCGCAGAGGATGGGAAAACATGACGTTTGCGGTGTCTAAGGAGAAGCTTGCTGAAATGTACAAAAAAATGCTCGAGATCCGCTCTTTTGAGGAGAAAGTCTTCGAGCTTTACGGTCAGAATCTTGTTCCTGGAACTATTCATTTGTATGCCGGAGAAGAAGCGGTGGCTGTGGGCGTTTGCAGTTGCCTGCGGAAGGAAGATTACATCACGAGCACACACAGAGGACACGGACACTGCATAGCGAAAGGCGCCGAACTGAAGCGGACGATGGCAGAGATCCTCGGAAAGAAAACCGGCTACTGCAAGGGCAAGGGCGGTTCAATGCATATTGCCGACTTTGCCGTGGGCATGCTCGGCGCAACAGCAGTTGTAGGAGCCGGGTTGCCGATAGCCGTGGGGGCTGCCTTGTCTGCCAAGCTGAGGAAAACGGATCAGGTCGCAGCATGTTTCTTCGGAGAAGGAGCCTCAAACCAGGGAACATTCCACGAAAGCATAAACATGGCCTCAGCATGGACGTTGCCAGTGATTTTTGTCTGCGAAAACAACCTCTACGCGATGGGAACACGCCAATCAAGAATAATGAATATTGAAAACATCGCTGACCGCGCCGCTGCCTACGGGATTCCAGGCGTGAAGGTAGACGGAAACGATGTTCTTGCCGTTTTCGAAGCCTCGCAAAAAGCCGTCGACCGCGCCCGCCGAGGAGACGGACCGACCCTTGTCGAGTGCAAGACCTACCGTCACAAGGGCCATTCGAGGGTTGATCCCGCAAAATACAGACCGAAAGAAGAGGTTGAACAATGGCTGGCCAGGGATCCACTCAGACGATTCAAGGAGGCTTTGCTTCAAAATTCTCTTTTTTCTGAAGCCGAGCTTCGAGGGGTTGAAGAAAAGGTCGCAGCTGACATCGAAGAGGCCGTGAAGTTTGCCCTACAGAGTCCATATCCGGCTCCGGAGGAAGCCTTAGAAGATGTCTACGCCTAATGGGGTGAGCCTATCATGCCGAGAATAACCTATCGTGAAGCACTTCGTCAAGCCTTGAGAGAAGAAATGCGCCGCGACTCTTCAGTGTTCTTGATTGGCGAGGACATTGGAAGGCACTGGGGTGGAGCCTTCAAAGTTACGGACGGTTTGGCTCAGGAGTTCGGAGATGAAAGAGTCAGGGACACTCCCATATCGGAATCGGCAATAGTCGGCACTGGCGTAGGCGCCGCGATAACGGGGATGCGTCCAGTCGCCGAAATAATGTTCGGGGACCTTACCGCTCTGGCCATGGATCAAATCGCGAATCAGGCCGCTAAAATCAGGTACATGTTCGGCGGTCAAGCTTCGTGTCCGCTCGTAATCAGAACGCCGTTTGGAGCGGGTGTCAACATCGCCTCTCATCATTCACAGAGCCTCGAAGCCTGGTTTATGCACGTACCTGGGCTGCAAGTCGTCGTTCCCTCAACTCCTTATGATGCCAAGGGACTCTTGAAAACGGCCATACGTGGGAACAACCCCGTCTTTTTCTGCGAACACAAACTGCTTTATCCCGTCGAAGGCGACGTGCCCGAAGAAGAGTACACTATTCCATTCGGAGTAGCCGAAGTTAAAAAGAAGGGATCGGACGTCACCGTCGTCGCCACGATGTACATGGTTCACAAGGCGCTGAATGCCACTGCCACGCTTGAAGATGAAGGAGTAGACGCTGAGGTTATTGACCCTCGAACGCTGACGCCCTTGGACAAGAAAGCCATAGTTGATTCAGTTAAGAAAACTGGAAAGCTGGTCATCGTCTCAGAAGACTGCAAGACAGGGGGCGTGAGTGCCGAAATCGCTTCCGTCGTGGCTGAAGAAGCCATCGATTACTTGGACGCTCCGATAAAGAGAGTGACGGGCGCAGACACGCCGATACCGTTCAGTCCCCCCTTGGAGCAGTTTGTGATTCCGGATGAAAAAGCGATAATCAGGACCATCAAGCAAATCATCTGAAACGATGAACAATTCGTCATGCCTTCTCAAAGCACATGTCTAGATGCTCGGAAAGTCTTAAGTGTGAAAGTGCGAAGAAAACGTTGGGCCACGATGAAAGCCGCAGTGTATTATGATCAAAGGGACATACGGACAGAGGAAATTCTAACTCCAGAGATAAACGATGATGAGATCCTCGTCCAGATGAAAGCGTGCGGAATATGCGGCTCAGACCTCATGGACTGGTACTTGAAACCGCGCGTCCCATTGGTTCTGGGGCACGAACCAGCTGGGATTGTGGCGAAAAAAGGAAAAAGTGTTGAGAAGTTCGGTGCAGGTGATCGGGTTTTCGTTCACCATCATGTTGCATGTTTAAAGTGTCACTACTGTCTCCACGGCGATTACACACTATGCAAACAGTTTCATGAAACGAACATAACGCCCGGCGGTTTCGCCGATTACTTCAGAGTTCCAGCCGTAAACGTTCAGACCGACACTTTGAAAATCCCGGAGAAAGTCTCGGATGAGGAGGCGACTCTCATCGAACCCGTCGCGTGTTGCATAAGGGCCATAAAGAAGTGCAATGTGCAAACAGGCGACACGGTTGCAGTTGTCGGCGCGGGAGCGACAGGCCTCATCCACACGGCGCTCTCAAAAATCTATGGGGCCGGAAGGACAATCGTGAGCGATCTCATCGACTTCCGACTGCGACTGGCTGAACAGTACGGAGCGGACGTCACTGTGAACCCGAAAAACGCAGATCTGGTCGAAACTGTCAAGGCCGAAACTGACGGGAGAGGAGTGGACGTCGCGGTCATCACTGCTCCAAACTTGGACGCCTACAAGGTGGGTATGAAGGTCTGTAGGAAGGGCGGAAAACTGTGCGTCTTTGCACCCACACGTCCGGAAGAGCAACTGCGAATAAGTCCCGAAGAATTGTTCTTCTCCGAATTGCAGATAATACCCTCGTACTCGACGTCGCACCTAGAAACGAGAATCGCCCTCCAGCTTCTAGAGACTGGCAGGATAGACGTTAAGCCGCTCATAACACATCGGTTTAGCCTCCAAGAGACAGCAGAAGCCTTCAAGACCGCTCTTGAAACCAGACAAAGCCTGAAAGTCATCATCACGAACTGAAAAAGCCTTTTCGCGTCGCTCCAGCGAGATGTTAAGGCAATGGAAGGCCACGTCTGTCTAAAGGTTTATTAGCGGACGCTTTTTGATTGTGACGAATGGAAAAAGCTAAAATCGTCGTGGTTGGAGCGGGCGTGGTGGGCCTGGCGGTAGCTGCAAGGCTCTCTGAGGAATGTCAGGACGTTTATGTTCTTGAGAAGAACAAGAGGTTTGGGCAGGAGACGAGTGGGCACAACAGCGGGGTTATCCATTCGGGTATACATTATCCGCCTAAGTCTCTCAAGGCCGAGCTTTGTGTGAAGGGTAACAGGATGCTCTACGACTTGTGTGAGGAGCATGGGGTTCCCTTCAAGAGGTTGGGCAAGCTCACTGTGGCCATTGAGGACGAAGAGATAGAGGAGCTTGAGAGGCTGATGCGGCAGGGGGAGGCTAATGGCGTGGAAGAGTTGAGGATGATTGGAAAGGAAGAGGTTAGAAGGCTGGAACCTAAGGTTGAGGTTGAAAGAGCGCTCTATTCGCCGACAACGGGTATCCTTGAACCCGACGAGTTGATGAACCATTTCTACTCGGAAATTCAGAGGCACAGCGGCCTGTTCGTTCCGGTAACCGAAGTTACTAGCATGAAGAAAGTCGGCGACGATTATGAAGTGGGCGGAGTCAGCACTGACGAGAAGTTTACCATCCGAGCGGAGGCGGTCATAAACTGTGCAGGTCTCTACTCTGACAGGGTGGCTTCTATGGCGGGGTTGGATGTCGACCGGCTTGGCTATAGGCTGCACTGGTGTAAGGGGGACTATTTTAGGCTGAGCGGCAAGCCTCTCGTTAGGATGTTGGTGTATCCGGTTCCGAAGGGCCCCGGACTGGGGATCCACCTGACTCCTGACATGGCTGGCGGGGTGCGGCTGGGTCCTAACGCGTATTACGTTCACGATGTGAGCTATGAGGTTGAATCGAGCGAGAAAGAGTTTCGCGCAGACGTGGAGAGGTTTCTGCCCTCGATAGCCGAACGGGAGATAAGGGCAGACTCGGCCGGTGTGAGGCCGAAGCTTGAGGGTCCGGGAATGGGGTTCAAGGATTTCGTGATAAGGCATGAGGCTGACAGAGGCCTGTTCGGGCTCGTAAACCTGGTAGGCATAGAGTCTCCAGGCTTGACTGCTTCTCCCGCAATAGCCGAACTCGTTTTAAGATTGTACCATGACGAAATAGCCAAATGAAACGTTAACGCGCTTCTCATGCATGAAAAAGCCGCGGCCGGCATGGTGAGGTGAACGCTGGGACTTCCGCCCTCGACCCCTCCCCTTTTTTTCTTTACATCAGATGCAATGTTGCGATGTAATGGATCCACATGTGTGTCCATGTTGCCTTCCCCCCGTCTCTACGGTTGTGAGGTTAGTTGTAATGTTGTACTATGGTATTTCTTCGGAAAAGTATTTTAACCACGGTGCTATATCATATCTTAAGGAATGTGACAGAATGACCATGATAAAAGCCAAGAACGGCAAAAAAATTATCGAGCTACCTCAAGACATCGAAGCATTCATTATGAAGAAACGAGAGAAAAGCAGAGTCACATATCAGAGCTACTTCAGAAAGCTCTTGGTGTTCGACCCGACTATAACGGGAGAAAAGCTGATTCAAGAAAAGAAATTATGGGAAGAGGAAAAAATCGAAACTTTCTTCGATTGGCTCACAACACCACAGAAGGGAAGAATCCCAGAGAAATATAACATAAATGTTAGTGTCTCAATCTGTGCGGCGGTCCGTGGCTACTTTTCTAGTAAAAGGATGCCGCTAGTTCTCACGAGAGAGCAAAAGGAAAAACTGAACGGAAGAATTCGAAGCACAGAAGACTTTCTTTTTTCGAGAAATGACCTAATAAAAATGTGGAATCTGGCTGACCTATCCGAGAAGTGGATTTTGTGCAACAAGAGCCTTATGATGAGAATCGAAGACTTCGCCTCAATTACTTACGGAAAACTTAGAAGCCTTCACCTAGACGAAGAAGCACCCGTATATTTCGGCACAGTTGGCACGGAAAAGAAGAGAGTAGAAGCACACCCGTTCTTAGATTCTGATGTTGTTCAAGTCGTTAAGCAATTGCTCGAACTAGGGAAAGATAAAGCTGATAGTGATAGAGTCTTCGCTAAGAGCCACGAAACCGCTAGTGATATTCTGAAATCGCTAGTGAAGAAAGCACAGATTCAAACGGGAAATGCCTTAGTTCGCTTTCATAACTTGAGGAAATTTGGAAATGACGCTTTGAAGAGCGTTATGTCGGGTGAAAAAGCGGATTTGATAGTCGGTCACAAAGTTGACGCTACTCAGAGAGCCTATCTCGACATTAAGAATCTCAGAGAACTATTCGCCAGAGCTATGCCCGATTTGGTTCTGGGAAATGGAAATGGAGAAGTCAAAAAGAAGGTTGAAGCATTAAGCACCACAACTGAGCAACTCATACAGATGTTAGCCCAGAAGGACGAAGAAATCAAAGCGTTAAAGACACAACAAGCAGAGAAAGACGCTGAAATCGAGATTCTTAGGAAGAGCCAGAACACCATGAGCAAAAGCATAAGCCAACTTTTTGAGCTACCGACAGTCAAACGAGAATTTCTAGAGCTAAAAGAAAAGGTCGATATAACCTAAAAGAAGCGAAACCGTGCAAACCGAAACGCTAGAATGCCAGAATTGCGGTCACAAATTCACACCAAAACCCAACGAAAAACCACGGTGTCCTAAGTGCGGTTCTGAAAGCTTGAAAAAAGATGATTCATACGAAGACCTCACAGAGCAAGAGGACCCAGACGAAACAGGGTTTGATGATGAAACCCCAGATAAAGAGGACGATTTATAGCGGTCTCGAAACCCTCTTCATTCCGACTTTTCGTTAGTGTCATGGAGAGCGGTTCGACTCGGTTAATTGTGAAGTTCGTAGTGCTTCACTTAACCGTTCGTCTTCTGGAAAGGTGTCATCAACATAGGGTTGAAAATGCAGAGTTTTCCAGAGTCACCCTCAACATGCTCGAAACGCTCAGTGACCGTGAATATGATTCGAGAGTTGTATCTCTCGAACCTAGTCTTGAACTAGGGCAAGTGAGGTGAAAACAGACAAACCCTAAGCTCATGACTGTAAAACCTCTATTTTATGCTCGTACTTCTCAAAGAATCGTGGAAACATTTCACGCCAGATTCGCATTTTTGGCTCGGACCCGTCCAAGAAAACTAATGCTCGTTGCACCGCTAAGACTCTCTCACTTTGTCGCTCGAACAACCACTCTTTTTCGTCTGATTGATAAGTTAGAAATTCTGAAAACTGAGCATCTGGATGGTCCCGTTTAAAATCGCCGTAAGTCTTATAGAATCGCAAATCCGTGTCAAGTTGCAAAAGACTGTTTATGTCGGTGGGGTTATGTTCTGCAATAGTCTCGTTGACTGTGCGAAGCATCTCGATTCTAGCCTCTTCTCGAAGCTCCCGTTGGTTCTCCCTGTAGATTTGATTATAACGCTTTTTTTGCTCTGCATCTTTAAACGGAAACTTTGTCACACTCCTTAATGTGTGAGTTGTGAGGACGGCATTGAATCACCAGAGTTGAGGCTGGTCACGGATTTTGCTATCTCCGAAGAGAATAGGGTCATGCCACTTTTCACGGTGGAGAGTAAGACACGCCATACCGTCCTTATGCCGTCCTCACTTGTCACTGTGTTCACTCAATCTTCCCCTTCCCAAACTAGAAAACCATCGTCTGAAAAGTGCTTCTGTTTTGCATCTTCACGCTTTCGCTCTAAGGCTTCGAATTCAAGTCGATGCTTTTTCTTCAAGCAATCTTTGTGGTAAAATTTCCCAGACTCAGATTCTTTGCTAATTAATTTCGGGTTCGAGAACAAGAGCTTGCGATGACAGAAGGCACATTTCAATTTAGCTCACTTTTTTGAGTTGAGTTTCGTAAAGCCTCTTTTTCAGAGCGGCGAGTTCAGAGGTTTTCTTTTCCCATGCACTGTCTCTTTTTTCGTCCTCATCCAAATCAGCGTTGAGTCGTTCATCGTATTTTCTATCTCTTTCTTCACTTCGAGCGAGCAACTCAAGAACTTTTTTGTTAAGCAATTCGTCACGAGCATCCGAGTCAGCCATGAACTTTTCAAGACGCTCTTGCGACTTCTTCATGTATTCTCTGCATCTCTGGGTAAGTTCAACATCAAACATAATGGCTTTGTCAATCTGTTTCACCTGTAGCTCTCTAAAGTATTCCAACCACTTTTCAGAATCAGCCCAATGTTTCAACTCTCGTTCAGCCGCAATTTTCTTTCGATATTGGTTTGCGACCTCTACGCCGTCTTTTGCCTCAATCTCGGCGAACCATTTTTCTAATTTTTGCTCATAAGAAAGCTCTTCGGTTTCGCCAGTGTCTTCTGGGTTTTCGTTTTCTTCTTGTTCTGAATCTTCTTCTTCGTTTTCATCCATATTTATTCACCTTTTGTTATTATGAAATGTGAGGGCACGGTGGAAACAGAAAATGCCCGATGTGCGTGATTTGTGACCAAATAGGAGTAAGAAAAACCACCGTGTCCCGTCACCGTCTATTCTTTTTGGTCCCATGGTAGGTTTTTCGGGTCCTTTCCAACTTTCTTGCGTGGTTTATCCGCTTGCTCTTGTCCGAAGCTCGGATAGGTATCTTTTTCGATGTACTCAGTCGTCTTAGGGTCGTATGCTTGTTTGTGTCCGTCAACTTCTGGCAAATCGGTTTCGATTTTTGGCTCTATGCTCATGTCTGCATCTTGAACGATTTTATCGTCTTCACTCGGCGTGTAAGCGTCTGATTCCTTTATCGGATTCTCAAACCCGAAATGTTTCTTTTTCTGTTTTTCCTTCACAGAATCTATGTCCGTTGTTGGACCTGAACCCGTTTCGTTGTTATTCGACATTCAATCACCACCGTTAATTTTCAATCCATGGAAGAGCAAAATCTTCTGTGAGAAACAAGCATGAGGCACTCGATATTTTCTGAAAAGCCTCTTTAGAGCTAATCACGGTTTCGTCTTCGGAAATTTTGATTGAGAGACCATCGTATTTTGAAGAAATGCTGATTTGCTCGGTTGAACCACCTTCGCCGTCTTTGTCGATTCTGCAAACATAGATTTTCAAGCATCTTTCTGGCACTTGAGGCTGGTTTGGTGCTGGTTTTACCATGCGTCCCGTGTGACCTTTAAGCAGTTTCACGGTCCAATGTACATAGTCGTCTTCGTTCCAGCACTTTATCGTGCATGTAGTTTCTAAGAAGATTCTGGTTCTCCGTCCGTGACTGTCGGAATTTTCACGGTAGAAAATTACTGGAACCGAAATGTTTCTTCCTTCTTTCACTAACATTTTAGCTTACCTTCTTATTGCGTTCTTTCTGTTTCTGAGCTTCTGCCTCAGTTTCGAGATAGTAATTCTGGCTTTTTTGCCGAGCCTTTTCTCGTTCTCTTTCGTTCGCACGAGCTAAATATTTCTGTAGCTCGGAGTCTGGCGAATTTCGTTCACTACCTGTTAATTCAACTTGAACGGGACTTTTACCTTCCTCACTTTTGAGATTGTCCGTGTCCGAACCATAAGAGATATTTTGACCGTTTTTCATAGCTTCAACCGTCTTACGCCACAAAATATCCAACACCTGTTTTGCCTCAGCTTTTTCCTCTTGTGTGCCGTTTTGCTCAAGCTCACGCAAATGACTAACAAGAGCTTCGTGGCTTTCGAACTTCATGCTTTTCAAATCACTGTTTTGGTTGCGTCCATATTGGGCATCGTTAAGAGGTGCTGAACCAGAAGGTGCGGGTGTATTAGCTCTTAGCTCCTGAGTTTCTCTTACGACCTCAGCAACCATTTGGGCAAGCTCTTTTTTATCCTCTGCCTCAAGAAACCGATTATCGTTGAAATCGTGAGCCAACTCTTTCCGTTTTGCGTCTAGGTCGAAAGCTTCTGTTTTTTCTCCTTCGATTTGGTCAAGTCGCTCTTCTAATTCACCGAGTTTTTTTCCTGTTTCCAAGAGTGCCGAATCATCAATTTGAATGTGTGTTACCGCTTTCTTGTCTTTGTCTTTTTCTTGTTCGTTCATTTCTTATTCCCTCTCAATTCTGCATCTTCTTTCTTTTTGAGGGCTGAATAGTACCTCTTCGCCGTGGGGGGCAACTCAGAAAAATTGACCAAACCGAGAAAGCTGTTTGAGAATTTGAGTTTAATTTCTTTGTTCGCCAAATCATATTCGACCATAAAAAGCAGTCTTTTGCCTTCGTACAGGTCGGCGAGAATCTGCTTCACATTCTTTCCGAAAATCTCGTGCAAGATTGCTGTTGAATCTATGCCCGTGGCTTCCGACAAGATTCTGAGCGTTTCGGCGGTTTCGGTTGTAATCCACGCCGTTGTTCTGTTTTGCGTCATGATTTAAGCTCCTTTAGTTCTATACTATAGTACGCTTTAGTCTGCCATATAAATCTTTCCTTTTGCTTTAACAAAATTCGTTTTATTGAGACTCATTCGCCAATCGGACCACGAAACGAGCCTTAATTAATCAATTGGTGAAATACCTACCTCTTCTGAGAGTAATTAAGCTTAGGAAAAAATACCTACCTAGCACCTAGCTTGAGCATGGACGAAATTCCGCAAAGTATAATAAGTACGAGTAGAACCTACCTACTCAGTGAAGTCGTATGACAAAAGAAACCAAACCCGAAAAAACAATACCCTACATTGCTAGGTGTCCACGGTGCAAAAGCTTCGATGTTCACCGCTCTGGCTACCGAACAACAAAGAAAGGCAAAATTCAGCGTTACCAATGCTTACGGTGTGCTTCAATCTTTACGGAAGAGACCAAACCATGAACACCAAACAAATCGTCTGGGATTTCTTTCAACGCTACTGCATCGAGTTAGCCTATAAGAAGCTGGGGCAGAAGACGCTCAAGTTTGACGAACTAATGGAAATGATAAAGCGGTTCGGACATGTCTATGATACCCGAAGTGCAAAGAATTATATTGATTGCATGGTGCAAAACGGTTGGCTCATAGGCGACAATATCGGCATGTACGACCTTCTCGGCAAAAATGTTGTGAACACAGTCTTCAAGTTCAAACGAACCATTTTCACAATTAACCCAGACGCAAAGCTCGACATGGTAAACGAAGAAGAAATTCTAGCTCAAATATTGAAGAAGTGACCGAGCATGAACGGCAAAGGCGAATACATCATAGGCAATAAATGCGGTAGGCTTATCGGTTCAGACGCTCAACGGTTTAACTATCTGTGCGAAAAGTACGAGAATATAGTGGTACTCTGTGCTGAATCTGTCATAAAAGAGCACCCGAACCCAGACCCAGACACGCAAAAAGAACTTCAAGAATTCTTCAAACTATGGCACAAAGCAAACGGCATAACAGTCAAAGTTTGACACCTAGCAACCCCTTTTTTTGGTGATTTTATGACCGAGAAAGAAAACGCTTTCGATAAACACGCCGACAGGATTCAAGAGCTAGAAAAGGAAATCGTTCAAAAATGCCGAAAGTGCCGAATTAAATCTCTTCGTAAGCTTCTCATTTATTGGATGAGAATCTATAACGAGCTAGATGTTGACACGCTCGACACGGAAAGCAAAAAGCCAAAAGTGAAGACGAAAGCCTTACTTGACCAATATCTAGCACATGGTGTTAAAGGGTTAAAAATACGCTCGACACGAGACTATAAGTACGCACTCGAAGCACTCATGATTATTGAACCCTACCACAACGAAATGCTTAAACTTCATACTTCTATGCTTCTCGAAATCGGTCACGGGATGACCGAAAAAGAGAAAGCCTAAACACTAGCTCTCTCTCTGTACGCTGTTCGTGCTCTACCACTTACCACAAACCCAGACAGCCAACCAAACTTCAACCGCTCAAACCTTCAATGCGGTTCCACACATACGCACAGTACGCACAGAGAGGGGAAGAGAGAGATAGAAGTAGAAAGTTAGAGAGAGTTATAGATAGAGTAGTCTAATACTAATCAACTCAACACTACACTACACTACACCTCTACACTCATCTACTCATCTAATCTACTAGGTCCCTTAGGGTGGTAGTACGCGAACAGCACAGAGAGAGACTACGCACAGAGAGGGACCACATAGGAAATACACATGGAGTCTAAGCGTTCTTGAATAGGTCGATTTTGTGGATGTTAAAAATAACTCGGACAAAAAGTCCCGTATGTATCTCGTCTCATCTTTTGAGTTAGTGTTATCACGACATTAAACGAACTATTCACCTATAAAAAAGCATGGATAAAATGACTGTAACAGGGTTTAATCGTTCATAGGGTTCGAAACCAGACGACAAAGAACCATGCTCCATTCACCCAAAGCGGCAAACACTCCCCCGCTATCGCCAGACCAAGCCCAAATTGATGTTATACGGTCCCTAGGTGTATAGTCTGGGTCCATCATGGGAATCTTAGGCAAGTGGGCTTAACAAAAGTTGTTATTTGCTTGGGCTGTCACTAAAGGCTACTTTTCTGAGTCGTTCCATTTCTTTCCAGTTTTTGTCTCTCCAATCTTCGAGAGGTCTTAAATTGTCAAATGCGTTTTTGCTTGCTTCAATCCATAATTTTTCGAATTCATTGGCTAAGACCATATATTGCTTAAAAGCTTCGAATTGTTCTTTCTTCGAGTAAGTCGTGATTGTTATCACCTCTGGTTTGTCTTATGTTGCTGTGCGGATTTAAGACTTCTCTTCTTTCTCCTTTTCTTGTTTCAAAATGATAAGTATTAGTTGCTCAATTTTCTCTGCATTTATCTCTACTTGAGTGCCATTGATTCTCAATTTGTTATCTTTTCTCTCTTTAAGTTTGTCATATAGATAGCTTGAGAAGAGACTGACCGCAATGGGTAAAACAACATTTTTCCCAAAAAAAGCCGTTACGTAAAGGATGGAAGGGAAATCAAGTGCTTCAAAGTTTCTTCCCCCTTCTGCTCGTATAGAAACTTCATCACAAATTATCTTTATTTGACCATAAGAAACTCTATCTGGTGATTCAAATAGTTTGAAACCAAGCGTATCATCGTGGGTCTCGACTTCCATTTTCAATTCTATAGGCTCGCTTCTCAATCTTTCACTCATTCTTAAACCTCTAGTTTGTCTTCTGTTGCTGTGCAGATTTAAGATTTCCGTGTTTTGCAACGTGGGAGATTTGTGACCATAAAATCTAATTCCTTCGCCTCAACTAATAAAATACAAAGAAAGGTGTCCATTTATATGACAGATAGGTCGAGTAATTGGAGAATGCGTTGGAATGCTTTACAGAAGATTTCAAAATCAGGTCAACCGAAATGTGTCTATTGCGGTTGCGATTTTCCAAGAGCGTTAGAAATAAATCATAAAGACCCTACTGCAAAAAAACAGGAAAAAATATCAGGAAAACCTGTAAGCGGCTCTCCTTTTTACAGGAGAATCCTAAGTGGAGAAAGGAGTACAGAAGATTTAGAAGTTGCTTGTGGAGTTTGTAATAAAAATCACTATTTTCAAAGAAAATACGGTCTAAAATGGCGAGTAACTTATGAAGGTGCGATTTGAAATGAATGAAAAACTCTTAACAGTCTTAGTGGTAGTGTCTCTAGTTCTCTCTGTATTCAGCTTAGTCTTAACCTTCAAGTCTAATGGCACTAATGCGATAGTAGGGCAGTCTTCTAATATTACATGGAAGAAGGTACAACTACCCTATGATTCAATCAACTACATGAGACTTACATACGGAAGCTATGATACTCCATTTTGGAATGTTACACTAACTCTACAATGGTCTAATGGTACAATACGTTCATATGACTTAGGTAACACTAAACCCACTAATGGAGCTTATGAATTTACTTGTCTAGCCAATGGAACAGTTTATAACAACCGCAACGGTGAACTCTATGATTCTAACTTTCAATTTACAGCTAACATAACATCTTTGACAGCTTATGAGATTCAACCACCACAATCATAAACCCTCTTCTGTTCTGCACTTTCGACCCCTCTTTTTTCTCAAAAGACTTGACAGAATCCATATGAGAAAAGCTTTTTTGAATCGAAAACCACTTGGAAATGGGCGGTTGCGTTGACTGATGTGAATGAGGAAATTGTTCGACAATATTTTGAGCTGAAGGGGTATTTCGTGCAAACCGATGTTCTCTATCTGAAACCGAAAAATCAAACAGGTAAGAAATCTAGTGGATATGGAGACATTGACCTTATTCTAATGCATCCAAATGGTGACAAAGCCATCGTTGGTGTAAGTGGTTGGCACACAGAAAGAATTACGCTATCTTATATAGAAGATGGGGAAGGGATGTTCAGTTTCGTCAGTCCGTTAGCATTGGAGAAAGCTTCTCAAGTTCTGGGCACACAAAAATTCAAAAAGATTTTGGTAGTATCACAACTAGGTTCGAAGGAAGCTAGCAAGTCGGAGTTTATTCAGAAAGCTAAAGAGATGGGAGTTGATGAAGTGAAGGAGTTTCCAACAATTCTCAAAGAGTTGATTGGGCTTATTGAAGTAGAGCCAAGTTATGATAGCGAAGTGCTTCAGACATTGAGACTGTTAAAAATATACCATATGCTCTAGGTGATGATACACCAAACGACTTTTGATAGGCTTTACTACGGTTGATAGTAAAGCCTTTAACCCCCCTCTTTTTTAATCAACTGATTAATTGATAAAAATAGAATTCCGAGATTTATCGACTTTAATGTTGTTTTGTGACAAACAATGTTGAAAACAGGCTTGACTGTGCCTCACTGCGGACTTTTTCCGCTTGTTTGTGAGGTTAATTAATGTTGCATTTTGATGTCGCTTTGGAAACCGCGATGTTGGCGGGTGCGCGTTTCCGAGAGTAGTGGTTGAAAATGGTCCATTCTCTTTTTGTGGTCGCTTTTTGTTGTCTAATATTGTGGACTTGCACCTAATTAGATATGAATACATAGAGATCGACGCCGGTTTAGGCATGGCTCGCGCTAAGGACATGAGAACCCTGAGAAACTGAATGAGATTTTGGATAAAGCTGAGCGTGCGCGCTACGAGGATAGAGGATAGCTCCATACATCTTTATCTTCGTTTGGCCCCTTTGTTATCTAATGAAGAAGATATCCCGAGCGGGTGCTCTGGGGGAATAATGTTGGAAGTACAACGTGCGTGCTTCAATGAGTTCCCCGATCAATGCACAGGATGCTCAGAATACAGCGAAACAAGGCAGGATCAGGCCACGCAACTCATGTTGCTGGCAGGGATGGGTATGACTTACCCGCCATACTGGAAAAAAATCGTCAAAGAATGCAAGCTATATCACAAGCGCATGGTTGAGTATCTGAGATAGCAAGAAGCTCAGCGCAACCTTGTGAAAGCAGTGATTGCCGAGACAAAGTTGACCGCTGAAACCAAGTTGTCGGGGAAAAGTCATCATTTCTACGTTGCTCCTTGCATTGCACTAGCGCGCGCTGGATGTTTGGCACAATTAAGCACAAGGGGTTATTGCAAGGGCTGACTTGCTCTTCTGAAGGGCCCTTTTTATTTCATCGACCATGGGTTTGTAGCGAATCTCATCGAGCGACTTGTGAGACAGCTCATTCGCGACCGATAGGTACCAGTCCTTCAATGTTCCTTTTTCAAACACTGGATCAGCCAAAACTTCCTCAAAATCTTCAGTATACAACAAACTTTCAACGCCGGTCTGATGCTCTCTGAGTATCGGACGCATCTTAGCTTCCTCAACGATGGTCTCTATGTCCGCGGCAGAACACCCCTCAGTAGCTTTGGCTAGACTGTCAAAGTCCAATTTTCCCCCTTTGCAATTTCCAGCGTAATACTTGAAAAGTTGCTTTCTAGCCTCATATGAAGGGGGAGGAATGTAAATGCACTCGCCAAATCTGCCACTGCGCTTTAACGCTGCATCAACATCCCATGGCCTATTCGAAGCCCCGATTACAAACAAGCCTTCAGGGTTTTTCTCGACGCCATCTAGCTCCATTAGCAATTGATTTACGGCGTCCCGGTGAGAACCGGTGCTTTCGCGACTGACCAAACCCCTGTTTACCCCAATAGCATCGAGTTCGTCGAGAAAAACGATACAGGATTCGCAACCTTTCTTTAACAGTTCCCGGGCATTTTCAAAAACGTAATGGATGTTCCTTTCAGTTTGTCCGACGTAGGGATCCATGAGCTCGTGAAGTTTTGCTAAAACAAGATGTGAGCCTGTTTCGCCAGTCAGAGCCCTAACCAACAATGTTTTTCCGCAACCAGGAGGACCATACAGTAAAATTGTGAAGCCACGCTTCTTTTTGAATTTGAGGAATAAATCAGGCCTTTTCAGGGGAAGCACCGCATTGTTCCATAACCTTTCCTTTGCCTTTTCAAGCCCCTGAACACTAGAAAGGTTGATTTCCAATCCAATCGCTTCATTCTTTTTGGAATTCTGAAGTTCACGAACATTCTCAGACTTTTTAGACACAACAACGTCATCTAGGAGCTTTCCAATCTCTTCCAAATGTACCTCCGAATTCCTTAAAGCCAAGTCCCACTCTTCTTTCAACGTCGATTTCTCTCTTTTCACAGTTTCATCTGTACCGAGTGCTCCTTCTCCGACTGTTGAGAATTCTTTTTGCGAATTTCTGCAATCGGGTTCTTTGAACAGATCATCAAGAGTTTGCTGAAGACCTTTTCCAAGGTCCTCAAACTCGGCCATTGACTTAAAGAACTCGGAACAGTCAGGGACAACTTGCTGAAACTCCGTTACTTTTGTGTCTCGATTTGTAGATTCTGAAATGGTCTGCTTGGCGAGTTGAACTTTTCTAACAAAACGCTGCAGCAGAACCGAGCTTAAGTCATCAAGAGAACCTTCCACGTTTTTCAAAAGGCCCCTTGTTAATCCTCGTTTATACATTGCGTTCAAATTTGAAGGATCAAGCTTCAAGCATTCAGTGTACGCGTTCGAAGCTTCCTGCAAACGATGCAACTCAAAAAGCGTTTCTGCCCACTTATAGTACATTTGAACGGAAGGTGGAGGAAGCGCAAGAAAACTCTCTGCCCCTAAGCAATCAAACTTCTTAATACCATTGGTATTTTCAGTCACTTGCAATTTCTTTATCTGCCTCACTTTGTTACTGTTCGCGCGAACTATGATTAGCAGGCATATTTCCATCTCATGCTCCAGCACAAGGGATTTTACCCTACTCAGCTGCGCAGATTTAAGAGTGATTACCTGAAAAAATGTAAAGCCAAGCAACTTGCAACTGCATCTTTGAATAAAGAGGAGTAAACAAAACCACTTGTAGAAAGAGCATTGGATGGTTTTTCTATAGGAATACAAGAAATTGCATTAATATTTCTCCCAATTTTCGCCCTCTTCTCGAGAAAGAAAAGAAACGAGGACGTATGCAAGCAGTTTCTTCGCCTTTAGAGACTTCTTGATGCTATTTCAGTCTCAACTGACATTACGCGCGCGTAAGAAGTCCCCAATACAAAGCGGAAGATTAATCCCGAAATAAGGAAGAGCGCGCTAACTGAATCCTATCACTGTTCAAAGCGCGCTAACGCTGCAGGGACTTGCACCTTATTAGGCATGAATATTCGCCGGTTTTTTTGAGTGACGTTAGATTTGTTGGAGGCCTGTGCTGGAGGGAAATCTCCTTATACGTGCGCTTACAGTTTCAACTGCGTGAAGTGTGATGAGGGCTGCGTTGCTATATGGTGTGAAGGATCTGAGGGTTGAGGATGTTGAGGTTCCCGGGGTTGGTGCTGGTGAAGTTCTGGTTAAGATTAAGGGGGCCACTACGTGTGGGACGGATCTGAAGATTTTTCAGAGGGGTTACGTTGAGAAGATCATAAAGCTTCCGACGATTTTTGGGCATGAGTGGGCGGGGGAAGTTGCCGAAGTGGGGGAGGGCCTTGAATGGCCGCGGAAGGGTATGCGTGTGCGTGCAGGTAACAGTGCGCCCTGTTTGCACTGTGCGATGTGTCAGCGGGGCAAGTTCAATCTGTGTGAGAACATGATTTGGCTGTGGGGGGCGTACGCCGAGTACGTTAAGGTTCCGGCTCGGATGGTGTTGGTGAACATGCAGGAGATTCCTCAGGACGTTTCTTATTTGGAGGCTGCGGTGACGGAGCCGTTGGCGTGTGTTTTGCACGGAGTTGAAGCGGCTGGGGTGAAGCTTGGTGACAAGGTTGCCATAATAGGAGCGGGGCCTATCGGGTTGCTGCACCTGCTGACCGTTAAAAAATTGGGCGCTCAAAAGGTGATAATGATTGACCTCGTGGATGAGCGGTTGGAGGCTGCGGCGAAGCTCGGTGCGGACGAGACGGTTAACGGTGAAAGGGAGGATGTCGTCGAAAGGGTGCGAAGCTTAACCGGCGGTTACGGCGCGGACGTGGTCATTGAGGCGATAGGGCTGCCTGCCACTTGGGAACAGGCTCTTAAGTTGGCGCGGAAGGGCGGTGTCGTCCTGGAATTCGGGGGATGCCCTCCAGGAACGGAAATCAAGGTTAACGCTGAACAGGTTCATTACGGCGAGTTGACGATCTTGGGTGCCTTTCACACTACCCCAATGCATTTCAGGAGGGCACTCGACCTCATAAGCTCGCGAACCATTGACGCTAGGCCCCTGATAACACGTGAACTCGGTTTGGAACACATTCGCGAGGCCTTCGATGTGCTCTCAACCTCTAAGAAAGAAATAAAGATAGGAATAATACCCTAGATTTTAGCAAATTGCTTTCTTTTTTCGTTTGCGCAGGCTTGCAGTTGAATAGCCAGAGAGTCGAACTATGAATTGTGAATTCATAAGTCTTTTCTATTATGAACTTAATGATACAGCCTTTGTGAGAAAATGAAAGTACATGGATACACACGAAGTAAACCTGGCGGAAAACACAAGATAGTGCACGTTAAGGGTTACGTAAGAAAAAAGTAATCCTTCTATGGACCCTGCAGCTTCTAGCATGTCCTTAGCTTGTCGGGTCAGGAATTTCACAGCGCACGAGCGATGGTCGTAAGGGAAAGAGAGGATAGTCTTGACCAGCTAAGCTGCAAGAGCTTTTATAGGAAAACTTGGCTATTCGACTGAAGAGCTCCATGTCTGAGGTTGAAGGTTTCATTCTGAGAATTGCTACAAGGCAATGGGTCAATCAGGTTTTTGGCACGGCGATATACTTTACGAACTTGCGCAGAAAGTGGAAGCGAGGGCAGACTATACTCTTTGTGCACAAGACCGGTTTGGGCGACGCTCTCGTGGGTTACGGGTTGATAGAGAGGGCTAGGGAGAAAGATGACCTTTCTGAACAGGACAAGGACGCATGCGAGAGAGGCGGCTGGAAAAGGGCGCTGGAATTCCAGTACGTGAGACAATTCGATAAGCCGTTAGCGGTCAAGGAGACGTTTCTGAAAGGCTCGAAACTTAGAGGAAGATATTTTCACGGTTTAAAACTAAACAAGAATCAGCTGGAAGATCTTTTGGCTCAAGCAGAAGCCTAAAGTGGCACGCTAAGCCTTTCCGTTGAAGGACATCGAAAAGACGAAAAGTTGAGTGTGAAGAGAATTGATGACTATCATATCATGAGTGCCCCTGGGCCGAACCTGCTGGTTGAGATATGCAAAAGAATTTAAATGCTGACGGCGGCTTTATGGTTCTGTTATTGCAAGGGGAGCTGCGTGGTTAAGTACGTTTTTGTTACCGGCGGGGTTCTGAGCTCGGTTGGCAAGGGGATATTGACTTCTTCGATTGGAAAGATGCTTCAGGTGAAGGGCCTGAAGGTCTCGGTTGTTAAGATTGATCCTTACGTGAACGTCGATGCTGGAACTATGAATCCTTACATGCACGGGGAAGTGTACGTCACTGATGATGGTGGCGAAACAGATCTGGACTTGGGCTGGTACGAGCGTTTTCTCGATTTGGATCTGCGGAAGGAGAACAACATTACCACGGGTTTGGTGTATAAGGCTGTCATCGAGAAGGAGAGGCGTGGTGATTTTCTTGGCAGATGCGTGCAGATTATTCCGCATGTGACCAATGAGATTAAGCATCGTATACGCACTGTTGCGAAAGATTCGGGTGCTGACGTGGTGTTAACGGAGGTTGGGGGCACAGTTGGAGACATTGAAGGCCTGCCCTTCCTCGAAGCGATTCGCCAGATGCGGTTGGAAGAGGGAATGGAGAACACGCTGTACGTGCACGTGGCTCTAGTGCCCATCCTGGACGTAACTCAGGAGATGAAGACGAAGCCCTTGCAACACAGCGTCAACGAATTGCGCCGCATCGGTATACAGCCGGACACTATCGTGGCAAGAAGTCCACAGATGATAGACGCTGAGGCCTTGAGGAAAATAGCCTTGTTCGGAACCATACCTGAAAGCGCTGTCTTCTGTTCCTACAACGTTGAAACAGTCTACATGGTTCCGATTATCCTCGACGAACAAGGTATGGGCGACTTCGTGTGCAAGAGACTAGGGTTCTCAGAGGGCAAGAAAGACTTCGAAGAATGGAAGAAATTCGTTAACGCCGTTCTGAAACCAGAACACGAAGTGAAAATCGCGTTGGTCGGCAAGTACGCCGGATTGACAGACAGCTACGTGAGCATGGGTGAAGCCCTCAGACACGCGGGGGCAGCTTGCAACACGCGAGTCTGCGTCAGCTACCTTGAAGCCGAGAAACTTGAACAAAACCCAAACTGCGCAGACACCCTGGACGGATTTGACGGAATTTTTGTACCATACGGCTTCGGCCCACGGGGCACGGAAGGAAAGATAATGGCCATAAAATTCGCAAGAGAGAGCGACACTCCTTTTCTGGGAATATGTTACGGCTTTCAACTCGCCGTGATAGAATTCGCTCGACACGTGTGCAACTTAAAGGATGCAAACAGCACCGAAATTAACCCAGACTCGCCCAACCCAGTGATTGATCTGATGCCCGAACAGCGGGGAATAGAAATCAAAGGAGCCACCATGCGGTTAGGGGCCCACAAGATAATCATAGAGCCTGAAACTCTGGGCAGCAGGCTGTACAAGAGCCAGGAGATTTATGAACGCCACCGCCACAGGTTCGAGGTCAACCTTGACTATTCGGAAACGCTTAGGAAAAACGGTTTGGTTTTCTCCGGGAAAAGCACGGATGGCAGGAGGATGGAGCTGCTAGAGTTGCCTGATCATTTCTTCTTTTTTGCCTCGCAGTTTCATGGCGAATTCAAGAGCCGACCCGGCAGACCCGACCCTGAATACTACGGCTTCATAAAAGCTTGTCTAGACAAGAAGCAGGGGAAATGCAAACCCCTGTTCGGCCAAGAGATTCAGGTTCCCGCATAAATAAGACTGCTGAACGAACCAGTCATGAAGAGTTCGGGAATAGCTTGCGGTGTTCCTGCATCATGCACCGATTCATCACTACTGTTATTCCTGCTTGTCTCGCTGTTTCCGCAGCTTGTTCGTTGATGATTCCTAGTTGCATCCAGATCACGTAGGGTTTATCGTAGCGTTCCTTGAGTTTGACAGCCTGTTCCACTATGGCGGGTGTTTCTGACGAGGGTCTGAAAACGTCGATTATCTCGATTGTTTTCTGGATATCAGCGGGTATTTCCAGGAGGCTCTTGTAACATTTTTCGCCTAGAATTTTGTCCGCCGTAGGGTTGATGGGTATGATTCGGAATCCTTGCTCTTGTAAGTACTTGACCACGCGGTGGCTGTCTTTGGAGGGGTCGCGTGATGCTCCCACGACGGCGACGGTCTTGTACTTGCTGAGGATTTCCTTCACATCGTCCTTTGTCAAGGTTTGAGCCTCTTCCAAACCTGAAGCTTTTTCTTGTACTTAAAGGCTGCAGTGTCCGCACTCCATATAAGATTCATGTGAACTTTGATTCGGTTGAGGAGCTGTTTCATGGCTGAAAGCAAGCCGTCCGTGTTCGAGGGTTACAGAAGGCGGTTAGAGACTGCGGCGAATTACGGTGAGGTGTGGGATATCGTGAAGGGCACGGTCGAATTCGCGTTGCACAAACGTAGGAGCGGCATAATGCTGTTCTTGGATGATTTGCCTGTTCAGTTGGGGGCTTATCATCCCGTGGGCACGAACAACATCGTTTTGAACCGTGTTTTGGTCCAGATAGTTGAGGCCGCCGTTGAGTCCAAACGCGTGGTGAACGCTCTAGTTTACAATCTTTTGGTGCATGAATATCTGCACACGCTGGGCGAACTCTCTGAAGTGGCTGTTCGAAATTTGGTCGTGGAGGTTGCTAGCAAATGCTTCGGCGAGGATTATATCGTCACTCAGGTCGCGGTGAAAAGCCCTTGGTCATTGCTCAAGGGAATACCCTTGGAAGGCGTCAGTGTTCCGAAGCGGTTCATGGAGATCGTTAAAAACTTTGAAAAGACGGACAAATACATAGTATGAAGCAACCTTCAAGGAGGCGACTTAATCGCATGCATCGAAGTCGTACCAAGAGCCACTTTGCTTACTTCATAATTCTGGCGGCGATGTTTTGGGCTCCAGCGCGCTCTAGATAATCGTTTGTACGACACTCGGAAAATCATTTGGCTTTTTCAAATCTAATTATGTAGACAAGTTGGTCTTCGTCCCATTGTCCCTTGGTTTCCTTCCATTTTTTCTTGAATTGCGTGAGAGTGCAGCCGCCGTCTCTTTTGGCATCTTCTTCGTTGAAGTATTTGAGTTTCTTTCTTTCCACTGAAGTGATATGCAGGTCTGCGATGTTAGGTTCCCAGATTGCAGCATGAACTAGGGCTCCGATCTTGAGTTTTTGATCTGGTACTTCTGTCATTGATGTTTGAGTTTTAGTGCCATCAATAATGCCTTTCTTGTCTTCTGCAGTGAAGTGCATCGTAATGGGTGACTCGGACACTTCTTCGATTGCTTCATCAACGGATTTTTCTGGTTCGAGCATGAGTCTCTCTATGACTTGACTTCTGTCTTTGACGGGGAGTCGTTTTTCTGCAAGCTTCCTTATGATCTCAACGCGCTTGTCTGGTTCTTGTATTGATCTTCCAATTCTCACTGCGGTCTGGTAATCGATTTTTCCCTCTGGCACCTCTCCCGAAATGGTTGAGGGAGCTACGTAGTTTTGTGCTTCTTCCGGAACTACTTCGTTTGTTCGCAGCCAGGTGGAAACGGTTTCAGGACTCACGCCTATTTTCTCAGCTATGGCTTTTTGCGAGGGGTACTTGTTCGGGGATTCTTCGAGTAAATACTTGCAGACCTTTCCCTTTTCGATGGCGCTGAGTTCTTCTCTTTGCACATTTTCTATTAGATTCAGTTGCACGACCTCATCGTCGGCGTATTCGCGTACTATCGAGGGCACCTTTTCAAGACCGGCCTGCTGGCAAGCCCTGTAACGCCTCTCACCAACTACGACCTCAAATTCTCCATTCACAGGCCTGACAATTATCGGCTCAAGGAGACCAACCTCTCCAATGCTAGCAGCCAGCTCATTGAGACGCTCTATGTTAACCTCCAGTCTAGGGTTAAGCTTGCTTGGGCGAATTTGTTTGATATCAATCTCTTTGAAAGTCTCCATTAAGGTCATCCCTCTTCGACCGTTAATCAGCGATTTTTCTATTTAAGTACGCGCTCACGCTTTTCCACTTCCACAATTCGTTTCGTTGGCGCCGAAGCTAACCGTCTCTGTCCATGGAAAAAACATTTTTCCCCGTTCCAAGTATCAGAGATTAAGTAGTAAGTCATAATGTTATTCGCTAACAGCACTTTCGTTGAGACTCTACGCTGTTGGATAAGAAAGTCTTAGAAACTGGTACAACTACTTTAAGACTGTGACCAGTATGCATGAAGAGCTTGGAAAGTTGCTTGCATGTCCAGTCTGTTTTGGCTCTCTGGTCTTTGAAGGAACGATGTGCGGCAACCGTTTTGTTGACGGTTGTTTCAAATGTTCTTCAGGGCACGTGTTTCAGGTTAAGGAGCAAATTGGTTTTCTCAAAGACGCAAAACTATCTGAGAAGGAATTTGAGTGGAAAGTTGACGTGGCAGATGAGAAGAAATACTTAGAAATAAGGCGACAATATGACTCCTACCTTAGGGACGATCAGAAAGCTGCTACAAAGAGAATGATGGAAAAGCTTTCCGAATATGTGAGCGGTTCAAGCCTTCAATCTGACAATACGGTTTTGGATGTTGCAAGTGGAATGGGCACTTTTCTTCTTTCCATGCTCGAAAAATCCTCTGAAGACTCTGAAGTGATAGGAACGGACGTAGATGAAAGGCCGTTGCGGGGCTTGATGAACAGATCCCTGAAAGCCGGCACTTACGACAAACTTTCTCTCGTCGTTGCAGATGCCAAACACTTGTTTTTCAAGAAAAGTGCGTTCTCGACTGTTTCCTCGTTTTTCGGTTTTGACAACGTGCCTGAAGCTTCGCTGGCGCTCAAGGAATGCGCCCGAGTTCTACGTGCTGGAGGCCAGGCCTTTTTCGCCTCCCTATGGTATGAAGATGGATCAGAAAGCATGCGAATCGCGGAACGGCTCGGCTACGGGCAAATTGCCAGTGAAGAACGATTGAAAGACGCTTTAGCGAAGGCAGGGTTGATACTTGATGAGACGGAGAAGACGTATTCTGGTTTGTGGCCATATAATCCGATGGATATGCTTCCGGTCGAGGGTGACGAGTACTCGCATGTCATCGTATCGGCGAGAAAACCTGAGCGTTGACGCTCAGCAAGCCCTTTGCTCATGCCTTAAGTTTCTACAATGATGATCCAAAAACTTCGTAGCTGTCATTCGTTAGTACCAACGCGCCATCAACTTCATCTACGGATAAACACCTCTGGAACGAGAAAAAGGCCAAAGTGGGCAACAAGCAAATTGGCAAGCCTTAATTTTACGCTATTCTCTAATCTTGAGAGATGTGTTCATGACTTTAACAGTGGAAGATGCATCAATAAAGAGTCTCGAAAGACTATATCAAATTGAGAAAGAATGCTTCGTGGAGGAAGCCTTCACAAAGAAGCAGATTTCTCTATTGTTAACTGATTACAATTCCGTAAGTTTGATGGCCAAGGAAAATGGGGAGATTGTCGGATTCATTGTGGCAATGATATATCCGGACAGAAAAACAATCAATGGTCATATACTCACGATAGACGTTTCACCTTCTTATCGTCGGAGAGGGGTGGGGGAAATGCTTCTGGAGGAAATGGAGAAAATTTTCGTCCAGAAGGGCGTTCAAGTCTGTCTTCTTGAGGTCAAGGAAGGCAACGTGGCGGCCATAGGCCTCTACCGCAAGCTGGGATACGAAGAGATCGGGAGGCTTCAGAACTATTATGGAAAGGCTGATGGAATATACTTGAGGAAGATATTGCCTAAAGTTTCAAAAGGTTTAGGTTAGTTTTCTCGTCGTGGACTCTCTGAACTTTCGCGTCGACAGCTTCAACCATGACAAGTTCGGCTGTTGCACCAACTTCTGAACCCTTCATTAAATGGCCCCCGAAGGCCTCACATTTCTCGTTTGAAACAACAATATGCGCATGAATAACAGTTTCGCCTTTCTCGTCAACGGCAACATTGCCCGTGCATGACACTACCTCTAAAGGGCCTTCCAGGCGTATTGTCTCGTACTTGCCGTCCTTGTAGAATCCAAGCGCAGCGTGTTTCACGGTTCCGATGAGAACAAAAAAACCAGCTCGAATTCCGCATTTCTCTGCCCTGTCCTTTATGGACTCAAACACATCCTCGCTTTGAAGCAAACGTGAAAAAACAATCTTTCCAGCTTTTCCTGTCACCATCAGTTTTATATCTCCTTTTCAATGCAATTCAGGACTTACTTGTTGCAAGCACAAACTCTAATAACTTTTCCGTCTCATGTTGGTGTTGAGAAGGTTTGACCAAAGGCAAAAAAGGTGAAAGCCAGAGGCTTGTCAGAGCCATCGTGGTTCTGATCCGCAACACCACGTGGAGATGCGGAAAACTCGAAAAGGCGATAGTGAACAATCTCTACAGAAGGAACCTCAACTTGGGAGGTTCGGGAATGCCTGTGACAGAAATGATCCGAACCTTTAAACTGACTGGGAAGAAGAGAAACGAGTTCTTGGACGCCATAAAGAGACTGGAAAGAAGGAACATAGTAAGAGTTTTGAAGATTTAGACTCGCTTGGATTCGCTTGGACGTAGCGCTACTGTTTCTGTCCGATTTCCTTTGCGTTTTGGATCCATTTGTCGGTGATCTTCGGTGAGATTTCAAGTTTTGCTGCTAAGTCTTTGGCTGAGGCTTTTGACAGGTCGTTGACGCTGAGTATTCCCAATGCTCTAAGTTGGCTGGCACGTTTTTCCCCGATTCCCTTGACATCGGTGAGTCCCCCTGCCTCAGGTTGAACAGGCGGAATAGGCTCGACGGCTGGTTTGGGCTCTTCCATTTTCACAACGTCCGTGACTGTTGGCTGTGCGATTGCGGTTGTTACTTCCGGTTGTTGTATCGGTTGTTGCTGTTGAATCGGTTGGTCTTGTTGCATCGGCTGTTGCTGCTCTTGTTGTGGCTGAGGCTGTGATGGTGGAGGTGGAGGGGCGCTTGTTGTCATTTGTGGGGCTGTCGCTTGTCTGGGTCTCTGCGTGTAGCCCACTCCGATGAATGCGAGTCCTATCACGACGGTTGAGACGACCCAAACTTGCTGGTCTACAGCTGTCGAGTATACGACCGCCGCGATGGTTACTATGAAGAACACTATTGCAACTGCGTACAATACGTAATCTAGTCGCATGTTATTTTCTCCCGTCCCTATGTTCTACGTAAGAGTTTAAATAATTTTCTGAATTTTAGACACAAAAAAGGGAGAATTTGGCATGAATGCTTCTATTTCCTGTTTCCCTCGCTATTTTAACAGTTTGTCTTCGGGAGGCATCGGCTTGATTAGACCCTGTTTCATGAGGACTTTGACTGATTCTCGTGCGTTTTTAATTATCGCGGTGGCTTTTTCGTAGAGTTCCTTTCTGCTGGGCTTGATTCGTGCAACTCCTTCGTCAATGGACTTCAAGGCGCATGCTACTGCTTCGCGTGGGAAAACTTCCCATTCTTCCATTCTTGGCAGGATGTCTTCTTCATTCATTCCGCGTTCTTCGGCAAACTTGGCCAGTTCTTGGGCGGCTGCAATGCACATGTCATCCGTAACGGTTTTTGCTCTGACGTCTAACACTCCTCGGAATATGGCTGGAAATCCAAGGCTGTTGTTCACTTGGTTGGGAAAGTCACTTCTGCCTGTGGCTATGATCTTTGCTCCTGCTTCTTTAGCTTCCCATGGCCAGATTTCAGGAATTGGGTTTGCGCATGCGAATATTATGGAGTCGTGAGCCATAGTTCTTATCCATTCTTTCTTTATGGTGTCTGGTCCAGGCTTTGACGCTGCTACGACAGCATCGACGCCTTTGAAGGCATCGGCTATGGTGCCAATTCTGTGCTCTGCGTTTGTCTTCTGAGCTAACTCAAATTTCCATGGGTCTTCGTCCTTTTTAATGTCTTTTCTTCCTGGATAGATGGTGCCCTTGGTGTCTACGAGTATTATATTCCCGGGCTTGATTCCCCATCTTATCAGGACGTACGCTGTTCTCATGTTAGCGGAACCTGCGCCTACCAACGTTATCATTGCTTTCTTTGGGTCTTTACCAACGATTTTGAAAGAGTTCATCAGTCCTGCAAGAATCACGGTGGCAGTTCCCTGTTGGTCATCATGCCAAACTGGAATTTGAAGTCGCTCTCTGGCTTTCTCGAGAACATAGAAGCATTTTGGTTTTTCTATGTCTTCTAGGTTTATCCCTCCAAACGTTGGCTGGATAAGCTCGCATGTTCTGACGATCTCTTCCTGACTCTTGGTTTTCAAGCAGATTGGAAAGGCATCAACACCGCCCAGGTATTTGAACAGCAGGGCTTTTCCCTCCATCACTGGCAATCCTGCTTCAGGGCCTATGTCACCCAGTCCGAGAACACGCGTTCCGTCCGATACGACAGCCACGTAGTTCCAACGGTTCGTAAGTTCAAACGATTTGTCAGTATTCGCTTGAATTTCCTTACATGCAGCGGCTACGCCAGGGGTATACCATATTGCAAAATCAGCGGGGCTCGAGACTGCGCACTTGGGCATTATCTGCACCTTCCCTTCATAGAATCTGTGCAGTGGCGGCGATAGCAATGAGGGTTTCTTTGCCTTTGCCAACAACTCTTCCACTGTGGGTTTTCTTTCTTCCTTCTTAATCTGCGGCATTGTAATCTTCTCCTCTAAAGAAGAAGTTGATGTTTCGAGACATTTAGCTTTAAATGTTACGGTAAGCTTGCATGGAAACACACAGTAGAAATTGGCGCTTTGACTTCTTTGTTAAGAAAAAAGAAAATCAAGAAAAATGAAGCTGGAAAGGTATTAAGACAAGCTCTTTTTTTGTGTCTAATATCTCCTTTGTCTGTAGCCGCCGCCTCGTCTGTCCCTGTCGCCGCCGCCGTAGCCCCCGCCTCTTCCTCCACCGTAGCCTCCTCTTCCACCACCGCCACCGCCTCTGAACGGTCTTCGGGGCTGTTCGTACACTTGGTTTGACACGTTGTTTTCAGTGTTAACCTCACCCGCGAGTGCTTGTTCCGCAATTTCCAGAGTGCCATATCTGCCGACGTTTAACCGCATGTTGCCTCTGAACAGGTTAATGTAGCCGTTTTTGACGTTAACCGTGTCTCCTTCTTTCACTTTCTCGATGTTGTCATCCCATAGGGTTAGGTATACGCATCCTGTTTCGTCGCCCACTAGAGCGTCGCTCACTTTGTGCGCTTCGCCATCTCTTCCGGCTGTGATGTTTCTTATCTCGCTCTTGGACACAACTTTGGCCAAGACGTTTACAGCTCGCGATGAGGGACTCAGTTCGCCGACCTTTGCGTCTACAGGTTGTCTGTTTCCTGTGAAACCTTCAACTGCCAATCTTCTTCAACACCTTACATATTTTTGACACTGCACCATAACATGATGAACACACTTAAGGCTTTTGGTAGGCTGTTTTTGGCATTAAGCATATACTTTAAGCGAGGCTAACAAAGGCTAACGAATCTTGGCGCGCGCGCAAATTCTCCCTAAGGCTAGCGGCGCTATCCAATATTGTATAGGGGAAAATTCTATAAGCACGGGCGCGCAGGCACTTAATAGGGAGAAGGGAGAAATGAAGAGAAAACCGATAGTTGATTTCATATTCGTTGCTGGTTTAATAGTGGTTACAATGTTTTTGCTCTCGATTTTTCCTGCAAGTAGTTCTTTCATGGTCAACTCTCGTGGAGCATCTGAACTTTCTGCCGGGCACTCCATCACAGACCCAATAGACTGGTGGCCCATGTTCCACCACGACTTGAACCACACTGGATACTCAAATTCAAAAGCGCCAAAAATGTACCAAACTCTGTGGAACTTCACTACCGGTTCCTACGTGGAGTCTTCTCCTGCTGTTGCTGATGGTATGGTCTTCGTTGGGTCATATGATGATAATGTTTACGCTTTGAATGCTACAACGGGCATGCGAATATGG
>Ga0187881_10000021_pt1 | contig 198533 bp, 161 predicted proteins | sample June2016WEW_19_1_2_FD_133017 | JGI IMG/M metagenome (GOLD analysis project Ga0187881, IMG submission 133017) | Peatland microbial communities from SPRUCE experiment site at the Marcell Experimental Forest, Minnesota, USA - June2016WEW_19_100 | ecosystem: Environmental > Terrestrial > Soil >... | reverse complement strand
TTTACACTCCGAGAAGCTTCATCCCCCACGCGGCGTCGCTGCGTCAGGCTTTCGCCCATTGCGCAAGATTCCCCACTGCTGCCTCCCGTAGGAGTCTGGACCGTGTCTCAGTTCCAGTGTGGCCGGCCATCCTCTCAGACCGGCTACCGATCAAAGCCTTGGTAGGCCGTTACCCTGCCAACTAGCTAATCGGGCGCGGGCCCCTCCTCCGACACCTTGCGGTTTTGAGTCCAGGAACATGTATCCCCGGAATGTCATGCGGAATTAGCCCCGCTTTCGCGGGGTTATTCCCCATCGAAGGGCAGGTTACCCACGTGTTACGCACCCGTGCGCCGTGCGCCCATCCTCGTATTGCTACAAGAACTGCGCACTCGACTTGCATGTGTTAAGCACGCCGCCAGCGTTCGCTCTGAGCCAGGATCAAACTCTCGTTTGAAACTGGTCGCCTAGAAATGCAAAACCCCGATTTGCATCGGGGCCAGGCTTCCTAAGCAAATTGTTGAGTCGCTCGATTTACTCAGTTATCGAACGGGTTCTGGCACATCGTATCGGTTTGTCAAAGAGCGGCCTCCTCTGTCCCGCAGAGTGGCTTCCGGGCAATCAGGGATAATAGAGGAACGAGCGCCCGAAGTCAACCTGTAATCCGGGCCTCCCCAGCGGCTGAGGAAAACGCACAGTGAGTCAACCGCGCTACATCCGCGGGTGGACCTCGTCCTCGATCAACCGCGGGCTGCCGCGGGCCTACTGCTTCAGAGTTTCTTCGAAGCGGCGAAGGCCGGACGCGGCGTTGCGGCCCAGGTTCACGCGCAAGATGCGGCGCCCGCCCTGCGCGAGCGCCTGGTAGTCGCCCAGCGCCTGCGCGCGAATCAGTCCGGCAAAATCGTAGTCCGTCTCGGGCACCGGCAGCTTCTCCGCCGGCTCGTCCGTGAATTGCACAAAAAGGCCGGTGTTCGGCCCACCCTTGTGCAGTTGTCCAGTCGAGTGGAGGAAACGCGGCCCATAGCCCATGGTTGCGGCGAGGCGCGTGCGCTCGTGCAGCTTCTGTTGGAGGTGCGTGAGCCGCTCGTTCAGCCCCTCGGTCGGTCCGAGGTACGCTTGTATGGAGAGGTAGTCGCCGGGCCGAGCCTTTCCGAGCCACTCCGAGACCGCCTTCGGCAGGTCCTCACTCCCTGCGCCGATGGGCTCCGCGCCTTCGGAACCCTGTGCCGCGCCGCTCATGATCTTGCGGGCCAAGTTCTTGGCCAGCTCGACATCGGGCTGATCGAACGGCTGGATGCCGAGTGCAGCGCCGGCCGCGGCCGTGGCCACCTCCCAGCGGAAAAACTCCTGGGCAATATCCGGCAACTCACCCACGCCGATGCGAATCATCGGGTGGCCGGCGTTCTCGATCGCGGTGAGTTGCGTTTCCTGAGCTTGATCCCGATCCTGCGCCGCGCGCAGGTACACGAACACACGGTCCGGTCCGTACACTTCCGGCGGACCTAGCCGTTCGCCCGCCACCGGCACGATTCCTTTGCCATCCTTCCCCGTGCTTTCGGCAATGAGCTGCTCGAACCAAATGGGTAGCGCCCCAAGCGATGGCGAGGTCACAAAGGTGACTTTGTCGCGTCCCGCGAGCGCCAGCTCACCGAGCGCCGCGCCCAAAAGCAATCCCGGGTTGTCTTTCGCCGCCACTCCTTCCCCGCAAGCCTCCGCCATATTTCCGGTCACGCGCAACAGATGCACAACGTCCACACCGGCCAGCGCCGCCGGCACCAGCCCAAAATGCGTCAGCGCCGAGTAGCGCCCGCCCACGTCGGGAATCGCCTCGAACACACGGCGGAAGCCTCGCTCGCGTCCAAGCTTTGCGAGCGACGAGCCGGGATCCGTGATCGCCGCGAAGTGCCGCCCAACGTCATTCGTTTTCGTCCCGAGCTGCTCCCAGAAGTAGCGCATGAACGAGAGCGGTTCGATCGTCGTTCCAGATTTGCTCGACACCAGGAAGAGCGTTCGGTCAAGGCTCACCGATTTCTCGACCGCTTTCACGGCCGCCGGGTGCGTGCTGTCCAGCACTTTCAGATCGAGGTAGCCGAAGGCTTTGCCGAAGGTGGCCTGAAAGACGTCCGGGGCCAAGCTCGACCCACCCATCCCCAGCAGGACCACGTGGTCGATGCCGTCGCGGCGCACTCCCTCGACGAACTGCGCGATGTCCGCCGTCTGTGCGAGCATGGCCGCCGGCAGCGTCAGCCATCCCAGCCGGTTGGCGATCTCATCCGGCTTCTTTGCCCAGAGGGTGTAATCCCTGGCCCACATCCGGCGAGCGAAATCTTCGCGGGTCCAATTCTCGAGCCGCTTCTCCACCGCCGCCGACGCATTGCCGAGACTCAGTGTTTGGGTATTCATCGAGTATCCCCGTGAGGATCCTAAATCGCAGCGCGCTTCTTCTCGAGCATGCGCAGCAACTGTTCGTACGATTCCGTGAACGACGCGACGCCCTGCGTCTGAAGGGTTTTGGTAATTGCTTCGAGATCAACGTTCAGTTTTCGCAGGCTCGCGAGGGCGGCGCGCGCTTCTTCGACGCCGGACTCGATCGACGCGCGAGGCCGCCCGTGGTCGCGGAAAGCATCGAGCGTCGCCGGGGGCAGCGTGTTCACCGTATCCCGGCCAATCAGCTCCTCGACGTAGAGTACGTCGGAATAGGCCTTATTTTTCGTGCCGGTGCTGGCCCAGAGCGGCCGCTGCACACGCGCTCCGCGCTTGGCGAATTCCGCAAAACTCGCGCCGGTGAACAGCTCCTTGTAGCGCTGATAGACCACCTTGCAGTTGGCGATGCCGATCTTTCCCTGAAGCGCGAGCGCCTCCGGCGTGCCGATTGCTTCGAGCTTCGCATCGACCACGGTGTCCACGCGGCTGACAAAGAACGAGGCCACCGAGGCGATCCGGCTGGGCTGGCTGTTTCGCCGTACCCCACGCAGGTAAGCCTGTGCCACGGCCTCGTAATGCGACAGGGAGAACATCAGGGTCTCGTTGATGTTAATGCCCTCGGCAATCAGCGTCTCGATGGCGAGAACACCTTCGGCTGTCCCGGGCACTTTGATCATCACGTTCGGTTTGCCGATGGTTTTGAAAAGGCGTTTCGCTTCGGCAATCGTCGTGTCCTTGTCGTAAGCCAGGTCGGGTGCGACTTCATAACTGACATAGCCGTCGGCGCCGCCGCTCGAATCGTAAACGGGGCGGAGCGCATCCGCGGCCATGCGAATGTCCTCCATGGCGACGCGCTCGAAGAGCGCCTTGGTGCTCAGGCCCGGCTCGGCGGCGATGGCTGCGCGCAGCGCGCCGTCGTAATCCGCGCTCCCGCCGATGGCTTTGTCGAAGATCGTCGGGTTGCTGGTCATGCCGCGCAGCCCATCTTCTTCAATCAGCCGCTTGAGTTCTCCGCTGGTCAGCAGGTCGCGGCGGATGTAATCGAGCCAGACGGATTGCCCGTACTGCTGCAAAGCGCGCAGGGGATTGACCACCTTCTTTTCAGTCGCTGGAACGGGTCGCATACTTGGCCTCCAAGGCTTTGATCTTCGCCACCCGGCGCCGGTGGCGTTCTTCGCCGGTGAATCGTGCGCCGAGAAAATTCTTGACGAGCTCATGTGCCAGCGCATCGGCCACGACTCGGGCCCCGAGCACTAGCACGTTCATGTCATCGTGCTCGACGCCTTGATGCGCCGAGTAGCTGTCATGGCAGAGGCCGGCGCGGATGCCGGGAATCTTGTTGGCTGCGACCGAGGCGCCCACGCCGCTGCCGCACAGCAAGATGCCGCGTTCGGCCTTTCCGGCGAGGACTGCTTCCGCCACGGCCTGCGCGTAGTCCGGATAATCCACCGGGTCGGCGCTGTGCGTGCCCACATCCAGCACGTCATGTCCCTCGCGGTGCAGCCACGCGGCAATGGCCGCCTTCAACTCAAATCCCGCATGGTCCGCGCCGATAACGAGATGCACCGCTCCCTCACTTCCCGACGAGCTCGCGCACCGCAGCGACAACGTTGTCCGTCACAAAGCCGAATTTCGCATACAAGGCCTTGAACGGCGCCGATGCGCCGAACGTGTGCATGCCGATCATCCGCCCACGCGGCCCGACGTAACGGTCCCAGCCGAGCGTCACCGCTTGCTCCACCGAAACGCGCGCCGTAATCTCGGGCGGCAAGACGCTATCCCGGTATTCCCGGCTCTGCCGCTCGAATAGTTCCCAGGAGGGCATGCTCACCACGCGCGTCCGGATTCCCGCAGCCTTCAGCTTCTCGTGGGCTTCGAGGCAGAGCGATACTTCGCTTCCGGAGGCCAGCAACAGCGCTTCCGGCGGCCCGTTGTCGGGATCAGCCAAAATGTACGCGCCCTGGGCCACGCCCGCCGCGGACCCATACTTGGCGCGGTCGACGGTCGGCAGCGCTTGCCGCGTCAGCACCAGCATGACCGGCTGGTGCTGCATGGGCATGATCGTCCGCCATGCTTCGACCACTTCGTTCGCGTCGGCGGGGCGCAGCGTAATGAGTCCCGGTATGGCTCGCAGCGCCGCCAGATGCTCGACCGGCTGGTGCGTGGGTCCATCTTCGCCCACGCCGATCGAGTCGTGCGTGAAAATGTAAATGACCGGCAATTCCATGATGGCGCTCAGCCGGATGGCCGGACGCGCATAGTCAGTGAACACGAGGAACGATGCCCCATACGGGCGGATCTTGGAGACGGCCAGCCCGTTCAAAATGCCGCTCATGGCGTGTTCGCGAATGCCAAAGTGAAAATTCCGGCCGTCACGGGTTTCCACCTGGAAATGGCCCGCGCCTTCAAAGGTAAGCAGCGTCTTCGTTGAGGGAGCCAGATCGGCTGAACCCCCGATGAGCCAGGGAACGTTCTTCGCGACGGCGTTCAGCACTTTGCCGGAGGAGTCGCGCGTGGCCAAACCTTTAGCATCCGGGGGGAAGACCGGGAGGTCCCTGTCCCATCCGTCGGGCAAGAGGCGGAGCTGCATCGGATGCAGCTCGTCGGCTAGCTCGGGGAATTTCTTCTCATACTCGGCAAATTTCGAGGTCCAGGCTTCGCGGGCCTCGTGTCCGCGCCGTCCGATTCCCGCGCGAAAATGCTCGCGCACACCTTCGGGCACAAGAAACTTGGCGTCTTCCGGCCAGCCATAGCTGAGCTTTGCCAGGCGGACTTCCGCTTCGCCCAGAGGCTCGCCGTGCGCTTCTCTGGTGTCCTGTTTGTGCGGAGCGCCGTAGGCGATGTGGCTCTCGACGATGACCAGAGTGGGGCGGAATTGCGTCTTGCGGAAGGTATCCAGCGCGCGCTCGAGCTGCGGCAAATCGTTGGCGTCGCTCACACGCGCAACATTCCAGCCGTATCCGGCAAATCGCGCGCCCACATCCTCGCTGAAGGCGAGATCGGTCTTCCCTTCGATCGTGATGTGGTTGCTGTCGTAGATCCAACAGAGATTCGAGAGGCGGTGGTGCGCCGCCAGCGAGGCGGCTTCGCCGCTGACGCCTTCCATCATGTCGCCGTCGCCGCACAGCGCGTAAACGTTGTAGTCGAACAGGTCGAATCCCGGCCGGTTGAAGTGTGCCGCGAGCCACCAGCGGGCCATGGCCATGCCGACGCTGTTGGTCACGCCCTGCCCCAGTGGACCGGTGGTCGTTTCCACGCCAGACGTCAAGCGATACTCGGGATGTCCTGGGCACTTGCTGCCGAGCTGGCGAAAGCGCTTGATCTCGTCGAGCGGCACAGCCGGCTCGTCGAGGATCTTGTAGTCTGCGCTTACGGCCTTCACGCCCGCGAGGTGCAGCACGCTGTAGAGCAGCATCGAGGCATGACCGTTCGACAGCACGAATCGGTCGCGGTTCGGCCAGATGGGATCTTCGGGGTCATAACGCAGGAAGCGCTGCCAGACGCAATAGGCCACCGGCGCCAGCGCCATCGGCGCTCCCGGATGCCCGGAGTTGGCCTGCTGCACAGCGTCCATCGAGAGAGTGCGGATGGTGTTGATCACGAGTTGATCGAGACTCTGGCTGGTTGCCGTCTCTGGCATGTCTTCTCCCGTCGCAGGCCGCGTTGCGGCGTGCCCGAACTCCCGGCTTGATTGGGGTGCCCGGAATCTCTCCTATTCTTGCATTAAACCGGCTGCTCAAGAAACAGCCCAGTTGCAGCGCCATTGGTCCGCCGGAGGGCTTCGATGAATGCACCAGGACATTCGGGAAACGAATGCGCCCAAGCTCGGCGGTTGTTTTAGTTTTCCCGGCCGCGGATCAAGCGAATGGCGTCCGGAAGCATCGAATCCGCCTGACCGCTGGCGCCTTGCGCCACTTCTGCAGTTCGAGACTCTTCAGCTTCTTCGCTCACTTCGCCGGGAGCGAGAAAGAGGTTCGCTTCGACGCCGTGTTGCCTGGTATAGAGTTCGTAGTAGCGGCCGCCGGCTGCGTAAAGCGATTCGTGGGTGCCGCGTTCGACGATCCTGCCGGCTTCCAGCACCAGGATCTGTTCGGCGCGCCGAATGGTGGACAAGCGGTGCGCGATCACAACTGTCGTTCGCCCGCGCATCAGGTAACGCAGCCCTTCCTGGATCAGCGCCTCCGACTCGGAATCGAGGCTCGAAGTGGCCTCATCGAGAATCAGAATGCGCGGATCCGCCAGGATCGCCCGGGCGATCGACACCCGCTGCTTCTGCCCGCCCGAGAGTTTCACTCCCCGCTCGCCGACCACGGTATCGTACTTTTTCTCGAACGCCTCCGCGAACCCGTCCACCCTGGCGATGTGGCACGCCGCGAGGATTTCCTCTTCGCTCGCATCGGGCCGGGCAAAGGCCACATTTTCACGAATCGTGCCGTCGAAGAGAAACGTCTCCTGCAACACGACGCCGAGTTGCGTGCGGTAGGAGTCCAGCATCACCGCTGCAAGATCCACGCCATCCACCATCACGCGTCCGTTCGTCGGCACGTAAAACGCCGCGATCAATCCGATGATGGTGGACTTTCCGGCACCCGAGGGCCCCACCAGCGCCGTCACTGTGCCCGGTTCGGATTGGAAGCTGACGTCGTGCAGGACGGGCTTGCCGGAATCGTACGCAAAGCTCACGTTTTCCATCTTCACTTGGCCGCGGATGCGTCCCAGCCGCACGGTTCGGCCCGGCGCTTCATCTTCCGGTTTCTCGTTCAGAACCTCGCGGGTGCGCTCCAGCCCGGCCAGCGCTTCGGTGATCTGCGTGCCGATCGCCACGATCTGGAAAACCGGCGCCACCAGCAAGCCCAGGAAGATCGTGTAAGTCAGAAACGTGCCCAACGTCATCCCGCCTGAAATAATTTGCCGCGCGCCAAGGAGTATGATCGCGGCGCTCACGATGCCCATCAAGCCCGTGGCGGACAAGCTCATGAGCGACGTCGCGGTCAGCGTCTTCAGCACGTTGTCGAGCAGCCGCTGGACCCCGGCGGAGAAGATTTTTCCTTCGCGTTCTTCGGCGTGGTAGCCCTTGACCACGCGCACTCCGCCGAGCGACTCGGTGAGCCGCCCGGTGACTTCCGCGGTGATCTTGGGCCGCGCGCGAAAGATCGGGCGAATGGTCTTAAAGGCCCGGTTCAGCCCCACACTGAAAATCAGCAGGACGGCCGCGGCCACGCCGGTCATGGTCGCGCTGATCCGCAGGAGGACAACCAGCGCGATGACCGCCGTCATCAGCCCTCCGGCGAATTCCACGAGCCCGGTTCCGATCAGGTTCCGAATGCCCTCGACGTCGCTCATGATCCGCGAAACCAACGCGCCCGTCTTGTTCGCGTCGTAATAAGACACCGGCAGACGTCCGATGTGCGCCTGCACCTGGCGGCGGAGGTCGGCGATCATCTTCTGCGCCGATTTGGAGAGCAATTGGGTGAGGGAGAAGGAAGTAAGCCCTTGCACGATCGTCGCCGCAAGCACGATCCCCACGATCGGCATCAACAGATGGATTTGGCGTTTGCCGATTACGTCATCCACCAGGTATTTCGTCGAAGCGGGGAGAATCAGTCCCGAGCTCCGGTTGATGGCCATGAGAACGAATCCCAGTGCGAGAATTCCTCGCCTCGGCCTGATCAGCGCCCAGACGTCCGGCAGGAGCCTCCAGGCGTGCTTTCCCTTGGCGGTTTTGTCTTTCTCTCGGGCGCTGTTCTCGGCGGCCATCGTTCTCCCGGGCTGGAGGACCTTTCCGTTTCGATGCGCGGGCAGAGCTTGAGACCACACGAGGGCGATGCCCCTTGTTCCACTCTTTCGTTGTAGGATGTTGCAGCAGGGGCCCGTAGCTCAGCGGTTAGAGAAGCGGACTCATGATCCCTTTTGGCCTCACGCTCTCTTCTGCCGTGAAACGCCGATGCTTGTAATTTCGGATTTTTGATTGCGCCAATACACGTAAGAAAAACCGCGAAGGAAGCCTGGGCGGAATCATTCAAAGGCAATTGTTTGTTTTGCAGGGCACGGCTTCAGCCGCTGAAGGCAGGGTGAACTAGCTCATCGCTTTAGGGATGAGGCTTTTCCCTTGTCAGGGGGTGCGCGCTCTTCCCGCTGGCAGCGCACTCGTCGGCTACGGCGGTATCGTCCCGGGGTTAGGACGCCGGATTCTCAATCTGGAAACCCGGGTTTGATTCCCGGTAATGCTGCCAAATCTTCCATCAACGACTCACGGCGCTGCGCGCCCCAACCAATAAGAGCGCATCAGCCTCCGCCAAATCCTCCGGCCAAACCCAATCAGTCTGCCGAACCCCTCATGGGAAAGGCAGGTATCCCCAGATGTCGTTGAGTTCGCCGTAGGGACCGCCCGTAGTAGCGTCATAGCCTTCCCCGCCGAAGATATAGACGTAGTGGCCCAGTGCGTCTGGGAGCCAGCGAGCCGCCCCTCGACGTGCCCCGACGATGTTATTTGTATAGTAGAGCTGGAAATAATTGAAGGGAGCCGTGATATACGTGCCGCTCTGGTTCACGTCGGCAGAGCCTTTCCACCAGGTCCATTGTCCTGTGCTCGTTGTATATTCCCAAACATCGTTCAGGAACCCGGTGCCGAGGGTGACGCTAGAGCCGTACCCGAAGCCGCCGAAGAGCCACAACTCTCCCCCTGTTGGATCGCTCCAAGCCGCCGAGCCCCACCGCGAGCCTGGCATGTTCGTCGCCGCCGCAACGGTCGGCGTTCCGTAAATGCCGTTTTGGTTGGCAATGTTGCTGCCCGCGACCCAAGTCCATTGGCCGCCGCTGAATTTCCAGAGGTCGTTGAGAGTTGCACCCTTCGGTGTTCCATTGGGCGTTACGCCGGTGGTTCCGACCGAATCCATGCCGAACCCGCCAAAGAGCCAGATAGTGCCGGAAGCGTCGGTCCACAAAACCGCGCCTTCTCGGCCGCCTGGAGCCCCACCTGGTACGCCTGGCTGCGCGCCGTAAACACCGTTTTGGTCGGCCAGTATACTGCCGGAAACCTGTGTCCACGTGGCGCTACCGATGTTGTATCTCCATAGGTCGTTCAGGACACCCAGGTTGCCTGCGGAATCATAGCCCTGTCCGCCAAACATCCACACGTTGCCGGCTGCATCGGTGTAGTTCGCGGCAGCCCACCGGCCACCGGGGAAGGTACCGGAGTTCAATTGGTTCGCGTCGGGCAAGCCTGCCTGCCACGTCCAAGTCCCGGTCCATATGCCCGTGCCAGCGGCCGGGGGCGTTGTTCCGTTGCATGCTGCATCTGCGCCGCAGTAGACGCCGGGCGTGAACTCCCACACGTCATTGAGAAGCCCATATGAAGCGTCAGCAAAGCCCTGGCCGCCAAACATCCATAGATTGCCGGCTGCGTCGGTCCAGGTCACGCCGCCCCACCGAGAACCCGGGAAGGTGCAAGCGGGGGTTTGGTTAAGCGAGGCGCAGGACACACCGGAGCCTAGGGTGCCATAAAAGCCATACGTGCCCTGCGCTTGGAGCGAGTTCGTTACTGCATAATACTGGGTATTGAGCGCGTTTAGCCCGCTGCTATCTTGCGCAATCGGCAGATTGGCCGGAATCCACCCGCCCGGACTCCACCAGCCATCCTCACTTGGCCAAACCCACATATCATTCAGCAAGCCGGGTCTATTATTGGTGTTCGCATGAGTGACTTCGAAGCCGCTGCCGCCAAAAAGCCACCGTCTCCCCTGAGTATCGGTCCAGGCCATGGGGAAGTCTCTTCCTCCGGGCGTATTACCGTTCGCACCGGACGGCGGCAATATGGGCTGTCCCACCGTATAGGTCGGCAGGGAGGCTGTTCCATATTGGTTTATGGTAGGGGTCGGTCCAGGGAAGATCCACGCCCAGTCATTGTGCTGGCAATCCACGATTACGTTGGAGACATCGGCCGTGATCACGGCACTAGCATTAAAAACAGTGCAGGGCTGCGGCTGGCTCGTTGGCAGGAGGAATAGGTTAACGCTGTAGGTCGTGCCGTAGGTAAACTGGGTGGGGAACGTAAAACTCGTATCTCCGGTGACGAAGAGGTCGTCTCCGGCGTTGTCCTGTATCTCGACCGTGTCGTTGCCTGGTGGGCCGGTCACGAGTCCCACGACCACGCCGCTGACGGTAAACTTCGGCAACGAACAAGAAATCTGAATGTTGGTGATGTTGCCGATAGCCGTTCCAGATGGGTTCGTGAGCGTGCAAGTCTGTGCCGGGTTTGTTGGCTGGGTGAGGATGGTCACGGCGTAGCTTTCGCCGTTCGCCAGCGGCGTCTTGAAAGTGAAGCTGCCGTTGGCGGTGATGGTCAAGTTATCGCCCCCGTTATCCAGCAAAACCAGCCCTGAGCCCAGGAGGTTGGTAATCGTTCCGCCAATGGTGAAAATCGGCCCGCAAGAAACTGATACGTTCGTGACAATCACCGTGGCCGTGCCGCTGCCGTTCGCCACCACGCACGTCTGTGCTGGAGCTGTCGGCTGCGTGAGAATCGTCACTTTGTACGGGCCATTGTTAGCGACCGGCGTGGCAAAAGTGAAGTTCCCTGACGCATTAACCGTCAGGTTGTCGCCGCCGTTGTCCTGCAGCACCAGCCCCTTGCCCAATAGATCCGTTACCTGCCCGCCGATCGTCAGCGTTCCGCCCGAGCAGGTTACCTGAACGGTCGTCACATTCGCCGTGGCTGTTCCCGTGCCATTCGTCACCACGCACGCCTGCGCGGGATTTGTGGGCTGGCTCAGAACGGTTACTGCATAGCCGGTGTTGCTGGGCAGCAGAGTTAGGAACGTGAACGAGCCGTTCGCTGTTATGGTTAGGTTGTCCCCGCCGTTGTCTTGTAGCACAAGGCCGGAGCCCACCAGGCCCGAAACCGTTCCTCCGATGGATAGCGTGCCCGTCGTACAGGCCACCTGAACGTTCGTTACATTGGCCGCGGCCGTGCCCGTGCCATTTGTTACTATGCAAGTCTGGGTGGGACTCGTCGGCTGCGCATGCACAGTTACGCTATATGTGCCTGACGTCTTCGTCGCAAACGTGAAACTCACGGTCCCAGTGCCGCTGATCGGCAGGGTTTCAATAACGCCCCCCGGGAGGGCATCCTGTAGAACCAGCCCCGAACCCTGGAGGCCGGTCACCTGGCCACCAATCGTAAAGGTGGCTGATCCGCCCCCACCGCCTCCCCCGGGTACTCCTCCGCCTGAATTGTGCAACCCGCTGCAGGCGGCGAGAAGAAGGAAAATCATAAGGAACGATGCAAATAGGAAAGATTTGGGGACGGGTTTCATGGCGGCTCTTGCTCCTCAGTTAGCGTTGCTTCGTTTCTCTCATGCTGTGACGGATGGCAGCGAATTCGCTTCACTCCGCGGCAGCCAATACCGGGTACCAGTAGTACCAGAGTATGAGAAAGTTTTAGGGGCGATCAATAGCGGCTATTGTTTCTGTTTCCACATAAGCACTAGAACGCAGCAGACTCGGCTGCAATTCTATTCGGCCTCCAGCGATGCTTTGGCAGGCTGCGGAGAAAATGGTCGGGTTTTTGTTGTGACCGCGGGCGGCGCAAGTCTTCAGACGCGCAGCGTATTCCGATTTCATGGGGGCCGAACGCTTGGGGGCGACTTTTCCTGTGCCTCAAACCGCCAACCCAACTGCCGCCAGAACTGCCGCCGAGTAAGCCGACTCTTCCCAGCAGGAGAGCCCAGCAGGAGGCGACTTTCGTTCATTAAGTCTTTGTTTTTGTAGTATGTTGTGAGCACGTGGGGCCCGTAGCTCAGCGGTTAGAGCAGCGGACTCATAATCCGTTGGTCCCAGGTTCAAATCCTGGCGGGCCCACCAACTTCCCGAGGTGCGAACGAACGGTTGGCGCGGCAGCAAGTGGCGCATTCGCGTCGTCTGCTTTACGCCATCCAAAAGAAAGTTGTGAGTTCAAGCTTGCTCCGCACGCGGACGAGCGGGGCGCACGAGCAGCGCCAAAATGCCGCTGAGACCCAGGGCGGCGCCAAGAACGAGCAAGCCGCCCTTGAACCCGCCTGAGGAAGTCCGCGCCAAACCGATAATGTACGGCCCGAAGAAACCGCCCAGATTGCCCACGGCGTTGATCAGGCCGATTCCCACGGCGGCAGCAGTTCCGGCGAGCATGCCGGTCGCCAGCGCCCACATGGGCCCGACTATGGACGAGATTCCCGCCATCGCCAGGCCCATGGTCACAATCAGCAGCGCGGCCGCAGTGGAGTGCGCCCCAACGAACAGCGCGACTGCGCCCGCAAACGCCGAGATCGCGATGTGCCAGCGCCGTTCGCCGGAGCGATCCGAATGGAATCCGACGAGGACCATGATCGCAGTGGCGGCGAGATAGGGGATGGCAGTGAGAACCCCGATCACAAGGCTGCTCACCCCGGACACTCGGTGGATCATGGTCGGCAACCAGAGACTGATGCCGTACGAAGCGGTGTTCAGGCAGAAGTCCACGCCAACCAGTATCCAGATCCAGCCGTTCGTGAAGGCCGCAAGCGTGCTCGTCCGCGTGACCGCTGCAACCGACTGCCTCTCGCGCTCCAGGGTCTCGATGAGCCAGGCGCGCTGCTGGGGGGCAAGCCAGTGCGCGTCCGCCGGATGGTCGGTGAGATAGAAGTAAGCAACCGCGCCCAGCAGAACGGCCGGCACGCCCTCCATCAGAAAGAGCCACTGCCACCCCGCGAGTCCACCGCGGGTGTGCAGACCGAGCAGCGCGCCGGAGATCGGTCCTCCCACCACGAACGACAGCGGGCCCGCCGTCATGAACCAGGCAACCGTGCGGGCGCGCGCATCGGCGGGGAACCAATTCTTCATGTATAGAATCACGCCGGGGACGAACCCCGCTTCCGCCAAGCCGAGCAGAAAACGCAAGATATAAAAGCCCCGGGCCGTGCTCACGAACATCATCGAAGAAGAAACGGCGCCCCAGGCAACCATCAACATCGCCAGCCAGCGTTTTGCGCCCACGCGCTGCAGCACGAGATTGCTGGGGACCTGGAACACGAAGTACCCGGCAAAAAACAGGCCCGCCCCGAATCCGTACACCGCGTCGCTGAAGCCCAGTTGCACCTGCATCTGCAGCGCGGCAAAACTGACGTTGACCCGGTCGAGATATGCGTCGATGTACAGGAGGAAGAGGAACGGCACAAGCCGCCGCGAGAGGTGCGACACCGCGGCGCGCCCGACGTCGCTAGGAAGCTTTTTCGGCAAAGTCAGAGCATTCTACTTGGAATAAGTCTTTTCGTACTTGTTTCTCAAATTCAGCACGGTGAAGCTGCCGTCGGGCCGCGCCGAGACCTTGATGTACTGGCCGTCGCAGTTTTCTGCCGGGTTCGCGATGAATGCGTCGGGAGAATTATGTTCTCTGTCCGCGTCCAGGGCGTAGTGCAACTGCCACAAGTCCTCGAGCCCGGGGGAACCGTGGATGGTCTCCCACGCCTTCGGGCTTCCACCCTTGTGCGCGCCATTGTTCATGATGGCCACGCGTGGATGAAGCGCATGCACGATGGCTCTGGCGTTGGATTGTGCGAGTCCGTGATGCGTGGTGAGGTATAGGTCCACGGTTCCAATCAAGTTCGCCGGACAGACCAGCTCCAACTCCTTGCCCTTGGTGAGATCGCCGAGGTCGAGGAACCGGAATTCTCCGTAGCTGACCAGCACGCCCAGCGAGCGCGCATTCTCGGTCGCGTCAGCCGGAGCCTCTCGTTCGGAGGCGCACAGCGGATTGGGCTGGCCCGCGCCGGGAAGCGCCTTGCGGATGCGTTCGCCCCCCGCGGTCAAGACTTCGACGCCGATGCCCGGCAACGGAATCTGCTCGCCAGGCTTCACCACCACACGCCGGGCCGTTGCGGCCACCTGTTCGTACGCGGCGTAATCTTCGCGAGGGTCAGGGGAATCTTCCATGTTCGGACCATGATCCACGAACGTGCCGATCTTCATTCGGCTGGCGAGCTGGGCCACTCCTCCCACGTGGTCACGATGATAGTGGGTGATCACCACGGTATCGATCTGCTGGAGGCCAGCCGCCTTGGCTGCGGCCACGATGCGGTCAGCGTCTCTGCCCTTGTATCCGAGCCAGCCCGTATCAATGAGCATCGAGGCGCCCGACGGGCTGACGATCAGTGTCGCCTGCCCGCCCTCGACGTCGATGAAATAAATGACCAGCGTCTTGGGTGCGCCCGCAAGAACGAGCGGCGGAAGCAGCAGACACGCACAGGCGCTCAGCAAGAAGGTACGAATGAGGCGAGACATTTTTCGCAGCTCCGATCGCCGACGACAATCATCAGCCGACGAAAACGCAGCAACCAGTCTGCCCGATCTGAGATTTGCGGGCAACTCTCAGATGACCGCAAAACGACTCGCAGGGAGCGCAACTTTCGGGAACTTTCGGGGCAGGCACCCTGCGTTCTTTCCGTGCGGGGACGCTGGGCCTGAACGGTTTGAACTTGGATATATGGGGCGGAGCAAGGGCAGGAAAATGCGCGCGGTTATCGAGGACGGCTCTGCATTCCCCCGCTGCGCCACGCGAGGAACCGAGCCGCTGCGAGCAGCAGCTTGCGCTTACGATCATCCATCCGCGAGACGGCCTCGATAAACCTGCCTAGCTCACGCCTCTCCTTCCCTCTCGAACCCCACAATAGCTCTCTGCTCTTGCCGGCAGACAGGTCGGCTTTCTTCGGCGGTTGTTTACCATCGTAAAAGAACCGGTAGACCGGGATGCCCAGCCCCCGGGCATACTTCTCCAGCGTCTCGATGGAGGGAGTAATGTGATCGTTCTCCATCCGGGAGATGTGCACGGTCCGGATGCCGGTGCTAGCCTGGAGGTCGGCCTGGGTGAGCTTCTTGGCCGCACGGATTTCTCTGAGTTTTCGGCCGAGTTTCATGAGCAAGAGCTTACTACACTTCTAGATATCTTCTCACTTTATATCCTCTTGCTGAAGCGGGCTGCCCCTCAACGCGCTGGCCCGGCTCTTCTTTCCATTTGTCGCGGCGATCCCGCTTCACTCATGAAGCAGCAGCCGCAACATCTCGGCGGCCGTATGCGATAGCCTCGCTCCGCGGCGCGTGATCACGTAGAGGTGCCTCGGAATGTGCAGCTGTTTGATCTTCACTTCGGTGAGCAGGCGGCGTTCGATCTCCCACTGCACGCACATTCGCGGCACGATGGCCACCCCCTGCCCCATCTGCACGAATCGTTTGATGCTTTCGATCGTGGGCAGCTCGGCGTGTATGTTGAGCGGCGTGCGGTGCTTGGCGAACAGCTCGATCACCCTCCTGCGGTACGGCGATTCCACGATGTGCGCGACGAAATTCTCTTCACCGAGTTCGGGGATCTCCACGGCGCCGCGCCGGGCCAGCCGATGCTGCGGCGGCACGACGAAGACCAGCTCATCCCGCACAATCTCCGTGGCCTGAAGCTGCGGCTCGCGCGGCACGTAGGACGCCGCGCCCAAATCCAGGCGAAAATTCAGAACCTCATGCGGGATGTCGCGCGAAAACGTGCGGTGGACGCGGACTTGCACGCCGGGATGCAGCTTGCGGAATTTTGCGAGCGCCGGGAGAAGCGCATGGATCGAGCTTTCATTCACGCCCAGGGTGAGTTCGCCGCGGCGCAAGCTGCCCAGCTCGGCCAGCCCCCGCCGGGCTTCTTCACGCAAATTGAGGAGCCGCTCGGCGTAGTCCTTCAGCAGGGCGCCGGCGTCGGTCAGCCTCGAGGGCCGCGCGCCGCGCACGAACACCGGATGCCCAATGGTCTCCTCGAGCTTGCGGATCGTGAGGCTGATAGCCGGCTGAGTGCGGTAGAGCTTTTCGGCGGCGCGGGAGAAGCTGCCTTCCCGGGCGACGGTGAGAAACACTTCCAAGACGGCGAGATCCATGGAAACCTCCAATCAACCGGACAGAAACCATATAACAGAAAGTTATCAAATCCAGAAACAATATAAATTTGACTGGGGGCGGCCTCTCTGCCCTACTGGGACCAGAGGGCATCCCATGGATATCGTGCGTATCTTCGATACCACTCTGCGCGACGGCGAGCAATCGCCCGGTTTCTCCATGAACCAGGCCGAGAAGCTTCGCATGGCGCACCAGTTGGTCGAGCTCGGCGTGGACGTTATCGAGGCGGGCTTCCCCATCGCCTCGCAGGGCGACCTCGATTCGGTGAAGGAGGTGGCGCGCGAAATACGTACCTGCCGCATCGCCGCCCTGGCTCGCGCCAAGCAGCAGGACGTGGACGCGGCCATCGAAGCGTTGGCCCCCGCAGCCGATCCGCGCCTGCACGTCTTCCTGGCCACATCCGATCTGCACCTGCACGCCAAGCTCAATATGACGCGCGAGCAGGCACTCGAATCGATCCGCGCGATGGTTGCATACAGCCGGCGGCACGTGCCTGAAGTGGAGTTCTCCGCCGAGGATGCCGGGCGCACCGACATCGAGTTTCTCTGCCAGGTGTGCCAGGTGGCCATCGATGCCGGCGCCACGATTTTGAACCTCCCGGATACGGTAGGCTACGCCATGCCTGAGGAATACGGGGCGATGTTCCTCCGCGTTCGGGAGCACCTCGGCGATCCCGAGGGAGTGATTCTCAGCGCGCATTGCCACGACGATCTCGGCCTCGCAGTAGCCAACTCCCTGGCCGCGGTGCGCGCAGGCGTACGCCAGATCGAGTGCACCATCAACGGCATCGGCGAGCGCGCCGGGAATGCTTCGCTCGAAGAGGTCGCTGTAGCCCTGGCGGTCCGCCAGGCCTCCTTCGGTGTGCGCACTTCCCTCGATCTCACCAAGCTCTTCTCCACCAGCCGTATGCTCTCGGAAATCACCGGTATCACCGTCACGCCCAATAAGGCCGTCGTCGGCGCCAATGCCTTCGCCCATGAGGCGGGCATCCACCAAGACGGCATCATCAAGAACCCGCTGACCTACGAAATCATTACCCCGCAGGCCGTGGGCGTTCCGGCGCGGCAACTGGTGCTCGGGAAGCACTCCGGACGCAACGCGCTTCGCGTCACTCTCAAGGACCTCGGCTTCGAGCCCAGCACTGAAGAGCTGGCCGAATGCTACCGCCGCGTCAACGCTCTGGCAGATGAGTCCAAGAACGTGCGCACGCGCGACGTCCTGGCCATTGCCAACCAGGTCATCCGCCGGCGCATCGGCCTCCAGGCTCCGACGGCTGCGTCCGTGGTATAAAGCCCGCTTGGGAGACACCTCCAAACAGCAGACCCCGGCAGTTTCCTCCGGAGAAAGTGGGAAGCGTGTGAAGAAAACGATTGTCGTGCTGCCCGGCGACGGCATCGGTCCCGAAGTCACACAGGCTGCGGTTTCCATTCTGAAGGAATGTGGCGCCGGCTTCGGCCACACCTTCGATCTCGTCGAGGCGCCGCTTGGCGGCGCGGCAATTGACGCTGCAGGCGCGCCGCTCCCGAAAGACACATTGGACGCTTGTCGCCGCGCAGATGCGGTCCTTCTGGGTGCGGTGGGTGGCCCGAAATGGGATAGCCAGCCGGTGGGGAAGCGCCCGGAGAGCGGCCTGCTCGAACTGCGGCAGTCCCTCGATCTGTACGTCAACGTCCGCCCGGTGCGCGTGCGCGAAGCCCTGCGCGGAGTCTCGCCGCTGCGCCCCGAGCGCCTCGGCAAGCTGGATCTCGAGATCGTGCGAGAGCTGGCCGGGGGAATGTACTTCGGCGCCCGTGGCAGCGAGCGCACCGGCGGCCAGGAACGCGCCTGGGATACGGAGTCCTATAACACTACGGAAATCGAGCGTATCGCCCGGTTCGCCTTCGCCCGCGCCCAAGCCCGTTCGCAGAAACTGACTTCGGTGGACAAGGCCAACGTCCTGGCGAGTTCGATGCTTTGGCGGCGCACGGTCACCTCGCTGGCAGCGTCTTATCCTGCGGTCAGCCTGGGGCACATGTACGTGGACAATGCCGCGATGCAGCTTGTGCTGAACCCGCCCCAGTTCGACGTCGTGCTCACCTCGAACATGTTCGGAGACATCCTGAGCGACGGCGCCGCGGCGCTGGTCGGCTCGATTGGGCTCATCCCCTCGGCGAGCTACGGCAACTCCGCGCCGCTGTTTGAGCCTATTCACGGCTCGGCCCCGCAGCTTGCGGGTAAGGATGTGGCCAACCCCATCGGTGCGATCCTGAGCGTCGCCATGATGCTTCGTGACACCTTCGGCCTCAGCGCCGAGGCCGACTTGATCGAGCGATCGCTCGACCATGTGCTGGCGGCGGGATACCGCACGCCGGACCTCGCGCAGATGGGATCGCGCACCGTCGGCACGAAAGAGTTCACCGAAGTCCTGTGTCAGGGGATGCGGCTCTCGCGCGAGCATGCCGAGCGCGACGGCTCGCGCGTCTAGAAATACGCGGCAAAATGATGGCAAAACCGGCTGACGTCAATCAGCAGTCACTGCTGGCTGGCGCCAAGGCGACCCGGCCGGCTCCCTAGGGGCCGACGAGAGGGCTCGGGGCGGCAAGTCTAGTCATTGCTTCGGATGGCACCCGGGACGGCTGCTGCTCCTTGCCACGGGGGGCTGGGAGTGCTAATTTTCTCCCTTTCAGACTGGGCTAGGTACCCTTAAACTTGGTATATACAGCCCCGAGTTCAAGCGGCAGCTAGCTGGACGTTTCTGGTCTTCCAGGTCAGGGGATTGAGGCCTCACTCTGTGCCATGATGCACGCACTTCAAGACTCACGGGTTAGACGCTTCTCGTCATTCACCCAGCAGCGCTAGACGTTGGCCCTGATGCCTGAATCCATGCCCAATACGCCAAGCAACAGTGCCGCCCAGGCTGCCCCCGTTTTCTGGCGGGTCGAGGGGAGCCTCCTGGAACTCGGCGCCCTGCGCCCGGTGGGGTATTTCACGTGGAACGCTCAGAGCTACGCCGAGCGCTGGGCTCGCCGCGCCGGTATGGCGGTGATGACGCTCCTGCGGCCGTTCGCCTATGCAGCCAACCGCGTCTTTGCCACCCGGCTGCTGCACACGCTTCTGCGGGATACGAGCCGCGACCGCCTTGATCTCCTCGGCGAGGAGTACTTTCACTACGTCCTCGAGCCGCAGCTCCGGCGTGAAGCGGTGGGCGACCTCCGAGCAGCCCTCGCGCGAGGAGAATCCATCGTCTTGGTTAGCCAGGGGCTCGACCACGTCATGCGCCCGCTGGCCAATTTCCTGGGGGTCCAGCGGCTCATTTCCAACCGGCTTGAATTCCGCGACGGTTATGCCACCGGGCGTTTGCTCGACCCGGTCATCCGCCCGCGCGGGCCGCTCGCCTGGCTTTTGAGTGGCACCTCGCGGGGCGGCCGCGTGACTCGCGAGAAGCTGCTGCGACAGCTCGGCCTTCACCATGATCCGGCCGCGCTCGACGCAGCCATCCATCCGGCGTTGCGGCTGGCTCCGGTCGTGGGCCGGCCCGTGGTGTCCTTCAACGGGGCGCCCCGGGCCGATCGGTTCTCGGTTCGGGAGGCGCTTGCCGGCAAGCACGTCATGCTCATCGGTGCGACCGGCTTCATCGGCAAGGTCTGGCTGGTGCATCTGCTCGCCGAAGTGCCGGGCATCGGGAAGGTCACGCTGCTCATCCGGCGCAACCGCACGACGACGGCACAGCGCCGCTTCGAGAAAATCGCCGAGGAATCGCCGGCCTTCGATCCGCTGCAGGAGCGCCACGGACGCAGCCTCGGGGCGTTCTTGCGTGAGCGCATCGAAGTGGTCGAGGGCGACGTCAGCCGGCCGGGCTTAGGCCTCGATGCGGCGGTGCGCGAACGGCTGGCGCGCACGCTCGATTTGGTGGTCAATAGCGCGGGGCTCACCGATTTCAATCCCGATTTACGCGATGCGCTTTCGTCGAATGTGGATTCGGCGCTCAATCTCGTCGAATTCCTGCGCCAGTCCGACCACGCGGGGCTCGTGCATCTCTCGACCTGCTACGTGGTCGGCTCGCGCGACGGCCACGTCACTGAAGAGTTGCGCGTAAACTACAACCCCAAGCAAGATCCCACATTCGACGCCGAGCGTGAGATCGAATCTTTGCGGGAAATGATCCGCGGGGTCGAAGAGCGCTCCGAAAGCTTCGAGCTCTCTGCGGCGCTGCGCCGCCAGGCGCTCGGCCGGCGCGGCGACCCCGCGCGCGTTTCCGCCGAGGAACTCGATGGCGTCTTGCGCCGCAACCGCGGCCGCTGGGTGCGCAACCGCCTCACCCGCGCCGGGTTGCGCCGAGCGCAGCATCTCGGCTGGCCGAATACGTACACCTTCACGAAGAACCTCGGGGAATCGATGCTGGTTCGGCGGGGCGCCGATTTGCCCATCGCCATCGCGCGGCCATCGATCGTCGAGAGCTCGACCCGGGCGCCCTTCAGCGGTTGGAACGAAGGCATCAATACGTCCGGGCCGCTTTCCTATTTGTTGGGAACCAAGTTCCGTCAGTTGCCGACGAACGAGCGCAAGTGCTTGGACATTATTCCGGTGGACATGGTCAGCCGCGGCATGATGCTCATCGCCGCCGCCGTCGTCCAGCGGCGGCACGCGCGGGTCTACCAGCTCGCCACCTCGGCCATCAATCCCTGCGACATGGCCAGGTCGATCGAGCTGACCGGGATGGCGCATCGCCGGCACTACCGCGCGCAGCAGGGCCTCGACCATTGGCTCAAGCTCAAGTTTGAGACCATCCCGGTCTCCAAGCATCGCTACGAGCGGCTGTCGGTCCCCATGCAGAAGGCCGTCGTTTCCGGCATCAACCGCGCCGCTCAAGCCCTGCGGCTCAAGAAGGGGCCGCTGGCGAAGCAGGAGCGCGAGCTGCTCCGGGTCGAAAAGCTGATCCAGCTCTACGAGCCGTTCATCCTGCACAACGAGCAGGTCTTCGAGGCGGAGAATGCGCGCCTGCTTTCGGCCGCGCTCCCGCCCGAGGAGCGGTCCGCGTTCGCCTTCGATCCCGAGCATCTCGACTGGTGGGAATATTGGATTAACATTCACGTTCCGGCGCTGCGCCGATGGTGCTACCCGTTGATGGAGGGAAGGCCGCTGGAGCCGCGGGAACGGCGCGAGCTCGACTGGACAGGGGAATCCGGCGAAGCAGCGGGTGCCCTCTCCGGCGCAGGGTCTGGACAGGTCGGCGCAGGGGCGCACACAGATTCCATATGGCGATCTTCGTAACCGGGTCGACCGGCTACCTGGGGAGCTACGTCGTCGCGGGCCTCCTCGCAGGCCACCGCGACGCGCTCCATCTCCTGGTCCGGGCGAAGTCTGAGCGCGAGGCGCGCGAGCGGCTCTGGCAGTCCCTCCAGCTCCATTTCGATTTCGAGCAATTCTCCGGTTACCTTGATTCGCGCATACGCATCTTTCGCGGCGACCTCACCCACGAACGTTTCCATCTTGACGACGACGAGTATCGCCATTTGGTGGATACCACCGATTCGATCATTCACTGCGCCGCTTCGCTCAATCGCAAGTCCGAGAAGCAGTGCCTGAACGTCAACCTGCGCGGCACCCTCGAGGTGATCCAGCTCGCGCGCTGCGCGCAGAATCGCGGGGGCCTGCGGCGCTTCAGCCACGTTTCGACGGTGGCCGTCGCCGGCAGGCGCCGCGATGCCGTGATCGCGGAGGACGCCTCCATCGACTGGACGCTCTCTGACTTCGATCCCTACGCGCGAACGAAGAAATTCTGCGAGCACATGTTGCGCCAACTGCTGCCTGACGTGCCGCGGACGATTTTTCGCCCGAGCATCGTCCTCGGCGACAGCCGCAGGCCTGAAACCACCCAGTTCGACATGGTGCGAGCCTTCGATTTTCTGGCCGGCCTTCCGGTCCTGCCGCTGCGCCCCGACGACCGGATCGACATCGTTCCCGCCGACTATGTGGGGCGCGCCATCGTCGCCATCCATCAGATAGGCAATCCGGCCCACGACATCTATCACCTGTCCGCGGGGAAGAACTCGCAGACGTATCGCCAGTTGACCAGCGCGCTCGCCGAGGCCGAGGGCTGGCGCAAGCCGATTTACCTTCCGTGGCTCGGGCCGCCATTTGGTTCCACGGTGAGCTGGCTCGCCCGGCGCGGCGGAAAGGTCGGCCACGCCGCCTCGCTGATGAAAGTCTTCTGGCCCTATCTTGTCTGGAATACCGTCTTCGATAACAGCCGCGTCGTGGCAGAGATGGGCGAAGCGCCGGTGCCCTTTTCGAACTACGCTTCCGGGCTGCTGACCTTCAGCCGCAAGAACCACTTTGTCTATCCCGCTAAGCCGTGGCCGGCTGCTCCGGCGGACGACCCGGCTCCGGCTGGGCTGAGGGCCGGCGGATGACCGATGCGCTCCTGGTCGCCTGGGTCAGCGCCCTGATCGAGTACCGGCGGCTCGCCTGGATGCTCGGTTTGGGCCGCTCCTGGAAGCCCGGGGAGCCGCTGCGGCTGCTCTTCGCCGGCTACAACGGCACGCGCAACACGGGCGCCGACGTGCGCGTCCAGGAGATGCTGCGGCAGGTGCGGCACGTGCTTGGCGCGGAGCGCGTCGCGTTCAGCGTGATGACGCAGAACTTCGACCGAACCCGCGGATATTTCGAGGGTTCGCGGCAGGTGCACCTGCCGGACATTTTCCCGGCGTTTCTCTTCCGCGAAGCACGGCAAAACCACGGGGTGATCGCCTGCGAAGGCTCGATGTTCAAGAGCAAGTTCGCCAACGCGCTCACCACGATGATGATCGGCTCGCTGGGCTTGGCCGCGGCGGAAAACAAGTTGTCGGTGGGCTATGGTGCCGAGGCCGGTGCCATGGACCGGCTCATCGAACGCGCCTGCGCCCGCCACTGCCGCGAGTCGCTGGTCATCACCCGCAACGTCGAATCCCAGGCGCAACTGAGCGCGCTCGGCATTCGCACCAAGCTTGGGACCGATACCGCCTGGACCTTCGAGCCGCATCCGGACGAATTTGGGCGCAAGGCGCTTCGCCAAGCGGGCTGGAATGAGAAGGACCCGGTGCTGGTGGTCTGCCCCATCAATCCGTTCTGGTGGCCGGTGCGCGCTTCGATCTTCAAGTTCTTGGCGCGCACGCTGACCGGGGCGTACAAGAGCAGTCAGTACCGGACCGTCTATTTTCACAATGCCGGGCCGAATGTCGATGCGAAGTACCGGCATTACATTTCGGCGTTCGCCCGCGCGGTAGGCGCATTCCGCGAGCGCCATCGTGTGTTCCCCATCCTCGTGGCCATGGAGCGGCTGGACGCGCTCGCCTGCCGCGACGTCGCCGCCGGATTGGCCGGCGTTCCCATCTTCACCTCAGACGACTACGACATGTTCGAGCTCGTCAGCATTCTGCGCTGCGGCTCGCTGATGATTTCCTCGCGCTACCACGGCATCGTCACGGCCATGCCCGCTCTCGTGGCTTCCGCCGGGGTCACCATGGACGAACGCATCCGCAACCTCATGCACGAGCGCGGCCACGACCACCTGCTCCTCGCCGTGGACGATCCGGAGCTCGAGCCGAAACTGCTCGGCGTGCTCGAACGCTTGCTCGAAGAGTCCGGCGCGCTGCGCGAAGCCATCGGCCGCAACGTGGTGCGCAACCTGAAAGTCATGGCGCGCATGGGTGTCTATCTCGAAGAGGCCGTGCGCCAGTGCTATCCGGAATTTCCGCTTCGGACCGGCGTGTTCGGCTGGAAAGAGTATCTGCCTCCGCTCAGTCGCACACTCGAGCGCCTGGTCGAGACCTACGACACAGCCGAGGCGCCGACATTCGAGAGAGTGGCCGGGTCCTGAACGATGACTACGCCGAATTTCCTGGAAAAACTCTTCGCCCAGCTCCGCTCCTCCGCAGCCCGGCCCGTGATTCAGGAGATTCGCGGCGAATCCGCTGCGAGCGCCACGGGAACGGAGCTTCTCGCCCAGGTGCGTGCGGCCCGCGCGTATCTGCGCCGCGCAGGCATCCGGCCCGGTGAGCGTTGCGCCCTGCTGGCTCCGAACTCGATTCGCTGGGCCGCGCTCGATCTTGCCATGATGGCCGAGGGCGTGATCGTCGTGCCGCTCTATTCGCGGCAGGCGCCGGCCGAGCTCGCGGCCATGATGCGCGATTGCGAGCCGCGCCTGGTTTTTTGCGCCGATGCCGCCCTGGCCCAAGGGATCGAGTCCGCCTGGCCCGCGGCTCCGCGCCGCGTCCTCTTCGATGAAGTTTTCGCCGCAGCGGAGTCTGCCGAGTCCGTTCCCGATGTGCCGGCGCCGCGCGATGCGACGGACCTTGTCACCATCATCTACACGTCGGGCACATCGGGCGAGCCCAAGGGCGTTTGCCTGAACGTTGCCAACTTGAACCACATGCTCGGCTGCACGACCGAGCGGCTGGATCAGCTCATGCGCGGCGCGACCAGCGCGGCGCAGCCGGACAGGATTTTTCACTGGACGCCCTGCAACTTTGCAGCCGCGCGGATTCTGCTTTTCACTGCGCTCTCGCGGCCCGGCTTGCTGTCGCTCTCGACCGATTTGAGCCGTCTGGCTGACGAGATCCGCCTCGCTGCGCCGCATTACTTCATCAACGTGCCGACGCTTCTTGAGCGCGTTCGGCGCGGCGTCGAGGAAAACATTGCCAAGCGCGGCGGCATCGCGCAGGCGATTTTCGCCCGCGCATCGGCTGCATGGAACCGCGGCGAAACCGGCGGGCTGTGGCTCGCGCTGGCGCGGCGGGTCGTATTTCCCAAGATCCGCGCAAGATTTGGCCCGAATCTGAGAGCGCTCATCTGCGGTTCGGCGCCGCTCGCTCCGGAAACGCAGCGGTTCTTCTTGATGCTGGGCATTCCCGTTCTGCAGGTGTACGGTTTGACGGAGACGACGGCCATCTGCACCATGGATGATCCGCGCGAACCTGTCGAGCCGGCGTATGTCGGTGCGGCTGTACCGGGCATTGAAATGAAGCTGGGCGAGAACGATGAATTGCTCGTGCGTGGGCCCAATGTGTTTCCGGGCTACTGGAACCGGCGAGAGGAAACGGCGCGGGTGATGCAGGATGGCTGGTTCCATACGGGCGATCAGGCCGAGGTGAATGCGCGCGGAAACTGGCGCATCATTGGCCGCCTGAAGAACCTCATCATCCTCAATTCGGGCCACAACATTGCCCCCGAACCCATCGAGGAGAAACTCTCCGATCTGCTCCCAGCGGCCCAACACATCGTCTTAGTCGGCAACGGTCGCGGCTATTTGACGGCGCTCATCACCGGCGCGGTGGACGAGGCCGCTGCGTGCGCCGCGCTCGACGCCGTCAATCCGGGCCTGCCACACTACAAGCAGGTGCGCGCCTTCACCGTCCTTCGCGAAACATTTACCATCGAAAATGGCTTGCTCACCGCCAACGGCAAGCTCCGCCGCGACGCCATCGCCACCCGCTTCGCCGCCCCCATCGTCGAGATGTATCAAAGGAAGGCATCATGAAGCTGTATCGCGGGAAAACGCTGCGCTGGGAGGTCCGCGAAGGAATTATCGAGCTGACGCTCGACCGCGCGCCGGCCAACGAAATCGGATCGGAGATGCTCGAGGAGCTGGAGAATTTTGTCGAGCAGCTCGCGGCGCCTTCCGGAGACGCTCACGTGTGCATCGTCACCAGCGCGCGCAAGGCCGGCTTTTCCGCCGGCGCCGACTTGCGCGAACTTTATCAGCGCGCTGCGCCACTCCCGGAGAAAGAGCGGCTCGCGGGAGTCCGCGAGTTCCTCGAAAGAATCCATCGCGTCCTGAACACCATCGATGCCGCGCCGCTCGTGACCATCGCCGCCGTCCACGGCGTCTGCTTCGGCGGAGGGCTGGAGCTGGCGCTCGCCTGTGACATCATCGTCGCGGACAAGATGGCGCGCTTCGCGTTTCCCGAGCTGCGCCTCGGACTCGTTCCCGGCTTCGGCGGAGTTCCGCGGCTGAAGCGCGACCTGGGCAATGCCTTCATCCGCGACCTGTTGCTGACTGGGCGAAGCGTGAATGCCTCGCGCGCGCACGCCATCGGGCTGGTCGCGCAGCTTGCCGGCGAGGGCGAAGCTTTGCGCGTGGCGCGCTCCACCGCCGCGCAGATCGCCAAGTTCGATACCGGCACGCGCTTCGCCGCCAAGAAATTCATCAAGCCGGTTCCTTACGAGGAGCTGCGCCGCGAAATCGATCTTTTCTGCGAGCTGTTTGCCCGGCCCGCGGTGATGGCGGCCCTGAAGAAGTTCGTCGAGTCCTCCGACGCCATGCCCTATCTGCCGTGAGCGGCTGGGCCGTGAGCTTTTGCCGCCACCGCCGAAGATGGTAGATTGAGCCTCTTATGAGAACACTGGAACAGACCACGCAGGAAATCCTGACGTTGGCGGCGAAGCACTTCGGCGTGCCCGAAGGAAGCCTCGCGCCGGGCGACGATTTCTTCAAGAAGCTGGGGATTGACAGCCTTCAGGCGCTCGACCTGCTCTCGCGCGTGGAGAACCACTTCGGCATCGAGCTCCCGGACTACGAGATACAGGGCGTCAGCGATTTCCAAACTCTGGCACAGCGGATTCAGTCTCGCCTCTAATGCTTGACCTTCGAAAGTATGACTCGCTCGGGGGGGCGCTGCACGCTGCACTCGACCGGTTTGCCGACGAAGTTTGCCTGATCGAAGCGGACCGCGATCGCGAGAAGGAGCGCCTCACCTACCGGCAATTCAAGGAGCAGGCGCTGCCGCTCGCTCGTGCGCTCGAAGACGCGGGCTTTGCAGGGGGCGATCGCGCTGCAGCCGCCGCGGGCAGGGCCGCCATCATCATGACGAATCAGCCGAAGTGGCTGATCTCGGCGGCGGCGGTTTTCTTTGCGGGCGGCGTGCTGGTGCCGCTCGATTACAAGCTCACCGCCGACGAGCAGTGGCAGCTTCTGGCGCATTCGCAGGCGCGCTTCCTCATTACTGAATATCCCATCTGGCGGCAGCTCGCGCCGTCTCCCCGGCGCGCGCAAGCGGTGGTCGAAACCGTTCTGGTGACGGAAGCGCCGCCCGGCGCGGACCTATCCGGCGCGCGGCGCTGGGAGGAATTTCGCGGGCCATCCGGGACGAAGGGCGAGCCGCAGTTCGTGGCACGCCGGCGCGAAGACCCTGCTTGCATTGTGTATTCCTCCGGCACCGGCGGGCGTCCGAAGGGCTGCGTGATGACGCACGAGAATTATCTCGAACAGTGCACCGCGCTCACGGCCATCTATCCCTTCTGGCCCGGCGTGCGTTACTTGAGCATTCTGCCCACGAACCACGCGATTGATTTCATGGTTGGATTCATCGGCCCGTTCGTGTGCGGCGCCGCCGTCGTGCACCTGCGCACGTTGCGCCCGGAGTACGTTCGCGAAGCCTTTCCGCGCTACCGCATCACCTACGTCACGCTCGTGCCGCTCGTGCTCAAAAACCTAAGGAATGGTCTGCAAGCGCGGCTCGACGCGCTTCCGCCGGCGAAAAAGGCTGTCTTCCGCCTGTTGCGCGACGTGAACAAAGCTCTCACGCGCGGCCGCCCGCGTCCCTGGCTCAGCCGGCGCCTGCTTTCGCAGGTGCATCAAGCCTTCGGCGGCGAGCTGCTGACGATCATCGTCGGCGGCGCCTTCACGGAGCCCGAGACGCTGCAGTTCTTCTATGACCTGGGCATCCCGGTGGCGAATGGTTACGGCCTCACCGAGGCGTGCACCGCCATCACTGTCAATGACATGCGGTCTTTTCGCGCCGACACGGTCGGCAAGCCGCTGCCCGGCATCGAGGTGCGCATCCTCAAGCCGGACGCCGAGGGCATCGGCGAAATCGCCACGCGCAGCAGGGCCGTGATGTCGCATTATCTCGGCGAACCTGAGCTCACCGCCGAAACCGTCGTGGACGGCTGGCTGATGACCGGCGACCTCGGCCGGCTCGATGCCTCCGGCCACTTGCAGCTCTTCGGCCGCAAGAAGAACATGATCGTCACCCAGGAAGGGAAGAACATCTATCCCGAGGACATCGAAACGGTGTTCGAGGGCCTCCCGGTGAAAGAATTCTGCGTGTTCGCGGCCAATTACGTTTGGCCGCAGCGCACCATGACCGGCGAACAGCTCGTCCTCGTCGTGCATCTCGAGCCCGGCCAGGCGCTCGCCGATGCGCTGCGCGAGGAGATTGCCGCGCGCAACCGGCGCCTGCTCAGCTACAAACGCATCAGCGGCTACGTCCTCTGGGAAGAGGATTTTCCGCTCACCACGTCGCTCAAGATCAAGCGCACCGTGTTGGCCGAACAGCTCGCGAAACTCGACCGCTCGGCCGCCGTGATTCCTCTGTGAACGAGCGCTACTTCACGATCGTCAATCCCGCCGCGGGTGGCGGCCGTTGCGGCAAGCTGGCTCCCGCGGCGATTGCGCGGCTGCGCGAGGGCGGCATCGAGCTCGACGTCATCGCCACGCGCTCGGCGGGGCATGCCGTCTCGCTCGCTCGCGAAGCCTACGCGCAGGGCTATCGCCGCTTCATCGCCGTCGGTGGCGACGGCACGGCGCACGAAATCGCCAACGGCGTTTTTCCCCAAGCCCTGGAGAAAGGCCGAATCGCGCTCGGTTTTCTTCCGCTGGGCACCGGCAATTCGTTCCTGCGTGATTTCACCGACAAGGGCGCGGAGGCCGCCGCTGAAGCCCTGTTTGCCGGGCGCGCGCGGCCCGCGGACCTCATCCGCCTCACCCATGCGAGCGGAGTGACCTACTCGCTGAACCTGTTGAGCATCGGGTTCACGGCCGATGTCGGAGCGCTGGTGAACCGCCGGCTCAAGCCCCTCGGCGAGCTCGGCTATCTGCTGGGCGTCCTCACCTGCCTCGTGCGGCTCCGCCGCCGCGCGTTCCCGCTGCGCTTCGACGGCGAACCCGACTGGGATCGCGGCCGCTATCTTTTTCTGAGCTTCAGCAACAGTAAGTTCACCGGCGGCAAGATGATGATCGCGCCGCTGGCCGATCCAACCGATGGCTTGATCGAAGTCGTCCGCTGGGGGCCCATCGGGCGAGCGGGATTGGTGCGCAACCTTCCGCGGCTCTACGACGGCACGCACATCACCCACCCGCTCGCCTCGCGGCGCGCGGCGCGACACATCGAGTTCGATCTCGACGCTCCCGTGGACATCATGATCGATGGCGAAGTGCTGACGCTGCACTGCCGGTCGCTCGACATCCTGCCTGCGGCCCTCGACGTGTACATATGAGGCGCGGCTGGCTCATCCTGCGCAGCGCGGCCCTCTGGATTCTCAGCCTGGTGCACTTCTTCATTGCTGCGCCGACGCTCGTCTGCCTGACGATTTTCCTCGATCCCCTCAAGCACGACTGGCCGCCGCGCGCTTTCTGCAGGACGATCGCGTTCTTGGCGGGGGCGCGGGTCAGGGTCCAGCGCTCGCCCGGGTTCAACCCGCAGCGCACCTCGTTTTTCATTTCCAACCACGTCAATCTCTTCGACCCGTTCATTCTGTATTGCGCGATTCCCCAGATCGTCCGCGGCTGGGAGCTCGAATCGCATTTCAAGATTCCCGCCTACGGATGGTTGATGCGGCGCTTCGGCAACGTGCCGGTGCCCGGCGTGCGCCGGCCGTCGGACCTGAAGCGCATGTGGCGCCTGACGCGCGCTGCGCTCGATCGCGGCATCAGCCTGATCGTGTTCCCGGAAGGAAGCCGGACGCGCGACGGCCGGGTCGGTCCATTCGAGGAGGGCGTTTTCCGCATGGCCGTGCAGCTCGGCGTGCCGATCGTGCCCGTCAGTTCGGTCGGCAGCTTCCAGCACCACCGTACCGGGCATTGGATGCTTTATCCCGCCACCATCGCGATCCATCTCCACGACACGATCGAGACGAAAGGCATGAGCAAGGAAGAGGCGCGGGCGCTGGGCGAGCGGGTGCGGGCGATTGTGGCGGGACCCGTGGAAGCCTCGGGAGTTTACCCGCGGCCGGGAGCTACAGGGTGAGCTTGATGCCCGGCAGGATGCGTCCCGCGCGGGTTTCTTGCCAGGTGTATACGATGCGGTGAATCACCGTGATGATCGCCACCACCGCGATCACCCACAGCGCCGGACCCATGCGGTTGAATAGGCCCCCGATAATCAGCAGCACCATCCGCTCGGGCCTCTCCATGAAGCCCACCTTGCACAACGGGATCAGCGATTCGGCCCGCGCGCGGGCGTAGCTGACCATTACCGAGCCCGCCGTCGCCACGGCCGCCAGCGCCACATAAGGCGTCCGGCCGCTCACCGAGTAGTACACGAGCAGGCCCATGTACAGCGCCATGTCGGCAAAGCGGTCGAGCGTGGAATCGTAGAAGGCCCCGAAGGCAGTCACGCGGCCTTGCCGCCGCGCCACTTGGCCGTCGAGCATGTCCAGGAAGCCGGCCATGAAGATGATGATTGCGCCGGTACGGAAGCGGCCCGTGGCAAACATCGCCGCCGCCCAGAAATTCACCACCAGCCCGAGTAGGGTCAGAAAGTTCGGGTTGATGCCGGTGGCAGCCAGTCCGCCGACGATTCTATCGAGCAGCCAGCGGCTGCCCGTGCCGATTGCGCCGGTGAGCGTCATCTTCGCGCGCGCCATGATACGACAGCGGTTCGCCCATCCGCAAACGGGGCTTGGCCCGGCCTCTTCATGTCATGTCGGCTAGCTTGCGGGTTGGAATGGCGACACGGACGGCGTTCAGCACGACCACCAGGTCGATCACTTCCTGGGCGACGGCCCCTTCGAGGGCCGGCAGGTATCCGATCGATGCCAGCGCCATTCCCAAAATGCTCAATGCCATGCCGCCTAAGGCGCTCTGCAGGGCGATCGCGCGCATTCTAGCGCTGATGTGGAACAGTTCATCCACTCTTTCAAGCCAGGTTGTCAGGATGACGGCATCGGCGGCCTCCGAAGTGATGTCGCTGTTCGGTCCGAACGCCACGCCTACGGTCGCGGCCGTGAGCGCCGGAGCGTCGTTGATGCCGTCGCCTACAAAGATGGTTTGGCCGCGCTTGGTTTCCTCGACGACGATGGCCACCTTTTGCTCCGGGCTTTGTCCGGCGTGCACCTCGTGGATACCCACCAACTCGGCGAGGTAGCGGACCTCCGACTCACGATCGCCCGAAACCAACATCACTCGCTCGACCCGGTGCTTCGGCCTCAAGTGATCCACAAACGAGCGGCTTTCTTGCCGTGGAGCATCGTGAAAGCGAAACGCCGCGGCATACCCGCCGTCGATGAGCACCAGACACTCGAGCCCGCTAACTATGGGCGGCAGTGAAAACGCCCCTTCGCCGAGCTCGCCCCGGCCCGTGATCATCACGAGCTTCTCGCCCACCTTGCCTTCCAGGCCAAGACCCGGCGTCTCCTTTATCTGGCTCACCTGATAGAGCGGCATCCCGGCGTCCAGAGCCGCCGCCCGCACGGCTCCGGCGAGCGGATGCTTGGAGTATTGCTCCAGGCTTGCGGCCGTCCGCAGCACCTCTGCGCGGCTGAATCCCGGCGCGCAGATGATCTCCGTCAGCGCCGGCTTCCCGTAGGTGAGTGTTCCCGTCTTGTCGAGAATCAGCGTCCTACAGTTGGAAAGCTGTTCGAGAACTGCAGGGTTCTTGATGATGATGCTGTGGCGCGCCGAGAGCGAGATAGCCCCGATGAGCGCCACGGGAATGGCAATCAGCAATGGACACGGCGTAGCCACAACGACGACCGCGAGGAACCGCATCGGATCGTGTGTCACCACCCAGGTGAGCACCGCGATCGCCATCGCCACCGGCGTGTACCAAGCCCCCAGTTGGTCTCCCAAGCGGCGCAAGCGCGGGCGATATTGCTCCGAGCCGCGCATCACCTCCATGATTTTCGCGTAGCGCGAATCCACCGCGAGCTTCTCCGCCACGATCGTCACCGCGGTCTCGCCGTTGATCGCGCCCGAGATCACCTTCGAGCCGGGAGTCTTGGACATCTCGTAAGGCTCGCCGGTGAGATAAGACTCGTCCATGATGCCGTGGCCTTCCGCTACTTCTCCGTCCACAGGGCAGATCTCGTGCGGGAAGATGACCAGCGTGTCGCCGATCGCGACTTCGTTCAAGCCAATGTCGGCTAGCTCGGCGTCACGCTTCCGGTGCGCCACCTGGGGCATGCGTTTGGCGAGGGCCTCGAGCACCGAGGAAGCGCGGCGCGTGGCGAAGTGCTCGAGCGCTTCCCCTCCGGAAAGCATCAGCACGATGATGCTTCCTACGAGGTATTGCCCCAGAAACACCGCGCTGAGGATGGAGATCCCCGCGAGCAGATCCGATCCGAATTCCCGGGCCAGCAGCTTTTTCGTCAGCGAAATCACCAGCGGGATGCCGCCCACCACCAGCACGATGTAGACAGGAAAGAACGAAACGCGCGGAGCCAGATGCGCGAAATGCGCCAGGATGATATGCGCCAGGATGCCGGCCGCAGCGAGCGCGGCGATGTAGGTCTCGCGAAACTGCGGGAGGAGCCACGGTACGTGGCCTGCGCCGGCCCGAGTGCCTCCCGCCGGCGGTGAAGGATCTCCGCTTCGCTTTGCGGACTCCGGCTTCGCGGCGGCGGTTCTGCGTTCGTATCGAGAACGCACCCGCACCTCCATTCGAACGATTCTGGGAATGCGCATCAGTCCGGGGCAGACTGCTTCGATCGCGCTTTCCCGCAGCGATGATATCACTGCGTCAATTCTCTGCCGGATTCATTCCTCGCGTTTTGGAAACGCGCCTTCAGAAGCAACTCAATGGCAAAATTGGGTCCGAGGAAACCGCATGCGGCAGTGAAGCTTTGCATTCCTGATCAGGAAACCTGCGCGGGACGAGCGTCCGTTTTGCTCTACGGTTTCTCCCAGTTTCCCGATTCCGCCGAACGGAAAATCGCTTCGATCGCCGCCATGTTCTGGACGGCGTCCTCGAGCGGAACCGGCACCTCGCCGCCTTCACGCACCGCCCGCGAGAACGCATCGCCTTGAATCGTGTATTGGTCGCAAGTGGGGAACGTCTCCGCGATCACGTCTCCGCCGTGGAGGTCTCCTCCGTCGTCGATGAAAATCCGGCACGGCCGGTCGTTCGGCGCGTTGAACGGAATCTCGATCTCGATGCGCCCTCGCGTTCCCAGGACGTGCATCCGCTGGTAAGGCACGAGCTGCGTGCTGCAAGTGAAAATGGATCGCCCGGAAGGAAAATCAAGGATGGCCGATGTCAGCCGGTCGATCTTCATCTCGGGGTCCCGCTCGACGAGCCCCAGCACGCGCAACGGTTCTTCCCCGAACAGGAACCGCGATGTGGTGATCGCATAGCAGCCGATATCCATCAGCGCGCCGCCACCCCACTCGGCAACGTTGCGGATATTTGCCCGGTCGCGGTTGAAGTAGCTGAAGAACCCCGTGATCGAGCGCAACGCGCCGATGCGGCCGGTGACGATCAGCTCCTGCACGCGCAGCCACTGTGGATGCGTGCGCACCATGAAGGCCTCGCCAATCTTCACCCCGGCGCGGTCGCGCGCGGCCAAAAGACTCCGTGCTTCAGCAACCGTCATGCTCAGCGGTTTCTCGCATAGAACATGTTTGCCGGCCTGCGCGGCCTTGATCGACCACGGCACGTGCAGGTGATTCGGCAACGGGTTGTAAACCGCTTCGATCTCCGGGTCGGCCAGAAGCTCCTCGTACGATCCGTAGGCCCGCGCGATGCCCAGCGCCCGCGCCGCCTCTTCGGCCCTGCGCCGGTCGCGCGAAGCGATCGCAGTCACCTCGCTCCACTCTCCTTTTTGCATCGCGGGAATGACTGTGCGAACGCCGATTGCGGCCGTGCTGAGTACTCCCCAACGAACTTTTTGTGGCATCGGGATGCTCCCCCTCAAGACCCAGGAACTTTTGTCGCCCCACCGCCTATTCTGGAGACGGCTTTTGGAACGACGCGGCCTCGACAAGCTTCGTCACGGCCGGCGCGACCGTCAAAAGCAACTGGGCCTTCGGTTTTCTCGCTTCCTCGATAACGGCAGCTTGCTGTGCTTTCCATTCTTCCGAGGGCTTCTCTCCACGCGCGATGAAATCCAGTGCAGCCAACCCCGCAGCGCCCAGTGTGGAGAGATTCTGCGAAAGCGGTGCAACTTCTTCCAGCAGGAAAGAGCGCCCGATCAGTGGCTGTAGCTTGGAGTCATTATCGCGCCAGAGAGCGAGCTGTGCGCGCAAGCGCGCCGCGCTGTCTTCTTCCCGGTGCTGGCCCGCGAGGAATTGGTCCACCTGCTCGGCGAAGCGGCGTGCCGCCATACTCTCAGGCCGCGCGGCGTCGATCAAGCGGTTGAGCGGCGTTGCGCTGGTCGGTTCGGTCGTAGCGAGGGCGCTGCGCTGATATCCCTGCACGGGTTCGACCACGTCGGCGAGTGTGCGGAGCGGCGCGATATTGCCCGATCCGGTGAGGCGCTCGAGCATGGGCACGTAGTTTGAGTTGTGGGTCAGGCCGAGCCAATCGAGACGGCGGCTGATCTCTTCGAGGCGCGCGTACATCGAAGCGGGGTCGCGAACTTCCGCGGGCGACCATAGGCGCTCGGCGATGGCGGCATTCCGCGGCCAGATGCGCGAATCCATAGTTTCCGGCGAAACGTGTTCGGCCCACATACAGGCTTCTCCTCCCAAGATGCGCGCTTGCTCTTGGGGACCAAGATTCGCGGCGGCGCCCGTCATGGGATCCACGGCGTAGTGCCGTTCAGCCGGCCAGATGAGATCGAGGTAGTAGCCGGAAGAAAGGATGCCGCGATGGCCCGCCTGGGCCGCGGTGGCGAGCGACTGCTGGCCTCGCCAGGACTGCACCAATACGTTCTTCGGCACATCAGGATGGAGGATCTCGTCCCAACCAATCATGATCTTGCCCCGGCGCGTGACGATGCGCTGGATTCGCTTGTTGAAGTAGGCCTGTAATCCCTGGTCGTCTTTGAGATCGTGCAAGCGGATGAACTCTCGCATCCTCGGATTGGCGTCCCACTGCTTGCCGTTGACCGCGTCTCCACCGATGTGGAAATAACGGTCGGGAAAGAGCTGGGCCATCTCGGCGATGAACGCGTCCAAAAATTGATAGGTGCTCTCGCGCGTCGGGTCCATCGCGGGATCGAAGACGCCCCAGCGGCGCTCGATCTCATACGGGCCGGGGCCGCTCGCGAGTTCGGGGTAGCCGGCAAACCAGGCGGTGGAATGTCCGGGCATGTCGAACTCGGGCACGACGCGGATGCCGCGATCGCGCGCGTAGGCAATCAGATCGCGAATTTCGTCCCGTGTGTAGTAAAGTCCGTCGGAGCCGAATCCCTGCAGGCGCGGGAATCTCTTGCTCTCGACGCGAAAGCCCTGGTTGTCGGACAAATGCCAGTGGAACACGTTCATCTTGACCGCGGACATGCCGTCGAGATTGCGCTTGAGGACGTCGATGGGAATGAAATGTCGGGCCGCGTCGATCATCAGCCCGCGCCAGGGGAAGCGCGGCCGGTCTTGGATGGTGATGGCGGGCGCGGCGAAGCCCCCGGGCGTGATCGCCACGAGCTGAAGGAACGTCTCGAGCCCGTGCAGAATGCCCAGGGGATTCGCGGCGGCGAGCTGCGCGCCCGAAGTGGTCACCTCGAGGACGTAGGACTCGTCTTCGCCGGGCTCCTGGATTGCCTTGCTGGCATGACTTGTATGGATGGCCAGAGTGGCCTTCGAGGCGTCCCCCGTTCTTGCGTATTTCACGTTGAGCGGAAGACCCGTTTGCCGGGCGAGGTTGCGCAGGAATCTGTCCACGGCGCGGTCCAGCCGGGCTTCCCGGTAACCGGAAAGCGCCACCGTGAACGACGGGTCGATCGTGAGATGCCCGGTGCCGAACTCGTAGCTCGAAGGGAGAGGCATCAGGCTGAGCGAGGGCTGGCCCTGTGCGTTTGCTTGGCACGCGCACAGCAGGCACAAAGTCATCCAGGCGAAGAGCGGGAGCGGAATCCGGGGCACGAACACGTGAGCGGAAACCTCCTGGCCGGCAATCCCGGATACTCTATCACCTCGGCGTACGATCCCGCGCGAGCGCAGGGAGCGGCCAAATTGGATTGGCCTGTCGAGTCAGATTTCTTGCTGCTTCAATAAGTTTCGGATTGGCTCAGGGGCTGGCTGAGTTAGAATGCGGTGGAAGCCTCGGGCTGCGCAATGAATACAAGCTTGGCGATCTATCCCGGATCCTTCGACCCGGTGACAAACGGGCACCTCGACCTGATCGAGCGCGGCGCGAAAATTTTCGGCCGGCTCATCGTGGCGGTGCTGCGGAATGCGGATAAGCAGCCCCTGTTCACGGTGGACGAGCGCGTGGAAATGCTGCGAGAGGTGACGCGGAGCTTCCCCACGGTTGAGGTGGACGTGTTCGAGGGGCTCCTGGTGGACTATGCGCGGCGGCGCGGCGCGCAAGTGATCCTGCGCGGCATCCGCGCGATTTCCGACTACGAGTACGAATTGCAGATGGCGCTGATGAACCGGAAGCTCGAGCCCAGCCTGGAGATCGTGTTCATGATGCCGGCGGAGTCCTATATCTACCTGAGCGCCCACGTGGTGCGTGAGATAGCGCAGTTCGGGGGGCCGCTGACCGGGCTGGTTCCGCCGGTAGTGGAGCGGAGACTCCGCGCCAAGGTGAGCTGAAGAGGCACCGCCGCGAGCGGCGCATGACGCCGGGTCAATCTGCGACGCGTTTGGGGACCATCAAGGCGGGAGAACGCCCGCCGGAATGAGGGGAACGCCGTGCAACTGACAGAACGCATCAACCGCATCCAAATCTCGCCGACCGCGGCAGTGATTTCCGCCGCGGAACGACTCAAGGCCCAAGGCGTGGACCTGGTGGACTTCGGGCCCGGCGAGCCCGACTTCCCGACCCCGGAGCACATCAAGCGCGCCGCCATCAAGGCCCTCGAAGAGAACCGCACCAAGTACACCGCGACGGGCGGCATTATGCCTTTGCGCGAAGCCATCTGCGCCTGGCACAAGCGCGAGCTCGGCTCGAACTACGAGCCGAAAGAATGCGCCGTCAACGTCGGAGGGAAGCACTCCATCTTCAACACTATCGGCGTGCTGGTTCAATCGGGCGACGAAGTGATCATCCCGGCGCCGTACTGGGTGAGCTTTCCCGATATCGTGAAGTACGCCGGCGGCACGCCGGTATTCGTCGAGACCGCCGCCGAGGACGGCTTCTGCGTGCGCGCCGCGGCGATTGAAAAAGCCGTCACCCCGCGCACGAAGATGCTCATCCTGAATTCGCCGTGTAACCCGACCGGCGGCGTGGTTCCTCCGGACGAGTACGAACGCATCCTCGCGGTCTGCCGGAAGCGCAACGTCTGGCTGATGGCCGATGAGTGCTACTCGCACTTCGTGTATCCGCCGAAGAAGCCTTTCTCGATCTCGAGCGTGGCCGGATCGAAAGATGGTCTCATCGTGATCGGCTCGCTCTCAAAAACCTTTGCCATGACCGGCTGGCGCGTGGGCTATACGCTCGCGTCGGCGCCCTTGATCGAGGCCGTGATCAAGCTGCAGAGCCAGTCCACGTCCAACCCCACTTCCATCGCGCAGTACGCCGCGCTCGAAGCCATGCGCGGGCCGATGGACTCCGTGCCGGTGATGCTGGCCGAGTACGCGCGCCGCCGCAAGCGCATCGTCGAAGGATTGCGCGCGATCCCGGGAGTCACTTGCGTCGAGCCGGGCGGCGCCTTCTACGCCTTCCCCAATGTGTCCGCGCATCTGGGAAGCGGATCGAGCGCGCTGGCGAAAAGCGACACCGACCTCGCCAAGCTGCTGCTGGAAAAGGCCCACGTCGCGCTCGTGCCTGGAGAAGCCTTCGGCGCGCCGGGTTTCCTGCGCATTTCCTATGCCACATCGATCGAGCGGATCGAAGAAGGGCTGCGCCGGATCGAAGGCCTCCTGACGCGGGCCAAAGCGGCATCGTGAGGCCGGAGCCCACTCTCCTCGAACCCGTTTTCACGCCACGAATCTGGGGGGCGCGGTCGCTCGCGCCCCTGTTTCCTCATCAGAGCAATTTGAGCGAGCCCATCGGCGAAGCCTGGCTCACCGGACATGGGTGCCCGGTGGCGACCGGGCCCTTTGCGGGAAAATCCCTCGGCGCGGCCTGGCGCGAAATGCCGGCGGAATGGCGCGGCACGCGGCTCGCGCAAGAGCCTGAGTTTCCCCTGCTCGTAAAATTCCTTTTTCCCAACGACAAGCTCTCCATCCAGGTGCATCCGGACGACGCCTATGCCGCCGCGCACGATCCAGGCGGCCGGGGCAAGACGGAAATGTGGTATGCCATGGCGGCGAAAGAAGGAGCCGAATTGCTCCTCGGGCTGAAGCCCGGCACAAACCCGGAAGCGCTTCGCGCGGCGATCGCCGGAGGAACCCTGGAGGAACTTCTCGAGCGATGGGGCGTCCACCCCGGCGAGGCGTTTTTCGTTCCGGCCAGGGCGCCGCACGGAATCGGCCCGGGGATGACGCTGTGTGAGATTCAGCAGTATTGCGACGTGACCTATCGTTTGTACGACTACGGGCGCGTGGATGCGAGCGGCAAGCCGCGCGAGTTGCATGTCGAAAAGGCTCTGGCCGTGATGAATTTCGGAAAAACCACAGGAGGGAGAACAACCCCGGTGGAAGTCCGCGAGGGAGCGCTGCAGAACACGTACCTCGCCGCCTGCCGGTATTTTGCCGCGGAGAAATGGGAGTTTGACGCGGCCGTCGGCGCGCGAACCGGCGCGGCACAGTTTGAGCTGCTGATCGTCCTGGACGGCGCCGGCCGCTTGGAATGGAACGGCGGAGCGAACAAGTATGAGCGGGCGCATGCGTGGCTTCTGCCTGCCACGCTGGGGGCGTATCGGCTCGTGCCCGACCGGGAGACCGGACTGCTGCGCGCGTATGTTCCCGATTTGGCTGCCCTGCGCGGCGAGCTCAGGCGGCGTGGCCTCGATAAGGCCGCCATCTCGCGAGTGGTATTTGATTAGCCTCGGCCTCAGCGATTAAAGTACCGCCATGATGCCACACCACAGTGCGCACGCAGTGATTCTCGCCGGCGGGCGCGGAACGCGCTTTTGGCCGTTGAGCCGCGCGCGTGTGCCCAAGCAACTGCTGAATATCGTCGGCAAACACACCATGCTCGAGCAAACCATCGAGCGGCTTCTTCCTGTGTTTCCTGCGTCGCGGATCTGGACGGTGACCAACATCGAGCAGGCCGCCGCTGTGCGCAAGCAGTTGCCGAGCGAAGCCCGGAGGCGCGTCCTGGTCGAGCCGGCGGGGCGCAACACCGCCGCCGCCATCGGGCTCGCTGCGATCCACGTGCAGCGCGAGGCGGGCGAGGATACGTTGTTGGCGGTGCTCCCGGCAGACCACTACATCGCTCAAGAGGAGCGCTACCGCAGGATCGTGCGCGCCGCCCTCGAAGTGGCGAGCGCCGCTGGGCGCATGGTGGTGCTGGGAATTCCGCCGGCGCGTCCGGAGACCGGCTTCGGCTATATCGAGCGCGAAAAAGCGGGCCGCCGTGCCGCGCTGCGTTCGCAAGGATTCCCGGTCTACGCGGTGCGAAGGTTCACGGAAAAACCCGCGTTGGCGCTCGCCGAGCGGTACGTGAAGTCGGGCCGTTTCGATTGGAACGCAGGAATGTTCTTCTGGCGGGCCTCGACCTATCTCGGGAATTTGCGGCGGTTCCTGCCCGGAACGCACGCGGGCCTGGAAGAGCTCGCAGACAATATCGGTACGCCCGGTTACGAGCGGGCGCTCGCGCGCATCTATCCGCAGCTCAAAAGCATTTCGGTGGATTACGCGATTCTCGAGCCGGCCACGCGCCAGACCGAAACGCCGCGTGTGTTCGTGATCCCGGCGGAAGTCGGCTGGAGCGACATCGGCTCGTGGGCTGCCGTGTACGAGCTCCTGGCCAAGCGCCCGGGAGAGAATGTTTCAGCCGGGGCGTTTGCCGCCTTCGATGCCGAAGGCAATTTCCTCTGGAGCCCGGAGAAATTCGTCGCCGCCATCGGCGTGAAGGATCTGGTCGTGGTCGAAACGAAAGACGCGCTGCTCGTCTGCCCCCGCGACCGCGCCCAAGACGTCGCCAAGGTAGTGAAATGGCTCGAAGAAAAGAAACGGCTCAGTTTGCTTTGAAGGGTAACCGGGGATCGGTGTTCGCTTATACTGCCTGGACATGACACAAAAACTGAAATTCGGGACTGACGGATGGCGCGCAGTCATCGCCGACGACTTCACGTTTGAAAACGTGAGGAAGGTGGCTTACGCGATTGCGCGCTACGTGGTGCGCTGCGAAGACCCGCGCAAGGGCGTCATCGTCGGTTACGACAACCGCTTTGCCTCGGAGCGCGCCGCCGAGCTGGCAGCGGAAGTCGTGGCCATGACGGGCACGCCGGTGTGGCTCACCGAGAAAGCTTGCCCCACGCCGGCGGTTTCGCTGCTCGTGCGGCAGCGCGGCGCGGCGGGCGGAATCGTCATCACCGCGAGCCACAACCCCTACCGCTGGAACGGCATGAAGTACAAAGCGTCTTACGGCAGCTCCGCGCTCCCGGGCATCGTGGCGGAAATCGAAAAGGAGTTGCCCCGCGTCGAGCGCGAAGGCCTGCCGGCGCTGCCGCCGCGCCCTGACTTGCTGCATAAGATCGATCCGGTCGCGCCGTACCTCGACACGATCGAAAAGCTCGTGGACTGGGATCGCCTGCGCGCCGCGAAGTTCCGCTTCATCTTCGACGCCATGCACGGCTCGGCCGCCGGCCTCCTCCCAACGTTGTTTGCGCGCAACGGCGTCGCCTGCGATGAGATTCGCAGCACGCGCGATCCACTCTTCGGTGGCGTCAATCCCGAGCCCATCGAGCCGCACATCGAGGCGCTGCGTCAGGCCATGCTCGCCGTGGGCGCTTCCGCACAAGGCCGCGGCTACGATGCCGGCTTCTGCACCGATGGCGATGGCGACCGCATCGGCGCGATGGATCGCGACGGCACCTTCATCAACCCGCACCAGATCTTTGCGCTGCTCTTCTGGCATTTGGCGGGTACGCGCGGCCTCGCGGGCGACGTCGCCAAGACGTTTTCGTCCACGAAGCTGATCGACAAGCTCGCCGCCAAATTCTCGCGCAAGCTGCACGAAGTGCCCATCGGCTTCAAATACATCTGCGAGCTGATGCTCGAGCAAAACATCCTCATCGGCGGCGAAGAGAGCGGCGGGATCGGCACGAGCCTGTATCTGCCCGAACGCGACGCCACGGTGTCGGCGCTGCTCCTCGCGGAGGTGATGGCCTGGCATCGCGAGTCGCTCGGCGAGCTCTTGCGCACGCTGCACGCCGAATTCGGCGAGCACGACTATGGCCGCGTGGATCTCGAGCTGAAGCCGGGACAGAAAGAAAAGGCCGTCAAGCACTTCTCAAATGGAAAGCTCGCGCGAATCAATAACTGGACAATCGAGCGGCGCGAGGACCTGGACGGCATCAAGCTGTATCTGAAAGACGCGGGCTGGGTGTTGGTGCGCCCCTCGGGGACCGAGCATCTGCTGCGCATTTATGCCGAGACAAACCGCCCCGAAACCACCCGCCGCGTGCTCGATGAGGTGTGCCGAATATCGAAGGAGCTGTGAGTGGGAATCCGGCAAAAGGATTCAAGCCAATGAAACGACGCTTCTATCAACTAGATGTCTTCACCACGCGGCGATTCGAGGGCAACCCGCTCGCCGTCGTCACCGACGGTGACGGCCTGAGCGCGAGCACCATGCAGGCGATTGCCCGGGAGATGAATCTCTCGGAGACGGTCTTCGTGCAGAAACCGACGAACAACCGCGCGCTCGCGCGTTTGCGGATTTTCACCACGCGCGAGGAGCTGCCGCTCGCGGGGCATCCGGTGATCGGGACGTGGTTCCTGATGGCGGAGCTGGGGGTGGTGCCGGCGCAGGAAGGCGCGGTGCACATTCTGCAGCAAACGGGCGCAGGCGTTCTGCCGGTAGAGATTGGCTTCCGCAACGGGCGCCCTGAGCGGGTGACCATGACGCAGAAAGACGCGGCGTTCCGGCGCGCCAGGCTCCCGAAGGACGCGCTGGCGGGCGCGCTCGGCCTTTCGCCCAAGGATTTCCACGCCGAGCTCGAACCGGAGTTTGTCTCCACGGGGATTTTCAATCTCATGGTGCCGCTCAAGAACCGCGCGGCGCTGGGGAAGATTCAGATGGACGTGCCGGACATGGCGGAGTTGCTCGCGCCGAACGCCACGATGGCCTATTGCTTCGTCCTCGGCGGCCCGGGCAAGGCCTTCGCCCGAGGGATGATCCCCTGGGAGCTGTACGAAGACGCTGCGACCGGCTCGGCTGCTGGTTCTCTCGGAGCCTATCTCGTGCGCGAGGGGAAGCTCTCCCCCGGGAAGCCGCTCTCGATTCTCCAGGGCGCCGAAATGGGAAGGCCCAGTGACATCGAAGTCCGCGTGGCGCAGGACGGAGCGAAGCTCGTGCCGCGAGTGAGCGGAGCTGCGGTCACTGTGTTTGAGGGCACGATCGAAGCGTAACCGCAGCGCGAAGCACCGAGCGAGCGCCGCGCGGTGGCACAAGTCAGGGCGTGGATGACTTGCGGACAGCGTCGAGGACGCCGTTGACGAAGGAGGACGCGTCTTCGGACGAATATGTCTTGGCGAGTTCGATGGCTTCGTCCAAAACGACTTTCACAGGCGTTTCAGCGGCCCGCAGCTCGTGGATGGCCAGACGAAGAATGGCGCGGTCGATCGCGGCGATGCGTTCGATGCGCCAGTTCTCGGCATGCGCAGAAATGAGCTTGTCGAGCGCAGGCGCTTCCGCCGCGGCGCCCTCGAATAGACGGTCGGCAAATGTGCGGGTGGAGTCGGCCGCGCGGGCATTCCTCCAAAATCGCGCTTCGAGCTTGGCAGGCTCCTGCGGGCTCATATCCCACTGAAACAGCATTTGCATCGCAAACTCGCGGGCTTTGTGGCGGAGCGACATGCTGGCTAACGCCGCTTCTTCAGGGCGGTCCCGGAGGAAGATCCGCTGCGGCGGCCTGCGGAAAGCTTCCGTGCGAGATGGGCCATCTCCACCGCAGCGAGGCCGGCCGCGAAACCCTTGTTGCCGCCCTTGAGTCCGGCGCGGTCAATGGCTTGCTCGAGCGTGTCGCAGGTGAGCACGCAGAAAACGATGGGCACGCCCGTGTCCATCTGTGCGAGCTGCAAGCCTCGTGAGGTTTCCGAGCAGACGTACTCGTAGTGCGCGGTCTCGCCGCGCAAGATGCAGCCGATGGCGATCAGGGAATCGTAGCGGCCGGTTTCGGCGAGTTTCTTGGCCGCCAGGGGCAGCTCGAATGAACCGGGCACGCGCACCACATCAAACTGACCGGCCGAAGCGCCGGCGCGCTTGAGTGCATCGAGCGCGGCCGAAAGCAGGCGCTCGGTGATGAAGGTGTTGAAGCGGCTGACGACGATGGCGAAGCGCAGGCCGCGGGCATCCAGCTCGCCGCGAATCGTATTGGGGGTGGGAGGTTGGTTCATCGGCATTCTCGCTCAGCGGCCCTTGAATGCCGGCGGGCGCTTTTCGAGAAACGCGCGAGTGCCTTCGCGCATGTCCTCGGTCGCGCAGGCCAGCCCGAACAGAGTAGCTTCGAGAAAGAGGCCTTCCTCCTGCGGCATTTCGGCGCCGCGCTCGATGGCTTCCATCGTGTACTTCACCGCGAGCGGAGCTTTCTCGATAATTTTCCTGGCCATGGCTTCGGCGGCCGAAAGCAGTTCGCCCGGCTCGTACACGCGATTGACCAAGCCGATGCGCTCGGCCTCTTCGGCGGAGATCATCTCGCCGGTGAGGCAAAGCTCGTGGGCCATGCCCTTGCCGCACAGCCGCGCCAGGCGCTGCGAGCCGCCGTACCCGGGAATGATGCCGAGCTTCACCTCCGGTTGGCCGAACTTCGCCGTCTTGCTGGCGAGACGAATCGAGCAGGCCAGGGCCAGCTCGCAGCCTCCGCCCAGAGCGAACCCATTGATCGCGGCGATGGAAGGCTTTCCCAGGGTTTCCAGGAGATGAACGACGCCGTGGCCGAACAACGAAAACTCCTTGCCGTCCGTCGCGGTGCGCTGCGCGAGTTCGGTGATGTCGGCGCCCGCCACGAACGCTTTTTCGCTCCCGCCGGTAAGGATGACGACGCGCACGGAATCATCATCGCGGATGTCGACGAGCGCGTCGCGCAGCTCCTCGAGGGTCCGGCGGCTGAGCGCATTGAGCACCTTGGGGCGGTTGAAGGTGATCCAGCCGATGCCGTTCTTCTTTTCGTAGAGGAGGTTTTCAAAGGGCATTGTTCCTCCAGTCCTTTCAGATTAACGCCGCCGGGCGCGGCTTCCGCGGATCGGAATAATCGTAGAAGCCGCGGCCTGCCTTGCGGCCGCTCCATCCGGCCAGCACCATGCGCTTGAGCAGCGGCGGGGGCGCGAACCGCTTCTCCCGGAACTCACCGAACAGGATGTCGGCGATGGACACGGTCGTGTCGAGACCGACGAAATCGAGCAGCGTGAACGGTCCCATCGGATGGCCGCATCCCAGCTTCATCGAGTTGTCGATATCTTCGATCGAGGCCACGCCTTCTTCGAGCGCGCGCACTGCATCGAGCAGATAAGGCACCAGCAGCCGGTTGACGATGAAGCCGGGGCGGTCGGCGGCTCGCACGGGCGTCTTGCCCAGTCTTGCCGCGAAGGCCATGGCTTCGTCGAAGACGGCGGGCTCCGTGGCGATTGTGCCAATGACCTCGACGAGCTTCATCACCGGCACCGGATTGAAAAAATGCAGCCCCACAAATCGTTCGGCCCGCCGGGTGGCGCGGGCCATCTCGGTAATGGAGAGCGACGACGTGTTGCTGGCGAAAATTGTCGCAGGGGGACACAGCGCGTCGAGCGCGCCGAAGAGCTCGCGCTTTGCAGAAAGCTGCTCGACGATGGCCTCGATGACGAGATCGCACTCGCGAAGATCGTCGAGGGCGGTGGTGCCGCGGAGCCTGCCAAGAATCTCTTTCTTGGCGCTTTCCGTGAGAGTTCCCTTCTCAACCAAGCGCGCCAGATTCTCCTCGATGTTCCCCAGGCCCTTCTCCAGGAGCTCGGGCGAAACTTCGCCCACCACAACGGATAACCCCGCCTGCGCTGCGGTCTGAGCGATGCCCGAGCCCATCAGGCCGCAACCGACAACTCCGACTCTCTCAATGCGCATGAAATTCCCCCGCAGTCAGCACAATGGAATTCGGATTCTGCAGAGTCTATCAGAGTTGGGGGCTCTCGAGGGCCACCACGGTATCGCCGCCGCGCTTGCGCGCCTCTTCCAGCGAAAACTCGGCGCGATTAATCAGGTCGGTGACGATGTCTTCGTTCTCGAACTCGAAACGCGCCACGGCTTCGACGATGCCGACGCTGAACGTGATCGAAGTGCCGTCCCAGGGCGGCCGCACCCCGCCGGCGGCCTTGCGCAGCTTTTCGGCCAGGATGCGCGCGCCGGCCAGCGGCGTATCGGGAAGCAGAAAGGCGAGCGACCACGCGGTGTACTTCACCGCCAGATCGCTCTGGCGAATGACCGCGTGCAGCGCGCGGGCGAGCTGATCGAGATAACGGTCGAGCGTGGCTTCGCCCTGTTGCCGCAAAAGTTCAGGACCGCGGTCCACCTGGAAGATGGTGAGGGCCAGCGGCGCTCGCTGGGTGCGCGCCCGATCGGCTTCGTTGAGAAGACAGTCCAAATAGGAACTGCGGCTGAGCACGCCGGTGCGCTCGTCGGCGACGCCCATGCGGCGTACCAGCGAGCGCAGCCGTGTATGGCTTACGCTCAGGAGCATTTGGTCTCCTACCGCCTGCAGGAAATAGGTTTCGTTCGGCTTCCAGCGATGCGGCTCAACGTGCGCGACGATCAGCATCCCCGCCGGCTGTTGGGTTTCCTTGTCGGCGATCACCACACCGAGCGCGCTCTGAAGTCCCATTTCCTTCACGACCGAACCCTCGGTCGCCTCGATTGCCTGACCGCCAAGATCGTCCGGCGGAGCTTTCTCCATCTCCGACAAGAGGAAAACCACTTGGGCGCCGGGTGCAGGCTTCACGCCGGGAGCGCAGTATTCGGCGGCCATCTCGTGCGGACGGCCGCGCGCGCCGATGATGGCCAGGCAGCGAGAAGCGCCCAGATACGTTCCGATCTCGTTGACGGTGGTCTTGAGCATGGCGCGGGGCGTGGGCTGGCGATAGACCTTCCGGTTGATCTCGGAAATCTGCGTGAGGTCGCGAAGGGTCTCGGCGCTGTACACACCAGTCCCGCCGGTGACGGGGACCGGCAGGGCGGCGACGACCGGAGCAATGGGTTCCTCGGGCTTGCTAACCGTGCCGGGCGGACGCCAACTGGCGGCTTCGTAGAGGTTGCTGAGGCGGGGGTTGCGTTCCTCCTCGCCGGGAAACATGGCGGCAATCTTCTGCAGGCGCTCGATGGCTTTGGATTGCAGTGAATACTGGAGAAAAATCTCGGTCTGCACGATGAGGTCTTCCAATGTCTGCTGAGATTGGGCGTCTTCGCCGGCGGGCTGCGCCAAAGACTTTTCGGCCAAGCGGTCAAGCGCAGAAGCGGGGGCTGGCGACAGGGCTGACTTGGCCAACCGGCCGCCGAGGGATTTCAGGTAGGCGTCATCCACGGAGCCGCGGAGGCTTTCGAGGCGCTGCTGATTGCGGTAGTCGTACGCATCGATCTCCGTCAGGCGCTCGAGGCACTCGCAAGCCTTCGGTATGTTGCCCGCCGCAAAATAAAGATCGAAGAGGTGAAGGAGAGCCTCGAAGTACCGGGATTCACGGTTGAGCTCGCTGTAAAGCGAGGCCCAGAATTCCGCGATCGGCAGCGAAGAAGGATTGGCCTCGCCGATGTGGTCGAGTTCAGTCGCAAACTCATTCTGGCGCTTCAAAGGAAACATGCGGGCCTTGACGGCAATCAGCAGCTCGACCGCCTTTGCCTCTTGGCCGGCCTTGGCGTAATAGTTGGCGAGCTCGAAGAAAGGCGCGGAAGAGAAGGCTGACTGCAGGGACGTGCTGCGCTCCAGGGCGGCGCGGGCGCGGTCGAGTTCGCCGGCGCGCATGAGCGCCTCGCCATAAGTCTCAAAGAACGTCGCATCCGCTTCTGACGGAACAAACGGGTCGAGAATACGAACCGCCTCGGCGGGGTCGCCCGCGGTGAGCTGCGCGCCTGCATAGAGAAGCGCCACACCGCGCTCTTGTGGAGCGAGTTGATAAGCGCGGCCCAGGAGCTTGAGCGCGTCGCTCGGCGCACCGGAACCGGACGCGATCTGGCCGGCCCGAAGGAAGGAGCGGGCCGCAACTTGGTTTTTCCCAATCCGCTCGGCGGTTTCAGCCACGCGCAGGTGCCGGGCAGGATTCCCGGGATCAATCTGCGCGATGCGCTCCCAACAGGCCAAGCCGTCTTCATCGCGGCCTGACGAGATGAAAGCTTCGGCGGAGGCGGTGTACTGCTCGATAGCGTCGTCGATGCGGCCTTGTTTCTGAAGAAGATGCGCGTAGCGGGCGATGCGCTCCGGCGACTCGTGCACGGAAGACGTGCGCAGGAAGCGATTGTAGATCGCCAGGGCCTTGGTATCGTCGCGTGGGTCGAGGAGGAGGTCGAAGAGCAGACCGTAATAAATGGCCGCGCGGTCGGGCTGGTCGATGCGCGCATACAGATCGCCGAGGGCTTGAGTCGCCTCCTGATGAGCGGGGGCCTCTTCGAGCACCGCCAGATAGGCTTCGATGGCCTCCTCGACCTTGTTCTTTTCGAGGAATCGTTTTGCGCGATCTAGATGTTTGGCGACGTCTGACGCCATGAATTTAGAATCACTCCGGAAGTCCGCGATTCCGCCGACTCGTCAGCGGAGAAAACACACCACATACAGGAAAGCCTAGACAACTATATACCTCGGGTGCAAGCCAGCCCAAACGGCTGCATGAGCGCCGATGCGGAATCATGCACGGTGTGGGCCGGACGGCTCGAGGCTGCGGGTCGGGTTGAGGGGCTGGGTTTGAGATGCGGGCATTCGTTTTCGGAAACAGAGGTGAGACCTCGCCTTGCCAGAACCAGCCGTTCCCGGTAGCCTATTCATACCCCTTCCTTTTGCCTGCACAACGATGGAAGTCCAGTTGTGTGGGCCAACACTTGACGTCGGCGTCCGAGTGTGTTCGGTGTCTCCGTGCCCGGCGCCGGCGGAGGGAGCCCATGGCAGAAGAGGTACGCAGCCAGATCGCAGAGAAGCCCGGACGCGACGACCATCCCCCGTCTCCGGAAGCCTGGGTGCGCGGTGAAATGCCGCTCCTACTGGCGGCGATCGTAGCTGAGGGCATAGCGGCATACGAACTGTTGAGACTTTTCATATTCCCGCGCTTCGCACCGTGGCAAATCCACCTGGTCACCGTCGCTGTCCTCATCTTCGCTTCCGCCTTGCCTGCCTATTACTTGATGCGTCTCTATGCCAGATTGCTCGGAGTACAGACTCGGATCGAAGACGCACTGGCAGACGAGCGCAGGATGCTGCGCACGTTGATCGACAACGTGCCCGATTTGTTGTACGTAAAGGACACCGACAGCCGGTTTGTCGTGGCCAACCTACCTGTGGCGCGGCTGATGGGGGCAAAGACGCCCGACGCGTTGCTCGGGAAGAACGACTTCGATTTCTATTCGAAAGACCTTGCCACGGCCTTTTATGAGGACGAGCAGAACGTCATTCGCTCAGGACAGCCGCTGCTCAATCGCGAGGAAACGGCCACAACACCCCACGGGAACCTGATCTGGCTCCTGACCACAAAGGTGCCACTGCACGACAAGAGCAATCAGGTCATCGGGATTGTCGGCATTGGCCGCGATATTACGCTCCGAAAGCAAGCCGAAGCCGAGCTGCGCCAGGCCAAAGAGGTTGCCGAAGTGGCCAGCCGGGCCAAGAGCGAGTTCCTCGCCAACATGAGCCACGAGATCCGCACCCCACTCAACGGGATTATCGGCATGACCGATCTGACGCTGGAGACCGAACTCACCTCGGAGCAGCGGGAGTGCCTTGAGACCGTCAAGCTGTCGGCCGATTCCCTGCTCACGGTCATCAATGACATCCTCGACTTTTCCAAGATTGAAGCGGGAAAGATTGACCTCGAAACGGTTGATTTTGACCTTCGCGATCTTCTCGAGGCGACGCTGAAGACGCTCGCGCTACGGGCGGACGAAAAGGGGCTGGAGCTCCACTGCGAGGTCGCTCCAGACGTGCCGGAAGTGATGCAGGGAGATCCTACCCGGCTGCGTCAGGTGGTCGTCAACTTGGTGGGCAACGCCATCAAGTTCACGAACCAGGGTGAAGTCGTGCTCAGAGTTCACGTCGAGGCCGAGGACGGCGACGATCGCATCCTGCGCTTCACGGTGTCCGACACTGGGGTCGGGATTCCCCCTGAAAAGCGGAGAGTGATCTTTGAACCATTTGCCCAGGCGGATACCAGCACGACGCGGAAATACGGGGGCACCGGGTTGGGGCTGACCATCTCGGCGCGGCTCGTCGAGATGATGGGTGGGAGAATATGGTACGACAGTGAAATGGGCCGGGGAACCCGATTCCACTTCACTGTACGGCTGGGCACAGCTGAAAAAACAGTCGAAGTTGGGACAATTGCCCTACCGGAGGATTTGCGCGGAGTGAAGGCTCTCGTCGTGGACGACAACCGCACCAGCCGTCGCGTCCTCGAAGGCATGCTGAGGCACTGGGGGATGAATCCCACCGCAGTGGAAAGTGGCGACGAGGCACTGGAGCGTCTGGCGGAGGCGTGGAACGCGGGCAAGCCATTCGTCCTGGTTCTTACGGACATGCTGATGCCCAGGATGGACGGCTTCCACTTGGTCGAACAAGTCAGGCAACGGCCGGAATCGTCCGCTGCCGCCATCATGATGCTGACCTCGGCGGGCCACCGTGGGGATGCGGCGCGCTGCGAGAAATTGGGAGTAGCGGCGTACTTGTTGAAACCCATCCGGCAATCGGAATTGCGCGAGGCCATTTCTCGCGTGCTCGGAGCCCGCGGGCAGGAAGGCGCGGTTCCTCTGATCACCCGCTATTCCCTGCAGGAGACTCGCGGCCCCACGGCCTTCCTGCGCGTGCTGGTCGCGGAAGACAATCTGGTGAACCAGCAATTGGCGAAGCGGTTGCTCGAGAAGCGAGGACACCGCGTCGTTGTGGCCGCCAACGGTCGCGAAGCCCTCGCTGCCGTGGAGAAGGAAAATTTCGATCTGGTGTTGATGGACGTGCAGATGCCCGAGATGGATGGACTCGAGGCCACCGCAGCGATTCGGGAGAAGGAGAAGGACAACGGTGCGCGCCTCCCGGTGGTCGCGCTGACCGCGCATGCCATGAAAGGTGACCGCGAGCGCTGCCTGGCGGCCGGCATGGACGGCTACCTCTCCAAACCGATCCGCTCGCAGGAACTCGACAAAGTCTTGGACAGTTGCTTGATGCGGCGGGCGGAAGAGCAAACCGCGTCCTGACCGCGCTTCCTTGCGCCCCTGTTTTTCGGCGGATGTCGTTAACCTCTTTCTCATCCTCTGCTTCCCCTACGGCTTAAACCCTCCCAGCCGGTGAAGTCGGCTGACGACGGGCGTGAGTTGTGGCAGACTGAATGTTTCAAACCGGCCGACTGCAGACCGGCCGAGACGGCGCGCCGCTTCTGCTCGGAAATAGCGGACAATTGATTCGATGGACCCGCAACACGCACGCAACTTCTGCATCATCGCGCATATCGACCACGGCAAGTCCACGCTGGCGGACCGTCTGCTCGAGTTGACCGGCGCGCTGAGCAAGCGGGAAATGACCGCCCAGGTCCTGGACTCGATGGACCTCGAGCGCGAACACGGCATCACCATCAAAGCCAAGAGCATTCGCCTGCACTATCGGGCGCAGGACGGCGAAACCTACCGGCTGAACCTCATCGATACGCCGGGCCACGTGGACTTTTCCTACGAAGTGTCGCGGGCGCTTTCGGCCTGCGAGGGCGCGCTGCTCGTGGTGGACGCGAGCCAGGGCGTCGAGGCGCAGACAGTGGCGAACGCGTTTCTGGCGTCGCAGCACAACCTGACCATCATCCCGGTGATCAACAAGATCGACCTTCCTGCGGCCCAGCCGGATTACGTCAAAGAGCAGATTGAAAACGTGCTGGCGATTCCCGCGGCCGATGCGCTGCTGATCAGCGCGAAAAGCGGTCTCGGCGTCGACAAAGTTCTCGAGGCCATCGTGAAGCGCATTCCGGCGCCCCAAGGCGTCGCGGAGAATCCGCTGCAGGCGCTGATTTTTGACTCCTGGTTCGACCAGTATCGCGGCGCGGTGGTCCTGGTGCGCGTGATGGAAGGGCGCATCACCAAGCGCATGAAGGTGCGCCTCTGGGCGAATAACGAAGTGTACGAGGTCGAGGAACTCGGCGTGCTCACGCCGAAGCCGATCGCGCTCGAAGAGCTGGGGGCGGGCGACGTGGGCTTCGTGATGGCGAACATCAAGCGCGTGGCCGACGCGCGCGTGGGCGACACGATCACCGACGCCACGCGTCCGGCGCCGGCCCTGCCAGGCTTTGAAGCCATCAAGCCGATGGTTTTTGCGGGGCTGTATCCCGTGCTCGCCGATGATTACGAGCCGCTGCGCGACGCGCTCGGGAAGCTCCAATTGAACGACGCGGCGTTTTTCTACGAGCCGGAAAATTCGGTGGCGCTGGGGTTCGGCTTCCGCTGCGGATTCCTCGGCCTGTTGCACATGGAAATCGTGCAGGAGCGGCTGGAGCGCGAGTTCGGGCTGAATTTGATCACCACGGCGCCAAGCGTGCGCTACCGCATCACGCGCGCCACCGGTGAAGTTCTCGAAGTCGATAGCCCCACGAAATTCCCCAATCCCGGCGAGATCGAGACCATCGAAGAGCCCATCATCAAGGCCATGATCATCACCAATGAAGAATCCGTCGGCGGAATCTTGCAGCTCTGCCAGGAAAAACGCGGCGCGCAGAAGAATTTCGAGTATCTCTCGCCCACGCGCGTCATGCTCACCTACGAACTTCCGCTCAACGAAATCGTGCTCGACTTTTACGACCGGCTGAAAAGCATTTCGAGGGGGTACGCCTCGCTCGACTACCACCTGGCCGGATACAAGGAAGCCGACCTGGTCAAGCTCGACGTGCTCGTCGGAGGCGAGCCGGTGGACGCGCTGGCGCTGATCTGCCACCGCGAGCAGTCTTACGAGCGCGGGCGCGAACTCGTCTCGCGTTTGCGGAAACTGATTCCGCGGCAGATGTTCGAGGTGCCCATTCAGGCGGCCATCGGCAGCCGCGTGATCGCGCGGGAAACGGTCGCGGCGATGCGCAAAAACGTGCTGGCGAAATGCTACGGCGGAGACATCACGCGCAAGCGCAAGCTGCTCGAGAAACAAAAAGAAGGCAAGCGGCGGATGAAGCGCGTCGGCCAGGTGGACATCCCCCAGGAAGCGTTTCTCGCAGTTCTCAAGGTCGCCTCGACCGACAATTGAAAGAAGGATTGGCCGCAGAGGCACGGAGCCTGCAGAGAATCCATTTGTCCTGTAAGCCTCACGTTGATTCCTTCTTCTTGACTTCGGTGGTGAGGCGGCCGCGGGCGAGCTGCACCGAAACGGCATCGCCGAGGGAGACCTGGTCGGCGGAGCGGAGGACGGCGCCGGAGGCGTCGTAAGCGACGGCGTAGCCGCGTTCGAGGACGCGAAGCGGGTTGCGCTCCTCGAGCTGCAAACGCAGGCGCTCGAAGCGTTCGCGCTTGACGCGCAGGAAGCGCTCGGCGCGGCGGCCGAGGTCGGCCGAGCGTTTCTCGAGGCGCAGGCGCAGCGCGCCAATCTTCGCGCGAAAATCGAACGAGGCGATGCGAAGCTGTACGGCGGTGAAACGGCGGCGGGATTCGTCCAGGCGGGCCTGAAGTCCCATGGCCAGGCGCGAAGTGAATTCATCGGCGCGCTGGCGCGACTGGCGAAGCACATCGAGCGGCCGGCGAAAGCCGCGATGAGCGGCCAGCTCCTGCACGCGGTGCTTCCATTCGAGCAGGCGCATGCGGATGCGCGAGGCGAGGTCTTCGCGCAAGACGGCGATGTGGCGGTCGAATTCGCGGCGGGACTGCACCACGAGTTCGGCGGCGGCGGAGGGCGTCGAAGCGCGCACGTCGGCGACGAAGTCGGCGATGGTGAAGTCGGTTTCGTGGCCGATGCCGCTGATGACCGGGATCTCGGACGCGGAAATGGCGCGCGCGACGATCTCTTCGTTGAACGCCCAGAGGTCTTCGAGCGAGCCGCCACCGCGCGCCACAATGAGCACGTCGGCCAGCTCCTTGCTGTTGAAGAAGCGCACCGCGTCCACGATTTCCTTGGCGGCGCCTTCTCCCTGGACGCGCACCGGATAGACGGTGAGATGGACGTTGGGGAAACGGCGGCGAAGGATACGCACAACGTCCCGCACGGCGGCGCCGCGCGGCGAGGTGATGAGTCCAATGCGGCGCGGCAGGAGCGGCAGGGGCTTCTTGCGCGCCGGATCGAAGAGGCCCTCGGATTCGAGGCGCTTCTTGAGCTGCTCGAAGGCCAGCTGGAGCGCGCCGAGGCCGACCGGCTCGACGTGCTCGACGTAAATCTGATATTCGCCGCGGGCGTCGTAAACGCTGACCGAGCCGCGCACGGTGACGTGCAGGCCGTCCTCCGGACGGAACTTCAGCAGGCGAAGCTGATTGCGGAAGCAGACGCAACGAATCTGCGCGGCCTCGTCCTTGAGGGTGAAGTAAAGATGGCCGGACTGCGCCTCATGGCAATTGGAGATTTCGCCGTCCACCCAAATGTCGGTGAAGTTCTGCGCGAGAAGCTCGCGGATGCGCGTGGTGAGCTGGGAGACGGTCCAGACCTTGCGCTCGGGCAGGAGATTGAATTGGAGCTGTCCGGTCACGGATTTTTCACCTGCGAAAATGGGCGATCACCCAGAAGAGTAGCGAAAGCCCGACGCTCAGGACCAGGCAGGTGACGATCGGGAAGTAGATCGTGGTGTGCTCGCCGCGATGAACGATGTCCCCGGGGAGCTTTCCCAGGCGCAGCGGCAGTTTTGCACCGAAATAGAGCAGTGCGCCGAGCGCGGCGAGGATCGTGCCGAAGATCAGCAGCAGCCGTCCGAGTTCGCGGGCAGGTTCCACGCGACCCATTGTAGCCGAAGCGGACGCGGGGGCTTAGCGCGAAGGGGTCCCCGGCGGGTGGATCTGCAACAGGGCAAGCAAAGGGGAGGCTGTGGAAAAGTACCCGCGCCCCCCACCTTTTTTCGGATCTGCGGATTCTAAAGGGTCTTAAGTCCAATGTTTTGGATCTGCGCATTCCAAAGGACTTACAGGCGCGTTTTTCGGAACTGCGCATTCTAAAGGGGATACAGACAGACGTTAAACGTTTGAAGGTTAAAACGTTGGAACGTTCAGAAGAGGGCGCAGACAGTGGAGGGCGACTAGTCACAACCCATATTACCACAGGATGACTACGCTGTCAAGCGGTACTTAGTGGTTATTCGAATCGAATTGGGGCAAGTCAAGAAAAATGAGGCGGTTGCAGGGCAGTAAGAAGTTGAAACACGCTTTACGCATGGGCGCGAGGATGCCGCGGCTCCTCACCTGTAAGCGTCTATGAGCTTCACGGCTTCCTCTTTCTATGCAAATACACCCTGAACGCTATCCCAAGAATCACCGCGATGAGCAGCAGGCCAATGAAGAGGACAAATGGGAGGAACACCGTATCGCCGCGCCAGTTTTGTAGATAGAACCTACCTGTCAGTGCAGCCAAACCGACGAATGAAGAGAGGACGATGCCAATAACGACCCAGCCTGCCCTCGGCAAAGGCTCAAGTTCCTTTTTGGCTTTGCGGCTTCCCATGGAGGGGTTCAGGACAGACAAAGAACTCCTGTTTCACTCTACCTTCAAGGGAGCGGCAACCGAGCCGATGCGTCCGCTCAGGTTGTCGCGGGCAACAAAGCGGACCGTGTATTCCCCAGGAGCAAGGTCCAGGGCGCCTCTGTAGGCAACGCCGTTCTGGCGAATTACCGACACCTTCTCCGAAGTCAGATGAGCGTCAATTGTCCGGCCGACGGGTTGATCGGCCTGTTTGCCTGCGGGCGTCTTGGCCAGCGCTACGAATTCCAGCGCAATATGGTTATTGTCGGCCTCGTCGATCAGGACAGCATCTACCGCCAAGCGCATCTCATAATTCACATGCTTCTTGCCCGGCTCCTTGCCCGGTTCGACGCTGCCCCAACGCGCCACCAGCGCAAGCGATGTGAAATCCAAGGGCGACTGCAAAGCCGAGCCAAGGTCATTGTTGCGGCTGTTCTCGGGATCGACCGTGGCATTGGTCACAAAGAAGCCGCCGCGCGCACGCACTTGCGAGTTACCGCGCTTCACTTTGACCGCGAGCTTGCGCCAGCCAGACTTGGTATTCGACCGATCGAGATAGTAGCCAAGCATGTAGTATTGGGCAGAATCGCGAACGGCATCGCGAAAGCCCTCCACCAGATCGTTGGAGTTGTAATAGGCGCGGCCTCCGGTGGCGGACGCAAAGGTCTGGAAGGTCGCCTGGGTATCCAACTGTTTCCAGTTCATATTGCGCACATAGTTTCTCCCCGGGTTGCGCACGGAGGCGCCAGGCGTGTTCACTTGCAGCCCTTTGACGTCCAGGGGATAGAGTGCAATCTGCGCATCGTTCAGCAGTTGCCAGGTGTGTTCGTACATCGGCAGCACATCAGTGAGAGACTCGCGGCCGGGCGGAGCGAGCTGCATGGTGTTATCGCTCACGCTGAAGGGGAATCCGCCGCCCGCCCAGATCAGCGATTTGCGCCCAGGAAATCCCGCCAAGGCCTGCGATAACTGTTGCATTCCCTGCAAGGTGTAGGTAATGGCAAGGCGCTGCTCGAACGATTTAAAATTCAGTTCCGCGTCTTCGATCATGGTTTGGAGTCTGTTGGCTTCGCTTTGCACAGCGGCGGGATCAACACCGGCGCTGCCATCGGGGCTGGCAGATCCGGTCGCAGCTTCCACAACTTCCTCGCTGTCAACCATCTGGACCGCGTCGCCTTTTACTTTATGCAATGCCGCGACCAGGACGCGAGGATCGGTGGTGAAGTCATGGATCACGTGAATGCCGTTACGGGTCAGTGTGTAGAGACCTGTCGGCTCGCGCTGATCCACCGACTGCGTTAGATACTTGAGCAATTCCTGGCGCGCATACGCCTGATCCCAAAAGGGCGTGTTAATGAAGTCGAGCACGATGAGCGTAATGCGCCTGGCGGACTGCCCGCCCACTAGGGAATTGCTGAATTCATTCGGATTCCTGGGGCGCGACAAACGGCGCGCGTCGCTGGAGATTTCTTCGAACGTAGCAATCTTTTGTTCGACGCCGCTTTCAAGGACCGTGAAGTCCTCCTTCTTAAGTCCGCTGATGTGATTGCCGGACTTGTCGGTCACCAGCGCAGGGATCAGTACGAGTTCCGTGCGGGCGGTGAATTTGACTGGAGAGTTGTTCTCTTTGTTCTTGTCCTTTGCCAAGACAGCAATGGAGCAAGTCAAAGCGGCGATTACGGTGACGCAGCAGGAGAGCCTACGGCCAATCGACATTCCCATACGAAGACTCCCTTCTGATGGCGAAAAAGGGATGCCGGGCAATTCACGGTGCCGAGTGAGTACTAAAGAAAGCATTATATGCCAAGACCCAGCTAGGAGAGCGGGCAGGATGACCCACGCAGACCACCTGGAATCAACACTTAGAAGAAAAGGCGGGTGTCCCTCTGCTCGCCACTCGCCAGTCCCCACTGTCCTGTGCAATCATCTCGCGCGGGGGATTGAGCGGGCCCGGACGAAAAGGACGAGAACGACCAGAACGACGAGAAGGATGGAGCGTAAGGAGGCGCGATGACGGGCACGGAGTTCATCTCGGGGGTTGCATTGCGGGCTGTCCCAGTAATCCTGCTTTTGCTCGTGGCCGTGCACGGCGGCTGGGCGCAACAGCCGCCGGAGGGTGTCGTTTCGCCCGAGGTTCACCCGGACAGGCGCGTCACGTTCCGGCTCCTCGCTCCACACGCGAAGATCGTCGTACTGCAGTTGGAGGGCACGCCAATGCCCTTCGCCATGCAAAAGGACGATCAGGGCGTCTGGAGCGTGACGATCGGTCCGCTGGCGCCGGACTTCTACGGCTATTCGTTTATCGCCGATGGCGTCGCCTTGATTGACCCTCTGAATCAACTGATGAAGCCGAACCTAATCAGCACGCGGAGCGTGGTTCACGTGCCGGGTCCGGCTTCCCTGCCGTGGGAGGTGAACAACGTGCCGCACGGCACGATTCACCACCACTTCTACAAGTCAGGCATCGTGGGAGACGAGCGAGACTTCTACGTCTATACGCCGCCGGGCTACGATCCGCGGGCGAGACAGACCTACCCGGTGCTCTACCTGCTGCACGGATTCAGCGATGACGCGAGCGGGTGGATTTCCGTGGGGCGCGCGAACGTAATTCTCGACAATCTGATCGCGCAGGGAAAGGCCAAGCCGATGATCGTGGCCATGCCGCTCGGCTACGGCGCGCCGGAGATACTCTCCTTCGGCTGGAAAGCGTTCGAGCATGACGACGTCCGCGAGCGAAACTACGCCAAGTTCCGGGAAGCGCTGCTGGCGGAAGTAATCCCGCAGGTCGAAGCGGCTTATCTGGTGGCCAAAGACCGTAATTCGCGGGCGATTGTGGGACTTTCGATGGGCGGCGGCGAGTCGTTATTGACCGGCCTGAATACTGTGGACAAGTTTGCCTGGATTGGCGGGTTCAGTTCGGCGCGGCTTGCCAAGGAGGACTTCAACACCGATTTTCCTGCGCTCGACGCGAAAGCGAATCAGCAATTGCGCCTGCTGTGGATCGCTTGCGGAACGGATGACGAATTGATCGAGAGAAACCGCAAGTTGCGCGCGTGGCTGGCGTCCAAGGGAGTGCAGCACGTGGATATCGAGACGCCGGGCGCGCACACGTGGATGGTCTGGCGGCGGAATCTGGCTGAATTCGTTTCGCTGCTGTTCCGGTGATTGTTCTGGTGGTTTTTCAGATAAGGGCCCCGCGGCAGGAGCCCGCTGCCTCAGGAATTCCAAGCGACCGGGGGCATCTGCTTCTTGCGGTTCTGCCACTCCTCGCCAGACAGGACTCGCGGCGCAATTTCGACCAATCGCGGAGACAGTTTGAAAAGGGTGACGGGACTCCACGGGCTCCCATCGCGCGTCCGCAGGGCCCGCGCATTGAGTGCTTCAGCCATGCGAGGAAAGGAGAAGTCCTGGACGACCATCTCCGCAAACAACTGGAGAATCTGCATCTCTGATGGGTTTTCCTCCAAGTGCCGGCAATCGAGGGCAACCCTCATGCCGAAGGGGATCTCCTCGGTAACTGTGGCCCGTTCCGATTCGCGCTCCCATTCCACAGCGACCAGGCGCCACCCGGCGTCGCCCTTCTCTTTGAGGTATTCCGGACTCGGCCAGCCGGAGAGATCTTCTCGAATCCGCTCGGTGTTCTTCACAAGCGCCTCCTGGAACTTTCCACTGGAACGAGCAGGGAGACTCGCCCACGCTGAGGTGAGCAGGTCGTGTGCCGCTCGTGGCGAGGGTGGAACTGACACACGATTCAAGGCTTACGGCGAGCGAGCGCCGGGAGTTCGCCAAGCGACTGTCCGGACGTGGGATGCCTGTGTCGCGCTGCCGGACACCTCAGGAGCAGTGACGAGTGGCGAGTAGCGAGTAGCGAGTGCGGAGAAGACAATCGGCACCAAAAATGCTCCTATTCGCTAAATGACGGGCAATCGCTGGGAGGAAAAGGGACGAAGGAAGGCAGAGATTACACAGAGCCGACCGGTCAAGCTCATGCAATTGATTGAAGACACGATTCTTACGCCGTAACCAGAATGGCACAAAGGTTGCGGAGCGTGGTAGACAACGAGGGGAGTGGGCGTACAGTTCCACAAAGGGAAACAGTGCCAGCACAGTCGCTAAAGGAGCTTCCGGGCGTGACCCAGCCAAGCCAGCGACGATCACCGCGCATTCGTTTGCAGGTGCCGGTATTCATCCGGGCGAGCGATGAGGGGGGAGATTTTCTGGAGCTGGCGAGAACGATCAATATCAGTTGTCACGGCGCTTGCATCGCCTCTGCGCATTTTGTTCGTGCTGAACAGGTCGTTCACCTCACAATTCCTGCTCCAACCCCATTGGCGTCGGCCTTGATACCGTCGGGGACGCCTCCGATTACCGCGCGTGTGAGAAGCCACCAAACGGCCGGGGACCTTCATCTGCTTGGCGTAGAATTCCTGAAGCCGCTCGAGTAGGGCAATTCGAGCAAGCCTTCACCGAAACCGTTGCGGACGAGCCCGAGACAGGTAACTACGGACCGCGGCGGGTTGCCCCGCCCAGCCCGGCTATTGCGGCGCCTTGTCGTTTGGCGAGGGACCGCCCGTGGCGTCGGCCGCCGCCGGTTTGGCGAACAGCGCATCGTCAATGACGGCATTGGGCGCGAACTCCTCCACATGCAGGACGACCGTGGCCATCGGCGTTACGACCCGCATCGTGGACGGAAGCTTCACGCCGGTGCCAGGCACTTCCTTGTAGTCATCGAAGTAGCTTTGCGACGGGGGATTCCCGCCGACGCCCTTTTCATCGTCCATGCGGACCCGCAGGCCGCTCTGCTTGTCGAAGTACATCTTGCGCGCTGCGCCATCGGCAGTCGCCGCGCGGATCACGTAGGCGCCACGGTCGTTGACATCCTCCTCGCCAAGATAGGTGATGTGCGGATAGAGTTCCCTGAACTTCAGCTCCCCGTAGAATTCCGCATCGCGCTTCGTCTGGCTCAATTCCTCACCGGACAAGTCCTGCAAACCTTGCCCGGGCAGATCTTTCCAGCCTTGCTGGCCGTCAAAGCCTTGCCGGACAACGATGGCGCCGCCCGGCGTAGATAGAGTGATTGTCTGAGCCGACTTATTCGGCGCTTTTGCCAGGAATTCAAAGGCCCCCGTCACGTCGGCGCCGCTAATCTCGGCTGCGCCCTTGGCGCGGAGCGATGTGAGTTTCTTCCAAGCCTCGCGGCCGCCGGTGGCGCGGATGGAGCGTTCGAGGATTTCGTCAATGCTCGGCGCGGGCTTGGCAGCGGGCTGAGCCGTCGCTTGTGCCGCGGCCTGCGCTGCCGCCGGCGGAGGGCTCATCGCGCTGAGCGCCAGCAAGACCAGCAACCCCAACAAAACGACCAAGGACCTTTTCATGACCGCCTCCGTCAGCGATGTTGCAGCAGCGCGGGCACTGCGTCAACTCTCGGCCGCGTTGACCTGTCTGCTCCCTCCGCCTAAGATTGCTGAAGCGGATGCGGAGACGCAGTTGTGACAGACGATGTTTGAGAACCTCACCGAGAAGCTGCAACGCGTTTTCAAGAACCTGCGCGGGCAGGGGAAGCTCACGGAAGAGCACCTGGACCTAGCGCTCGGGCAGATCCGCGAAGCCTTGCTGGAAGGCGACGTGGCCCTCAGCGTGGCCGACGAGCTGCTCGCCAATATTCGCAGCAGAGCGCTCGGCAGTGAGGTCATGCTGCAGCTTTCTCCCGACCAGCAAGTGGTGAAGATCGTCCGCGATGAGTTGCTGGCTCTTCTGGGCAAACACGCCAAGGCTGCGTTTAGCTCGCGTCCGCCGTCGGTCTGGTTGCTCGTGGGCTTGCAGGGCTCCGGCAAGACCACCACGACCGGCAAGCTCGCCAAGTGGCTCTCGCAAACAGGACATCGGCCCCTGGTGGTTTCCACCGACGTGTATCGCCCCGCCGCGCGCGAACAGCTCGCCCAAGTCGCAAAGGCCATCAGTCTGCCGTGCTGGCCCGGCGCCGGAACCGACAAGCCACTCGAAATCGTCCGCGGGGCGATTCGTGAGGCGAAGCTTTCGGCCTACGACGTGATCCTGGTGGACACCGCCGGCCGGCTGCACCTGGACGATGAGCTGATGAACGAGCTTTCGCTCCTCAAGCGCGAGCTCACTCCCTCCGAGATTCTTTTCGTGGCCGACGCGATGATCGGGCAGGATGCGGTGCGCTCGGCGGGGGAGTTTCACCGGCGGTTGGGACTCTCGGGTGTGGTGCTCACGAAACTCGATGGCGACGCACGAGGAGGCGCGGCGCTCTCGATCGGCAAGGTCACCGGCGCTCCGGTGAAATTCGTGGGCGTGGGCGAGAAATACGACGCGCTGGAAGCCTTCTACCCCGAACGCATCGTGTCGCGCGTGCTGGGGATGGGCGACATCCTTTCGCTCATCGAGCGCGCGGAGCAGACCGTGGACAAGAAGTCCGCCGCGGAGCTCGAACGCAAGCTCCGGCGCGAGGAGTTCACGCTGGAGGATTTCCGCGACCAGTTGCGCCAGATCCGGAAGATGGGCAGCCTCGAGCAGCTCATGGGCATGCTCCCCAAGATGGGTCCGCTCGCCAATCTCCCCAAAGACACCACGGTGGACGAAAAGCGCTTGCAGCGCGTGGAAGCGATCATCAACTCGATGACCGCCGAAGAGCGCGGGGATCACAACGTGATCGACGGCAAGCGTCGCAAGCGCATCGCCCGGGGAAGCGGAACCTCGGTGCAGGAAGTGAACCAGGTCCTCAAGCAATACCAGCAGATGCGCCAGATGATGAAGCAATACGGCTCGATGGCCCGCATGGGCAAGCTTCGCGGTCTGGGCAAGCTGGCGGGGCTGTCGTAGGCGGATTCCCCCAGGTGCCCTGGCCCTGTATAATGCTGCAAAGGAGGTATTGCTGAGTGCTGACGATCCGTCTGGCGAGAATTGGGAAGAAGAAGAAGCCCTTTTACCGAGTCGTGGTGATCGAGAGGACGCGGGCGCGCGACGGCCGCTTTGTGGAGAACGTGGGCACGTACGATCCGCTGAAGAAGCCCGCGGATATCAAGCTGAACGCCGACCGCATCAAGCACTGGCTCGGACGCGGCGCGCAGCCAAGCGACACCGTCCGCAGCTTCCTCCGTCGCCAGAAGATCGCCTAGATATCCAGCCCGCCGAGTATGCGTAGGGGCGCGTTCGGGCGTGCAGCAGCCGGAACGCCGCGCACAAGTTCCCGCGGAGAAGAGCGAAACGTGGAGGCGCCCGGTGAAAGAGCTGGTTGAGGCGATGGCCAAAGCGCTTGTGGATCATCCCGAGGCAGTGCAGGTGAAGTCCGTCGATGGGCAGCAGGTCGTGGTGATCGAGCTGCGCGTGCATCCCGAGGACCTCGGCAAGGTCATCGGCCGCCAGGGCCGCACCGCCAAGGCCATGCGCACCATTCTCGGCGCCGCGGGCATGAAGCTGCGCAAGCGGCTCACCCTCGAAATCCTCGAATAGTGTCAGACGCCAGCGCTTACGTTTCTCTCGCGCGGATTCTGCGGCCCCGCGGCGTGCGGGGCGAAGTGGCCGCAGAAATCCTCACCGATTTTCCCGAACGGCTTACGGCCCTGCGCAACGTGTTTCTTTGCGGCGATTCTCCACCGCGTCCGGCGCGCGTTTTGCGATGTTGGCTGAGTCCCAGCCGCGGCGGGCAGGCCATATTTCTGTTTGAAGGCTGCGATTCGGTGGCTGCCGCAGAGAAGCTGCGCGGGCTCGAGGTGCAGGTGCCGCTAGCCGAGAGAGTCGCGCTGCCAGCGGGGCGCTACTACGTCAGCGATTTGATTGGCTGCGAAGTACACGAGCGCGGCGCGGCGGGCGCCGGCAAGGCGGCGCTTGGAATCGTGCGCGACGTGCAGTTTGCCGGAACGCCGCTGCTGGTTGTGGAGACGCCGGCGGAGTCGTCCAAAGCGCGGCGCGGGGAAATACTCATTCCGATGGCTGAAGAAATCTGCACGCGGATTGATACGGCCGCGCGGGTGATCGAGGTTCTCCTACCCGAGGGTCTGCGCGAATTGAATGAAGCTGGCTGAGCACACGTGCGTCAAGAGCGAAATGATCGGCGGTGGGCGGACTTCAGGTGAGCGTGTTAATCAAACATCTGATTCAGGTCAGCTTGAAACTATCGGATGAGCTAACGCCATCCAGGATGCTTGCAGTTCTGGCCTTCTTTGAATTCACTTGCAACAAGTTCGCTTCCCCAGATCTTGTTTCCGGCTCTCCTGGGGTGCTGACGAAAGTGCTCATTTCGCTCCATGAAATATTGGTCGATTGCCACTTTGGCCTGGTCTACGGACTGATAATCGCTGTTGTGAATTATGGCGGTGGCCATTCCACTAAAAACTGATTCGATCACGTTCAAGAACTGGGCCCTGGCTGGCAACGGTGCGAGCCTTACAGCAGGCACGAGGTGTCGCTTTCTATGGTGGTACTCGTTGACTTCCCCTACTCTCGCAAGGAACTGCTTGGAAGCGTGCCATGACGCGGCATCCCAAGAGAAATAGATCTGCTTGCAGCCGGAGTATTTCGCAGTGAGAATGTCTAGCAACTTAATCATTTCCTGGGAGTTCTTTTTCTCCGAATAGAAATGCGTGACTTGGTTTGTTGACAATTCAAGCGCAGCCGTGACGATGAGAACTCCTTTTGAGGGCTGCCATTGTGGAATCGTCGGATACTCACTAGCTGCCACCAATCTTCTACCGCCCGTCTTCTTCACTGAAAAAGGGCCGAACTCGTCTATCGAAAAGAACCTGTCTTCGGGTCCGAGCCGAGAAAGAACGCTTGTTATTCTCTTCAGTTTGTCCTTGTAGTGGGGATCATTGCTGGTCAGAACTTCCTTTGCCTTCCTGAATCTGTATCCGGCATTCTTGATTATCTTCGAGACAGTGTTGTGACCAACCCTATAGCCTCTTGCCGCCATGACCCTGCCAAGGAGCTTCGTAGTCCAGGTTGTCCTATTGATCCCGTATTGTGCTGGCGGGCAATGAAGCGTCGAGATGAGTGTTTCTCTGTAGTTCGGATCCTCTGCCTTTCTTACCTTGGATCGTGGTCGATTCCGGTAATATAAGCTTGAGCGACTGATCGACAGCGCGCTCGCCACCAGCGTCGGTTCGTAGCCTTGCTTCACCAATTCTCTTGCTTGGGCGTGAAGTACCCGGCAACTCCCGGCAGTAACCTTTCTGAGGACCTCCGGCTTGAGAGCCTGTTTCTCACTGGCGCGCCCCATCTGTCGGATGCGTTGATCTTTGACGGTATCGGGTACCACTGTCACTCTCTGCCGAGCTCCATCCTTCCAGCGATAGAAGAGTGTCGGAGCAACCCCATACCGGCGACACGTCTCCGAGACGTTCCCGTTCTTGATTCCTTCCTGCACGATCTGCCACTTCTCTTGTGGGGTTCGGTCTACGCGTGGTTTCCTGCCCATGCTACCTCCTGTTGGAAGCCCCGATCTTATCTAACTGAGATCGCCAGTCTCAGCGGGGAGCACTACCAAATGATCTCCGAGCTTGCCTGAAACAACCCTTTGTGTTTTGATTCTGCGGCATAAAGCATGTTCTCCCGGCACTTGGAAGCGCGAAAACCCATCGCTTAAGAGGGCACAGCCATGAACGGATCGGGCCAGAAGTTGTCCATGAGGGAAAAGATGGCGTACGGCTTCGGGGATGCGGCCTCGAACCTGTTTTGGAAGACGTTCACGGTGTTTCTCCCCAATTTCTATACAGATGTGTTCGGTTTGGCCACCGGCGCGATGGGAACGATGATGCTGGTCACGCGGATCTGGGACACGGGGTTCGATCCGTTCCTGGGAGTGCTCGCCGACCGGACGAATACGCGCTGGGGGAAGTTCCGCCCGTACCTGCTCTGGATGTCGGTGCCCTTCGGCTTCTTCGGTGTGCTGATGTTTATCACCCCTCACCTTACCCTCGGCGGGAAACTCCTTTACGCGTATCTGACCTACACACTCATGATGCTGGCGTATTCAGCGATCAACGTGCCGTACGGAGCACTGATGGCGGTGATCTCGCCCGATTCGCAGGTGCGCACGAGCGTCGCCTCCTACCGCTTCCGCTTCGCCTTTGGCGGCAGTTTGGTCGTCATGCTCACGATGAATCCCCTGTTGCAGTATTTGGGGAAAGGAAAAGGACATAGTCTGCAGGAAACGATGCAATACGCCTACCCGCGGGCTATGACGGTGTGGGCCGTACTCGCCGTGCTGCTGTTCGTGGGTTGCTTCGCCTGGACGAAGGAACGGGTCAAGCCGCTGAAGAGCCAGCAGACGAGCTTGGGAAAGGATGTGAAGGATCTCTTCCACAACGCGCCCTGGTTATTCGTGGTGGCGGCGGGGCTTTTCACGCAGATCATGACGAGCCTGCGCGACGGCACGATTGTGTACTACTTCAAGTACTACGTGGGCAGCTACGGAACCTCCGCGAATGCATGCGTTGCGCACGGCACGGGGCTGACGTACTGGCTGACTTTCCTGCTGTGCTATGTGAAGAAGTACGATCTCCTGTCGATCTTCCTGGGCACCGGCATGATTTGCTCGCTCTTGGGAGTTGTGCTGATCCCCGGGGTGACCAAGGTACTGGGCCGGAAGCGCGCGTACATGCTGCTTCTGAGCACATCGATGGTGTTGCACGTCCTATCGTTCTGGGTGGGTCCCTCGCAATTGAAACTGATGTTTTTCTGGCACATTCTGATCAACGTGATCACCGGGCCGACCATGGTCATTATCTGGGCGATGTTCGCCGACACGGTGGATTACTCCGAATGGAAGACCGGACGGCGGGCGACGGGCTTGGTTTTCTCAGCGGCCAGCATGTCGCAGAAGCTCGGCTGGGCTCTCGCCGGAGCGCTCAACGGGTGGGTTTTGTGGCTCTTCGGATACAAGGCCAATCTGTTGCAGAGCACGCACAGCCTGACCGGGATTCGGGTGATGATGAGCTTCATTCCCGCCGCCGCGGCTCTCGTGAGTTTCGCGCTGGCGTCTCGCTACCCGTTGGACGAGAACACGATCAAGACGATGGGAGCCGAACTCGGCGCGAAGCGGGCGGCCGAAGTTCAGCCGGCTTCTTAGAGATGTCTCCGCAGGGCTAGCTCGAGGGCCTCGCGCACTCTATGGATCAGCCTCTCCGGGCTGATAACTTCAAGAAGGAAGTGCTTCTCGTATGCAATACGGCCATTTTGACGATCGAAACAAAGAGTACGTGATCACCCGCCCGGACACTCCGCGTTCCTGGAGCAACTACCTGGGCAGCACCGAGTACGGCGCGATCATCACGAATAATGCGGGCGGCTACAGCTTCTACAAATCAGCCGCGCAGGGGCGATTTGTCCGCATACGGTTCAACTCGTTGCCGCTGGACCAGCCGGGGCGCTACATCTACTTGCACGATCACGAGAGCAAGGACTTCTGGTCTGCTTCGTGGCAGCCGGTTGGCAAACCGTTGAGTCAGTACAAATCAGAATGCCGGCATGGCACGGCGTATACGGTGATTTCTTCGGAGTACGCGGGAATACGGACGGAGACCACGTACTTCGTGCCGCTCGGCAAGAACTTCGAATGCTGGCACGTGAAGATAACGAACCTGAGCCAGAAGCCGCGGCAGTTGAGCGCGTTTACGTTCGTGGAATATGGGGCGAACTGGAACGTGGGAGACGATCTGGGGAATCTGCAATACAGCCAGTTCATCGTGAAGATGGACGTGGCGGGCAACCTCATCGATCACGGCTCGAACGTGAATCTTCCTTACATGCCCGACGATTTCGAGGAGAAGGACCAGGGGCGGCACACATTTTTGGCGCTCGTGGGCGCGGACGTCGCGGGCTACGACACGGACCGCGATGCTTTTCTCGGGCGGTACCGAACCTACGCCAATCCCGTCGCGGTGGAGCGGGGGCAATGCAGCAACTCGTTGGGCGTGGGAGACAATGCCTGCGGCACTCTTCAGAGCAAGATCCAACTGAAACCCGGCGAAACGAAAGAATTGCTGGTCTTGATGGGCGTCGGATCGGCGCGGGATGCGGGGAAACGAGCCGCCGCCGAATTCAGCAACATGGAAACGGTGGGGAAGGAACTGGCCAAGTTGAAGGAGTACTGGCACGGGCGCATCGCCGGAATGACCGTGGAGACGCCCGACGCGGAATTGAACAGCATGCTGAACATGTGGAGTCCCTTCAACTGCCTGATGACCTACGCGTGGTCGCGAGCGGCGAGTCTGATCTATGCAGGGGAGCGGGATGGGCTGGGATATCGGGATACCGTCCAGGACATCTTGGGGGTCTTGCACGCGATTCCGGAGGAGGCGCGGCAGAGGCTGGAGTTGATGATCACGGGGCAAGTGTCCACGGGCGGAGCGATGCCGGTGGTCAAACAGTTTTCCCATAAGCCGGGGCGCGAAACTCCGCCACGCGAGGAAGAATACCGCTCCGACGATTGCCTGTGGCTCTTCAACACGATTCCCGCGTACGTGAAAGAGACCGGAGACATCAGCTTCTACAAGAAGGTCTTGCCCTACGCGGACAAAGGGGAAGCCAACGTACTCGGCCATCTGAAGCGGGCACTGGAATTCAATCTGGCACGCACGGGGCCACATGGCTTGCCCAGCGGTCTTTTTGCCGACTGGAATGACTGCATTCGATTGGGCAAGGGCGGCGAATCGGTCTTTGTTGCGTTTCAGGTGCGCTTCGGTCTCGCCGCGTTCATCGAGGTGTGCCGGTTGCTGGGAGAGAGGAGCGAAGAGGAGTGGGCGAAAAAGGAGCTAACTGCTCTCGATGGCAAACTCGAAAAGGCGGCGTGGGACGGCAAATGGTACATGCGCGCGTATCGAGCGGATGGAATGAAGTTCGGGTCGAACGAAAGTCCGGAAGGAAAGATTTTCCTTAGCCCGCAATCGTGGTCGGTGATCAGCGGGCATGCCAGCGCGGAGCGGGCGAAGCAATCCATGCAGGCGGCGGAAGAGTGGCTGCGCACCGAGTATGGATTGATGATCTGCGCCCCGGCGTATACCACACAAACTGATTTTCGCGTGATGAAGGCCACACTGTTCAACCCGGGAATGAAAGAGAATGCCAGTATCTTCACGCATATCCAGGGATGGGCCGTCATCGCGGAAGCGCTATTAGGGCATGGCGACCGGGCCTATGAGTACTTCCGGGCCTATCTGCCCGCGGCTTATAACCAGCGAGCGGAAGTTCGGCAGATCGAGCCGTACGTCTATTGCCAGTTCACGCACAGCAAGTACAGTCCGCGATTCGGCGCGTCGCGCGTACCCTGGCTGTCCGGCTCGGCCACGTGGTCGTACTTCGCGATCACGCAATACATCCTGGGACTTCAGCCGGATTATGAGGGATTGCGAATCGACCCTTGCATCCCCTCGGCTTGGAAGGACCTGAAGGTGACGCGGATGTTCCGCGGCAAGAAGCTGGCGATTGAAATCAAGAATCCGGCGGGCGCGCAAAAGGGCGTGAAGAAAGTCACGCTCAATGGCGAAGCGCTCGAAGGGAACTTCATCTCTGTAGGCAAGATGAAAGCAGAGAATCGCGTTATCGTGGAGATGGGGTAAGGGTCCAGCGAAAAAAGCAATCGCCGCATTTGAGTTTGGGTTCCGTGCGCGATACGCATTGCAGCGAGGAGCCGTCTTAGCGGTCGCGGCTCATCGTGGAATCAGAGAGTCTCAATCCACAGCAGTCACCAGTGAGCGTCACCTTACCTCGATGGTGGTGACGCTCAGCGCGGGAAGCGTGACCGTCAACGATGAGCCACTTACGGGCATCGTTCCGATAGACACGGGGTGAACCGGGCTCTGCCCCTGGGCGGAAGCCGCCGTGGCCTGATACAGGTAAGCGGTGCCGGCAAGAGACAGGCCGTTGATCGCCATCACCTGCGAGGACGTGGAGCGATTGATGGCCACGAAGACGAACCGACCCGGTGTGGTGCTGTCCGAACTCGCGTAAACGGCCACGTTCGCTACGTTGCTGGAGGTCGCCTTTATCGAAGTGTCTCCGAAACAAGCGTTCGCGCCGTCGAAGCCGCGGAACATCCGGAAGCCAGCCATGGTGTAGGAATAGGTGCCGCTCGGCGGCCAGAAGGTGGCCGCGAAGAGGCCTTGGGCGCCGAAGATGCCGAGGTTGTCGGCCTGGGCGATGGTTCCCGCGATGTGGCTGAAGCCGCCGTTCTCATACTCAGTGATGGCGATCTGCATGCCGGGGAATTCGGCGTTAATCTTGGTTTGGAGATGCCCAAGGATGTTGATGGGACCGCCCGTCACGTCCTGGGTAATCCAGGATGACTCCGTATAAGCGGGATCCCAAAGGCTGCGGGGGCTTTGAACAATAGCCTGCACTTGGTCGGGGGATAGGCTTGAGCCACTCAGTCCAGTAACCCTATTGCCATTGGCATCGGTAGCTTCCGAATACCAGTGGAAGTCGTAGACGTCCACCAAGGGTTTGCCATAAGCGTCAGAAGCGGTCTTGATGGCGGGCAAGTACTTGTCTGGGAACCAGTTCGCCCCGTTCGGCGTGGCATTCAATTCCCCTTGCCAATCGTAGATACCTTCAAATCCGTAGTGTACGGGCCCAAAGATTACGACATTGGGGAATTGGTCCTTCAAGGCCTTGGTGAGCGTGATGGTATTGGCGATATAGGTGTCCGACGAAACGGGGTTCGGCCCCTGAACCTCCAAGTGGGTCGAGTTCCAGAGTTCCGGCTTGTTGTCCAAGCTCACGAAGGTGGGATGTGCCGGGCTGGCCCCGAAGATGTTCGCCCCCGCAAACTTCTGGTCCAGCGCCCAAAGGAACTCGTCCATGTACACGTAGGCGTCCGTCGTGGGGGGATTGATTGTGAACGCCAGGCTGGATTTCGTGCTCTTCTTGTCGACCACGGTCTTGAAGCGTGTCATGTCGGGCGGATTCGTTACGCTGACATTGCCGTTCGCATCGGCGGACACCAAGCCCTGGAGCTGGATGGTCATCAAACTCGCTAGGCCGAGGCTCTGATCATCAGCAATGACGCTGCGTACCGCCTCGGCTGGGACAGTGCTGCTGCTCAGGTAGTTGTCGTTGCTGTAGGGGCCCCAGTCGCTGCCGGCGTTGGAGTAGTTGTTCTCCCAATTGTAAGCCGTCCAGCGGTTGCCTCCCATGCGGTCCAGTGTGAGCAGTGGCGGAGCATCGGTATTCCCGGAGTAGAAATTGGTGCCGTAGATATATGGCGATATTGGCTTGGTCGTGGTGGGATCAATGGTAATCGTGACGTCAGCGGTGGACACCGGATTCACAGTCAAAGTGGCCGGGTTACTGGTCACGCTGCCGGCCGTGTTGGTCACGGTGACGGTGAACGTTGATCCGCTGTCTGAAAGCGCGGTTGCGGGAGTCGTGTAGGAAGCAGAAGTTGGCGAGCCGGTGGCCGTGCTGCCGTTCTTTTTCCATAGGTAGCTCAACGGCGCGGTGCCGCTGGCCACAACGCTGAACGTAGCGGTCTGCCCAACGGTCACTGTCTGACTCTGCGGCTGCGTTGTGATCGTCGGCGCCACCAGAGCTGCGTTCACGGTAAGTGTTGCGGCATTGCTGGTCACGTTGCCGGCGGAATTGGTGACGGTTACGGTGAACGTGGCCCCGTTGTCACCGAGGACCGTGGCCGGCGTCGTGTACGAAGCGGAAGTTGCCGAGCCGGGGGCCGTACTGCCGTTCTTCTTCCAAAGGTAGCTAAACGGCGCGGTGCCGCTCGCGGCCACGCTAAAGGTCGCTGTCTGGCCCACCGTGACGGTCTGGTTCAGCGGCTGCGTGGCGATCGTGGGGGCCACAGCAGTGGCGCCACTGCCGGTACTGACCATGATGCTCGACGCATTCACAGGCTCGAAATCAGCCAGAGTGAGACTGGTGAGGCACTGTAGATCGTTGTCGTTCCAGCGAGCGTCTGGAGTGCCGATCAGGCCTCCGCTGATTCCGTTATCGGCGAGGATGATCCCATAGTTTCGAAATGCTGTGATGATGATGGCCGCCTGCGGACTGGAAGAGGCGCAAGCAGGGGTTGCTACAGAAGCTTTGAGCCGGTAGATCTCGCCAGCCGGGCCAGTCATGGTGCAGCTTGCCGGTGGAGAAGATTGCGAAATCAGGTTTCCGGTGGGAATGGAACTTCCTCCCGCGGCCGTGCAGCTTCCCACGCCCGCCGTTTCTGTAGCAGGCCAGACCCAATAATTCAGCATGTGGTTGAGCGTGAATCTCGTAGGATGGCGGACCGTGCCGTTCGGCGAGGTTGGCGTGCCCGCACCAATCACTTCATCGGCGTTGACGAGCAGCGGCGCTATAGGAAGTCCTGCCGCATCGGATGTTCCCTGCCCCTGCGGCGTCAGGGCATCCGAAGACACATCCGGCCACAGTGCGTTCGAAGAGTCGGTCCAGGGGCCGCCCTGATATATTCCCTGCCACATCTCGTATAGGGCAGGCTTGTTTCCGCCGCCCGGCTCCAGATAAACGAGAACGTGCCGGTCTCCCGTCGAGATGCTGGTGCCTTCCACCGGAGCATTCGCCGGGATTGGGCCAGATGTAAAGTAGGACTGGTACACAGTGGTCGAAACCGAAACGTTCGGTTGGTTGTAAGGAACCTCAATCGCTGGAATCCCGTTCGGGAACGGCGCGCCAGAAGTGTTGCCGAAAAATGGCTTGATCGTCGCTGACAAGTAGCCGCTGTAGATAGGTGCGGCGGGGGAAGTATCTACGGGCAATCCGGTACTAGTGGCGTCCACTCGATGGTGAAAAATGGAATCTGCCGGAAAGACGTTTGCCAAGAACGAGTTGTTGCCGTTGATCGCGAAGTTGATCTGCCGGGTGGCCTGAGCATTCGCCGAATCTCTAACTATAAATTCAGGGCTGTATGCGCCTTGTCCGCCGATCTGTGGACTGCTGACCACCCCTGAACTTGCGTTCAGAGACATTCCTTCGGGTAGTGGCGGAAAGTTCCCACTCGTGTCTACGGAAAACGTGTAGGGCGGAGTGCCGTCGTTCGCCGATATCGTGCAGCCCGCGTAAGCTGCGCCCTGCGTTCCTCCCGGACAGGAAGTGGTCGTAATCGTTAGCGACCCACCCGTGTTTACGGTGACCATTGCCGTTGCGGTCGTCGAGCCGCCCGTGCTCGTGGCTGTCAACGTGTAGGTCGTCGTTACCGTGGGGCTTACGCTGGTTGAACCACTCGCAGACGTGGACGTGAACGTTCCGGGCGTGATTGCAATGCTTGTCGCTCCGGATGTTACCCAGCTAAGAGTGCTGCTGGAACCCGAATTGATGGCGGTGGGGTTCGCTGTGAAGGAGGTGACGGTGGGTATTGCCGGGCTCACCGTGACGGTACAGTTGTTCGACGTGACGTTCGATCCGTCGGTGGAGTGAGCAGTGATAGTGACAGTTCCAGCCTTCACTCCGCTGACTAAGCCAGCAGCGCTGACGGTGGCGGTGGTGGTGTCGCTGGAGGTCCAGCTCAGTGTCTTGTTCGTGGCGTTAGCGGGCAGCACCGTGGCGGTCAGAGTAGTCGTCGAACCTGCCGTGACTGATGCCGTGGACGGGATGGAAATGCTAGTCACCAGCACGGTGGCCGCGTTGACTGTGAAACTCTGCGAGACCGGAGTAGCTGCGGCGTAGGTGCTGTTGCCCGGCTGCGTGGCCTGAATCGTGCAAGTGCCAGAGGCGATAAACGTAGCCGTGGTGCCGTTGACCGTGCAGACGCTCGTGGTGGTCGAAGCGAAAGATACCGTCAGGCCGGAACTGGCGGTGGCGGAAAGCGTCAATGGCCTGCCAACGGTCTGCACCCCCGGATTGTTGAAGGTGATCGTCTGCGGCGTCAGGCTGGCCGCGTTCACGGTGAGTGTCGCGGCGCTGCTGGTCACACTTCCCGTGCTATTGCTGACCGTCACGGTGAAGCTCGCGCCGTTGTCCCCCATAACCGTCGCCGCGGTCGTGTACGAACTGGACGTTGCTCCGCCCATCGCCGTGGCATTCTTCTTCCACTGATAGCTCAATGGAGCAGTTCCACTGGCGACGACGGTGAAGGTGGCCGTTTGTCCGACGGTCACGGTCTGGTTCTGGGGCTGCGTTGTGATCGCCGGCGCCACCGGCGGCGGATTCCCCCCTCCGCCGGATTGAAGACCGCCGCAACTCGCCAACAAGAGTCCAATCGTGGCAAATAACAGCCCACGCTTCACGGTCTTCGCACTCGTGGGGTGCTCTCTCATGTGAACCTCCCCGTGCTAGCGGACCATGTCAGGCCCAGCCTGGCGCTTCCCGCGCGCAATCTATTGAAAAGAGAGGGACCTAGTTCCGTCCGCGGCCGTAGCGATTATAGGGACGCCTCAAAGTGTGGTGCTATTGCCCGAAAGGCCAGTTTTTGGCCAGGCAGGATCGTGCAGTTGGAAGCGCCAGGCGTCGAGAGAGCCCGTATCTCAATGACAGGCTTGGCGTTCTTCGCTAGACTGGGTGCAATATGCGGTTCGACCTGGTCACTATCTTCCCGGAGTTTTTCAGTGGGCCGCTGGACTACGGCGTTCTCCGCCGTGCCCGCGAGAGTGGGCTGGTCCAGGTCAGCGTGCAGGACCTGCGCGTCTTCACCTCCGACCGCCATCGCACGGTGGACGACCGTCCGTTTGGCGGCGGGGAGGGGATGATTCTCAAGCCCGAGCCGCTCTTCGAGTGCGTCGAATCGCTCCTGGGCACGAGCGTCGGCCACGCGTCGCGCCGCGAGCCGATTCCTGCCGGCATCGCCGTCGTGCTGCTCTCCGCGTCCGGGAAGCTTTTTCGCCAGGAGGACGCGCGCCGGTTCGCTGCGCTCGAGCGCATTGTGTTCATCTGCGGCCGTTACGAGGGAGTGGACGAGCGCGTGGCGCAGTATCTCGCTACCGAGGAACTCTCCGTCGGCGATTACGTTCTAAGTGGTGGAGAGCTGCCCGCGGCGCTGGTGCTCGACGCGGTGACGCGGCTTCTCCCGGGCGTTCTAGGCAACGAAGCCTCCGCCGAAAACGAATCCTTCAGCGCGCCTCCCCCGTCGCTGGCTAGGAATCACGAGGCTTCCGTCATTCGCCACACGTCACTCGCCACTAGCCACTATCTTCTGGACTGCCCCCATTACACGCGCCCAGCCGATTACCGCGGCTGGGGCGTCCCCGAAGTGCTTATCGGCGGCCATCACGCGGAAGTTGCCAAGTGGCGCCGCCAGGCTGCGCTCGAAAAGACGCTGTGCAACCGGCCCGATCTGCTCGGCGAGTAGCGCGGCTGACGTACCGTCCCAGCGCTAGGCGGAGTCATACGCCCCGGCTTGTATGCGCCCCCGCGCGAACGTAAGATGAAGCGCGTTTCTGCCAGTCCTCAGGCTCAGGGGCCAAACAGATGAAGCTCCTCACTTTGGGCACGTATGCGATTGCAGCAGGGATCGTCTTGCTCGCTGCGCCGGTCCTGCGCGCGCAGCAACATCAAATCGTCTGGAACGAGCAAGAGAAGCCCATTTTCCAGCAGATTCGGTCGCTGCGTTCCTTGCCTGACGATGTCCGGGCACGAACGACGAAAGAGCTCGCTCTCCAGATTCGTCAGTTGCCTGGAGGAGCCAACAAGCTGGCTCTCGCCAATTCCCTCGCGAATCTCTCGACCGAAGGTGATTTCGGCCGCGACACGTTGCAGGAGGTGACGACGACGCTCGCCGATGCCCTGCGCGAGCATCCGATGCCGGAGCAGCGCGGCCAGCCTGCCAGGGAATACGTCGAGGTGGCGCAGCTTGTGCGCTACGAGCACATGCAGGCTTCTTTGGATTCGCCTCAGTTTACGGCGGCGATGTCGAAGCTTGAAGCTGAGGACCAGCGCCGCGAGCACGCTGATTTCACGCTCACCGACCTGCAAGGAAATCAGTGGACTTTGAGCCAACTGCGCGGACAAGTCGTCCTCGTGAACTTTTGGGCCACCTGGTGTCCGCCTTGCCGCAAGGAAATGCCCGACCTCGAAGCTCTCTACACGCGGTTCAAAGACCGTGGATTCGTCGTGCTGGCCATTTCCGATGAAGACGCGGCCAAGGTCAAACCGTTCGTAACGCAGGGGAAATTCACCTATCCAATCCTTCTGGATCCGGGGCGGAAAGCGAACGATCTTTTCCAGGTCGAGGGCATCCCCAAGAGCTTCGTCTACAACCGGGACGGTGGGCTTGCGGCCCAGTCCATTGACATGCGAACCCAGGCGCAGTTTTTGGAAATGCTCTCTCGCGCAGGGCTGCCATAGCGATACTCCCTATAGGCAAATTGGGCCGTTTCCGGTATACTTTCCGATTGTTTCTGACGTGCCGGCCCCACCCGAGCGGGTCTGCAGGGAAAATCGGACATGCATCCGCTAGTTGCGAAGGTTCACGAGGCGCAGTTGCGCAAAGACATTCCCGAATTCCGCCCCGGCGACGCCATTCGCGTCCACGTCCGCCTCAAGGAAGGCGAGGGCGAGAAGGAACGCATCCAGCCTTTTGAGGGCGTGGTCATCTCGAAGCGCGGGCGAGCGGCCGGCGCTTCCTTTACGGTGCGGCGCGTCAGCTTCGGCGTCGGGGTCGAGCGCATCTTCCCGATGCACTCACCCATGATCAGCCAGATCGAAATCGTCAATCGCGGTCACGTCCGCCGCGCGCGCCTCTATTACCTCCGCAGCCTGAGGGGCAAGGCCGCGCGTATCAAGCGTGCCGCTCGCAAGATTCCCATCGAAGTTCTCGGCGCCGATTCACCTGCTCCCGACTCAAAGGAATAGCGCCTCCCCAACAAGATACATCTCGGTCGCCCTCATGTGGGCAGGGTTCGGCATCGTACACAGTGCTCCACTCATTACCGATCACGAGCGATCGGTCACGATCTGCGGCGTGCTACAATCGCCCACCGATGGGGCGGCTCTGCTCTTCCCGTTTTGAGCGAGCGGCGCGCAAGCTCGGCTGGACCCGCATCGCCGGTCTCGACGAAGCCGGGCGCGGCGCGCTCTTCGGTCCCGTCGTCGCCGCCGCTGTCATTCTCAATCCACGCCGCCGCATCGTCGGCCTCGACGACTCCAAGAAGCTCACGCCCGACCGGCGCGCCATTCTGGCCGAGCGCATCCGCGAACACGCGCTGGCTTGGGCCGTCGCCGAAGTGGACGCGCAGCGCATCGACGCCTGGAACATTTATCAAGCCAGCTTGCAGGCCATGAAGGAAGCACTCGCGCAACTTTCCGTTCCGCCCGATTATCTTTTGATCGACGCACTTCAGCTCGACGTGCTAATCGAGCAGAAGCCGCTCATCAAGGGCGATGCGCGTTCGGTCTCGATCGCCGCGGCCTCCATACTTGCCAAAGTGGCGCGCGACGCGCGCATGGTGGAATGGGATGCGGTCTATCCGCATTACGGTCTCGCGCGCAACAAGGGTTATGGCACGCCCGATCATCTCGAAGCCCTGCGCCGCCATGGAGCGTCACCGCTACACCGCTATTCGTTTGCGCCTGTGCGCGAAGCAGGCTGCTGGGCCTGTTCGGCCACGCAGGCGCCTCTGCCTCTCTGAGTCGTGGAAGTTTCCTTGAGGAGTGCTAGAGTAAGCGAGGGCGAACACGGCCGAATTGGAGGCGCAGAATGAAGGTCTTCCTCGTGGGACTTTGCGTGGGCATCCTGCTGGTGCTCGGCGGAGCCTGGTTCTACCTGACATCGGGGCGCATGCCTGTGGCGACTTCGGACAAGCCCATGCCGTTTGAGCAGCGCATTGCGGCGCATGCACTCGATGTGCACATCAAGAAGATGGGCCCGCGGACGCCAACCGTCCCCGTAGACGAACCCACGTTTCTGGCGGGCGCCGAAATTTTCAAGCACAATTGCGCGGTCTGCCACGGTTTGCCCGGCCAGCCGCCCACGAACATCGCCGCAGGCATGTTCCCTCGTCCCCCGCAGCTTTTCCGCGGCGGCGGCGTTTCCGATGATCCCGACTGGGAGACTTACTGGAAGGCAGCTGGCGGCATTCGCCTCACCGGCATGCCCGGGTTCAAGGCACGTCTGAGCGAAACCGAATTGTGGCAGGTGACGGAACTATTGGCGCACTCCGACGCGCTGCCAGAGACTGTCCGAAGGGCGCTTGTCGCGCCTCCCGCTGCAACAAAGTGACGTCAGGTTGTACCGCCGCAAAAGAAAAAGGCCGCTGCGCGAAGCAACGGCCCTTCGTCGTCTACTCGTAGGCGGATTCAGTGCGCAGCGAGGACGGCCTGAATCTCAGACTCGTCAATATCGAAGTTGGCGTACACGTGCTGCACGTCGTCGTGTTCCTCAAGAGCCTCCACTAGGCGCAGCATCTGACCTGCCTGTGGGCCCGTGAGCTTGACGTAGTTCTGCGGCACCATGCCCATTTCCGCCGACACCGGCTTGATCCCTGCCTTGGCGAGCGCTTCGCGCACCGTCTCAAACGCTTCCGGCGGGGTGACCACGTACCACGTGGAACCATCGTCCCTGAGGTCGTCCGCGCCGGCGTCGAGGACAATGCCGAGCATCTTGTCTTCGCTGGCTTGCTCCTTGGGCACAACGATCTCGCCCTTGCGGTGGAACATCCAGCCGACCGCGCCGGCTTCCGCGAGGTTCCCGCCGTTCTTGCCCATCACGTGGCGGATCTCGCCGACCACGCGGTTGCGGTTCGTGGTCACTACCTGGATCAGCATGCCCACGCCGCCCGGCCCGTACCCCTCGAAGGTCGCCTCTTCGAGTTGCTCACCGTCAAGCTGGCCGGTCCCACGCAGGATGGCTCGCTCGACGTTATCGTTGGGCATGTTCTCGTTTTTCGCCGCGGCAATCGCGGTTCGCAAACGCGGGTTCGTGTTCGGATCACCGCCGGCGCGAGCCGCGATGGTGATTTCACGGATGACGCGAGTGAAGACAGCTCCGCGCTTCGCGTCGGTGGCCGCCTTCTTGTGCTTGATGGTGGCCCATTTTGAATGCCCAGACATGACAATGCCTCGCTGTGTGAACTAATGATGAGGGCGCGTGCCCCAACTTCTAGGGAGCGCCTCCCCCATCGGATCGGCGCCAATTCGCTTCCGGAGCGGCTTCCCGGTCGCCTCCCGCCCCCCAAGGCGGGCTCTGCACCTGTGCGGAGACCTACGGTGAACCGTGAACCCCTGCAAGAACCGGGCTAGTGTACCATAGTGCATCGTCACGGCGTGCTGCGCAAGACCGGGTATACTCCTCCCTATGGGGGAACCTGCCGTATCTGCTGCGCCACCTGATGTGAATGCCTCCCCGCGCTGCTACCGGGTTCTTTGCGTCGCCACGCACCCCGTTCAATACGCTGCGCCGCTCTTTCGCAGGATGGCCAATCACTCCCAGCTCGACCTCACCGTCGCTTATTGCAGCCTCCAAGGCGCTCAAGCAGGCTATGACCCCGAGTTCGGCACTGAAGTCAAGTGGGACATTCCGCTCCTGGATGGCTACTCCTGGACAGAAATGCCCAACCGGTCGCTCCGCCCGGGCTTGGGGCGTTTCTTTGGGTTGGTCAACCCCGGGTTGTGGACGCTTATCCGCCGCGGCCGCTTCGACGCGGTGATCATTCATACCGGATACGTCTATGCTACCTTCTGGATCGGCCTGCTCGCCGCGAAACTCTCGCGCGTACCGATACTGTTCGGCACCGACGCCGTCAGCCTGCAGCCCCGCGTGGGCGGTTCGTGGAAGCGTGTAGTCAAGCGCGTCGCTTGGCCTCTGCTGTTCCGCTTGGCGGATCAGGTCCTGACGCTATCCACTGGCGGGCGCGAGCTAATGCTTTCCCTCGGCATTCCGGAAGACCGCGTCTCTCTCACACCATATGTTGTAGACAACGATTGGTGGATTGCTCGGTCCGCGCAGGTAAACCGCGCTGCGGTGCGCACAACGTGGCAGGTCACACCCGAGCAACCCGTCATTCTTTTCTGTGCCAAGCTGCAACCTTGGAAGCGCCCTCTGGATTTGCTCGTTGCGTTCGCCAGGGTCGACGATCCGTCCGCAGTACTCGTTTTTGCGGGTGAGGGGCCGCTTCGAGGACAGATCGAAGCCAAGGCCTCCGCGCTTGGCGTTCAAGAGCGCATCCGCATGCTCGGTTTCGTCAATCAGTCGCAACTACCGGGAGTTTACTCGGCGGCCGACGTACTCATCTTGTCTTCCCAGTACGAAGCCTTTGGCGTTGTCGTAAATGAGGCCATGCTCAGCGGCCGGCCGGTCATCGCCAGCGACCGCGTGGGCGCAACAAGGGACCTAATCATCCCTGGCTGCACCGGATTCGTCTACCCCTGCGGTGACACCGCCGCGCTCGCGGAGATTCTGCGAGAAGTGATCGGGGACAGTGGTCATCTCGTGGAAATGGGCCGTGCGGCGCGAGAACGAATGACCTCCTGGTCGCCGCAGGAGAATATTGCAGCCACTGTGGACGCCATTGCCCGCGCGGTTGCGCGACTGGGGCGCAATACGTCGCGCCGCGGTCCTCGCGATCGCAGCGAAGATGAGATGGCGTCTCCGATGGTGGGGAGTCGCGCCCGGGGAGACCAGTCATCGTGAGTGGTTTTGGCCGCCGAATCTTCTCTTCCTCGGAGACCGGAATCTTCCGGCACGGCTCCTTCTCACGGTTCCCCCCGCTGGGCGGCCAGAGGGTTCATCGGCGTCACCTCAGCCTTCTCGCCCTTCTGCTCCTTGGCCTCGTTGCTGCGTGGTTGGTCGCAAGCGGGATTCTTTCCGGCAAAACCCAAACCCTGGTTTACGGCGGATTGGCTGCTGTCGGCGGCGTGATCCTTTTTGTCACCCTCGGCAATTTCCGCCGGGGTCTCTATCTCTTCCTGGGTTGGTTGCTCTTCGAAGATCTGGCCCGCAAATTCCTGGGCAATAACATGGTCATCTACTTTGCCAAGGATTTCCTCGCCGTGGTGGTCTACATTTCTTTCTTCGCCGCGGTCCGCCGCAAAGAAGTCCCTTTGTTTCGGCCTCCGTTTCTCACGGCCCTTGCGGTCTTCTTCTGGTTTGCAGTGATTCAGGTTTTCAACCCTGCTTCCACGAGTCTCGTCTTCGGGCTTCTTGGCTTGAAGCTTTACTTCTACTACGTCCCCTTGATCTTTGTGGGCTACGCGCTTCTGGATTCCGAGCAGCAATTGCAGCGTTTTTTTAGCTGGAATCTTCTTCTGGCGGCGGCTATCGCCCTTCTCGGCATTATCCAGGCCATCGCGGGACCCACCTTCCTAAACCCGGTCCGGCCAGAAGAAGACATTCGCGAACTCAGCACGCTATATCGCATGGCCCCCATTTCGGGGGACGTCTTCTATCGCCCCACTTCTGTGTTCGTTAGCGACGGCCGCTACGCGTACTACTTGATTCTTTGCTGGATACTGGCCTTCGGTGTGGGCGGCTATCTCCTGTTCCGTTCGCGCCGCGGGCGCATGCTGGCATTTCTTACGATCGCTGTGGTGAGTGCGGCTATCGTGTTGAGCGGTTCTCGAGGATCTCTGCTGTTCACTGCGGGCAGCGCTCTGGTCGCCACTGCTGCATTCCTCTGGGGCGCGCCCTGGCGCCAACGAGGAGTCCTGCGCGTAGTTCGCGTCATCCAACGCACCATTCTGCTTGTGGGCTTGGCTTTGATCTCTCTTGTAGCCGTATACCCTGAGGCCCTGGGGGCGCGCCTCGCCTTTTATTCCGAGACGCTCGGTCTCAGCAGTCCGGCCGGCGAGCTGGTTTACCGCGCCCGCGACTATCCGGTCAAGAATTTCCTGATGGCCTTTGAGTATCCGCGTTGGCCGTACGGCTACGGCACCGGCACGGCCTCCCTCGGCGGGCAGTACATCAGCCGCCTGCTTAAAGTGCAGACCCCTGTCACTGGGGTGGAAAGTGGCTATGGCAATATTATTGTCGAGATGGGCATCGTGGGCCTATCTCTTTGGCTCGTCTGGACCATTGCTTTGGCCATCTCTGCTTGGCGTGTTGTCCGCGCTCTGAAGAACTCTCCCTGGTTTCCTCTCGCGTTCGCGATCTTTTGGTTTGCTGCCTTATTGGTGTTTCCGATGACGTATAGCACCCTTACCACGTATCAGAACTTTGTCTTGAACGCCTATTTTTGGTTGCTGCTCGGAATCCTGTTCCGCTTGCCGACTCTGGCAATGGAGCAGCTTCCGGCGGCGCCAGTTGCCCTGTCTCCCCGTGGCCACTGAGATGCGCCTAGCCGTCGTTTCGCCTTTTCTCGATCGCCGGCATGGCACCGAACGCTGCATCGTCGAACAGATCGAGCGAATTGCTCGCGAACCCGGCTGGGAGATTCACCTCTACTCTCAGCGCGTAGAAGACATCAGCGGCGTGCGTTTCTCCGAGAAGTCAGGCTCTGTGCCACCCGGTTCTATCGTTTGGCACAAGGTCCCTTCAATTCCTGGCCCGCTTCTTTTTCAATTCCTATGGTGGTTTCTGGCCAATCGCGTGCAACGGTGGTTCGATGCCCGTTTCCGTTCGCTCCGGTTCGATCTCGTGTATTCACCCGGCATCAACTGCTTCGATGCAGATGCGGTTGCTGTGCACATCGTTTTTCGAGAGTTTCTTCGCTTGGCACGGCAAGACCTTCGCTTGCGGGATTCTCGTCTGACAAGTTGGCCCCGGCTGATCCATCGCCACCTGTACTATCGTCTGATCATTTACCTGGAGAAACGCATTTACCCCGCACCACGACTCCGGCTGGCCGCCGTCTCCCAGCTCACAGCGTCTGAGCTGAGCAGACATTATGGCCGCGCCGATGTCACTGTAATCCCGAACGCCGTGGAAGGAGCTGTTTTTCATCCTGCCGGGCGCGAGCAGCGCCGAGAAGATGCGCGCCGGCAGTGGACCTATGCTCCGGAAGACTTCGTCCTGCTTCTAGTTGGAAACGACTGGAAGAAGAAGGGACTGCCTCTACTCCTTGAGGCGATGGCTCGGTGCCGCGATTTGCCACTTCGGTTGCTCGTCGCCGGCAGGGATGACGCCTCTCCATACCGTTCTTTGCTTAAGCGCCTAGGCGTACAGGACCGGGTTCGATTCGCCGAGCCATCCTCGGACGTCATGCAATTCTACGCGGCGGCTGACGTTTACGTTGGTCCGTCCCTGCATGACTCCTTCGCGCTGCCGCCGGCGGAAGCGATGGCCTGCGGTCTGCCGGTCATCACTTCCGCGCAGAATGGAGGCGCTGGGATGATCACCAGCGGTGTGGACGGCTTCGTTCTCGACGATCCTCGCGACACCGCTGCGCTCGCGCAACTGCTCCGCTTGCTTTGGGAGCAACCCGAATTGCGCCGCCGCATGGGCGAAAGGGCGGCACGCACTGCGCAGCACTACACGTGGGAACGCAATGCCCGCGAAACACTGGCATTCCTTGCGGAAACACTCCGACGAAAGGAAGCGAAATGACGACGCACGAACGCTGGCAGCAAGCACAAGCCGCCGAGCGAGAGTATTGGACCGGAGTTTCCCAACCGGAGGCGGAGGCGGCTTCGGCTATCCAGGAGATCCTCGGTGCCAATCGAAAGGCGGCGGGATTCTCGCGGTCCTGGGTTCAGGAACCGTGCTCGGCCACTTTAGAGATCGGGTCGGGGGCCTAGCTTGCTTACCGAGTGGCCACCAGCCAGTGGTTTAATTCGATAGGCCGCAATTCGGGAATGAACGCGCGCCACCACGCATTTGGGACGACGGAAATGCGGTAATCCTTGTCTTCTAAGATTCTCAGGCATTCTTTCTTGAGCTCTTCTGAATGCACCTCGATGATCCACCGGGTGCCGGGCAGCTCCAGCAGGGTTTGGGCGCCTCGCAAGACGTCGACTTCGCCACCGTCCACGTCAATTTTGACCAAGCAAGGGAACTCAATCGACGGACAAAATGAATCGAGCGTGGCATGCTGCTGATCTTGCCGGGTACCGGCAAACTTTCCGACGATTTGCAGACGGCTGTCTGTCTCCAATCCGTTCAATTCCAGATTGCGACATATAACAGCTACATTCTCGGAAGATGGTTCGAATGACAGCACTTTGCGGGCTGGCGTTCTTGCCAAAAAATAGAGCGTATAGATTCCTTCTGAAGCGCCCACGTCAATTGCAGTATGAATACCTTCGGACAAGTTGCGGAACCAGCGGGCCAGTTCTCTCTCCTGCAGCCCGAGCCATAATTGGGTCTGATGGGCGAAGTCCATTTTGAACCGAAGACCGCGAAACAATCCCCCGCGAATCACCCGTGGGGCCGAACCCTTGGGGAGCAGTAGGTTTTTCAGAAATGCTTTCACTTGCAATCCTCGCGGGGCGCTGAAAACAGCGATGAGTATAGATCAAGCCGAATTCTTCTGGTGGGCTCGCTGGCTCCTTTCCCATTGATCACGAAGCAGGATTCAGCGCGGTTGTCCTTACTACATCTGTAATAATAACTACCGTCCCGAAGCTCGATTGCAATCTGCTATCGATCCTTCCGCCGTGCCTCAATCCCCTTGCGCGTGGCTTCGAGTGTAAAGGTCAGCGACTCCCGAGGGATGCTGGTCACGAACGGCCCGATCAGCCAGCCGAGCCCTGCGGGAATATCCCGTGTCAGCGACACGACTTCGCTCTGCACGTAGACACCGCCGTCGCGCTCCTCCATACGCCACCACGTCTCCATCCGCCACAAGAATCCGCCATCCTCGCCCGGCGCTTTTTCGCGCTCATTTGCCCTTCCGGGGTTTTCGACCTCGGCGATGCGCACTGCAGAGCTCCGGCTGTGTGCCCGGGTAGAGCTGTCGCGCACGTAGTGCACGTCGTGCTCCGTGTCGAGCACGACGGTGATCACCTTGTGCCGCCGAAAACGCAGGAATACGCGGAAATCGTCGCCCTCGTGACGCTCGATCTTTGAGCGTTCCACGTCCGGCGCGTAGTATTTCGCGTGATGATCGTAGTCCTGGAGCAACGCGAGCGTCTCCCCGAGGGTGGCCCCGGGCACGAACGCCAAGCCCTCCCAGTGATGGATCATCCCGCCGGGACATGCGATCGCGCGCCCATCCTCGAGAGTCTCTCGCCGCTCAAGCTTCACTTCGCCGCGGTGGAGCGCTGCGTATGCCGCCGCGCGCTCGGCTTCCGGTAGCGCGTCCACATACAGGAACGGAGCGCCGCGCCGCAACTCTTCGTCATTACGCGCTTCCGTCAGCCGCAGGTAACGCTCGAATGCCTCAATTGTTTTCGGCTTCAGTTGCACCGCGGCCGGGACGGGGGCCGACGACAGCGAAAAACTGGCGGAGAGGAATATGAGTGCCGCTGCTGACGGCCAAAGCATGCCCGCTTTTCTCGCGAATCTGTCGGCGAAGTCCGTCACCTGTCAATTATCTCCAGCATCCTGCCACCTGCTGCGACCGCCCAACCCCTGCTGTGGCTCGGGTTTCCAGATCGCCGCGGCTGCGCCCAAAAGATACACCGCAATTGGCCCGCCGAAAGCCCAATACATCCAGGTGCCCCCGTCGAACGCAAGCAGGGTCTGGGACAGTCGGCTGGAGCCCGATCCAACTGCGGCAGGCGCACAGGCTGAGGCCGTGATTGGCCCGTTATGTTACTGAACTAAAATGAGTTATGTGGTTTGCGAGGGAACTGGCGGGTTGGGTAGCACGCATACGACCCCTTGCGGAGCCGTTGTCCCCGCGCGGCCCCCAACCCGTCGCGGACGAGGTTAGCGGCCGTGCCCGTCGGCGCCAATGGAGCACTCGCCCCAGCAGGCGAGGTACACGGGTTTTAGTACTTTGGTTCCCAGTCCCCTCCCCATAGGGAGTTGCAGTGCCAATGAGAATGGTCTGGTTCTTCCAGCTTCCGGACCAGGCATGCGTGGGGATAAGGCGCGGGTGAGGCCTTCTCACAGCCGGGCTATTGCTTCGGAGGCGCCGGGCGAAGTGGCTGTTTCGAATAGATCAGCTGCAGCGTGATGCTGGTGTCCTGCCCGGAACGCACTGAGACGTTCTTCCTCCACTCGGAGAAGATTCCTTTCGCGGAGGCACGGATGTCGTAATTGTCCCAGTGCAACTTTCCGATGTGGAAACGCCCGTTGGCGTTCGCGCGCACGACGTGCGGGCTGTGTCCCGCCGAGCTCTGATAGGTCACCACGGCATGCGGTACCGGCTTGTCGTTCGGCCCGATCACAATGCCGCTCAGGCTCCCCGAAGACTTTTGTGGGGGCGCGGCCAGCGCGGCGGTGACAGTTCCCGCCAGGAATAGAGTCAGGAACACGTAAAGGCTACGTCTCATTGTCAGGTTCATGACCCCCAGTCTATTCGTGAACCCATGATTGGGCGGCGCTTTGCGTTCCTCTGTGCCGCAGCGCCAACCTGCCTCTTCGTACAGGTCAGCGATCCGGCGGTTGCAGAATTCGCGATTTCCAATTCTCCCTCGAACCAGCATTCGCGCCTCGATGCGCCTGCGCCTCCCCGGATCGAAACCGGAAGTTGTTTACTGACGTCATAATTCTGGTGTATGTTTTCGTCAAAGTAGCCGACCACCAGACGGAGGTACAGGGATGTCAATCAGATCCGTATTGGCTTTCACGGCGATCAGCACGTTGCTCGTAACTCCCGTATGTCTCGCGCAGGCCCAATTTGATAAGGTCCAGTATCTCAAGCCTCCCGCGGCGGGGCAGAAAAAGGCTGAGCCGGTCGATGGTTCTCTCACTTTCGATGCAGCCAAGAAAGAACTTCGGTTTGTAGGGAAGGGCACTCCCGATTTGACCATCAAGTACGATTCCGTCAAGAGCATGCTCTACGAAAAGGCGTCCAAACCACGCTATGCCGAGGGCATCCTGCTGGCTTGGCCGCTGCTTCTCACGAAGAGTAAGAAACACTATTTTACGATTCAGTATTCCGACGCTGCCGGCACCGGTCAGTATGCGCTCTTGCGGCTCGACAAGAGCAATTACAGAGAGGTCTTGGCCAAAGCCGAGGCCGACACAGGCAAGAAAGTCGATCGCTCAGAAGAGCACTAGGCCTCACGAACTCATCTGATATTCAGTGCGCACACAGGCGGCCGGGGAACCAGCGAGTGTGACTTCCACGCGGCGGCGTTGACACTCCGCTCATGCCGGTCAATACTCTCGTTCGATGATCGGGCAACTTCGCGGGCGGCTCGAGGACAAGCGGCCTAACCAAGTGGTGGTGGACACCGGCGGCGTCGGCTACCTCGTGCAGATTCCACTGTCGACGTTCGCCGCGCTCGGCGAACTGCATACCGAAGTCACTCTTCTGATCCACACGCACGTGCGCGAAGACGCTCTGGCGCTTTACGGATTCCTGACGGCGCGCGAAAAGCAGTTTTTCGAGCTGCTGATTTCGGCATCAGGAGTGGGGCCGTCGCTGGCGCTGAAAATTCTTTCAGGGATCAGCGTGGAGGAATTATTCGCCGCCATTCGCGGGGGCGACTTGGCGAGGCTGACACAAGTGCCGGGCGTGGGGCGCAAGACGGCCGAGCGAATCGTGGTCGAGCTGCGCGATAAACTAAAGGCGGTGGAGGCAGAAGCGGCTGCGCCAGGGATGCGGGCCGGACATGAAGGCGACGTCGTCTCGGCGCTGGTGAATTTAGGCTATGAACCGCGCACGGCGGAAAGATCTGTGGAAGAGGCGCGACGGACAGGTACGGCGGGGAACTTCGAGGTGCTGCTGCGCGGCGCGCTGAAGGTCTTGAGTCAGGCGAAGAGCCGCAGCGCGCGAGCGACCGAATAGGACCGGAAGATGGCGGAAGGGACGGCAAGAAGGATGAGCGAGCCGAGAGGGCCGCAGAGGATTCTTTCCGGGCAGGCGTTTGAAGAGGACGCGCGGCTCGATGCGAGCGTGCGTCCCAAGCGCCTCGAGGACTACATCGGGCAACAGCGCGTCAAGGAGAACATCCAGATCGCCATCGAGGCGGCGAAGAGCCGCGGCGAAGCTCTCGACCACGTGCTGCTCTACGGCCCGCCGGGACTCGGCAAGACGACCCTCGCGCAGATCATCGCGAACGAGCTGGGCGTGCCCATCAAGACGAGCTCCGGGCCGCTCCTGGAACGCAAGGGCGACCTGACGGCGGTCTTGACGGCAATCGAGCCGCGCGAGGTCTTTTTCCTCGACGAGATTCATCGGCTCCTGCCGGCGGTGGAAGAGGTGCTCTATCCGGCGATGGAGGATTACCGCATCGATCTGGTGATCGGGCAGGGGCCGGGCGCGCGGATACATCCCTTTCCGCTCAACCACTTCACGCTGGTGGGAGCGACGACGCGCGCGGGGCTGATCACCGCGCCGTTGCGCTCGCGTTTCGGAATCGTCCATCGGCTCGATTTCTACAGCCCCGACGATCTCGTGGAGATACTGCGGCGTTCGGCAAGCATTCTGAGCATCACGATTGATGGCGAGGGAGCCGCCGAAATCGCCGGGCGCTGCCGCGGAACGCCGCGCGTGGCCAACCGGCTGCTGCGGCGCGCGCGGGATTTTGCCGAGGTGCGCAAGGACGGCCGAGTCACGCGCGATGTGGCGCGCGAGGCGCTGGCCATGCTGGGTGTGGACGAGCAGGGACTCGATGAGGTGGACCGCAACCTGATGCTGGCGATCCTCGACAAATATGCGGGCGGGCCGGTGGGGCTCGGCACGCTGGCCGCCGCCCTGAGCGAGGAAGAAGACGCGATCGAAGAAATGTACGAGCCCTACCTGATGCAGATGGGATTGATTGACCGCACGCCGCGGGGACGCGTGGCCACGGCGCGCGCCTACGAGTATTTCGGCCGGCAGTTGCCGCGCCGCCAGCCGGGGCTGTTCTGAAGCTGCTGCGAATCTCGAATTCTTCCCCCTGTGTTCTCCGCGACTCTGCGGCTAAAATCGCTTCTCCATGACGAGGCACACAGTCTATCTCTCGCTCGGGTCGAATGTGGGGGACCGCGCCGCGATGCTGAAACGCGCGATCGAAGCGCTTCGCGAAACGGGCGTGCGCGTGCGGCGGCGTTCATCGCTCTTTGAGAGCCAGCCGGTGGATTTTCCGGCGCAGCATTGGTTCCTGAACGGCGTCGTCGAAGCGGAGACGGAGCTCTTGCCCCTGCAACTGCTTCACGCGCTGCGGCGAATCGAGTTCCGGCTGGGTAGCCGGAAGCTTTTCGCGCGTGGCCCGCGGCGGGTGGACCTGGACATTCTCCTTTATGGCCACGCAACGATTCGCCTGCCTGAACTGGGAGTGCCGCATCCGCGAATGCATCTACGGCGCTTCGTCCTCGCCCCGCTCGCGGAGATGGTTCCGTCGCTGAGCCATCCCCTCTGGGGCGCGACCGCCGCCGGTCTTTTGACTGGCACGCCGGATCACAGCCGGGTTCGACACATGATGGGATCCGTCTAGGGGCGCATCATCTTGCGCCCCTACGGCGGGATGAAGAGAGGTCCCTCGCCGCTCCTCGGGATGACAACCTTCCATCGGGTGGTCAGGAGGTTCGGTGAATCATGAGCCGGTGGACCGTCATCGGCTGGGGTTGCAACGCGTCCAACTCGATTTCAACGAGAGAGCCGGCCGTGACTTCGCGCCAGCGGTATACATTGGGCTCGCTTTCAATGCGCTCGCGCCCGTTCAGGCGGCTCAAGAACTCGCGGGCGTCGTTCATGGAAGCGCGTTCGCGTAGCTGTGGCCGGGCCAAAGCCTCGACCGCGTAGCTGCGCAAGAGCTTTGCCCAGTAGTGATCGAAGAGCTCGCGGGAAGCGAAGATGTCGCTCCAAGCCACCTCGCCACCATAGGCCACCACAACGCCGACAACATGCTCTCCTTTGAGGTCGGAAGTGGCGCGGTCGAAGCGCTTCTGCACTTCCTCGACAAAGCCTTCGATGGACACGCCGACTGCTCTTGATTCGTAGAGCTTCGCGTAGGATTCGGTGGGAGCAGACGAATTGACAGCGTCCGCGAGGTTCCGCCCGTTGATCCGCGGGGCAGCCGCGGCGGGCAGGCTTTCGGCTGCGCTCACGTTGGAACCGTTGTGGACGGCATCCCAAACCCTCGTCTGCTCTTGCAGCACAGCGGCATTCTCACGCACGCTCGGATGGACGATCGTCTTCGACTCGGAGAACTGCGATCCCGAAGACCAGCGGCCATGCTCGACGCAGAAGACATCGAGCGGGAGCGGCGCGGCGCCAGGCGCAATGATGCGGTCCTTGGCGATGATGCGGTCCTGCTTGCCGCCGCTGACGAGTTCACCGGCAAGCAGCAGCAGCGGGCGCTTGCTGTGGTTCACCAGGACGAGCTGGTTGACCGAAGCGCTCGTGTCGTACTGAGGAGCGGGACGCGAGTCGCGGCTGCGGCGAAGAATCTCGGCGCCCTGCTCGGTGATGAGCACCTGCCCCGAGGCAAGGCCCTCGTCCAGTGTGAGGAAAGGCGAGGTGTCCATTTCGCGACTGGAAACGACCGGGAAAATGGTCAGATTCTCGTAGGTGATGGGGTCGAGCAATCGCCAGCCGTTGTTGGCGGCCGATTTCTCTCCTTTTGCCCAGATGGTTGTGAGGCAGCTAAGAGATCCAAGAGCCACAAGGCTGCCAACCAAGAACCCAAGAAACTTACGATCCATGGCTTCCTCCTGAATGCAACCCGTCTAAGAGACATTCCGAAGACGCCCGCGCGGCCGTCTGGACCAGGGGAATGCGCGGCGCCTCTCGGACTTAGAACGGAGCGAAACAGTTTTCTTGCAGGAGATTTCGGACGGTGTTGGGATACGGAGGGAAAGAGCACGCCCTCTGAAGAGGACGCTTACGGGCAGCGAAGAAGGCGCGGGTCACTCGTGGGGATTGCCGAGGTCGGTCAGCTTCCTCTGCGGTTTCTTCTTGCGTGTCTCTTCCGTTTCTGCGCGCTCGTATTCAGCGAGTTCCTCCTCCGTATAGCTGTACGTATCTCGGGAAGCAAACATGGAGGTCTGCCGGCCGGCCTTTTGCTTCTTGCGGCGCAGGCCCGCCAGTTCGTAGCGGACCTGGCGGATAGGAGACTCGATGGCCTTGATCTCGATGAGGAGATCGCTGACCTTTTCGAGGAAATCGTGGAGGCGGAAGGGACGGGCAACGTACGGCAGATGATCGCGATCCAGGGCCTGGAGGAACTCGCCACCAGCTATTTCCGGGAGCAGAAAGAGAACTCGGACGCGAGCTCCCTCTTCGGCGGGGAGGAGAGCCAACTCTCTAAGAGTGGCGAAGGCCGGGGTGTCGAGTCGCGCGAGCGCCGTATTGGCGATGACGAGAGACCAGTCGCCGGTGGCTAGTTCGTTGAGCATCAGCCGGGGATCCGCCAGGATGCGCACGTTCCAACCCTCGGCGTCCAGCATCTGGCGCAACACGCCTTGGCTCTCGTTATCGTCGTCGAGGACGAGTATGCCAACCGGCCGGGGTTGGGAAGGGATGTCCGGCATAGGGCGAGTATAGCCCGCGGGAAACAATCTCAAGGAGGAAACGCGGATGGGGTTGGCCAAACAGGGAACGTGCCCTGCCGTGGGCGAATAAAAAGCAAATATAGCTTGACAGGGCGAACAAATAGCGAATACTATCCTGCCATGAGTTCCGAGGCGGGCGATGTCCACAGCTATTCCTCAAACCAGGCCTTGGCTTTCAAGCCCAGGCCGCCGCGCTGCACTAACCGCGCGCTCTCTCTTCCCAACTTCTCACCACGAACCAGAGCCCAGGGCCGGAGACTCTGCCCCAGTCTCGACGGGTCCCGGCGAGAGACTCTCGTCGGCCGCGTCTGCGAATTCGCAGACGGGACCGCAGGCACCGCTTCCGTGCCCCACGGGAAGCGGTTGCTCGCAGCGAAGGCCTCCCGCCGAACTGGTCGGCATTGCCCGCCTCGCGGCCTCATCAGCTCCGGTGCCGACGCGCCGCCAGGGCGCAGCGCGGCCCGAGTATTTCCTGCTGCCAGTGCGCTCCGTATTGAATCGCTGCGATTCCGAGCGCGTACCCTTCGAGTGGACGGTCAATCCTTATCGCGGATGCGAGTTTGCCTGCCGGTACTGCTATGCGCGGTACACGCACGAGTACCTGGAGCTGGACGGCGCGGAATTCGAGCGGAAGATCTTTGTGAAGGAGGATGCAGGTCCGGTCTTAGCGCGTGACTTGAGCATGAAATACGGTCTGCGGGCGGCGAGGGCTGCTGAACCGTTCTCCGAGCATATCGCCATAGGCACAGCGACGGATCCCTATCAGCCGGCGGAGGCGGAATTCGGCGCGACGCGGGCGTGCCTGGAAGAATTGGCGCGGAGGAGAGGGCTGAGCGTCTCGATCACGACGAAATCCGACCAGATCTTGCGCGACCTCGACCTGCTGAAAACAATCGCGGAGCGCTCGACGCTCCTGATCAACATGACGGTGACGACGATGCGAGCGCGGCTGGCGCGGCTGCTCGAGCCGCGCGCTCCGCGGCCCGATTTGCGCATGGCTGCGCTCGAAACGCTGGTGAAGTCTGGATTGGCTGCCGGCGTCGGAGTCGCGCCGATCTTGCCCGGCCTGACGGACGCCGAGAAGGATCTCGACTCCGTGGCACGCGCGGTACGCGACGCGGGTGCGCTGTGGTTGTGGGGAAACGTGCTATTCCTTATGCCCTCGGCACAAAAGCAGTTTCTTCCGTTTGTCGAAGAGAGATTTCCAAGGCTGGCACAGCAATATCGCGACTGGTACGGGCGACAGGGATACGCTCCGGAGCGGTACCGGGAGGAGATGAGCGAGCGTTTGGCGAAACTTCGGAGGAAATACGAGCTGGGCGCTCGGCCAAGGGAGGTGAACGAGCGAGTCTGGTTGCCGCAGCAAATGACGCTGTCTCTCGATGCGGAGCGCTGCGAGAAAGCTGAGCCAGGCGCAGCAGGACGGGCTTGCGTCATGCGGTAAGGGATGGGCAGCCGCAACGCCCTAGGGCACGATGATGCGCGGTTCCTCACGCGCGAGCTCAGGAGACTTTGTGAATTGCGTGCGGAGGAATCCAAGGAAGCGCCGAGTGCGCGGCCGGCCATTGGTGCGGAGTGTGCCCACGCGCAGCAGAAAAACGAGCAGGTAAAACACCTCGGAATCTCTGAGGCCGGTGAAGCCGGTGCGTTGCGTGTCCTTTTGCCTGGCCTGCTGGAGAAACTGCACGAGGGCGGCATAGAGAGCGCGGGGAAGCGAAGCGTCCGGCGGTTTCTCGTAATAAATGCCGGTGAGGAGGGTCTTGTACGCTTCGGCGAGCGCGCGGAGGGCTGCGAGTGCGTCGAGATCGGTGAGCGCCGGCTGCGAGTCCGCAGATTTCAAAATCGTGAAGGCCAGACCGGAGAGCACGGGCTGGCGCTCATAGATGACGTCGGAAGAAAAGCTGACCTCGCTGAAGGGGACCTCGCCAGCGCTGGGTTTGCGGTGCTCGTCCTCGTAGCGATGGGCCGCGAGGAGATAGGAGCAGTCCGCCGGACAGTCCAGGGTGACTTCGCGCTCGGTGCCACAACAAACGGCGCAGATCTTCTCGCCCTTGGCGGGACAAAAGCGAACTGCTTTACGTTTTTCGCAGATGGAACAGGACACGCTAGCTCCCAGGGTGGATAAAGCGAAACGTCAGGATACGCTGCCAGGTGGCAAAAGACAAAAGCAGTACGACGCGGGGCAGTGGGTGAATTCCCAATATTTCGACTCATCACCCAGGTGAACGATCGCCGGAGCGGCAGTTTCTTCGAAGCGAATTTTTCGGGAGTCAGGGAGATGTTCGGCTGTCCGGTTTACGCGTTTATCAGGCACTGAGCGACTTGGCGTCTTTCGGGGTTGACTTTACGGTCCGCCAACGCTAGCGCCGGCTTGCAATGATTTTGGCCCGGGGCCGAAGCCAAAACGTCCGCAAGGACGCGATACCGCCGCCAATCGCCAGAAGCCCGCCAACCAGGAGCCCGCAAAGGTAAGCGTCAAATTCATCAGGATCATCTGCTGGCGGGCCGTAATGACCCCAGAGGTACGAGCCCGCAAGAAATCCTGCGAGCCCCAACAGGCACGCCATGATCAACGAAAAGAGAATGGCTGCTGCTGCGCGCCTTCGTTGGGGATTCTCTCCCATCAGTGTGCCTGCCTTGCTGGCTCATGAGTTAGTTTACGAGTCCAGACCGCAAATAACGACCTCTACTGCTTGCCTGAGGCCCGACGATGATAAGGGGATCGTCTGAAGGAAGAGACGCTCCAGCGCCGACGTTTAACGAAGCTCGCGAGCGTTTCTCGATGCGGAGCGCTGCGAGTGGTGAACACGGCTGGCCCCCAACAGGGTCTTAGCCGTCATCTCAGCACCGATAGGAGATCGCTGAAATCATCCGTCCATACGTGCATGCCAATTCGCAGGCGCACTTCACTTCCGGCCTCCACAAGTTGCGGTGTATTCAAAGACTGCGGATCGCGCGAGAGCAGCATCCAATCGGTCCTGGAAGAAAACCCCTGCAGCCAGGGGCGGTAAACACGCACGAGGTAGAAGCCAAACTCGCGCGCGAGTGCCGCAACCTCACCGCTGAGATTAAGTGAACGGTTTGTGACGTGCACAGCAAGGATCGAACTGTTCGAGCGAAGATGCTTTATGTAGACCTGAAACGCTTCCCGGGTCAGCAAGTGGATGGGAATTGCGTCGCCGGAGAATGCATCCAACACCAGGACATCGAATTGCTGAAGCTGCCCGTGTGCGGCTTCTTGTTCAAGCGAAAGCCGCGCGTCACCCTCGACCAATTCCACCTTTCCAGCGCAATCCCGCAAATACGTGAAATAGGCGCGGTCGCCGTGGGCATACCGGATGACGTCGGGATTGATCTCGTAATACCGCATGACATCCCCGTCTTTGGTGAAGGCTGCCAGGGTCCCGGTTCCCAATCCGATGACGCCGAATCGCATGGGCCTCGCCAAGTGGTTACGCAAAACCAAGCTAATCCCGCTATTTGTCCCGTAGTATCCCGCCGGCTCCCGTGCCAGCTTCGGATCGAGAAACTGCACGCCGTGGTCGACCATTCGGTCGCGCAGAGTGAGATAGTCCCCAAGCGGCGAGTGCCACCGCAATACTGCAAGCACGCCGTAGAAGTTTCTGGAGCGCGCCACCACATCCAATAGCGAGGCACGCATCCCTATCCATGACGCAGTACCCAGAATCAGCAGTGCCAGGACCGCTCCCGCTCGTGTCGCAAACTTTCCCGCCACGGACGCCTTATTGCGGCGGCTCGCGTAACCCAAGCCCGCCGCCGCCAAAATCAGCACCGCCGCGATGCCGACGCACCGGCTGTAGGAAAACCAGCCAGGGGAATTAGCCAGAGATCGGAGATCGAGTACAGGCGTCAGTGCGGGGACAAGCATCACCGCCCCGGCCAGGACCGCCAACGGCATCCACACGAGGCTGCGTTGCCACCAGGATCGCGGATCCTGGCGCACAATCAACAGGCCTAACGCTCCGACTAGGAGAATGTCGAGCGGAAACTCCCACAGGTTCGAGAAAATACGCGGCGCAATCAGACTGACGAACACGGCCCCCAGTGCCCCTCCTGCGGAAATCCAAAGGTAGAAACGGGTGAGGTGCTCTGAAACTGGCTTTGTCAGGGCAATTTCGCCATGACACACCATGCAGCCAGCGAAAAGCACGGCCGAATAGATCATCAGTTGGGGCCAGATCGTCGCGTTGTTGTTCGTGAGCAGCACGAAAGCGATGCCGGCAGTCACCGCAAACAGGGGATGAAAAACCTCGCGCCGGTACCATCGCGTATTTTCAAAGCAGACGATAAACGAAAGCAGATAAATGCAAAGCGGCAGGACCCATAGAAACGGTACAACCGCAACCTGCTGGCACAGCACATTCGTCGTGGCGAGCAGCATGGCGGACCCACATGCCGCCAGCAAGATCCACAACGACTGCAAGCGCCAGCTCGGCCGTTGCGAACGTTCAGCTTGTGCCTCGGCCGGCGCGCTCACGGTGGCGTTGCTCCAAGGCCCTCGCCATGGTGCACACATGAGGCACAGGACCACGTAAATCACATAACCCGCCGACCATACCCATGCCTGCGTGTGTAGCCGTAGATTCGGCTCGACCACGAAGGGATACGAGATCAGGCTCAAAAGCGATCCAAGATTGGACAGCGCGTACAGACGGTAGGGGGAACTACCGGGAATCGATTTGGAAAACCAATGCTGAAGCAGCGGACCGGTGGTTGAAACCAGCAGAAACGGCAACCCAATGCTCGCCAACAGAAAGCGGAGAATGAGTCCGGTGGGACTCGCTCCGCCTTGCGGCCTCCAACTTGCCCCTGGCGTGATCGGGGAAGGCCAATGGAAAGCCAGCAGAATCAAAAGAACAACCGAGATGCCCAGCAACACGCCGTGGAGCAGACTCTGCTTTCGTGGCGACAGGCGGGTCGCCAAGACGTGCGCATAAGCATATCCGCCCAAAAGCAGAACTTGAAAAAACAACAGGCAAGTCATCCATACGGAAGGTGTCCCGCCGAACCACGGCAGGATGTACTTACCCAGGATCAACTCAACTTGAAATAACAACAGCGCTCCGGCAAGTGTGGTCAGCGCGAAAATATTTGTCTTCCAGCTCGCACTCGCGGTTTGCGCGGTCGTCTCTTTCTGCCGTGGAACGTTGTCCACTCTGAGGGTCTCTCTTGTGCCGGGCATGCATCGGATCATAGCAAACTCCTATGCCAATGCTGGGATGCTGTTTGAGGACAGTTGTCGCAACTGCCCACGCGTCTCGCGCAGGCAAATTGCATCAACGTTCTGCAAAGGGAGCGCCTTCGAACGGCCCGATCTCCTATGCCGGCAACGCGAGCCGAAATGGACGAAGGGATTCAGAAAACGAAGAGACGCTCCGGCGCCAACGTTTACCGGCGCTCGCGAGCGTCTCTCGAAAGCAAGACCGAACTACTTCAACGAAATTACTTCAGCGAATCGGGATCGGAAAGGTTCTTGGGTGACTTTTGGTTCAGCAGAGCGACCAGCTTCTGTGCGGAGGTCGGAACGGCCACGGCACCCTTGAGGACGATGTCCTGGGCGTCGATTTTCTTGCCGTAGACTTTCTCGTTGGACCCGTTATCGGGGCGGAGGGTTGAGCCTTCGAGCGAGACCCCGGCGAAGAGGCCGCGCGAGCGGGAATAAGTCAACATCTCGGCCCGAAGCGTGACATCGGTTGTGGCACTGGCATCACGGCCCTTGGGGCCTGCGGCGGCGGCAGCGTCAGCGCCCAGCTTGACTTTGTTCTTGAGAATTGCCGTGGCTCCGCGAGGGTTCATCACGAGGATGACAAAGTCGGTGGCTTGCGCTCCAAGTTGCAGGCCGAACCCGCCGCCTTCCAAACGCATCATCGTCGGAGCGCCCCACGGGCCGGTGAAGTGCTCGCCGGTTCGGCAGGTCATTGCACCGCGGCCATAATTGCCGCTGAACCCGAAGGCAACCTTGAGGACCGAGGGAATCACGATGACGCATTCGGCCTTATCGAGGAGGTTTTGGGGAATGTCATCGGGGATGTCGAGAATCTCCTTCATCACCATGCCGCAGTTATCCAGGCGGTCCTGATCTTTTCCTTCTTTGTCATTGTCCTGAGCAGCGAGCGGCAGGGCTACCAGAGCCAGGGTCATCATCAGGGACAATCCACGTTTCATCACAGTGTCTCCTCAGAACAGCGAATGGCTGGAACGCCATGATAGAGCGTTCCGGGACTGGGCGCAATCAACGCTCTTTATTAGATGCCCTACAGGGTTGCAGGAGTCATTCGGGAGGTCCTACTGCTGGAGTGGGCTATAATCGCGAGCGGACGGACGATCGAAAAGATGATGAACAGCGGCATTTTGCCGAAGCGGTGCGCGGGACTCATCTTGGCGGCGCTGTTGCTGGCGGTGCCGGCGGGTGCGCAGAGTTCCGGTGTGAAGCGTGTAGCGCAGTCCGCTGCGACCCGCCGTGCTGCGCTGCGCTTTGCGAAGCGAGTGGACACGTTGCTCGCGGCACCGCCGGCGAACCAGGCGAACTGGGGGATCCTGGTGGCGGACGCCAAGACGGGCGAAGCGCTTTACGCGCACGACGAGAAGAAACTCTTCATTCCTGCGTCGAATATGAAGCTGTTCACGACCGCACTGGCGCTCGCGACGCTCGGGCCCGAGTACCGCTTCCATACCACGCTGGAAACGCGCGCGCGCTTGCTGGAGAAGGGGCGGTTGGACGGCGATCTCGTTCTGGTAGGGCGCGGCGATCCCAACCTTTCGAACCGAAAGTTCCCGTTCGTGGAGAAACCGGAAACGGACGGGCCACCGGAGAAAGTGCTCGCGGAGCTGGCCGACAAGCTCGTGGCCAGGGGCGTGCGCGAAATTGGCGGCGACATCGTCGCGGACGACAGTTACTTCCCTCCGGGCCGCTATGCGCCCGGTTGGGAGATCGACGACATGGTGTGGGAGTATGGCACGGCGGTGTCGGCGATCGCGGTGGACGACAATACAACGCTGCTGACGCTTTCGCCTGGAACGCGCGAGGGAGACGCCGTCAGCGCCACGGTCGAGCCGAAAACGGAAGATTTCGCGGTTGAGAACGGTGTGACCACCAGCGCCGCGGAAACGAAGAGCGACCTGGTCTTGACCCGTGAGCCGGGGGCGCGGCTGGTCGTAATCCGGGGAACGCTTCCGGCGGGGAGCGCACCGCGCATCCTGGTGTTGGCGATTGAGGAGCCGGCGGAACATGCGGCGGGGATGCTGAAGAGGCTGCTCGAAGAGCGCGGTGTGCACGTCGGCGGGTGCGCGCGAGCGAAGCACGCGGAAGATGCCGTAAGCGGCGAGAGAATGGTGTTGGCGGAACACATTTCGCCGCCGCTCGCCGAAGCATTGGTGCCGGTGAACAAGATGAGCATCAACCTCCATACGGAGATGCTGCTGAAGGCGGCGGTGCGGCAGCAGGGTCCCTGGAAGAAGCCGGAAGAGGTGACGGACTTTGCGTGGCAGTTCTATCGTGCGGCAGACATCGAAGAAGGGGACCTGGTCTTCACGGACGGGTCAGGCCTTTCGCGAGGAGACTTGGTCACGCCGCGGGCGGTAGTGACGCTGCTGCGGTATGCGCAGGGGCAAGCTTGGTTTCCCGTGTACTTTGCGTCGCTGCCGGTGGCAGGCCAAGACGGGACGCTCGAGGACCGCATGAAGGATACTCAAGCGGCCGGGCGGGTGCATGCGAAGACGGGCTCGCACGAACACGTTGCGGCGCTCTCCGGATACGCCGAAACGCTCGGCGGACGAGAGGTGGTTTTCTCGATTTTCGCAAACAACGCGCTGAAGAAAAGCGACGCGGCGACGACGATCGATGCGATCTGCGCGGCGATGGTGGAAGAGTTGGGCGGAAGAGTGAAGAAGCAAGGGAAACAGACGAGGTAGAGGAACGAGAGATCCTGCGGCGGGGGAAATGGGCAAAGAACGGAAAGTCGTGACCGTTTTTGGAAGCTCGCGGCCAAAGGCCGGCGAGGCGGACTATGAAGAGGCGCGCGCTCTCGGAACGGCGCTGGCGCAGCGGGGATTCGCGGTGTGCTCGGGCGGGTATGGCGGAACGATGGAAGCAGCCTCACGCGGGGCCAAAGAAGCAGGCGGGCACGTCCTCGGGGTGACTGCGGAGTTTTTTCGGGCGCGCACGAATGCCTGGGTGGACGAAGAGATTCGCGTGAGCACCTGGGAAGAACGGCTGTTCGAACTGGTCCGCAAAGGGGATGCATTCGTGGCCTGCAAGGGCGGGACCGGGACACTGGTGGAGCTGGCGGTGGTGTGGGAGATGCTGAACAAGTCGGTGATGAGCGGCAAGCCGTTTGTGGTGCTCGGGCATTTCTGGAAACCGATACTCGATCGCGTCCGGGAAGTGGAACGCGGCAGCTCATCGCCGTGGGCCGAAGCCAATGGCGAAATGGTGCACGTTGTTGGGACACCGGAAGAGGCTGCGGAGTTCTTGGCGCTGCGGCTGAAATAGAAGGAAGGCGTACCACCGAAGTGGTGGGCCACGGAAATGTCACGCACGGCGGAAGAGATACTCGAGTTTGACGCGCTGCGGGAGCTGTTGCGCCAAAGGACCACGTGCGCGCCGGGGCGGCGTGCGGTGGATGCGTTGGCACGGGGGCAGCAACGCGAGGCGCTCGAAGCAGCGTTCGCGAAAATCACCGAGGCGAAGGAATGGCTGCGCGCCGGGCGCGAATTGGGATTTGGCGCGCTGGCCGATCCGGCGGGGTGGCTGGAACGGCTTGAACCCGCGGACGCGGCGCCCTCAGGAGAAGACGCAGGGCCGGGGGCGGTGCTCGAACCAAGCGAGTTGCTCGACGCGGCGTCATTGTTCGAGACGGCCGCCTGGCTGAAGCAGCAGTTTCGCGAGGAGGCCGTGAAATTTCCGCTGCTGGCGGGACGGGCGGGCTCGCTCGGGGATTTTCGCGAACTACTGGGAAACATTCGGCGGGCGATTCTGCCGAACGGGGAAATCAGCGACGACGCGTCGAGCGAGCTGCGGCGGATTCGAGCCTCGATTGGGCGGACGCGCGATTCGATTCAGAAGATTCTCAGGCATGTTCTGAAAGCGCGCGGCGCCGAAGCGGGCGATGACTACGTGACCTTGCGGAACGACCGCTTCGTGATCCCGGTGCGGGCTACGGAACGGAGCTCGGTCGAAGGCGTGGTGCACGGAGCGAGCGGAACCGGGCAGACCGTGTTTCTCGAGCCGCTGGCGGCCGTCGAGCCTAATAACCAGCTCGTGCAATTCCGAGAGGACGAAGCCGCGGAGATTGCGCGGATTCTCGAGGAGCTGACCGGGCGCGTGCGCGGACAGCTCGGGGTGGTGCGCGTCGCAGCGGGGACGATTGCGGAGTTTGACTCGGTGTTTGCGCGGGCGCGGTTTGCGCGCGAATTCGATTGCGCGATGCCGGAGTTTACCGAGGCCCTGGAGCTGAGATTGGATGCCGTGCGGCATCCCGTGCTGGAAGACAAGCTGCGGCGCGAGGGACGGGCCATCGTGCCGATGACGCTCGCGCTTGGCGGCGCTGGGCGCTCCGCGGCCGCGCCGGAAGACGAGCGCGTGCTGGTGATCAGCGGGCCCAACACGGGGGGGAAAACGGTGGCGCTCAAAACGGTGGGGCTCGCGGCGCTGGCCGCGCAGGCGGGAATCCCCGTCGCGGCGGGGCGCGCGGTGCTGCCGATGTTCGACCGCGTGCTCGTGGACATCGGCGACGAACAATCGATTGCCGCGGACCTTTCGACGTTCTCCGCGCACATGCTGAACCTGAAGGTCATGCTGGAAAAAGCCACGCCGCGATCGCTGGTGCTGGCGGATGAGATGGGAACGGGTACCGCGCCGGAAGAAGGCGCGGCGCTGGCCGTATCGTTCCTCGAGGAGTTTCGCGCCAAAGGATCGATGGTGCTGGCGACGACGCATCACGACCGGCTGAAGACCTATGCCTCGACGACGCCCGGCGTGGTGAACGCCGCGGTGGAATTCGACGATGTGAACCTGCGGCCGACGTACCGGCTGATGGTGGGCGTGCCGGGCGGGTCGAGCGGAATCGCGATTGCGCAGCGGCTGGGAGTCGTGACCAGCGCGATCGAGCGGGCGCGCGGACTGATGGCGCCGGAGGCGCGCGAAGCGGCCGACCTGATCGCCTACCTGCACCGCAGCCGCGACGAGCTCGACCGCATGAAGCAGCAGATGGCGGCGGAGATGCGCGCTCTCGAAGACGAGCGGCGGAAGCTGCGCACCGAATGGACCGAGAGGCAGCGGCGGCGGATCGAAGAGCTCGAGCAGAAGTTCGCGGAGATGCAGAAGCGCATGGAGCAGGAAGTATCGCGCATTGTGGAGGGGATGAAGGAGCGCGAGCTGCGGGCGCAAATGGAGAAGCAAGCGCGGCGCAAGGTGGCCGCAGCGCGAAGCGAGGCGCGCGAAGAGATGAACGCCGCCGTGGTACAAACGCTGTCCGAATCGCAGGCCGATCTGGGGACGGTGGCGCCGGTCGAGCCGGTGAGCGCGGAGCGGCTGGTGCCGGGAGTGAGAGTTCGGGTGCGCGGTTTTCCGCAAGCGGTGGTTCTGCGCAGGGTCGATGGATCGACGGCCGAAGTCGAGGCAGGACCGTTGCGGATGAAACTGTCGCTGGATGAGATCACTGGGATCGAGGGCGAGAGAGCTGCTGCGAAAGCTGCGGCTACTCCGGCAAATCGCAGCGTGACAGTGCACGCCGAGCCGGGAGAAGGTGCGATTGCCGACGAGATCAACGTCATTGGACTGACGGTCGAAGAGGCCACGAGCCGCGTGGACAAGTTTCTCGATGAAGCCGCGCTGGCGAATAAGCTGCGCGTGCGCATCATTCATGGCCACGGGACGGGCGCGCTGCGCCGCGGCTTGGGCGAGTTTCTCGCTGGGCATCCTTTGGTTGCGGGGTCAGCTTTTGAATCCGAGGAACACGGCGGCAAGGCTATCACGATCGTAGACTTGCAGTCCTGAAAACGATGGCGGAAGCGGGAACATTTGCGGACAAGGTGAAGCAGCAGGCGGACATTGTCCGCGTGGTGGGGGAATACGTCCGTCTCAAGAAGACGGGACAGAATTTTACCGGGCTGTGCCCGTTCCATTCGGAAAAGACGCCGTCGTTCGCGGTGCATCCGGTGAGGCAGATTTACCACTGCTTCGGATGCGGCGTGGGTGGAGATGTATTCCAGTTCGTGATGGAAATGGAGAAATGCCCGTTTCCCGAGGCGGTGCGCACGGTCGCGGAGAAATGCGGCATAGCGATCCCGGCGCCGCGGGAGCGTTCGCCCGAAGAGAAGCGCGAGAATCAGCAACGCACGGCGCTGGTCGAGATGCATCGCGAGGCGGCGGCGTTTTTCAGGAAACAACTCGAAGGGACGCTCGAGGGCAAAGCGGCGCGGGCCTATCTCGAGGACCGCGGTCTCGACGGCGATGCCATGGCGCGGTTCGGGCTGGGCTACGCGCCGTCGGCCGGAGACGCGCTGCTCCGTCACCTGAAGCAGAAATATCCTGAAAAGCAAATCGATGTGTCGGGGCTGGTGTCCCGGGACCAGGGCGGAAAACTTTTCGACCGTTTCCGCCGGCGGATCATGTTCCCGATCGCCAACGAGTCGGGGAAAATCGTGGCGTTCGGCGGGCGGGCGCTCGGCGACGATCTGCCCAAGTATCTGAATTCGCCGGAAACGCCGATCTACTCGAAGAGCAACATCTTGTACCACCTCGACCGCGCCAAAGAGGCGATGCGCCGGCAGGACTTCGCGGTGCTGGTCGAGGGTTACATGGACGCCATCGCGGTGGCGCGCGCGGGCGTGTCAAACATGGTGGCGAGCTGCGGCACGAGCTTGGCGGAGCCGCAGGTGAAGCTGCTCGGACGGTTCACGCGGCACGTCGTGGTGAACTACGACCCGGACGCGGCGGGACAGGCGGCCACCGAACGTTCGCTCGGGCTGCTGCTCGAGCAGAACTTCGAGGTGCGCGTGCTGGCCTTGCCCGAGATTGACGGCAAGCCCGCCGATCCCGACACGTTTATCACCAAAAAGGGAGCGGCGGCGTACGCAGAGCTGCTGAAGCAGGCGCCGGAGTATGTGGACTACCTCATTGCGCGAGCGCGGCAAATGGACTTGACGAGCGGCGAAGGGAAGCTGCGCGCGCTGAACTTCCTGATGCCCCACGTGCAGCGAATCCCGAGCGGGCTGCTCCGCTCGGAATGGGCGACGCGGATCGCGCAACAGTTGCGAATTGACGAGCCGGTGCTGCGCGAGGCGCTGCGGAAGGCGGCCACGGAGCGCCGCAGCGAAGTGAAGACGCGGCCCGAACTGGTGGGTCGCCACGGCGGGCGTCCGGCGGAGCGGCGTCTGATCAAGATGCTGGCGGAGGCGGAAGGTTTCCGCGAAGCGCTAGCCCGCGAGCTGCAGAAAGAGGCGTTGTACGAGGGGCTGGAGGCCGAGCGCGTGTTTGCAGCGCTGGTGGCGGCGTGCCTTTCGGGCGAGGCGCTGAGTCTCGCGACCGTTGCCAACGGCCTTGGTGAGCAAGACCGGCGGCTGGTGTACGAGATCGTGTTTGAGGAGGATGCGGAGCCGACCTGGGAGGAGGCGGAGAGTTGCCTGGTAGTCCTCAGGAGAAAGAAGGCGAAGGCGGAACTCGAGGGGGTGCAGCGGGAGATTGAAGCAAGCACTGCGGCGAGCGGGTCCGGGGAGCAGTTGCGCGCGCTGCTCGAGAAGAAGCAGGAATTGCGGCGCTGGCTGGAAGAGCAGGGAGGGTGAGAAGTTCGACACGCAGGCCGCTCTCGACGGCGCAATGCGGCAGAATATAAGATTGACGAAACTCCGGCCCGGCGTGTAACGTACGGGGGTTTGACGGTAACGTCGGCGGGTCCTGGAGCATCTATATTCTATGGATGAAGGCGGGTTCCGGCGCCGCCGGGGCCGCAGCGGTTTTCCAGCGACAGGGGACCCGGCCACGCAACGTCAGATGCCGAGCGGGCGGCAGGCAAGCGGATTTTCTTCACCGACAAGACGGCGAACCTTCGGGGGCAGTCCCTCCACAGGTGCTGACGTGCGCACGGACAAAATACTGATTTGCCAAGAGGCGGTAACCCGCGAACGCGGGCTCGCTGGCGCGGACCGACGGAGGAATTAGTGGCTTTGGCTCTGGAAGAGAAGTACGACGCAGTACGGCAACTCATCGCCATGGGCAAGGAGCGCGGCTACCTGCTCTATGACGAGGTGAACGACATCCTTCCGGCCGAGGTGCATTCGTCGGAAGAGATTGACGATTTGCTCTCGACGTTCGAACGGTACGGCATCGACATTTACGAGGACGCGGCGACGGCCAAGGCCGCGCGCGCCGCGGCGGAGCTCGCCGAGCCGGGCGAAGCCGAGCCCAAGGAAGAAGCCCACGCCGATGAAGTGGATATCGACCTGACGCCCGGGGCGCTCGAAAAGACGAACGACCCGGTGCGCATGTACCTGCGCGAGATGGGCACGGTGCCGCTGCTGACGCGCGAAGGCGAGGTGACCATCGCCAAGCGCATCGAGCGCGGCCAACTCGTGGTAATGAAGGCCATCACACGCTCCCCGATTGTGATCAAAGAGATGGTCGCGGTCGGGGAAGACCTGCGCAAGGGCACCCGCTCGATCAAAGAGATCGTGCAGTTCGACGACGAAGAGCTCACCGACGAGAAGATCCAAAACAAGACCAAGCAGACGCTCCGGCACATCGACAAGCTCGCCAAGCTGTACGAGGAGACGCTGAAGCGGGCGGTCAAACTCGCGAAAACGCCGAAATCGAAGAAGCGGTCTTACGTGCGGGTGAAGTGGTCGGTGGCGCGGGGGCGGATCGAAATGTCGCTCTCGGTGCGCGCGATCGATTTCAACCCGTTCGAGAAAAAGCGCCTGATCGACAAGATGCGCAATACGGTCGAGCGGCTGCAATCGCTCGAGCGCGAGGCGGGGCGGCTCGAGCGCCGCGTGGACGCCTCCAAGGGTGATACGGCCAGCGAAGCACGGCGGGAGCTGCGCACGCGCCGGACCGAGTTGCGGGAGATCGAAGACGCGAGCGAAGTCGGTCTGCCCGAGCTGAAGCGCACGCTGACGCTGATCCAGCGAGGAGAGGCGGAGGCCGAGCAGGCCAAGAAGGAGTTGATCGAGGCGAACCTGCGGCTGGTGGTCTCAATTGCCAAAAAGTACACCAACCGCGGCTTGCAGTTCCTGGATTTGATCCAGGAAGGAAACATCGGATTGATGAAGGCGGTGGACAAGTTCGAGTGGCGCCGCGGATACAAATTTTCGACCTATGCGACCTGGTGGATCCGCCAAGCCATCACCCGCGCGATCGCCGATCAGGCGCGCACCATCCGCATCCCGGTGCACATGATCGAAACCATCAACAAGCTCGTACGCACCAGCCGTCAGCTCGTCCAGGAGCTCGGACGCGAGCCCACCTCGGAGGAAATCGCCAAGCGCATGGACATTCCGGTGTCCAAGGTGCGCAAGATCCTGAAAATCGCGCAGGAGCCGATTTCACTCGAGACTCCAATCGGCGAGGAAGAGGATTCGCACCTGGGAGACTTCATCGAGGACAAGGCGGTGGTGTCGCCCTCGGACGCGGTGATCAACCTGAACCTGAAGGAACAGACCTCGTCGGTGCTGAAGACGTTGACACCGCGGGAAGAGAAAGTCATCAAGATGCGCTTCGGACTCGACGACGGCAGCGAACACACGCTCGAAGAAGTGGGGCAGTCGTTCGCCGTGACGCGCGAGCGCATCCGCCAGATCGAGGCCAAAGCGTTGCGCAAGCTGCGCCACCCGTCGCGCTCGCGCAAACTGCGCGCGTTTCTCGAAGGGCCTTCGCGCGACTACCTATAGACGGTTACACGAATAAGAAAGCCGCTCTTACTGACGGCCCCCGGCACAACCGGGGGCCGTTTTGCTTTTCAGCGCAGCGTGTAAAACCCGCGAAGCCGACGAATGAACAGCGCGGACCAGACGATCATGAACGCGGCGAACGCTAGGAGCAGGCCGATCATGTAATCGCTCGACATCCGGGGAGGGGTGCGGAGGTTGGCTTGGACGACCTCCTCGAACACACAAATCAGAAGAAAGTAGACAGCGCATCCGAACCAGCCGAAGTGCGTTTCGAAGAATGCCATCGTCTGGGCGCGGCGCTCGGGCGCGAGCCAGTAGTCCTTGTGGGGAAGATTGATCATGGAGGCGGGCAGGACGCTTATGATGCGGGGAACAATGAAGCCGGTCACGAGCGCGAGCACCGTGACGACAGCATTTAGATGGAGAAATACGGATTTCGGCTGGAAATTGTTGGCATTGCCCGCAGCGTCGAAATGGGAGGCCATACAGTTGGGAAGGAGCGTGTAGCCGCGGTGGGCCTCCGCGACGGCAATGAGAACAAGCACGAGGAACACAATTTTCGGCAGGCGTGCGCTCGACATGGGGATCCTCTCCGGTCAGGGTACGAACAGTGGCCGCAGGAAACAAACGCCACTGCCTGCTCTGTGTTCGGGAAGGCACTCGGTGAAGGATTCGGGTATCGGAAAAGTCAGTAGTACATCACCGAAGTAGGCGTCCCAGCCGCCGGGCGCAAGGCTGGTCTGAAAGACGCGAACGTTGTCGGCTTCTCCGCGACCCACACCGCACTGAAGTTCGTGATTCCTCTCGTAAGACGGTAAGCGACATCTTGCCAAGCGATACTGTGAGTTTCAAGTTTCGTGTTTCGCTATTCGTGTCTATGATGGCCGCATGGCATTGTTGGAAGTGGGCGGGCTGACGGTTGAATTGCCAACTGCGGCAGGCGTGATCCGGCCGGTGAACGATGTGTCTTTGCACGTCGAGGCGGGCGAGGCGCTGGGGCTTGTGGGCGAATCGGGCAGCGGGAAAACGATGCTCGCGCTGGCGCTCATGGGGCTGCTGCCTGAGGGTGCGCGGGCACGAGGGGACGCGCGGCTCGCTTCGCGGAACGGAGCGCATTCGCGAACGGTGAGAAATCTCCTGTCGCTTACCGAACGCGAATGGAGAGATATACGAGGGCGAGAGATTGCTATGGTGTTTCAGGAGCCGATGACCTCACTCAATCCGGTGATGCGCGTGGGCGTGCAGATCGAGGAAGCGGTGCGGGTGCACGAGCGGGGCTTGACGCGCGGAGAAGCGACGCGGCGGGCCATTGCTGCGTTCGAGCGCGCCGCGGTGCCGGAGCCGGAAAAGCGCGCCCAGCAGTACCCGCACCAACTCTCGGGTGGGCTGCGCCAGCGTGTCATGATCGCCATGGCGCTGGCTGGCGGGTCAAGCGAACAGGGAAAAGGACCGTCGGCGGGGCCGCGACTGTTGATTGCCGACGAACCCACGACGGCGCTCGACGTGACCGTGCAGAAGCAGATCCTGGATTTACTGGATCGGCTGCGGAGGGAACTCAGACTCGGATTGATTTTCATCACGCACGATTTGGGCGTAGTGGCGCAGGTGGCGGATCGCTTGGCGGTGATGTACGCGGGCCGGATCGTGGAAGAAGGGCCGGCGCGCGATGTGCTCGCGCGACCGCGGCATCCTTATACCGAAGGCTTGCTGGCGGCATCGCCGCGGCTCGAGAAGGGCGCGTTGCAGCCCATTCCAGGAAACGTGCCGCGCCTCGATGATTTGCCGCCGGGATGCGCGTTCGAGCCGCGCTGCCCGCTGCGGCGTGCGGAATGCTCCGAGTGTGTGCCCGAGATGCGTCCGGCCGGGCCGGGGCATCGAGCGAGGTGCATCCTCGTATGAAGGAGACTCGACGCGGTGTTAATTGAAGCACGAGGACTGAAGAAGAGCTTCCGCCAGCGCACGGGATTCCTCACGGGTACGTCTGAAGCTGCTGAGAAAACCGATGATGCGCAGCGCATCGCTGCTGTGGACGGCGTGAGCCTGAAGGTTGCGGTGGGAGAGACGCTGGCGATCGTCGGCGAATCGGGCTGCGGCAAGACGACCCTCGCGCGCATGCTGCTGCGGCTGATCGAGCCGGATGCAGGCGAGGTTTTCTTTGGAGGACGCGATCTACTGGCAGCGCAAGGCTCGGCGCTGCGAGCGTTGCGCCGCGAGATGCAGATGGTGTTCCAGGACCCGTTCGCGTCGCTCGATCCGCGGATGCGCGTGGGAGAAATCGTGGGCGAGCCGGCCGCGATTCACGAACCTGAGCTCGGACGCGCGGAACGGCGCCGGCGGACCAGCGAGATCCTCGAGCGTGTGGGAATCGAAAAGGATGCCTTACAGAGATTTCCGCATGAGTTTTCGGGCGGGCAGCGGCAACGGATCGGAATCGCGCGGGCGCTGATTCTCCGGCCAAAACTCGTGGTGGCGGATGAGCCGGTGGCAGCGCTGGACGTTTCCGTGGGCGCGCAGGTGCTGAAACTCCTCGCGGAACTGCAGCGGGAACTGGGACTGACGCTGGTGCTGATCTCGCACAGCCTTCCGGTCGTGGCGCAATTGGCGACGCGGATTGCAGTCATGCGCGCAGGAAGATTCGTCGAGGTGGGCGCGGCGGACCAGGTGCTCGAGCGGCCGGCACATGCGTACACGCGGGCGTTGCTCGCAGCGGTGCCGCGGCTGGTGACCGGTGAGCGGTGAGCGGCGGCTCGTGATGAGAGCGCTGGAATTTTCTGGATGACTAGGCGTATTCCCATGGTGTAGAAGCTACTGACGCAGGAGGTGTGCCCATGGCTACGACGGTTTCCCCGAGCCCCGAGGCTCCGGCGCCAATGAGCGCGGCGGGGCGGATAACAGGTGTGCTGTTCGCTCCGAAGAAAACGTTCGCGGATATTGTACGGAAGCCAAGCTGGCTCATGCCCGCGATCGCGCTGACGATGATCTGGCTGGCGCTGAATATCGTGATGGTACGTCATGTGGACTGGGTCGAGGCGTCAAAGCAGCAGATCGAAAAGAATAAGTCTGCTGCCGCGCGATTCGAGCAGATGAGTTCCGAACAACGCACGGTGGCCTACGAGCAGGCCGCAAAATTCGCAAGGGTCGGCCGGTATGTGCGCGGCGTTATCGGATGGCCCCTGCTGTTGGTGGTAAGTTCGGGGATCTACCTTGGGGCCTACAAGCTGATCGGAGGTGCGCGCACGAACTTCTCCACCTCGTTCGCGATCTGCGCGTTCGCGCACATCCCCATGGGAATCCGCGAACTGCTCGGGATTCCGGTGGTGTTGCTGAAAGACCCGAGCGCGATCGATCCGGAGAATTTCCTGGCTTCAAACGTGGCCGCGTTTCTGGGGAGCGATACGCCGCTATGGCAACTCCCGTTGCTTGGTGCGCTGGACATTTTTGGTTTGTGGGCGGTCCTGTTGGTCGCGGTGGGTTTCTCTGCCGCTGACCCGAAGAAACTGCCGTTTGGGAAGTCCGTTGGAATCGCTCTTAGTGTAATGGCGGTGATCGTGCTCTTCTTCACCGGCATCGCTTGGATATTCTCGTGATACGCTCGCGATGTGTGGTTTGAAGTAATCAAGTCAGACCCGAGCGGGGCGCGGCTCGGCCGGCTCCTTACCGCGCACGGCGCCGTGGACACGCCGGTGTTCATGCCGGTGGGAACCGCGGCGACGGTGAAAGGCCTCCCGCAGGGGGCGCTCGAGTCGCTCGGCGTTCAGATTCTTCTTGCCAATACTTACCACCTATATTTGCGCCCGGGACATGAACTGATCCGTCGAATGGGCGGTCTGCACCGGTTCATGTCCTGGGAAAACGCGATTCTCACCGATTCGGGCGGATACCAGGTCTTCAGCCTGGCGGACCTGCGAAAGATGACGGATGAGGGCGTTTGGTTCCGCTCGCATCTCGACGGCTCGGAGCATTTGCTGACACCGGAGAAAGCGGCGGAGATTCAGCTGGCGCTCGGGTCGGACGTGGCCATGGTGCTTGACGAGTGCATCGAAACGCCGGCCCCACGGGCCGCGGCGGAAGAGGCGCTGCAGCGGACGACGGAATGGGCCCGGCGGGCGCGCAGGTATTTTAGCGAATACGCCAGCCGCAACGGGAACCCTGCTCAACTGCAATTCGGAATCGTGCAGGGAGCGACGTTTGCGGATCTGCGGCGCGAGAGCGCGCGGGAGCTCGTGGAATTGGATTTTGCCGGGTACGCGGTGGGCGGGCTTGCGGTCGGTGAGCCGCACGAGCTGACCTGCGAGATGACTTCGGAAGTGACGGCGTACCTCCCCAATGACCGGCCGCGTTATCTCATGGGCGTGGGGAAACCGGAAGATCTGCCCGATTACGTGCGCTTGGGAATCGACATGATGGATTGTGTTCTGCCGACGCGGGCGGGGCGGCACGGCTGCTTGTATACCAGCCAGGGACGCGTGCTCATTCGCAATGCCCGCTACGCGGAAGATTCACGGCCGATCGACGAGAGTTGTTCCTGCGAGGTATGCGCGCGGTATTCACGGGCGTACCTGCGGCATCTGTATCTGGCGGGCGAACTCCTCTCCGCAACGCTCAACACCCACCACAACGTCCACTTCTACCTCGCGCTGATGAAGCGCATCCGGGAAGCGATTGCGGCGGGAAAACTCGCGGAGTTTGCGAGCGCAGTGCGCACCCAATTTCCCGGATCGCCGGCCTGAGGCTTGCCAGGATTTCTCCTTGACAGGCGGCGGCAAATTCGAGAGTCTATCTGTTTTGAAAACCATGCTGGTTCCTCTCTAAGGCGTAGGAATGCCTTGAGGCTACTGCCTTCTGTGGGCGGGAGAGAGTTCAGAAAGTCGTCCAGTCGGTTTCACTGAGAAAAGGCCAGCGGTGCGGGACTCGTTCCGCAGAGCATCGCCGAAGGCTCTTGCGCAGGGTAAGGCGCGATTCCGAGACGGTCAGCGAAAGGGAACGCCATTGAATGCAATTATGCTGTTGGCGCAGACTCCAAGTCCCCTGGGATTTCTGTCAAACCCGCTCCTCATGATGATCGTCGTCATGGGGATTTTTTATGTGCTGCTGATTTTGCCGCAACAGCGCCGTCAGAAACAGCATCGGGCCATGCTCGCAGCGCTGAAGACCGGAGACAAAGTGATCACCAATGGCGGCATTTACGGCACGGTTGCGGGCATTGACGAAGACACGGTGATTGTGAGGATTGCGGACCAAGTTAAGATCAAGATGCTGCGATCCGCGATTGCGCAGGTGGAAACAGGGGAAGGGACAAAGTAACTGTCCAGGTGAGGCGCGGCGGACCGCAGCAGAACACTAAGGTCTCGCTGGCGGAAGCTGGAGCCAACGCCACCTCTTCAGGAAAACACAGAATGGAACGATGAGCCCGAATCTAAAATGGAAGGCGTTGTTCATCGCGGGCGTGATTCTGGCCTGCGTGTACGGCTTGCTCGGCCTGCCGACATTCCCCACCTCCTTGGCCCAAGTCAAAGAGAACTTCTCGCGGCAAATCAAACTGGGGTTAGATCTTCAGGGTGGAACGCACTTGGTTTTGCAGGTGCAGGTGCAGGAGGCTGTCGGTCTGGAAACGGATCAGACGATCGATCGGCTGACGACGCAACTGCGGCAGAAGGGCATCCGCTACGACGAAATGCGCCGCGTGGACGATACGCACATCCTGGTGCGGAACGTCGCTCCGGAGCAGTCAGCGGCCTTCCACGACCTTGTGGCTGATCAATTATTCGCCGGCGAGTGGGAACTCGCCCCGGCGGCGGGAGAACAATCCGGTTACCTCCTGACGCTCCGGCCGAGCGCAGTATCGCAAATCCAGCAACAGGCCATGCAGCAGTCGCTCGAAACGATCGAGCGGCGCATCAACGCTCTCGGGCTGACGGAGCCGACCATTCAGTTCCTGGGGCGCGGGGAAAACGAGATTTTGGTCCAACTGCCGGGCGTGGGCGATCCTGCGGAAGCCAAGGCGGTGATCCAGGCAGGCGGGCAGCTCGAGCTGCGCCTCGTGGTCGATCAGACGGCGTACTCATCGGAAGCAACGGCTCTGGCGCAACACGGAGGCGTGCTGCCGCCGGGAACGGAGCTGGTGCCGGGGCGGTCTGAAGGACGCAGCTCCAGCGCTGCGACGGCAGGCGAGAGCTGGTACCTCCTCGACCGTGCGCCGATTGTCACTGGCAAGGATTTGCGCAGTACCAGCGAGAGACGGAACACGAGTCGGCCGGGGACCTGGCAGGTGGATTTCACTCTGTCGAACGAAGCAGCGCGGCGCTTCGGGCCGTTCACCGAGCAGAATATCGGCCACCAGATGGCCATCGTGCTGGAGCGTCGAGTGTACTCGGCGCCGGTGATCAATGGGCGGATCGATGATTCCGGGATGATCGAAGGGGATTTCGGTGAGCAGCAGGCGCACGACCTGGCCCTGGTGCTGCGGGCAGGAGCCCTGCCGGCCTCGATCAAGTATCTCGAGGAGCGAACGGTAGGGCCGTCGCTGGGCGCCGATTCGATCCGGCACGGCGTGCAGGCCTCGATCCTGAGCCTGCTGGTGGTAATGGTTTTCATGGTGTTCTATTACCGCTTGGCCGGAGTGAACGCGGTGCTGGCTTTGGTGCTGAACTTAGTCATCCTACTGGCGGCGCTGGCTTACCCGGGGGCTACCCTGACCCTGCCGGGGATCGCGGGGGTGATTCTCACGATCGGCATGGGTGTGGACTCAAACGTCCTGGTGTTCGAGCGCATCCGCGAGGAACTGCGGAATGGGAAGGCGCCTTCGTCGGCAGTGGAAGCGGGATTCGGGCGCGCGTTCCTGACCATCATTGATACCCACGTGACAACGGTGGTCTCAGCGTTTTTCCTGTTCCTGTTCGGGACCGGGCCCATCAAAGGTTTTGCCGTGACCCTCACTATCGGGTTGATTTCAAACCTGTTTACGTCGATTTACGTGTCCAGGACGATTTTCGACTGGCACCTGACGCGGATGGTGCGGGAGGAGAAACTGAGCATTTGAAGCTGCACAGGTCGATGGGAACAGCGGGCCTGGCAGGATTCGCCGTAGAATCGAGCAGTACCTAGCTAACACCCTGGTGCTGCGGTAGTTAGGCCGGCAGTTGGGAAAGAAGAGATTACCGGACGCGCCTGGGAACAAAACAGGCGTAGCTGGAGTCTAACGGTAACGGAAGTAAGGGGCAGTATGGAGTTCTTCAGACAAGCCAACATCAACTGGATGGGGCGGGCGAAGTACTTCTTCGCATTGTCGGGATTCCTGCTGCTGATCGGTGGCGCATCGCTGGTCACGAAAGGCGGATTGCGCTACGGGATCGATTTCAAGGGCGGCACACTCGTCACTGTCCGCTTCGCCCAGCCGCCGAATGTCGACAAGATCCGTACGGGGCTTGCTGCTCAGGGGTTGGGTACCAGCGAGATCCAGAAGATCGTCGGCGCGAATGAGGTGCAGATCGGGATTGAGCAGAAGGGCCAGGGCGAGGAAGCTCTGGACGCGGGGAAGGCGACCATTCTGAAGGCGCTGAGCGCCACATTCGGCTCGGAAACAGGAAACAGGCCGGACTTCAATGTGGCGACGCCGAGCACGCTCGCTCAGATCCTCTCGCAACAGGATCCGCTGGCGCTTCGCACCAATGCGGGAGACCGCTATACGCAACTCGCCCGGCGGCTGACGGATTTTCGCGACAAAGACCGCAGCGGCCTACTGACGAATTTCGACGACTTGCGCGAGGTGGAGGGCGTGACGCCGGGAATCTTGGCCACCCTCAAGGGCAACTTCGCACTGGGGTCATTTACCATCCGCAACGTCGAGATCGTCGGGCCGAAGGTGGGGGCGCAGCTCCGGCGGCAGGCTGTGTATGTAACGCTCTATGCGCTCGCGGGCATGCTGGTGTATATTGCCTTCCGGTTTGAGTGGGTGTATGGCGCAGCGGCCGTGTTGGCGGTTTTTCACGACGTCCTGATAACGCTGGGTTTTTTCTCGCTTCTCAATTTCGAGGTTTCCCTCACGGTGATCGCGGCGCTGTTGACCTTGGTGGGTTATTCGATGAACGACACGATCGTTATCTTCGACCGCATCCGCGAGAACAGCCGGTTGATGAGGAAGGACGCCTTCGCGGACATTGTGAACCGGTCGATCAACCAAACGCTTTCGCGAACGATTCTGACCAGCGGGTTGACGTTTCTGACGGTGTTGGTGCTGTTTCTTCTCGGCGGGGAGGTGCTGCGCGCATTCTCCTTTGCGCTAGTCGTGGGGATTGTGGTAGGTACATACTCCAGCTTTGGGATTGCTGCACCGATCGTGGTCGCCTGGAACCGCTGGCGCGGGCAGCGAGCGGCTGGTTCTGGATCCGCGGCCGGTTTGAAGACCCGGGGTGGCGGGGCGAGTGCAGGACGCCTCGTTCCCGCCGGCAGGAGGTAAGGCTATGTTCGAAGATATGCTAGTCAGCGCAGACGCTAAGATTCAAAAAACGAAGAAGTGGACGTTTTTTGTGTCCTTCACGGTGGAAGCGGTGATCGTCGTCATAATTGTCCTCGTTCCGCTGGTCTTTCCGGAGGCAATGCCGAAGGCGCTGTTGACGACTATGTTGGTCGCGCCGCCGCCACCGCCGCCGCCGCCACCGCCGCCGCCGCCGGCCCAAATGGTCAGGGTGAGGCCGATGGCAAAGCTGATTGAAGCGGGTAAGCTGGTGCAACCGAAGGCCATCCCGAAGGAAGTCCACGTCATCAAAGATGAGCAGGAAACACCGGATCTTGGCGTGGGAGTTCCTGGCGGGGTGCCGGGCGGAGTTCCCGGAGGCCAGGCGGGCGGAGTGATCGGCGGGATCATTGGCGGCGTCATGGGAACGAACGTGCCCCCTCCGCCCAAGCCGGTGCAGCAGCGCATACGCGTAGGCGGCAACGTGCAAGCAGCGAGTCTGGTGAACCGGGTGACCCCGACCTATCCGGCGCTGGCGCGTGCAGCGCGTGTGTCGGGCACCGTTGTTCTGCATGCCATTATCGGGAAGGACGGCACGGTGCAACAACTGGCGGTGATGTCGGGTCCGCCATTGCTCGTGCAGAGCGCTTTGGAAGCGGTGAGGCAATGGAGGTATCGGCCGACTCTGCTGAATGGCGAGCCGGTTGAAGTGGACACAACGATTGAGGTGGTTTTCACGCTGAACAATTAGAAGTGAGCCTCGCACAGGGCGGTCGTGAAGACAGCGGCGGCTCTGGCGAAGGCGAGTTTCGCATCAAACTTTAAGGAGCAAACGAATGGTCGCTACTTTGTACCTTTACTCAGCCTTGCTTCAAGAGGCTGCTGGGAGTCAGTGGGATCTGGTTTCGATGTGGCACACGATGGGAACGCTGGCGAAAGTCGTCGTCCTGATTCTCTTCGTGCTGTCAATATATTCGTTCGGCGTGATGATCGACCGTGCCCTGATGTACAGTGCGGCGCGGAAGCAGTCGCGCATTTTTGTCCAGCAAGTAGCCGGCGCATTGCGGGAAGGCAAGTTGGATGAAGCCATCTCCATTGCCGAGCGGAACAAGAAGAGCCACATCGCCAAAGTCGTGGCGACGGGCTTGTCCGAGTTCCAATCGGCCTCGGCGCAGGTTTCGGACGCGGAAGTGATCGAAGCCGCCAAGCGAGGCCTGGAGCGCTCGGTGGCCATCGTCCATGCCGAGATGAAGCGCGGGCTTTCGGCACTGGCAACGATCGGTTCGACCGCCCCCTTCGTCGGTCTGTTCGGCACGGTGGCCGGGATCATCAACGCGTTCAAAGGAATCCAGAGTTCAAAGATGTCCGGTCTATCGGCGGTGGCCGGCGGCATCGCCGAAGCGCTGGTCACCACGGCTTTCGGCCTGCTCGTGGCCGTGCCTGCCGTCTGGGCCTACAACTATTTCACCAATAAGGTGGAAGCCTTCGACGTCGAGATGGACAACTCCTCCATGGAGCTGATCAATTACTTCATCTTGCGCCGGGGCGGAAAGAAGTAACCCATGTCCGTCTATCGGTATAAGCCGCAAGCCGGGAGCGTGATGGCGGCGCCCAACGTCATCCCTATGGCGGACATCATGCTCGTGCTCTTGATCATCTTCATGGTGGTCACGCCGATGTTGCAGAAGGGCACTTCGGTGGACTTGGCGCAGGTGACGAACCCAAAGGAATTGCCCGACGCAGACAAGGATGACGCCGTCGTCGTGGCCGTAACGTCCGATGGAACTCTGTATCTCCAGACGGCTGCCGGGACGTCGAGGGTGAAACGCGAGGAGCTGACGAAGCTGGTCAAGGATGTAATCGAGAACCGGGCGGATAAGACCGTGTTCCTCAAGAGCGACGCGCGGGCGAAGTACGGCGTCGTGGTAGGCGCGGTGGACGAGATCCGCTCGGCCGGAGTGGACCAGTTGGGCCTGCTGACGGAAAGACAGCGCGCGAATCAGCCTCCCAGACCGCCAGGCACCTAGGCACGCTTTGCCGGTCCCGCCGCGAAACGGCGGCGGACTCGGTCCGAGGTGGGGGCGAAGGGAATTGAATGAATGGCTGCGCGGGGCGCTCTCTCGCCCCCGAGGCAGTCCAGGAGAGTAACGACCATGGGCATGCAGGTAGGAGGAAGCAAGGGTGCGTTGGCGGACATGAACGTGGTGCCGCTGATCGATATCCTGTTGGTGCTGCTGATCATCTTCATGGTGATTACGCCGACGACGCCGAAGGGGCTGGAAACACTGGTCCCCCAGCCGCCGCCGCCGAATCAACAACAGAACCCCGACATCGAACAGAAGACGGTCGTGGTGCAGGTGTTAAACGGCGGGGTGTTGAAGATCAACAACGAAATCGCGACCTGGACGACCCTCGAGCCGCGGCTGGAAGATATTTTCAAGACGCGCGCGGAGAAAGTGGCGTTCATCAAGGGAGATGACGAGGTTCGCTTCTTTGAGGTGGCGGAGGCGATCGACATCATGCACGCCGCCGGTGTGGAAAAGGTGGGCCTGATCACGGCCAAGCTCGAAGCCGGTCAATAGAGCGGCACGCAAGGATTGAACGGATCGGTTTGCTCGCGTTCCGGACGGAACTTGAACCGGGGCGTTGGCAGCCGGTCCGGCGGAGCGGAAAACACTTCAAGCAGGGATGGATTGCAAACAATGAATTCTTACAAGACGGCACGTTGGGAGCGCCGCGTGTGGGCGCTGGCAGTTGTGTTGGTGTGCGCGCTGGCGGCAACAGGATGTAACAAACTGAAAGCGCGAGACCGTTTGAACAAGGGGGTCGCAGCCTACAAGAATGGGCTTTACGACCTGGCGGTCGAGGACTTCAAAGAGGCGCGAGATCTCGATCCCTCGCTGATCAACGCGCGCTTGTACTTGGCGACGGCGTACGCGCAACAGTATGTTCCGAACGCAACGGCGGAGGACAACATTCGGAAGGGGAACGAAGCCATCACCGTGTACAAGGACGTGCTGGACCATGATCCCACGAACTTGAATGCGATGGACGGGATCGGGTTCATCCTGTTCAACATGGCCGGCACGCCGTATTCCCCGGAGAAATTCGAGGAATCCAAGTCCTACCACATGCAACATATCAAGCTGAAGCCGGAAGACGCGGAGCCTTACTACTGGGTGGCAGTCATCGATTGGACCCTGGCGTTTCGCGCCAACGGCGAGATGCGCAAGGCGTACAACCAGGCGAACATCAACAAGCAGATTAAGGACATGGACCCGCTTCCGGCCAGATTGCGAGCGGAGTACGCGGCCAAGTACTCGGCAATGATCGACGAGGGCATCCAGAACGTGCAGGAGGCCATCAAATTGCGGCCGGACTACGAGGAAGCGATGGGCTATCTCAACCTGCTTTACCGGCGCAAGGCGGACGTCGTGGAATCGGCCGAAGAGCGCGACGCGCTGCAAAAACAGGCAGACGAGCTTCTCGACAAGATAAAAGAGATCAGGCAGAAGAAGACGGGAGTAGCGCAGACTTCGTAGGCGCCGCTGAACCATTTGAGAAGAAGGGCGTTCCGCTTGCCGGGGCGCCCTTTTTATTTTGGGTGGATGGCACGGAATCATGTCGCGGGAGGCCGCCGACAGCCGTAGAATAAAAGAGCGAACATGCCTACACTCGGCAACCCGCTGATTCCCTTCGGGCGCGACCGGAGGACGCAGAGGCTGGATGCGCGCTTTGATGAGCTTCTCGCAAAGCTGCGGAAGAACCGGCCGGGCGAAGACGTCGAGCCGGTGAGACGTGCCTACGAAATGGCTTCGAACCAGCATCGCGAGCAGACCCGGCAGTCCGGCGAGCCTTACCTCATTCACCCTCTCGAAGTTGCGCACATCCTGGCGGACATGAAGCTGGATGCCACCACCGTCTGCGCGGCGCTCCTGCACGACGTCGTCGAGGATACTCGGGTCTCGCCCGACCAGCTCGCCATGCAGTTCGGCTCGGAAATCGCCCGATTGGTGGAGGGCGTGACCAAGATCAGCAGACTCGATCTCCTCGCTCCCGAGGCGCGCCAGGCTGAGAACATGCGCAAGATGCTGCTGGCGATGGTTGGGGACGTGCGCGTCGTTGTGGTGAAGCTGGCCGATCGGTTGCACAACATGCGCACCCTCCAGTTTCTCCCGCCGGAAAAACAGGTCCGCATCTCGCGCGAAACCATGGACCTCTATGCCCCGATCGCACACCGCCTGGGCATGGCCGTCGTGCGGGCCGAGCTCGAGGATCTGGCGTTCCGCTACCTTGAACCGGACGCCCATCTGACTCTGCAGAAGGACGTCGCTGCGCACAGCCAGCAGTACCTGAGTTTCCTCGAAGAGGTGCAGGAGACGATTCGCAAGAAGCTTGTGGAGAACAGCATTCCTGCCGAGGTGCAGGGGCGGGTTAAGGGCCTGTCTTCGTTACACGAGAAGATTACGCGGCAACAACGGCCGATCGAACAGGTTTACGACTTGTTGGCCGTGCGCGTCATCACCGATACCGAGAGGAACTGCTATGCGGCGCTCGGCGTGATCCACCAGATCTGGCGGCCGGTGCCGGGGAGGTTCAAAGACTACATCGCGATGCCAAGGCCGAACCTCTACCAGTCGCTGCACACCGCCGTGATTCACCGCGGCCAGCCCTTCGAGCTGCAGATTCGCACGCAGGAGATGCACCGGATCGCGGAAGAAGGCGTGGCGGCGCACTGGAAATACAAGGATGGGAAGCCGGTATCGGACGCCGACGACCGGCGCATCGCTTGGATGCGTCAATTGATCGAATGGGCGCAGGAGATGCAGGAGCCCGGTGAATTCCTCTCCACGCTTAAGGTGGACCTCTACCCGCTCGAGGTGTATGCATTCACTCCGAAGGGGCGTGTGCTCGAGCTGCCGCGCGGCGCAACCCCGGTGGATTTTGCCTACGCCATCCACTCGGAAGTGGGCCACCAATGCTTGGGGGCCAAGGTCAATGGACAGATCGTGCCGCTGCGCTACGAAATCGCCAACGGGGACGTAGTCGAGATTCTGACGCAGAAAGGGCACACGCCGAGCCGCGACTGGCTCACCTTTGTGAAGACTTCGCGCGCCCGCAGCAAGATTCGCCAGTGGATCAACCTGCACGAGCGCCAGGAAGCCATCGAGATGGGCCGCCGGTTGCTCGAGAAGGAAGGACGCCAGCGCGGCCGCAGCCTGAAGAAGATTCCCGAAGCGGAGATGATGCGCGCCGCTTCGGAGTGCGGCTATACCAGGCTGGACGATCTATACGCTTCGGTGGGCTTCGGGAAATACTCCGCGCGCCAGATCCTGAGCCGCGCGCTCGGAGAAACGCTCGCGGAACCTGCTGCGGGACCCGAAACTCCGGCACAGCCGAAGATCGTCACGACCATGAAGCGCATGCTCGGCCTCACCGATTCGCCGGTCCTCGTGCGCGGCCAGGACGACCTGATGGTCTTCCGCGCCAAGTGCTGCAATCCGATCCCCGGCGACGAAATCGTCGGATACGTCACCCGCGGCCGCGGCGTCGCCGTCCACAGCCACAATTGCCCCAACGTGCAGAATCTTCTGTACGAGTCGGAACGCCGCATCAACGTGGCCTGGGGTACGGGTGAAGCGGCGAAGTTCCCGGTGAACCTGCGCGTGCGGACGAAGGACCGCCCCGGGATTCTCGCGGAGATGACCGGGATCATCAGCGCCGAGGGCTGCAATATCGAAATGCTCGAAAGCCACCCCGAGGGCCTCAACGCCCGCATCGAATTGCGCGTGGATATCTCCGACCGCCAGCAGCTCGAGAGAATCCTCACCAATATGAAAAAGATCCTCGGCGTCTACGGTGTCGAACGCGTCTACCACACCTGAGAACGCGCAAGCCCCCCAATCATCCGGATCGCGCAGACCGCCGGTTGCCCTTGTCGTTCCCGTCACAACCCACTGTATCCCCAGCTCAAACGGCTAGAATCAGGGCATGGGGAAACTCCTGGCTGCGACCCTCGTGTTGATGTGCGTGGCGGGATGTAAGACGCATCCCTCTGCGGATTTCAAGCCGCTCGACCAGGCCGGCATGTGGTACGAGAACATCCAAGAACTGCGCGGACTCGATGTCAATGACGCGGAAGTGGCTGAACTGGCTAGGCTGAAGCAAACCGGCGCCGCAGACGCCACGTGCGTGGAACTTGTGAAGGCGGCGCACGCGCACAATCACCCGTTCGCGAGCGCGGATGCCGTACTGAGTCTGGGGCGTGCAGGCTTCACCGAGGCGGACATTCTCGAATTCGCACGCATGGATGAGTTGGACTCGAAGAGCGGCGAAGCAGTTACGCTGAAGTTCACGGGGATTTCCACAGACGGCGTGGTCGAGGTCATGCAGCGGAGGATGAAAGGCCTGCCGACGATGTCGAATCTGGAGATCTCCAAACTGAAGAACACCGGCCTCACCGAAAAGCAGATCTTGGAGCAGATCAACCGCGGCATGACCGATGCAGAGGCCGAGAGAGAAGTCACGGCCCGGCGACACGCGGCAAACCAAACCGGATTTGTGCGGAATCGCGGAAGAAGATCGCGCTGACGGGCTTCTGCTGCTCCCGCGCAGGTTCAATACTGGGCTTTTGCTTCCCGAAGCTTCCCTCGCTACAATCAAGCCACTTTGCCGCGTCCTGATAAGGATCGGTTTCTCCTCGCCGCGCTCTTGGCAACGGGAGCCCTGTGGGCGTCCTCGTGCGCTGTTCCGCTGGGCCCGGGGTATAGCATCGAGAAACAGACCGTGGATGTGCGCTTTGTTCCCGCGCCGGAGACCCGCATCGAGTTCAGTGCGGACTACCAGCTCCGCAACACGGGCAATCAGCCGCTCTCGGCTTTCGAACTGCGGCTTCCGCCGGAGCGCCGATTGCGTGTGGAGTCGGTTTCAATCACCTGGGACGGGCAGGCAATTCCCTTCGAACGGCGGGGTGACTCCGGGGGAAAAATCCTCAGTATGCAATTGAGTTCATCGTGGCCCATCAAACAGGTCCATGCGCTGCATCTCCAGTACCGCATCGCCCCAGGCGAGGCCAACGGACCGCAGCTCGATTTCCCCGCGGACTCGTTCTATCTGCCGCCGGGTGTCTGGCTTGCGGCGCTTCTGCCGCCGCCGGGGACATTTGCCAGTGGAGGCGCTCCGCCGAAGAGTTGGGTTCTCTTCCTTACGGCCCCCGGGGATTTTCTCGTCCACGCAACAGGGGAGTTGAAACGTCAAGCCCAAAGGGATGGCGAAGCCCGGCTTGAATTTGAGCAAGGAGCCCGGGACCGCTCACCTTTTGTCATGGCCGGCCGGTATCATGAGCAGAAATACCGCGGGTCACCCTACACCGTCATCATCTGGAGGAAGACTGCTTTTGAACCAGCGGATGCGGAGCGACTGGCGCACAAGGTCCAGCAGATTGCGAAGACCTACGATGGCATGTTCGGTCCGCGTGGTGGGCACGCGCGCCCGGTATGGATCGCCGACAGTCCTGTGCCGGCAAAGTGGCATGACCAGACCGTTCCATTGCCCAATGGATCTCTCGGTGTGGCCGAGAGCATCTTTTTCCCACGACCTCCGCCGGACTGCGCGTTCATCCATGTCTCAGAATCCGATGGGACGTTGTTCGAGCAAGAAAAGATGGGAAGGGAGATCGCCCTATCCCTGGCCGAGACCTGGCTCGGCTACGGGCAAGGCCCCAGCTCGAGCACGCTGCCAAGTCCGATGGCTCAGCTCCCCGACTATGCCGCTGCGGTATCGAGGGAGGCGGAAGAATCCACAGGGGGAGCGAGTCGTGAACGGAGCATTCATGAGGCGCTCGAGCGCGTGCCCATCTCGGGCGCAGGACAGTCCGCGAAGCGAGCAGGAATGAACGCGGACGATAGCCTGCTGTTCTTCTACGCTCTTGAGGACAAGTACGGGCGCGAGCACCTGCACGCCGCGCTGCGGCACATGGTACAAGCGCGCCGCTTGCAGACCTACGAGGTGCAAGACTTGATGGCGGCGCTCGAGCAGGAGACGCATCAAGAAGTGGGGAGTTTCTTCCGGCTATGGCTGAAGCATCCCGGCATCCCCGAAGAATTTCGTGCGCGGTACGAAGCGCCGGCGGAGCCGAAGACTGCTTCCGAGGAGGGAAAGAAATGAGAGACGTGGTATTTACCGATCGCGGGCCGAAGCCGATTGGCCCCTATTCGCAGGCGATCAAGGCGAATGGATTCGTGTACGCATCAGGGCAGGTGGCGCTTGATCCCAAGACGGGCGAGTTTCTTGCTGGCGACATCCGTCAGCAAACGGAGCGCGTCCTGGAGAATCTCCGGGGTGTTTTGGAGGCGGCGGGGACGAAGTTGGGCCACGCGGTGAAGACCACGGTGTTCCTGAAAAACATGAGCGATTTTGCGGCTATGAATGAGGTCTACGGGCGATATTTTACTGCGGCGGCGCCGGCGCGCTCGACGGTAGAAGTGGCTCGATTGCCCAAGGATGCGCTGGTCGAGATTGACGTCGTGGCGACCCTCTGAACTTCTTCCCGTCCCGTTCAGGGCCTATCGGGGCTTTCAAGGGCCTCATCTACGCCGACGTAGGTGAGTCCACCCGCTACCGCGGCTAGGCCGATGATCTTCACGAGAAGAAAACGATCACGCCAGGGTTTGCGCGGCGTCCCGCTTGTTCCGGCACCCTGAGGCTCCTGGGGGCCGAAATCGGCAGGCGGGTCCAGGATCACGCGATAGGATGTTCCCTCGGCAATTGTCTTGGTGTCGTTGTCCACGGTGACGGCGAGTGCGCCGCGGCGGCTGCTCACAACAAGCTCCTTCGGGCCGACCACGGAAACCTGTGCGACAACCGGGGCGCCGGGAAGTGGATAGATGCGCGCGTCGCGGGCGCAGAGTTGAAAGGAAGAATTCAACCCGGTAGAGAAGAGGGCAGTGCCCGCGAGCAACCGTAGACAACGTGCCGGGCCGGAGAACTCCAGAGTCGCATCGCTGCTCCCCTGGAGATAGAGCTGCGCGGAGCCGGAGCGAATTTGAAGTTTGCCATGGGCTTCGGTGGAGAGACGATCGCCATCGTAGACGTTGGAGCCGGTGGCCGCGTCGCCGCCGGTGATACGAGCCTGGTTGGCCGCAATCACTTCTCCCCAAGGACTGGCAGTTGTGCCCAACGCGGGCGAGGAAATGACGAGAAAGGAAAGCAGAAGAGCAAAAAGTCCACGAGGACTCCGAATCATCTCGGTCTCCTAGAGGGCTCACAAGAAGTGTACGAAGCTGCGCGGTGCGAATAGACGCCCCACAAATTCTTAGATGCTCACCGGGGGCTGCCGGGACAGTCCTGCCGGCGATCGGCGACGAAAAACCCACGTTTCCCACGATGTGCCATCGAGCTAGCTGCTCCGGGCGCGCCCGTCTGAGGGGAATGGCGTAAAAGGCCAAGGAGGGCTTTCAGAGCTAGCGAGAATTCGCCCCGGAGGGTGCAGGGGGCGCAGAAGCTGGGTCGCATTCACGCAGTCTGTGATAGAGTTTTCGGCGCATGCGCATCCTCGTCCTCGGCGCCGGTGCCACCGGCTCCCTGCTGGCACAACTTCTTGAGCACCAGGGCCACACCGTCTGGTGTGGCGACCGCGACCCCGAGCGGGCCCGGCGCTTCCTCGGCAAGCGAAGCACGATTCCCCTGGTCGAGGTCAATGCCCGGAACCTCTGGGGCATCATCCGCGCCGGGCGGAGAGCCCAACTCATCGTCAACGCCACCGCTTCCGTCTTCAACGAGATTGTCCTGCGCGCGGCCCTGCGCCTCCGCGCGCATTATCTCGACCTCAGCTCTCATTTGACCCGCCACCCGTTCAAAGCCGAGCAGCTTCGTTACGCCGCACGCTTTGAAGCCAAGAACCGCGTGGCCGTCATCGACGCCGGCGTCGCCCCCGGGCTCACCAACCTCCTCGTCGCGCGCAGTGCCGAAATGCTCTCCACAGTGGATTCGGTGCACATCCGCATTTTCGAAGACACCGAGAGCAAGGATCCCATCTCGCAGTGGTCCCCGGTTGTTTCCTTCGATGAGGCCACATCACGCCCGCGGGTTTATCGCGATGGCCGCTTTCGCTTGGAAAAGCGCTTCGGCGAGCCGGAAACATTTCGTTTTCCGGACCCGATCGGTTCAGTCCGCGTGGTCCTCGCAGCGCAGGACGAAGTTGCCACGCTGCCCCATTTCATCTCCATGAAAGACCTCGAGGTTAAGATCGGTGGGAATGAGATCGACCGCCTGCGCCGCTGGCACCGCCAGGGCAAACTGACCCGGTCGCGCGGCCTAGTGAGCGATCGGTTTCCCAAGACGCCGACGCCGCGCTTGGTGGCGCGGCTCATCCGCCGGGGCGTGCTTCACAATGCGCGCTTCGCCCTCGCCGTGATCGTCCGTGGAACCAAAAAGGACCAGCCCGTCCAGATTCGCTGGGACTGTGCATTCCCCACGCTTTATCAGATCCGCCAACGCGGCCTCTTCACTTCGCCGATCGCCTTCGCCACGGCCCACATGGCCGCGCTCTTCATCCGGCATTTTCTCCGCGATCTTGCCGGGGTCTATGCCCCTGAATCGCTCCCGCCGGAGACGCGCCGCGCGGTTCTTGAAGGTGCCCGAGCCCGCGGTTTCCGCCTCGGCATGAAGATCACTCCCCTCAAGCCTCGCGAGGACGACGAACTCGACATGTAGCACTGATCCTGCCATTCAACTGCACCGGCTTGGCCGCGAGTAGCGCCGTTCGAGCTGCTCCATGTGAAACTCCTCCCGTGACAGCAACTAGGACGCGCAGGGCCCGTGGCTTGCACGGCGATGAACGCCGAGTAGAAGCGGTAGGCTACCAGGTAGGTGCAACCCGCTGCGATCACGAACCACGTAGCGCTCAAGCCTTCGCCGCGAAAGAGAGCAATCGCTCCCAGTCCCGCAGCGCCAGCAAGCGCCAACGCGATCCAAAGCAGGGCTGCACCGAATCGTTTCACTTCGCTCCACCAGCGCGAATCGAAGTGAACCGAAAGAGCGGGAAAAGTTCGCGCAAAACTCTGGCCACGTCGCGCGCGAAACTCGGCCGCGTCGCAGCGCCTGGCTTGAGCCTCTTCCGCACAATCCATCCGAGCAGGCCCTTCCATTCCTCAGCGGCGAGAGGCCAGCCCTGGTGTTTCGTCCACTCGCGCTTCTCCATTGAATACCAATAGCTCTCATAGTGGTGTCCCAGCCGTTGTCTCTGTCGGCGCGGCCACGCCGGATTCTTCAGCACGCGCGGTAACGCGATCTGCGCGAGCGCGGAAGACTTGCTCTTCTCGCGAAAGTAAGCGCGGAAGCCCACCGTGACCGCGTTGCGAGAAACCCCTACGTAGAGCTCGCCGCCCTCCCATCCCTTGCCGCCTTGGCCGGGGAATTTCAGGTACATTTGTGCGCGATAAGGAGTCTTGTCCTTAGAGAAACGGATGTCACGATTGATGCGCGAGAAGTTGGTGCCTGAGCGCCCGCTCACGTCGAAGTGCGGGTCGAGCGTCAGCACCGATGGAGCCAGCGCCTCCAGCAGCCTCCTCAGGGGCTGAACGACGTGCTCCTGGTAGCGCGCGCGGTTTGCATCCATCCATTCCTTGCGGTTGTGCTTGGCCAGTTCACGAAAGAAGCGAAACGTCTCGGATGTCAACAGGACATTTTCTCTTGGCATGAAAAACCCTCCGGCACGCCACTAGGGAAACACCGTCCGGAATCACACCACAGGCGGGACGGCCCATGGTTCGCGAACTTGTGGCGTGCTCTTGTCTTCCCCCATCCCCGATCTCTTCAGTGCGTCAATCCGCCAGAATCGTAAGTGAGGCTCGCTGCGGCGTCAACGGGCCATTCGTCGGCCGATCTTCAGGCGCGCCTCGCCGAACTCGCTCCCGAAGCGCCCGTGTGCAATCCCGGGGATTCCACGAATCCGGTGCGCGAGGAACTACGGGCACCCAGGCGAATGTGTGGGAAGGTTATAGAGGAAAGCAAATCGAAACTCGGCTTCCGGTTTCTGAAATGTGGGAGGGAAAGGCTGAAACGGAGCAGCCTTCCGGATCGCCGAGATGGCCGCTTCCACGAGGGAATCGCTGGCAAAAACGGCCATTGGAAAGATTTCTTCGTCGGGGACGATTCCATCCGACCGGAGCTTGAATTCAACCACTACCCGGCCTTTTTCTCCGTCCCGGGCGGAGCGCGGCATGCCCTTGACCCAATGTTTGCGGACCGCATCTCTGACTCCGTCCAGGTAGGGCTTCATTGCCGGGTCGAGCGAAGGTGGCATCATCTGCATGATCTGTTCCGGGCTCTCGTAGCAGAACGGGTGCTTCAGCTCCAGAAGCACCGTCTCCAGCGGATCTCCCTCCAGATTCTCAATGGACGCAAGCTTCTCCTTCTCCCAGGAGACCGATCCGGCGCCCCACTGTTTTTCCTGAAAGGAGCCGTTGGCAGAGGTGTCGTTCTCGTGCGCAGCCGTGAGAGAGATCTGAAGCCGTGCCGCCAACTGAATCTCTTCGGTTCTCTCGTGGCTCCTCAGTTGGACCAACACAATGCGCACATGCTCGTTTTCGAACTGGACGTGAAAATGCCGGGGATCGACATAACCGGGGTCGAACGATGAGCGGGGCACTTGAATCTGATCGAAGGCGTAGGAGTCTTTTAGCTCGACGAGCAACGCTTCCGCGGGGACTTCGTCCGGATTCTTGAGCGAGGCGGCTGTTCCGCCTCGGTTCCAGGCAACGTTTCCCGGCTCCACATTCAGAACCTCCGTGGCCTCATTTCCTGAAATCAGCTGCAGCAGGCCTCCGCGAACGGAGAGAACGAGGCTTTCTCGATTCAGCGTCGGCAGGGATATCGTCTCTCGGGGTGGAACCGCATAGCGGAAGACTCGCACGCGCGCGTTTTCAAGCTCGGTGAGCCCCGGCTTCGGACCGCTTGGCGAAACGTCCTGCGTGCTCGAAGGGAGTCGTGCCAGCGGAAACAGTAGAGTCAAGAATAGAGAGATACGTAAGAGCATGGTAGCGAAACTTCAGATTGTTGAGTGGTAATCTACCGGATTGCAACCGGATCGTCAAAAGAATGCTGGCGCTGTCTTGTCACAGCAGTGAGGGTGCGCTTTCCTCCGGTCCCGCCTCCTGCGTCTTCTTGGTTGCGCCTCAATGGCAGCCGCAACCGCCCGGCGCGCACCCGCCACCGCCACCGAAGGAGCATCCACTCGGCGGCTCGCTGGACCCATTCGACTTTCCGGCCGTGCTGAAAACCGAGAGCTGTTGGGTTTTCCGCCCGCTCTGGCATTTCGGGCAGGCAATCCTCTGCGTCTTTCTCAGGACGACGCGCTCGTAACGCGTTCCGCATTCGTCGCATTGGTATTCGTATATCGGCATCAGTTATCCGGACTCTGTCACCGCTCAGTGTAGCGAACAACACCTGAATGCAGCAACGCCTCCCGGATCTCGGGAGGCGTTGGCAGAACGATGTTTCGTGAAGGAGCAGAACTCAGTCGCCGGCGACCGGAGCGGCTTCGGGCGCTTCCCTCTTCGCGGCCGAACCCTTGCCGTTGCCCGGCGTGGCCTTGGCGATGTCGCCTAGGGAGCCAATCTGGACGACTCCCTGCTTGGGCTTCTTGAGAACAAGCTCTTCGTAAATCGCCCGGACCTTGGCCTGCTCTTCAAGAGCCTTCTTGCGGCGGATGCGGTCTTCCTCTGCCGCGGTCATGGGGATGTCGTGTTCCTTCGGGCGGACCCGAGCGGCATCCTCGGCGTCGATCGTGAGCGAGTGCTCGTAGGTCTCGAGGTTGACGCTCTTGCCCTTGGCAAAGATCTCGTGCTTGCCGTGCGTCTTATACCACTCGGCGACGGTCGCGTTCTTGTGCATGTTCTCGATGATCTTGCGCCAGCCGATTCCGGTGTTGTAGGCGCAGAAAGAAATCTCGCCCTGTTGCGTGCCGTAGGGGATGATGCACATTTCGGTGCGGCGGAAATCGTAGTTGAAGAGATCCTGGAACCACATCCCCGCGATGAACAGGAAGTTCCACGGGTCTTCGGTGCGGCGCCGCACTTCGTCTTCATACGTCCGGCCCGGGCTCGTCTTCCCATACCTCGTGCCGGCTTTCTTGCTCAGCGCCCAGGTCTTGTCGAATTTCTTCAAAAGGTGGGAAAGGGTCAGGCCCTCGGGCCCCTGGAACGGCTTGTAGTTCTTGAGGAGGGCCAGGGCCATCATGAAGTTCGAGAACGTCGTGCCGCGGGCTGCGTCGGTGATCGCGGTCACGTCCTTCATGAGCTGGGGTCCGTCGAGGAAACGGGTCACCGGGGCCCACGCCTTGGTCTGTTTATGGATCATCACAGCGGTGCTGACGCCGCAGTTCGGATGGCAGCCGCAGGAGAGCGCGCCCCACTCGTAGTTGGGTCCGTGCACCAGGTCCGAGAAGGCTGAGAATGTGCTGATGGCCGAGATCGGGAACCAATCGCGGGTGGGCTCGATCTTGCCCACCTGCGCGCTGACGTCCTGGGCCAGGTGCGACAGGGTGTAGCGCTGGCGCAAGCGCCGCTCGGGTGTGACATCTTCATCGCGACCCGTGAACGAGACCGGCTGGAAGGCGATGAAGGCAATCTTGTTCGGGTTCTGCATGGCGAACTTGACGATCGTGCCGACTTGATCGTTGTTCACGTTGTTGACGATGGTGACCACCAACACGATGTTGATGCCAGCCTCGTGCATGTTCTCGATGGCACGGAGCTTCACGTCAAAGAGATTGCCCACCTGACGGTGGCTGTTGGCGTCGTTGCCGATTCCGTCGAACTGCAGGTAGGCGTAGCGCAAGCCCGCATCGAACGCCTTGCGGCAGAAGTCCTTGCTCTTGGCGAACTCAATGCCGTTCGTGGCCGCCTGCACGCTGTTGTAGCCGACCTTGCGCGCGTAGCGGATCGCATCCAGGAAGTAGGGATGCATCGTCGGCTCGCCGCCCGAGAACTGGACCGAAAGCTGACGCCGCGGCTTGATTTGGATGGCGTTGTCCAGGATTTCTTGGATTTCTTCCCAGGATAGCTCGTGGACGTAGCCCACTTGGTTGGCGTCCATGAAGCAGGGATCGCACATCATGTTGCAGCGATTCGTCAGGTCCAAGGTCAGGACCGCGCCCCGGCCGTAACGGACTGTGCTCGAACCGTGGCGGTGGAATTCGTCGTCGTTGTGCGCCGGGATATCGCGTCCGGGGAAGTTTTGCTCGATCCAGGAGAGGAACTTCGCGTCGACGGCCATAATGTCTTCGTAGTGGCCGTGGATGGGACATTCCTTCACCATCCAAACCTGGCCGTCGCGCTCGATGATCTGCGCCTTGATCTCGCCGACCTTTTCGAGCGTCAGGTCGTGCCAGTCCTTCTTGCCGTCCAGGATCGCCTGGCGGGCTTCCTTCACGCAGTCGGGGCAGAGCGAGTCTGTCTCCCGCGGCCAGCCGAGCGTGGGCTTGGACTTCTCCCAGGACTTCAGCAGCGGTTTTTCCGACCATTTTGGCGTGAATGACGGGTTCGGTTTGTACTTATTGAAGAACTGAATCGCCTTGAAGGTGGCGCTGGCAGCCTTGCACGCCGCAAAATCCACCGTCCTCAGAAGCTGAGTGCGGAGTGTGTTCGGCATAATCCTCTACCCCTCCTTCTCAAGAATCAGACCCATGCAGGTCAGTGTTTGGAATGGAGAGCCCCGTCCATCCAACCCCCTGAGGGCTCACCTCAAAACCACCGTGCCTTTCCAGGCGCGTTCAGATAAGTGCTTGAGCGCCTATAGGTTGCCAGGACGGAACGCTCTTGACTAGCCTTCTGCGGTGGACGGCAGGATTCGGGGGTTGAACGGTGTTTTCAGGCAGCCAACGGGCCTAAAATCCTGCTAAACACACGGTACCGCAAGCCTCTGGCGAGCCCGCTTCCCAGTTCTCATATGGCCGGTTCCTAATGGGAACGCCGAGGGGTGTCAGGATCAACTATTCGTTGTTCAGGATGGGCCGCAACACGGCAATGGCAAAGTTGGCGAGGTAAGGTGCTCCATCATCCAGCTGCAACCACCGAATCGTGCAGTGTTCGGCGAAATACTTGACCGCCTTCGCTTCCGTGATTCCCAAGTGTTTAGCCAAGCGGGTCCTCAGAGGTGCCCCCGCGTTTCTTCCCGGGGACTGCCGCCGTTCCTTGAGTACATTGCCAATCCCTATTCGCAGGGTTTGGCAGGCCTCGACATAGTAGTTTGTCAACTGGTCGCTGTCTGTAATCAGGAATACGCCCGGTCCTGCCGGTGCCCGGTCGGCTTGGTCCAATCGGCCAGGCGTGCAAGCCAGCAGCCGGCGCAACTGCGATTCCAGTAGAGCCATCCGCGAGGACAGCCCCGGGTCACCCGCGCGGCCCCGCAGGAATAGGCTTGGTTCGTGGTGAGTCTCTTCCTCCTGCACCCGAGCCGGTGGCGGCGCTGTCCACCGGGCCTCCTCGCGGCGTTCGCGCAGGCTTGGTTCAACGGGTGCGTTTTCCGGTGCCCGGTACCCCTGCGGCGTCGGAGCAGGCCTCGACGCCACTTCGGCCGTTGGCGTCGCGCTCACGCCTATCTTTCCGCGGCCTCGGCGGTGTCGGCGCCCGCCACGTACCCCGCGCCGCCGCCGCTTCTTGGGCCCTTCCGTGCTGCCCGCGACCGGAGCCGCTCCGGTTGGCGCCGCTTCTATCTCTGCTCGGGCGGGTGTTTCTTCCGCCGGCTTCACCTCCGGCCCACCCCAGGCTGCTTCCTCGTGCGCACTCTCCCCGACAGGCGCCCCTGCGTCGAAAACCGCCGCGCCCGGTGACATCCCCAGACGCACCAACGCTTCCTGTGCCTTCGCCTTCCACTGTGGACGCCGGAATGCCTGCGCTGCTGTCGAATACCACCGGCCTGCGCCGCTCGCATCTCCGGCTCGCTCGAAGTGCTGCCCCAATTCGAACGCGACCATGGCGTCCCGCGTCTTTTCGTAGAGTTCTATGAGCTTTCCCGGAGGGTCGGCGCTCGTCTTCGCGCGCCGGATGCGGCCCTGGATCTGCTTCCAATCGGCCATATATGGTGAACGCATTGTATCAGCGGCTGCTCCCTACGGCCAGCATGGAATCATCCCGGGCGCCGCGACGGCGCGTGGAGAGCCCCCTCGTTGCAGGCGCCCTCCGGGAAGCTTAGAATTAGTGTTGGAACCTCCGACCTCCGTTGCCTAAAGGAGAGAAAACCCAAGGCGCGGGGGCGACGCCCGAGCTTGTCGGCCTTGACGGGCCGCCGAGACGGGCTGAGGGTGCAAGCAGAAACGCCTGTGCCTCCCGTGTTTGGAAAGGAGATGATACCGACCAGCCGTGATTCAGGCGGTCGAGGCGCCCAGCTCCAGATGCGGATTTGGGCGTTTTGATTTTTGGACCGGGCGCAAGGGGAAGATCCGGAGCGAAGAATCGCAGATGACTCTACACGATAAATTCGGCCGGCAGATCACCGACCTAAGGATTTCGGTCACGGACCGGTGCAATTTCCGGTGTGTGTACTGCCGCTCGGCGAATCCGGAAAATCACCGGGCCATGGATGAGCTGCTGACGTGGGAGGAACTCGACCGGCTGGCGCGGATCTTTCTGGGGCTGGGGATACGGAAGGTTCGCGTGACCGGCGGAGAGCCGCTGGTGCGCGACGGTGTCGAGGACTTCATCGCCCGGCTCGCGAAGATGGGGGTCGCAGACCTATCGATGACGACGAACGGACACCTATTGGCCGAGCGTTGCCAGCGGCTGGTGGCGGCGGGGCTCGGGCGTATCAACATCAGCCTGGACTCGCTCGATCCGGGGAAGTTCGAACGGATGACGCGGACGCGATCATTCGCGAACGTGATGGCGGGAATCGAAGCCACGCAGGCCTCGCGCCTGAAGCCTGCGAAAGTGAACGCGGTGCTGGTGCGCGGCCTGAACGACGGCGAGGTGGAGGCCTTCGCGGCGTTTGCTCGCGAGCGCGGAGTCATCGTGCGCTTCATCGAGTACATGCCGCTCGATGCGGACCGGGGATGGACGCGCGAACAGGTCGTCACGGCTGCGGAGGTCAGGCGGCGAATCGAAGCGCGCTGGCCGCTCGAGCAGATTCCGCACGAGCACAGCGAAACCGCGCGGAAATATCGCTTCGCCGACGGCGCTCCGGGAGAGATCGGCCTGATCGCCCCGGTCAGCGAACCCTTCTGCGGCTTCTGTTCGCGCATCCGGCTTACCGCCGACGGCAAGCTACGCACCTGCCTTTTTAGCAAAGACGACCACGACCTGAAATTCCTGCTGCGGGACGGAGCGGCGGACGAAGACATCGCGCGGTATGTCGAGTCGGTGGTGGCGGAGAAGGAGGCCGGGCACCGCATCAACGAGCCCGACTTCAGGCCGCCGGCACGAACCATGGTGTTCATTGGTGGTTAGCGGAGTTTCTGGCAAACGGGGGAAGAACGCGAGAGAATCAGAGGGGGACTCATTCAGCCTCGCGGACGCAGACCATGTCGTCACTCACTTCTATCCATAGGACGCACACTCTGGCGGGGACCGCGCAGCCGGAAACCATTCGTGCGCCGGAGCTCGAGCCTGGCGTCGGGTGCGATTTCGACAGTACCCTGCTGACGCCGGATCAGGCGCTGAGCGAGCGGATCGCAGCGGCCAAAGCCCGGCTCGGGAATGACGTGGTCATTCTCGGACACCACTACCAGCGGGACGAGGTGATCCAGTTTGCCGACTTTCGCGGAGACTCGCTGAAACTCTCCCAGCAGGCGGCCGAGGCGCACGGGCGCTACATCATCTTCTGCGGCGTGCACTTCATGGCCGAGAGCGCGGACATCCTGCGCCGCGAGCACCAGGAAGTGATTCTGCCGGACCTGAGCGCAGGCTGCTCGTTGGCGGACATGGCCGATATCGGGCAGGTGGAGACCTGTTGGGATGAGCTCGAAGAACTGGGCGAGCTGAAGGTCGTTCCGGTCACCTACATGAATTCGACGGCAGCCATCAAGGCATTCACCGGCGGGCACGGCGGTTCCGTATGCACGAGCTCGAACGCGGCGGCGGTGATGCGCTGGGCGTTTGCGCGGGGCGAGCGCGTGCTCTTTCTGCCCGACGAGCACCTCGGAAGGAACACGGCCTACCGGATGGGGATTCCCCTGGAGCAAATGGTCGTCTGGGACCCGAACGAGACGCTTGGCGGCAACCCGCCGGAGGCGGTGCGTAACGCGCGCGTGATCTTGTGGAAGGGCTACTGCTCGGTGCACCAGCGATTCCGCGTCGAGCAGGTGGAGCGCGTGCGCCGGGAGCGTCCCGGCATCCGCGTGATCGTCCATCCGGAATGCCGTTGGGAAGTGGCGCAGGTTGCGGACGAGATCGGCTCGACCGAGCAGATCATCCGCGCGGTGTATAGCTCGGAGCCAGGCTCGAAGTGGGCTGTGGGAACGGAGATTCACCTCGTCAACCGTCTGGCCAAAGAGCTGAAGGACCGCGAAGTGATTTCGCTCGATCCGAGTGTGTGTGTGTGCACGACGATGTTCCGGATCGCGCCGCAGCACCTGCTGTGGTCGCTCGAGAACCTGGTGGCGGGACAGGTGGTGAACCGGATTCGTGTGGACGAGCGCACGCGGCACTGGGCGCGCATGGCGCTCGAGCGCATGCTGAGTTTGCGGTAGCACCGGGTTCCTGAGCTCATGAGCGACGAAGAACGCGACAATTCGGAATTGGAACCGGAGCCGCGCATCTTCACGCTCTCCGAGGCGGAACGCACGCGCAAGGAGGTCGAGCCCATCCTGACTGAGGCGGTGCATTGCCAGCGAAGACTCGCGGCGGTGGAAAAGGACCTCTCTGCGGCCGCCTCGCGAATCATGATGATGGGCGGCGTGATTGTCCCGTATGAAAGGCTCGCGAAAGTGCGCCTCCAGCAGGAGCATCTGACGGAGACCATTCGCGAGGCCATCGACCGAATTCATTCGACCGGTTGCCTAGTGAAGGACCTGGACGCGGGGCTGCTCGACTTTCCGGCGATCATCGACAGTGAAGAGGTCTACCTCTGCTGGAAGCTTGGGGAGGACCGCATCCGGTTCTACCATCGGCAGGACGAGGGCTTCGCCGCACGCAAGCCGCTCGATCCCAGGAGGGACGGGCCCGGCGAAAACATTCAGTAGATGCCGGCAGTAAGTGAGGGGGAACGGCACGGCCTGGCGCAGTTGAGTTGAATCCCAGCGATAGCGGGTCAATCCACGCCAATCGAAAGGAGCCAGTGTGGGCGAACACCGTGAAAACCGGCTGAAGCAGGCGGCGAGTCCATACCTGCGATCGGCCGCACACCAGCCAATTGACTGGTACGAATGGGGAGAGGAGGCGTTCGCAAGAGCGCGCGCGGAGAACAAGCCCATTTTGCTGGACATCGGCGCGGTGTGGTGTCACTGGTGCCATGTGATCGACCGCGAAAGCTATGAGAATCCCGATGTGGCGGCGGTGATCAACGAGCACTTCGTGCCGGTGAAGGTGGACCGCGACGAGCGGCCCGATGTGGACACTCGCTACCAATCCGCCATCAGCGCAATTTCCGGTCAAGGTGGATGGCCCTTGACGGGTTTCCTGACACCCGAGGGAAAGCCCTTTTATGGCGGAACCTACTTCCCGCCGGACGACAGCATGGGACGGCCGGGATTCCGCCGCGTGCTGATGGCCATGGCGCACGCATTCCGCACCCGGCGCGCCGAGCTCGAGAACGCGGCGGAGTCGCTCGTCGCTGCGGTCGCACAAGCGGAGTCCTTCGCAGGCGCAGGGGTAACGGTGGAAGAAACGGCGCTGATCGACGCACAAGTGGGTTCGATCGTGCAGTTGTTTGATACACAGAACGGCGGTTTCGGCCGTGCGCCGAAGTTTCCGCATGCTTCAGTCGTGGACCTGCTGCTCGAACGATACCAACAGACGAGAGAAGAGCATCTGTTGGCGATGGCTGAAGCCACGCTCGTCAAGATGGCGCGCGGCGGGGTATACGACCAGCTCGCCGGCGGCTTTCACCGCTATTCGGTGGACGAGCGTTGGATCGTGCCTCACTTCGAAAAGATGAGCTACGACAATTCGGAGTTGATGCGAAATTATCTGCACGGCTGGCAGGTGACGAAGAATCCGCTGCTGCGCGAGACCGCCGAAGGAATCATCGGCTGGGTCAACGAAGTCTTGTCAGACCGCGCGCGCGGCGGGTTCTACGCCAGTCAGGACGCGGACCTTTCACTCGATGACGACGGAGATTATTTCACCTGGACGCAGCAGGAGCTGCGCGCGGTGCTCTCCCCGGACGAAGCGAGCCTCATGGAGCCTTACTTCGACGTCGAGCCGCATGGGGAGATGCATCACAACCCGGCGAAGAATGTCCTGTGGATCGCGCGCGATCCCGGAGACATCGCGAAGATGCTGGGCCGGGAAGAAGAGGACCTGCGGCTGGCCATGGGGCGTGCGAAGAGGAGGATGCTCGACGCACGCCGGGCGAGGCAGGCGCCGTTCGTCGACGAGACTCTGTACGTGGCCTGGAACGCAATGTTCGTTTCGGCGTATCTAGACGCGGCTCGCGTGCTCGGAGACTCTCGGGGAGGTGCGATCGCGGAAGAGTGCCGCACATTTGCGCTGAAAACGCTGGACCGGATGATCGCAGAGGCGTGGGAAGAGTCACGTGGATTTCGGCACAGGATCGGCGGGCCTGCCGTCGAAGGCACCCTCGACGACCAAGTCTTCGCGACGGTAGCGCTCCTCGATGCGTATGAGGCCACGTTCGAACCGCGCTATTTCCGTCTGGCAACGATGGCGATGGACCGAACGATTGCTTCGTATGGAGACATCGAGGTCGGGGGATTCTTCGATCGTTCGGCGGATGCCCGTCCGATCGGTGGGCTCGACGTGCGGCGGAAGCCATTGCAGGATTCCCCGACACCGGGGGCAAACCCCGTGGCAGTAATGGCGCTTGTGCGGCTGCACGCCTATACGGGCGAGACGCGCTACCAGGAGTACGCCCGGCGCACCCTCGAACGATTCGCCGGAGTTGCTCCGCAGTACGGAATGTTCGCAGCAACCTACGGCCTGGCGACGATGCTTTATGCGCGGCATCCGCTGCAAGTGGTCGTCACGGGCCGAGCCGATGATCCGGCTGCGCAAGCCCTCGAAGCTGGCGCCAATGGCGTCTTCCGCCTTGGCAAGGCCGTCCTGCGCTCTACCCCAGGCGCATCACTCGAACATCTTCCCGTCGCCCTTCGCGAAACGCTTGAGCATCTTGGGACCGGCGACGCTTGTGCCATCGTCTGCACCGAGCAGTCCTGTCTCCCGCCGGTCCGGGAGCCGGAACGGTTGGGAGCATTGTTGATTGACGTGGGACGTGCGGGCGCTCGCCATCTCCCCTCGTCAGGCTAGCGCCCCAGGTTGAAGTTCAGGTGGTGCTGGCGCCGGCCATCCAGGGTTGATTCTCAGGCATCAAGCCAGAGACGACCTGCTCCAATTCATGGGCGCTGGTCACGTGGTCCGGGTAGTTGTAGAGGAGGATCTCAAAAGAGAAGTCGCTCGTCGATCCGATCGCCCGAAGCACCTCCTCCAACCGGAGAGAAATTTGTTTGGCATTCGCGGTGTCGGTCTCCGGCAGAACCAAGCCGAAAAGACCAGGACCAAACAAGTAGATCGAATCCGTCAGCCTTAGCTTCCGGGAAATCGTCCTGGCGGCTTCGCCAAGCGCTGCCCTGCCCTCCGTCGAATCCGGCGTGCTCCGCAAGAGTCTCACCTTCACGATCAACAAAGAAAGCATGCGCTGCATGGTCGCCGCTCGCCGGTACTCCATTGCCAAACAGTCTTGGAAGCGGTGCAAATCGGGTATCGTGTGCAGCAGGTCCACGTTGGCCTGATCGCGCAATTTCATATTTCGATCCAGCTCTTCCAATAACTGTTGTTTCAGCCGCCGCACCGTTCGATGGCGATCGAGCAGATACCCGACGAAGAGCAGCGACAAGACGCAGAAGCCGATGTAGGCGATTCGGGGAGTCCATTGGTTCCCTTCGATGGGGTGCAAGAAAACCAACGGGTACATCAGCAGGGCCACCCCAGCGGCCAGAACGAGGACGATCACCGCTGCCAGGATGGTCAGCTGCAGTTCGTGGTGTTCCAGCTTATCTAGTTCGGTGCGGTTAAAACTCATGTCCTGCCTCCGTCTCGAGGACGGGCACACGCCCGGCGCCGCCATCGCGCGGCGCGGTTGTCCTTATGTTCTCATTCTTCGCCCAAAGCGAGGGCGACACAAGCTGCCTGTGCGGTTCTGTGACCTAGCAGCTACGACCTGTCCCCGCCGGAAACTCGGTCCGCGGACCGGTCCCGTGCTAACGGTTCTCGGCACCGCTGCCGGTCTGCAACTTGCCTTCTTATCTATACATGCGACTGCACAGGGGTTCCCAAAACGGGGCCCAGGCCTACAAATATGCCTTGAACCGTTTCCCAGAAGCCGAACAGCACGGGCGAAAAGCGATCACCATCGAGCCTAACTTCTCCGATGCGTCCTGCGGGGGAATACAATGCTGCGGCTTTGCAACGGCACTGGCGCGCTCGAGAATTCCCGCACACCGCCTCGTGGTAAACTCCCAAACGTGGGGCCGTAGCTCAAATGGATAGAGCAAGCGGTTCCTAACCGCTAGGTTGCGAGTTCAATCCTCGCCGGTCCCACCAGATTTTGTCCACACATTGTCGCTAATTGGACGGTCGGTATGGCCTAAGTATCACGTCCTACCAGCAATGATCCGCGTGTGACCCACTGAAAACAACCAGGACGGGCTGCAACGTCTCTTTTCTCCGCACCCCGGTCTAGGCAGTTCTGGCTTGACCAATCTGAGTATTCATACCACGGTTGTTTCCAGCCAATAACTGCCGATCGATCGCCCTACCACCAGTAATCGGGCCTGCCAGCGGCGGGCTAGCTCCTGGTTAGTCGGGTTACCACAGTAGCGTTGACTTCTGCCGTTTCGTGGTGGTACGTTCCCCCGCACCGAGGCACCTGGAAGATCACGGGAACCGGTGCGCCACCGACGAACGACAGCCAAGCAGGATTGCTCCGCAACGCCGCGCGCCGTTCTCTGGACGAACGTTCGCGAAGGAGAACTCCCTGACCATGGACACGAATAGCCCTCAAGCTACGAAGAAATGCCCGTATTGCGCCCAAGAAATCCATGTGGATGCAGTGAAATGCCGCTTCTGCGGTGAGTGGGTGACTCAACAGTCGGCCCAGCCGGTCGCTGCTCCGCTACCCATGCCGCCGGGCGGGACCGTTCCTGGATTGGACCCCTATCAGATGATGATGGTGTATGAGCAGGGGTTTGACTTGAACCGCATCCCCGCGGCACAGCGGGAAGAGTTCAAGAAGCACACCATCCTGGAGACGTTTTCTGTGGGCGGGGCGATCGTGCTGCACTTCCTCACGTTGGGAATCTTCACGATGATCTTCATGGGATTGAAACACTCGAAGTTGCCTCGCGTTCGGTCGGACGATTTCCGCGCGGGCCGGGCCATCGGTTTTCTGTTCATCCCATTTTTCAACTTCTATTGGATTTTTGTGTTCTGGCTTCGATTGGCCGATCGCATCAACTTCCAGTTCCGGCTGCGCAACCTCCCGCCACCCGTCACGCGCGGGCTGGTACTGGCGGCGGTGATAGTGGGGATCATTCCTTACGTCGGACTGGTTTCCTGGCTGATCTTGTACCCGATCATGATCTCCGAGATCCAGGGCGCCTGCAACCTGCTGGCAACAGGCGGCGCGCGAAACTAACCCGAACGCATTTCGTACCAAGGGTCTCTTGGCATGACTGACCTGACAATCAGCGGGATCCCCTTTCGTCAGATTTGCAGACCGTCTGCATGATTTTGACGAGTGGGTTCCACGATGCGGAGCATCAAAAATGTTTCCGCATCTCGGCCCGCAGGTCCGTAAACTTGATTGGCGGACAATGTGGTTTGCTACTGCGTCGAAATCACATCGTTTTGCTTCAAGAATTGAACCGAATCTTAGGGTGCTGGGGCATCCGTAATACGCCTTTCCTGAACCGCGTTTCGGGAGTTCGACTCTCCCCAGGCCCACTGAATTCCACCTGGCGATTCAACTGGTACACATGTCCCCTCGATGCCTTCGACTGACACAAGGTGCGTCTTTGCAGCAGGATAGCGGCACTTGCGGCCCTCTTACGCAGCCGGCCCCCCACCCGTGCTCTTGGCGACCTGAGGTCGGCAAGAATGGGGGTTGGCAGATGGCTTTGGGGAAAGATAGAATCGCAATCGTGCACTCGGCCCAACAAACCCAGGGGGAAGCATGAACAGAAAGCCGCGCATTCTTTTGATTCAACCGACGACCGTTCATTTGGATTTCACGCCGCTCAAATCAAAACGAAGACTGATCATGGGACTCATGCTTCCGTTGATGGCCGCTCTTACGCCGCCGGAATATGACGTAACGCTCTGCGACGAGCGCCTGGAGGATATTGACTACGACGCCGGCTGGGACCTCGTGGGCATGACGACAACGATTGGTGCATCGCTCCGCGCCTACCAATTAGCGGCGGAATTCCGCAAGCGCGGCATTCCGGTGGTGATGGGAGGCTTCCACGCCACGCTTCAAACGGCAGAGACGCTCCAGCATGCTGACGCTGTGGTCCAGGGCGAGGCCGATAGCGTGTGGCCACAACTCCTCCAGGACTGGCGGGACGGAAAGATGAAGCAGGTGTACAAGGCTGACGCGCTCCACGACCTGAAGGGGGTGCCTCGCCCACGCCACGAGCTGCTCAAATTGAACCGGTACATTTACAAGGCCCTGCCCATCCAGGCCACGCGCGGTTGTCCGTACCGCTGTTCATTCTGTGAGATTCCCGTATTTTACGGTGGCACCTTCCGCTCGCGCCCGATCGGCGAGATCGTCGAAGAAATCAAACAGAACATCCGCATCACCGGCTTCCGCCGCTTTCAGTTCATCGACGATCAGATCGCCGGAAAGCACTTGTTCGCCCGGGAGCTTTTCAAGGCCCTGATCCCGCTCAATATCAAGTTTTCATGCCTCTGGACCATCAACTCGAACAACGACGAGGAGATGCTCGATCTCGCGGCGAAGGCAGGCGTGTTCCACGTGAATATCGGCGTCGAGTCGGTCAGCCAAGACAGCCTGCTTTCCATCAGCAAGGTCCAGAATCACGTCAAAGACTACGAGAAGCTCCTCAGGCGTCTGGAGAGTTACGGCATCTATTATTCGCTCAACTTCCTCTTCGGCCTCGATGAAGATACTCCGGACGCTTTCGACAAGACGCTGCGCTTTTTGCACGAGGTCAAGGCCCCCGAGGCCTTTTTCAATTCGGTCACCCCGCGCAGAGGAACGCCCATGCGCGCGCAGCTCGAGGCCGAGGGCCGAGTGATTGTTCCCGAGGCGGATCAATTTACGAACAACTTCGTGTGCATGTTCATTCCCAAGAACATGACGCCGCAGCAAGTGGAACAGGGTGTGTGGCGATGCACGAAAACCTTCTACTCGCTCAAATCCATGCTCAAGAGGCATTTGTTGCCGCCTCGGAAGTACACCATGCAAGGGCTAGCTTCAAATATGCTTTTCTGGTACGGGGCCTTGCGGCACATCGATCCCGTTGACTACTTCTGATCCGGAAGGCCCAGCCCCACCCCAAGTCAGCCGCATCCTGGCTCCGGCTGGCCAACCAATCGATGCACCATCCTGAACGGGACCGGCGAAAGTGGCCCAGGCGTATCCGTCCTGGAGTTGCACTTCTCGCACGCTTTCCCTTGTCCTCGCCTCGCGGAACGATCAGCACCTTCATACTGTTTGCAGGCGTACGCGCCGTCGCGGCCCGTGCATGAGCGGGCCGAGGAGGCAGCATGTTGCACTCCAGGTCCGCACTCCTCGTGATGCTCCTGGTCACAATTCCTTCTCTGTGGTTGTCGCTTCTAGATGTTCGCGCCCAAGCTCCTCAGGCTGGTCCATCACCCGCCGCTGAGCCGACCGGCCGGACGGCGGGACAGACCGTCGCATCTGACAAGCCTCTGCCCACGCTTGCGGAGCTGCTGAAACGTTACGGGGACGCCGTCGGCGGGCTCGAGAAAGCGAGCCAATTCACCACCCGCAAAATGCACGGCCTTTACCAGAGCGAAGACTCTTCCATCTTCTTCGGCATCGACATCCTTCAGAAGGCTCCGAACAAAACCTACATGAAAATCGCTCTGCCGCAGGATATGTTCATTCACGAAGTGTGCGACGGCAAGTCCGCATGGCTGGAAGATCCACGCGGCGGGGTGCACGAGTACACTGGCGCCGCTCTCCAGGACCGCATACGCCGCGCAGACTTCTACGGCTCAGCGAGCGGTCTCTTGCTGAAACTCACCGGAAAGGTCACTGGGACCGCCGCAGTGGGCACACACACCGCTTACGTCGTCCAGACGGCCCCGCGAGAGAATCTCGTCGAAAACTCATACTTCGACGCCGATAGCGGCCTCCTGATCCGTGAAGATTCCATCCTCACTACGCCCGGAGGCGCGGAGAGAGTGGAAACCTACTTCGATGACTACCGCGAAGTGGATGGCATCCGCGTTCCCTTCCGCACGCGCCACGTAGAGAAGGGCTCGATCTTCAGCATTCGCCTCATCCAGGTGAAGCATAATGTGCCGGTGGACGACGGGCTCTTCGTGAAGCCTGCTTCCTCGACGCCGTAGGCGCCCGGCCACAAATCCAGCGGCAGCGATCTCCGGCAGTTCGGAGGAATGGAAGACCACGGAACCACCCCGCCCTGTGAGCCGCTCCAACCTCCGGCGGTAAAAGACATTTCTGTATAATTGTCAGGGGCGAAGGAATCGGCCTGCCACGGACCAAATCCACTGCAAAGGAGTGCCGCGCCATGCAGGAGACGGTGGAACAATACAAGCAGCGCATGATGGGGTATCTCGGCAATCAAAAGGCGGTCAAGGTGCAAGCCGCAACGGCCGGCAAGCTCGTGCGGCTGGTGAAGAAGGCTCCGCGGGCAAAACTGATGAAGCGGCCGGAACCGGGGAAGTGGTCGGTGGCGGAGATTCTCGCCCATCTCGCGGATGGAGAGATCGTCCTGGGTTGGCGGATGAGGAGCATTCTCGGCGCGCCGGGAGCGCCGATTGCCGCGTTCGACCAGGACAAGTGGGCTGAGGCGGGAAATTACGCCAAGCGCGATCCGCAATTGTCACTGCGGGTCTTCCGGACCCTGCGCGAGGCGAATCTGAGCCTCTTGAAATCACTCCAGCCGGAACAGTGGAGGCAGTTCGGCATCCATGCCGAGCGCGGCAAAGAAAGTATCGAGCGGATCGCGCAGATGATGGCGGGGCACGATATCAATCACCTCCGGCAAATCGAAGCCATCCTCGCCCCAAAGAAAAAGTAGTCGCGAACAGGCATGCATGCGCATCAACCGATGCGCACCTGCAAGACGCTCCCCGGGTCCCAAGTGCGTCTGAGGGCAATGGCGGCTTCCCGCCTGCGGGTTTAGGCGGAGCCAGCTACTGTCCATTCCGCGATCGTTACCCGGTCGTCAGGCGAGCTCGGATGGAAGGAAGAAGTAGGCGATCTCGAACTCGGCGGTTTCGGGCGAGTCGGATCCGTGGGTGGCGTTGAGGCGCACATCGATTCCGAACTCGCGGCGGATGGTCCCCGGAGCGGCCTTGGCGGGATCGGTGGCGCCCATGAGTTCGCGCCACTTCGCGATGGCGTTTTCAGCTTCGAGGACGATTGCGAAGATGCGGCCCGATGTCATGTGGCTCGCCAGGTCCTCGAAGAATGACTTGCCGTGGTGAACGGCATAAAAGCCTTCCGCTTGTGCCTTCGTCAATTGGAGTGTCTTGATGGCGACGATTCGAAAGCCGGCCCGGTGGATCCGGCAGAGAATATCTCCAGCGATGCCGCGCTCAACCGCGGGCGGCTTGATTAAAGCGAGAGTGCGTTCAAGAGCCAACTCAGTCCTCCGTAAGAGTTTGTTCCCGTAAAATTAGCACAAGCGGCCCAGGCTGAGAACCGGCAAGACGAACGTCGCGCGTTCCGTTGCGCTACAGCACGGCGGCGACCGTCGACCCGATTTCCGCAGGGCTCTGCACCGTGCGAATACCGGCCGCGCTCATGGCCGCGTATTTATCCTTGGCTGTGCCCTGTCCGCCGCTGATGATTGCGCCGGCGTGGCCCATGCGCCGTCCCGGCGGCGCGGTTTGTCCCGCGACAAAGCCGATCACCGGCTTCTTGAGGTGGGCCCTGACGTATTCGGAGGCTTGCTCTTCGGCGTTGCCCCCGATTTCTCCGATCATGACGATGGCGCGCGTGCCGGGGTCCTCGTTGAACAGGTGAATCGCGTCCAGGAACGTGGTGCCGACGATGGGGTCGCCTCCGATGCCGATGCAGGTGGACTGGCCGATTCCGAGGCGAGTGAGCTGATCCACGGCTTCGTAGGTGAGCGTGCCGCTGCGGCTGATGACGCCTACGTGGCCCTGCTTGTGGATGCGGCCGGGCATGATGCCGATCTTACATTTGCCCGGAGAGATGATGCCGGGGCAATTGGGGCCGATGAGACGTGTTTTCGATTTATCCATGGAGGCGACGACGCGCACCATGTCGAGCGTCGGGATCCCTTCCGTGATGCAGACGACGAGCGCGATGCCGGCGCCGGCAGCTTCGAGGATGGCGTCGGCGGCATACGGAGGTGGAACGAAAATGACCGAAGCGTCAGCGCCGGTGGCGGCGACAGCTTCCGAGACGGTGTTGAAGACCGGGCGCTCCAGGTGCCGCGTGCCGCCTTTGCCCGGCGTGATGCCGCCGACCACGTTTGTGCCATACTCCATCATCTGCTGCGCATGAAAAGTTCCTTCGCGGCCGGTGAAGCCCTGGACGATCACGCGCGTGCGTTCGTCAACCAAAATGCTCATGGAGCACCTGCCAATCGGACCGCCTTCTCCGCCCCATCCTTCATATTTTCGCCAATTGTGAAGCTCAGGCCGGAATCGCGCAGGATCTTCTGGCCCTGCTCGACGTTTGTTCCTTCCATGCGGATGACGACGGGCACTTTGAGCTGAAGCTCCCTGGCGGCAGTGACAACGCCGGTGGCCAGGACGTCGCAGCGGAGGATGCCGCCGAAAATGTTGATGAAGACGGCGCGAACGCTCGGGTCGCCGACAAGGATTTGGAAAGCGTTCTTCACCTGCTCGGCAGAGGCGCCGCCGCCGACGTCGAGAAAATTCGCTGGTGCGCCGCCGGCGAGCTTGATGATGTCCATCGTGGCCATCGCCAGGCCCGCACCGTTGACCATACAGCCGACGCGGCCGTCGAGTTTGATGTAGTTGATGCCGAACTTGGAAGCTTCGACTTCGAGCGGGTCCTCCTCGTCAAGGTCGCGCAATTCACTTAGCTCTTTGTGCCGGAAGAGCGCGTTGTCGTCGAACGTTATCTTGGCGTCCAGAGCCACGAGGCGCCCGTCCCCCGTGAGCACGCAAGGATTGATTTCGATGAGCGAAGCGTCGGTATCGAGAAAGGCGCGGTAGAGCGCCTGGAGAAATGCCACCGCGTACTTCATCTCTTCGGCGGTGAGCCCCAGGGCGAAAGCGATCTTGCGTGCTTGGTAAGGCAGCAAACCGGCAGCAGGCTGAATTGGCTCACGGAGAATTGCGCCGGGATTCTGTTTGGCGACCTCTTCAATCTCCATGCCACCCGCGGCGCTCGCCATGAAGACGGGCAATCCCACGGCGCGGTCCACGAGAAGGCCGAGATAGAGCTCGCATTTGATGTCCAGGCCTTCCTCGATGAGCAGGCGGCGGACGATCCGGCCGGCCGGTCCCGTCTGCTGCGTGACCAGGGCCTTGCCGAGCAGGCTGGCCGCGATGTCGGCGGCTTCGGCAGCCGAACGCGCCAGCTTGACGCCGCCGCCCTTGCCGCGGCCTCCGGCGTGGATCTGCGCCTTCACCACGACAACCGGCACGCGCAGCCGCTCGGCAGCCGCGAATGCCTCCTCCTTGCTGAATGCCACTTCGCCTCGGGGCGTGGTGACCCCATAGCGGGCCAGGATGGCCTTGGCTTGATACTCGTGAATCTTCATCGGGGGATCGTCGGTGTTAGAATTTGCGCGCCCACGAGACAATCGAGTTTACCGGGAACGCGCGGCACGGGCAAGGAGGCGACGTCAGGGTTGACGGTGGGAGCCGCGCTGCGAGACCCTCGAACGGCGACCTTTTTCTTATGTTGAAGCGGATCATCGAACGAATCGACGCGGGCGGCCACCTCTCGCGAGCGGAAGCGGAGGCGGCGATGGAGGAGCTGCTCGCCGGCCGGGCGCAACACGAAGAGATTGTGCGGCTGCTGGGCGCCATGCGTGCGCGTCCCTATAACGTGGATGAACTCGTGGGTTTTGCCGCAGCGATGCGGCGGCGCGCCCAACCTGTCTTCCGGCCAGGTGAGCCGCTGCCGGAGCGGCTGGTGGACACCTGCGGCACCGGCGGAGACGCGAGCGGCACGTTCAACATCTCGACGGCGGCGGCGATCGTGGCGGCGGCCGCAGGTGCGCGTGTGGCCAAGCATGGAAACCGCTCGGTGAGCTCGCGCAGCGGCTCGGCCGACGTTCTCGAAGCGCTGGGTGTGTGCATCGACTTGCCCCTCGAGCGCTCGGGCGAGGCCATACGCGAGATCGGCATCGGGTTTCTGTTCGCCCCGGCGGCGCATGCTGCTACGCGACACGCCATGCCCGCCCGGCGAGAGCTGGGCGGCCGTACGATTTTCAACCTGCTCGGGCCGCTGACGAACCCAGCGGGGGTGCGGGCACAGGTTGCAGGCGTGTTTGCGGAGGATGCCGTCGAGCTTGTCGCGCGGGCGCTTGCGGAGCTGGGTGCGGAGCGGGCGTTTGTGGTCCACGGTGCGGGCGGACTCGACGAAATCTCGCTGGCGGGAGAAACCTTGGTGACCGAAGTGCGCGACGGCGGTGTGCAGACGTACATGGTGACGCCGGAGGAGTTTGGTGTGGCGCGCGCGCCGAAGGAAGCGCTGCGCGGCGGCGACGCGGCTGAAAATGCAGGGCTCATCCGGAGGGTTTTTGCCGGAGAAACCGGGGCCTTGCGCGATATCGTCGTCGTGAACGCGTCTGCGGCGCTTGTGGCGGCAGGCGTGGCGAAGGGTTTTCGCGAAGGCGCGCGCCGGGCAGCCGAGGCAATCGATTCTGGCGCGTCCGCAGACAAGCTGGATGAACTGGTGACGTTTACGGCCATTTGAGAGCTGTCCGCGCCTACCAGAGCGATGCGCAAGACGGGGAAGCAGTTGTCGTGACGACCATCAACCGTCCCTGCAGGCCGACAATCGCCAGACGATCGCGAACCCTCGCTCTGTCGCTGGCGTTTCTGTCGTGTCCGGCGCTGGCGCAGAAGTCCACTGCGACCCCGCAGGCGGCAGCACCTCCCCAGCACGTCTGGCTGCCACCCGCGCAGGTGGCGCAGGAGGCCCGCGACTTCCGCACGGACAACGAAGACCGCATCGTCCGCGAGCTTGTCGAATTGCTCGAGATTCCTAACGTCGCTGGCGATGCAGAAAACATCCAGCGGAACGCAGTGAAGCTTCGCGAAATGCTGGAGGCGCGCGGCATCGAAACGCATTTGCTGCCGAGCGCCGGGCGCGGGCCGGTCATTTTCGGGAAGCTTCTCACTCCGGAGGCGGCGCGCACGGTGGTTTTCTACGCGCACTACGATGGGTACGCCGTGTACCCCGCGGCATGGACGAGCGGAAAACCCTTCGAGCCGGCGCTCTGGACAGCCGCCATAGAGGGGGGTGGCAAACGAACTTCGTTTCTCGAGGCAGGCCATGACCAAGGTGTTGAATACCAGGACGACTGGCGCGTTTATGCACGCTCGGCGGCGGACGACAAGGCGCCCATCGTGGCGCTGCTCGTGGCGATTGATGCGTTGCGGGCCAACCGGATTCCGCTGGCCGTCAATCTGAAGATCATTCTCGACGGTCAAGGTGAGGCGGACTCGCCGGAGCTCGAACGTGTCGCCGCGCTGAACAAAAGCCCATTGGGCGGAGATGTGCTGATTACGACCGAAGGGCCGGCGGACTCATCGGGACGGCCGGTTGTGTCGTTCGTCAGCGGCGGCAGCGGGCCGCAGGCAGCGCACCCGCCAAAGGATTCACTGGTCGCGCGGAAGGTGGTGGAACTGGTCGAAGGCGCTGCCGGAGATTTTGCGAAGCAATCTACGATCGAGGAGCGCGGGCCGGTGCGCATTTTCGAGCGGCTGGGACTGCCGGTGATCGCCGTACCCATCGTGAATTTCGACAGCCACCAGCACGCGGCCGACGAAAACGTGCGGCTGGGCAATGTGTGGCGCGGGATCGAGATCTACGCCGTCTTACTGGCCGACCTGACCTGGTGAGCGCCGAGTTCCGCCGCTACAAAGAGAGGAAGTTCTGCAGAAGCCGCATGCCGGGCTCCGTGAGGACGGATTCGGGGTGGAATTGCACGCCCTCGACCCTGAACTTCCTGTGGCGCAAGCCCATGATGATGCCATCGGAAGTTTCGGCGGAGATCTCGAGCGACCGCGGCAATGACTTGCGCTCGACGATGAGCGAATGGTAGCGCGTGGCGGTGAACGGATTCGGCAGCTTGTGGAAGACGCCCTTGCCGTCGTGCCGGATTTCGCTGATTTTGCCATGGAACAACTTAGGCGCGCGCACGACCTTTCCGCCGAAGGCTGCGCCGATGGCCTGATGTCCCAGACACACGCCCAGAATGGGGATTTCGCCGGCGAAGCGTTCAATGAGCTCGATCGAGATGCCTGCTTCCGCGGGCGTGCATGGGCCGGGCGAAATCACGATACGTTCGGGGCGGCGGCGGGCGATCTCGTCCAGGGAAATTTTGTCGTTGCGGCGAACGTCGATATCGCAACCGAGCTGGCCGAGGTACTGAGCCAGGTTGTAGGTGAACGAATCGTAGTTGTCGAGCAGAAGGATCATTTTCCCTTCTTGCGTTTCGCCGGCGTTCGCGCGTGGGCAGTTTCGAGCGCCGCGACGAGCGCGCGCGCTTTGTTCACCGATTCCTGATATTCAAGCCCGGGCGAAGAGTCGGCCACGATGCCGCCGCCCGCCTGGACGTGCGCCACGCCCTGCTTCATCACCATCGTGCGAAGCGCAATGCACGAATCGAGGTTACCCGAAAAATCGAGATAGAGGATGGCGCCGGCATAAATGCCGCGGCGCGTGCGCTCCAGCTCTTCGATGATTTCCATCGCGCGGACCTTGGGCGCGCCGGAAACCGTGCCGGCCGGGAAGCAGGCCATGAGAGCGTCGAGACAGTCCACGTCCTCGCGCAGCCGGCCGCGAAGCGAGGACACGATGTGCATGACGTGGGAGTAACGCTCGACGAACATGAGGTTTTCGGCCCGCACCGAGCCGTACTCGCAGACGCGGCCCAGGTCGTTGCGGCCGAGATCCACCAGCATGATATGTTCGGCACGCTCTTTTTCACTCGCGAGCATTTCCTTTTCCAGGCGGAGGTCTTCGGCCTCATCCCGGCCGCGGGGGCGCGTGCCGGCGATGGGCCTGTAGAAGGCTTCACGCCCCTGAACCTTGACGAGCATCTCCGGCGAGCTCCCGATGACCGCGACGTCGTTGAGTCGCAAGTAGAACAGGTAAGGAGAGGGATTGAGTGCGCGCAGGGCGCGGTAGACCTCGAAGGGCTCGGCGGCCGTGCGCGCCGAAAAGCGCTGGCTCAGAACGACCTGAAATGCGTCGCCGGCGCGGATGTACTGCTTGGCTCGGCGCACGGCGGCACAGAACTCGCTGCGGCGGAAATTCGAGCTGACCTTGAGCGGGGACGGACGTGTGGCCGCGCCAGATGCCGAAGCGCCCTCGGCCGCGGAGGGCAGTTCGAGCAGGCGACGCGTGTCCGCGACTTCGCGGACTGCGGCGTTGTACTTCGAGCGCAGGCTGCCGGCGCCTTCGGTGAATACATTGCGCACGATGAAAAGGCGGTGCTGAACGTGATCGAAGGCCACGAGGCCGAGGTAGAACATGAGCACAGCGTCAAAGAGTCCCACGTCATCACGCAGGCGGCGAGGGAGGCGCTCGATCAAGCGCACCATATCGTAGGAGAAATAGCCGATGGCGCCAGCCACCAGCGGCGGGAGCCCGGGGACGCGCACCGGGCGATACCGGCGGATGCGTTGCCGGAGGAACTCGATGGGGTTGTACTCCTGCCAGATGAGGCGATCGCGGCTTTCAAAGACGCATGCACCGGCCGCGAAACGAAAGACCTCTGCGGGATGCGCGCCAACAAATGTGTAGCGCGCGATTTTCTCGCCCCCTTCGACGCTTTCGAGCAAGAACGAGTAGCGGGCGTCCTGCGCGAGGCGGAGATAGGCGGATACCGGGGTCAGCAGATCGGCGCTGATGGTTTCGTAAACGGGGATGAGGTTGCCATGGCGCGCCAGCCGGGAAAACGTGCGGAAGTCGGGCTGGATCATCGCGCGCCTCGCCGGCGCCCGTCTTCAACTCGCAGCATGCGGAGGACGGCTCGGCGCATAGCCGTTTCAGGAGCGCGCTGGCCGGTCCAGATCTCCCATTGCGCCGCGCCCTGTGCGAGAAACATTTCGAAGCCGGAAATTGCGGTGAGACCGCGCCGGCGGGCAAGCGCCAACAGGCGAGTTTCCAGGGGTCGGTAGATGAGGTCCATGACGACTTGACAGTTTAACTCCGGCGCCTCGAGAGGCGAAACCCCGGCGCGAGGATGCATGCCGACGGGCGTCGTATTGACGATGGCGTCAAAGAACTCTGAGCGCAGCGCGCGGCGCGGCAAGGCTTCGCCGCCGACTACGCGGGCCAGCGTCCGAGCGCGCTCGGGACGCCGGGCGCAGATGGCCACAATGGCTCCGGCGCGCGCGAGCGCGAAAGCTGCCGCCCGGGCAGCTCCTCCGGCGCCGTACAAAAGCACGCGGCTGCCGCGAAGGGGCAAGCGGTGCTCGAGCGTGCGGAGCACGCCCACATAGTCGGTGTTCGCCCCCCAGAGGCGGCCGTCCGATCGAATGACGACGGTATTTACGGCGCCGATTTCAGCGGCAAGCGGATCACAATCGTCGAGATAGCGCAGAATGGCGCGCTTGTGCGGGATGGTCACACTGAAGCCTCGCAGTCCGAGCCGAGCCGCAGCGGCAAGGAAGTCCCGCAGGTCACGCACGAGGAAGGGGACGTAAACAGCGTTGACGCCACGGGCCACAAAGCCGGTATTGTGCAGGAGCGGCGAGAGAGAGTGGCCGATGGGATCGCCGATCACACCGTAGACCGCAGTGTGACGGTCCAGACGATGGACGCGATAAAGATGCTTCATCTCGGCGAGCGGCGCTTGACCTGGCGCGGTCGCTTGAGAGACCGGGGCATAGGTCAAGGCGCTGCCGAAGCGCAGAGCCAGAACGCGCGCCGGGAGGCCAACCTCGCTCATCGGCATGACCACGACGTTGGGTTTGCGGCCAGCCAGCGCCAGCAGGCGGACGCTATCAGCAATCGATCTGGCTAGCGCCGCGACCTTCACGGCATCGGCGCGCGTGGGCCTCTGGATTGTGCGCCGCCATTTCACGATGAACCGCGAAAGCCCCGGCGGCGTGCGCCGAAAATCGTGAAAGGACACCATAATTCGGGCAGGACTGAGAAACTCGCGCACAGCGGCGAGAGGAATCTTCCGCAAGGATTCCACTTCGAGGTCGCACCAGGAGCAGCCGGCGGCGACGGCACGCTGAAGGATGACCAGTTGGCCGCTTACATCGCCTGCGCAAAACCCTCCCCCTTCGCGGCGGCGGCAGGTGGCAATCAGGCTGGCCCCGTGGAGGTGTTGGCTACCCAGCCAGGCGAGGAGCCGCGACCGCTCACCGTCGTCCTTAAGCCAGTCAAGGCGCAGCTCTGCGGTGCCAGTTTCGCGAAGCGCCACGCGGAGTTGGCGGATCATCTCTCGGGCCGTCGGACCGGCGACCACGGCGGCGAGGCCAGGGGCCCCTTTAAGCCGGCTCTTCGAGCCGCGGCCAAAGAGCCTGCGATCTTGTGTCGTTTCAGACATTCAGGCGAAGGGTTCGCTTGTATCACGCGGTGACAAATGTGTAAAGCGGGGCTGCGGGTTTCCTTGACGCTCCCCGTGGCGGATGCTACGTTCGCGGTGTTGAGTGTCCACTTGGCTCCGCCTCGCGGGGCGCTTCAACTGAGGGAGTGTCTTCAATGCGCGCACAGCTCGTGGGATTGTCTTTGGCCTTTCTCGTCGCGGGGGGAATCGCGGACGCCCCGATGAGTCGCGGTACGCCTCAACCACAGGATCAGAATGCTCAGTCGACCCACCAGCCCGATCTTTCCTCGGTCTACTGCTCCGGCAAAGTGACCGATGACAAGGTGCCGACCGACGCCTACATCATCTCGGGTGAAGAATCCAACGCCAAGACGGAGTTTCACCAAGGCGACTACGTTTTCATAAACAAAGGTTCGAATCAGGGCGTGCGCGAGGGTGACCAATTCTCCGTCATCCGGGCGGAGAAAGACCCGCTCTCGGTGGTGTGGTTCAAGTGGCAGAAGAAGCTCCTGGGCGCCATGGGTACACTCTATTCGGACGTCGGCCGCGTGCGCGTGACCACTGTTCAACCCAATGTTTCTATCGCCAAGGTGGCCTTCTCCTGCGTCCCCATGCTGCGTGCCGACATCGTTCGGCCGTATGAGGACCGCCCCGCACCACCTTACAAGGACTCCACAAAGCAAGACTATTTTGCGCCGGTGAGCGGAAAACCGGTGGCCATGATCGTGACCATGAGAGATTTCTTCCAAGAGGCGGGCGCAGGTTCGACGGTTTATGTCAACTTGGGCACTGCACAGGGTGTGAAGGTCGGAGATTACTTCCGCGTTTTCCGCTACCAGGGCTCGCGCAACGACACCCTTGTCGAGCCTGAGAGCTTTCAGTACAAACTCTACGGTTTTGGCAGCACCCCCGTGCGCTACACCTGGAAGGATCTCCCGCGGCAAATCCTCGGTGAGGGCGTCGTGATAAATGTCAGCCGAAATTCCTCAACCGTGCTCTTGACGAATAGCCGAATCGAGATCTTCGCCGGAGATTACGTCGAGATCGAATAGAGTCCCGGGGCAGTTTCTAGGCACTTCTTCAAGAGAGCCCGAGCCTTCCGAACTGGCTCGGGCTTTTTTGTCAGCGCCTGGTCCGTGATTGTCGACGCCACTGCTGCGTTTCGGCCCCCGGCAAGTAGTGCAGGGGCATGGCTGGCGCGGTCCCGACTTCTCTCGGCAATCCATCTCTGTGCGCCAAAGCATCAGCGCGTTGCTACAGAGGCTGGATAGCTCGGTCTGACGGGAACGGACATAAGCGGCGGGATCGATTTAGGACTTGCCCAATTCTCGCTCCGAGAACACTTCGCAGGTGAAGGCGCGAATCTCGGTCGCTGGATCCTTCCAAGCATCCAGAGGGAGAGCTGCCTTGCGGCAGGTTTCTTCGAGAAATCGCTCCCGTGAGAGTCCATGCTCGGTGGCCACCTGAGGCAAGAGCAGCCCACGTTGCCAACCGCGTGAGATCAGCAGGCCGTGACGCCCGATTTCGATGTCCTCGGGACGAGTATTCTCCGGCGGTGTGAGGATGGATATCTCGATTTCAAGATCGGGGATTTCTTCCGAACATACAGGATCAAAGCGGGGATCGTGCAGGGCAGCGCTTACGGCGCAGCGCATCACCGTATCGGCGAGGGGCTCGGTGGCTTCGATATGGCCAATGCATCCGCGCAGCCGTCCAAGTTGATGCAGAGTAACGAAGGCGCCGGCATGCTGCGCCAGGCTTGGACTCGCAGAGGCTTCTTCCAGGAGGCGATGGTGTACAACGCCTTCAACGATTGCCCGGCGTGCCAGCCGGAGCAAAGCCCGGTGGTCCTCTTCACAGAGCGGCGACATCCTGCGACTTCTTGCGACGCTCGAGCAATCGCAGGCGGCGCCGCTGCTTGATGCTTTCGTCCACCTGGCTCCAGAAACGGAGAAAGTACTGCACAGCAGACGCCACGGCGCTGATCACCACGAGCCAGAGTAAGAGGAGTGCGAGTGGCTTGAAGAACGGGTGCCGCCCCCCGAGAATAACCACAGCCACGGCCAAAACCTGCAGGACCATTTTGGTCTTGCCCAGCGCCGAAGCCTGGATGGTGAAGCCTTCAGCGGAGGCGATATTGCGCAGGCCAAGAACCGTGAATTCGCGGCCGACGATGATTACCACCATCCAAGCGGGAACCAAGTGCATATCCACCAGGGAGACGAACGCTGCGCAAATGAGCAACTTGTCGGCAATGGGATCGAGCAGGATGCCGAGGGTGGTTACTTGCAAGCGGCGCCGCGCGAAGTAGCCATCCGCCCAATCGGTGAACGCCGCAGCGAGAAGGATGAGCACACCCCAAATCTCGAAGTGGATACCGACTCCCCACAGTTCCATGTTGGGGCTGCGTGTCAGAAGCACGGCGATCAGCAACGGAACAAAGAAGATACGCAGTATGGTAAGCGTGTTGGGGAGATTCATGGCTGCTCAGACGGACGAGTAACCGCCCCATCACGGTCTTCGCCCGCGAGGAGCCTCACTATATCCCCCGCCCCCAGCGGCGTCAATGCCTGCGCTCAGCGGAGCCCAGTACTTCAGCGGCAACAGTTGGGCGGCAGGCGGGGGGTACAGACCCGATACCGATTCGATACACTTTGCTGCAAGGTTGTGCAAATTTACCGTACAGAAATATATTCTGGTAACCCCACCCGGAGCCCACGAGAATGGCCGGAAGTCACCGTAACATACTGTAGATACAATGGATACAGGAGAACGTGCGACGGCCCTGGCAAGCCTGGCCTTCCGCCCCAGAGCGTCAGTCGGGGTGCGCGGACTAATTTCCACACGGATTTCCACAGAATGCTGCCGAGCAAGGGGTAAGGAATGCAACGCGGGGGAAAACCTCTCAAAGCGGCTACAGACGCAGGTTTGATGTGGTTAACTCGGAAGGTACTCTGCTGTGGCTTGCCGCATGCCTGCAAAAACTCGGCTGCGGGTTTCCAGAGTCGCCGCATCAAGAATCTCCTTGGGCTCTCGAGAAAGCGTCGCCGAAAACTCCGCGACGACATTAGCAATGGCTCGGACCTCGCAGGACGCGCGCAGGAAGAAAGAGAAGAGCACTCAATAACGCGAGTACACCTCCGACGGCGATGCCCATGATGCGAAAAGGCAGCAGCAACAGCCAAATGAACGGATAGAGAACCAGTGCAAGAATGGCCAGTGGCCAGCAGAGGACCAACAGAATGCACCAAAGGAGGAATTTGGTCATCGCACGATCCCTCTGATTGTATCTACGCGCGCGGCGGCGTGGAAGTTCCCTGTGGGGGCAGCTTCCCGTCGAGCCGCAGGCGGCTGGCGACAGAAGCAGGCATCTCCGCCTCAAGCCTCATGTGTGAATCTTCCACTTCCGAGTGCAGAACGCGGCCGAGCGCGTGCACGAGAGCGAGTGTCCGACCATCGGAGAGAGGCAGGCGCAGCTCGAGTCTGACGATGGGATCAAGAGGAAGGGCTGCATCGATGCGGCCAAGGAGCTCATCAAGACCGCGCCCAGCAAGCGCCGAGACAAACACCGGTGCCTCCCCGCCCGGCCCGTTCGCGCGGAGGAGGGGAGCAAGCTGTTCCTCACTGATCAGATCAACCTTGTTGAAGACCCGGAGTCGCGGCCGATCCTCGGCGCCGAGCCCCGCGAGAATCTTCTCGACCTCGGCATCGAGCTCATCGTGCTGGGGACTCGAAATGTCGCTGATGTGAAGGAGCAGCGCGGCTTCCTGCACTTCCTCGAGCGTGGCGCGAAATGCGGTTAAGAGCCCTTTGGGCAAATCGCGGATGAAACCGACTGTGTCGGAGAGGAGCACGCGGCGATTGGAAGGCAGCCGAATGGCGCGGATGGTGGGATCAAGTGTGGCAAACATGCGCGAGGAAACTGCCACGCCGGCGTGACTCAGGGCGTTGAAGAGCGTGGATTTTCCGGCATTCGTGTAACCGACCAAGGCCACCGTGCCGATTGGAACTGCCTGGCGGGTTTCGCGGCGCTGGCTGCGCTGACGGCGAATATCTTCGATGTCGCTCTCGATGCGGCGAACACGGTCGCGGATGCGGCGGCGGTCGGTTTCCAGTTTCTTTTCGCCGGGGCCACGGACACCGATGCGCCCAGCACCCCCACCCGCACCGCCTGCGCCGCCCGCACCGCTCTTGCCGCCGAGACGCGACATCTCCGTGCCATGGCCCGCCAGGCGCGGCAATAGATAGGTGAGCTGGGCGAGCTCGACCTGCAGCTGGCCTTCGCGGCTGCGGGCGTGCCGCGCGAAAATGTCCAGGATCAGCTGGGTGCGATCGATGACGCGGCATTCGGTGGCGCGCTCGATATTGCGCTGCTGCATGGGGGAGAGGTTACGGTCGAAAATGACGAGCGCGGCCCGGCGCGCGCGGGCTTCACTGCTGACTTCTTCGAGCTTGCCGCGGCCCACGAGCGTCGCGGGGTCAGGCGCATCGCGAAGCTGAAACATGGTTCCGGCAATTTCGGCGTCGGCGCTGCGCGCCAACTCGACCAATTCGGCCAGCGATTCGCGTTCGGGTTCGCCCGCGGGGACGCCCGGCAGCCGGGGAGCACGCTTCCAGCCGACCCCGACGAGAAGCGCGCGTTCCTGAACGCCAATACTGTGCTGTGCTTTCATTCGCGTGGAGGCCGGAGGGACGGACAAACGTGGAGCGTGGAACCCATGCGCACCACCTCACTTGATTATACGCCCTTCGGGCACGCCGGGGCGGCGCCGGTACTCTGCTTGCGGACCCAGGCAAGTGCCGCCTGCTGCGCCGCGGGTTCGTCGCCGAATGTTTCCAGCCAGTGCACACCGCTTTCGCGGCGAAACCATGTCATCTGACGCTTGGCGTACCGCCGCGTCGCCTGAGCGATCGTCGCCGCGGCTTCCTCCAGCGAGAGTTCTCCTCGCAGATGTGCGCGCAGCTCGCGGTAGCCAATAAAGTCGAACGGCTTCGCGTCCCCCGGCAGCCCGGCGGCGAGCAGCCGCTGCACTTCCGCGAGCCAACCGCGCTCGAGCATCGCGTCCACCCGCGCGCGAATGCGGGCGTAGAGAGCTTCACGCGGCGGCAGAAGGCCAATCTTCAGCGCGTTCCAACCCACCAGCGGCGTCCGCCCCGCGCGGTGCACATCCGAAAGAGGGCGCCGTGAGAGAAGGCAAACTTCAATGGCGCGGATGAGCTTCTGCTCATCGCCCGCTGCGATATGTGCTGCCGCTTCCGGGTCGAGCCGCACGAGCAGTCTGTGCAGATGTCCAGAGGCATGCCTCGAAGCGCTCACCCTGAGGCGCTTACGCAACTCATCCGACCGCCCGGGAGCATCCGCCAATCCTTCGAGAAGTGCGCGCAAATACAGTCCCGTGCCGACAGTGAAGACCGGCAGCCGGCCGCGGCGGTGCAAGTCCTCGAGCACCTCCAGCGCCATCCGGCGATACCCGCCGGCGGTCGATTCCTCCTCCGGCTGCAGGACATCGAGCAGGTGGTGCGGGATGCCGCGGCGCTCGCCGAGCGTTGGTTTGGCCGTGCCGATATCGAATCCGCGATAGAGTTGCGTCGAGTCGCAAGCCACAACTTCGCCGCCGAGTTGTTCTGCAAGGAATACACCCAGCGCCGACTTGCCGGCAGCGGTCGGGCCGACGACAGCAATCAGCGGCAGGGAAGCAACGGGGTTCTGCAAGGCAGGCCACTCATTTGAGCAACATCAGTGAAGCAGGAAGCGCCATGCTCGGAACGATAATAGGATCAGTACGAGGAGACCGAGCAAGAGGCTGCCGAGAACTTGCTGGCGATTGATCTTCACTGCTGCCCGTAATTCACCGGCAGATTGTACCAATAGCCGAACCGCAGCTCAATGTAAGGACCGCTGAAAGCCGAAGGCAAGGGCGGGAAAGGGCTGGAAGAACGAATGGAAGAAATCGCAGCGCGATCGAGAGGCTCCTTTCCTGATGTGTGCATAAGTGACGGCTCGGCCCCCGGGACCGTTCCATCTCGCATGATCCTAAACTGGAGCACGACGACGCCTTTCTCCCCGAGCCGGACCGATTCCGGCATTACCGCAAACCAGTTCTGTTTCACACTTGCATACACGCGCGCGAGGTAGTTCGAGAAATCCACTCCCTCGGTGGGCGTCAACATCTGGATGCCGCTGTAGGCAGTGGCCCCTCCCCCTCCGCCCGGAAAACCGGTTCCAGGGACTCGCCCGCCCGAGACGATTGAGCCGGGATTCGAATCCCGAGCTCCTTCGCGAGCGGATTCCTCGAGTCCCCGGCCAGGTGAGATCTTTGGGAGGATCAGGCCCGGCGGTTTCGGTTGGTCGTCGGGAGACTCGAGCCTGGGCGTTGGCCGCGTGGCATTCAGTTGTTGCTGGAGCTGATCTGGGAGCGCGGCTTGCGGTTTGGGTGCTTCGGGAAGGTTTTTCACCACGCGCTCGGGTTCGGGCTCGCCGGGGAGCGGCTTCGGCTCCATTTCCGGCGGAGCGATCCTGCGGAGAACGCGCGGGTCCACACGCATCAGTTCGCTGGGCGGCTGGGCAGGGCGGGCGATCTTCGGCGGCTCGCTCAGCGCCGGGGGGAGGAACACCATCCCAAGGTTCTGGCGGCTGATCTCGAGTTGGCTCTGGGCGTGCGAGCGCTCCGGAAACAGCCGGGGCTCGAACAGGATGAATGCAATCAGCAGGACGTGGAAGACGACCGAGGATACGCGCGACGCGCTGCCTTCCCGAAAGGTGCGGGGGATGCGAGGCTCCTCGGGCGAAGCGAGGAGCTGCACGTTGCCGGTGTTGAAGACGTCCGGGTCCACGACTTCGGGAAGCATCTCGGGACGAGCGGGTGCCCGGAGAGCAATCACCGGCGGGGCGGCGTCGGCAGGAATGGCGATGCGCGTATCGGCGGCCCGGAATGCGGGAGGACGCGCTCCAGCGGGCGCCTCCAATGGCCTGACGGGAAGATCGCGCGGCACCACGACCCGTGCGGCTATGGACTCGAGCGGCAGCGAGGCAGGTATCGACGTGCGCGTTTCGAGCGGTCCCTGAACGAAATAGGCGGGAATCAGCGTACGGTCGTCGAGCGCCGTGACTGTCTTGTGCAGCTCCGTCGAAGGCGACTCAGCCGGACGCGCGTTCCAAGGAACCAGCGTGCGAGGGATCATGGCGTTATCGGTGGCGCTGAGAAGGCATCCACTTGGACGCGCCGGCCGTGCTCCTGGATGCCTGCCATGACGCGGCAAGCCAGTTCGAGGGCGCGGCGGCCGGCGGCGCCATCCACGCGTGCGGCGCGGCGCGTGCGCACGCTCTCTAGGAACGCGGCCAGCTCGGCGTGGAGCGGCTCCTCCGCCTTGGCCGGCAGTTTTTCAAACACGAAATCGGGTCGCGGGCCGGGCTGGCGAACGCGGATGCGCATGGCGTCTCGGCGGGCGTAGTCGAGCGAAAGGTATTCGCGTTGCTGGAAGAAGCGCATCTTGCGCACGCGCTCGGTGGAAACCCGGCTCGCCGTGACATTGGCCACCGCGCCGGAGGCAAACTCGATGCGCGCATGGGCGATGTCCACCTTTTCAGTGAGGACCGGAATGCCAACGGCCTTCAGATCCACCACCGGCTCGCGGACCAGAGCGAGTAGGATGTCCAGGTCGTGGATCATGAGGTCGTAGACGACGTCCACATCCAGGCTGCGTGGCGTGAAAACGCCGAGGCGATGGACTTCGAAGAATAACGGGTGATTGACGAGGGGCTCGACTGCGGTGACCGCCGGGTTGAAGCGCTCCACCTGGCCCACCTGGAGAATGCGGCCGTGCTTCGCAGCCGCCGCCAGGAGAGCATCGGCCTCGGCCAATGAGGCGGCCATGGGTTTTTCGACAAGCACGTCGAGGCCCTGCTCCAGGAGCGCGCAGCCCAGACGGGCGTGGTCCACGGTGGGCACGGCCAGGCTCACGGCGTCCACCCGGCCGGCCAATGATTCGATGCCGGCCAGCACCTCGGTCGAAAACTCCTTACTGGTCTGCGCCGCGCGCGCGGAGTCGAGGTCCACAACGCCGACAAGTTCGGCTTCGTCGAGCTCGCGATAGACGCGGGCGTGGTTGCGGCCGAAATCGCCGACACCGACGACGGCAACGCGAATTTTTTTCCCCTGCACGGCGGCAGCGGTCACGTCAGGTTTCCTTCGTTCCCTTCTTTGGAAGCACCGGAGGCACCTCCCGGCTCTGCGTCGGCCGCGGCCACCGCAGGCTCAAATGCCTCGATGGCGATGCCGGCGGCATCAGCGGCCTCAATGAGGCGCACGCGATCGAAGAGCAAAGTATGGTGCGCATCCACAGCGAGCGCCGTGGCTCGAACAAGCTTCATCTGTTCGACGGTTGGGAGACCCACAACGGGTACATCGAAACGCATGTCCTGGCCGGGCTTGCTAACCTTGACGACCACCAGCGGCCTGTCTCGAGCGATGCGCGCAGCGCGTGCCATGGTCTCATCGGTGCCTTCCATGGCCTCGACCGCCACGCAGGCGCGGTCGGAGATCACCACGGTTTGGCCGATATCGAGCTCGGCCAGGCGATGGGCAACCATGCGCCCGTACGCGATGTCGGCGGCTTCGCGCGCGTCCGGTGCGCGCCGCGTCAAGACCCCTGGAGCAGGGACGAGCGGCTTCAGAAAAACAGTGGAGTCCACCAGCACGATACCTTCCTCTTGGAGGACCTTGGCCACAGCTCCGATGAGCGCATTCGTGTTCTTCTGCGGGAGCGAGAAAAGCAGCTTGGCCAGTCGCCAGTCTGGCCGGATGGCGCTGAAGATCTTGCTGTGCTTCACCTGCCCGGCCATCACGGCTCGCGTCACGCCCTCCCGGTGAAGCAGGTCGATCGTCTTGCTCAGCTCGCCGAGGCTCACCCAGTGCAGCCGGTGCGCGACTTGTTCGAGCTCGGCAGACGCTTCTTCGCGCAGCGCGATCACAGCCATCTCTATTCCTTGGCTGCGCGCGGCTTCCAACACCAGGAACGGGAAGCGGCCGTTCCCGGCGATCAGCCCCCAGCCGGAGGCCGGTGGCGTTGAGGTTTGTTCAGGCTTCGCCATGGCTCAGGAATACTACTTCGTGACGCCGCGCCCGCCTTCGTGCACGGACTCGAGAAACTCGATCAGCTCTTTGACCTCGGCGGAACCGGCGAGCGTGGCGCGCATCTGCTCGAGCGCCTGCGCGGTGTTCAGTTTCGAGTTCAGGAGCAGCCGGAAAGCCTGCTCGAGGGCATGCACACGCTCGGGAGAGAATCCACGGCGCTTGAGCCCGATGGAGTTGACGCCGTAACACTTGGTTTCGCGCTCGGTGACCACGCGGGAGAACGGCGGAACGTCCTGGGTGATGACCGTGGAGGCGCCGATGTAGGCATGGCGGCCGATGCGGCAGAACTGGTGCACCGGAGAAAAGGCGCCGACGGTGACAAAGTCCTCGACCGTGACGTGGCCGGCGAGCGTAGCGCCATTGGCGAAGATGGTCTGGTCACCGATGTGGCAGTCGTGCGCGACGTGCGAATAGGCCATGAACAGGCTGCCGTTGCCGAGCGTGGTCACGCCGCCTCCCCCACTGGTGCCCCGGCTGACCGTGGTGCTCTCGCGGAAGACGTTTTCATCGCCGGCGGCGAGCTCGGTGCGCTCCCCGCGATATTTCAAGTCCTGCGGATCGACGCCGACAGCCGAGAAGGGATGAAAGACGTTTCCGCGGCCGAAGCGCGACGGTCCCTGCAGTACGGCGTGAGGATGCACGATGCAATCCTCGCCAAGCTCAACATCGTCGCCGACTACCGCATACGCACCGATGCGCACGCCCGAACCGATGCGGGCGCGCGAGGAAACGACGGCGGAAGGATGGATATCGGTCATTCGTTTGTAGCGCTGGCCGGGGCTGGCGCGTCTCCCGCGGGAGCCGGATCGCGGTCCACCATCTTGCACATCAGCGTGGCTTCGGCGGCGAGTTCGCCATTGACGCTGGCCTTCCCGTCGAGCTTGCAGAAATTGCCGCGCCAGTTCAGCACGGTCACCTCAAGACGGAGATCGTCGCCGGGAAGCACCGGCCGGCGAAAGCGCGCGCCGTCCACGGCAACAAAGTAAAGCAACTTCTTCTCGCGGTCGGGGATTTCCTGGAGCAGCAGGAGGCCGCCCGTCTGCGCCATGGCCTCGATGATGAGCACGCCGGGCATGATGGGTTTCCCGGGGAAATGCCCCTGAAAGTAGTATTCCTCGATGGAGACGTGCTTTACCCCGACGATGCGCTTCAAGCGCTCCATCTCGATGATGGCGTCCACCATCAGAAAGGGATGGCGGTGCGGAAGGATTTTCTGGATGCCGATGGTATCGAGGATCATTCGGACTCTCCGGCGCGCCACCCGGCGGGCCAGTCTGCACTCGCACAAAGCCGTCATTATATGCGAACCTGGGAAACCCCGGGGCACGAAGTTGCTGCGAAGCAGGGCGATGGTCGGGGTTCTCCCGAGCCCCGGGAAGTGGGCCGGCAACCCCTTCAGGCCGGCCATGAGGCTGCTTTTGAAGCCTTTCCCTCTAAGCTCCTGCGCAGGCTGCGCCAGCGCCAACGCGCACGTCCTGTGCACCGTGCCGGAGTGGGCGGCCTTGCTTGCCGCGCTCCTGGTGGAGTCCTAGCGGAAGCATGTTCTGGCTGGTTTTTCAGTGAACGTAAGAGCCGCGGAGATACTTGGCGGTGGATCGGGCGAGTTCGGTGTAGTCGGTCCGCAGCACTGTGCGCAAAGCCTCCTCGGTGGAATCGCCGGCGGCGATGCGCTCGAGAATGCGGGTGATGTCGCCCATGCCGTTGGTCTCGATGATGTACTCGACGTTGGCCAGCGACCAGGCATAGGCGTACCCCGCTGCGTCGGGGGGAAGGCGCATCCAGGAGCCCTCCAAGACCCCGAGCGGCAAGGCTTGCCCGTCGTCATACACCTTCACCAGCACGGCGGCATTCTCGCCGCTGCGTTGCCCTTCTATCCATTGCGCCAGCCCTTCTTGCAGCCACACGGGACAACGCCCCACCGTCTTCTGCGTGACGAAACTGTGTGTCAGCTCGTGTTTCAACACGCGTGACAGCTCCGGGGACACGGCAGTGAGCCCCTGAACAGGGACGCGGATGCGGCCGTCGTTGAGCGCGCCCACCCAGCTCGGGGCTCGACTGATGTCTGCGAAGGCTTCCTCCGTGTAGAGAATCACTCCGATGGGCTCGCGTGGCGTGAAATCAAGCTCTGACTCGATGGCGGTAAAATGGGCTTCGAGCGTGCGCAGGACATCGCGCGCGAGTTCGGGCTCGGCGCCGCCATGATAGCGCAGTGTGAAGTGGCTGCTCTCGTTCTCTTTAAAATCTTCCTCAACTGCTCTATCTCGCTGGGCTTTCTCGAGCGCGGCCTGGACCTTGGCGTCGGGACGGATCGCGAGGGCGCGCTTCCATTCCGAGATGGCTTGGTCGAGATTGTTCATGCCATACCATGCCCAGCCGGCAAGCTGGGCGATATCGGCGGAATCGGGAGCGACGCGGCGCGCGCGCTCAAGGTACTCGAGGGACTCCCGGTACTCGCCGCGGCGGAGATACAGGTAGGCGACGCTGACCAGCAGGACTGGATTTCGAGGGGCAAAGTTGAGCGCAGAGCGCTCCTCGGCGAGGGTGTCCTCCATGTTGCCGCGGCTGAGCTCGAACTGCGCGGCGGCGTGATGTGCGAGCGCCGCGCGATCCGAGGCGCCCGCCGCGCCCGAGCGTGCTGCCAGCTCCAGCTTGGCGATGTACTCGCGGTCGATCCGCCCCTCGTGGACCGCGCCCCGCGAGATCTCCTCGGAGGCGTCAACCGCTCCGTTGGTTGGCGGCGCGATGTCTAAGGGGGGCACGGACATGCCGGAACGGCTCGGGAGCACGCCGCCACGCTCGATGTGGTCCACGATAGACTTCGGCAGGCTCAAGTGACCCGCGGGTGTTTCGTAGGAAACGTGGCCATCTTCCTCAACGACGTTGGAGGCGATGATGCGCCGGCCATTCTTGAGCACGATGGTGTCGGCAAGCGCTGCGCACGCGCCGACGAGGAGAAGTAGGACGCAGGCAAGAGACTGCGCGGAGGAAAGCCGCCGCATCATCCATCCATTCTAGCTTGGGTGGCAGTCCGCGCAGCCGCGTGCTTGCCTGTGTTTGCCGAAAGTTGCTACAGTGACTGGCATGAAGGTGGGCAGGGCCGTGGCAGCGGCCGCGGGCTTGGTTTTAGCGGGCTTCGCTGTGAACGCGAGGGCACAGGATTCCGTCGCCCCGCCCCCCTCGCCCGTTGCGGCCGTTTCGTCGCTTCCCGCTTCGCCCCGTGAACTCTACCGCCAGCTCAACAGCCTGAGAGTGGATCACGCCGAAGTTTATTCCGTCAAAGATCTGCTGCTCCGCAAAGAAGATGTGCGCTTGACTTTGGAAGACGGGAAGCTCGCATTCCTTACGCCGATCCTGCCGCTGCAAGGGTCTGCGGAGGACTCTCGCCTGCCGGCCGAAGCGCGGGTCACTGGCGCCGTGTTCATCGGGCGGGGACACGCCTTGGCCATCCCTCGCGATCCAGTAGAGAAGCAGCAGATGGCGCGTTTCCTTGGAGCGCCGCTGCTCGACCAGTGGTTCACGAGCGCCTACATGCGATTCACCGATGCCACCGCGGAGGAGCTCAAGGAGCAGTTGAGTGCCAAAGGCGTTGCGCCCGAGCAAGAGCCTGCATTTGCTGAGCAGTGGAATGATGTGCTCGCCGCACTGAATCCCGGCAGTTCCTTGCGCATCCTTGAGGGCTGGCTTTCCGACGAGCCGGAGCCCTTTTTCTATGCGGCGCTCCGAGGCGTGCTGACGGGTTCATTTGACGTCTTGCTCGACAGCAGGCGGCGAAGCGAGCACCTCTTGTTGGGGCAGCGGCGCGTCGTCGGCGATGCGGCCTACTACGACGTTTGGGCCTCTTACGCGCTTCCTGGCGCTCCGCTTCGGCCTCTCGCGATCGTGCCGGCCAGATATGAAATTGAGACCACCGTCTTCCCCGACCGCACCCTGGAAGGCACGACGACGATTCACCTGCGCTCGGCCCGCGCTGGCGAACGCGTCATCGAGATCGAGCTTTCCCGCTTCCTCGCCGTGCAGTCGGCCGAGTGGACGGACGGCGAGGCGCTCGATTTTTTTCAGAACGAAGACGTCAATCGCCGCGCGCTCACGTCGCGCGGCAATGATGAGGTGCTCGTCGTGCTCCCGCGGCCAACCCGACTCGGCGAGGAGTTCGCGCTGCGCTTGCATTATAAGGGCACCGTGATCAGTGATGTCGGCAACGGCGTTCTTTTCGTCGGTGACCGCGGGAGCTGGTATCCCCATATCCCTGGCATGGACAACTTCACCCCTTACGACATCGAACTCCGCTGGCCGCGGCAGTTGAAGGTTGCCGCCACCGGCACAAAACTCCAGGAGCGTGACGACGGTGAGTTCAAAGTCGGGCGTTGGCGCTCGGAAGAGCCGATTCCCGTGGCGGGATTCAATCTCGGCGACTACAGCTCCGTGGCGGTGACCGACAAGAATCTCCATATCGACGTGTACGCGAACCGTCAGCTCGAGAGTGCGCTGGAGGCGAAGGTCGAACCGCCGCCCCTGGTACTCCCTCTGCCGCCCGGGCGGGGCGGGGTGTCGGTGAGCCCCATGCCGAACATATCCCCGGTAACCGCGAGTCCTGCGGACGCGCTGAAGCGCGTGGGGCGCGCAGTCAGCTCCTCGATCCGCTTCTACGAGCAATTCAGCGGACCGTTCCCATTCGACCATCTCAGCGTGTCGCAGATTCCGGGAGCCTTTGGGCAGGGATGGCCGGGTCTGCTTTACGTTTCGACGCTGTCGTTCCTCCCGGACCAGGTGCAAGCGCGCGCCGGACTGAACCCGACGGAGCAGGAACTTTTCTCGCAATTGATGCCTTTCCATGAAGTGGCTCACCAATGGTGGGGCAACGTGGTGGGCTGGTCGAGCTACCGGGACCAGTGGATCAACGAGGCCATCGCCAACTATCTGGCCATGATGTTCGCCGACAGCCAGAAGTCGCCCGAGCGCTCGCTCCGCCGCTGGCTCGAGTACTACCGAGCCCAGCTCCTCGGCCGCCTCCCTGGTGAGGAGGAGATCGCTGATGAGGCCGGGCCGCTCGTGATGGGCAGCCGGCTGACTTCCTCGAAGTCGCCCGGTGGCTTTGAACGCGTGGTTTACGGGAAAGGCGCTTGGGTGTTTCACATGCTGCGGATGATGCTCCGCCAGCCGGACAGCCGCGACCCGGATGCTCGATTCCGCGCCTTGCTCCGAACGCTCGCCGCGAAATATCGTTTCCAGCCGCTCACGACACAGGATCTGCAGCGCGAGGTGGAAGCGGTGATGACGCCGGCGATGGACCTTGAGGGCAGGCATTCGATGGAATGGTTCTTCGCTGAGTGGGTACGCGGCACGGGAATCCCTCGCTATCGGGTGGAGTTCAGCGCGCGGCCGGGGGAGAAGGGTGTCATCGTTCGGGGCGCTCTCTTGCAGACGGGCGTGCCCAAGTCATTTGTTGCGCCGGTGCCGGTCTATGCAACGGGCCTGGGCGGCAAGCAGGTGTACCTGGGGACCGTGGTCGCGACCGGCCAGAAGACGCCGTTTCGTTTCACCACGGTGAGCGCGCCCCACAAATTGGTGATTGACCCGCAAATGACGCTCCTCTGCGTCGCCGAGTAAGCTCGCCCCGGAATGCGGATGGATTCAATTCCGTAATGGTTTGCCGGTCTTGAGTGTGTGAGCCATGCGCTCCTGGGTTTTCTTCTCGCCACAAAGAGACACGAAGGCCTCGCACTCGAGGTCGAGCAAATACTGTTCGCTGACGAGCTGCGGCGCGGAGAGTTCGCCGCCGGCGAGCGTGTGAGCCAGTTTGCGCCCCACGTGCGCATCGTAGTCGGAGATATAGCCGCCGCGCAGCAGTAGATGAATCCCCAGCTTTGCGGCGGAGAGGAACTGCTCGCCAAGGACGCGAATCATCGTCACCGCGGCGCCCTCAGCGGGCGAAGCGGCCTCGGGGCGGTACCCCGCATCCACGAGTGCCAGCGCCGTTTCCTTGCCGTCGGCCACAAGGCGAGCGCGGTTCATCGAGACGCCGTCCTCGCGGCGGAGGAATCCGTATTCGCGGGCCCCTTCGGCGCTCGTGGAGACCTTGGCCATGGCCACGGTCTCGAACGTGGACTTCAGCGCCCGGAAGAGATCCAGGTCCGATGCACTCTGCGGAGAAGACGCCGTCCGACAGGCCGCATCTCCGCCTGCCCTTTCATTGGCCCTGATGGCCATTTCCTTCGTGCCGCCGCCGCCGGGGATCAGCCCCACGCCCGTTTCCACCAAGCCGATGTAAGCTTCCGCGGCCGCCTGCACGCGCGCCGCGTGCAGAAGAATTTCGCAGCCGCTGCCCAGCGCCATCCCCTGCGGCGCGGCGACCACCGGTTTCTTCGCGTACTTGATGGCCAGATTGGCGTTTTGGAATTGCCGTACCGCGAGGCGCAGCTCATCCCATTCCTTTTCCTGGGCCGCGACCAGCAGGAGCATCAGGTTTGCGCCCACTGAAAAATTCGCCGATTGGTTCGCGATGACCAGTGCGTCGAAATCCGACCCCAGCCGCCTCAGCCCCGCATGAATCATGGCCAAGATCTCGCCGCCCATGGTGTTCATTTTGGAGTGAAACTCGCAGCAGAGGACGCCGTCGCCGAGATCGATGAGCGACGCCCCCGGATTGCGCTGGACCTCGCGCCCCGCTTCCTTTAGCGATTTCAGGATGAAGAGGCCGGGCGGCTCGGCCACCGGCTTCAGAGCGGCGGTCCGCGGATCGAAATAGCGCCTCTCGCCCTTCTCCGATTCATAGAACGACTTGCGGCCGGAGGCCAGCAGCTTCGTGATGAGTTGCGGCAGTTCTCGGCCCTCTCGCCCAATCTGCCTAGCGAACGCATCCACGCCCATTGCGTCCAGAATCTCGAACGGACCCAGTTCCCATCCGAAGCCCCAGCGCATGGCGCGGTCCACGTCCACGATGCTGTCTGCGATTTCCGGTATGCGCCGTGCGGCGTAGAGGCACATCTCCGAGAGCGTGCTCCAGAGGAATCTTTGCGCCTTGTCAGCTTGCCCCGAACTTGCCGCCGTGGGCTTACCCGAAAGCAGCGGAGCAAGCACCGCACGCAGGCGCTCGCGCGCGTCCTCGACGGTCTTGCCCGCCTCGAACGAAGCAAAGCGAGGTTTCTTCCGGGGACGGTACTCGAACGTGTTCAGGTCAAGTGCCAAAACTTCGCTTTCGCTCTCCTTCTCCACGCGCTTGTAGAAGCCTTGCCCGGTTTTCTCGCCCAGCAAGGTGCGCTGCAGCATCTCTTCGATAACCGGCGGCACCTTGAACAACTCGCGGGACTCGTCGCCGTTCGCCCTCTCATACAGATTGCGGACGGCTTGGGCCAGGACATCGACGCCGACGATGTCGGCGGTTCGAAACGTGGCCGACTTCGGCCAGCCGATGGCTGGACCCGTGCAAGCGTCCACTTCTTCCACGGTCATGCCGAGCAACGCCGTGAGCCGCAGCACATTCAGCATCGAGAACGCGCCGATGCGGTTGGCGATGAAGTTGGGCGTGTCTTTGGCAATGACCACGCCCTTGCCGAGACGGCGGTCGCAAAATTCAGCCAGGGTCTCGACCACCTCCGGCAGCGTCTTCGGCCCCGGCACCAGCTCCACGAGCCTGAGGTACCGCGGCGGGTTGAAGAAATGCGTGCCGGCCCAGTGCTGCTGGAACTTTTCAGGAAAGCCCTCCGCGATCAAGCGCACCGGCAGCCCCGAGGTGTTCGTTGTGACCATGGCGCCGGGCTTGCAATGCTTCGCCACGTGTTCGAGGAGTTGGCGCTTGACCGCGAGGTCTTCGGCGACGGCTTCGATGATCCAGTCGGCCTCGCCGAGGCGGACAAGGTCGTCCTCGGAGTTCCCCAGCGTGACGCGCCCGGCGAAAGAGGGGTGAAAGAACGCAGCCGGCCTTGACTCTTTTGCCGCTTGGAACCCGGCGCGGGCGATCCGGTTGCGCTCCCCCGCGGGTGCCTCCGCAGAGAGTCCCGGCGGGACCCTGTCCAGCAAGAGGCACGGCACGCCGGCGTTCGCAAGATGTGCCGCGATGCGCGCGCCCATAGTCCCCGCGCCCAGCACCGCAGCTTTTTCGATGCCGCGTTTCATGAGAGATCGCTCGTGAGGCCGCCCGGAAAGGGCGCTTGCAGGTTACAGAACCGGCCCCGGGGGAAGCAAACGAAAAGTCGCATCGGGTCTGCACCCTAGGAAATCTGTGCAGCATCGAATAGGCCGGGGGAGGGGTCGTCCGCACTGCGGCCCTCCGGGAGGAATCCATGTACGCCATCTTAGGAGCCACTGGGAACACGGGAGGCGTGGTCGCTGAAAAATTGCTTGCCAAGGGACAAGAAGTGCGCGTCATCGGACGCGACGCGAGGCGGCTTGAACGGCTTTCCGACAATGGGGCCGAGCCGTTTGTCGCTGATGTGACGGACAAGACGGCTCTCACGGAAGCTTTTTCGGGAGCAAAGGCTGTCTACCTGCTAATCCCGCCGGCCATCACCTCTCCGGATGTTCTTGCGCGCTCGGAACAAGTAGGCGACGCTCTCGCGCAGGCCGTCGAGGAAGCTGGCGTGACGCACGCCGTCGTGTTGAGCAGCATCGGCGCGGACAAGCCGGAAGGAACCGGGCCGGTCCTTGGTCTTCACAATTTCGAGCAGAAACTGAACCGGATCGCCGCGCTCCACGCGCTCTACCTGCGCGCCGGATACTTCATGGAGAACACTCTTGCCCAGGTGGACGTGGTTCGGGGGTTTGGCATGGTGGCCGGTCCTTTTCGCGCTGACCTGCGGCTGTCGATGATTGCCACGCGTGACATCGGTGCCGTCGCCGCCGAGGCCCTCCTGAAACTGAATTTCCGCGGGAAATCCACGCGCGAGTTGCTGGGACCTCGCGACGTCACCTACGCCGATGTGGCCAAGGCCATCGGCACCGCGATCGGCAAACCCAGCCTCGCCTACGTCCAAATGCCTGCTCCGCAGTTCAAAGCCGCGCTCGCCCAGATGGGCATGTCCGAGAACATGGCGCAATTGATACTGGAGATGACCGAAGCGCTGCAATCCGGCCACATGGCTGCCCTGGAGCCGCGCTCGCCCCAAAACACTACTCCGACAACGATCGAAACCTTCGTGGCGGATAAATTCCTGCCTGTCTTTCGGGCGAAGGCCGCTTCAGCGTAAACCAAGAGCGGACGCGGTTGCAGGCACTGCCTCCCGGCCACCCTCACCAAATCGGCGGCTCCGGTCTGGTGCGACTACACGAATCGCCAGCGCCTTATCTCCGGGAGTCTGCCCTTTGAGCGCTTCTAGCTTGGATGAATCTCCACCGAAACCGGCTGGCCCGCGCCCTTGCCGCGTTGCGTAAGCCAAGCGCTCAGTGCCGCAGCTAGTCGCTGGGGATCCACTCCGAAGCCAGCCTCGACAAGACCGTCGGCCACGGGGAGTGTGTCGTCAAACTCCGCCGCATTCGTAAAATTTCGCATCGCGAAGCTGTCCAGCCAGTCGAGAGGGCAAGGCCGGCGCTCGCCCCCGATAACGATTTCGACCCGGAGCCTCTGCGCGTACATATTCGGAGTATAGCAGCGCCCCCGGGATTGCCCCACGATTCGCCCAGCTCAATCGAAAGCCGCGTCTTGCCTTACCGGCCTCCCTACCGTACACTTTCTGGTTTATATACTTGTCGCCTGCCACCGTGGCCTGAGTTCCCAGGACACCGGAAGCCAGTCAGGCGGTGCCCTACACATTCATCAGGGAGGAATGGTGACCACGGCGCTTGAGCGTTGGGTTGATGGCGCAGCCAAGCTGACGAAGCCGAAGAAGATTGTGTTCTGCGACGGCTCGGAGGAAGAGAACCGCCGGATCATCGCCGAGATGGTCCGCGAGGGCCACTCGTTCGAGCTCAACCCTCAGACCCACCCCCGGTGCTACCTGCACCGCAGCGACCCCAGGGATGTCGCGCGCACCGAACACCTTACCTTCATCTGTACCACGAAGAAGGACGACGTGGGGCCAACCAACAATTGGATGGATCCCAACCAGGCCCGTGCCAAGGTGCAGCCTCTGTTCGACGGCGCCATGCGCGGCCGCACCATGTACGTGGTGCCTTACATCATGGGGCCGGTTGCTTCGCCGATCAGCAAGATCGGCGTGGAGATTACCGATAGCCCGTACGTCGTGGCGAGCATGCGCATCATGGCGCGCATCGGCAAAGTGGCGAGCGATCGCTTGGGCGCCTCTGCGGATTTTGTGCCCGGCCTGCATTCGCTTGGCGACCTCGACCCGCAAAAGCGCTTCATCCTGCACTTTCCCGACGAACGGCTGATCTGGAGCGTGGGTTCCGGCTATGGAGGCAACGCGCTCCTCGGGAAGAAGTGCTTCGCGCTGCGCATCGCCAGCATCATGGCCCGCGAACAAGGCTGGATGGCCGAACACATGCTCATCCTCGGTCTCGAATCGCCCGGCGGCAAGGTTTCCTATATCGCCGGGGCGTTCCCGAGCGCTTGCGGAAAGACCAACCTCGCCATGATGGTGTCGGCGCTGGAGAAGCAGGGCTACCGCGTCTGGACCGTAGGCGACGACATCGCCTGGTTGAAGCCTCATGAAGACGGCACTCTGCACGCTATCAATCCGGAAGCCGGCTTCTTTGGCGTTGCGCCCGGGACCTGCAACCTCACCAACGCCAACGTGCTCGAAGCGCTGCGCAAGAATTCGATCTTCACGAATGTGGGCATGACTCCCGACCGGGAACCGTGGTGGGAAGGGCTCGATGATCAGCCGCCCCAGGGCGTCGTGGACTGGCAGGGCCAGCCCTGGGACGCCGCCAGCGGCAATCCTGTCGCGCATCCCAATTCGCGCTACACCGTGCCGGCCCGGCAAGCGCCATGTATATCGCCCAAGTGGGAAGATCCCGCCGGCGTGCCCATCTCCGCGTTCGTCTTTGGCGGACGTCGCGCGCGCATCGCCCCGCTGGTTTACGAGTCGTTCGATTGGCAGCATGGCGTCTTCGTTGGCGCCACCATGGCTTCGGAGACCACCGCGGCCGCCACCGGCAAGATCGGTGTCACCCGGCGCGACCCCATGGCCATGCTGCCGTTCTGTGGTTACAACATGGCCGATTATTTCCGTCATTGGCTGGAGATGGGCCGGCGCGTTTCCAAGCCGCCCAAGATTTTCCATGTGAACTGGTTCCGCCGCGATGTGAACGGCAAGTTCCTCTGGCCCGGCTTCGGCGAAAACGTCCGCGTCTTGAAGTGGGTTCTCGAGCGCGTCGAGGGGCGCGGCGAAGCGCAGGAGACGCCCCTCGGCTATGTGCCGGCCAAGGGCGCGCTCACCCTCGACGGTCTTTCCATCAAGCCGAAGGCCATCAAGGAGCTCTTGACCGTCGACTCCGAGGACTGGGAGTACGAGCTCGACGACGCCAAGGAATTCTTCGATATGTTTGGCGACCGTCTCCCCGCCGAGATCCGCGAAGAGCACGGCAAGCTGGCGCGGCGCCTCGGGCACACCGCTCCGCTCAAGGCCGTGCCGTAGATTGGCAATGAGGATGTGCCTGGTAGCCCTGTCGCCGGCCAATGTAGGAGTGTCTCATGCACCATTTCCAAGGCTTGATTCTCGCATCGCTCGGCGCGCTGATGTTCTGCGTCGCGGCGTCAGCCGCGCTCCCGCGGCCGCAGGCCGGCGCCGACACTTTTGCGCCGCTCGAACAATGGCGCCAAGCCGTACTCGCCGGTGATGCCGCGCGCCTCGCGAGCTTTTACAGCACTGCCCCCGCCGCTCAAATCACGAGTCCGGAGAACAAGTCCGCTTCCGCCGCCGACGAGGTGGCCTTCTGGAAACAATGGAAGCAGCAGGGGCTCGTCGGGGTGTCCATCGAGATCGCGCAGCAACAAGAAGTCGCGCCGGGCATGCGCCAGCTTTTACTTGAGATCGAGTTGACCCTCCAAAGCGCCGGCAGCACACGAAAACTGTACGTGGCAGTCAAGCAGGGGTGGGCGCAGGGGCAAGATGGCTGGCGCATTTTTCAGGTGCAAAGGGGAGCGCCGGCGCGGCTGCGGCAGCCGTTATCCAAATCGAAGGTCATCTATCCTGTCGGTGTGGACGCTAAGGCGGAAATCGCCGAGGCCATCGAGAGAGCCGGCAAAACGCACAAGCGCGTCCTTCTCGTCTTCGGCGGCAATTGGTGCTACGACTGCCACGTCCTCGACGCGGCTTTCCACAGCCCGGAGATTGCGCCGCTGCTCGAGAAGTCCTTCGAGGTCGTCCACGTGGACATCGGCGAGATGAACAAGAATCTCGACCTCACCAAGCAATACGATGTTCCGCTCGCCCGGGGCGTCCCGGCCATCGCCGTCCTCGATGGCGCCGGCAATCTCCTCTTCAGTCAGAAGCACGGCGAATTCGAAGCCGCGCGCTCGCTCGCGCCCGAAGATATTCTCAAGTTCCTCAACACCTGGAAGCCCGCTGCAGGCAAGAACTGACCCCAACAGGAACGGGACTTCAGCCCCTAAAACGAATTGAAAAAGCCGTAGCGCAGAGTTTCTGTCTTTGAAACTCTGCGGCTTTTCTTCACAAAATGTTCTCGATCTCCGCGTCAATCGCCACGTGTGTAGCCGGAAAACCGTTGATCGAGTAACGGACGCCTTCGGAGTCGAGGAAACTGAAGAAACGGCTGATGTGGTAGTCCTCGTCGAAGCCGCTGAAGATGCGCTCGGTCTCCGCAGCCCCGAGCCCAAATGCTTCCAGCGCTACCGCGCGCCCGAAACCGCCCCCCAGCTCGCAGTAGCTGGCAACAAGTTCGCGAAGTGAAATCATCGGCGCTCGTCCGGCAGCTCCCGCGGACATGGCAGCACCTCCCTCCGCCCGTGCACCCGCCAGAACCATGGCGGGCCACCGGAAACAGTGTACATCAGGCACGTGTAGCGCGGACCTGTCTTGCAGGTCCGCAGCTTCTCCGTTCCATATCAGGAGGTTGGAGCTGTCCGCTAGTTATGCTTGATTTACACGTTCTGGTAATCTTGGGGCGCAAGAACGGGCAACTCTCATAGAATTTGAATCTTAGCGTTGAAATCGGAAACTCGGGGTTAGGCTTGTTCCTATGAAACTGCGCAAGGAATTCATCGTCAGGCCGGGCAAGAAGGTGAACCTGGCCGGCTACGACCCTGACGCCACGCCGGGCTTCAAGAAGGGCGCGGAGGAGCAAGAAGTCACGGCGAAGAGCATCGAGCGCCTGGACAAGCTCCAGTATTTGCTCTCCGCCGAAAACAAACATGCCGTGCTTGTCGTGCTCCAGGGAATGGACGGCAGTGGAAAGGACGGAACGATTCGGCACGTGATGTCCGGGCTGAATCCACAGGCGTGCAAGGTCACTTGTTTCAAGGTCCCCACGCCGGAAGAAGCCGGGCACGACTTCCTTTGGCGCATCCACCGTGCGGTGCCCGCGCGCGGCCAGATCGGGATCTTCAACCGTTCGCACTATGAAGATGTGCTCGCCGTGCGCGTGCATGGCTTGGCGCCGAAGCGGGTCTGGTCGGAGCGCTACGATCAGATCAACCGCTTCGAGCGATACCTGGCGGACAACAACGTCATCATCCTGAAGTTCTTTCTGCACATCAGCAAGGATGAGCAGCGCAAACGGATTCTCCAACGGATTGACGACCCGGCGAGGAACTGGAAGCTTTCGCCCGCGGACTTCGCCGAGCGCAAGTACTGGCCCGATTACCTGAAGGCGTACGAAGCCGTGCTGTCGCGATGCAGCACGCCGGCCGCTCCCTGGTTCATTATTCCCGCGAACAAGAAGTGGTACCGCAATCTTGCCGTCGCCCGCATCCTGGTGGAAGCCCTCAGCGCCCTCGACATGAAATTCCCCAAGCCTGCCTTCGACCTCTCGCGCGTCACGCTGAAGTAAAGCCCCCTCGCTACCTTGCCAGACGGTCGGCGTCGTTAGAGATAGCACGTTAATCGGGCACTGAAACTCGATGGCGGGCTAGTTGCTGCCTGGAAACACTTGAACCTTGTGCGAATCCACTCCAAGAGCCTAAGCGTGCATCATGATGCCAGGGATCGCTTGCAGAATTCTCTTAACTTAATGATTGAATGACGTTTGACTGGTTGCCTCGTTAGGAGACGTAGGTCTATGTCCCGATGGAAGCGCGTTCTGGTCTCGCTTGGAATTGCAGTCGTTGTCTGTGGCACCTATCTTTGGTTCTTTGGCACCCAGACCTTTTTTGTTCTGGAAGCGCATAATGCAGCGCGAAAACTTCCGTTTGTAAAGCAAGTGCCTGTCGCGCTCACGGATTCGTCCATTTCGCAAGCGCCTGGCAGGAAGGTTTCCTACGTCGGCTACGAATTTGAGATCCCCTGGACTGACGTCGATGAAGAGAAAACCAGAATCGTCGGTGGGAACAAGGCTATTATCGCATTTCGCTCCGGAAACGTTCTCTCAGTATGGAACGGCCCGCCACACGAGTTCATGAACTATCTCCTTGAAAAGGGAAAGATGGATCGCGAAACCTTCCGAAGGACTTATGGCGACGACGCCCTCCAATCAGACTACAGCTTTAAGCGCCTCATCCTGGAGGCTACCCCGGACAAAATTACCGTCTTCTCTCGAAGCAGAACGGCTGTCAGTCAGGGTCTGTTGCTCATGGTAAAGGCGATTTCTACCCCCGGGGATCCTGACTCTGGGATCTTTGAAGTAAGGGCAAAAGGGTTCAAAGGATTTCAATACGGACGCCCAATGAGCCCTCCGAAACATCTAAACGTTGAGCTTTTCCCCGAGGGTGGCCACCTGGATCTCATTTTTGAGCAGAAAAGGAACGGGCCAACAGTCATCTCGCAGGCCGACATCAACCGCGTAGTGCAAACCATCCACAAGGTGCCAGTCGAGGAGGCGGGCCGGGATGCGGACGCACATTAGCAGCTAAAGTTGGTTGTGAAATTACAGCCTTCCCTTACAACTGCTGCTTAGTGGGCATATCGGAAACTAGTCCGCCGCCCACCACCCCAATTCCGTCTCCGCCGGGCAGGTGGCCGCGTATCAATGAGTTAGCACGATGCCGCTGTCGTTTACCTTGAGTATCTCTGGCTGGTGGTAAGCCTTGTCACCAGCAGTTGCCCGGTAGGACCGACAGTTTCCGATGGCTGGTGCGCATAGTGTTCTAAATGGAACAGTTTTGCGGCTGGTCTTGTCACATCTTATTCATATGAGGATGAGCGACCTGACCGCCGAACAGTTGTTCTCTGTCCCCTGTCCTACTTGCGGTGCCGCTCCTGGGGAGCGCTGTTTGCTGCATTCAGGTGCCCCGCGCTCAGAACCGCACGTGGACCGGAAGCTTTGCGCGGCTGAGGCGATTGAAACGAAAAGAATTCCCCGTGGTCCTGGACCCCGATAAATCCCCTTCCGGCCGACAATCCAAGATATGCGGCGGTAAGCCCTGTTACCAACAGTGATCTGGAAGTATGCCGCTTTCCGATAAGCGCGAAAGTCGGTGCTTACTCGTGCAGGACAACACTGAGGAGGGAGCTGTGGACCTGAAGTCCGCCACTGTTGTATTGAATGAAGCCTAGTTTCCTGAATTTGTTCATGAAAAAATTCACCCGCGCCCGCGTGGTCCCAATCATTTCCGCCAGAATCTCCTGGGAAACTTTGGGAAGCATCTTCTGCGGATGGGGTTCTTTGCCGTAGCGAGCGAGCAGCAAGAGAGTCCGAGCCAGCCGCTTCTCGCTAGAGTTAAAAAGCTGATCTACCAAGTCCTCCTCGATTCGGATGTTCCGTGAAAGCATATAAGACACGAAGCGGTCGGAGAAAGCATGTTCGGCGTGGAGCACGCGAATCATCTCGTTTTTTTCAATAGCGAGTAAAGTCGTGGGTGTAATTGCGGTCGCTGTCCCCATTCGAACAGGCTGACCTGCCATGCCCCCCTCACCAAAAAACTCACCTGGTCCCAGAATCGCCAGGACTGCTTCCTTGCCGACCTCATTCACAACGGAGAGCTTTACGCCGCCTTTTTGAACGTACATCACACTCGCAGCGGGATCACCTTGAGAGTAGATCCTCTGGGATCTTCCATATTCCACAACTTTTCTCGCCACGCCGGCCGAATCGAGAAATGCTTGCGCATCGAAAACGGGCGCCTTCGCATTTTTGAGTTCTTTGACCATCGCAGCCAGGTGAGCCCTCGGACTAAACCTAACAGCGAAGGAGGATTACTGTCTGTAGGGTATCAAACACTATCGGTAGACTACTTCAGTCCAATCTCGGCGGTGGCGCAGACGTTAGCCGCTGAGACGAATTTGGGTGCCGCAACCCTTGTAGGTGTTCAAGGGGCGGGTGTGGAGTCAACTTCATCACAGACGTGTGCCGGAGTGAGGAGGTTGCCATTCGAATCCCGCGCCCGAAGTGGGTTAGACTCGTCATGTGAAGTTGCACTCATTCAAGCGCCGCTCCGGCGCGCTGCCCTTGCGCTTTGCCGGACGCGGCCCCGGGAGAAACACATGTCGAAGGTCCTTTTAATCAGCGGGAGTCCAAAACTAAAAGGGAACACGGCACAGCTCATGGAGGAATGCGCGAAAGTGATTCGCGAGAAAGGCCTGCAGGCCGAGATCGTTTCCTTTGCCGACATGAAGATTGAATCCTGCACGGCCTGCGGGAAGTGCTCCGAAATGGGCAAGTGCAATATCGAGGATGGCCTGAACGGCGTCATGGATAAGCTGCGCGGTTCGCAAGGATTCATCGTAGGCGCTCCCGTCTACGTTGGAACGGCGCGCGGCGACGTGATGTCGGCGCTGCAAAGAATCGGCTACGTCTCTCGCAACACGGACAAGTTCCTGTCAGGGAAAGTGGGAGGTGCCGTCGCCGTGGCAGCACGCGGCGGGCAAACCCTCACACTCCAGGAAATGCTGATGTTCTTCCTGATCAACGACATGATTGTTCCGGGATCAACGTACTGGAACATGGTCTTCGGGTGGCTGCCCGGTGACGTGTGGAAGGATACGGAAGGCATCGAAACGATCCGGCACTTTGCCGCCAACGTCGATAACCTGGTGAAAAAGCTTCATCCCGAAACCACGAACTGACGCGACGGCGCGGCAGTAACCGGCCCTGGGTTGCAACCGACCTGTTTTCCTTAATTTGCCCCCGATTCATTCGAATACCTCTAACATCACTATTGACATGTAGTTAATTCCGTGCTACCATAAGCCGTGACAAATCGCCCTCCACTGTCTACCGCCCCTCCTAAACGTTCCAACGTTTTAACCTTCAAACGTTCAAGCTCCGTTTCTATCCCCTTTAGAATGCGCAGATCCATAAAACGCGTCTGTAAGTCCTTTATCATGCGCAGTTCTGAAACATTGGACTTAAAGTCCTGTAGAATCCGCAGTTACAAAAAAAGACGGGGGGTAGGGGGGTGCCGATCCGGCGAAGGATCGACATCCCGAGCGAGCTGGGCGAGCCGAGGGGTACTTTTCCACAGCCCGCGCACCGGCGGCGGCGTTCGCTTTCCAGGGGAATCCTGCTCTGCAACCACTTGCCAGGAGTCAATCGCATTCCCCGAAGCTTTGCCTTGCGCGCCGCCTGCCCGTTCTCGAATTTCGCCGGCCTCGGTGCAGTGCGGCCGGCGTTTGTCAGCGTTGGGCAGGTTCGCTATGATGCTTGTGCAATCACTTTCGGAGGGGAGGAAGGAGTATGGCAATCGCAGTGGGCCAAGCGGCCCCGGATTTCTCGCTGAAGGACCAAAACCAGAAGGAAGTAAAGCTTTCGGATTTTGCCGGCCAGAAGAACGTCGTCCTGATCTTTTACCCGCTCGACTGGAGCCCCGTCTGCACCAACGAGCACGTCTGCTTCAGGAACGACATGAAGCAGTTCGAGCAGCTCGACGGCGCGGTGCTGGGAGTCAGCGTCGACAGCGTGTGGTCGCACAAGGCCTTTGCCGAAAAAATGGGCATTACCTACCCGCTCCTTGCGGATTTCCAGCCGCGCGGCGCGACGGCGGAAAAGTATGGCGTCTTTCTCGCCGACAAGGGAATCACCGGACGAGCCATCGTCATCATCAACAAGCAGGGCAAAGTTGCCTGGCTCAAGAATTACGACATCCCGGTCGTGCCGGACCCGAAAGAAGTCGCTCAGGCGCTGCAACAAGTCAAAGCCGCGGGAGCCTGAACGCTCGGAAATTCTCCGCGGGCCCGAGTCACGAGATTCGGGCCCTTCTTCTTTTTTCTTTACTGGCTGGCCAAGTCGTTGCGAACGGTCGCGCCGCCCTTCATCACGAACTTCACCTGTTCCAGCACGCGCACGTCCGCAAGCGGGTCGTCGGTCACGGCGATGAGGTCGGCAAAATGCCCCGGCTCGAGCGTGCCGACTTTGTCCGCCCAGCCCATCAGTTCCGCGGCGTTGATCGTCGCCGCCTGAATCGCCTCGATCGGTTTCATCCCCCATTCCACCATCTTGGCAAACTGCTTGGCGTTATCGCCGTGCGGTTAAACGCCGGAGTCGGTGCCGAACGCCATCCGGGCGCCCCCCTGCACCGCGCGGCGGAAATTCTCCCGCTGCAGCCGCCCCAGCTTCTTTTCCTTCTCGATGGACTCGGGCAGCATGCCGGCTTTTTCACCCTGCTGGAGAATGTAGTCGTCGTTGTAGATATCAAACACAAGGAACGTGCCGTGCTTCTTGGCGAGTGCGATCCCTTCGTCGTCGATGAGGCTCGCGTGTTCGATCGAATCAACGCCGGCGCGGATGGCGTCCTTGATGGACTGCGTTCCGTGAGCGTGCGCGGCGACTTTTCGGCCCAGCTTGTGGGCCTCTTCGACAATGGCTTCGATTTCCTCGAAGGTGTACTGCGCCGTGCCCGGTTGGTCGCCTTTCGAGAGGACGCCGCCCGAGGCGCAAATCTTGATCAGGTCCGCGCCGTACTTGACGGTTTCCCGAACCCTCGCGCGGGCGGCCCAGGGGCCATCGGCCACTCCCTCTTCCTTATAGTGAAACTCCGCGGGCAGGAGGTTGTTGTCGCAGTGTCCCCCGGTGATGCCCAGCGGCGCGCCGGAAACCTGCATCCGCGGGCCCTCGACGTCGCCGGAGTTGATCCCGTCGCGGATGGCCACATCGCTATAGCCGCGGGCGCCGACATTGCGCACCGTGGTGAACCCTGCGCGGAGCGTGAGCCGCGCGTTCTTCACGCCGGTGACCGTCTCGCTCGGGACGGAGATGCCGAGTCCCTGGTAACCGTTGTCGGTGGGATCGGCGGTCAGGTGAGTGTGCACGTCAATCAGCCCCGGCAGACACGTCGCGGAAGAAAGATCGAGCGGCTTCACGCCTTGCGGCAACGTCGTACCGGCCGCGGTACCTGCGGCGGTAATCACGCCGCTCGCGTCGAAGATGACGACCTGGTCGCTCAGCATCCGGCCCGACCGCGCGTCGAACAATTTGCCGCAGCGCACTGCGCCCGATTGTGCGCAGGCCGGGAGCGCTCCGATGGCCGCTAGAAGAAGTAAGGACAGCAGTTTGTTCATGTTTTCCCCCGCATCGAAGGAGCGAATCTTAGCGTGAAGGCGGTGGGCCCGCAAGAAATCAAGCCGGCGACGCGGACGCACTTGGTTCCCGGCTCCGAGGCCTTCTCCCGGGTTCGCAGCACGGCATTCAAGCTGCGCGCGAGGGGTGGCCACCTGCAGCGCGAAGGCGCTCAGTGGTGGTGGGAGGAATCGGGTTCCTGTCCCGCCGTGCCCTGCTGGCCGGTAAACGTGCGCACGAAATTCACGAGGCGCCAGCGGTCCTCGTCGGAGAACTTCTTCTTGAAGGAGGGCATCGGATCGTGGCCTTCGCTGATCTTGTAGAAGATTTCTCCGTCGGTCATTGCGCTCATCATGTGCCCGTTGCTGAGATTGGCTGGCCTCGGATCGTACATATCGGCCTGATCGCCGTCGCCCTTGCCGGCGTCGCCGTGGCACTGCGAGCACTTCTTGAAATAGATTTCGCGCGCGGCAGCCAGTCCCTCTGGTGTCACCGCCACGGGGTTTTTCACTTTCTTGGCCTCTTCCGGCACCGGCCAGTCGCTCTTGCCGTGGGCGCGCGCCACGGCCCAGAAGCCGAGCCCCACCGCCGCCAACACGATGATCAAGAATAGAAACCACCGCGCAGCTCTCATTGCAGCAATCCCCCCTCACGACGAATCTTTATTCTCGCACAGGAACGCCGCGGCGCAAAAACGGCCGTTATGATACTGTCGGATGCGGAATCGGGGAGAGAAGACCATGGAAGAGCAGCAACGGCAGGTGCAAATCAAGGCGGATGAAAAAGAGCTTCAGGGGATGTACAGCAACCTGGCGATGATTCACCACAGTGTCGAGGAGTTCACGCTGAACTTCATCTACCTATTCCCCAACGGCGCGCAGGGGAAGCTCCTGGGGAGCATGATCGTCAGCCCTGCGCACGCCAAGCGCATCTGGCGGGCGCTCGGAGAGAACCTCGCTCGCTACGAAACGCAGTTCGGAACCATCAAGGAACAGCCCGAGGCCGGTCCCGCGCCCACAGTCGGTTTCGTCCAGTAGCCACGTCTCGCTGACAGCAAAGAGCAGCAGATGAAAGCCGCGCCGTCGGCGTGCGCCAGAGTTACGTGGTTTCGCTGCGCAGGATGTAGGTGTAGAAAGCCACAGCGTCTGGATTGGTGGGCCTGGGTAGACTCGAACTACCGACCTCACCCTTATCAGGGGTGCGCTCTAACCACCTGAGCTACAGGCCCACAGCAAACACTGGTTGGATTCTAGCATGGGACTAACTCTGGCGCACGCCAGCCGCATGACGCGGGAATTATTGCGTGGGCCACGCGGAAAATCCGATCAAGCGGCTCTTCGAGCACAATAACAGCCGGACACCGTGACAAGTCCTCTCTCAAATGAGCGACCCACACCGTGGTTTCATGGTGCGGCGTCAGAGTAGCCATAACCGCCGAAGTTCCAACGCATGTCGATCGTGGAATAGAGGCCGTAGGGGCCCGTCTTGCCGAGGTCTGCCGGACCGAGGTAGCCGTTGTAGCGTCCCAGATAGTTCACCGAGTGACGCGTGACGCGGAGCTCAAGATTCTTCGGCAGCGAGATTCCCACGCCGATCAAGTGGTCGAACGCGATCGGCTCCATCGAGGCGGTGTACTTGAGTTGCGGAATGTTGTTACCGAAGGAGAACTTCGGCTCGAAGAAAAAGAAGAACCGCCGGGCCAAGGTGCGTCCGAAGGGGTGCAGCTCGAGGTAGCTGCTGAGAAGATATCGCGCGTAGGCGGTGCAGAGGGAGTTGGCGCCTCCGGCACTGGCCGGCTGGGGAAAGGCGCAGCGGTTCAGATCCATCTCGTTGTGCGAAGGGCCCCCCCGAAACTGATAAAGCCGCGCGCCCAATTGTGCGGGAAAAGCATGCGCACCGCAGGTTCGCTCGAGTTGGCAGTTGCCAGATCAGCGGATCCGTTCTGCGCACCCGCCGGAAGAGCCGAAACTGCAAGCAGCGCGATCATTGCTGAGAAAATCGTTTTCACGGGAAGTCTCCTGATGGCCGACCTGTTTCCTCGGTGGGCCGTGACGCCGGAACGGCATGGGTGCGGAGTATGTCTGAGGGTGAGGCTGCAGGCAAGAAGAGAAGCGGGGCTCTTGTGCAAACGAGGCACAAGCCCTTGGCCAGCACCTTGCTAGGGGAAATTGACGTCCAACGCGTAGATCTCCTGGACGCTGAGGTCTTGAACGTACAACCGCGAATTGTCCGGCGCGAGGCCGCTCCAGGTTCCGGCAGGCGTCAAGTGGTACTGATGAATTCCCGTCAAGCCGTACAGCTCCTCGGATTGAGTGGCGCCACGCTTCACGCGACGAGCGGTCGGATGGTCGGCAGAGAAATTGTCGAAATATACGTAACTGCCGTCCTTTGACCAAGTGGGGTAGGCAATGTTTCGCGCTTCGGTAAGCCACTTCGACCACTTCTGAGTGCGGAAATCGTAAAGCATGAGCGCAGCGGAATCACGAGCTAGCGCCGCGAGGTAACGGCCATCCGGCGACAGGCGCGGACTGAACAGATTCTCGGAACCCGGCAAGGCAGATATGGCGCCCGTCTTCAGATCGAGGACCTGGATGTTTAACGGCGACTCCGTAGGACCGTGCGAGAAAATGATCTGACTGTTATCAGGAGACCAGTTGAAATCCACTCCCCGGCCTTGTTTCGGCAAGAGATCCTCGGGCACGCCTCCTTGCGCGGAAACCGATTGCGCTTTCCACGGCTTCCCAATGGCGAAGCTGGCGAACAGGATGCGCGTGCCATCCGGGGACCACGCGGGAAGCACGGCTTGCGTGGGGGGATAAGTGAGCTGCAATCGCTCCGTGCCGTCCACGCGGCTGCGCCACAAGCTGCCTTCTGGAATCGTGACGTAGGCGACCCACTGGCCGTCCGGGGAGTAGGCGACATCGGTCGCGGAGATACCGCCCAGGAATGGCATAAACTGCCGGGACTTGCGGTCGTAGCGAACCAATTGGGCACGAAGCTGAGTGGCCTGGACAAAAAGTTTCTTGCCGTCACCGGAGGGCATGGCGGAATAGAACAATAGAGGGCCCGTCGTCAGTTGGACGGGCGCGGAAGAGCGGGAGCGAAAGAAGCCTGTTCGATCCGGCAAAACGAAAAGATTCGAGGAGGAAGTATAGCCACTTACAAACACGTAGTAGCGACCGTCAGGCGTCCATTCGCCACAGCATTCAACGGGGGGATTGTGCCATCCGGGCAACAGAGGGCGCAGATTCGAGCCGTTCGTTCGGACTTCCCACAAGGATGTGGCATTCCTGTCGCGTTCGTTCAGCGTGAATCGAACACGGCTGCCATCGGGAGAAAAACGAATGTTACTAGGAAGCCCGCGCAGCGACACGAGGAGCCGGGAGTCGGTGCCGTCGGCCTTGGCCAAATACAGACCTGAACCCTGGGCGTAGATCAGGCTCTGCCCGTCGAGCGACCAGGCGGCGTCCGAAGCGTTGAAGTTTCCGATTCGACGCGGGGCCCCGGACGGCAACGGCAGGGCCCAAAGAGCCCCATCCAATTCGGTTCCCTGGAAAGTGCCGAGCAGAAGCTGAGAACGATCAGGCGAGATGCCCGAGACGTAGATATTGCGAAACGGCGTCGGAATCTCAGCAGTCTCTCCTCCGGCAGTGGAAACCTGTGCCAGAATGACATGTCCCGCAGAAAACTCGCCCACGTAAATGCGGGAGCCATCAGTGATCATCGTGTTCTTGGCCACCCCATCGTGAGTAATCTGGGTGGACCCGGTAACTCTCGGCGGCGGAAGTGGCCAAAGCAATCGGGTGAACCCAATCGTCAAAGCGACGATCGCTGCTGCGATGACGGCCCAGGGCCAGAGGCGCTTGCTGCGCTGCGTCTCGATGGCGGCAGGAGTCGCTGAAGTCACTCTTCCTGAAGTCGTATCACGCTTCAGGCGCTTGAGATCGGCGCGGATTTCTGCGGCACTCTGGTAGCGAGTGTTCCGGTCCTTCTCCAAAGCCTTCTCGATAATGTGCTCGAGCTCCGGAGGCAGGTCCGAATTCAGACGGAGGAGCGGGGCCGGCGCTTTATGGAGGATGGAATCGAAGACGGCCGCGGAGGTGTCCCCGTGAAACGGAACCACCCCGGTGGACATCTCGTAGAGCACGGTGCCGAACGAGAAGAGGTCGGTGCGGCCGTCGAGTTCCTTGCCGAGCGCCTGCTCGGGGGACATGTAGGCCACGGTGCCCAGCGCACTGCCGGGACTCGTCAGATGCTCGTCCGCCAGTGTGGTGAGCCCTCCGTCAGCGGATTTCGAGCTGGTAAGAAGACTGACTTTGGCCAAGCCGAAGTCCAGAATCTTGGCGTGGCCGCGGCTGGTCACGAAGAGGTTGGCAGGCTTGATGTCGCGGTGAATGATGCCCTTGCCGTGGGCGGCATCCAGAGCGTCGGCGACTTCGATGCCCAGATCGAGAAGGTGCTCGGTTTCGAACGGCCGGCCGAGGATCATCTGCCTTAGAGTCTGGCCTTCCAGATACTCCATGACGATGAAAGGCCGTCCCTGGAAGTCCCCGATCTCGTAGATGGTGCAGATATTGGGATGATTGAGGGCCGAGGCAGTGCGCGCTTCGCGGCGGAAGCGTTCCAGCGCCTGGCGATCTCGCACGAACTCGTCCGGCAGAAACTTCACTGCGACGAAGCGGTTGAGCTGGGTGTCTTCGGCTCGGTAGACAACGCCCATTCCGCCGCCGCCGAGCTTATCGATCACCCGATAGTGGGAGATCGTTTGTCCCAGAATGGATTCGCCGTCGGGCATGCGCGGAAACCTCGCAGCAAAGAGCTGCAGCATTTTAACCTGAAGCGCCTGGGAAAGGCTCGCCGTTTCCGCATTTCGCGGCGCGCGATACCGGGCGATCCCGCTCGCGCCCAAGCGATTTGCTGCTGCCTTCCCGTGCTACAATCCGCCCGTTCGTCCTCCTGCTATGTCCGATCACCAGGCCATCGGCGAAGTCGTTCTCGAGGTTCGCGGCCCGGACGGCGGTCGTCGCTTCGTCCGCGTGACCGAATCTCCCTTCCTCATCGGCCGCGGTACCGAAGTCGGCAACCACGTCCAGCTCGCGGATCGCCGCATCTCCCGCCAGTGCGCCGCTCTCATCTTTGAAGGTGGCGCCTTCCATGTGGAAGACCGGGGCCAGCGCCGCGGTCTCTTCATCAACGGCGAGCGAGCGGAAGGGCGCAGCCTTGTGGACGGCGACGTCATCAGTTTCGGCTTCGAAGACTCTTACGAAATCGTGTTCCGTGCATCCGCAGCCAGTGAAAGCCTCTCGCAACTGCTCACGCGCATCGAGCGCCTGGCTTCGGGGGGACTCCTCGCCGGCAGCCTGGGCAAGCTCAATCTCCTGCTGGAGGCCACCGCACTTCTCCATTCCCAGTTGCCGCTCGATTCCATCCTCAGCAGCATGCTGGACCACGCCATCGCCATCACCGCGGCCGACCGCGGCGGCCTGCTCCACTTGGACGCGGATGGTTCGCGTCACGTTCGCATCGCTCGCCGCAGTGGCGGCCTGCGCCTGCCCGCGGAGAGCATCGCCCCGAGCCAGACCGCTCTGCGCATGGCCCTAGAGCAAAAATCCACTGTCATTACGGAAGACCTCGCCCTGGCCGGCGTCGATCTCCAAGCCGCCCAGAGCATCATTGCCCAGCAACTTCGTGCCGTGGTTGTCATTCCGCTCTATGCCATGGATCACTCCGGCGAAACGCCGGTGGCCGGCGAGGAACTCCTAGGCATTCTCTATTTCGACAGCCGCCGCCCTGCTGCCTTCTCGAAACTCGATCGCCAAGTTCTAGACGCCCTCGCTCTCGAAGCTGCCAGCATCCTCGACAACGCGCGTTTGGTTCAACGCGAACGCGAACGACAGCGCTTCGAGCAAGAGCTCAGTATCGCTCGTGAGATTCAGCAGGCGTTACTTCCCCACGGCCTCCACGATTTCCCGCACTTGGCCGTAAGCGGCCTCAATCAGCCATGCCACACTGTCGGCGGCGATTATTTCGACGTCTTTCCCGTGGGCACCGACCGCACCGCGTTTCTAATCGCCGACGTCAGCGGAAAGGGCCTGGGGGCGGCCCTGGTCGCCACGATGCTCCAGGGATCTCTCTCGGGAATGTCTTTGGGCACCGATCCCGCCAAGGTCTTCAACCACATCAACCGCTTCTTCTGCGAACACGCCGAAGTCGGCCGCTACGCCACTCTCTTCTTCGGCCTCCTCGATCGTGACGGTCGCCTCGAGTACATCAATGCCGGGCATCCCTCGCCGTTCCTCGTGCGGAAGGGCACGGCGGAGGCCGTTTTCACCGCCGGATCCTTTCCCGTCGGCCTCGTCGCTCACGCCGAATACACCAGCGCGGTCGTGCAGCTGCAACTCGGAGATACCGTGGTTCTTTTCAGTGACGGCGTCACCGAAGCCATGGACCCCGAGGACCAGGAGTTTGGCGCCGCGCGCCTTCAGGAAGTTCTCTCGGCGCTGGGCGATGTCTCCCTCGAAGAAATGCAGAAGTCCGTTCTTGCCGCCGTCGAAGATTTCACTCGCGGCGCTCGCCAAGGCGACGACCTCACTCTTCTCCTCGCGCGCTACCGTGCTGCCGCGGAGTTTGCCCCGACGAATCCCGCCGAGGCCGCCATTCACTCCTCCGCATGACGCTTCTTGTCGCACTTGCAGCGCCCCCTGTCGATTGTCTCGCGGAAGCTTCTCCGAGTCTGTTTCTGGCCGCGCCGTGCGACGGGAGGAGACCGCCCGCGCATACGGTCCGAGGCTCGGCTCATGGCGAAACTGCGTCTGTGGGAAGAGGCTGGCAGACTGCGCCAAAGCAGGACCGGCTCTAAGTGTTCCGCGGGCAAGGAAGGGGATAACTGGCTGTTCACATGGGCAGGCGGGGTTGATTGACCGATACTCAGCCGCTTGCTAGCGTAGCTATGCGCCGGCACTGCCTGCCTTCGCCGAGCATTGGGGGTTGGCCCGCTATTTTCCCAGCGGGCGCCAAGCAGGCTCCGCAGGGGTCATTTCCGGGAAGCATATGGCCTATAGCAAGAGCAAGCACGTCGAGACCGCGCAAAAGCTGCTCCACCAGGGCAAGGTAGCTCAGGCCATCGCGGAATACCAGCAGATCCTGAAGCACGAGCCGCAGGACCAGGTCACCTTGATGACCGTCGGCGAGCTCTACATCCGTCTGGGCGAAACCATGCAGGCCATCGAGTACTTCGAGCGCCTAGCCCAGCTCTTTGTCAGCGACGGGTTCATGACCAAGGCCATCGCGGTTTACAAGCGAATTGCCAAACTGGCCCCGGAGGAGATTCGTCCGCTTGAGAGGCTGGCAGAGCTCTACGTGCAACAGGGCGTGATGAGCGAGGCCCGGCCTCTCTACCTGCAACTCGCCGAGATCCAGCTCAAGAACAACAAGCAAACCGATGCGGTGGCGCTCCTGAACAAGCTGTTGGTGGCTGAGCCGGACAACCTGCGGATCCAGGTGCGTCTGGCGGACCTCTACCAGGCCATGGGGCAGTCGAAGGATGCCATCGACAGTTACGTGGCGGCTGCCGAACGCGTTCTGGCGCGAGGCGATCACGCCGAATGCGAAAAGCTCGCCGACAAGGCGCTGAAGCTCGAACCGAAGCACCTGGGGGCGCTGACGGTGAAGGCGCGCTCGTTTATCGCGGCGGGGAAAACCCGCGAGGCAGTGGGACTGTTGGCGCAAGCGCCCGGGCTCGAGAAGGGCGGTGAGCAGGCTGAACTGCTGCTCGAACTCTGCCTGAAGAACCAGAAGTGGGACGAAGCGACAACACTCGCAGTCAAGGTGTTCGAACAGGACCAGAAGAATTTCGGCTTGGCGCAGAAGGTGTGCGAGGCGCTGCTGCAAGCAGGGGAAACCGAACGGGCCATGGGTGTGGTGTCGCAAGTGCGCGTCCCCATGATCGACGCGGGCGAGCATGAAGCCATTAGCAACTTGCTCAGCGGCCTGGTTTCGCGATCCCCGGGACGCCTTGAACCGCTCGAGTGGCTGGTCGATGCCTACGGCCGAATGAGCGATTCCTTCCGCCTGCCCGATGCCCTGGTGCAGCTCGGTGATGCGGCAATGGCGGCGGGGCAGTTTGAGCGCGCGAAGGGTGTGTTCGAGAAGCTCTTGGAACGGCAACCGGAAAGCGATTCGGCGCGGCGCAAGTTGAACGAAGCAATGCAGAAGATGGGTTTGATCGGGGAAGAAACGATTCCGATGCAGGAGAGTGTCGAGCCGCTGGAACTGCAACCGGAGTTGCCGAAGGCGCCGCCGCGTTCGCGGCTGGCGGAGGGCGAGCCCCCCGCGGAGGTCAAGCCTGCACCACCACCAGCTTTTGCGGAGCCTCTGCTCGATGAGGAAACCGAACGCTTCATCACTCAGTCGCTCACCGACGTGGATTTGTTTGCCAGCTACGGCCTGACGCAGAAGGCCGTCAGCCTGCTGGAAGCCGCACTGCGGCGGGCACCGCGTCACACCGTGACGCTCGAGAAGCTGCTCGATTTCCGCTTAGGGGCCGGCGATGAACGGCGCACCGCGGAGCTCGCCGCCCAGCTCGAACAGATTTACACCGAGCGCAAAGACACGCGAAACGCGGAGCGGTTCACCGATCTGCGACGGCGTTTCCAGCGCGCGGCCGGTTTGAGCGATGAGCAGATCGAGGCGGCAAAGACCGCCGAACCGGCAGCCCCGACGATCGAAGCCCGGCCGGCGGAAGCAGAGCAGGTGCCTGCGCCCGAAGCAGCCGAGGTCCACGAAGTGGATTTGTCGGATGAATGGACTCTCCTGCTCGAGCACCGCAGGGCTGCGGCGCCCGATCAACCACCCGAGCCAGCCGCGACCAAGACGCCGGACAAAGTGAAACCGAAGGGAGAAGCGCGCGCGGCCGAACCTTCAGAGATGACCGAGTTCGAGATTCCGGTCGAAGAGATCTCTGCGGAGGAAGCGCCTGCGGCGCCCGCCGAAGAGCCGGAACCGGAAGCTGAGCCTTCGGCTGAGGCCGAGCCGGCAGAAAAGGCGCCTGCCGCCGATGCGGCACCAGCGCCGGCGGAAGAGGCCGAGGAAGAATACGAGCTTGTGCTCGAACCCGAAGCGGAGCCGGAAGAAGCGACCGCAGAGCCGACCCCCGCAGCAAAGGCCGAGACACCGGGCCCGGGATTCGCCGCAGACAAATTCCTTGCCGAACTGGCTTCGGAAATCGAACAGCTCGGCCTCGGCCCGCTTGAGGTTCCAGAGCCGGCCAGAGCGGAGACGGCGCCGCCGCCTGCACCCGCGCCCGCGCCACCGGCGACGGAAGCGGGTCCGCTGAGCGATGTGTTTGAAGAGTTCCGCGCCGAACTCGGCGAGATGAACGCGGAAGACGAGGACCTCGAGACCCACTACAACCTCGGCGTGGCTTTCCGCGAAATGGGCTTGCTCGAAGAAGCCATCAGCGAATTCCAGAAAGTGGCCAAAGCGAACGACAAAGGCCGCGCTTTCCGCTACGCGCTGCAATGCTGCACGCTGCTGGGGCTGGCCTTCATGGAGAAGAACCAGCCATCCATTGCGGCCATGTGGTACGAGCGGGCCCTGCAGACCCCAGGAATTGATCCAGAAACCGCCCTCGCCTTGCGGTATGATCTTGGCATGGCCCAGGAATCGGCGGGCGACAGTGAAGCAGCGTTGAAGAGCTTCTCCCAGGTCTACGCAAACAACATTGACTATCGCGACGTCGCCGACCGCATCGCTGCACTGGAAAAAGCCGCCCGCTGATCTCCTCCGCCGGTATTCGATCCTGACCCTCCTATGAACCGTGTCGCGCGTGCGCTTTTGACGGTGGGTTGTTTTCTGATGGGAGTGCTGCTGGTCTATCTGCCCTGGCTGCAGCTCTGGGAGCACAACTATTTCTTGAGCCGGTTTCCCGGGCTGGTCCATGTGCTGCTGCATCCCTCTTTGCGCGGAGGAGTGACGGGGCTGGGGCTGCTGGACATCGTCCTGGCCACGGGGATGATTCGCTGGCGGCCAAAGCCCGCACGTGACGCTCACAACTAAGCCGATCCTCTGTTACGTGACCGACCGGCGAAGCCTGCCCGCTGCCGAAGCCGGCGCAGGCGTGAGCGCGCCTGCCGCATCGCTCGAGCCGCTGCGTGCGGCCATTGTGCGCGCCGCAGCCGCCGGCGTGGATTGGATCCAGATTCGGGAGAAAGACCTGGACGCTGCGAACCTTGCAGCCGTCACGAGCGATGCTGTTCGCGCGGCGGGCGCCGGCAGCCGAATGATCGTGAACGACCGCCTCGATGTGGCACTGGCTGCGGGGGCGGGCGGCGTGCATCTGGGGGAAGCGTCACTTCCCGTCGAGAGCGTGGTGCGCTGGGCTCGGGAAAATGCTCCCGCAGGATTCTTGGTCGGTGTATCACGGCATTCGCTGGAGAAAGCGCTGCAAGCAGAGGGCGAAGGCGCGGACTATGTGGTATTCGGGCCGGTATTTGAGACGTCTTCAAAGCGGGCGTACGGGCCGCCGCAAGGCTTGAAACGCCTGGCGAAAGTGTGCCAGCGGGTGCGGATTCCGGTTCTGGCGATTGGCGGCGTCACTCTCGAAAACGCGCAGGCATGTCTTGCCGAAGGCGCGGCGGGAGTCGCAGCGATCCATTTGTTCCAGAACGCGGCGGACATGACGGCCGTAATCGGCGCGTTGCGAGCACTACACTGAGAACGAAGCGTCCCTGCTTGAGCTCACAACGCGCGGCGCGGGCTCGGCTTGCGATTGACCACCAACTCCGGATGCGCCCGGCGAAATGTCTCCGCAACGTGGCAGTTCCAGCACACAGGCCAGTGAGTGGAGAGTATCTCGGGAAGTTGTTCGGGCTTGATCTGGTCCCACTCGATGGTCTTACGATCGGGCCCCATTAAGGCGGGCACGTGGTCGAGATGCTGGAGCGATCCGAAGACCTTCTGGCAATACGCGCAGCGCTGCCCCTCGTACCACTTGGAAACGATGTTCCACACGAGGCAGTTCTGCGGGTCCGCCTGAATCTGCTTCAGACATTCTTGGCCGCAATCTTGGCGCTCCGGCCAACGTGAGCATTCGTCCAGTCTGACATCAGTCTTTCCAAGAAAAGCCTCCATAGCCGCTTTTCTCGCCGCAATATCCACGGCTGCGGGCTCCTGCGTCTCCGGGCAGGTCACCAGGCGTTTTCCGCGGAAGGCAACGTACTTGCGCACGGCAAGAACGGCGCGGTAAACAAAGAAGCCGGCTACGATAGCTATGAGGACTGTGAGAGTCAGCGTGGCTGTCATGCGACACCTCCGCACAGAGGCAGCTATGCTTAGTCTACACCTGACGGGGATGAAGCACTCTCAGAGAGCCCGAGGCGCCCGCCAACTCAAGTCGCCACACCGGCCCATACCCGTCTTCTTCGGACATTTGGTAGGCTTAGCGTGAATCGGCCGACATCGGTGATCTGAACGGCTGGCGCGGGGCAAACGCATGGAGATACGTCCGCTAACTGAACAAGATGCGGAAGCGTACTGGCAAGTGCGGTTGGAGGCGCTGGAACGCGAACCCAGCGCTTTTGGCGAATCGACCGAAGAGCACCTCGCGAGAACGCTGGAGACATTGGCAGGGCGCCTGCGGCCCGGCCCTGACAACAATAACTTTGTGTTGGGGGCATTTGAGGGCGGGCAAATCGTGGGCACCGCCGGATTCTTTCGCTTTCCAGGACCAAAAGAGAAACACAAAGGCCGCATCTGGGGCGTGTATGTGAGGCAGGAGTGGAGAGCAAGAGGCATCGGCCGGGTGCTCCTGGCGGAGCTATTGCTGCGAGCGCAGTCCCAGCCTGGTTTGGAACAGATCACCCTCGCGGTGGCCACGACGCAGACAGCGGCGGCGCGGCTTTACGCCTCCTTGGGGTTTCAAGCCTACGGCCGCGAAAGCCGATCCCTGAAAATCGGCGAGAACTACGTGGATGAAGACATGATGGTTCTGCGACTTGTCCGATAGTCATGCTTCTTTGTTCCCGCTATCCGTACCATCTGAATTGCTTCCAGAACTCGGGCCAGGGCTGGCGCAGCCGCCGGCACACGAAGATGTCTGTATCGTCTCCCACCGCGCTGTTCTTGATCCCGTAGGGATTGTTGACCTGGCCGGCCAATTCACAGGACTCGAAAGCCCACTCGGTGACGCTGCGTGGAAAACCGATCGCGATCACTGTCTGCGGGGGAGGATCGCCATAGCCGCGCAGCCAGTGGGAGTTCGACCCGCTAATCGCCTTTGGCAAACCGTACGCTGGGCCGTAGAGGTTCATCGCGCCGGCCTCGCCGGCGTCGCCCGCCAGAATACCCAGCCGGGCCCTCTCCGCAACGGGTAGAGAGTCTCGGATGTGGGCGACTGTCTCGACCATCTCCGGCCAGCCGATCTCCTCGTTCCAATTGCCGTTAAGCTTGTCGGCCACTTTCCACCAGCGGGAATCCTTCGGAGCGATGGGCAGAACCACCACGGCGACCAACGCACCACTGATCGCCAACGCTCGCCAGGTTGTTCCGCGCACGCGGCGGGCCCGCGCAGTAGGTAGCGTGCTGAGCCACCGTTCACCCCACACGGCTCCGGCCGCGAGGAGCATCGGGTAGGCTGGCGTGAGATAGTAGTCGCGACCTTTGGCGATGAAGAATAATGCGAGGGGAATGACAAACATCCAGCCAATGAGGCGGTACCGTTTTCCAGCCGGCACGACGAAGAAGTAATACAGACCTGCCAGCCACAAAGGCACGGTGACGACGTTGCTGCTTATCCAGAGCTGATCGAGCAAGAAACCATCCGTACGGCCAGCGCGAATGTCACGCGCATGGATGCTCTTCAAGAAATCCAGCGAGATGAAATTGTGGTGGACCTGCCAGATGAAATTGGGAAGGAAAATCAGGATGGAGAGGGCGACGCCGCACCACAGCCAGGGACTCCGAAGATAGCGGCGCGCGCCGGTGAAGAGGACGCCTCCAACAATCCCTGCGACGAAGAATGCCATGGTGTACTTGGTGAGCATCCCCAGACCGATCGCGGCTCCGATCCCCAGCCACCAGCGTGGCTCTTCAGATTTCAGCAATCGGATCGTCAGGTAGGCGATCAACACCCACCACAAATAGTCGAACGAGACGTACTGGAACATCGCTCCTGAGGCAAACGAGACTGGCGCGATAGCTGCCGCCGACGCGGCCACGATTTGTGCCAGCCGTCTGCCGCCCAGCTCACGAGCCATCAGGCCGGTCAGCACCATCGCGACACCCTGTGCGAGGGCGGCGAACATACGCAGAGCGACCAGCGATGGCCCGAACAGCACCAGCGCTACGCGGGCGATGAACGGCGTGACGGGTGGATAGGCCACGTAACCCCAAGCTAGGTAGCGCGCATCGTCGAGCGTGGCCAGTTCGTCCCGGTGGAATCCGTACTGGCCGTTGGTCAACGTGTGCAGGAGAACTCCGGCCAGCGCCAGCAGGATCAGAATGCCAAGATCGCTTGACGCGATTTTCTGCCAGATATGCCATGGCCGCATGGGTTTCGTTTCCACCGTGGTGCGAAGAGTCGCTACAGCCTAGCACGAGAGTCTCCGCGCACGCACAGGGCTGCATGCGCGCCTGTACATGGAACAACGGAGATGACCTTAAGGTTTGCTGTGCGCGGTCTGACAATTCACCTTGCGACACCAGCGCGATTCCTTCTTTTGACGCAGTTTTCCAGGCCAGGCTACTCTGAAGGTGTAGTCGGCTCCCTCTCGGAACCGAAAGAGTCTGCCGCCGTCCCCTCGGTGGAAGAAGGAAAATGCGTGGGGATCCCTTCGAACGATCGAACCTTGGGAAGACTTGCCGCCTGCGGACGGCTGCATGTCCTGGCGCTGGGCGCGGGGCTGGCGGCGCTCGTTTCCGCGCCGGTGGCACGGGCGCAAGCGCCGCCGCAGCAGTACGTTTACACCACGACCAGACCATCACCCGCGGCGAACAGTATCGCAGGCTTCGCGGAGAACGGGCAGACGGGTGCGCTCACGGCCGTGCCGGGTTCTTCGTTTGGGGAGCGCCTGGATGGAACGGCGCTGGCCGTGGATGCGCTGGGCCGCTTCGTATTCGTGTTGAATCCGGCCAACAACGACATCTCGATGTTTCGGATCGAGCCGAGCACCGGGGCGCTCAGCGAGGTGCCTGGTTCTCCGTTCGCCGCCGGATCCACTGACAATGCGCTGGCGGCACCGACGTCGCCCAATGTGCTCGCCACAGAGAAGAGCGGGCAGTATCTCTACGTTGGCTACCGGTACGGGTCGCTGCAAGGAAACGGCGCGATGAACGAGTATGCAATCGACCGTGCGCACGAGGCGCTCGTGCCGGCGCAACAGTCCGGGCTGGATCTGGCGTCGAGCCCGGTAGGAATCGCGGCCGATCCGAAGGGGCTGTACCTCTACGTCGCACTGGGGCCGAACTCGCAGACGGGCGAGCAGGACGCGCAGATCAATATCTACGCCATTGACCCGGCGACGGGCGGACTCGCGTTGAACGGCGCCGGCGGCGGCAGCGAAACCGGAAGATGCATGGCCGTAGATCCAAAGGGACGATTCCTCTTCTACGGGCACGGCTATGCGGGCGGGTTCATCGAGAGCGCGGTGATTTCCCCGGTGGACGGAGTGCCCCTGTCGAATGGACCGACGATCGACCTGGGCGAAGGGAATTTTCCGGGCGCGATGGCCGTTGAGAGCGGCGGAAAACATTTGTACGTCTGGGCGGGAGGCGGTGGAGTCCGCGTTTATTCGATCGATCAAACCACATCGGCGCTAACGGAAGTGCAAGGCTCGCCGCAACAATTGGCGATCAATGCGAGCGTCGTGGCAGATCCGCTGGGTCCATTCGTGTATTCGGTGGATGTCGCGGGAGTGCACGGCTATCAGGTGGACGCGCCGAGCGGTCTGCTGGCGGAAATCGCAGGCTCGCCGTTCGCCGCGGGAGGACCCGCCGCGGGCGGCATCGCCATCACTGGAGTGCCGGCGCAGGCGGAGCCGGGGCCGGGGCCGGCAACGGCTTTTGTCCCAGCGTCGGCGGCGTTTGGGAGTTGGGTGGTAGGGACGACGAGCAACACCATCATCGTGCGCCTGGTGAATACAGGGAGCCAAACGCTCAGCATCCCCGCGATTTCGATTGGCGGGACAGACAACGGCGATTTCGCTCAAACCAACACCTGCGCGCCAACGCTCGACCCAAATAAGAACTGCGCGATCAGTCTCAACTTCACGCCGTCGGCGCTTGGGTCGCGGCAGGCGTCCCTGACGTTCAGTGACAATGCCGCAGGCAGCCCGCAGTCGGTGCCGCTGGATGGCACGGGGGTGGCTCCCAGGGCGGCGGTGACGCTCTCGCCCGGCACGATGACGTTTGCGGGCACGCCGGTCGGCGAAACCGGCGCGGCGCAGATCATCACCGTCACGAATTCCGGCGCGACGACGCTGCTGGTCGCGGGAGTCACGCTCGGCGGACCCAATCCGGACGATTTCGCGCAGACGAACGACTGCAGCTCAGTCGCCGTGAATGCAACCTGCACGGTCCGCGTGACCTTCACGCCGCAGGCGCAAGGGCCGCGAACGGCGACCTTGAGCCTTACCGACAACGCGCCGGCGCCGCAGCCTTCGGCGTCGCTCAGTGGGACGGGCGACCCACCATTTAGCGTTGCACCGAGCGGCTCGAGCTCGACTTCAGCAAGCATCAACGCGGGGGAAACGGCGCAGTTCAATATGCAGGTGACGCCGGCGGCACGATTCAGCGGAGTGGTGTCGCTCACGTGCAGCGGCGCGCCCGCTGGTGCGAGCTGCCAAGTTTCGCCCTCCGCCGTGCAGTTGAGCGGCGCGAGCCCGGCACCGTTCCGCGTGACCGTGACGACGACGCACGGCGCTACAGCTTCTCCGGCGGCATGGCCCCGGAGGCCATCGTTCCTGAAGCTGCGCGTGCTGCCGCTATTTGCGCTCTTCGTGGCGGCGCTGGTCTGGTTGGCAGCGAAGCGGCAGCGGCCGGGCGTGGGATTCGCGCGGGCCGGGCGATTCGCATGGAGCGGCGCCGCGGCAGCTCTGATTCTATCTGCGCTGCTCACGGCCGCGGGCTGCGTCAGCATCGCCGGCGGTCCTCACGGGTCTCAGCCGGCGGCCAGTTCGCCCCAGAACATCGCGCTCACGGTGACCGCGAGCTGGGGCAACGTCACGCAGAACGCCACGCTGACGGTGACAATCCGCTAGCGATCCTCACACAGAACCGGCCCGTTCCTGCCGGACTCGTTACCAATCCGAGGATTCGGAGGCGAGTGGGTGATTCAGCGGGCGAAGTAGTCTTCCATCAATGACTCAGCGGCCGTAGCGGCCCATGAGTTCGCCCTGGGCGAGGATGTGGCCTTGCACGGCGCGCTCGACCTCGGCTTTGGCCGCTCCGGCTTTGAGACTGAGTTTGGTATCGAGCGCGTAGAGCTTGAAGAAATAGCGATGCGGTTTGCCGGGAGGGGGACACGGGCCGCCGTAGCCGATGCGGCGAAAGTCGTTGCGCCCCTGGCGCGCGGCATTCGAGAGTTGTTCCTGTTTGGGGAGGTTCTCCGCCAGGGAGCGCGTGTCTGCCGGGAGGTCGTAGAGCACCCAGTGGACCCACGTCCCCACCGGCGCGTCCGGATCGTCGGCAATCAGCGCGAAGCTCTGCGTCCCCGCCGGCGGATCGCTCCAATTGAGCGCCGGAGACACGTCCGGCCCGTCGCAGGTGAACTTTTTCGGAATCGTGCCGCCCGGCTCGAATCCTCCGCTTGTCAGTTTCAGCGTCATCGCAGCGCCTCCCTTCACCTGCGCAGTGTTTTGATCCACCGGGGAAAGCAGAAACCCGAGTGCTCCGGCCAAGAACAGCGCGCCGCGAAACCCTATGGGTCTTCGAAAAGTGCACACTTCCTCTTCGCCTCCGGGAACGACCTAGGCAAATGATATCACCGCGGCCGAAGCGCGGGGCAGGTTAGGCGGCGATGCGGCGGATGAGGTCTTCCTGCTCGGCCCTGCTCTCGGCGCCGATAGTGAAGGCATCGAGGACATCCAAAGACAATGCATATCGCAATGCTTCGTCCTGCCGCGTGCGCAGATCTCCGGCGCCCAGGATCTTCATGCCGACAATCCCTTTTCCCGCGGCACGCATCTCGCGCAGCACCGGCACAACCACGTCCGGGGCAGCATCCATATAAGCTCCCACCGGGTTGATCCGGGCGAGATCGACTTCCACCCAGGGAGACTTGGCTGCGGCGCGCAGCGCCTCGATGGAGTGGCACGAGCAGCCGTGGGACCGGATGATCCCCTTGTCCTTTGCCACCGAGAGGACGTCCATCACTCCCCGGAAACGCTCGGTCCAGTCGGCCTCAGTGACGCAGTGCATCAGACAAATATCAATATAGTCGGTGCCGAGCTCACGGCGGAAACGGTCGAGGTCGGCGCGGGCCGAGGCCGGATCGCGAGACCACGTCTTGGTGAGCACGGTCACCTTATCGCGAGGCACGTGCTTGAGCGCCTCGGCCACGTGGGGGTGGCTGCCATAGGTATCGGCCGCGTCGAAGAACCGCAGGCCGCGATCGTAGCCGTTGAGAAGCAGCGCGGAGAGGCCCGCGACACCGAGCGCGGTCTGGTGCGAGTGGTGGCCGACCCCCACCGTCCCGGTCCCCATCGCCAGACGGCTGGTGCGGATGCCGGTTTTGCCGAGCACGACGGTGTCCGCCGCGCTGTACTTCCGCTGCAGGGGAAGCGGAGGAGGCAGAACCCGGGCACCCGCTTCGAGCCATTCCGAACTGAGCCACGCCGCTCCCAAACCGCAAGCCGCACTAGTGATGAATTCCCTTCGCTTCATGGTTTTCCCCCCTGCAACGACTGGTTGGCCGGCAAATCGCGGTTGCCGGAGTACGCTTCCCCAGCAGAGGATCACTCTCTTTCTGGCGCACGGCAAGTAGAAAATAAAGATCCGCGAGGAGCCCGGAAAACAAAAAGGCCGGCCCGAAAGAATCGGACCGGCCTTTGGAGGTTAATCCTGGCGGTGACCTACGTTCCCACACAGTTACCCGTGCAGTATCATCGGCCCTGCGGGGCTTAACTTCCGTGTTCGGGATGGGAACGGGTGTGCCCCCCGCGGTATGGCCACCAGGAAATTGTTAGCGCTGAAGGTCGCGGCGCTAGGCCGCAAATTCCAGCCACAATGACAACGGGAAGTAAACTGGCGAACCGCAAACTCCACTGAGCTTTAGCAATCGTCGCGTCTATCCTCCTCGGACAGACGGTTTGGGAAAGTTTTATGGTCAAGCCGAACGGGCGATTAGTACGGGTCAGCTTCACGCATTACTGCGCTTCCACCTCCCGCCTATCAAGGTCGTAGTCTTCGACCGCCCTTCTTAGGCCGCCGCAGCGGCCTTGGGAGACCTTATCTTGGGGCGAGCTTCTTGCTTAGATGCATTCAGCAATTATCTCTGCCAGACTTGGCTACCGAGCGATGCCCCTGGCGGGACAGCTCGTACACAAGAGGTCTGTTCATCCCGGTCCTCTCGTACTAGGGACAACTCCCCTCAAGTCTCCTGCGCCCACACCAGATAGGGACCGAACTGTCTCGCGACGTTCTGAACCCAGCTCACGTACCGCTTTAATGGGCGAACAGCCCAACCCTTGGGACCTTCTACAGCCCCAGGATGCGATGAGCCGACATCGAGGTGCCAAACCTAAGCGTCGATGTGAACTCTTGGCTTAGATCAGCCTGTTATCCCCGGCGTACCTTTTATCCGTT